>VFQR01000022.1_pt1 | contig 512712 bp, 410 predicted proteins | sample 3512321 | NCBI WGS metagenome assembly VFQR01 (sample SAMN10412374, study PRJNA504923) | tailings metagenome | isolation source: Relicate 3 Philex TSF1 revegetated site | place: Philippines: Tuba, Benguet | collected 2017-08-29
CGATGCGGGCATTGACGGAGGCGGTGAGGCCGTGTTTGTAGGAGTTCTGGGCGCTTTTGGCCTTGCCTTCGTCGGTCTTGGGACCGGTAGCTTTGAAGCTTGGGGGCGGGGTGATCTTGTAGGCGTTTTCCATGGCCAAGATTGTAGAGGAGTGATGGGCGAAACGGGATCAAGGGCAGGTGAAAAATGTTTGCTAAATAGTTGATTCAGAGAGGGATAAAAAAATTTCGAAGCTTCGTGAAGCCATCGATGACATGGAAAGGAGTGGTGCGGTCGCCGAGGGTCGAACTCGGATGGGTTGCCCCGCAGGAACCTAAATCCTGTGCGTCTGCCAATTCCGCCACGACCGCGTGAGGAGGGACTATTCTTATCGTAGCAGGGGGCGCTAGGGCTGGAGGGCCATTAATTCGTAGGGTGGGATGAAGAAGCCCATAGCAAAGAGGCGTCCGAAGAGGCCGTCGCGGTCTTCCTTGACGTCGACCCAGTGGATGTTGGAGCGTTCGCCGCGATCGGTGAAGAAGCCGACGCCGCCGCGCTTCAATTTGCCGTCGGACCAGGCGTCTACTACTTGTCCGTTGACCTTCGTGACGAATTGATCGCCGCGGACGCTGACTTGGACGTGGTAAAGAGTGTCGGGGCGGATGGACATCGGCAGCGGCAGTCGGGTGCGTTCGCGCTCGAGGCCATTGAAGACGGCGTAGCGGACGATGTCGGCGGTGGGCAGCGCGCCACGGGATTTGACTACGATTTTCGTCGCGTAGTAATTCTTCATGTCGGGCGCGCGGAAGGCCCAGCTCATGGCGGATTTTTCGATCTGGCCCTCGAACTCCATACGATAGTCGGAGAGTTTGAGAGAGGGCTTCCAGATTTTGAGGCGGCCGGGCTGCATGACCCCGTTGGTGAGGTTCCAGTCGGAGTCGCGGGAGCCGATCCAGCCGGTGAGGCCGGCTTGGAAATCTTCGTGGACGCGGACGGGGGCATCCGAGGGGAGGACGCTCTTGAAGTACTCGGAGAATTGGGAGAAGAGCGGGGAGCCCTTGGAGAGCTCGCCGGTTAAAGAGATCGATTTTTGACGGAGGCTGCCACCGCTGGCGCCGCCGGTGGCGGCGGAGAAGGCGAGGACACCGATCATAACCGTGGAGAGCACGACGATGATTTGCGCTTGGAGCTTGGCTTGGCGTTGTTTGGCTTTTTGTTCCTTGGTGACGACTTCGTAGAGTTCCTCGTCGCCATAGATCATGGCTTCGCGGGCGGCTTTGGCGCGCGTAAGGGTACCGCGACGGCGATGCTCGGCGGAGCAGAACTTGCGGTCGAGCAAGCTCCGGAGGAGGCCGATATTTCCTTTGCAGTATTGGCAGCGCATGGGTTTTGGTACGTGCGTCTCATCCACAGAATACAGATGTAAAGGACGCTTGCCTAGTCAGTAGGTCTGGAATTAGCCTCTTTTCAGGTGGGCGGTAGGCCCTCTTCTAAGGTGTTATTCGTATGTTTGTCGACTGCCACCCCAAAATGGGTGTGGGCTGCGTTGACCGGGGACGCGATCTGGCTGCTGTAGGACTATCGGTCTATTGGAGTGGGGACTTTAGGGAAGGGTCTAGGGTGAGAGCTTGACGGGGCTGGCAGCAGGTGTGGGCTTTACGATTAGGCGACCGTTCCACGTGTAGATTCCGAGGCATCCTTGCGAGAAGTGACATGCACCAGCCTCACCGGCCAATGGCGCCGCGCATCAGTGCCAATGGGAAAAAACTTCGTCTGGTGTCCTGGAGGCTCTCCAAAAGTTTGGCGGGATCGAGACACCTGTTACAGGCTAATCATTTGCAAGCCCGGAATGCGTCCGAAGTCGCGAGCGTTGCTGGTTCCGTTTGCGTAACCGAGTTCGAGAGCACAAGCTGCAATCATGAGATCAGCCAAAGGAAGATTGACTCCGTGTACGGCTTGCTCGCCTCCGATACGAGCGATGATCTCAGCAGTCGATTCCGTTAGCGGATAGATGGGAACCGCCGCTTTCAGATCGTCCAAGAATCTTCGGCGGCGCTGGCGTATCTCGGGTGCGCTGGATCGATAGATGCCGTGACCGATCTCCGCGACGCTGACCGCGGACAGGACCAACGGAAATTCGCCGACGGCCATCTGGACATTTTCGATGGCCTGGGTGGCGGTGAGCTTGCGTCGCTCGGCGGCGATCAAGACGCTGGAGTCGAGCACTATTCCCAGGATGGCGGAGTCCATGGCTGGCGCTGGGTTCTGAGCCCTTCTTCGATATCGTTCGCGAAATCGTCATCCATGACCGCGTCCGATCCCCGTGCCTTCAGGCCGGCGACGATTTCCGAGATCATGCGGGCCGCGGGCTTCGATGGCTTCAGCACGGCCACGGGCCGGTGGTCCTGCTCGATCACGATTTCGACGCCTTGCCGTACTTTCGCGAGCGCGGCGTGAAGATCGCGGGCGAGCTCCGCTTCGCTCATGTGGACGGTTGCCATTAGTACAAGTATGACTCTTGCTGAACCGCTGGGCAGGCGATCCCAGGGCAGGAGCCGGAAACTTTAATGGCCAGAAAACAGTTATGCCAGATAAGACTGGCCAGGCGATCTCTAGACTCTCCACCGGCCAGAGCAACATCCGGCGTCAATTTACGCGACCATTCACTCCGATTGGATGTAGATAGCCGGACGTGCCACGATCATGCCCGTGGTTGAAGCCGATCTTCGCCGGGGGTGCGGCAGAAGCGCCATGTGAAGAGGCTGGCGGAGATTAGAATAAGGGGCGTATGACGTTTCCGGCGGCACGGACGGTGCAGCTTCCGCGGAGGATTCAGCGGCGGGCTTCCACGCTGTTTGGGAACTTGCGGCTGCGGCCGAAGTTGCTGTTGCTGCATAACGCTTTCTTCCTGATTTTGGCGTCGGCGGTTTACTTTTCCGTGATTCCGCTCTTCGAAAAGCGCGTGGCTAGCGCCAAGGAGCGGGAGTTCACTTTGCTCGGGCAACTGTTCTCGGACGACAGGTACTTGCCGGCGTTACAAATGATGGGGATCTATCACTACCGGCAGGGCGATGCCGCTACTCTCGCGATTCCGCGGGCGGCGCAGACATTTCTCGATGAGCATCCGGCGGAGATTTTCGTCAATCCGGCGCTCTCGGATTCGATTTTCAAGCGCAGCCCGATCGCGGGGTTGTACCGCTCGATTACGATTCCCGAGGTTTACTACGACGGGTTGGTGACGCGGGCGAAGTATACGTTGTTTATCGTGTTGGCGATCTTGTATCTGCTGGCGATTTTGTTACTCGAGTTCGTGATCATGCCGACTTATGTGTACCGCCGCATCGAGGCGTTCCGGGCGGCGGACGCGGCGGCGCGCGCCGACGAGCGGGAGCGCGAGTTGATTCCGGAGAGCGAGATCCTGGCCGATGAAATCGGCGAATTGATGGAGAGCCGCAACGACACGATGACGCGCTTGCGCCGGCAGCGCGAGGAGCTGGAGACGGCGCGGGCGAAGTTGCTCGAACAAGACCGGCTGGCGAGCCTCGGTATGCTGTCAGCTAGCGTGGCGCATGAGTTGAATACGCCGCTGGCGGTGTTGCAGGGTTACATCGAGAAGTTCTCCGAGGAAAAGCATACGCCGCAGCAGGAAGAGCGCATCCGGCGGATGCTGAAGATGACGCAGCGGCTTCGGCGCATCTCCGAGAGCTTGGTGGGATTCAGCCGAGTGCGCCAGGAGAGTATGGAGCCGGTGCAGGTGGCGGCGCTGGTGGATGAGGCTTGGCAGATCGCCTCGATTGAGGAGAAGGCGGCGCGGGTACATTTCTCGAATCTCTGCGATGGCGAGCATTATGTGTTGGGGAATCCGGACCGGCTCTTGCAGGTGTTTTTGAATTTGGTGCGGAATGCGATGCAGGCAGCGCCGGAGAAGGGCGGGGAGATCATGGTGAGTTCTAGTTTGGTGAAAGGGGAGGGGAAGGAGCAGGTGCGGATTTTGGTGGAGGACAACGGTCCGGGGATTCCGCCGGAGGTGCTGCCGGATATCTTCGATGCGTTTGTTTCTACGCGGCTGGATTCGAAGGGGACGGGGTTGGGGCTAACGGTGAGCGAGGGGATCGTGCATCAGCACGGCGGGGCGATTACGGCGTCTAATCGCGGTACGGGCGGCGCCAGCCTGGAAGTGAGGCTGGCGGCCGCCCGGGCGCGAGATACGGCTTTGTTGGGCTAGGCGCTGGCGGCGCGGCCCTTAGCGAGGAGGTCGCGGATTTCGCGCAAGTATTCTTCCGACGGCGGCGGGGGCGGAGGAGGCGCGGGGGCGGCGGCGAGCTTCGAGGCGAAGTTGTTAAAGGGGATGACGATCACGAAGTAGAGAGCGGCGGCCTTGATGAGGAAGTTGACGACGGCGTTGACGAAATTTCCGATGTTGAAAGCGCCGATTTTCCAGGCCGAGAAATCCGGTTGACCGCCGGCGAGGGCGATCAGGGGCGTGATGATGTCCTTGGTGAGAGAGTCGACGATGCCGCCAAAGGCCGCGCCGATGATGACGCCGACGGCGAGATCGACGACGTTGCCTCGCATGAGAAAAGCTTTGAATCCAGAGAGCATGGGGTCCTCGTTTTGTAGTTTGGCGGCCGGCTGCGACGCCCAGACGCGTGCCGTTATAGATAACACCAAAGGGGGCCGCGATGCAAGAGATTTAACGATCGCACCGGGCGTCACGAGAACGTTTTACATTTTTAACATTTTTTGGATCGGGGGCGTGGGGAGTAGGCATCCATCGACATAGGAAGGTACCCAAGAATGTTCCAAAAACTTACAAAATTCGCGGCGCTTAGCGCGCTCGCACTTACTTTCGCAGCCAGCTCCCAAGCGCAGACGTACCCGGTTGAGGGTGGCCGCACCTACGTGACCTTGGCGAGCGAGTTTGCCGGCGCGTTGAATTCCTTGAGCGTGTTCGTCGGGCCGATCGGCAAGGCGCGCATCCTGCATGGCGTGGCTAGCTTTCCAGTGAACGGCGGATCGCTGGATGTGGCGATGGCCAAGGGCGAAGTGACGCATAATGGCGGCCTTTTCTTGACGGCGGGCCGCACGAGCGTCCGCTTGATGGACTTCAATATCGACTTGACCAGCAGCACGCCCGGATTGACCGGTATGGTGATCGCCAATGGCGCGGTGGTTGGCCGTATACGGCTATTCGATATCGCTCTGCCCGCTGGGATTACGCTGCCTTTGCGTCCGATGGCTGGCCGTTTCTTCGATCTCGACGGCGCTCGTTTGACGCTGAATAGCGGCGCGGCGACGGCGTTGAATGGCGTCTTCGGCATTAGCGCCTTCGCGGGTGGCTTCCCCATCGGCACGGCTCGCGTGAGCGCGTTCCTCGACGACGACATCGCGGCCACCAACTAAGAGCGAAATCTGGTTGACTGGAGGCATGCACCTTGAAGGCAGCGACCTCCAGGATTTAGCCCGTCAGGCTCGCCAGCGCGCTTACGCTCCATACTCAAAGTTTGAGGTGGGCTGCGCGCTGGAGAGTGAGACGGGCGAAATTTTTTTGGGCGCGAACATCGAGAACGCAAATTACGGCGGGACGGTGTGCGCGGAGCGGGTGGCGATCTTGAAGGCGGTGAGTGAGGGGCACAGGAAGTTCCGGCGCATCGCGATTTGCACGGGCGCGGCGAAGGCGACGCCGCCGTGCGGGTTTTGCCGGCAGGTAATGGCCGAGTTTTGCGGGCCGGAACTTGAGATCCTACTGTGTAGCGCCGACGCGAACGCGCGGCCCGACCAGAGGTATCTCTTTCATGAACTCTTCCCGCACCCCTTCAATCCGGCGTCGCTCGTTTAACGTCCTTGCGTTTGGCGCGGGAGCTGGCGCGGCGGCCAGAGTCTGTTCCGGCGTGGAGCGGGCCGATTGGATTTTGACGGCGGGGCAGGTTTTGACGATGGACCCGGCGCGGCGGGTGATTCCCGATGGCGCGGTGGCGATTCGGGGCGCGGAGATCGTGGCGGTGGGGACGCGCGAGGAGATCGAGAAGGGCTTTCGATCGCCGAAGCGCGTGGCGCGGCCGAATTCGTTCTTGCTGCCGGGGATGATTAATACGCATGCGCACGCGGCCATGAGTTTGCTGCGCGGCATCGCGGACGATAAGCGGCTGGCGGATTGGCTCGAGAACTATATTTTTCCGGCGGAGGCCCGGAACGTGGGGAAGGAGTTTTGTTTTTGGGGGACGCAGTTGGCCTGCGCGGAAATGGTGCGCGGCGGCACGACTTCGTACGTGGACATGTACTACTTCGAGGAGGAGGCGGCGCGGGCGACGAAGTTGGTGGGGATGCGCGGGGTGTTGGGGCAGACGGTGATCGGGTTTCCGGTGCCGGATGCGAATACGCCGAAGGACGCGCTGGAGCGGTGCGAGGCTTTCATGAAGCAGTTCGCGGGGGATGAGTTGATTACGCCGGCGGTGGCGCCGCATGCGTTGTATACGAATTCGCAGGAGACCTTGCGGCGTTGCCGGGCCTTGGCGGACAAGTACAAGATGCCGCTGTTGATTCACGTGTCCGAGACGAAGAAAGAGATCGACGACATGAAGAAGCAGCATGGGCGTTCGCCGGTGGAGACCTTGGCGGCGTGGGGGATTTTCGACGGGCCGACGATTGCGGCGCATGCGGTTTGGGTGGACGCGCAGGATATCAAGACGCTGGCGGGGAAGAAGGTGGGCGTGGCGCATTGCCCGACTTCGAATATGAAATTGGCGAGTGGTGTGGCGCCGGTGCTGGAGCAGCAGGCGGCAGGGTTGCGGGTGGGTCTGGGAACCGATGGGCCTTCGGGATCGAATAACGATTTTCATTTACTCGAAGAACTGGACTTGGCTGCTAAGTTGCAGAAGGTGACTAAAATGGACCCGCAGGTGTTGCCGGCGCAGAAGGCGCTGGAAATGGCGACGATCGACGGGGCGCACGTGATTGGGCGGGAGCGGGATTTGGGGTCGTTGGAGGCTGGGAAGAAGGCGGATTTGTTCTTTCTGGATACGGCGACGCTGCACGCGACGCCGAGTTTTGACCCCTATTCGACGGTGGTGTATGCGGCGAAGTCGGCGGATGTGCAGGATGTTTTCGTGCATGGGCGGCTGGTGGTGCGAGGGGGTAAGGTGTTGGGGGTGAATGAGATAGCGTTGCGGGCGAAGGCGTTGGAGTTGCAGGCAAAGGTTCGGCTATCTCTTTTGAAGAAGGGGTGATAGGCCTGTCAGGCTTTCTACATAGCCCGAAAATTAAGGGCTGAGACGATTCAACGGGTGGTGGATCAGTACCCGTGAATCATGAAGTTCAATATGAATGGTTGGGGACAGGCGGTGCTGGCCGTCTGTTTCTCCGTAACTGCTGGGCAAGCGGCGGTGCTTGGGACTTATTCGAACCGGGCGAGTTGGGAGGCGGTGGTGACGGCGGGGACGCGGGTGGATGTGCCGTTTGTGAGTACCGCTACGTTCTCGGGCAACAGCACGCCGATCACCGACGGCGGGGCGTCCTTTCTGGGCTTCTACAACGAGCCATCGGCGGGTAACCTGACGTACCGGCAAACTCCATCGTCGGTGGACCCGATCCTGAACTTGGGTAGCTTCGGTTTCGTTATGATCGGCGGCGGCGCGACGAACGCGTCGGTTTATAACGCGGGTTTGAACATGACGCCGGGAGCTTCTTCGCGGGCGGTGGGCTTCGATTTTGGGGCCTACAACGAGAGCTCGACCGGAAACATAAGCAACTCAACGGCGGCGACGACGTTCTTGATTCGTGTTTTTGAGGGCGCGGGGAACATGACAGGCGAGTACACGGTGAACGGGGTGAACCGGCCGGGTTTGGGATTCTTTGGCGTCGCGACTTCGGGAGACATCAGCGGCGTGGCGATTTACTCGCTGAACGGTGGGGGCGCGGGTTCGAAGACGTTTACGTTGATCGATAACTTTAGCTACGGCGCGACGACACTGTCTGGTGGCGGCGGTGGTGGCGGCGAGGATCCGCCTCCGTCGGGCGGCGACGTTCCGGAGCCAGGCACTTATGCGCTTGCGGGACTGGGATTGTTGGGGATGGTGTTGCTGCGTAGGAGGTTTTAACCACAACGGAAAGGCCAACTCCCTCCGGGCCTTTCCGCCCTGCCCCGAGCCCCGGCGGCGCCGTTCTGGCGTTGGCCGGGGCTCATAACTTTTGGGATGGGCGGGCAGGCACAACGGGCGGTGCGGGCCAAACTCGAGATTCCGGCTCGTTCGCCGTCCGTGACGGCTAAGCTAGTGAAGTAGGCTACAAACTCCGCATGATGCTCTTGAGTTCGATCGTTCGATGCCCAAGCTTCCTCGCCTACCTCTTACTTGGTTGCGCATGTTCTTGCTTCTGTTTCGGTCAGGCCAAGACAAGTCCGAAGAGCGGGCCAACCGCTCACGCACAGGCTAGGACCTACTTCGATTCAGGCTGCACGGCGGGAGAAGACCGCGACTACGTGGACAGAAAGCTCTGCTTACAGGCTTTCGACCTCGCGGGAAAACTGCTGGTTCGCGATCGAGATTCGTCCGAACTGAATTTCATCCATGGCGCCGCAGGGATCCTCCTGAAGCGGACCTGATTCAGCGCAAGAGGCGAGCGACATCTTCGGAAGGCGATATCGACGTTCGACCCGTCTATTGCCGCCGGCCTCCGTGATGCAGCAGGCTCTTGGATTGCTGTGATGGAGCGGGAATTGCGGCAACATCCCTGCGTGAATTGCAAAGCAGCCCTATTCGATAGGAAACTTAAGCTCGCACTGGCGCTTTGACGGGACCGGAACGCTCTACGTGCTGCTATTAAAGCCGTAGAGGAGAACTCGATAGACGCCTTCCGAGCAGCAGACTTCAACTTGATGCGAGCCTACTTGCTTGACGACAGATTCGGCGATCCTGCTGAGACGACTCATCCGGCTCGGCGGGAACTGGCGGTGCGCCATCCAGGTGATGAACGTACGCTGGGTAGTGCCTACGAGAGATCTTTGGCAGTTCTTCGATATCGCTTGGCGGTCTTGTTGCGTGGCATTGGCATAGCCCCGCTACACGATTAGCAGTCGACCGAGGGACGCGAACTCTTGCGGAGCATCGAATCGATCCCGATTTCCCCCGACGAGTCGATTCGACATCGACTATTCAAGGCGGAGTGCGCCGTTGCCCACGCGCGCAGAGCAGCCGAAGCGCTCGATATTCCCTTAGAGTGCGAGTGGCGCTCTCGTCTAGTTGGCGTTATGGCGGGAGTCGTCGCGCAGGCGAGGGTGGCTATCCGTCGCGACGCGGATTCCAGTGGACGATTTGGCATCAAGTCGGGCGGCGGATTCTAGCGCCCCCGAGTGATGCCCAAGGACCCTTGCGTCGATTAGGGAAGCGACCGGGAACGATCTATTTGCGTTTTGTAGTGATCCGCCAGTCGAAGTAAATTGGTGAGACGCGCTAGAGTTTGCCGCCGAATCGCTGACGCAGCTTCGGGAAATGCCATGGATTCAAATTGCGGGATTTTGTCATTGGCTGGTGCACGATTATTTTGGGCTCGATCTGGATGCCGTTTGGCAAATCGCGAAACGAGAATTGCCTCATTTGCGGTTGCAGGTTGAGGCGATTTTGCGTGGGCTTAGTTAGCCTGGCAATGCGACGCACGAAGTGCTGGGCGGCGATACGGCTTTGCGGGCTTGCGTCTAAAACAGTAGGCGGAGGCCTAGTTGCATTTGGCGGTTGGAGCGGGCGGTACCGCCGATTACGCCGAAGCCGGGGTTGCCTAGGGCGGCGCCGGGGGTGCCGAATTGGGGCGTGTTGAAGAGGTTGAAGGCTTCTCCCCGGAACTCTAGGCGGCCGGCGTCTCCTATGGGTAACTTGAAGTTGCGTTGTAGGCTTAGGTCCGTGGATACTGTGCCGGGGCCTATTAAGGTGTTTCTGCCTCCGTTGCCTATTGTGTACTGCGTGGGGAAGACGAAGGCGGCGGGGTTGAACCAGCGCTCGGGGGTGGGGTTGTCTACTTTGCCGCTGGCGATTCTGTTGGGCCAGTTTGTCGTGCCGGTGTTGGCGTTGTCGAAGTTTAGCGTTACGGTGTAGGGGGTTCCGGTGGATAAGGTTGTGATGCCGGATAGGGCCCAGCCTCCTAGGACCTTTGCCGCCGTGCCGCTTGTGGCCCAGGGTTTGCCTTCGCCGAAGGGGAGTTCGGCTAGGCCCGACATGACGAAGCGGTGGGCGGTGTGCTGGTCGCTGAGACCGTAGTTGAGGCGGCGGTTGCGCGAGTCGGTTACCGCGCCGGAGCCGGCGGAGCCGCCGCAGCCGTCGCAGAGATCGATGTTGGATTGCATGTCTAGGGAGCGACCGAAGGTGTAGACGGCTAGCCAGGAGTAACCGCGGTTGAAGCGGCGTTCTAGACGGGCGCTGATGCCGTTGTATTTGGAGGTGACCCAGGGGGCGACAGTGAGGACCGAGCCGGAGGTGACGATGCCCGCGAGAGGGCGGCGGGCGTTGACGGCACCCGGGCCGGGCGTGGGTTGGTTGCCTTCGTAGGCGCCGTAGAGTTTGACGCCGGAGTTGCCGACGTAGTTGATTTCGGCCACCGTCGATTTGCCTAGTTCTTTTTGCAGAGACAGGTTCCATTGCTGGACGTAGGGGATGGTGTTGCGCGTGGGCCAACTGCGGAGTTGGACGGTGTTGTTGGGGGGCAGGCGGTAGGTGGCAGGATCAACGGGCGTGGGACGCGCGGGGAGGGGGGAGCTCAAAGGAATTGTCGAGCTCACGTTCAACTGATCGGAGGTTACGTTGAAGCCGCCGAAGCCGACGAAGGGAGGATTGTTGGTCATGCGCTGGCTGACGCCGATGCCTTCGTCTTGGGCGAAGAAGATGCCGCCGCCGGCGCGGAGCACGAAGCCGCGGGGGCCCCGATAGGCGAGGCCGACGCGGGGGGCGAAGTTGTTCTTGTCGAGGGTTTGCAGAGCACGGGGCAGGGGAGAGACGCCTGCGATCGTGTATTGGTTGAAGTAGGGGCCGGGGTCGGTGACGAGGTTCGCCAGGCGGTTGTTGGCGTCGTAGAAGGGGGCCGTCAGTTCGTAGCGGATGCCTAGGTTGAGGGTGAGCTTGGAGGTGATGGCCCAATCGTCTTGGGCGTACATGTAGTAGTTGCGGGCGCGCTCGTTGGCGTCGGACGGGGTGCCGATGGTGATGGTGTTGGGATAGCCGAGAAGGATGTCGGCGACGGAGGAGCCGGTACCGGGACGGCCTTGGGGGTTCTGGGTGAAGACGCCGGAGAAGCCCCAAGAACCGCGGCCTTGGAGGGCGGCGAAGGTGGGAATGTCGAGGTATTGGAAGTCAAAGCCCATCTTGATGGTGTGCTTGGAGCGGACCCAGGAGAAGTTGTCGGAGAAGTTCCAGACTTTGGACTTCTTGGTGACGGGGTTGTTGCCGTAGTTGGGCGGTTGCTCGCCTAGGGTGGCGTAGCCGGCGATGCCGAAGGTGGGAATGGACGAGGCAACGCGGGGATCGAGAGAGTTGGGAATGATGGGATCCAAGGGGAGCGTGGCGTCTTGGACAGTGCCGACGAAGTTGTAGGCGAAGCGGAATTCGTTAATCATGGCGGGGTTGAGGATGCGGGTGTAGCCAACGCCCCAGGAGCGCGCCGGGATCTCGCGGTCGACGCCGGTTTGCGGACCGACGGGGAGAATGGGGAGGCGCTTGAAGACGCCGTCGTCGATGGAGTAGCGGAGGAAGAGGGAGTCGGAATCGGTGAGGCGGAGGTCGCCGCGGACGGTGCCGTTGTGGCTGCGGGTGCCTTGGAGGGGATTCGAAACCCAGTTGCGGGCGGTGCCGGGGAGGTTGGGGTCGGGGAAGCGGTTGACTAGAGCGCGGCCGATGGAATCAAAGCGGTTGGCGGGGATGGTGTTGTTGGGGAACTGAGTGCGGATGGAGCCGGCGCCGTTGGGATTGGCACGGGTGGTGAGGGGGTCGAAGATGGCCTGGGTGAAGACGCCGTTGCGTTCGCTGGCCAGGGGAATGGTGGCGGTGCCGACTTCGCCTTCGGAGATGTGGGTGCGCTGGTAGGCGGTTTGGAACCAGGCGCGGTTCTTGACTATCGGTCCGCCGAAGGAGCCGCCGTATTGGTGCTGGATGTAGAGGGGCTGGCGGGAGGTGGCGGGGAGGAAGAAGTCGCGGGCGTCCATTTTGTTGTTCCGGAAGAATTCGAAGGCACTGCCGTGGAATTGGTTGGTGCCGGATTTGGTGACGACGTTGACGACGGCGCCGGCGGAGGCACCGTATTCGGCGGAGTAGTTGGAGGTTTGGACTTTGAATTCGGAGATGGCTTCGAGGGACGGCCGCATGGCGTCGCGGGCCCGGTTGTCTAGGCCGCGGAGGTAATTTTGGTTGCGTGCGCCGTCGAGGAGGAAGGCGTTTTGGAGGCCGCGGTTGCCGTAGGCGGAGAAGCTGCGGTCGCGGGAGCGGCCAGAGGGGACGGCGCCGGCGGTTAGGTTGCCTAGCGATAAGTAATTGCGGCCGTTCAAGGGGAGTTCTTGGATGGTTTTGTCGTCAACGACTTGGCCGACGGTGTTGGAGGTGGCTTCGATGAGTTCGGCGGTGGCGGAGACGGTGACGGAGTCCGTGGTGGCGCCGGTTTCTAGGGTGAGTTGGAGTGAGAGTTGCTCGTCGACGCGGAGGACGATGCCTTTGCGGACGAGTTTCTTGAAGCCGGTGGCGGTGACCTCTACCGTGTACGTTGAGGGGCGGAGGAGGGGGGCGGTGAAGCCGCCTTCGCCATTGGTGGTGAGGCGGCGGGCTTGTTCGCCGGTCTCGGTGCCGATGAGGTTGATTTCGGCGCCGGGGATGACGGCGCCGGAGGGGTCGAGGACGACGCCTGAGAGGGTGCCGGTGGAGGTTTGGGCTAGTAGCGCGGCGGCTAGGGTAAGGGTGAGGAAGAGGGTTTTCAACATTTGATCGGGTTCCTTAATTGGGCAGAGTGGCTTGCCACTGCGCGGCTAGGGTCGATAGCTCATCGACCAGTTTGGGGTTGGACTTGCGAAGATTTTTCGTTTCCGAGGGGTCTTCGGCGAGGTTGGAGAGGAAGAGGGCGTCGTCGCCGCTGAGGGGTTGGTTGCCTTCGGGGCGGCGGTCGAAATCTTTGCCGTTGATGACGAGTTTCCAGTCGCCTTGGCGGATGGCGGTGGCGCCTTGGTTGGTCCAGTAGAGCGCCTTGTGGGGCGTGGGGGCATTGTCCGTTAGGACCTTGGCTAGAGAGAGGCCGTCGAGTTCCGAGGGGAGGGTGAGGCCGGCGAGGTCGAGGGCGGTGGGGAGGATGTCCATGGCTTGGGCGAGTTGGGGGAGCTTGCGGGCCTTGATGCGGGTGGGGTAGTGGATGAAGCCGGGGATGTGGGTGCCGCCGTCGAAGACGCTGAATTTGTAGCCGCGGAATTTGCCGTTGGAGCCGGCGGTGGCGTATTCGCGGTTGAGACCGGCGCGTTTTTCGGTGGTGGCGCCGTTGTCGCCGGTGAAGAAGAGGAGCGTGTTGTCCCAGCGGCCTTGGCGTTCGAGGGTGGAGCGGATTTCGCCGATGGCGTCGTCGACGCTTGCGATCATGGCGGCGTAGGTGCGGCGTTCGAGAGGTAGGCTTGCGAAGCGCTGCATGTACTTTTCGGGCGCGTGCATGGGGTAATGCGGGGCGTTGAAGGCGACGTAAGCGGCGAAGGGTTGGCGCGGGTTCGCATCGAGGAAGGCGTTGCTTTCTTCGGCGATGCGGTTGGTGAAGTAGCGGCCGTCTTCGAAGACTTCTTCGCGGTTGCGCCAGAGGTCATGGTAGTTGGGGCGGCCGGGTTCGCCCCAGTAGAAACGGTGGGAGTAGAAATCGATGCAGCCGTTGAGGAAGCCGTAGAAGTAATCGAAGCCGTGGGCGTTGGGGTGGCTGGCTGCGTTTAGGCCCAGGTGCCATTTGCCGATGGCGGCGGTTTTGTAGCCGGCTTCCTGAAATTGGCGGCCGAGAGTGGGGATGCCGGGGGTGAGGTTGCGGGCGTTCGCGGGGACGCCGGCTTTGGCGGGGTAGCGGCCGGATAGAATCGACGCGCGGGCGGGGGCGCAGACGGGGGCGTTGGAGTACCAGTTTTCTAGGATTGCCGACTGGGCGGCGATCTTGTCGAGGTGAGGGGTTTTGAGGTCGGTGGCGCCGAGGTAGCCGAGGTCGGTGCAGCCGAGGTCGTCGAGGGCGATGACTAGGATATTGGGGCGGTCTTGACGCGATTGGGCGGATAGGATGGCGGGGGCTGTAACGCTGGCTGTGGCGGTAGCGAGGAGAGATCTTCTGGTGAGATGCATAGACCCGAGTGTTCTGATTTTATGGTGTTTGGGGCGTGGCGGTAGGGGAATTCACGGTGAAATGGGCCAGCGGAATGAGATATAACTTACGGTCAGCAGAGAGTTTAGAGGATGGAAGTGGCGACGAGCGAAGCATTGGCGCGGGTGCTGGGGAGCAAGACCTTTCAGAACCGGCCACGGTTGCGCGAGTTCCTGGAGTATGTGGCGAAGGAGGCGATGGAGGGCCGGGCGGAGGGGGTGAAGGAGCAGTCGATTGGGGTGGCGGTGTTTGGGCGGGCGCAGGGGTATAACGCGAGTGACGACACGATTGTGAGGGTGACGGCGCGGCAGTTGCGGCAGAAGTTGGACGAGTATTACGGCGGGGAGGGGAAGGAGGATGAGTGGCGGTTGGGGATTCCTCGTGGGGGATATGTGCCAGTGGTGGAGCGGGTGGGGGTAGAGCGTGTGGGGGTGGAGCGGGTGGTGGTGGGTGGGCCTGAGCTGGTGGCAGCTCGGGGGACGAGTTTGCGGTGGTGGGGGGTGGGAGTGGTGGCGATGTTTTGTTTGGGGGTGGTTGCTTACTTCGTTTGGCCGAGCGAGACGCTTTACTCGCTGCTCGCGGGGAAGGCGAATCAGCGGATCGATATCGTGACGGGGGATGCGGTGGTGCAGATGCACAAGTTGATGACGGGGTGGGCGCCGAAGTTGGAGGAGTACCGGACGCGGAGGTATCTTGAGGCGCCGGAACTGCCGCGCGAGGAGAAGAGTTGGAAGACGTTGGCGAGCGGGCTTTATCCGGCGCCGACTACCGGGCCGTTATTGCTGCGGATCGCGCAGAGTATGCCGAAAGCGAATTTAGCGGCGCGGCATCCGCGGGAGATGACGGTGCGGGATTTTAGCGACGACAGCGCGATCTTGTTGGGCGGGCCGTTCGCGAATCCTTGGGTGCAGCTGTTTGAGGATCATTTGAATTTTCGGGTGCGGCAGGATGGGCCGGGGGATGCGTTCATGGAGAATCTGCGGCCTCGGGCGGGAGAGCCGCGGGAGTATCGAACGCATGCGGAGGGCGAGGAGTGGATAACTTATGCGCGGCTGGCGTATCTGCCGAATTTGAGTGGGCGGGGGAAGGTGTTGTTGTTCGGCGGGCCTTCGTCGGTGTTGCTGGAGCGGTTTGCGGGATTGGCGGGGGAGGCGGGGTTTTTGCGTGAACTTAAGCGCGAACTTGCGGTGGCTGCGTGGGCGGAGTTGCCGTGGTGTGAGGTGTTGATGGAGGCGCGAGAGGTGGCGACGGCCCCGGCGCGGATGCGGGTGCTTTCGGTGAGGCGCGTGGAGATCGCGCAGTAGCTTGGTGCGCTACTTTACGCGGCGATAGCTCATGGTCATGAATTGCAGCCAGCTTCCGTCGGGGTTGCGCATATGGGAGCGAAAGACGCGGTTGTCGGCGTCGATGATTTCGAGGGAGTCGCGATATTGGGCGATGCTGCCGTCGCCGGCCATGCTGGGGCCTTCGGCGTCGAGGTTTAGAGTGTTGCCGTCCTTGGAGCAGTCGTAGACCCAGAGCTTCGGCATCATGGAGCCAATCCAGGTGGCGACGAATTTTTGTTGGGCGGGGTCGAAGCCAATGGTGACGATCATCGTGGTGGGCTCGCCGTCTGGCATGAGTCCTTCGCCTTCGGCTTGAATCCAGAATTTGCCGATGGCGCGAACTTTCTCCGTGCCGCTACTTTTCATTGGGGGCTGGTCTGGGCCCATTAGGCATTCGGATTCGTAGGTCCAGTCGCCGGCTATTTGTTGGAGCCATTGGTGCTCTTGAAGTTGTTTGGCGTCTTCCATAGGTCTATGTTCTTACGATTGGGTGCGTGGGGAATTGTTACGCTGGAGGGTATTCCTGCCAGGGAGGCTTTGCCCGATGAGACTTTTCGGGGCGTTGATCGCCATGGCTGGGATTTCCCTGTCGCAAATTCCGGCTACTACTGATGAATTGAAGATGGATCGCGAGGTTGTGGTGCGCGCGGATCCGGATGCGATTCGTTGGTTTCGATTGCGGAATCCGCATGCCGAGGCGCGGGTGGTGTTGTTGAGTGTTGAGGTGGAGGAGCGGGAGTTGCCTTCGGATATCGAAACGTTTTTTGAGGGGAAGATTTATGCGGCGGGGCAGCATTCTTATTTGCCCGAGGCGACGCAGACTTGGCCGGGGTGGGCTAGTTTCCGGACGCGAAGGATGGAGGCGGGGCAGGAGTTGTTGGTGCGGGTGGCGGGGAATCATGCTTCGTATCGGGTGCGGGTGAGGAGTTATCCGGTTGTGCGGGATGCGCGGGCTTCCGTCGAGATGGGGATGGATTTTTTGGTTTCGCTGGGCGAGGCTTGGCATGCGAATACGCCTCGACGGGGCGCGGTGGCGGCGCGTGGGATTGTGCAGCATCCGGAGATTCAGGGTTGCGTGGCTTGTCATCCGACGGTGTTTACTACGCGGGCGTATCGTGCGGCGTTGGGGCGGGGATTCGCGAATGTGCATGACGATGCATTCCGGCGTTTGGAGCAGCGGCTGGTGGATAATCCGCGGCCGATGCCCGGCTTACCTGACGTGAATTGGGCGCGGACGATTTTTTCGGCGCGGGCGGTGAGCGCGCGGATGTTGGCGGCGGGGGCTGAGAGTGGTTCTTATCTGCGTTACTCGCGTGCTTACTCGCGCGGTGGCGAGGATGAGGCGGATGGGGCGGCGCCGTTGGTGAGCGCGGCGGAGACGGCTTTTTATGGGGATGGGGATCGTGGGTTCTTTGAAACGTTTGTGGCGCGGAATGTGATCGATCTGAATTGGGCAATCTTAGGGCGGGCGAAGTTTGGGTTGCCGGTGGAGGGGCAGATCCAGGAGCTTTGGAAGTGGCGGCGCGAGGATGGTTTGTGGCCGCTGCATTTCGACCGCGCGGAGGCGGGGGCGGAGTTTATTACGTGGCATGCTTTGTATGCTTTGGCCGAGGCGGGGGTAAAGGATGCGCGGGTCGAGGAGTTGGCGCGGTTGTGTTTGAGCAGGCAGCGCGAGAGCGGGGAGTGGAATGGGCCGGCTGTGCATAAGAGTTTTGCTACGCCATTTCGGGATACGCAGTTCGCGGTGATGGGGTTGAGTGCGTTGTATGGAACAGGGAAGGTGGACGTGCCGCCGCGGACGGCGCGGGAGGCTCGGGATTTGGTGTCGATGTATTGGCGGAATCCGAGTGGCGAGTTGGCGGAGCGGATTGCTTTGGGGATTGTGAATGCGCGGGATGCGGCGGAGCGGTTCCGGGCGCAGCAGGAGCTGTATAGCATTCTCGATGAGAACGAGGGGTATCTGGCGACTTGGACGGCGAAGCTGGATGATGAGGCGAGGCGCTTGCGGGTGATCGACGGGTTGCGGGAGCGGCGGCGCGGGACGCAATTGGCTGTCGCTAAGGCGTTGGGGGCGGCGAAGAATCGAGAGGCGCGGCTCGCGGTTTTGAATGCGCTTTGGGATCATCCGCAGCGGCATGCGGGGATGCCTCGCGATTTAGAGGGGCGGAGTGAGGTGGTGTTGCCGGCTTACTTTGCGCAGTATCAGAACGGTGTCGAGCGGCTGCATGAGAAGGGGTTCGTTTATGAGCCTCGCGCGGAGAATGCGGCTTTTCGTTATGACGCGCGGAATGGGTTTTATAAGACGCGGGTGGGGAATGATTCGGAGTTGCCGGATTGGGGCGAGGCGGGGCCGGAGATTGAGAAGGCGCTCGTTGAGGCATTGCGGAGCGGCGATGCCGAGATGCAGATGAGCGCGCTCAAGGCGTTGAGTTGCTTTCCGCAGGGGACTAGCGCTGAGTTGACGCTAGCGGTCGTCGAGTTGTTGGGGACGCCTTTGGCGGAGACAGTCGAGTATATGTTTGGCGGGAGCGGACGGGGGAAGTTGACGCTCGATTTGCCGTTTGCGTTTGTGGAGGAGAAGTTGGCGCCGGCGTTGCTGCGGGTGGTGGCGGCGGAGAATGCGATCGCGGTGCGGGTGGTGGCGGCGAATTTGCGCGAGGTGACGCCGGGCGCTCCGGTGACGCGGGATGCGCGATTGCAGGGGCGGTGGGAGCGATTGCTGCTCCAGGCGAAGACGGGTGAGGAGAAGGCGCAGAGACTGGCGGCGGGGGCGGTGTTTCCGCATATTGCCGATGGGCCTTTGATTCGCACGTTGATGCTGGAGGCGTTGGCTAGTGGAGACAGGGCGCTTGAAGTGGCGGCGGTGAATATTTTTGTGAAGAGTTATGTGGCGGAGCCGACGAATCCGGTGTTGGCGAAGCAGTTCGTGGCGGCGAGCCGGGGCGCAGTGCGGAAGCGGATGGTGGATGCGCTGGACCCGGTGCGGTTCTCGTTGAACCTTTCGGCGTTGAACCGCTACAACCCTGGGCGGGGTGTCGAGATTCCGGAGGATGCGAATTTGTTCTCGAGCGATGTGTCGCAGTTTTTGATTGGTGAGACATTGCGGGGTGATCATGGTGCGCGGCGGGCGGCGGCGGAACTGGTGCATGCTTATCCGGAGTTGGCACGTTGGAAGGCGAAAGCGGGCGAGATTGCGGCGGCGGCGCCGGACTTTGCTTACTTCAAGGAGAGGGTGCAGCCGTTGCTGGCGAAGCCGGGCGCGGATGGTAGGGCTTGCGTGATGTGCCATGCTACGCAGGCGGGCTTTGCTTTGCGGTTGCCGGGGAAGGCGGGGTTCACTGAGATCTTTACGGAGGCACAGAGCAGGGCGAATTACGAGAGCGTGTTGCGGCAGGTGAACCGTGTTGCGCCGAAGAAGAGCAGGATATTGCTGAAGCCAACGCGGCCGAACGATAACGCGGGGGATCAGGCGCTCGAGGATTCGACGCATGGCGGTGGGACGCGTTGGGGGCGGAGCACCGAAGAGGCGAGCGGGAGCGCGGAGTACGAGACGATACTCGACTGGATTCGCGGGGCGCGGCTGCGTTAGAAGCGGTAGCGGAGATTTACTTGGGCGTCGAAGGGGCGGCCGGGGTAGAGCAGCACTTCGTTGATGGCGCCTAGGAAGTAGCGTTCCTTGTTGGTGAAGTTGTTGAGGTTGAGGCCCCATTCGAACTTGCGGGTGCGGTAGAAGACGGCGGCGTCCCAGATGGTGTAGCCGCCTAAGAAGTAGTAGTTGAAATTGCTGGGCGGGTTCTTGCCGAGGTAGCGGGTGCCGAGGGCGACTTGGAAGCCGCGGGGGAGATCGTAGGCGGCCCAGAGTCTGGCGGTGTGGCGCGGGACGAAGGTGGGGGTGCGACCGCGGAGGTCACGGACGACGCCGTCGCCGTCTTCGGCGAAGAAGTCCTTGAATTGCGCTTGGGTAAAGCCGTAGGAGGAAAGGAGTTGCAGGCGCGCGGTGGGACGGCCGCGGAGTTCGGCCTCGAAGCCCTTGGAGCGAAGGCGGCCGGCTTGGTCGAAGATGCCGTTGGGGCGGGAGACGGTGACGTTTTCTTTTTCGATCCAGAAGAGCGCGGTGTTCAGCGTGGCGCGGTTACGGAGGAGGTCGAAGCGTTGGCCGAATTCAAATTGGCGGCCGGTTTCGGGTTTGAGATTCTTGCCGTCGTCGGAGAGAGATGTCTGTGCCCGGAATGAGGTGCCGTAGGAGCCGTAGAGGCCCATCCACGGCATGGCTTGGACGTTGAGGGCGGCGCGGTAGGTGAAAGGCGTCTGCGAGATTTGAGTGAGTGGCGCGATGGTTTCCGTGCCATTCGAGACGGGATTGCGGCGGGCGTCGCGTTGGAAGTTGTCGTAGCGGCCGCTGAAGAGGGCGGTGACGCGGGGGTTGAAGCGGAGGAAGTCCTGGAAGTAGACGGCGTGGGTGCGGTTGTCGAAATGGTCCTTGCGGCTGATGGGGAAGTTGGTGGGTGGAAGCAAGGGTCCGACTTGAGGGTTGCGGAGATCGACGGGGGCGACGGGGATGCCGAAGACGCTGCTGGAGCGGAAGGTGGTGCTGTCGTAGTTGGCGAATTCGTAACCGGCGACGAGTTGGTGTTCGATCTTCTTGCGGACGGTGGCGACGACGTCGGTTTGATTGAGGAGCGGGCGGCGGTGGTGGAAGAAGTAGAACATCTCGCGGTTGATGAGATTGGGGTTGACCGCTGGGGTGTGCGAGAGGGTTTCGGCGACGAAGTATTGGTCGTTGAAGATGCGGTAGGAGAAGGCGTTGCGGAGGCGGATGTCGTCGGAGAAGGTGTGGGTCCAGAACATCTGAGGGATGGCGTCGCGGGTGCGTTGGAAGTCGCTGGGGGTGCTGAAGCGGGTGCTAAATGGCACATTTGGTATGGTCGTGGCGCGGTAGGGGTTCGCTTCGTTCGCGGCGCGGAGGAGGGGGAAGCCGGCATCGCCGTCGTAGTTGTCGAAGGTGAGGATCGAGTAGAAGTTGAGTTGGTCGCGCGAGGTGGCGCGCCAGTGGATCGCGGGGGAGACGTTGAAGCGGCGCCAGCCAGCGTCGCGCCAGCCGTCGGCGCGATTGAAACCGAGGTCGATGCGGTAGAGGAGATTTTGCGAGCGGCTGAGCGGGCCGGTGGCGCCGAACTCCGCGCCGCCGTAGCCCCAGCGGCCGCCTCGCGCGACGAATTCGTAGTTGGGGGTGGAGACGGGCTTTTTGCGGACGAGGTTGACGGTGCCGCCGACGGCTTCGGTGCCGTAGAGCATGGAGGAGGGGCCTTTGAGGACTTCGACGCTTTCGATGAAGTTTAGCTGCGAGTTGATGCGGTTGCCTTCCTGGCGGAGGCCATCGAGGAGGACGGAGGAGCCGACGATGTTGTCGAAGCCGAAGCCGCGGAAGATGTAGTATTCGTAGACGCCGTAGAGGAGGACGCTGTTGGTGCCGGGAACGTTGTAGAGGGCGCGGACGAGGTCGGTGGCGCCGGTTTGTTGGAGGACGTCGGAGGTGACGGTTTGGACGGTGACGGGGAGTTCGCGTAGCGGAATTTCGGTGCGGGAGGCGACGAGCCGTTCGTTGTCGGCGAGGACGGTGATGCTTTCGGCTACGGGGGCGAGTTTTAGAAGGATTTCGACTTGGGTTTCAGGGCCTCGGACTTCGATGTTTTGCTCGGCGCTTTCGAAACCGGCGCGCACGGCTTTGAGGCGGTAGGGGCCGTAGGCGAGGCCCGTGAAATCGAAGCGGCCGGCGGCGTCGGTTACGGCGCGGCGAGCGGGGGTGACGTTGAGGATCTCGACGGTGGCTTGGGGCAGGGCGCCTTGTTGGGCGTCGGCGACGCGGCCTTCGATTTTGCCTAGGGATTGGGCGGAGAGGATCGATGGCGAGAGAATGAGAAGCGATAACGCCAGGGAGCGAGCGAAAGACATTTCATGGCAGCGTAGCATCGTGGGCCGGGATATCCGAGTTAAATCGAATGAGCGGGCGGAATTGCGCCGTGAGTGGGCAACGGATGGCGGCGATGCTGTTATAGAGTCAAGAAATGATCAATCGCCGGGAAGCCCTTATGGGCGCGGCTTGCGCCGCCGTAGGGTCCTCTTTAGTCTCCGCCAAGAAGTTGAAGTCCTATGGAGCGCAGCTGTATACGTTGCGCAGCATTATCGATGCGGAACCGCTCAAGACGTTGCAGGCGCTGGAGGCGTTGGGTTATCGCGAGGCGGAGGTGATTCGCGGGAACATGGCGAAGGTCTGGGATGCGTTGAAACAGACGAAGTTGCAGCCGGTGAGCCTGCATATCGATACGAGCTACTTCACGCGGGATATCGACAAGTTGAATCCGACGCTCGACGACGCGAAGGCGAAGGGTTTTTCGTATGTGGTGTGCCCGTATATCGCGCCGCAGGATCGTGGTGGCGTGGATGTGATCAAGAAGTTGGCGGATACGTTGAACAAGGCTGGGGAACGGGTGAAGACGGCGGGGATGCACCTTTGCTATCACAATCACGCGTTCGAGTTTGAGCCCGTGGCCAGGACGAGCGATACGTTGCTGGATGTGCTGATGAAGAACGCGGATGCGAAGTTGGTGGGGCTGGAGTTCGACGTGATGTGGAGCCAGGTGGGTGGGGTGGATCCGGTGACGATCTTCGAAAAATACAAGGGGCGTGTGCCGCTGGTGCATTTGAAGAATGTGACGAAGCTGCCGGTGCAGTACAACGAAAAGGTGCCGCGCGAGGCGTTTAAGGATGTCGGCTCGGGGGTGATCGATATGGCGAAGGTGTTACGGGCGGCGGAGAAGGCTGGGTCGAAGCACTATTTTGTGGAGCAGGATCAGACGCCTGGGAATCCGTTGGATAGTTTGAAGCTGTCGGCGGAGTATTTGAATAAGCTGAGCTACTAGCCAGCTAGGAAAAATTGCCGTTCTTGCCGATGCGGACCGGTTTCGTTGGGCGTAGCGGTATCGCCAACTCGTATCTGGCATGGCGCAGCTCGCCGGTGCGGATGAGCGCTTTCTTTTCGACGAGGTCCACGAGGTCACGCGTGGTGGTGGCGGGTGAGCTGCCGGTGATTGTGGAATAGTTTCCGGCGCTTAAGCCTCCGTTGAAGCCTTCCGGTCCCTCGCGCACGATTCGAAGTAGTGCTTTTTCCTGACGCTGATTGAGCTGGCCGCGCAGGCGGTCCAGCAGGCGCGTCTTGTCGACCAGGAATTCGATCCGAGCCGAAGTTCTCCGCTGCGCTTCGATGGACCAACCCGCGAAGCACCGCAGCCAGGGCGTGATCTCGTTCGTCTTGTTCGCGGACTCCAGCGCCTCATAGTAGGCTTTGCGATGAATGAGGATGGTCTCCGCCAGGGCGGTTGGAGTGGCGTGGCCAGAAGCTTGGGCCAGGGCCTTCTCTGAAATTGCCCGCCCGATGCGGCCATTGCCGTCCTCGAAGGGATGGATCGACTCGAAGTACAAATGCGCGATTCCGGCGCGGGTCAATGCAGGTAGCGCTTCCGGCCCGCCTGGCGCGGACCGATTGAACCATTTGAGGAAGCGGGCCATCTCCATGCGGAGGCGATTGGCGGGCGGGGCCTCGAAGTGCACCTTCGGCGAATATCGCGAGTACGGGGCGCCAGAGACAATCTGCATTGGATCCGAGCCCGTGCGGTAGCGCCCGATATCTTTTAGGTCTTGACGGCCCCTCGTGACCATCCGGTGCCAGGAGAACTAGCTGTGTTCCGAGAGCGGCGCTTCAAAAGAATTGCAAAGATCGATCATCATCTGAGCGATTCCTTGCTCGCTGTCGCGAACCTTTCGCTTGCCGGTCGCAAGCCCGAGTTGCCTGCGGATGGAAGACTGAACGCTGGCGCGGTCCAGAATCTCGCCTTCGATCTCCGAAGTCGTGAGCGCTTCGGTGGAGAGGGCTTCAACCAGCAGGGTTTCCTTTTCTGGTTCGGGAAGGTACTTGACAACGCCTACGAGCAGGCCGCTGCCTCGGAGAAACTCTTCCTCCGCCTTGCGCAGAAGGGTTGCGTCCCAGGAGAAGTGGGGCCAATCGGGCTGTTCCCAGTTCCAGGCCATGAGCGATGGGCCATCATTCTATCGCTTACAACAGAGCGTTTGGTGAGCGATAGCAGGGTTGCTTGGGTTGGATTACAGCTTGGCGCCTGATCGAAGGCCGTCGGGATTTGGCGCGGGAGTGACTGGATCTCCGTTCGCGTCAAAGCAGCCGCTGGCGCGGGTGCCTGGGAAGGCGTCGATGAGGCGAGTACGCATTTCGCGGTCGCCGGTGAAAACGGTCATCCAAATGCTGAAATGACCCGATTCTAATGCGGTTAGCACAATCTGACTGATCATTTGGGGTGTGCGGTTGGATGCCAAAAGATCGCGGGAGACGTTGGCGTTGCCCCAGGCTTCCATTCTTTGGCTGTACCGTTCGGCCGCGACCAACCTCCCGTTTTCATCGTGGATTTCCGCGATGGCTTTGTTGAGGCCGACCAGTGCGAGCGTGGCCTTGGCCTTCCGATTCTGGGTGGCGCTCAGCAGGGCGGAAACTTGGATCTCACCGGTGGCGAGGTATTCGTAGGCGGCGAAAGTGTTGTCGCGGTCTGGGAGTAGATGGGCGACGAGCCGGACGTCCTTGTCGAGCTTGGTGCTATTGCAGTTGACGCAGCCCAGTAGGAAGTTCGTCCATGTTCCTTTAAGTTTGGCATAAGGTGCCAGATTTTTAGGCTGGATGTGTTCGACGGCCAGATTGGTATTGATCTTGCGCTCACAGTAGGAACAATAGAGTCCGATGCGGGCGGCCAAGGGTCCAAAGGCCAGCCTATAGTTCGGGAAGTCCTTTTGACGTGGAGAGGCGCCACGACGTACGGGCCTCATCACTATTCCTTCAGTTTGGCGGTGCGATGCATTTCCAGAAAGGCCTGGTAAGCGGGGTTGTCGGCAAAGGGCGCGATCTTGGCCGCAAGCATTCGCTTAAATTCTTCTTGTTTGGCGCCGGGGGTTTGCGGTGCTTGCTCCAAACGCTGCAGGTAGTCGGTGGCGACGTTCTTCATCTCCAAGTAGCGCTCGCCGACTTGTGGCTCGGGAACACCCATAATTCCCTCGGCGATCGTTTCGATGGTTTTGTTGTTCAGGTTGGCCGTGGGCTGGCCTTCAAGCATGAGGAGTTCTTCACCGGAGCGCAGGGATTGGATGAGGAACGGGGAGTGGGTAGTGGCAAAGAATTGGAGTTCAGGAAAAGTTGTGCGCAAGGATTCGATGGCTTTGCGTTGCCAGCCTGGGTGCAGGTGGAGGTCGAGTTCATCGATCAAAACGATGCCCGGAGTTTGCATCAAGGCCTTGGTTTCCAGTTGGGGGTTGAGGGAAACCATGCGAATGGCCAGGTCCGCGACCAAGGCGAGGAAGGAACGTTGGCCGTCGCTTAGATAGCTGAATGGCCGACTTGTGGAATCCTCGAATTGGATGATCAATTCCCGACGGATGGGGTCGAAGCGAAAGTTCTTGGCTTTGTCCAGGCAGGCCTTCAGTGCACCGAGAACGAGGCGATAGGCGATGGTCTCTTTGCCGCCGTTCTGAAATTGGATCCAGGCCTGTTCCCCAATCCAGGTCATTAAGGCAGCAATGGATACTCTGGGGTCGAGACATCCGGAGTAGGCGCGAAGGCGCGAGCGCTCCGCAAGTTTCCGGGGCGAATTCAGCTTCTTGACTTGGTATTGCGCTCGCGGCACATCCCAGAGCCGGCCCGTGCCATAGTATGCGAGCACGGGGGCTAGTCCCGTATTCTTAATGCGAATCTCGGAGGCTAATTGTGAGGCGAGGGCCTTTATGTTTTTGACATCCGCCGAGTTCGTGCGGCCACCGCTCTTCAAGATTGCCCTTGACCACGACATGGGTTCTCCCACCACGAGCCCAGCGGCCTTGATGGAGCAGGGAAACTGGAACTCCCATGTTGCACTCGTGGAGATGGCGGTGGATTTCCTGGACTTCGCCGGGAATTCTTGCAAGCGTACTTCTTGAGCGAGAATAGGGCGAACTTCCCCGATGCCAAGGCCGAGCAGCCAAGAGCCGGAGGCGACACACAATGCATCCAGTAAGGAGGACTTACCGGCGGCGTTGTCGCCCACGATGAGGTTCATTTGCGGATGAAAGTTCCATTCACGCGCAACGAAGCCTTTGAAGTTTTGGACTTGGAGGCTGTCAATCCGCATGTGGAAATTCTCTCATGCGAGGTCAGGACACGAGACCGCTATTCGCTACGCGGCGGGAGTTGTTTGCGTTGGATCCAGGAGCGGCGGTCGTGGCGGGCGTCCACCGCCAGGTCGAAGAAGCCGTAGCCCATTTCTTCCCAGCTTTGTTCGCCCCAGACGACTTCGGCTTTGGGGTCGGGGTTCCACTTGTTGTTGGGGGAGTTGTCCCAGGTGGCGGTGAGTTCGAGCTTCATGCCTCGGGTGAGCTTGATGGGCTCGGCGAGGTGGTAGGTGAGCTGCCAGTTGAAGTCGTAGCGGCCGACCTTGAGGAGGGTTTCCTTCTTGTCGCCATCGATTAACTTGTACTCGAAGCCCTTGCCGCGCAGGTGCATGTGCGGGAAGAAGTTTAGGAGCGTGGCGTCATTGGGGATGCCGATCATGCCGGTGTCGCTGTAGTCCGCGGCGCCGGGTGGGATCTTAAAGCCTTCAGGGCCGCCGACCACGGTCATGATGCGTTCGGTAGGTTCTTGCTTGGCGAAGACGAGGCCGATTTTGGTCATGTCGGCGGTGTCTTTTTTGGTGGACGTGTAATGCATCTGAAGGACTAGGTCCGCGCCGGCGGGAATGAGTTTGGCTTGGTGCGGCTTCCAGCGGTCGGGTAGATTGCCCGGCGTGTACGTGTGCAGGATTTCGTTCCCGCCGCCGCCTACGTCAATGCGGCGCTCGCGGCCTTGGCGGCTGGAGGCGGCGGGGGTGTAAGGCTTGAGATCCCGGAGCCACTTGGAATTCGGGTCGCGAATAAAGACGACGGCGTGGTGGACGACGCTGCGGTCCGAGGGGCGGGCTTCGACCATGTTCACCCACTTGTCTTCGGTGAAGCCGGTGGGTATGACGATGTATTGGTAATCGACCTTGGAATTCGCGGGAACCGGAAAGGCTTCTTTCATGCCGATGACGGCGTCGGGAGTGGGGATGTTCCAGCCTTCGACGAAGACCTGGGAGGCCAGCTTCTTTTTCGCGTCCCCCGCGGGGGCGCCGGAGTCGGCCCAGGCGTTGATGGTGGCGATCTCTTCGGCGCTAAGGGAGCGGTCATTGGAGAACTTCGCGTGGCCGGGGTCGGCGAACCAGGGAGGCATTTTCTTCGAGGCGACGCTGGCCTTGATGGCTTTGGCCCAGGGGCGGACTTGATCGTAGGTGAGCAACGGCATGGGGCCGATTTCACCGGGGCGGTGGCAGCCCTGGCAACTGCGGTTAAGGATGGGCTCGACGTCGCCGTAGTAGGTAGGCTTGGGCGCGGCTAGGGCGGCGACAGCAAGATACACGAGTAGTGCGATACGCAACTTCATGGTTAATCCCATTTTAGGGAAGCAAAAGCAAAAAGCCCACACCACCGGAGTGGCGCGGGCCGATTATAAAAACGCAATCTGAAAGGCGGGTGGCTTAGTCGGGGATCACGAGAACGTCGCCCGGGTGGATGACGCTCTTTTCGTCCTTGAGGCGTTCGGGGTTGCCCTTGATGATCTTGGGGTATTGCGAGCCGTTGCCGTAGAACTTGTCGGCGATCTTCCAAAGACTGTCGCCCTTCTCCACGGTGTAGGTACGGGTGGGTTTGGGCAGCGAAGCATCGACGCCGATGTCGGCGCTGACCTCATTCGCCCAATCTCCACTGACGGCCTTGATCGCGTTCCAGACGCCGTTCTTGATGTCTTCCGTGGGCGCGTTGCCCTTCAGGAAGAGCTTGTTGTTTTCCACGTGCAGGTTCGCGAGCACCACGCCGTTTTCCTTGATGTAGTTCAAGACCGGCTGGTACTTCAATTTGTAACCTTCGAGCATGTCCATACATGTTCTCCTCTCCAAAAAACTGCCAATTGGCTTTCCAACTGTACCACTGTGGATGGAATTTGAAAGCACCGGGTTGCATTGAGAACACTGTGTTACTTTGAGGGCATTGGCATGAAGGATACGGCCACGGCGGCGAGCCACACCGAAAAGCTTGCGGAACTCCGCGCGTTGCTGAGCGGATCCTTGTTGGGCAAGGCCGAGGCGGTGCGGTTGACGCTGGTGTGCTTGCTCGCGCGCGGGCATTTGCTGATCGAGGACGTGCCGGGGGTAGGGAAGACGACGCTGGCGGAGAGTTTGGCGCGTCTGGTACACGGCAACTTCCGGCGCTTGCAGTGCACGGCGGATTTGTTGCCGGGCGACATCATCGGGGTGAACGTTTACCGGCCACAATTTCAGGACTTTGAATTCCGGTCGGGGCCGATCTTTTCGCACTTCTTGCTGGCGGATGAGATCAATCGCAGCACGCCGAAGACGCAGAGCGCGTTGCTGGAGGCGATGAGCGAGGGGCAGGTTTCGGTGGACGGCAAGACGATGCCGCTGCCGGAGCCTTTTTTGGTGCTCGCGACGCAGAACCCGACCGAGCAGCAGGGAACATATCCACTGCCGGAGTCGCAACTCGATCGATTTTTGCTGCGGCTGGAGATTGGATATCCGTCACGGGAGGAGGAAAAGGCGGTGCTGCGTGGGGAGTCGCGGCGGCCGGAGAATTTACGGCCCGTGCTGTCGCTGGAGCAGTTGCGCGAGTGGCAGGCCGAGGTGAGCGCGGTGCGATTTGACGCGGACTTGGTGGATTATTTGATGGCGATTGTAGAGGCGACGCGGACGGCGGAGGGTGTGGTGTTGGGCGTGAGTCCGCGTGGGGGCCAGGCGTTGTACCGGGCTTCGCAGGCGAGTGCGTTGCTGGATGGGCGGGATTATGTGGTGCCGGATGATATCAAGGGGTTGGCGGGGCCTGTGTTTAGCCATCGATTGAGGCTGGATGCGCGGGCGTCGTTCGGTTTGCGGGGCGCGGAGGCGGCTCGGAAGGTGGTGGAGAAGATTTTGGCGGAGGTGGAGGTGCCGGTTTAGGGGGTGGATTGTCCGCTCCTTTGCAGTCGCGGCTCTGAAAGGGCGCATCGAGACCGGAAAGGCTGGGTCGGAATAGGGCGGCGGGCGAGAACGCGGGTCGCGTTCGTTGAAGTGGTGGCGCCGTCTATTGGGGTTTGAAGATGTGGCGTTTGGCGTAGCCGGTGACTACGGGTTTAGCGGCGTTGAGTTCCTGGCGCCAGTCATTGTTGGCCCACTTCGCTTCGAAGGCGCTGAGGTCCCGTTCGTAGCTTTCGAGCATTTGCTTTTTCAGGGGTTCGGGAGCGAAGGAGCGTTCCAGGCTAAGGCGGCCTAGGAGTTTGATTTCTTCCCAGGTGAGGCGGAACTCGGTGACAGCGTGGAAGTACTCGTCGGTCATTTGCGAGTCCCAACTGCCGCGATCGTCGGTGTTGAGACAAACGGGAATGCCGGTGCGGAGGTACTCGGGGAAGGGATGCTTTTGGAGGTCGGGGGTGTATTCAAGGAGGCGGTTGGAGACCAAGTTGATCTCGACCAGATAGGGGCCATTGCGCATCAAGAGCATCGTTTCGGGATCGGTGATGAGGTTGATGCCGTGACCGATGCGGTCCGCGCCTAGGAGCAGGGTGTCGCGGACTTCGTGGCCGGGGGAATCCTTTTCGCCGGCGTGGATGCTGAGGCGGACGCCGGAGTATCGCTTGCGCGCCTCGCGCATGGAGCAGAGCATGCGGAGGGCGTAGCCTTTATCGTTATCCTCCCGGCCAGCGGCGTTGACGCCTACCCAAAGGTCGCGGTGTTTGTCGACCCAATTGAATTGAATGCCGATTTGCTGTTCGAGGTCGTCGCGGAAGCGGATGACGGTGGTTTGGAAGCGATAGGAGATGCCGGTGGAGGTGACGTCCGGCTGGGCTAGGCGGGCCTTCAGGATGCGCACGCAGTCGTCTGGTTCCAGGCGGGCGCCGTTAGGCCCGATCATGACCCAGGGAAACCACTGCGCTTCGATGTAGCGAACGCCTTCGGCGGCGAAGCGTTTGAGGTTTTCGGCGAAGGCTTCGGCGAATAGATAGGGATTGCGGATGAGCGGCGTGTTGCGGTTGACGATTTCCTCGAAGAACTCGTTGCGGCCTTCGCCGGGCTTGTCGACGATTAGGGCGCCGATCCACGCCTCCCGTTGGGCGGGGCTCAGGGCGTTGAGGGGGGTGAAGTCTTGTTTCTGGCAGGCGTCCAGGGCGTCATAGGCGTGGCCGGCGATGTTCTCGTAAATCAGAAAGGGGCCGTCGAGCGCGGGGTTGCAGGGGCTGACCTTGGTGCGGGTGTAATAGCGGTAGCCGTGGGTGGGATTCGAGGCGAGTGCGAAGAGGTGGCTCGAGAAGAAGCTGAGGCCGGCGTGATGATGGAGGTCGCCGCCTTTGGGAAGTTGGTAGAGAAATGCGTAGAGTTGCTCGCGCGTGCCATTGTCGCGAATCTCGGCAAAGCGAGCCGGAAAGCCGGTGGTGGGCTGGGCGCGGAGAACTAAGGCCAGCGATAGGATGGCGAAGAGCAGATTGGGCTGCACAACTTCCATGAAAACATAGGGTTTACGGGGCGTGCGAGGGCAAAAGCGGGCTGGATCTAAAGTCTAGGGACCTTAGAAGCCGATGGAGAGGTATTGAGGGATCAGGCTTATCGCGTAGACGAAAGCACTCTTTCATACTTATAGGCACGAAACAGCGTCCTTATGACTACGCAGGATTGGGAACGGATCGAAGCAATCGTCCACGAAGCGGTGGCGAAGCCCGAGGGCGAGCGCGGCGTCCATGTCGCGCTCGAACTGGGTAACGAGCCGGAACTGCTGGCTTTCGCGCGCCGGATCGTGCGGATGAGCGGGCGGCCGCAATCGGGTGAGGAGATTCCCGAGATTCAATCGGGTTGGCGCTTGGTGATGCCGTTGGGCATGGACGGGTTAGGCATCGACTATTTGGCCGAAAAGGCCGACGGCACGATGGACAAGATGGTGCTGCTGAAAGTGAGCCGCGTGACGCTGGAAGAGGCGGAGGCGCAGCAGCAGTTCACGCACGATTTGCGGACGCTGGCAATGCTCTTCGACGCGGGCGTGGCGCGGATGCTCGATTCCGGGTGGATCTCGCAAGGGCGTCCCTATGTGGTGGTGGAGTTCGACGCGGGTGTGCGGATTACCGATGCCGCGCGGGAGATGTCGCTGGAAGAACGGGTGCTGCTATTCCGGAAGGTGTTGGCGGGGGTGCAATACGGGCACTTGAAGAAAGTGATCCATGGCGATTTGCGGCCGGAGAACATTCTGGTGGTGGGCGACGAGCCGAGGCTATACGACTTCGGGTTGACGCGATTGCTGACGACGGGAACCGATAGCATCGCGGCGCAGGAAGTGATCGACGTGGAGAGCATCGCTTACAACTCGCCGGAGCAAATTCGCGGTTTGCCGTTGACGGAGCAGAGCGACGTTTACTCGCTCGGCGTGATCTTCTACGAGATGTTGCTGGGACGCAGGCCGTATGGACGGCCGGGCGACGACGTGATGCAAATGGGGCGGGCGATCTGCGAGCAACTGCCGGCGCGCATCGAGAGCGTGAATGAAGACCTGAACTATATCGTGCAGAAGGCGCTCGAGAAGAATCTCGCGGGGCGGTACTTGAGCGTCGCGGAATTCAGCGCGGACGTTCAGGCGTATCTCGATGGGCGGGCGGTGGCGCCGCGCAAGGAAGCTTTCGCCGAGCTCGCGATGCGGATGCTGAAGCAGAACTGGATGACGGTTGGCTTGGTGGCCGCGGTGGTTCTGGTGGGCGCGACGGCGATGTTCTACAAGGGGCGGGCGGACGCAAAGGCGAACAAGATTCAGGCCATCACGAGCGCGTTGTTTTCGGCAAAGGGCAACAAGGGGGCGGAAGGGGCGAATTCCATCCAGAGCGCGAAGAAGTATCTGGACGAGATGCTGGAGGCCAACGCGGGTAAACCGGAGGTCGTCGAGGAACTCTCGAAGGCCTATCTCCAGTTGGCGGAAGTGGAATTGAAGGGGAGCGGCATTCTGCGGGGGAACCGGGGAGCGGCGATACAGTCGGCGCGGAAATCTTACGAATTGTCCACACAGTTGATGGAAGGCAAGGGTCCGGCGACCGAGGCGCAACTGATTGAGTACTCCAAGAGCGCCAAGATGCTGACCGAGATGTTGAGCGAGGCCAAGGATTACAAGGAAGCGCTTAAGGTGGCGATGGATTGGAAGGAGCGGCTATCGAAGATCGAGTCGAAAGATCCGGAATTCCTGAAGGCGCAGGCGGCGGCGAATCAGGCGACGGCGGATTTGCTGTATCTGAGCGGTGAGAAGAAGGAAGCGATGCCGGTGGCGCGCTCGGCGATGGAGCAGTTTAAGTCGATCTTCGAGTCGGACAAAGGGAACGAGCAGAAGGGTAGGGACTACGCGCAATCGGCCAATAACGTCGGCGGAAAGGCGCTTGGTCTGGGTCTATTCCCGGAGGCGTTAAGCTCCTTTAACATCGCGGCGGCCGTGTTGCGGCCGCAGGCGCAGAAGAAGGAAAGCCAAGTGGGGCCGATGATCGACTTGGCGAAGACACTGAATGGGCTAGGCGAGACCTTGGCCAAGACGAAGCAGGGCAGGGAAGCGCGGGCAAGCTTTCTAGAGGCGCGGCAAATTCTAGAGCAGGCCGCCAAGAAGGAGAAAGGCAACGAAGACGTCAGTCAAATCCTCGCGGACAACTACATGCGCACCGCGCGGATGGGCCGCGAGATGGCCGAGTACGCTTCCGCGTTGACCGAGACTGACCGGGCGGTGGAGATACTGCGCAAGCTCGTCGATCAACCGGGAAGCCGGGCGGAGTTCCGGCGGGATCTGGCGATGGCTTTGACGATCAAGGGTGAGATCTTCGCGGCACAGGGGAAGAAGACGATCGCCCAGGAACTCTTTGCCGAAGCGGTGCGCTTGTGGCAGATGTACTCGAACCTGGGAGTGATGAAGCCGGACGAGGAAGTGGAGTACAACCGCGTGAAAGCACTAGTGTGAGACCATGCAGAGCGTGCAGGCGCAAAACTCTCCTGGGCAGATCTGGCTGGTGCGGCATGGCGAAACGGCGTGGAGCCTGAGCGGGCAGCATACTGGCCGCAGCAACATCGCGTTGACGGCGCGGGGCGAGGAGCAAGCTAGAGCGCTGGCGCCGTTGGTGGGGAAGCTCGATGTCGCGCGCGTGTGGTCGAGCCCGTTGGAGCGCGCCGCCCGGACGGCCGAATTGGCGGGATGCGAGCCTGTGTTGGAACCCTTGGCGATGGAGTGGGATTACGGCCAGAGCGAAGGGCTCACGAGCGTGCAGATGCGCGAGCGGGTTCCTGGGTGGAGCGTCTGGACGGTGGGCCCGATGGGCGGAGAAACCGCGGAAGAAGTCGGCGCGCGGGCCTTGGCTTTAGTGGAGCGGCACTTGACTCTTGAAGGGGACACGCTGATTTTTTCGCATGGACACTTTTCGCGGATCTTGGCCGCGACTTGGTTGGGCCTGGAGCCGAGGGCGGGGCGATTGCTGGCGCTCGATACGGGGAGCTTGAGCTGCTTGGGCTTTGAGCACGGGCGGCGAGTCCTGCGGAGTTGGAACCGGATTCCCTAGGACGAACCGCGAGCGAAGTTGCGCGGCGGGCGGCACGCTTGGGGATTGCTAGCATGTGGAGTAAGTATGTGGCGCGCATTGATTCTGGTTTGCGCCGCGCTGCTCGTCTCGGCGGTTGAGCTTCTGTATTTTTCGCTGCCGGGAGCATTCTTGTTGCAGTTGGGGTTTGGGGAGTGCTTCCGGAGTTCAGGGTGGCATGCGTTCTGGAGTTTGGCGGCGTGGGTGACGCCGTTGTTGACGCCGGTGCTACTGTGGTTGGCGGCGCAGGCGTTGCGCGAAAGACCGAAGCATCCGATCTTCGGCTTGAACATCTTGATCGTTTTCGTGTGCGGATTGCTGATCGCGAGCGGCTTCTTCGCGTTGCGGTTGCTTTGGCGGCTGGATAGCCCGCTGTTGCAGGCGAGTTTGTTCGTGGGTTACTGCTTGACGCTGGACCTCTGCGCGGACGCGGCGTCGTGGCGCAGGCTCGCGCGGCCGGTGTGGGTGTCGCTCTGTTTCGTGGTGGCGATCTCGGCGGCTTACTCGATGCGCAAGTTTCCGCCGGCGGTGCGCAGCGCGGACTTGGGCGAGATGCGGGTACGGCTCTTTGGGCGAGTGATTTACCGCAAGCCCGCGCCCGTATGCTTGTCGGCGGCGGCGCTGGCGAGCGTGAATTGGCGGCCCGAGGAGTTGAAGCGCGCGGACTTGCGGCAGGCCTGTGTGGCGTGGCCGTTCCGGATCGAGTTGCCGCAGGTGTTTCAGCAGTGCGTGCGCGCGCCGATTGAGAACGTGGCGGCGGCGGGAGAGGGGGAGTTGCGGGAAGAAACGAAGATCGTTGGCGGCGATGTGGGCGTTGGCACGGTTCAGATCCTTGGCCAGGTTCACCATCGCGACGAAGACACTCCCCAGCTACGGTGGAGTGTATTGGAGAGCCAGGTTCATATCTACGAGGAGTTGCGCAAGCATCCCGATTGGCCGATCTTTAGCGAGGGCACTTGTCTGGGCGATTTGGCGCCAGAGCGCCGGAACACGGCGGACGCGATGGAGACGGCGCGTAACGTTCGTGGAAAGTTCTCTCTGGAGCAGGATTGGAGCCCCGCATATACTCGCGTGATGTTGGCCTCGCTGGGGGCAGTGGGCGCGCTCGATGAGGCGGGCGCGACAGAAAGTTACGCGACGAGCCGTTGCGACGACCCGAAGTTGCGGGAACTAGACCGCGTGGAGGCGCAGTTCGAACTGACCTTGCCGGGAGCGCCGCAATACGAAACTTTGCTTGCGCGCATGAACGAGTTGCGAATGGATTACCGCGAGCGCGAAGCGATCCGCCAGGTGCAGGCGTATTTGAAGGATTTCCCAGGGGAAAAGGTGCATCTTGTTTACGGCGAGGCGCATGCTTTCGCGGAGCCGTTGTGGCGCGAGGTGTTTGGCGCGAAGTTGCCCCAGGTGACGATGCTGCGTTGGAGCACGCCGGTGAGCGCGGGTTGGGACTTGGAGGAATTGCATGGTTCGGCGGAGCGGCTGCAGTGGATTCAGAACGCGCCGGCGTTTACGGTGAGCGCCGTCGCTTTGGCGCGCAGCCCGAGTGAATTGCTGGCGATGATTCCGAAGTTGCGGGGAGAGCCGATGCGCGACCTGACGCCGGAAGCGGCGCGCGAGCGATTGCTGGCGATGCTGGATGGGTTGGCCTATCCACTGCCCGCGCCGGAGCACCTGCGGGTGAGCGAATGGTTGCATCGTAGCTTTGAACGGCGCGAGGGGCCGTTTGCCGTGTACCGGGTGGAACCCGAGAGCGAGGCGCGAGTGGGCGAAATCGTGGAACCCTACGCGCAACGCGAGCGGTTGAAGAAGCTGCGGCGTCTGCCGCTGGAGGAGTACCGCGATTTGATGATGCCGGAGGCGCGCGTGGATGCGATCGGCAAGTTGGAAATTCCGGCGGTGTTGACGGCGGAGGAAGTGAAGGATTATCTGGACGCGGCGAACTACTTCCTGGTGGATATGGGTGGGAAGCTGGCGGCGCGGGTGCGGCAGCGCTTCGGGACCGAAGCGGTGAGGAAGGCGATGAGCCAGCGCGTGAAGCGTTAACATGAGCGAATGGATCGCCGAGACATTATCCGCAGCGCCTCGATGGCGGCGCTGGCCTTCTCGAGCGACGCCCTTCCCCGTCTGAACGCCGCGCTCGCCGCTCAGGGCTCCAAGCCCGCCGACTCTCTCGCCATCGACGAAGACTTTTGGTTCCAGGTCCGCCATATGTTCACGGTGGACCGCAATATCATCAATCTGAATAACGGCGGCGTCTCGCCCTCACCCAAGATCGTGATGGAAAGCGAGAAGCGCTATCTGGAAATTTCCAACATGGGGCCCGCGCACTTCATGTGGAAGGTGATCGGGCCGGAGGTGGAGAGCGTGCGGCGGCGGCTGGCGCAGTCTTTCGGCTGCGATACCGAGGAGATCGCGATCACGCGCAACGCGAGCGAGGCGCTGGAGATCGTGCAGATGGGCCTCGATCTGAAGGCCGGCGACGAAGTGCTGACGACGAATCAGGATTACCCGCGGATGCTCACGACCTGGAAGCAGCGGGAGCGGCGCGAGGGGATCGTGTTGAAGCAGATTAGCTTTCCCGTGCCCGCGACGCTGGACGATCTATATGCGCGGATGGAGAAGGCCGTTACGCCGAAGACGAAGGTCATTCACATTTGCCACATCACGAATCGCACCGGGCAGATTTTTCCGGTGAAGCGGATCGCGCAGATGGCGCGGGCGCGCGGGATTGAGGTGGTGGTGGATGGCGCGCATGCTTTCGGGCAGTTTCCGTTCAAGCGCGACGACCTCGATTGCGATTTCTACGGGACGAGTTTGCACAAGTGGATTCTGGCGCCGGTGGGTACGGGTTTCCTGTACGTTCGCAAGTCGAAGATCGAGAAGGTGTGGCCGCTGATGGCGGCGCCGGATTCGATGAAAGCGGACATACGGAAATTCGAGGAGATTGGCACGCATCCGGCGAGTCAGCGGAATTCGATCACCGAGGCGCTGACGTTTCATGAGTCGATTGGCGTGGAGCGGAAGGCGGCACGCTTCCGGTATCTGCGGAAGCGCTGGACGAACCGGTTGAAGGATTTGCCGGGGGTGCGCTTGCATACAAGCGACGATCCCGAGTTGAGCGCGGGGATTGGCACGGTGGGCGTGGATGGTTTCAATATTCCGAAGCTGGCGGAGTATTTGATGGAGAAGCACAAGATCATGGTGGTGCCGATTGTGACCGGGAAAGAATACTCGGGCTTGCGGGTGACGCCGAACGTGTATACGACGCTGGAGGAAGTGGATACTTTCGCTTCGGTGATGGAGGGATTGATCCGGCGCGGGCCGTCTTCGATCGGGGGCTAAGGAAGGGTGAGGGAAGTGGTACGCCCGAGAGGATTCGAACCTCTGACCTTTTGCTCCGGAGGCAAACGCTCTATCCAGGCTGAGCTACGGGCGCGTACTTCTTCATGCTAACAGAACCCATAGCAGACCGGCTGCGATTAGGATCCAAAGCGTGTCGATTTTGGTGCGCAGCATCAGCGCGGCGCTGGCGATGCCGAACGCGGCTAGAGTCGCATTGGTGAGCGCGGCGCGGCTGAGCGAGTAGAGCGTCGCCAGGGCGTAGCCGTTCGACGCCAGGACGATGTAGCGGATCGCGTTTTTGAAGCGGGGATCCTCCGTCCGGTTCGCGAGACCGCGCAGCAGGATGAGAATGCCGAGGGCGGGCGTCATCAGCGCGAGCCAGCCCGCCGCGGCGCCGGGAATGCCGCCGCACATTTGGCCGACGCTCACGACGTAGACGGCCATGGGGCCGGGCGTCGAGCGGCCTATGAGAATCGCGTTGTTCAACTGCTGGTCCGTGATCCAATGGCGCTTCTCGACGAACTCGTGCTGCACGATGGGGAGGGTGGAGAGCCCGGTGAAAGAACTGAGCGTCGCTTGCGTCAGGTACCAATAGAGGACGAAGAACTTCAATGGGCGGCCTCGCGCGGTGTGAGCAAGAAGCCCGCCGCGCCCGCGGCGACGATGACGAGGAAAGGCGAGAGCTTGAAGATCGCGGCGGCGACGGCGAGCGCGACGACGATGAGACTTGAGACGCGATGGACGGGCGTGAGATAAGGCTCAACGATGCGCCAGATACTGGCGGCCAGCAAGCCACAAACGGCCGCGGCACTGCCGGCGAAGAAGGCCCGGCCCGCGGCGCTTTGCTGGGAGAGCGTCTGGACTTGGGTGAGGATGGCGGCGAGGATCGAGCCCGGCAGCGAGGCGATCACGAGCGCGGCCAAGGCGCCCCGCCACCGGTAGAGATGCCAGCCGATGGCGGTAACCAGCGCGAGAAGAACAGTACCGGGCGTGATGCGCGCCAGCCCATAGAAGGCGCGGAAGGTGTCACGGTCGAGCCAGCCTTTTTCGACTAGGTCGCGTTCGAGGGCGACGGTGGTGACGCCACCCCCGCCGACGGTGAGGGCGGCATGGCGCGTGAGGAGTCGCATGAGTGCGGCGAAGCTGGGCCGCTGCACTGTCTATTGCTCCACTCGTTAGGCTTTCTTCGTGGTCTTTTTCGCGGAGGCCTTGGGCGGCGCGAGGAGGTACTCGATTTCGTTACGCAAGTTCGCTTCCTGCATATTGAAGAACGCTTCGCCGGCCAGGTGCCGCGCGTGGACGCGGCCGTTGCGTTGGAAGGTCGCGAGAGTAGGAACGTATAGTTGTTGGGGCTGGATTTCGAGGAAGGCGCAGATGTCTTCAATGCTGGCCCAGCCAACGGGGAAGGTGATGTTGTAACGCTTAACGAAGTCGGCGACCGGCGCCGCGGGATATTGATCGACGGCGACCGCGAGAGCTTGGAATCCCTTCGGTCCATACTCCTTGTAGAGCTTCTGCACGATGGGCATAGACTCTTGGCAATGCGGGCAGGTGGTTTTGAAGATTTCGAGCGCGACGCATTTGCCGCGGAAGGAACTTAAGTTGATCTTCTGGCTCGCGGCGAGTTCCAGCGTGAACTCGGGAGAGGGCGTGGAGAAAGTGCGGCCCTTGACCGCGGCGATACCCAGCGCGGGCGGCGTGAGCAGAAGCGAGCGGCGGCTGAGCATTAGCTGGCGCCTTTCTTCGCGATGGACTTCTTGGCGGGCGCGGCGGCGGTCTTCAAATTGTCTTGAATGAGTCTGCGCAGGTTCGTTTCGCGTTGTTGCAGATTCGCGCCGAAGATCGGGTCGCCGCCGGGATACTGGCCGACAATGGTGCCCTTACGGTCGATCATGACGATGGCGGGCATGTAGAGCTGCAACATCGTGGGATGTTGCAAGTAGCCGTAGGCGGCGTCGCGGAGGCCGTAGCCGATGGGATACGAAACGCCTTGCTCGCGATTGAAATCGGCGGTGAGCATCTTGGCCATGTCGTTGATGCAGACACCGAGCGGTTGGAAGCCTTGCGGGCCGAACTCCTTGTAAAGCTTTTCAATGATGCGAGCGGTGTCCTTGCAATGGGGGCAAGTGGTAAGGAAAAAGCCGAGCATCACTAGCTTGCCGCGATATTGGCTGAGCAGGACCTGCTTGCCGCCGGGCAATTCAAAACCGAATTCCGGAGAAGGACGGGGCACGTTGGCCCCCGCCGCTAAACCCGCGCCGGCTAGAACCGCGCTGAACGCTCGACGTGTTTGCATCGTTGTGTCTTTCCCTTTCAGTTTAGCGGAAGGCCTTCCTCTACCGTGACGAGTTTGCCTTGACGGCGCATCAGGAAGGCGCCGCTATCGCCGCGGCCGCGCAGCGAATCCGCACGATCTTCGGTTAGCTCAAAAGTCTTCCACTTGGCGCGCATGATTTGCCGGTACGCGGTGAACCAATCGCGCGCGCTGTCTTCGTCTTCCCAAACAGACGCGTGCTGGAGCAAAAGGTTTTTCGATTTCTTGTCCTCAAGAAGCCGATAGCCGCCGCCGCGCCAATTCCTGGCGACGCCCGTGGCTTCAACCGCGTGCGTGCGGATGAGCAGATCGAAATCGAACTCTCCGAGATTGCCCTCGGCCAGCGCCTTCCATTTCCCGCGATTGGGCGCTTCCGGCATCTCGGCGATTTCCGGCTTCACGGCCCGGAAGTAGAGATCGGGATGGAGGATTTGCGCGCTGGAGAGCGGCGGCTGCTGGAATACGCGGCTGATGCAATCGTCGTGCTTCGCGCAAACGGCCGCCTGAAACTGCACGCCCTTTTCGTAAGGGAAAAGCAGGCTCTCCTTGAGGTAGAGAGGCGCCTTGGCGAGAATCGGGTATTCGGCATCGTCATTGGATTCCGCCGCCGCCGGAGGCGGCGGTGAAGCGGCCTGGGAGCGTGCGTGTTTCGCCATAAGCCACATCGCTTGGCCTTCCATTACGGCCATGCGCGCCAGAGCGCCATCGTCGTCGTCGCCCGCGGCCTTGAGAAAGCGGCGCAGGCCGAAGTGCTGGTCTTGGAGGGCGTGGCCCAGTTCATGAATGAGCAGCTCGGGCCCGACCGAGTCTGGCGTGCCGCCCACGACGAAGAGTTTTCGTTTCTCGAAATCGTAGAAGGCGGCGGCTTGCTCGCTTAGGAGGGCGAGCGTGGTTTCCTTCAACTTGAAGTCTTCCGTCGCGAAGCCCAGACGCTTGATCACCAGTTCTTCGATCGCAAGGGCCTTGGGATCGACGTCGTCTTTCATCTTCTTGGCGAGATATTTTTCGAGCTCGGCGCGCGTCAGGAAGGCGGCCGGGACTTGGCGCTTAATGGCGAGGCCGGTCAATTGCGAGGTTTCCGTCAGCAGCGCTCTCACCTGTGCCGCGAAGCGCTGATCGGCCGCCGTCGCGGGCAAGATCGCGATACACAGAAGCAGCGCCGCGCGGCGCAGGCGCCAGAGGGTCCAAGCGCTTAATGAGAGGCACCAGGCCGCGCTATAGGCGGCGGCGGCGCGCGGGGTGGCGCCGCGCGCGAGGGCGCCGGATAGAGCCGCTCCCAAGGGCGCCATGCCCACGACGGACATGCCGAAGAGAGAGACGATGCGGCCGCGCAGATGCGGCGGCGCGGCGGTCTGCAACACGGAGTTCGTCGCCGCGTTTTGCCGCATGAGGCTGCCGCCCGCGATGGCCATGCACACCAAGGAAAGCGCGAAGGCGGGGCTTGCCGCGTAGGCCAGGAAGGCCGCACCGATTGTCATACCGCTGACAATACTGACGCGCGGCAGGCTCGCTTGGTTGGTTTCTTTCGCGAGAAGATATGTGCCGAGCACCGCGCCCACGCCCATCGAGGCGCTAAGAAAGCCGAGGCCGCGCGGGCCTTGCGCGAAGATGTCTTCCGCGAAGAAAGGATTCAAAACGAAGACGCCGCTGAAGCCGATGTTGAGCGCGGCGCAAAGCGTGAGGAGCGGCAGCGCGTGAGGATGCCGGCGGAGATAGGCCCAAGTTTCGGGCCAAGTCGCCTTAGTTTCGCCCTCGGGCACTCGATCCAACTTCATGAAGAGCAGGCCGAGCAAGACCGCGAGAAAGCTCAAGGCGTTTAGCGTGAAGCACCACGCCTCCCCCAGCGCCGCCAGAACAAAGCCCGCGAGGCTGGGCCCGGCGATGCGCGCCAGATTGAAGAGCATCGAGTTGAGAGCGATGGCGCTAATTAACTCGTCTTTCCCGGTCATGTCGAGCAGCATGGCTTGGCGGGCGGGGATGTCGAAGGCGTTCGCCACGCCGTAAATCGCGCCCAGCACGAAGACATGCCAGACGGCTACGTGCCCGCTCGACGTCAGCACGGCGAGCAGCGCGGCTTGGGCAAGGAAGACGGACTGCGTGACGAGGACTAGTGTCCGCCTTGGGAAGCGGTCGGCCGCGGCGCCTCCCGCCATACCGAGAACGAGCATGGGGAGATTGGTGACGAGGCTCATGAGTCCGAGCATCCACTCGGAATGCGTCATGCGGTAGAGCAGCCAGGCGAGCGCCGTATTGTGCAGCCAAGATCCGGTGAGGGAGACGGCTTGCCCGGTTGCATAGAGGCGAAAGTTCGGATGGCGGAGGGCGCGAAAAGCGCTTTGGGGCGCGGTGAGGCCCGCTGCGGTGGTCAAACTACTATTTCACCGTACTATTATTTCACGGTAATTGTCGTGCCCGCTACCGATGCGGCGGCGCCGCTGCGGACAAGCACCGCGACCTTATCGCCCGACACTCCAACGGGAACTCGCGCATTGATCTGGAAGACGCCGCTGACGAGGCCCGGCGCGGGGCCGGCATAGAGAAGCTCGGCGGCTTGGCCGCCGATCTCCAAACTCAGCGCGTTCAGAAATTCCGGCAGCGGCAGACCGATGACGGCGCCATCTGCCGGTTGCGTGCGGAAGGTTCCGCCGCCCGTGCCGTAGAGAACGATGAGTTTCCCGGCTTCGGCGGGGTTCCCCGCGCCGTTCACGCTGCCGTCCTCATTGAGGGCGGCGACTTGATTCTGGCCGCTGAAGTCAACGCTGAACAGCGCGGGCGCGGTGGGCGCGACGGGAAGAGTGAGGGCATCGCCGCGCAGGTTGTTGAAAACGGCTTCGACGCGTACGGTGGTCTTGCCGGATACGTTGTAGGGCACGATGCCGCTCACTTGCCCCGCCGAGGTGTAGATCAGCGGCGCGGGAGCGCCATCGAAAAGAATCTGCGTTCCGGCGAGAGTGGTGGACACGCGGCCATTGGCGTCTAGAGTTAGCGTTGTCAACGCCGCGGGGCCGAGGCGCGCGCCGTAGAGAACGAAGATCAAGCCCGGCGCGACGGCACCCGCCCGCGCGCTGGCGCCGTTCACAACGCCGCCCGTCGAGATGGCAGGCGCGTTGGCGGCCGCGCGAATCGTTAACGTTCCGGTGTCGGCGGCCCGGATACTGCCGCTACGGTCGCTCATCGTAATTTGTTCCCGGTCGTCGGCGATCGCGGCGAGATAGTAGACGCCCGGCGCGAGATCCGCACCGATTTGGAAGCTGCCGTTGCAAGGCTGGCTCTCGTCGGTCAAAAGGCCTTGCTGGATGACGCAACCGAAGCCGGTGAAGGTGTCTTTGTTGGTTACCGGCGTTCTGGTGGACAGATAGAAAGCCACTCGGAAACTCGCGGCGCCGCGAGTGCCGGTGTTCTTGACAGTGGCGAAAACGTTGACGCTATCGCCGATGCGTGCGCTGGCGGGCGCGTCGACGCGGGTTACGGTCAACAGGGGTTCTTGCACGGGCGCCACGGGGTTCGCGGCCTGGTTGACCGTGAACGTTTGATCGCCCACGGTGATGGTGGCCGTGCGCGGCGTGTTGGCGCGGTTGAGGCCGATTTGGAAATCGAGCGTGGCGCTTCCGGTTGGGCTGGAAACGGCGGTGGTCCTGATCCACTGAGCGTTGGGGGCGATGACGCGAGTGCAATCCGCCGGGGTCGCGGTCAGAGTGAGGCGCAGCGAGGTGGGGGCGAAGGGAAGATCGGCGCTCGCGCGATCCAGGCGGTAGGTGCAAACACCTGAGCGCTGCGCGAACTTCGTCCACCAAGTGCCCCACTGGCTTAGGCCGGATTCGGTGCGCGTGGCGGAGTACTCCTGCAAAGTCCAGAAGGAGGTGTCGTCGACGGGGTCGACGACGGTGGAGGAGTAATCGCCCCAACGGACGCGGAAGCCGCCTTTGGTGTACGAGTCCTCACCGGTCTTGAGGAGCGCATCGTGGTAGTAGCCGGCGGCGGGATCGGTGGCGCGGCGAAAAGCAAAATGCGCGCTCGGATAGCGGTCGGCACGGAAGCGGTTATAGCCGACGAAGACGTCCTTGTTCTTATTGACGGCGATGGATGGGTAGGCGTAGAAGCTGGTGTAGTTCGGGTCTTCGATGCGAACGCGGCCGATCGAGGGCACCGCGGGCAGCGCGGCGGTGGAGAACTGATAGATCTGAATGACCGAAGTGCGTTGCGTGCCGAAGAGAAGGAATACGGTTCCGGCGCACCAGACGTCGGTTCCGCGGGCCGTGCAATTCGCCAGATCCGTTTGCCCTCCGTCGATGAGGACGGGAGACCCGAGTTGCGGGAGGATCAAACTTAAGTAGCGCGGGTCGGTCTCACCGGCGTTCGCGATGACGCGATCGACTACGTTAATCGTGCCCCCCGCCACAGCCTGTACCTCCCTGATCACAAGGCGAAGGGTTAAATCAAAGGTGCCAATGGCGGTGTTCGCGAAATAGGCCTTCGTGCTTTGCCGGTTGGGGTCCTCGACGGGCGTGTTGGTGAGCAGAAAGTCTTCGAATTGGCGGGCGTTGCTCCGTTGGGAATAAATGTCGCTCAAGAGGAAGATGCTGTTCTGGGTGCTGGAGTATTCGTCGCCGCGGTAGACGTTAACGCTTACAAGGAGAAATGGGCCGCTGAGCGCCATGCGGGGGAAGTCGAAGCTGAGCCCGATCGCGCTCGGATTGAGCAAGCGTGAGACGCGCCAATCGCCGAGCGGATTTTCACCGTTCGAGACCGCGATGATCAGGGCGGGCGTGCGTCCGCCAAAGTCCGCAAGTATGATGGCAATCCAACGTTTGTTGGTCTGGTCCCAGGAAATACGCGGATCAAATACTCCCGATGAGAAGGGGCCGACAGCGGCGAAGAAGCGTTCGACGCTGACGGTACGAAGATCCTTGCCCTGCCGATCCTGCACGCGAAACTCGGAGTTCAGCACCGTCACGATGTGATCGGGACTTACCGCTCCCGCGCAATCCGGGGGGATGGCCAAGTTGTCATCGGGAATCGCGACGAAACCCTCCATTTGGTGCGGCGGGGCCGGCAACTGAGTGGCGGCACGTTGATTTACGGCCGCGACCGCGCGTTCCGTGTCCGAGGCGATGGCAGTTACAGCCGCGTCATGGCGGAACAGATCCTGGCGCGTCAGCTTCGGCGCTTGGAATAGGCTTCGGCTACGCGGAGGCCTTGGCGTGCGGACCGGGCCAAATATTCGGTCGAGTTCCGCGGCTTGGGTGAAGTTAGCGTCGCGCCAACCGTCTAAATGCACTTCTTTTAATGCGACAGGCGCTTCTTGACAGATAAGTGACGGGGGGATTAGTAGAGAAATTGAAACAATTACTGCGAGTCTCATACAACCTCAGAAGTGTATCGCACATTTCGGCAAGCGGGTGTATACTCACTTTGCTATGACTCCCGACTTTCTGGCCGCGCTACGCGGCGTTTTCTTGCAAGGCTTTGGCTCCGAGTGGCCCGTGGGCTCCAAGGTGCTGCGCGCTATTCCGGATGCTAATCACGACTACCGGCCGGACCCCAAGGCCAAGACGGCCATCGAACTAGGCTGGCATATTGTGAGCGTCGACGCTTGGTTTCTCCAGAGCATCGCGGATTTGAAGTTCGGCACGGAGGGAATGGAGATGCCCTCCACGATCAAGACCGGCAAGGACCTGGCGGACTGGTATGAGCCAGCGCTGAAAGCCGGATTGGCACGAGTGGAGGCGATGACGCCGGAACAATTGGGCACGCCAATCGATTTTTACGGGATGTTTAACTTTCCGGCGGTGTTCTACTTGCAGTTTTTGAATAACCACCACATCCACCATCGCGGGCAGTTGAGCACTTACTTGCGGCCGATGGGCGGGAAGTGCCCCGGCATCTACGGGGGCAGCGCGGACGAGCCGATGGGCTAAGTTGTACCTACGAGGCGCGGCGCGCGCGTACGCGGTAATCTTCGACGGCGGGCATGTTGATTAGCTTGCACATTTCATTCAAGCGGCTCCAGGCCCGCTGGCCGATGCGGTCGGCCAGGCTGTCTTTGTAGGCATTCGAGGTTTCGCCGGGCGGCGGGAGGTTGCTGGTCACAATTGTCGGCTTGCGGTGGTTGCAGCGGTGAGTGAGGATCGACGTAACGGTGTCCTCCACCCAATCGCTGACGCGGTGCGCGCCGAGGTCGTCGAGCAAGAGAATTTCACATTCCAGAGCGGTGCGGTAGGCTTCCTTGTCCACCGCGCCGCTTGTTTTGTCGTAGCTGGAGCGGATGCGGTCGAGGAGATTTTGGTAGTCGAAGAAAACGCCCTCGAAGCCACGGGCGATCAGGCTGCGTAGCGCCGCAATCGCCAGATGCGTCTTGCCCGCGCCGGTGTTGCCGATGAAGAGCAAGCCGGGTTTCTCGACGGCGGGGAAGTCCCGCGCGTAGGCGCGAACCTGTAGCATGACGCTGGCTAGGCCGCGGTGGGCGATAGGATTATCGGCGGGCAGAATGAAGTTCTCGGTCGACGCTTCTTCGTAGAGGGGTGGAATGCCGCTGCGTTGCTTGTAGCGTTCCGCGCGGGTGTCGAAATCGCAGGAACAACGCGTGACGGCGGCGATGCCATCCGCTTCCTTGGGTACCCAACCCGTGCCCTTGCACTTGGGGCAGTTGTCAACCGGCATTATCGGCACCCACGGCCTCTAGGACGACTAGAGTCTGATTTGCGTCCACGGCCGCGCCTTCCTGGATTCCCATCATTAGTATTTTCCCGCGAATCGGGCTCTTCAATTCGTTCTGCATCTTCATCGCTTCCACCACCACGACACCGGCGCCCGCATCCACAATATCGCCCAACTTAGCCAGTAGGCGCACAACCTTTCCGGGCATCGGCGTGGCGATCTTGGCTGTGGTGGCGCCAGCGCGGTCGCCGTTGCTCTTCTGAAAGGCGCGCGGATCTTCGATGGCGATACGCTGGCTGCGGCCGCGCATCGTTACCACGAAGGCGTCTCCGTCCTTCTCGACGAAGACTTCATGCTGCGCGCCGTCCACGAGGACGCTCCAGACGCCCGGCGCTGTGCTTAAATCTACGCGGAATGGATCCAACCCGAGCCTCCTTTCCAGAGCGAAAGCTTCGGCCGGGGACGTCGCGGCTTATCTAGCATGAGCTTGGCGACCGCCGCGGCCACGTCCAGCGCGGGGGGCGCATTTCGCTGGCGGCGCGATTGCCATTCATCGAGGAAGCCCGTATGCAAGGCGCCGGCCCGGAAGGCCGCGTCGCTCAGAATGTCCAAGAAGAATTCCACGTTGTTGCGGATGCCGCCGATGTGCGTTTCTTCGAGGGCACGCTCCAGGCGTGCGATTACTTCCTCGCGGGTACCGGCCCAGGCGGCGAGCTTAATCAGCAGCGGATCGTATTCGAAAGGCACGCGCCAGCCGGGGTAGACGCCCGAGTCCAAACGAATGCCCGGGCCGGAGGGCAGCGCGAGCGCGGTGATCTCGCCGGGGCTCGGCATGTAGCCGTTGTCGGGATCTTCCGCGTAGAGGCGGCACTCCATCGCCCAACCGCGCAGGCTGATGTCTTCTTGCCGCAAGGTCAAGCGCTCGCCCGCGGCGATGCGGAGTTGCCATTGGACAAGGTCAAGGCCGGTGATCAATTCCGTGACGGGGTGCTCGACTTGCAAGCGCGTATTCATTTCAAGGAAGTAGAAATTCGCGTCGGCATCGACCAGGAATTCGACGGTGCCGGCGTTGGCGTAGCCAGCCGCTTGCGCCGCCGCCACGGCCGCCGCGCCCATCTTTTCGCGCAGACCGGGTACTTGCGAGATGAAGGGCGAAGGGGCTTCCTCAACTACTTTCTGATGGCGGCGTTGCAGGGAGCACTCGCGCTCGCCGAGATAGATCATGTGGCCGAAGTTGTCACCCAGGACTTGGATCTCGACATGCCTGGGTTGCACGATGAACTTCTCGATATAGACCGAGCCGTCCTTGAAGGATCTTTCGGCTTCGCTTGAGGCGTCGCGGAAGGCAGCTTCCAGATCCTCTTCGCGATCTACTTTGCGCATGCCCTTGCCCCCTCCGCCGGCGGCGGCTTTGAGGATCACCGGGAACCCGATCTGGCGGGCGACTCGCAGCGCTTCGGCAGCGTTGGGCAGAGCATGTTCCGTTCCTGGGGGCGTGGGCGTGCCGGCGGACTTGGCGAGTTGCCGTGCTGAGGTCTTGGAACCCATCTTGGCGATCGCGCTGGAAGGCGGGCCGATGAAGACGATGCCGTCAGCCTCGCAAGCGGCGGCGAAATCGGCGTTCTCGCTCAAGAATCCATAGCCAGGATGGACGGCTTCCGCGCCATGCTTCCTGGCGGCATCGAGGATCTTGTCGCCGCGCAAATAGCTGTCGCTGGAGGGCGCGGGGCCAATGCAGATCGCTTCGTCGGCCATGCGAACGTGCAGCGACCCCCGATCGACTTCGCTAAAGACGGCGACGCTGCGAACTTTCATCTCTCGCAAGGCCCGCATCACGCGCACCGCAATTTCGCCGCGATTGGCGACCAGGACTTTCCCGAACACGCTCTTTACCGGAACCTCATGGGGAGTTTAGCAGCAAGGGGCTACGGCGAGGTCTTCTTTCCAAGCCCAAAGTGCAGGGGCACGAACATGCTGGAGGAGTAGCCGGCGCTGGGCGAGAATACTTGCGTTTTGCCCTCGACTGTGACGCTCTCGCCAATCTTTTTCACCGGCACACTGCGATAAGCGCCCGCGTCCGGCGTGACGTTGCGCCACAGCTCCGCGGGCTCGCCGATGCGAGAGACGACCACGTCTAGGCGGCCGTCGCCGTCGAAATCCGCAACCGCCGCGCCGCGATGCGCGGAGACGCTTCTGGCGAGGCCCGCGTCCACGCTTTCAAACTTGCCACTGCCTAGGCTGCGGAAGACGGTGTTCGGTTGCTTGTAATTTGGCAGCGTGTCGTCGACATGGGAGTTCGCCGTGAAGATGTCGCGATGGCCGTCGTTGTCGAAGTCGGCGAAGAGGATGCCCCAGCCGGCGTACGGATTCGAGAGGCGTCCCAGTTGCGAGAGAGCGGTGCGGTCCGCGAAGCCCTGCTTGCCTTGCTTGCGGAAGAGCGGAAAGGTCTCGCCGCTCAGGGCGCTGACGATTAGGTTCTCGCCGTCGAAGTCGACTCCCATGCTCGCCACCGCCTGGCCGTGGTCCAGCAGAGCGACGCCGGCCAGAAGCGCCGTTTCTTCGAAGTTGCCGCCGCCTATGTTGCGGAACAGCGAATTCGGCAGGCCGTCGTTGGTGACGAAGGCATCGAGCTTGCCATCACCGTCGTAATCGAAAACAGCGACGCTCATGCCTCGGCCGGGCCAGGCGTCGAGGGCCTTCGTAAGTTCGAACACGCCATCGCCCTTGTTGCGATAAAAGTGATTCGGGCGCGGCGGGTAATACTTCGGATTGCAGTAGACGCGCTTCGGCTCGCCGCAGGCGCGGGGCTTGGCGAGATCGATCTTGCCGTAGTTGACCACGAGAAGATCGAGCAGGCCATCGCCGTCGGCGTCGAACCAAGCGCCGGCGACACCCCACTCGTCGCTGCGAATGCCGGACTTCATCGTGACGTCCGCAAAGCGGCCATCGCCCAGGTTCCGGTACAAGCGATTGGCGAACATGCCCGCGACGAACAAATCAAGGTGGCCGTCGCCGTCGTAATCGGCCACGGCCGCGCCCATCGAATAGCCTTCGCCTTCAAGGCCCGCTTCCTTGGTGACGTCGGTGAACTTCATGGCGCCGTCGTTGCGGAGGAGACGGTTCGGGAACTTTTTGCCGCTTGGCAGAGCGGCGCCATTGGTGAAGAAAATGTCGATCTTGCCGTCGCCGTTGTAGTCGAAGAGCGCGATGCCGCCGGGCATGGTTTCAACCAAGTGCTTGTCCGGCGTCGCGCCGTTTTCGAGGACAAAAGGCAGCGTCGAAAGTTCGAAAAGAATGCTAGCGAGGAGGAGCAATGGTCATCTCCGCTTCGAGCGCTGCTTGTTGGGCTTTCATCTTGCTTTGAATCTCTTGATACTTTGCCATCGCTTTAGCGGCCAGCTCCGTCTTGCCCGCGCCGCGATACGCTTGGGCCAACTGGAAATGCAAACTGCCATCGGCGTCGAGCGGCAGAGCGGCTTCCGCGTGTGGGATGGCCTCTTCGGCCTTGCCGGCTTGCAGCAATGCACGCGCAAGTGAGGCGCGGGCGGGCAGGGAAGTGCCGGCCTTGCGCAAGTACGGAAGAGCCTCCTCAGCCATTTGTTGCTGCAAATACAAGTCGCCCGCCAACTGGTTCACGTCGGGCGCGTCCGCCTCCGCCTTGAGCAAACTCTTCACCATCTTTTCGGCTTCGCCGTAGTTCTTCGTGGCGAGCAACGCCGCCGCGAGTTCCCGTTTCAGGTATGGGCTGCCAGGGTCCAGGCGCCGCGCGGCCTGCCATGCCGCCACGGCTTCGGCGTTACGGCCCGCGTCGCGATGGGATTCGGCGAGGAAGCGCGTCCACTCCAGCGTCTCGCCCAGAGCGCGCAGCTTCTCAAAGGCGTCGCGCGCCAGGGCGTTCTGCGCTTGGATGCGCCAGTAAAGCCCCATGGGGCTGACGTCCTTGCGCGCGATCTCCAGGGCTTGCTTCGCCCAACCGCCGCGAAACTCGCACTCGGCGGACTTGACCTTGCAATTCAAGGCCGGCAAGCGAGCTTCGTCGGCCTCTTCACGCAGCGCCCACTCGGGATGGCCTTCGGCACGGTAGATCTCCGCTATGTCTAGCCGAAGTCCGCGCATGTTGGGCGACTTGTCGAGCGCCTTACGGTAGAAGTAGAGCGCGGCTCGCGACTGCTTGATCTTCGAGCGCGATTCGGCGAGCAACGCGAAAAAGGGGGAAGACTCCGGCGCCGTCTTTTCCAGCAGCGCGAAGTCTTCGCGCGCCGCCGCTTCGTAGGCGCGGCCGAGTTCGTACCAGAGAGCGGGGCGGTCCGTTTCCTTTTCGAGGAGAGCTTCCAGATGCGGTATGGCCTTGGGTTGTTGGCCGCTTAGCATCAGCGCGTCGATCATCATCTTGCGTGCCTGGGTATCTTCGGGCATCTTCGCGAGAAACCGGGAGAGTGGGACGATCGCCTTAAGCGGCAAGCCCGTGCGCAAGTACGACGCGCCCAAAGCGATTTGCGCGGGAGGAATGTCGGGGTTGCGCTTGAGTAGCGCCTCCAGAGGCGCAATCGCTTCGGCGTCGGCTCCGGCCATGTGCAGGGAGATGGCGCGTCCCAGCAGGAGGTTCAAATCGCCAGGCGCGCGCTTTTCGAGTTGCTCGAACATGGCGGCGGCTTCGCGAGGTTTACCCTCTTGCATGAGCGCGCGAGCCTTTGCCACGTTCGCCGCCGGGGCTTGCGCCCAAAGCGACACGGCGAGGATTGCGATCAGCGGCATCATAAACATGGTGACAAAAAAAGCGGCCCGCCGAAGCGGGCCGCCGTTTGCATTTCAATGCGTTTGAACTAGAAGCTCAAGCGCAAGCCCAGCCGGAATTGCCGTTCGTCCGTCGCGCTGGTAACACGGAGGAAGTTGGTGTTCGTAACGTCGCCGGTGGCAAAGCCCGTCGACAAGCGGCTGTTCGTGAAGTTGTAGCTTTCCGCGCGGATCATCGCATTGACGCGTTCGCCAATCGCGAAATTCTTCGAGAGAACGAGGTCCGTGCGGTTGGCTCCCGGGTTGCGGACCACGTTGCGGCCCAAGGTGCCGAAACGCGGCGTGCCGCCCGACACCGCGGCAAAAGCCGTGGTGTCGTAGAAGGCGCCGTCCGTACCAATCTTTTCAGGACGGTCGACGCTCAACTTCACTTGATCCGGCGTTTGGATGTTGCCCGGCAGGTTCAAGCTGCCCGCGGGTGAGCTCAAGTTGAGAGGCGTGCCGGTGAACATGGAGGTGGTGCCCGCGATGTTCCAGCCGCCGAGTACTTGCGAGGCCAAGCCACTGTTCAGGAACTTCTTACCCTTGCCGGCCGGGAGGTCGTAAGAGTAGAAGAGTTGGAAGACGTGGCGGCGGTCGTAACCGGCCGAGGCGCGATTGCGTTCGAAAGCGGGGCCCCAGTTGTAGGAGACGCCCTGCCAGCCTTCGTCGTCGGCGTAGTTGATAGCGTGGGCCCAAGTGTAGGCGCCCTTCAAGGTGACGTTCTTGCCTTGCTTTTGGACGGAGGTCTGAAGCGAGTGGTAATTCGCCGACAGATAACCATCCCACATCAGCGTGCTGATGTTGCGGCCGAAGAGCGGCGAGTAGGGACGGCCAGGGTTGCCCAGGCCGAGGACTTGACCGGAATTGATATCGCGGTCACCCATCATGTTGCGCGAACCGGTGCCGACATAGGCGATGCTGCCAATGATGTCGGTGGGTAGGCGGCGCTCCAGCGTGAAGTTCCAGCTTTGCGTGTAGCCGCGGCTGATCTCGCCAGCATAAGGGCTGCGCATGTCGGCCACGTTCGGCAGGGGCACGGCGCCCGACGAGAGGTCGGGGCCGGTAACCGGCGGGATGCCTTGATCCAAGGTACGGACCTGGCCGTTGACCAGAGCCTGCGAGTTCGCGTCAGGCGCATCGAAGGCGAAGTTCACCGTTAGCGGGTAGAAGCCGCGGAGCGGACGGCTCCAGGGCAGCGGGCTGAAGTTGATGCCGTAGCCCGAGCGCAGCACGGTCTTTTCGTTGAAGCGCCACGCGAAGCCGACGCGAGGAGCGAAGTTCATCTTCGAGACGGTGAAGCCGTTATTGCGAGGCACGTTGCCGCGGCCACCGAGGAAGACCGTGTTGGTCGCCGGGTCGAGGCGTTCGATGCCCTTGCCAGCGGCGCGGCCCATCAGCGGATAGTATTCGTAGCGCACGCCGTAGTTCAGCGTGAAGTTACGATGCATCTGCCAGCGGTCTTGCACGTAGAGGCCGAACTGCCATTCCCGCGTGGTGGCGAGAATGTTCTGCAGGCTCTTTTGGATGTTGTTCGTCGCGCCCAGCAAGAACTGAGCGTAGCTGTTGAAGTGGTTGAAGGTGCCAGAGTTGGAAGTGACGCCGTTGGTGAACTGGAAAGCGCCGCGAGGGCCCGCGCCGAGTTCCGGCTGCCAGTGGTTCATGCGCATCAAGATGCCATCGACACCCATCGCCACCGTATGCGAGGACTTGATCCAGCGCAGATTGTGCGACGTGGTGAAGCTTTCTTCGATGCGTTCGAGTGGCATCCAGTTGGGAACGCCGAAACCGTTGTAGCCGGTGAAGCTGATGTTGGGGAAACCCTGCTGGCGGGGATCGGAGCCGCCGATGCCGGGGATACCCAACTGCGAAGAGAAGTCCCGCCCGAAGTCTTGGCCGCGTACAACCTGGTCTTGGCGATTGAAGCCGAAGACGCCGTCGAGCAGCAGGTTCGGGGCGATCGTGTAGGTATGGCCCACAACGGTGTTTTGGACCTGCGTGTCGCCAAGGCCGGCGTCGGTACCGGTGGGAACCGGGCCCACGCCGTCGCCGAAGACGCCGCGACCGCCGACGAGCGCGTTCATGATGCCATAGCGGCCCCAGATCATGTGCTTCTCATTACGGTTGTAATTGATCTTGAAATCGTTATAGCGGCGGTTGAAGAGGGGCGTCTGGCCGACGGCATAGTTGTTCAGGTCCGCGTTGGCGATGTTCGGCAGCGGATGGAATTGAGCGATCTTTTGCGCGGCGGGGCTAAAGCGGCTTGGGGGAATCCGGTTGCCCGGGAAGGGCGTCCGGTTTTCACGAACGGTGCTGGTCGCGGGGTCGTAAATCGTCGTAATCGACGCGACGCGCGAGAAGTCGCCGGTGCGCAAATCGGCTTGCGGCACGTTGAAGACGCCGAAGAGGCCGCGGCGTTCCTTGGTGTCGTCATAGCTGTAGAAGAAGAAGAGCTTGTTCTTGACGATCGGGCCACCGATGGTGCCGCCGAAGTTGTTGTAGATGCTGACGGGCTTGCGCGTGGTGGGCGTGAAGAAGAAGTTGCGGGCGCGCAGGCGTTGGTTGTCGTGATACCAGAAACCGCTGCCGTGGAATTGATTCGTGCCGCTCTTGGTCACGACCGTAACGGCAGCGCCACCGGCAAAGCCTTGCTCGGCGTCGCCGGCGGTGGTGGTGATGTTCACGGTCTCAACCATTTCGGCTGGCGTGACGTAGCCGGCATGGTGGGGCAGCCACAGATTGATGGCGGCCGCGCCGTCGATGCGGGTCACGTTGTTGTTCGCGTTGGCGCCGTTGATGTTCGTGCGCAAGGAGCGTTGCGGCGTGTCCGTCGCGGAGTTTTGGAATACACCGGGGTTGGCGCCGGGCACGAGGTTGATCAAGGTTTGGTAATTGCGATAGCCCGGCAGCGGCGCGGACTTCACCAAGTTGGAACCGATCTCCGAATGCGTGTCGGACTTGTCGGCCTGCAACTGCACCGCGTCGGCGGCGACCGTAATCTGTTCGGAGAGCGAACCCACCTCCAGGCGGAAGTTCGAGCGGCTGACTACGTTGGGGCTGACGATCACACCCGTGCGGCTCTGCGTCTTGAAGCCCTGGAGGGTGAGTTTCAAATCGTACGCGCCGGGCTGCACGTTGGAGATCGTGAAGCTGCCGGAATCGTCGGACGTCGCTTCGTAATTCACGCCGGTCGCCGGATTGGTGGCGACAATCTTGGCATTCGGCACCGCGCTGTTCGAGGTGTCCTCCACCAAGCCAACAATCGAGCCATAGAGCGTCTGTGCCTGCGCCGCGCGGCCGAAGCCGAACAACAGAACTAGGCAAAGAGCCGAGAGCGAAATCGCCCGTTTCACAACTTTGTTCATTAGTTCCCCTTTCCTACGAGAGAAGACCGGAATCTAGTCCGGCTACATTTCACATTAGCCTTGGTGTACTACCGAGTCAAGCAATGTCTGACGTCTGCTAAGTATTTGAAAATCCATAGTCTATATGGATTTTCATAGTCCCTGCCGAATCAATGGAAAGGGGGCGAAAACGCATCGAGCGTCTCGCCCCTCTTCCAATTTCCAAACGGAATTTAATGCTTGCCTTTGCTGCGGCTGCAGGCCGTCAGAGCTCCCGTCGTATCGATAGCGGAACTGCCCTCTTCGATATGCGTGATCTTTCCATCGATATCGACGACGAAGGTCGCGCGGTTGGCGATGCCTCTGTCTTTCATCAGGACGCCGTAGGCTTCGGCGGTTTTCCGGGTGGCGAAATCGCTGCCCAAGGGAAAATCCAACTTCAGCACTTCCTTGGCCCAGTGGCCTAGGCTTGGGGTGTTGTCGGTCGAGATACCGATCACCTCAAAGCCCGCGTCTCTAAACTTTTGGATTCCAGCCTGGAACCCGGTCATTTCCTTCGTTCAACCACCGGTGAAGGCGGCGGGGTAGAAGGCTACCACGACGCCGCTTTTGCCCTTGTAGTCCGAAAGCTTAAACGGCTTGCCCATCGTCGTGGGAACCGTGAAATCCGGCGCGTCGTCGCCAACCTTCAAGTGCGTCTTGGGCGGGGCGGCGGGCGCCTGCGCCTGAAGCATGTTGGCCAACGGAAGCGCCGAAGAGAAGAGGAGCATGTCTCTACGGATCATGCCCCTCAGTGTAAAGCTAAATTTGAGAAAGCGCCTACTCGCTCTTGCCCTTGGAACGGCTACAGGCGTTCATCGAGTTGGAAATGTCGACCGCTACCGAGCCTTCTTCGATGTGCGTGATCTTGCCGTCAACGTCGATCACGAAATTCGCGCGATTGGCCAGACCACGGTCTTTCATCAGCACTCCGTAGGCCTCCGATACCTTGCGATCCTTGAAATCGCTGCCGATCGGGAACTCCACCTTTAGCACTTCCTTGGCCCAATGCGCTTGGCTGGGCGTGTTGTCCGTCGACATACCCAAAACTTCAAAGCCCATGCCCTTGAATTTCTCCAGACTCGCCTGGAAGTTCGACATTTGCTTGGTGCACCCACCGGTGAACGCGGCGGGGAAGAACCCGATCACCACGCCGCTCTTGCCTTTGTAGTCCGAAAGCTTGAACGGCTTGCCCATCGTTGTGGGGACTGTGAAATCCGGCGCCATGTCGCCGACCTTCAAATGGGTTTTGGGAGGGGCGGGCGCTTGCGCCTGCAGCATGGTGGCCAACGGGAGCGCCGAAGAGGAGATGAGCATGTTTCTACGTTTCATGCCCCTCAGTGTAACCGCTTTCGCTAATCTACGAATGGAGGGAGCATGAAGTACCTTTTGCTCATCGTCTACGCCGCCGCGGAGGCTTGGACGCAGACTGACGCGATCCGCATCCCAGATTCGAACGGTGGCGCTGTCGAGGTGTCCGCGGCCGGGGAAGAGAATTTCGTTCTGGAGTCCGTGGATGATGGCCTGTCGTGGCGGAACTTGCGCATTCCAGGCACGGGCGATCTCTTTTACTTCGCCAGCTCCGGCGATGGAGCTACGCTTTACGCCGCTCGATCACTTCCTCCCTTTGGCCATTCCAAGAGCGCGGACGGCGGTAATAGCTGGGAAGCTCTCGCGACAATTGAGTTTCAAAACAGAGTTGCCATCGATCCTCGCGATTCCAATCATCTCTTTGCCTACTACAACCATGGAGTCCAGGAAAGTCTCGACGCTGGCAAGACCTGGCGGAACATTACCGGCAACTTGCCTTGGACGCGCATCGGTCTCAGCTTAGGGCCCTGGATTCACTTTCTCTCGCCGGACGGCAATTCGGATGCCGGACCCGTGGTGCGCACCTGGGCCGGATGGTTTGCGCGCACGGATACCCAACAGTGGCGCTTGTTCCCGGGAACGGAGAATCGCGAGGCGCCAGCCGCCTTCGCCATCCTTTCCGGCAATCGCTTCCTCGCCCGATATGGCGAGGAACTATGGATCTACGATCACTACTTTGAAGACCTCCGGCGCATACCCTCACCGCAAGCCTTCACCCGCTTTGCTACCGATCCGGCTTTTCCCAACCGCGTTTACGGCCTCGCCGGGCAATCCCATTTCTTGAGCGAAGACTCCGGCCGGACCTGGACTCCGTCCTCCACTCCCGTCCCGGAACTTACGACGTGGATTGGCGATAAACCTGTCAGCAGTCTCAGCCGCCATGGCGGCAAGTGGTTCGCCTCCGGCCCACAATCCACTGACCTCCGCATCTCCCGCACGGATTCAGCGGGCCAACTCGTTTTCGATTGGATTTATCCCTTGCCCGGCGTCCAAAGCCCGGTAACGCCCGCGGTCGCGGCCAACGGCGAAATCTACATTGCCGGCCGCACTTCCGGCCCGGTCCCCAGCGACTTTATTTGGCGGCTGAGCCCCGCGGGCGACTACATCAGCGGCTATCAGTTCGAGCCTCTCGGCGACTTTCGCGAAGTGCGCCTGGAACCCAACGGCGACGTGCTTCTCACCGGCGCAGGCAAAGAGATTCGTTTCGACCGCGAACTCTCCCGCCTCCTCCCCTAGTTCCGCTTGCGCGCCAGTACCAACAGAGACTGCCCCACCGGAAAATTCCCTCCCGACCGCAGACGCCATGCCTCGCATTCCAACGGCGCCTGCAAGAGGCGATTCAACCAAGCGGCGGGCACGACAACGCCGCTCGACGGCGCTTGCTTCGTTAAAGGCTCCCACACTCGAAACTTGAACAACGCCACGGGCAGCAACAAACTGTTCGCGTAGGAAATACGATCAACCTCGAAACCCGCCGCCTCCAGCGCGCCGCGCAGCCGCGCCTTCGTAAACCGCTGCCGTTCGTGCGCGAACTGGGAATGGCGGCTGCGCAAGATGTCTAGAGCGGAGGCGCGTAGTATCAAAGTTCCGCCGGGTTCGAGAACTCTCGCGAATTCGCGCAGGGCTTGCGCCTCGCCGCCACGCGGCAAATGCACGATCACGTCCAGGCTAACCAGTGCGTCAAACGCCCCATCGCGAAAGGGCAGCGCTGTGATGTCGCCTTGGGTGCGGCGTGGCAGATTTGAATGCGATAGGCCAACGTAGTCCAAGTCCAGCGGCGTCATCTTCCAACCGAACTCGCGCGCCAACCATTGCGACATGTAGCCCGTGCCGCAACCCGCCTCGAGAACGTTGCGGAAATCCCGCCGCGGCAAGCGCCCCAGCCAGGCCCGCAAGATCGAACGCATCCCGCGGAACCACCACATTTCCTCTTCGGCTCGCGCGATATTTTGAAACTCCGCCGGGTTCATCTAGCGAAATTCCAAACGACGCTTGACGCCTTGATACTCCGGCAGGTCCTTCCGCGGCGGCTCGCCAGCGTTCACATAGTCCGGCATCCGGTCACGATAGAAGGCCAACGTGCGCTCCACGCCCTCGGCAAAGCTGGTCTTGGGCTTCCAGCCCATTGAAGTTCGCAAGCGTTCGCTCGAGGTGTAGTAGCTGCCGATGTCGATTGGCTTGAGGTGAGCGGGGAACTCGCAGGCTTCCGGCGCCGGGGCGCCCGCTAAGCGCGCGATCTCTTCGGCGATGCAGAGCAACGGCAGCGGTTGCAAGCCGCCGGCGTTGTACTCGCGCCTTTGCGCGTCCTGGTGTTCCCCGGCCAGCAAGAATGCCGCGACAGCGTCGTCCACGTAGAGCGGATCGCGCAATTGTTGGCCGTCCCCGAACACGCGAATCTTCTCCTCAAGCAACGCCATGCGGAAGAATACTCCCAGGAAGCCCTGCCCGAAAACGTTCAAGCTCATCCGGGGCCCGTAAACGTTGGTCAAGCGCAAGATCACCGCGTCGAGTTGCCCCAAGTCGCTCATCATCAAGTGGTACATGCTAGCCGCGTACTTGTGCACGCCGTTAAAGTCCACGGGCCGGATGGGATGCTTCTCGTCGACAGGCAGATACTGCGGCCGCCCAAACGCTTGGCGCGTTCCCGCGTAGACGACTCGCACGCCTGGGTTCCACTCCGCGCAGGCCTGCAAGAAGCGCAATTGCGAAACGGTGTTGATGTGCAGGTCACGCTCGGGGAACTGCATCGAGTGGATATGCGAGATCTCCCCCGCCAAATTGAAGATCGTTTGCGCGCCGGCGATCGCGTCGCGAAATCGATCGGGTTCGCTCAAGTCCTCGGCCAGCACCGTGATGGACGCCCCTGCCAGATTCGCCGGATTCGCGCCGCAGCCCGGGCGCGACGAATCCACCACCGTCACCAATGCGCCGAGTTCTTCCAAACGCAACGCGAGGTTCGACCCTATGAAGCCGAGTCCCCCCGTCACCAGCACGTTTCTCCCCCTATAAAAACTCATTCCCTGTAATAGCCTCGAATCTCCTCCACAACGCGTCTGACCGCATCGATCTCCAGATGCGGGAACAACGGCAACGACAAAATCTCCCGGCAAGCCTGCTCCGCCACCGGAAGGCTCCCCTTTTTCTGTCTCGCCCCGGCGAAGGCGGGATGCAGATGCAACGGTACCGGGTAATGTACACCCGTCAGGATTCCCTTGCTCTCCAGATGCCTGCGCAGGCGGTCCCTTTTCTTCGCCCGCACCACATAGAGATGCCGGACGGAACAGCGCTGGGTCTTGACCGGGCGAAGGCCATCCATGCCGCGCAGGCCGTCGTCGTAGACGGCGGCAAGGTCCCGGCGGCGCTCGTTCCAAGCGTGTAGCTTGTCCAAGAATGCATCCAAGAAGCACGCCTGCAATTCATCCAGCCGCGCGTTGATCCCCGTGCGTTCGGCGATCTGTGTACCCGGCTTGCGTCCGCCGTCGCGCAACTGACGCAGGCGTTTGGCCACTCCCGCTTTGTCCGTTACGATCGCGCCGCCGTCGCCCAGGCAGCCCAAATTCTTCGTGGGGTAGAAGCTATACGTAACGTAGTCGCCAAAAGCCGTCAAGGCCTTCGCGCCGTGCCAGCGCGCCCCGTGCGACTGGCACGCGTCCTGGATCAATGGCAACTTCGACAGTTTCGCGATCCGGTCAATCGCGCAAGGCTGCCCGTACAGATGCACCGGCACGAGGGCCTGCGTCTTCCTCGTAATCCGATTGCCTAGGTCGTCCGCGTCGATCTGTAAAGTATCCGCATCCACGTCGGCGAATTTCGGCAACGCTCCCGCCGCCATGATCGAAACCGCCGTGAACGGCGCCGTTAGCGCCGACGTGATGGTCTCGCCGCGCACGCCGGCGTCACGCAGACAAAGTTCTATGGCCGTCGAGCCGCTCGAAACACCCACCGCCTCGCGCCCGCCCATCGCCGCCGCGAAGCGCTTCTCGAAGCCCAACACCCCCGCGCCCAAAATGTAGTGGTTCCGCTCGATCAACGCGTCGAGGTTGCTTTGCCAGTCCGTGCGAGTCTCTTCGAGGGCCGCCCGTAAATTAGCCGTTGGAATGCGCATGAGCACGCTTCCAGCCCAAGCGAGGTAATACCAGCAGCCAAACCCAGAGCCGGAAAAGCTGATAAAACGTCGTCGCCAAGCTCTTGATGCGGAAAAATTGGCTGCGCCCGTGCAGGCGCGGATAGTGGTGCACGCCCACTTCCTTCACCTGCATGCCGCAAAGTTCCAGCTTGCGCACCAGTTCGACGCAGATCGTGCCGGATGTGGATTCCAATTTGATCTCTTCGAGCAACTCGCGCCGGATCAGCCGGAAGTCGCAATCGATGTCGCGCAAGTGCACGTTGAAGAGGAGCCGCGCGAACTGGTTATAAGCCTTGCCGACAAAAATGCGATGCCAGGGGTCGTTACGCTCCAGCTTATAGCCGTTAACGAAACTCACGCCGGGGCTCATCAGACCCAGCAACTTCGGCAATTCACCGACGTCGTATTGCCCATCGCCGTCCGTATAGAAGACGAACTCTTTCGTGCTCGCGGCGAAGCCGGTACGTAAGGCGCCGCCGTAGCCGCGGTTCACTTCATGCGTAATGACGCGCATGCGCGGACCGAACTCTTCTTGCAGTTGGCGCAGCACCTCTCCTGTGTTGTCCTGGCTGCCGTCGTTCACGACGATAACCTCAAAATCCTCGACGTGTTCGCGCAGCACCGCGAAAGTCTTGGCGATCAATCCCGGCAACGAAGGAGCGTCGTTATACGCAGGGAAAAATACGCTTAATCCGTTACGAAACCCGTTACCAAACATTGAGCAAAATTATATTACGCGGCTGGACGTTTGGCTATCAAAATCGTAACGTCGTCCGCGTAGGGTGCTCCGGCGCACCAATTCTGCAAGTCGTCCATAATGCCGTCGATGATTTGCTGGGGAGTTTGGCTGCCCCGGTTCATAACGGACATCGTGATCCGCATCTCGCCGAATTCTTCGTCCGAGCCAGCCGGCATGGCCTCGCTAACGCCGTCGCTAAAGAGCACCAGAGTGTCGCCGGGGTTCATCTGCGCGCGATGTTCCGTGTATTGCGCGATGGGTAGGATGCCCAGGATAATGCCGCCGCCCTCAAGATTTTCCGGGAATCCGCCGCCGCGCACCAGAATCGGCGGGTTGTGTCCCGCGTTGCAATAGCGGATTTCGCCGCTGTTAACATCGACGATCGCGAGGAAGAACGTGATGAAGCGGTTGTCCGGGCAGTTCGCGGCGATCGACTTGTTGAGCCGCTGCACGATCGATGCCGGGTTTTCGTCGGCTTCGAGCAGGATTTGCAAACGCGCCTGCAAGCTCGACATGAGCATCGCCGCCGGCATGCCCTTGCCCGCTACGTCGCCCACTACCAACGCCACGCGGCCGTCGCTCAACGGGAAGAAGTCGTAATAGTCGCCGCCCACCGTGCGGCAGGGCAGATTCATTCCACTCAATTCCAAACCCGGCACGGACGGGGCCTTCGCGGGCAGCAGCCTGCGCTGAATCTCGCCCGCCTGCGCGAGTTCCTTCGCCATGAGCCGCTCGGCTTGCTCGACTTCGTTGAGGCGCGCGTGTTCGATTCGGATGGCCGCTACGTTCGCCATCACCGTCAGCAGGCTCAAATCGTCGGGCGTGAACTCGCGCGTGATGTCCGGCTGGTCGATGTAGATCAACCCGATGACCTTTTCATTCGTCTGCAACGGCACGGCCATGAAGCTTTTCACGCGTTGCAACACGATCGACGCCTGCATCTTGAACAACTCGTCCGCCGAAGCGTCGCGCACCAGCAAGGAGCGTTTGTCGTTGATCACCTGATCGCGGACCGTCTTCGAGATACGGAAGCCTTCGCCGCGATTCGCCTTGGGCGTGAGATCTCCGTTTTCAAGAACCATGAGTACGGCGCGAGCGCCACCCACCGCTTCGACGCTCAATTCCAGAATCAAGCCAAATAATTCCGCTAGTGGCCGGTGGCTCGCCAATTCGCGTCCCGCGCGCACCAAGGCCTCGGCGTGGCGTTCGCTCGCGACGCTTGCGCCCGGCTTCAAATCCGACAGGCTGGCGACGACGGTGTTATCCGGCGCGGATTCCACTTCGGCCTTCTCCACGAAGACGACCGTTTTGCCCAAGTCCTCCACCGTCTCCATGCCGCCGGAGAACGTAATCTGCAAGTGGCCCGCGTTGACGGTATCGCCGCCGTTCAGCGGCGTCGCCGCGGAGATGCGAAAGCCATTCAACAAAGTCCCGTTCTTCGACCCCAGATCCTTCACCACCCACTGGCCATCCGCCTTCTCAAATGCCAAATGCTGCCGCGAAAGGCCGAAGTCGTCGGGATAGCAGAGCTCGTTGGTCGTCGCTCTTCCCAAGCCGTAGCGCTCGGCCTCCAGGGCCACGGTCCGGGCCGAACCATCTTGTGCGCGGATAATCAATTCGAGAGACATGAACGGGAATACCCATAGTAACCAGTGATGAGGCTCGACATTCTATACGTCGGCAAGGCGCGCGACGCCCATTCCAATGCCCTCGCCGAAGAATTCTTGAAACGCACAAGCCGCTGGGCCACGATACACATGCGCGAAATCGTGCCCGAACGTTACGATCTTTTCGCGAAGCACGCGGCGGCCCGCAAGGTCTTTCTCGATCCCACCGGCAAAGCCTGGGATTCCGCGAAGTTCATCGCCTTTACGCGAGAGTGCGAGGATCAGGCTCGGGACATGGTCTTTTTGCTCGGCGGCCACGACGGCCTCCCTCCGGCCTGGAAACCCCGGGCCGATATCCTCCTGAGCCTCAGCCCCATGACCTTCCCCCACGAACTCGCCCGCGCCATGCTGGCCGAACAGATCTACCGCGCCTTCGCTACCTTGCGTGGCCATCCCTACCCGCGCTAACACTAAAATTCGGCCGGCGGCCCGGTACCATTGCGGAAGGAGGGGTGAATTCTTGACCGTCCTCTTGTTTCGGTTCGCGATCCCGGCGTTGCTGATTTCGAGCGCGGGACTCGCTCAAAATAACGCCGGCGGCAGGACTTGGGCTAATGTTGCGAAACTTAGCCCTGGCGCGAGAATTAAGATTTCCTTCCAGGATGCCGCGAAAGACATCAAGGGCCAATTTGTGTCGTCGGACCCGGCGGGACTGACCTTGACACGGCCAGACGGCACGAGCCTCAGTGTGTCCCGCTCCTCCATTAAGAAGCTTCAGACGATGAGCGAGTTTCGCCGCCAGCACGCGCCGTGGATTGGCGCGGCGGCGGGTGCGGCGGCCCTGGGCGCCATCGCGAGCCGTCCCAGTTTCGATTTCGTTCCCACCGCCGTTCTGATGTTCACGGGAGTGGGAGCGGCGATCGGCTATGGAATCGGTATGGGCTCTCGTTACCAGATTGTCTACGAAGCCCCGTAGCCAACGTCAACCTTTCCTGATTCCAAGTTCCCCGCTAAACTAGGAGATTCATGTCTTGGTGGAAACGCGACAAGCCCAGCGTAGAAACTCCTAGCGACGCGGACCGCACCGTCCGCACCGAGGGCCTCTGGGTCAAGTGCGAGGGCTGCAAACAAATCATCTTCCGCGCCGACCTCGAAAAGAACCTCGAAGTCTGCCCCAAGTGCGGCTATCACTTCCGCATCGATTCCCGCGCACGCATGGACCTTCTCTTCGAAGGCGAGTGGACGGAACTCGACGCCAACCTCCGCTCCACGGATCCGCTCGAATTCAGCGACTCGAAACCTTACCAAGCCCGCCTCAAGTCGATGGAAAAAGCCCTCGGCATGAAGGACGCCATCATTAGCGGCCAGGGCAAAATCGGCGGCCACACCGTCAACGCCTGCTCCATGGAACTCAAGTTCATCGGCGGCAGCATGGGCGCCGTCATGGGGGAAAAGATCACTCGCGCGATTGAACGATCCCTCGAAAACGTACAGCCCCTCGTCATTGTCAGCGCCACTGGCGGCGCGCGCATGCAGGAAGGCGCGGTCAGCCTCATGCAGATGGCCAAGATTTCCGCCGCCCTCATGAAGCTCGACGAAGCCGCCGTGCCGTACATCAGCGTCCTCACCGATCCCACCACCGGCGGCGTCACCGCTTCCTTCGCCATGCTCGGCGATCTCAATATCGCCGAACCCGGCGCGCTGATTGGTTTCGCCGGCCCCCGCGTCATCGAACAGACCATCCGCCAGAAGCTCCCCGAAGGCTTCCAACGCAGCGAGTTCCTCGTCGAAAAAGGCTTCCTCGACGCCGTCGTCCCGCGCCATGAACTTCGCGCCTTCCTCGCAAGAAGCTTCGACTTCTTCGTAAACTAAACCGCTATGAAGTTCTTGCTGCTCCTTCCGCTCGCTCTGCGTGTGTTCGCGGCCGATTACGACATACTCATTCGCAATGCCCGTGTGGTCGATGGCAGCGGCAACCCCTGGTATCGCGCCGACGTCGGCGTCAAAGCCGGCCGCATCGCGAGCATCGGCCGCCTCAACGCGAAGACCGCCGGCAGGATCATCGACGCCCAGAACCGCGTCCTCACCCCCGGCTTCATCGATGTCCACACGCATTCCGAATCCGGCATCGTCCAACGCCCCCAGGCCGAAAACTTCTTGAAGGACGGCGTCACCACCGTCGTCACCGGCAACTGCGGCGGCAGCGAACTCGAACTCAAGAACTTCTTCAACGAACTTATCCGCCTCCGCATCGGCATCAACGTTGCGACCCTCGTCGGCCACAACTCCATCCGCCGCGAAGTCATCGGCTCGGACGATCGCAAAGCCACGCCCGCCGAAATCGAACGCATGAAGGCCATGGTCGATAAGGCCATGCAGGCCGGCGCCGTCGGCTTCTCCACCGGCCTGGAATACGTGCCCGGCATGTACTCGCCCACCGAAGAGATCGTTGAACTCGCCAAGATCGCCGCCAAGTACGGCGGCATCTACACCTCGCATCTGCGCGACGAAGGCGAAGCCGTTCTCGAAGCCATCGAAGAGGCCCTCATCGTCGGCCAGCGATCTGGCGCCCGCGTGCAAATCTCCCACCTCAAGCAAGACACCAAAGCCTACTGGGGCAACACGCAAAAGATGCTCGATCTGATCGAGCGCTATCGCGCCCAAGGCGTCGAAGCCACCGTCGATCAGTATCCGTATATCGCGTATTCCACTGGCCTCGGCACCACGCTGCCGAATTGGGCTCTGGCGGGCGGCACGGAGAAATTGAAGGAACGCCTCCAAGATCCCGCCCTGCGCAAGAAGATCTTCGACGAAGTCCTCGCCACCAACAAGAAGCGCGGCTACGACGATTTCGATTACACCGCCGTCGCCGCTTGCCGCTTCAACCAAAGTTACGAAGGCAAGACCATCCGTGAGATTTCGCGCTTAGGCGGCCGTAAGGATTCCCACGAATCCGACGTCGACACCGTCCTCGACCTCATGGCCCAAGGCGGCGTTAGCGTCGTCACCAAAGCGATGAGCGAAGACGACGTCGCCAACATCATGCGCTACCCCAACACCGCTATCGCCTCCGACGGCGGTGTCGTCGAGTTCGGCGATGGCCGCCCGCACCCCCGTAATTACGGCACGAACGCGCGAGTCCTAAACGAGTACGTCCGCCTCCGCAAGATCCTCACGCTCGAAGACGCCGTCCGCAAAATGACCAGCCTGCCCGCGCAGATCTTCCAGTTCAAGGACCGGGGCCTCGTCCGCGAAGGCTACGCCGCCGACCTCGTTCTCTTCGATCCAGAGATGGTCCGCGACAACGCCACCTTCGGCAAACCACATCAATATTCCACTGGCTTCGACATCGTCTTGGTCAATGGCAAACTCGCCGTCGACAATGGACAACTCAGCGCCGAACGTGGCGGAAAGCCACTAGTACGCGAATGATTCAATTCACGGAAGCCGAAAAGCGCTTCGGCCCCAAAATCCTCTTCGAGGACGTCGACTGGCTTATCGGTCCCAAGGACCGTATCGGCCTCGTCGGCGCCAACGGCACCGGCAAATCCACCCTGATGAAGATCATCGCCGGTCTCGAACAAACCGACAACGGCTCTATCTCGCGCATGCGCAACATGCGCATCGGCTACTTGCCACAGGATGGTCTCAGGACCGAAGGCCGTAGCGTCTTCGCCGAATGCTTGAGCGTCTTCGACAACTTGAAGCAAGTCGAGCTCGACATGGAGACCGCCCTCGGCCGCATGTCCGAACTCGATCCCGCCAGCCTCGAATACCAGGCTGCGGCCGAACGCTTCTCCCACCTCGACGCCCAATTCCGCGCCGCCGACGGCTACACCATTGAAGCCAAGGTAGGCACAATTCTCAGCGGTCTCGGTTTCTCCAAGGATGATTGGCAACGCCCCTGCGAAGAATTCTCCGGCGGCTGGCAGATGCGCATCGCTCTCGCCAAGCTCCTCCTCGAAGCCCCTGAAGCCCTCCTCCTCGACGAACCCACCAACCACCTCGATATCGAGGCCCGCAACTGGCTCGAAGAATATCTCAACAACTACCCCAACGCCTTCATTCTCATCTCGCACGACCGTTACTTCCTTGACGTCACCGTCACCAAAATCGCCGAGGTCTGGAACAAACGCGTCTGGCTCTACAGCGGCAACTACTCGCACTACCAGCGCCTGAAGGACGAGCGCCTCGAGACCATGCGCAACGCGCAGAAGAATCAGCAGGACCGCGTCGCGCAGATCGAAGCCTTCGCCGAGCGTTTCCGCTACAAAGCCACCAAGGCCCGCCAAGTGCAAAGCCGCCTGAAGGAACTCGACAAGATGGACTTGATCGAGATCCCCGAGGAAGAGCCCATCATCCACTTCCGCTTCCCGAACCCGCAACCTAGCGGCCGTATCGTCGCGGAGTTGAAGAACGTGTCGAAGTCCTATGGCGCAAAACAAGTCTTCAGCGGCGTCTCGCTCACCATCGAGCGCGGCGACCGCATCGCTCTCGTCGGCGCAAACGGGGCGGGGAAGTCGACGCTCATCAAGATCCTCGCCGGCACGGAAGCCCTCAGCGGCGGTGAGTACAAGCTCGGCCACAACGTCGACTTCGACTACTTCGCCCAAGACCAATACAAAACCCTCGATCCGGAGTCGACGCTCCTCGACGACATCTGCACCGCCGCGCCGAAGTCCACCGAAACGGAGCTCCGCGGCCTGCTCGGCTGCTTCCTCTTCTCCAACGACGAAGTCTTCAAGAAGATCGGCGTTCTTTCCGGCGGCGAACGCAACCGCTACGCGATTGCGAAGCTCCTAACGCAACCGTCGAACTTCGTCCTTCTCGACGAGCCCACCAACCACCTCGATATGCGCGCCAAGGAAGTTCTCTTGAACGCCTTGCGCAATTACGAAGGCACCGTCGTCTTTGTGAGCCACGACCGTTACTTCATGGACGAGCTTGCCAAGAAAGTCTTCGAAGTCGGCAACGGACGCATCCTCGCCTATCCCGGCAACTACGAGGAATATCTGGCCGCAAAGAAGCGTGAAGCCGAACCGGAGCCTCCACCGCCACCCACGCTCGCCGATGTTCCGGTGGAAAGCACCCCCGCCAAATCTGCCACGGTATCGAAGCGCTTGAACCCCATGAAGGCCAAGCAACTCGAAGAACGCTGCAAGACCATCGAATCCGAAATCGAAAAGCTGGAATCCGAAGCCGCCGAACTCGACGCGCAGTTGATGACGCAACTCATGCCCGACGACGCCCGCAAGATTGTCGACGCCGCGGCCCTGAAGCGCGCCGCCATCGAGAAGCTCACCGCCGAGTGGGAAGACCTTACAGAACAATTGGCCTAAACCGCATACAATTCCTGTATGCAACGCCGCGAATTCCTCCAGGCCGCCGCCCTCGCGCCCTTCCTCTGTTACAAAGCCGACGCCGCGCCCTCCAGCGCCAAAGGCGAATGGCGCAACAAAGTGTCAGGCGTCGCCTACCGCCAACTCGGCCGCACCAATTACATGGTGAGCGAGATCGTCATGGGCGGCAACACCATCTCGCCGAAGAACTTCGACCACGTCCTCGCCGCGCTCGACATGGGCCTCAACTACCTCGACACCGCTCCCGCTTACGGCAACGGCCAAAGCGAACTCGGCTACGCCGAAGTCATCAAGCGCCGCAAACGCGACAGCTTTTTCTTGAACTCCAAGGTCTCCCTCTGGGACATCAACCGTAACAAGCTCTACGCCGATATCTTCGCGAGTCTCGACGAAACCGAACAGAAGCGCCTGCGTGGTCTGGCTCTCGAAGAGATCGCCCGCCGCAAGGCCGACGCCCCCGACTACTTCATCAACTACTTCAACGGCCAGCGCCAGGAACTTGACGCCGCCGCCCTTGCCAACGTCATGGCCAAACAATACGGCCACAAAATCGACCGCGAGAAGAACTACCGGCAACTCATTCTCGACAGCGTCGACAAATCCCTCAAGGCCCTCGGCACCGGTCATCTCGATCTCCTCATGTGTCCCCACGGCGGCAACACGCCCTACGAAATCCTCAACCACCCGGAGATCTTCGAAGCCTTCGAAATTTTGAAGAAAGCCGGCAAGGTCCGCCACCTCGGCCTCAGTTCCCACACCGACCCCGGCGGCCTGCTCGAAGCCGCTGTCAAGGCCAAGGTCTATAGCGCCGCCATGGTCGCCTTCAACATGGTCAACGCGTCCTACGTCGCCCCCGCCATCGCCGCCGCGAAGAAGGCCGGCCTCGGCGTCATCTCCATGAAGACCGCGCGCCCCTTCAACTTCCGCCCGCCGCGCACCACGCCGGAAGAGCACATGGCCGCCCTCAACCAAGCGATTCCCGGCGACCTGAGCCCCATGCGCAAGGCCTACATCTGGAATCTCAAGAACCCAAATCTCAGCGCCGCCATCAGCGAAATGGTGAACATGGACCTCGTCAAGGAAAACGTTCCCCTCGGTTTCGCCAAGCCCAAGGCCGCCTAAAAAAGTTCCGCCGCCACCGATGACTTTGGCCTTCTCATGCGGTCTCAGTATGTAGTAACCCTATGAGCGATACAAAGAATCTCGAACTCAGCATCACCCGCGTCCTCGACGTATCGCGCGACAAGCTATTCCGCTGCTGGACCGAACCCGAACTCCTGAAGCAATGGTTCTGCCCCGCGCCCTGGACGGTCTCCAAAGCCCACGTCGATCCACGCCCCGGCGGCCGCAGCTTTATCGTCATGAACGGCCCCAATGGTGAAGTGATGCCCAACGAAGGCGTCTACCTGGAAGTCATCCCCAACGAAAAAATCGTCTTCACCGACGCCTACACTTCTGGCTGGCAGCCGAGCGCCAAACCTTTCTTCACCGGCATCATCACCTTCGACGAAGCCGAAGGAGGCAAGACCAAGTACACCGCCCGCGCCCGCCACTGGAAAGAAGAAGACAAGGCGATGCACGAACAAATGGGCTTTGAAGTAGGCTGGGGCATTTGCGCTCAGCAACTAGAGGCCTTGGCTAAAACGCTTTAGCTGGGCGGCACTTCCTTGCCGCAGTGCGGACAGTTGCGGCAAGTATTCTCTTTTCGCCGCGACTTGGCGAGTTCTTCGGAAAATCCACTCGCCAAGATACCAGCCGGCAGCGCGAAGAGCCCCAAACCGAGCATCACGCTAATCCCCGCGATCACTTTCCCCGCCGCCGTCACCGGATACACGTCCCCATATCCGACGGTTGTCAAGGTCACGATCCCCCACCACATTGAGGCCGGAATGCTCGCGAACGCCTTCGGCTGCGCGTCATGCTCCACGGCGTACATCAGCGTGGAAGTAATCACCACCAACGCCAACACCAGCACCGTCGAAATCGTCAACTCCGCCCGCCGCGAGTACAGCACCTTGCCCAAGAGCCCCATCGACGAGTGATAGCGCCCAAACTTCAGCACGCGCACCAGCCGGAAGATACGCAACAGCCGCAACACCACGGTGTTGGCCCCCGCGAAACCCTCCAGGAAGAACGGCAGAATTGCCGCCAGATCCACCAGGCTCATCGGCCTCGAGGCGAATCGCAAACGCGCCCGCCAATCCCCGCAACCCGGTTCCGCCTCTGGGCAACTCCACAGCCGCAGCAAATACTCAGCGGTGAAGAAGTAGACGATCCACTTCTCGGCTTGGTTCAACGCCCGGTCGTATGCCGCTAGTTCCGGCATCGATTGCATTACGACAATCGCCACGCTCCCCAAAATCATGCCAATCAGCACGATGTCGGCGACATGCTCCCAAGCGCTGTTTTGCTCGCCTGGCTCCAACCACTCGTAGATCCGCCTTCGTATCGAGCTCATCTGATCGATCTTATTGCAAGAAACGGTCTCGCCACTCCGGCCTCGGCAACGCGCAGCTTTCGCTCTTCCCAAACCAGCGGTAACGGTTCCTCGCCACCAATCGATACGCCGCGTCGCGCATGAATCGCGGCAGCGCCCGGCTCAATCGAAGCAACGAAAAGGGCAATCCCAATCGCCCGGCGATCCGCAGCGCCGCCTCGCTCTGTACATGCACGCCTTGCTCATCGAGCAACACAATGCTATCCGGCAACTTTTCAAATCCCGGTCCCACCAACTCCCGAGCCGCCTCGGACTGCAAGGGCGCGAATCGAAACTCTCCCTTCCGGTCGTGCTCCAAAATCCAAACGATCGTCGCGTTGCACAGATTGCAAACGCCGTCGAACAGAACTACCGGCCCGCCCAAATCAGCCGCCTCCGCGAATCTGCCGCTCATAATCCGCCGCGTCAAACTTCCCCAAGGATCGTTCGATCAACCCAGCCGCATCTAGCGTCCACAATTCGTAACCGCTAATCTCCACGGCCGCTCCGGTCGCCGCGTAATTCCCGCTTAGTGTCCAGTGATAAGCGATGCCTCCGCCCTGCGCCTCCAACCCATCGAAGCGCAAGGCCAAATCCGGAATAGCTGTCATGAAACGCCGCGCCACCTTCGCGATCGCCTCGCGCCCCACCGCGGCCTCTCCCCCATTCACCGATAGACTTCCCGCCGCCGCGAAATGCGCCGCCACTTGCTCGGGAACCCCGCTATTCCAAGCTTCCGTATATCGCCGTGCGAACTCTTCCCCGCGGTCCATGCTCTTCCCAATCATAGCCATGCCACGCTGCTGCTACAGTAAATCCCATCCATGTCCCTCAATGTCGCCGCACCCGTCCCCGAGTCCCTCGCCTGGGTACTCTCTCTCGAAGCCCGCGCCTTCCTGGCCGCTCTCTCCGCTAACTTCGAATCCCGCCGCCGCGAACTCCTCGCTGCCCGTGCCGCCCGCTCACAGCGCCTCCGCGACGGCGAACTCCCAGACTTCCTCCCGCAAACGAAATCCATCCGCGAAGCGAGCTGGCGCGTCGCCCCCATCCCCCCTCCCCTCCAAGACCGCCGCGTCGAAATCACCGGCCCCACCGAACGCAAGATGGTCATCAACGCCCTCAACTCCGGCGCCAAGCTCTTCATGGCCGACCTCGAAGACTCGAATTCCCCCACCTGGGACAACTGTCTCCAAGGCCAAGCGAATCTCTTTGACGCCATCCGCCGCGACATCTCCTACGACGCCCCCAACGGCAAACAATACCGCCTCAATCCCGAAGTCGCCGTCCTTCTTGTCCGCCCGCGTGGATGGCACATGGAAGAGAAGCACGTCCAAATCGACGGCGCCAACATCTCCGCCTCCCTCTTCGATTTCGGTCTCTACTTCTTCCATAACGCGAGCGAACTCCTCGCCCGCGGCTTCGGCCCTTACTTTTACCTGCCCAAAATGGAGAGCCATCTCGAAGCCCGGCTCTGGAACGAAGTCTTCGTCTTCGCGCAGGATTATTGCGGCGTCCCCCAAGGCTCCATCCGCGCCACTGTTCTCATCGAAACCATCCTCGCCGCCTTTGAGATGGACGAAATCCTCTATGAACTGCGCGACCACTCCGCCGGCCTCAACTGCGGCCGCTGGGATTACATCTTCAGCTACTTGAAGAAGCTCGGCCACCGCGCCGACAAGCTCCTTCCCGACCGCGGCCAAGTCACCATGGATAAGGCTTTCCTCAAGGCCTACGTCGAACTCTTGATCTCCACCTGCCACAAACGCGGCATCCACGCCATGGGCGGCATGGCCGCGCAAATTCCCATCAAGAACGACCCCGCCGCCAACGATGCCGCCATGGAAAAGGTCCGACGCGACAAGGAACGTGAAGTCCTCGCCGGTCACGACGGCACCTGGGTCGCCCACCCCGGTCTGGTCGGCCTCGCCATGGACATCTTCAATCGGCACATGCCCGCCGCGAACCAGATCGAAAAACAGACCACGCCCAACATCACCGCCGAAGATCTCCTCCGTCCTCATGCCGGCGACATCACGGAAGCCGGCCTCAAACAAAACATCGACGTCGCCCTCAGCTACCTCGAAGCCTGGCTCGCCGGCAATGGCTGCGTTGCCATCCATAACCTAATGGAAGACGCCGCCACCGCCGAAATCTCCCGCACCCAAGTCTGGCAGTGGATCCGGCACTCGGCCAAACTGGACACCGGCGCCACCGTCGATTTCCCGCTCGTCGACAGGCTAGTCGCCGAAGACGTCGCCCGCCGCGCCCCTTCGCCCACCATCGCCACCGCCGCGCAACTCTTCCGCGACAGTTGCTCGAGTGAAATCCTTCCCGACTTCCTCACGCTGCAGGGCTACGGACTCTTGCCCTAGCGGCCGGCGGCGGCGCTGCAAGGCCGGTGTTGGATTTGACCACCCTCACTAAGCGGAAAGGCGGCAAGTATCGGGTGGCGCCGGGTTCCGGCGATATGCCACGCTAGAGGCCCGTGTCCCGGCGCGGGCAGTACAGCCGGAGCTTAGGATCAGAGTGCGCGCGGCGAGTTGTGGAGTTTATTCAGGGCCTGCCGGGAAACCAACGGCGGCGAGGCGCGCTCGTTCGTCCCATTCGATCTTGGCAAGAAACGCGACCCAGGAGCCCTCAAGGGTGAAGTGCGCGAGGGCGAAGGGGGAGGCTTGATTGCCAAGGCGGTATACGGCGAGGAGGCACACAAAGGTCCAGGCGGCGTTCGCCAAGACTAGGATCTGGATGAGGGCAAGCGGGCGGGTTTTCCGGCGGGCGAGGGAGAAGGAGTAAGCGCCGTAAATCAGGTTCGCGGCGCCGAGGGCGCGAATGTAACTCGTGGGTAAGCGAAAGAGCTCCGAGAGCCAGGGACTGAGGAGAACCAACAGCGCGCCCACTGCGAACGCGCCTAGGCAGTCGATCCAGAGGATGTTTTTACGGATGACGGGCATGAAGCGCTTCTACGGGCGGGCCGGGACCGACCATTCTTCGACGCGGATATGCACCGCATGCGCGTTGGCGCAATTGCTCTGAGGGTCGGAATAGTAGGGTCCAATCAACAGGCCGCCGTGAGAATACGAGACGCGATATGCGATCTCACGAGTTCTATAAGAATGTCCTGAACCACTGTGAGTTATCTGCGCTGCTTGGAGTTGGTCTTGCAAACCGGCTTCGATGGTCTTCAACAACGCCTCCATCTCTTGAGGCGGAGCGGACACCCAGATCACTCCCGACTTTCGATGACGGCTTAGCGCCTCTTCACGGGAAGAGGAGGAGCCGATGGAACTGCTGCACGAGTTGGGAACCGCGCTGAGCAAGTCTAAGCTGGCGAAAAACTTGGTTGGGGTAGGCGGGTTTGCCGGCGTTTGGGCTTTTGCGAGGAAAAAAGTAATGAGCGCGAGCCACTTCATGCTTTGAGCGTCGCACGAAGTTCCGGGCTTATAATCGGCGCATGAGAAGACGCGATTTGGCTTTGCTGGCGGGGGCGCCCATGATGGCGGAAGAAACAGAGGCGTTTCCCACTTGGCCGGCATTCGACGGCAACGAAGAGGCGTCGCTTGTGCGAGTGCTCAAGAGCGGGAAATGGGGCCGCGCGAATGGCGGCGCGGTGGCGGCGTTTGAAGCCGCGTTCGCGGCGAAGACCGGCGCGAAGCACTGCTTGGCGGTGGCCAATGGGACGTCGGCTCTGATCACGGCCTTGGGTGTGTTGGACATCGGCCCCGGCGACGAAGTCATCGTGCCGCCGTACACATTCATAGCAACCGTGAACGCCGTGCTGCGCTTCCATGCCGTGCCAATATTCGTCGACGTGGACGCCAAGACCTTGCAGATGGACGCGTCAAAACTGGAGGCCCAAATCACGCCGCGCACGAAGGCGATCATCATGGTGCACATGGCGGGCGGGGTGGGCGAATTGGGGAAGGTGCTGGAGATCGGGAAGCGGCGCGGCATCCCGGTGATCGAGGATGCGGCGCAAGCGCACTTGGCCGAATGGGAAGGGAAGCACGTGGGCACGCACGGCACGATGGGGTGCTTTAGTTTCCAGGCTTCGAAAAATTTGAATTCCGGCGAGGGCGGGGCCCTGCTGACGAACGATGACGCGCTGGCGGAAAAAGCGTATGCATTCCACAACAATTCGCGCGGGCGGACGCAGCCGGGGGAAGATTTCAAATACCGGATGACCGGGGCAAACCTGCGCTTGACGGAGTTCCAAGGCGCGCTCTTGACGGCGCAGATGGGACGGATTGAAGAGCAGGCGCGGAAACGAACGGAGAATGCCAAGCGCTTGGATGCGGCGCTAGCGAAGACGCCCGGCTTGACGCCGATGGGAGTGGGGAAAGGATGCACTCGCCATGCGTATCACTTGTACATGTTTCGTTACGAAGCGGCGAAATACGGCGGCAAGGCGCGCGACGCTTTCATGAAGGAGATGGGCGTGCCCGTGAGTAGCGGGTACGTGCCTCTGGAAGAGGAACCGTTCTTGGAGAACGCCTTTTCTTCGCGTGGTTACGAGTTCGCCTACGGGAAGAATTACTTCGCGAAGTGGAAGAAGCGCAACGATTGCCCGGTGAACCGCAAGGCTTGCGCGGAGACGCTTTGGTTTACTCAGAACTTGCTGCTCTCGGGTCCTAGGGCGATGGCTAGGCTCGAGCGCGCCGTCTTGGCCCTCAAGTCTTGATGATCAACTCTTGACAATCAAGAGTAGAGGCTCTAGGCTTGAGACATGGAAGAGTCTGGGACGGATTTGATTCCGGGGACGCTCGATCTCCTGATCTTGAAGACCTTGAGCTTGGAGCCGCTGCACGGCTTTGGGGTGGCGCGGCGGATCGAGCAGATGACGCGGGAAGTCTTCCGGGTGAATCCGGGTTCCTTGTTGACGGCGTTTCAACGGTTGGAGCGCGAGGGTTGGGTGGATTCCGAATGGCTGGTGAGCGGGAACTCGCGGCGGGCGAAATACTACAAGCTGACGCGGGCCGGGAAGAAACGTTTGGAGTGGGAGGCGGGTGAGTGGCAGCGCAAGGCGGGCGCGATTGATCGTCTGCTCAAGGCGGAAGGCTAAGGCGATGGGATTCTGGCGGCAGCTTCGCGCGGGATGTCGGGTGCTTCTTCGGCGAGATAGGGAGGACCGTGGTGCACAGGAGGAGTTGGAGCATTTTCGCGAAGAGTTGACGCATTCGCTCGAAGCCAAGGGAATGCCGCCGGCGCAGGCCCGGCGCGCCGCGGGAGCCGAACTGGGGAGTTTGCTGGCCGCGCGCGAGGAACTGCGAGACGGCGGCTGGGAGGTCTGGGCGAGCGGGTGGATCGACGATGTGCGCTATGCGGCGCGGCGCTTGCGGCGGAGCCCAGGCTTTACGGCAACGGCGGTATTGACGCTGAGTTTCGGATTGGGCGCGGTGGCGACGATCGTCGCCGTGATCGATGGGGTATTGCTGAAACCTCTGCCGTACGCGAACCCCGGGCGTTTGGTGGCATTGACGCACACCGCGCCGGGAATCAAGTTGGCCCGGCTAAATATGTCGGACTCGTTCTACTTCACGTATCGCGAGGAAGCCAAGGTTTTCGAGGATTTGGCGGTGTGGAATGGGAATTGGTCCACGTTGATCGAAGGCGGGGTCGCGCGGCAGGAGCCAACTCTGTTTGTCTCGTACGGTTTCCTTGACGTTTTAGGTGTGCGCCCGGCGATGGGACGAAGCTTCGAGGCTCGCGACGGCGTCCCGAACGGCGCCCGGACTCTAATTCTAAGCCACGGCTACTGGCAGAAAGAGTACGGCGGGGCGCGGGATGTCCTGGGCAAGAGTCTCGTTCTGGACGGCAACGCGCATGAAGTAATTGGCGTGCTGCCGCGGCGATTCGAGTTCCTGGATGAAAAGTTCTCCTTTCTCGTTCCCCAGCGGCCGGACCGGGGGCGCGTGCAATTGGTGGGCTTTGGAGACCGTGGAATTGCCCGATTGCGGCTAGGCGCGACGCTCGCTGAGGCGAACGCGGACGCCGCGCGATGCATCCCCATGGCCGCGCGAAAGTTTCCGCCAAACGCAGGAATGCCGTCTAACGTGTTGGAGATGGCGCGCGTGGCGCCGCGATTCGTTCCCCTGCGTGAAGAGCATCTTGGAGGAATCGCTTCCACGCTGTGGGTGCTTTCGGGCGCCGTTTCGCTCTTGCTCATATTGGCATGCGCGAACGTAGCGAACTTGTCACTGGTGCGCGCGGAAGCACGCCAGAAGGAGATCGCCGTGCGGCGGGCCTTGGGCGCGGGTTGGGGACGTACGGCGCGTGACATTGTCGTCGAGACGCTGTTGTTGAGCGTCATGGGAAGTCTTGGGGGATTGGCTCTGGGCGTGGCGGCCATCGCGGGATTGCGGTGGGCTGGGATTGCGAGTTTGCCGCGCATCGATAGCATCGCCTTGGACGCGCGCAGCGGCGTGGCGACGCTAGGCGTAGGCGTGTTGGTGGGACTGCTTGTGGGGATGGGCACGGCTTGGGCGGCTTTGCGGCGCGATAGCCGGGGCGCCATGCTTTGGGATGCCATGCGGCCAAGCTCGCGCAAGCGGAAGGCGCTGCTGGTCACGCAAGTGGCCCTGGCGATGGTGCTGCTTGTCGCCTCCGGCTTAATGCTTCGCAGCTACCGCGCATTGCATCAAGTCGAGACCGGCTTCCGCGGCCCGGAGAAGGTCCAAGCCGTGCGGATCTCGATTCCCGAAGGTACTCCGGCGTTGGAAGTGCATCGCGAGATCGTGAGAAAGTTCGCCGGATTGCCTTCCGTCGAAGCGGTAGCGGTGGTTTCGTCGATTCCCATGGAAGGCGGCGCGGCGAATCCGTGGCAAATGGAGGGACATCCGGAACGGACGGGTGCGTCCGTGAAGGTGCGCGATGAGAAGCAGATCTCGCCAGGCTATCTGGCGAGCATTGGCAGCGGTCTGGTGGCAGGGCGTGACTTTACTTGGAGTGAGATAGCGCAGGGAGTGCCGCTGGCCTTGGTGAGCGAGAACTTGGCGCGCGAGGTCTGGGGGAGCCCGGTGGCTGCGCTCGGAAAGCGCTTGCGCGCCAATGGACGTGGAGAGTGGAAGGAAGTAGTTGGCGTGGTGAAGGACTTACGTAACGCGGGTTTAATGCGGGAAGCCCCGACCATGGTCTACGAGCCGTTGACGCAGAAGGGCCTCGAAGGCCAGCTGCGGACACCGCGAAACGTCGACTACTTGATCCGCTCCCCACGAGCCGGCTCGGCGGCGTTCGTGGACGAGTTGCGGCGGGCATTAGCCGAAGTCAACTCCGCCGTTCCGTTGGCGAAGCTGAGGACCTTGGAAGAGGTCTACCGGAAGTCGATGGCGCGAACGTCGCTGGTATTGTCTCTAATCGGGATCGCGGGCGGCATGGCGCTGTTGTTGGGCATGGTGGGGATCTATGGCGTGGTCGCTTACGCGGTGGCGCGGCGGCGGAAGGACATCGGGATTCGTATCGCGTTGGGGGCGACGGGCCCGAGCGTTGCGGCGCTGTTCTTGCGCGATGGCCTCCGCTCCGCGTTGTTCGGCGCCGGGATCGGGTTGTTTGCCGCGCTGGCGTTGACGCGAATGATGACCGCGCTACTGTTCGGCGTGAGCGCCGCGGACCCATTGACTTATGCGGCGGTGGGTCTATTGCTGGTGGGCGCGGCGGCGCTGGCGAGCTGGTGGCCGGCGCGGCGGGCGGCGGCGGTGGACCCGATTGAAGTGTTACGCGCGGATTGATCGGCTTTCGTCACCTTTGGCCGCGGATTCAGGCTGAGTATCCGCGTGGTGCGCGGCGGGCAACTAGCATTGACAAGATAGCCGGGTGCCAGCGGCAGGGCTTCTTCGGTGAATCGGGGCGCAAGAAGCGTTCAAGCTGAGAACTTCCCAAAACTGGGAGCCTCGTGCCTCCCAGCGCCGCGCGCTGGCTAGCGCTTTTTCTTGGCGGCCTTTTTCGGCGCCGTCTTCTTAACAGCAGCCTTCTTCACAGCCTTCTTCAGAGCCTTCTTCGCTGCTGCCTTCTTCGCGGCGGCTTTCCTCGCTACAGCCTTCTTTGCGACTACCTTTTTGGCGGCGGCCTTCTTTGCTACCACCTTTTTCGCTACAGCCTTCTTCGCCACTACCTTCTTCGCGACAGCCTTTTTCGCCACCGTCTTCTTCGCGGCAATCTTCTTGGCCTGAACCTTCTTTGCGGCGACCTTCTTCGCGGGAGCCTTTCTTGCAACCGCTTCCTTGGCGGCAGGCTTCTTCGGCGCAGCTTTCTTCGCGGGCGCTGGCGCGGCGGCTACGGGAGTCGCGGGCGGCTCTTCAACCGGCGCGGGAGCCGGGGGCGGTGGCGCCACGGGTGGCGCGGGTTCCGGAGTCCTCGGCGGAAGCACGACGGGCGTATTCAGTTCGGGCGTGGGCTCTTCGTCGTCGTCTTCGTCGTCATAGTTGTAGGCCGAAATCTCGTTCTCGACAGCCGAGTTTTCTTCCTGGTAATCGAAATCGTCCCGGTCGTCGTCCGGGGCCACAAAGCGCATGCGATCGAACATTGGTTTGAATCCGTGCGAATAGCATATCGTGTTCTGGGCAATGCGCAAGAGGTCAACATGATGAAAAAGTTTTGGGTCTGGGGAGGCTAGCATCACCAAATCTTCTAATTAGTGAAATTTATGAACAGAGGCTCTTGCATTTGCGCCGCTTCTCGCCTACACTCAAGAAGTATGACGCCCGTGTTGAGCTTCGACCGTAACCAACGGCTCGGCCTTGCTGACGTCATCGCACTTTTTGTACCGGTCGTCGTAGCGATTATCGTAGGGATCGTACCTGTATCCCTCCCACCCGCTTGACGCCCAAAGATAACGAAACATACGGGCCACTGGCGGGACACTCAAATCCGGCGAGTGGCCCGAATGTTTTTTTGCCCGAACGATTTTTGACGGTAGTATTCCGAACGAGGTAAGTCCATCATGGCAGCCACCATTCCATCTCCGACATCGAGCGGCTCTCTTCTGAGCGGTTCCCAGATTCTTCTCGAATGCCTGCAACGCGAAGGCGTCGACGTAATCTTCGGGTATCCCGGCGGCGTCACGCTGCCCTTCTACGACGCGCTCTACGATCATCCGATCAAGCACGTCCTGGTGCGCCATGAACAGAACGCGGCCTTTGCGGCGCAGGGTTATACGCGCGCGACCGGCAAGATCGGCGTCTGCTGCGCGACTTCCGGTCCGGGTGCGATGAACCTCGTCACCGGCTTGGTGGACGCGATGATGGATTCGATTCCGGTGGTGGCTATCACCGGGCAGGTGACCTCGAAGTTAATCGGCACCGACGCCTTCCAAGAAGCCGACACCTTTGGCATTACACGGCCCGCGACGAAGCACAACTTCATGGTGAAGCACGTCAGCGAGCTGCCGAAGATCATCCACGAGGCGTTTTATCTCGCCATCACCGGCCGCCCCGGCCCGGTGCTCGTCGATATTCCGAAGGACGTCTTTCAAGGCTCGGCGCACTACACGCCGGTGGACGCTATCCACTTGCCGGGCTACCGCGTCTACACCGAAGGCCACACGGGCCAAATCCGCCGCGCGGCGCAAATGATCTGGGAATCCGAGAAGCCGATGATCTACGCCGGCGGCGGCGTGATCCACGCGGGCGCTCACAACGAACTCAAGGAACTGGTCGAACTGGCGGACTTGCCCGCCGTGAACACTCTGATGGGCCTGGGCGCGCTGCCCGGCAACCATCGCAATTTCATCTCGATGCCCGGCATGCACGGTTCCTACGCGGCGAACATGGGCATGTACAACGCGGACTTGCTGGTCGCCGTCGGCGTGCGCTTTGACGATCGCGTCACTGGCCGCCTGGCCGCCTTCGCGCCGCATGCGAAAGTCATCCATATCGACATCGACCCCAGCGAGATCTCGAAGAACCGCAACGCGGACTTGCCGATCGTCGGCGATGCCAAGAAAGTCTTGAACAAGCTGAACAAGGTCATGCGCGAACTCGAGCCCGAAATGCGCGGCTTGAAGTCCACGCAGCGCGCCGAGTGGTGGGACACCATTCGCCAATGGAAGGACGAGCACCCGCTGGAGCCTTCGTTCTCGATTGACGAGATTAAGCCGCAGCATCTGATGTCGGAGATCAATCGCATCTCCAACGGCACGGCCATCGTCTGCACGGACGTCGGCCAGCACCAGATGTGGGCCGCGCAGTTGATCCGTTACGATTCGCCCCGCCTCTGGATCAATTCCGGCGGCCTCGGCTCGATGGGCTTCGGCCTGCCCGCCGCTCTCGGCGCACAGTTCGCTTGCCCCGACAAGCTCGTCTTCGCCATCTGCGGCGACGGCGGCTTCCAGATGTCGATCCCCGAGTTCGCCACCATCGCGAACCAACGCCTGCCCGTGAAGATCATCGTCATGAACAACGGCTACCTCGGCATGGTGCGCCAATGGCAGGAGCTCTTCTACAACAACCGTCTCAGCGAAGTTACGCTCGACACCTTCCCCGATGCGACGATGCTCGCCGGCGCCTACGGCTTCCCCGGCAAGACCATCGACAAGCCGGAGCAATTGCGCGAAGCCCTCGAAGAGGCCGTTGCCTATCCCGGTCCTTACATGTTGAACGTCAAGGTGACGCCGTTTGAAAACGTCTACCCGATGGTGCCGGCCGGCGGCGCGATCAATGAAATGGTGCTCTCGCAACCGAAACCCGTGGAGGTGGCCTAAGCCATGTTGCAAACGATTAGTCTGCTGGTGGAGAACAAGCCGGGCGCGCTGATGCGCGTGGTGGGCGTGTTGAGCGCGCGGAATTACAACGTTGAAAGCTTGACGGTCGCGCGGACCTTGGACGAGACACTGTCGCGCATGACGATCGTGGTCGACGTCGAACACAAGGTGCGCGCGCAGGTGGTGAAGCAGTTGAACAAGCTGATCAACGTGCTGCAGGCGCAGGACCTGACCGAAGAGAAGGCCGTGGCGCGCGAGATGGTGCTGGTGCGGGTGCGGGCGGAAATGTCCAACCGTACGGCGATCTTGAAAGAAGCGGAGATCTTTCAAGCTCGCGTCGTCGATTCGAGCGTCGAAGGTTTCGCGATCGAATGCACGGGCGATCCCGAGAAGTTGAACGAGTTTATCGATTTGATGCGCAGCTACGGGGAAATTGAAGTTACCCGCAGCGGTCTGGTAGCCGTTTCGCTGGAGCCAAAGAAGCTGCGTCTCGCCTCGCCCATCCCTCTGGGCGCGGCGGAAGAAGAAGAGGAAGAAGAAAGGATTTTGACTAAGTAAATGCCAAACCGCTACTACGAAAAAGACGGCGACCTGGGGCTCCTGAAGGGCAAGACGGTCGGCGTCGTCGGCTACGGCAGCCAGGGGCACGCGCACTCCTTGAATTTGCGCGATTCGGGCCAGGACGTGATTGTCGGCCTTTACCCCGGCTCGAAGTCCTGGGCGAAAGCTGAAGCCGCGGGCTTGAAGGTAATGACCGTCGCCGACATGACCAAGGCGTCGGACTTCATCATGATCTTGGTCTCGGACCATATCCAGGCCGATATCTTCGAAGCCGAAATCAAGCCGAACCTGAAGCCGGGCAAGACGATCATGTTCGCCCACGGCTTCAACATCCACTTCGGCTTCATCAAGCCGCCCGAAGGCGTGGACATTTCGATGGTGGCCCCCAAGGCCCCCGGCCATCGCGTGCGCGAACTGTACACCGAAGGCGTTGGCGTGCCCGCGCTAGTCGCGATCGCGCAGGACGCGAGCGGCAATGCGCTTAAGAATGCGCTGGCCTATGCGAGCGGCATTGGTTCGCTCAAGGCGGGCGTGATCGAGACGAGCTTCCGCGAAGAGACGGAGTCGGATTTGTTCGGCGAGCAGGCGGTGCTTTGCGGCGGCGTGAGCGAGCTGATCAACGCGGGCTTTGAGACGTTGACGGCTGCGGGTTATGCGCCGGAGATCGCTTACTTCGAGTGCTTGCACGAACTGAAGCTGATCGTGGACTTGATCTACGAGGGCGGCTTGGGCTACATGCGCTTCTCGGTTTCGGATACGGCCGAGTACGGCGACTACGTGACCGGCCCGCGCATCATCACCGATGAGACCCGCAAGGAAATGAAGAAAGTCCTCGAAGAAATCCAGAGCGGCCACTTCGCCCGCACGTGGATGAACGAGAACAAGACCGGCCGCCACAACTTCCTGGCCATGCGCAAGAAGGGCCACGATCTGCCGATCGAGAAGGTTGGCAAGGAACTTCGCGAAATGATGACCTTCTTGAAGAAGAAGAAGGAAGTCGGCATCCCGCAAGAGTAGTTATGAGAACGCCGCGTAAGCATCGCCCTAAAGAACATTCGGGCGTGGTGTGCGTGGCCAACCAAGAGAGAATCCGCCGAGCGGCCAGCCAACCAGGCTGGCCGTTTGGCCAATAGGAGCCCAACAATGAGAATCTTTACCTTTGACACCACCCTTCGCGACGGTACGCAAGGCGAGAACGTCAGCTATTCCGTCGACGACAAACTCGCGATTGCGATGAAGCTGGATGAGCTAGGTATCGACTACATTGAGGGCGGCTGGCCGGGGTCGAATCCGAAGGATAAAGAGTTCTTCGCGCGCGCCAAGGGCTTGAAACTGCATCATGCGCGGCTGACGGCGTTTGGCTCGACGCGGCTCGCGAAGAATCCCGTCGAGAAGGACGCGAGCGTCAACGCCTTGATCGAGGCCGAAACGCCCGCCGTCGCTATCTTCGGCAAATCGTGGGACCTCCACGTCCACCGCGCCCTCGGGATCACCGAGGAAGAGAATCTGAAGTTGATCTCCGACACTGTCGGTTATTTGAAGAAGCACGGGCGCGAAGTGATCTACGATGCCGAGCACTTCTTCGACGGCTACAAGTCCAAACCCGATTACGCGCTGCAAACGCTCGAAGCCGCGGCGAAGGCCGGCGCCGACGCGCTGGTTCTCTGCGACACCAACGGTGGCACTCTGCCCGGCCAACTCGCCGAGATCGTCTCCGTCGTCCGCGCGAAGTTCGACAAGATCATCGGCATCCACTGCCACAATGATTCCGACGTTGCGGTCGCCAATACCCTCGCCGCCGTCGAGTGCGGCGCGACGCATGTCCAAGGCTGCATGAATGGCTACGGCGAACGCTGCGGCAATGCGAACCTCTCCGCCGTCATCGCCAATCTGGAATTGAAACTCGGCCACACGACCATTGGTCCCGAAAAGCTTGCGCACCTGACGCAGGTCTGCCGCTTCATCGCCGAGCTTGCGAATCTACCGCTCGCCAACAACCAAGCCTACGTCGGCAAGAGCGCCTTCGCCCACAAAGGCGGCGTTCACGTCAGCGCCATTCTTAAAGATTCGAGCACCTACGAGCACATCGAGCCGAAGCTCACCGGCAACCGCCAGCGCGTCCTATTGAGCGATCTCTCCGGCCGCGGCAACATTCTCTACAAGCTGGAAGAGCGCGGTCTCGCCGACCGCTTATCGCCGGAAGCGCGCCGCGAACTGCTCGACCGCGTCAAAGACCTTGAGTACGAGGGTTACGACCTCGAAGCCGCCGAAGGCACCTTTGAGTTGTTGGTGCGTGAGGCTTTGCATCCCGGCGCGCACTTCTTCGATGTCGTGAACTACGAGGTCGCGACGCGCTCGAGCGCCGCCGCGCAAGGCCGCTCGACGACGACGGCGAGCGTCATTCTACGCCTCCAGGATGGCTCGACCTTATCGGCCTCCGCGCTCGGCGACGGGCCTGTGAACTCCCTCGATATCTGTTTGCGCCAGTGTCTCGGACAACGCTTTCCGGAACTTTCCGAAGTCCGCCTGACCGACTACAAGGTGCGCGTGCTCGACGCGAAACCCGGCACGGCCGCGAAGGTGCGCGTGCTGGTCGAGTGGAGCGACTTCAAGCGTTCTTGGGCGACCGTGGGCGTGAGTGAGAACATTATCGAGGCCTCGTGGCGGGCGCTTTGCGACGCGCTGCGCCTAGAGCTGATGAGGCTTCACGATTCGACTGCCGAACTCGACGCCGCGCTCAAGGACTATAGCTGGGGCGTCTGAAGGCCCCAAGGCAGCCCTGACCACAGCAGGGCGTTCGCGCCCAGCAGTTGACGCAAGTGATGCTCCATGTGCGCAATGTAGTCGAGGATGAGTTGCTCTAACGGCATCGGAGCATCGTTCCCCACCGTGACCGCTACGCTTAGGTTCGGCCTCAGGTTTCCCTCCAGAACCCAAGCGAGATGTGTGTTGTAACTCGACCAGAGCGCAATCAACACGGCGGCTGGAGCTTCGGCGTAACGTTGTACTTGGACTAGCGCCTCCTGGTCATAACCGGGGAAGACAACTTCCTTCTGGCTCAATCCCCGGACAATGCGTTGGTGGTTGTTGGAGCACGAATCGATCAAGTGGCCCAGAAGCTGCTTGCGCGTCCACTTGCCGGGAGCGTAAGGCTCATCGAGATTGCGCGCGGCGTTCAACAACTCCACGGATCGCGTGACGAGATAACGCAAGTGCGGCGCGGCTTGATCGATGGTGATGCTCATCGCTACAGGATAGCGATGGGTCTCACGGGCGAACCCGTCGCGCCATTGAGCTTCAAAGGCAGGCAGATGAACTGGCATTCTTTCGCGCCGGAGGCGGCGAGCTCTTCAAGATTCAGGTTCTCGATGATGTAGATGCCTTTTTGGGCCAAGAGATAAAAGTGGGCGAAGAGTTGTACGCCGGTTTCGCGGTCGGTGATGCCGGGGACGTCCCAAGCCATGTTGTCGGCGCCGACGGCGTAGACGCCGTGTTCAGCGGCCCAGAGGCTGGCCGCTTTGGAGGCGCCGGCGGCGTCGAGATACTTCGCTTCGTCGTGCCAGAGCTTGGCGAAGCCGGTGCGGACGAGCAGTATGTCACCGGGGTGGATCTTGGTTTCGCCGAGGGCGCTTTGCAGATCTTCGGGTGTGAACTCGTAGCGGGGCGGGAGATCGCCGAGATCGGCGAAGACGGCGCGGCGGACGATGGGCGGGATCTCCTCAACGCCATGCTTCGAGAAACCCGCGGCGGATTCGACTTCGCCAGCCGGCACGTTGCCATGTAGGCAAGCATCCGCCGCCTGATGCGACAGCGCATCAATATGCGTGCCAGTATGCTCCATCATCGTGAGGACTCCGGAAGCGCTGGTGCGGCGCGACTTCGTTGGATTGTCCGCGTGGCGGCGATGCAGCGCATAGAAGTAGCCGGGCCGGTGCGAAGGATGAATCGGCATGCCGGCAAAGCGCGGCTGTTCCAGGTCGATGATTCTCACGTCGAGCCGCCCACAAGTTTCTGGTCGCCGAGAGACCGCCAGAAAGCGAAGACGGCGATGCCGATAAGCAAAATCATGGTGGCGACCGTGTTGGGCATGTACCAGACCGTGAAATCGTTATTGGAGGCGGAGCGGCCGAGGCTGTTGGCGAAGAATAGACAGAACATTCCGCTGAGAAGGCCAAATCGCATCAGCGCATAGAAGATCGCCGCATAGACCAACACGTACATTGGGAAGTCGATCCACAACTGTTTCGAACTGGCCAGACTGTTTTCCTGTACCGGCAGAATCAAACTGCCCGCCAAGACGACTACCCAGTCGCGCTTGAAGAGGACCTTTAAGCCGAAAAGGGCGAAAAAGAAGATCATGCCGCCTTGAATGGCATTGTCGGCCACGCGCACGGCCTCGGATATCCAGTTGCCAACGCCACCGAGCATGATGCTGCCCGCGCTTGCGAGCTCGCCCGTGGTCCAGTAGTCGTACCAGGAGCGGCTAAAGAAGAACGCCACGAGAAAGACGCCCATCGCCGCGCCAGTCAAGACATGGGCGCCGACCTGGGAGTCCAAGGCGCGTCCATAAAGAAGGCGGTTCCAGGTGACGATCGATTGGGGCCAGCGGGCGCGAAGAGCGGGTTCCAAAGCGAGGTAGAGAACATAAATGATCGCGGAACTGACCAACATGTCGCCGAGGGCATTGATGAAGAAGTAGAACACATAGATCTCGTAGGTGATATGCAGTTTGCCCAGGTAGACGACGACCTTGAGCGCCAGGTAGAAACTGGCGATGGTGAACGCGCCTTTCTTGTCCGCGCGGCCGGCCTTCCAGTTCCGCCAAGCAAGCGTGAAGCAATAGAAGAAGAAGACCATCATGGCGGCGACGAGGAAACCCTCCCGCAAGCGCGTGGCGACGTTTTTTGGCGCTTGGCTGCCCGGGGGGATCGTCGTCCAGGGGTAACTTACATGGAGGCTGGTCAGGTAGCCGCGATGTGTGGCGTATTGGACCTTGACGGGGATCGCGAGTGGGCCGGATGTTGCCGCCTCATAGGCGTGGATCTGATCGTAGGCGGGCGTTGGTGTGCGGAACGCGCTCACGGGTTTGTTCCGGTCCATGCGAAGGCCGGTCGCCGCGGCAATAGCATCGAAGGCGACTCCGGGGCCCTGGGTTTTTTGGTAGTCGCGCGGAGGCATTGCCTCGAAGTAGCGAAGGCGGCCCAGGGGGTCTAGCATTAGCCGGACCATCGACGGGGCTTCGAAGCTTGGAAAGTCCCAACGGATTTCGCCGTAAGGAGAGCGTCCCAGCGTGTCGTTGATGGCTTCGCGATAACGGAAGCGGAGTGGGGCCTCTTCGCGGAAAACGGAGTACCAGTCCGGCTGCTTGATTTTCTCGCGGGCGTAATCGATGACGTCGACGCCATTGTCCGTCATCCACCAAATGCTATCCACCGGCTTAGCGGCGTAGCCGAACTGAGCCGCGTAGCGACGGGCTTGGACGGCAAGCGCGCTGGGCGGTATATCGGCGGGGGTGTACTGGAGCGCGTCGATGTGGCCATTCAATAGTGGATAGGCGAGGATGCCAAGGACCACGAATATCAACATCGGCAGGGAATAGCGGAGGCGAAGGCCTTGGCTTTGGCTGGAGGCGACGAGTTCGGGCGAGGGCGTCTGGCCCGCGGCGAGGGCGGCGGCTAGAGGATCACCGCCGGGGAGCGCCATCGAAACGAGTAAGGCGTTGCTGGGGCGCTTGGTGGGTTCGGGGTCGAGGCAGCGTCTGATGATGTTCTCGACGGCGGGTTCGATGTCCTGGGCGTGGCTCGACATGCTGGTCATCGCCATGGCTTCTTGCTGGACCAGGATCTCTTGGACGTTCTTGCCCGAGTAAGGGCGTTTGCCGGTGTAGAGTTCGTAGAGAACGAGGCCGAGCGCGTAGACATCGCTCTGCGCGGTGACGGAGGTGCCCTTGATCTGCTCGGGGGCCATGTAGGCGGGGGTGCCTTGGCGGAACTCGGCGGGGTTGATTTGTTCGGGGAGGGCGGCGAGGCCGAAGTCGCAGATGAGAACTTCGCCGCGCTTGTCGAGCATGACGTTGTGCGGCTTCAAGTCGCGATGGATGACGCCGCGGTCGTGCGCGGCGGCAAGGCCCGCGCAGATTTTGCGGGCGATCTCGGTGGCCTTTTCGCTGGGCAGGCGGCCAATGCGTTTCAAGAGCGTCGAGAGGTCTTCGCCGTCGACGTACTCCATCGAGAGGTAGACGAGGCCTTCGGCTTCGCCGATGTCGTAAACGCGGCAGACGTTGGGATGCGAGACTTGGCGGGCGATGCGGACTTCGTTGTGGAAGCGTTCGAGGAGCCGAGGGTCGCCTGCGCCGAGGGCGGGCAAGAACTTCAGGGCGACGCTTTGGCCGAGGGTAAGGTCGGTGGCGCGGTAGACCTCGCCCATGCCGCCTTTGCCGAGAAGGGCAATAATGCGGTAGCGGCCGTTGAGCAGCGTGCCGGGAGCGAAGCGGCCTTCAATATGTTCGTGGGAACTGCTGGACGCGCGCGAAGAAGTAGTGACGCTCGACGCGACGGTCTGGGTGAAGTCGGCTGGGGCGTCGGGCATCTCACGATTATCCTAACTCCCGCGCCCGCGCGGGAACGAGTGCGTTGCTCTAAGGGTCGGTCCTGCCGTTAGCCTCGTCCGAGTAGATCCGTGCCTTATCGTTCTGCCCCAGTTTCTGATAGACGCGGCTCAGGAGTAACACCGTTTCACGATTCCGGGCGCCGTGGGCTAGGGCCCGCTCCAATGACTCGGCGGCTTCGCGGTCGCGGCCCAGTGCCAACAGCGACTTCGCCTTCTCTTGCCAAAGCCGCTGCTCATGCGGCAACTTGCGGATCCCTTGGTCGAACTGCCAAAGCGCCGCTTCGTGATTGCCTTGCCGGGCGAGAAAGTTCCCATACGCCAACTGAATCACGGCAGACTCGTTTAGCCGTAACGCACTCTCGGCCAGCGCGTGACGGTAGTCGTAGTCGGCCTCTTTCAATTGCCCGAGCGCGTCGAGCGCTTGCGCGCGGCCAAAGTACATCTGCGCCGTAAACGGCGCCGCTTGCCTCGCCAAGCCGTAGGCTTCCACCGCGTCCGCGTATCGCTGCAAGTAGTGAAGTGTCCGGCCCCATTGGTAGCAAGCCAGTCCGCGATTCGGCAGCGCCGGCGTCGATTGGCGGCAGGCCTTCTCCAAATACGGCAGGGCCTCACCGAATCGGCTTTGCGAGGCAATGCTTGCCCCGAGAGCTCGCGCATATTCCAACTCAGCGGGCTTACCCCGCAACGCTTGCTGGTAGAGCGCCTCGGCGCGCGCAAAATCCCCCGCCTCGAAGGCTGCCGTGCCTTCCTGGTATAACTTCTGCGGACTCGGCTGGCTAAGCGCCAGTAACAACAGCGCCCGGATCATCGATGGCTAACGGCAACGACAGCTTGGCAATGCAGCCAGGGCCGCCGCTCGCGTTCCTCAACTCCAGATTACCGCCATGGGCTTCGGCGATCTGCCGGCACAGCACTAGGCCGATGCCGCTCCCGCCCGGCTTGGTGGTGAAGAAGGGAACGAAGAGATTAGCCGTATTCGCCAAGCCCGGTCCCGAATCGCGGACCGAGACTTCCAACTGCACGCCGCGTTGCCAACTCACTTCCACCGGCGCGCCCGCCTCCACGGCGTTCTTGATCAAGTTGATCAAGACCTGTTCGATCTGATCGGGGTCGGCTTCCACTTGGACATCCGGACCCGGCGCGACCAGTACCTTCGCGCGCAACTCCAGCGCCGCCGCCCGCCGCAAGAGCGGCTCGATCGAGACGACCGACAAGGTCGGCCGTGGCAGTTTCGCCAAGCGCGTATACGCGCTCAAGAAGCGCTGTAAGCTTTCAGCTCGCGAACCGACGATGTTCAAGCCATGGCGCATATCGTCGCGCCAATCCTCCGGCAGCGGCTCGCGATCCAAGATCGAATTCAAGCTGCCCGCGATGGACTTGATCGGCGCGAGAGAGTTGTTGAGCTCGTGCCCCAGCACGCGCACTAGGCGCTGCCATGCTTGCAACTCTTCTTCGCGCAAGGGCCGCGTCAAATCCGTCAGCACCAGCAACGTGTGTGGCACGCCGCCTTCGCGGAAGCCCGAACAACTTACGCCCCAGCGGCCGCTGCCGCCGGGAAAGGTGCGTGTCAGCGTCGGCACATTGCCACGCAGGCAATCTTCGAGGTCCAGTTCCTCGGCCGTTGAAGTCAAGAGCCTTTCCATCGGTAGGCGCATCAACGCCGCCGCAGCCTTGTTCGCCAGGCGTAGCTTCGATTCATTATCGAAAGCGAAGATGGCGACGTTGATCTCTTCCATGACCTTGCGCAGCAAGGCCGTCGCTTCTAGCGCCCCGAGCCGCTGCTCTTGTAAGGTCGCGCCCATCGCGTTGATCTGCTCGTGCACCTCGTCCAAGGCGCTAAACGTCGAGCCCGAACGCGCGCGAATCGAGTAGTCGCCCTCGCGCATGGCTTCCAGCAAGTTCGCGAGTGTACGCAAGGGCGAGGCGATCTGCTCGCGTACCGACGACAAGAAGATTACGCCGGCCAAGCCGATCAGAGCGGACAGTGTCCAACGCACCTTTACGGAGTAGTCATCCGTCCAAAGAATCCAAAGCGCGATGGCCGCCGGGACAGCCGCCGCGGCGAAGGCAGTCAACTGAACCCGTCGTTCCAGGGGTATCGGCATCACAAGGCTTTACTTTCCCTTAGACGGCGTATCGATGCAAGTTGTACCGCTGCAAGCGGCGGTACAAGGCGCTGCGGCTCAAGCCAAGAGCGTCCGCCGCCGCCGATACGTTGCCTTTGTAACGGTCGAGCGCCTTCTTGATCAAATGCGCTTCCACGTCTTCGAGGCTCATATCCTCCAGCCGTTGCGATGACGGCGATACCGCCCGCAGCGCCAGATCTTGCGCCCGGATCTGCGTGCCTCCCGCCATCAGCACCGCGCGCTCCACTACATGGTTCAACTCGCGCACGTTGCCCGGCCACTTGTGTTCGAGCATGGCTTGCATCGCGCCATGATCGAAGCCCGACAGCGCCTTACGATAGCGCGTCGCGTGCTTGTCGAGGAAGAAGTTCGCCAGGAGCGGAATGTCCTCTCGCCGGTCGCGCAAGGGGGGGATATGAATCTCAATGGTGTTCAGCCGGAAGAGCAGGTCTTGCCGGAAGCGATTGTCTTCCACCTCTTTATCGAGGTTGGCATTGGTCGCGCTAATCACGCGCACGTCCACCTTCTGCGTGCGGGAGCTGCCGACGCGCTCGAGTTCGCCCGTCTCCAAGACCCGCAGCAGCTTCGACTGCAAGGCCATCGAGACGTTCGCGATTTCATCCAGAAACAGCGTCCCGCCGTCGGCTAGCTCGAAGCGGCCCACGCGGTCGGCCTTCGCGTCGGTGAACGCTCCCTTGACGTGGCCGAAGAGCTCGGATTCGAAGACGCCTTCCGCCAATCCTCCGGCATTGACGCTCACCATCGGCTTCGCCGAGCGCGAGGAGATCGCGTGGAGTTTGCGGGCCACTACCTCTTTACCGACGCCGGGCTCACCCGTTACCAGCACATTCGCATCGGCCGGGCCAACGCGGGCGATCATCTCGATCACCGGTTCCATCGCTTGGCTTTTGGCGATCATCACAATGCCCGACTCGTCGCGTAGCAGCATGTTCTCGGCCTCCAGCCGCTGCTGCCGTTTGAGCGAGCGCGAGAGATCGAGTTGCGTGCGCACCAAAGGCAGAATGCGCTCGTTCTCCCAAGGCTTGGTGATAAAGTCGCGTGCGCCGCGGCGCATCGCCTCCACGGCCAGTTGCACGCTGCCCCAGGCGGTCATGACGATGACGGGAATCAAGCCGTCGATCTCTTGGATCTTCGTGAGCAGGTCCAAGCCCTCCGCGCCCGATGTCGTATCGCGGGTATAGTTGAGGTCGATCAAGACCAGATCGTATTCACGCTTCTCAAGCGAGCGAAGGCAGTCTTGTGGACTCGAGACGGTTTCAATTTCGTAGCCTTCGGGTTTGAGTAATAAGCGCAGGGCCTCAAGCACATCGACCTGGTCGTCGGCGATGAGGATGCGAGGTTTCGGAGCGGGACGCACGTTCTCTTATTTTCCCGCTTTCTTACGCATCAGGCGTATCTGTTGGTCCGCGAGCGCGGGATGGCCCGGCTCATAGCTTTCGATCCGGTTCAAGATCTTTTCGGCGCTGGCGTAGTCCTGCTTCTGCATCTGGATCTCGTAGAGGATGAAGAGGGCGTCGGCGCGGTCCGGCGTGTAGGCCAGGACGCCATTAAGAAGCTTGGTGGCTTCATCGTAATCGCCGCGCTTGGCGAGCAAGCCGGCGAGCGTGACCTTCGAGCTATAGGTGCCGGAGCTTTGGATGGCGCGGCGGAAGTAATCGATGGCCTCGTCGTCCTTCTTGCCCTCCATCGCGATGAGGCCGAGCGTGTGATAGCTGCGGCCCAGGAAGTCCGGCGCCTTTTCGACGAGCGCGAGGTCGATAGTCTTCCAGGCGGCTTGCGCGGCCTTTTCATGCAGGCCTTCGCCGTAGTAGGAGCCCGAGAGGGCGTCCCAGCCGAAGAGACCTTTGGGGTCGACGCCGATCTGTTGCGTGTACAGCTTGATGGCTGTCTCATAGTCGCGCGCCCGAAGATGAGTCACGGTCGCCAACGCCACCGTGATTACGGCTCCAACGGAAACGAGCGCCTTGGTAGACAGCTTGCGCGCGGCCACATAGATCAGCAGCGAAAGCAGCGGCAGGGCAGGGAGGTACATGCGGTACTCCATCGCCGGTTCATAAGGGATTGGGATAAACGAAGACGTTGGCCCCAGTATGAAAAACGGCCACAGGATGGCGAAGCCGGCCCAACGGGGGCCGCGCCATAGGAGCCAGGCGCCGAGCGCAAAGAGAAGCGACAAGGCGATGGCTTGCGGAATCCAGTCGCGCCAAGAAGAGACTTGCTGGACCCAAGGGTACAACTGCAATTTCGTGGGCCAAAAGAGCTTCGCGAAGTAGTCGGCGATCACGCCGCACTGCGCCTTGAAGTACTCGTGCCAATAGGCGAGCGGCATGTCCTTGGCCATTACGTGGCCGCGGCGGCCGCCTTTCAAGTGCCAGTAGCAAAGGAAGCCCCAAGCGATGGTGATGGCCGCGAAGTAGCGAGGCCTATTCTTGAAAGTTCCCCAAAACGTGGAACCCGATTGGATCCACTCGAAGGCGAACAAGGCAAAGGGCAGCGTGACGGCGACTTCCTTCGAGAGGAAGGCGCCGACCGCCGACAGTATCGAAAGCTCTTCCTGCCCTTTCGAGAGGAAGTACAAGCTGGCGAGACAGCCCAGCACCATCCAAGACTCTTGCCGGCAAGTGATGTATGCGACCGGCATTGACGACAAGGGATGCAAGGCCCACAGATAAACGGCCAGCAGCGGCGCGGCCACATAGCCGGGCCAGAGGCGGCGGAGCAACAACAGCGCCACGCCCGCGCACGCCCAATGGATCAAAAGATTCGTGACGCGATAGGCCCAAGGCTGCGTCCCGGCCCACTGGTAATCGATCAGGAAAGAGAGGCCGGGAACGGGATGATGGTCCAGGGCTCGCACGTCCGAATGAGAACGGAAAAGGCTCTTTATGTTTTCGAGCGAGATCGCACGGATCTCGGAGTTCATCAGAATCGACGAGTAATCGTCCAGCAAAAACGGCCCATTGAAGGCCGGGTAATAAACGAGCGCCAAAATTGGCAGCAGCAAAATCCAGCCAAGCAGATGGACCGGCTTGGGTTGCGAAGCGGTCTGCACGTTCTTGCAGACTAGCACCGCGAGCGTAGCCGTGGCCTAACTACGCGGCGCTTTTGTCACGACAACCACGCGTGGCGGCGCGGCGCCCTTGGCCGCGGAAACGCCAGGCTTGATGCGGATGCGATTAACGACCTTCGCCGCACCGGCGGCTTTAGCCATTCGGGTCGCCGCGCCTTTACGTTGGGGGACGCCGACCTCGCCTTGCCACTCGACGACACCGTTCTTTACGGCGAAGCTCAGGCCATCTTGCCTTAACTTCGAACGGCCCAGCCGCGCCCTCAAGCTTTTCTCGATGGCGGCGTCGGGAGCGGCCGCCGCCATCACGAAAAGCGCCACAAGGAGCAAGAGCAGAGGTCTCACAACTTCATAGTGGCAGCGAGCGCCGAAAAGTCTCCCGCTTTCTCGTCCGCCGGCATTTCGAAGCCGAGCTTGCCTCGCGAGGCCAGACTCTGCTCCCGTTTCACTTGAACGAGCGCGGCCTCCAGTTCCGGCAAGGCAGGCTCGTCGTCTAGATTTCCGATGGATTGGCTCGCGAGCAGCCACACCTCGCGGAGTTGCGCGAAGCTCATCCGCTCGGAGGCCGCCGCCAGGATGCGCAATTGCCCTCGAAGGCCCGGACAAAGGCTTTCGAAGTAACGTTCGCGCATCGCAGGATCCGGCAGGGGAAAGTGAACGACGCGGTCGAATCGTCCGGGCCGGCGCAAGATCGCTTCGTCCAGCAGTTCCGGATGGTTCGCCGTCGCGACGACGATTGTCCCTTCGCGGCCGGAAAGCCCGTCGAGACAATTCAGGAGGTGCGAGTAGGAGCAGTTGCGTTCCTCGCTTTCCTTGCTCTTGGTAAAGACGCGGTCGAAGTCCTCCAGAAGTATCAGGCCGGGCGAGTGATCGGCGGCGGCCTCGAAGAGAAGGCTGACGTCGTAGTCCGAAGTGTCCTTGTCGGCGAAGTCGATGGAGAAGGCGCTGACCTGCGGGTGCGACGCCATCGCCCGGACGGCGCTGGTCTTCCCGTTGCCGGGAGGACCGTGGAAAAGGTATCCTCGCCGCCACGGAACTCTCCGCGCGGCAAACCAATCCCGCCGTTCGAGGAAATGCTCGAAGTCGCGCCGCACCAAGCTCTGGCGCGCTTCGTCGAGCAAGACGTCGTCCCAGGAGTAGGGACCTTCTTCCGGTGAGGGAAGGAGGTAGTCTTCCCCGCCGAAGACTCGTACGCGCTTCCGGCCGTTGGTCACGGCGCGGTGGAAGAAGCGCAGAGTATCCGCCAGCGCGTCGCGCCGCACGGCAATCCACTGGTGTTGCTCGGAGCGCGAGCCCGAATGATTCGGCACCACGGACTCTTCCGCTAGAACCACAACGGGTTCGCGCAACGAGCGAAGACGCAACGTGAAAGCGGCGTTCTTCAGTTCGCCGCTCCAGCGTTGCTTCTCTAACTGCGCCGTATCGACCGCGCTGAAACTGCAAATGGGAGCGCCTTCGGCGAAGACGATGGACTCGATTTCGCCGATGAGTCTTGGCCAGATGGCCTTGGGAGCGCGCCAGAGTTGGCTGCCCGTCAGATACTCGAGCGCGAGCGCGCGCAGAGGCACTCCCGCGTCGAAGACGAGGCACTCATCAATGTTCGCCCGGAGTTGGCTCGCCACCCAGGTAGAGTGACGAGCCAACGTGGCCAGGCCGTGCTGCGAGGGGCTGCGCATTTACTCCTTGTCCTCCAGCTTGATGAGGTTGCGGAGCACGCCGTCAAAGCCTCCGTACAAGTGGATTTTGTCCACCTTTCCGGCGACCTTCTCGAGCGTTTCCAGCTCTTTCATGCGGACCAAGAGCGGGTGCTCAGCCATCAGCCGCGCCGTGTTCAAGAGGCTGCGCGTCGCCGCAGTCTCTTCGCGGCGATGGATCAAGTTGGCGTGCGCCTTCTTCTCCGCCGCCACTACCTCTTCCAAGAGGGCACGCACTTCGCCGGGCGGGATGATGTCCTTGATGGCCATCGCCCCGACGCGGTATCCGAACGCGGCCGCCTCGGCTCGCACTTGCTCGGCCACCGAAGCGTCCAAGTCGGTACGGGCTTCGAGCACCGCGTCGAGCGTGCGCTTGGCGAGCGATTGACGCACGGCCATTTGCACGACCTTGTAGAGGTGCTCGGACGGCTTGCTCACCGTCTGGCGTGCCTTGACGGGGTCAACGACCTGGAACTCGGCCCAGATGTTGACACGCAAGGACACCTTATCGGCGGTGAGAATCTCCTGGCCGTTGATCTCGAGCGTTTGCACGCGGAGATCGACGGTCTCGACGGTGGGGTTCTTCGCGGCGCGCCACAACGCATAAGCGCCGGGGGCGAGCAACGAGTGATACTTCCCGTCGAGGAAGAAGAGACCGCACTGGCCTTCGCTGACGTAGACGAAGGCGCAAGCGCCGGAGTCGGCGAGGCGTAGCAAGTCCGCCGTTTTCGCGCGCGGCGCGATGGGATCGGCTTCGACATCGATCAACTCGATCTCGAAGCGCGCTCCCGTCTTCCACACGAGCGTGCGGGTGCGCGGCCCTTGCACACGCACCAAGCGGCCGTCGCGATATACGAGCGCGACTTCTGCGGCGCCAGTCTCCACGAGGTGGAAGTGCTGCATGGCCAAGGCCTGGCGTTCGGAGAGCAAGTAGTTGACCCACTCGCTATCGAGGACAAGGCGCTCGGTCGAGTGGCGTTCGATCTCGAAGCCCAAACCGATGAGGGTATGGACGCCGGGGCCGTAGACGCCGTGGAAGCGCTGGCGCTTGGTGACTAAGATACGTTCGCGGTCGCCGACGGCGACGCGATGGATGATCCACAAGGGAATCACCTCCTTTTCTTTGGAGTAATTCATGACTAAGTTCAGAGACAACTGTGCGGAGACAACTCTCCCCCGCACCCCACAACCGGATCGCGGGCGAGCCGCGGGGCTCAAGGCTCGATACGGCGGAGCGAAGAGCCGGTGCGGCGCGCGCGAGCGAACAGGGTGTTGTTCGGCGCATGCCAGACGGGCAAAACGGTACTACTGTTTGGACGCGAAAAGTATGAGGAGAACCGGAGTGCGGAGAGAGCTGTGTTTATTGGAGTTGGAGAGCCGGATTTGAACCGGCGACCGACAGCTTATGCGGCTGTTGCTCTACCCACTGAGCTATCTCTTGTCGTTTGGAGCGGTCGTTGTGAACGGCCGTACCGGCTTTTCAGGCTGGTGTGAGAAGGCAAGGCTCATCCACGCCGGCACACGAGTACCGCAGACGCGGTTCGCGCCAGAAAGAATTTGGGAATCTTTTCTATAGGCGTGCATGAGTAACTAACCTCCTTGAGTAAGTATGCTGGCAACGGCCACCACTGTCAAGTGAAAAGTTCGCGGCCAGCGAAACTTTCTTGCCGCGTACCCCAACCATACACCACGCACCCAACTTTCCCGGAGTTGCCTTCCTTCGGAAGGCGATGGAAGCCATTGACAGTGCAGGGGGACAAAAAAGTTTTGGCGGCCGGTGACCGCTAATTCCCAGCCGTCAGTTGCCGAGGACGACGGCGGTGCCGCTGATGCTGACCATCAACATTGTGCCTTGGCCGGGCGAGATCTCTTCGTAGTCGATGTCGACGCCGATGACGGCGTTGGCGCCAAGGCGTTGCGCTTCTTCCTGCATCTCGCGCATCGCGATGTCACGCGCCTTGCGCAGTTCGCGTTCGTAGGTGGCGGAGCGGCCGCCGATCAAGTCCGTGATGCCCGCGAAGATGTCCTTGAAGAAGTTCGTACCGAGGATGGCTTCGCCGGTAACGACGCCAAGGTATTGCGTGACCCTCTGGCCTTCGACGGTTGATGTGGTGGTGCAGAGCATGTTGGCTCAGTTGTCTCCTTCAAATGCGGCAGCGAGAGGTATGGAGATGCCTTCCGCTTCGAGATTGCCATCCGCTGGGACTTCATTGGGTAAGCTCCCGCGATGATAAACCCAAGCGCGGCGCGACACAGGATCGATGACCCACGCCGTCGGCACACCCCAGCGGTGGTACTGCTCGCACTTGCTCAATATTTCGCCGAGCCCTTGTCCAGGCGAAAGAACTTCAACGCAGAGCGGGACCGGCTCAGTAGGGTACGGCTTCTGGATTTGGTCTTGGCTCAATACCGCTAAATCGGGCACCAAGTACTTGTTCTCCCGGACGCGGACCGTGAGTTCTTGTAATGCCTTTCTTTGAGGGTAGTGAGTCCGGATATAGAACATGATCTCGGCGAGAATATCCGCGTGGTCAAATGTGGCCATGGGTTTGGGATAGAGGACGCCGTCTTCGTACTCGCAGCTCGGCTTGTAGTCCGTGGCGAGGTACTCGTCGACTGAAACCAGATTAGCTACCGGTGTCATATCCGTAACCTAACATGCTCAAGGTTCAAAGCGCGGGCGGCTGAGCTGGTAGAGCGCGCGGCCGGGCAGGAGTTGGACGGCGTAAGGGGCGATGGGCCAGCGCAGCGTCTTGCGGAGCAGGCTGGAGATCGAATAGGGCGAGCCAAGGAGCTCGCGGGCGGCTTGGCGATGTTCTTGTGGCGAGCGTCCTTCGTGAAGCGAGCGGGCGGCTAGACGGCCCGAGAGCAGGGCGCAGAGCATACCGGAGCCGGTGAAGGGATCGGTGAAGTTGAGGGCGTCGCCGGCGGCGTAGCCTTCGGCGGCATCGGCGGGACCGTAGGCGAGTGGACCGGTGAAGAGCCAGTCCATGGCGAGTTGGCAGCCTTGGAGGCGCGGGGCGAGATGGGGTTGACTCAAGAGGAACTCGAGCGGGTTCCAGTTGTGGCGCTTGAGATCGGCTTCGCTGGCGAGGCCGCAGACGTTGGTGAGGCCGTCTTCGATGGGGTTGACGCCGGTGTAGCCGGTTGCGTGGAAGTAGAGCTCGACGGCGTCGTTCTGGCGGCCGCGGATGTGGACCTTGTAGCCGAACTGGCGCGCGCCTTTCGTCTGCGCCCCATTGATCTGTGCAGATCTGCGTCCGTGGGCGACGATGGCCTTGGCATGCGGCGCGCGGGCCTCGTTCACGAACACGGCGCCTTGGCGGAGTGCTGAGTTCAGGAGCGCCGAGTCGAGTTGATAGCGGCTGATGCCGAAGGCGGGGCGGGGAAGCGCGAAGTCCTTCTGGGCTTGCGGCCAGATCAGGGACACGCGATGGATGTACTCGTAGCGGAGGTCGCCTAGAGCGAGCAACCAAGGCGCGGTTTGGGCATCAAGGAACTCGCCGCAGACTTTGTGGCGCGGGAACTTGGATTTGTCATAGAGCGTGACCGGGTGGCCGAGCGCGAGGAGTTCGAGCGCGGCGGCGGAACCGGCAAGCGAGGCTCCGATGACTTCAGTCATGCATTAGGCGCCGCTGGACGGCGTTTCGGCTTTCAGGCGCTTCAAGACTTCCACGATGGGGCGCGGGTACCAAGTGGGCTCGGTGTAGCGAAGCTGGGCTTCCTTGCGGCTCGCGTCTTCCAACTTCTCGATCGCGGGATGCGGGCGGCCGGCGAGCCAGAGCAGATGGCCGTCGAGCTCTTGGCGGGCGACGACGAGTTCTTCGGGAACGCTGAAGTTGGTGAGGCGAAGGTACTCGCCGAGGGCTTTGTCCATCTGGCGGGCGTGGTCGCGGGCGGCGGCGAGGTCTTTGGCTTGGTGCACGGCGGCGAGGCCTTGGAGCCAATGGCGCCAAGCGACGAAGCGCGGTTGGTTGATGGCGGGGACGAAGGACTTGTCGTTAGCCAAGTCCCAGAGCTCGTGTTGCGCGATGGTGCGCAGGGCGGCGAAGAAGCCTTGGCGGTAGGCGCCGGTGACGACGTCGACCTTGGCGGCGTCGGTGGGGTTGTCGCCATAGCTGAGAAGGTGCTTGGCCATGGCGAGGGCCTTCTCTTTCTGGCCGTCCATCGAGTAGGCCATGGCGAGGAAGTGAACGTTGTGACCATGGTGGCCGAGCCCGTATTCCTTGTCGGCGGCCATGTAGCTAAGCTCCAATTGCATGCAAGAGGCGAAGGATTGCTGGGCTTCCTTGAGCTTGCCGGTCTGCGCGTAGATGTGGCCGGGCATGTGGAGGGCGTGGGGGATGTTGGGCACTAGGCGCGGGTAGATCTCGCAACTGGCCCAGGCGTCGGAGGCGAAGCTCGAGCCTTCGAAGCCATGGATGATGTAGTGGTGCAGGCCGGGGTGTTGCGGCGCGACGGGCAGGAGACCGCGGAGGATTTCGTTGGCTTCCTCGGTGCCTTGGCGAGGCTTCTTGTCGGGCTGCGAATAGCCGCGCATGAGGGCGAGGGCAAGGAAGAGCTTGGCTTCGACTTCCTCGGGGTACTTGTCGAGGATGCGGCGGAGGCCTTCGATGTAGGCGGCGTCTGGGTTGGGCGTCGCGGGGTTGCACTTGCCTTGGACGGAGTCGATGTAGAGGCGCTCGATGGGTTGGAGGTTAGGGTTATTCTTGGCGAGCTTGGCGGCATGTTGGGCGGCTTCCCAAGCGCGGGTGGTGGTGCGTGGTTGCGTGCCGAAGATTTCGTCGAGGTGCTCTTGTTGGAACTTGGGGCGGAAGTCGCCGGCGGCGGCCATCGCCACGCCCCACCAGGGCATGGGCGAGGTGGGATCGTATTGGGCGGCCATGCGGAAGCTGCGTTCGGCTTCGCGGGCCCAGAAGGAGTGCAACTGCGCGACACCTTGTTCGAAGAACTTCTGGCCGGCGTGGACGCCGATGGTGATCGGGAAGTTGACTTGGCCCATGCCGCCGAGGAACTTGGCGGGGAGGGAGGGCGCGCCGGCGGAGGGAGGCGGGGTGCAGCCGTGGCCGGCGTGTTCGGTGGCCGCTTGCTGAGAGCTTTGCTGACCGAAGAGGGGCGAGGCGAGGAGGCCGAAGAGGGTGCGACGCTGCATAGCTTTATGGTGGCAGATTTGGGGACGGTTATCTTGGTGGGCGGGGTAGGCCATTGTCCATGTCCGAGACGATGAGCCAGCGGCCGGATTTGTCTTTCTTAAGGACGAGAGTGAACTTGCCGCGATCGGGGTTGGTGGCGGCGTTGTAGGTGTAAGCGCCGAGGATGTAGGCGAGGTTGCCGCTCGCTTCGCTGGCGACGGCGCGGAGGTAGAGTGGGCCGCCTTGGCCGGTGTATTGCTTGGTGATGGCTTCGCGGCGATGGGCGAAGGGGGAATCGGATTGGAGGACCCAGCCGTCTTCGGTGAAGAGGGCGGCGAGGGCTTGGGCGTCCTTGGCGCGCCAGGCGGATTCGTAATCGCGGAGGACGCGGTCGAGGGGTGGGGGGAGTTGGATTGATGCCGGGCTTTGGGCGAGAAGGATGAGGAGGAGCGGCGTGAGCATGGGGGCATTGTAGCGGGCTGGGACAAGCAGGGCTTAGAATCTCGTTTATGGTCGATGCGACTACGATCCCGCTTGAGCAGTACCTCAGGACCCTCTACAGGCCCGACCGGGAGTTCTTGGAAGGCGTCCTTGTGGAGAGGGCTGTGGGCGAGCTCGATCATTCGAATGTCCAGACCAATTTGATGGTTCATTGTTCTGCCGTGTGCAAGGGGTTTCGGGCGTTGCCTTCGGTTCGGGCTTGCGTGAGACCGGGGCGGTATCGCATCGCGGATGTGAGCATTGTGAGATTGCCATTGCCTGACGAGAGGTTCTTCACTTCGCCGCCCTTTGTCGTTGCTGAGGTGTTGTCGCCGGACGATCAGCTTGACGTGCTGCAATCGCGGATCGATGACTTTCTGGAGTTCGGCGTGGCGGCTGTTTGGGTGTTGGACCCGCAGCAGAAGCGCGCCTTTGTGCACCGGTTGGGCTCGTCGCATGAAGTGATGGACGGGGTGTTGCGGGAGGCGGATTTAGTAGTGCCATTGGATGAGGTCTTTAACGACTAGTGGCGGTGAGCCACCAGGATTCTTGGCGTTTGAGGAGTTCGACGGCGGTGCGGTAGCTGACCTGGCCGAAGCGGATTTCTTCGCGGGGGCGGAGTTGGCCGAGAACTTCGTGGTCCGCTTCGATGACGCTGGCGAGGATGGGGTAGCCGCCGGTGGCGGGGTGTTCGCAGCCGAGGACTTGGGGGATGCCGCTGGGTGGGACTTGGATGGCTCCGTGCCAGGCGCCGGCGCTTTGGATGGGGTCTTTCACCGTTGGCAAAGCTAGGCCTTCTACTCGGAGGGCCATGCGCGTGGAGTGTTCGGTAACGCGGTAGGTTGCGCCCCCTAAGAGACTTAGGGATTCGGCGGGGAAGAGCGAGTGGTGGACGCCGGGGACGACGCGGAGGGTCTTGTAGTTGTTGGTGAGTAAGGGTGGCGGGGGTGCTTCTTGGAGGCGGTGTTGAGGGACCGGCGCGTGGGCGGGGAGGGGGAGTTGTTGGTCGCGTTCGAGGCGTTGGCCTCCTAGTTGCGCTTGGAGGTGAGTGGCGGCGGAGCCTTGCCAGGTTTCGACGGCGAGGCCCTGGTGGAAGGCGATGTAACCGCGGAGGCCGGTGCGGCAGTAGTCGCCGTGGAGGGTGGAGCCGGGGCGGACTTCGGTGGGGTATCGGGTGTCGAGGGGGCGGCCGTCGAGCTTCCAGGCGAAGTCGGCGCCGGCGAAGGCGATGGTGGCGGCGGCGCGAAAGAGGAGGCGTGGGGGCTTGAGGGTGACTTCGAGGCTGGGTTTGGGGGTGGCGTTGCCGGCGAGGTAGTTGGCGATGCGGAAGCTGAGGGGGGCCGCGGGGCCAGCTTCGCTGAGGCCATATCGGGAGAGGCCTTGGCGGGGGGAATCTTGGATGGTGGTTAGGAAGCCGGGGTCTAGGAGGTGGATCACTTGGGTCCTCGCCATGTGCTTGGGTTCGCTGGGTAGAAGCGGAGTTTGGCGCCTAGGGTGAAGCGGCAGAAGGTTGAGCTTTGGGGGTCGATGATGGGCATTGGGCTGCGGCCGAGGAGGCGCCAGCCGCCGGGGGATTCGCGGGGGTAGATGCCGCATTGGGCGCCGGCGAGGCCGACGCTGCCGGAGGGGACTTTGGGGCGTGGGGTGTCTAGGCGGGGGACGGAGTACTTCGAGGGCCAGCCTTCGAGGTAGGCGAAGCCGGGGAGGAAGCCGAAGAAGGCTACGGTGAATATTTGGGTGGTGTGGAGCTCGACGAGTTGGGTGGCGGTCATGCGAAGGCCTTCGGCGAGGTAGGGGAGGTCGGGGCCGTAGTCGCCGCCGTAGAAAACGGGGACTTCGATTTGGTCGGGCGGTGGAAGTTCAATCTGGCCAATCTGTTCGAGGCAGAATCTTACGTGAGATTCGGTGTCGTCTTGCGTGATCGCTAGGGGGTTGAATTCGATTAACAGGGTGGAGTAGCTGGGGGTGAGTTCGCGGATGCCGGGTTGGTGGGCGCGGTCGAGGAGGGCTAGGAGGCGGTGGACTTTGAGGATAGTTTCGAGACGGATTTCGGGGCCGAAATCGACGAGGAGGGCGGCTTCGGAGGCGGGGCGGAAGGTGGGGGTGGTCATGCGGTGGGGGTGGGGTAGGCGGTTAATGAGGAGGGTCCGCTCCTTTGCAGTCGCGGCTCAGAAGCGTGTCGTGGGGTGGATGCGGTTTTTGTGGTGGAAGGGTGTTGCGGAGTGAGCGGGCGCTGCCGGGGCGATGGGCGTTGTGGGGTGTGCGCGGTTTGCGGGGTGGAGGCGTGTTGTACGGTGGACGGTTGTTGCCGGGTGGATGGGGTTTGCGGTTTGGTGGGGTGGTTCGTGGCTTGGGTGGACGTGCTTAGGGTGGGGTGGGGGTCGTTGTAGTGGGTTCTGGCCTTGGCTAGGGCGGCCTCGATTTTGCCTTCGGGTATCGCTTGAGATGTTCCTTGTAAGTTGTTTTCCTCGTAGGGATCTTTGCTGAGATCGTACTGTTCGATGGTTAGGCCGGTTTTGTGTTTGGCCCAGGCGATTTTTTGGTCTCCGATTCTTAGGGCGCGTTGGAAGTCGCGGTAGGCGAAGTAGAGGGGGCCGGTGGTTTCGGTGTGGTTCGGGGCGGGGCGACCGATTAGCTTGGCTAGGCGATTGTAGAGTTCATAGAGGAAGATGGGTTTGTTTTCCGTGCGGCTTTGGATGCCGGGGCCGGCTAGGATTAGGGGGATCTTTAGCGAGTGTTCGTACATGCTTTGCTTGCCCATGAGGCCGTGGGCGCCCATGGCTAGGCCGTTGTCCGAGCAGAAAACTACTATGGTGTTGTTTAGTTGAGATTGTGTCTCTAAGGTGTTGAGGAGACGGCCGATTTGGTTGTCGAGTTCGGTGATTAAGGCGTAGTAGTCCTTGAGTTCCTTGTGACATTGGGCGCTGGTACGTGGCGCGGGGACGACCATCTCGTCGCGGACGGTGAGTTCGCCGTTGTCGCGCTGGGGTTTTTCGAGCCAGGGGCGCTGGAGGCTTAGGTCTTTGTTGCCGTAGTATTGGGCGGCGAGGTGGGCGGCTTCGCGGGGGTCGTGGGGGGCGGTGAAGGCGCAGTAGGCGAAGAAGGGGTTTTGCTGGTTCTTGCGGGACTTTAGGAAATCGTCGCATGAGTTTGCAAAGAGAACGCTTGCGCGTCCTGGGATCTTGGATTTGCTGGTTTCGGGGAAGCGGGAGAGTTCGGGGTCGATTTGGGGTCCCATGCCGCCGAGGTGGACGAGGCCGCCGTTTTGGAAGGCGCGTTGGAGCGCGGGGGTGCCGAGGTGCCACTTGCCGGTGAAGAAGGTGTCGTAGCCGTTATCCTTCAGGAATTCTGGGAGGAGAGGGGTGTCGAGGCCGTCTTTCGCGGTGGCGCGGAAGAGGCTCTTGCCGGTCATGAGCATGGCGCGGGAGGCGACGCATACGGCGGGGACGTGGCCGCCTTGGTTGTAACAGTTGCGGAAGCTCGTGCCGCGGGCGGCGAGCTTGTCGAGGTTGGGGGTGATGATGTCGCGATTGCCCCAGGCGCGGATGGTATTCCAGGTTTGGTCGTCCGAGTGGAGGAGGAGGATGTTGGGTCCTCTGGGCTGGGCGCGGAGGGTTGGCGCGATTAGGGTGGAGAGGGCTTCACGGCGGGTTAGCATGGGGTGGGTGTTTCACATTTTAGCTTGCGGTTGTTGCGTGGTGGCCGCTTGAGCGCGGTGAATCTGGTCTTTTACAAAACGAAGTGTGAGGTTGGCGGGGGTGCGCTTAATTTGCTTCGTTTCCAGGAGGCGGTGGCTGGGGAAGGCGGTGGGGATGGCGAGGCCGGAGTTGGGGATTTCCTTGGCGAGTTGGGCGTTGAGCTCGGCCGAGAGGAGGCGGTCCGTGATGAAGGTGCGGAGTTCGTGGAGGGCGGCTTGGGCGGAGCGTTCGAGGGCGCGGACGTGGCGGGTGAGGCGGGCGTAGCGCTTTTCGAGGGCTTCGTTGGCGGGGTCGAGGGTTAGGGCGTCGAGGGCTTGGGCGAGGAGGGGTTGGGCGCGGTTTAGCTGGAAACGGTTGAAAGCGTATTGTTCGAGGTAGTCACACTCGTTGAGGGATTCGGGGTTGAATTCGCCATATTGGAGGGCAAGGAATTCGGTGTAGGCTTCACGGATTTCGAGCGGGAAGCGGTGGATGGATTCGGAGGTGAGGCCGTGTTTTAGGGCGTTCTTGGAGGATTCGAATTTGCCGGGCTCGGTTTTAGGGCCGGTGGAGGGGTGGGTGGTTTCTGGGTTTAGGGTAGGCATTGACTTGGAATTAGTTTGGAATTAATTTTGAATAAAGTCAATATAATTCTTTGCAAATTGAGATTTTATTTTGAGTGGGCCAGTGGTGACACTCTTTGTCCTGGAGTTGTTGGCGTGTTGAAAAACTTGTAAATGCCCAACACGTTTGACTTGCAGTCGCACCGCATTCTAGACTTGTGATGGCACGACGCAAAAGACTTGTAATCGTCCGAGCTGCATAGAACCCGATTCGACAAGGCCATGTGATGTCCACCCCGAACCAGAAGCTGGCGAATTCGCTTGAAGCTCTGCGCAAACTGCAAGCGGACGGCCGGCGCGTCTTTCGGTCCAGGCAGTTCAAGCGGATCGACCGCGAACGGCTAGTCAAGAACGGTTTCCTTCGCGAGATCATGCCCAAATGGTTGATCTCTTCGTCTCCCGGCGCGCGCGACGGCGATAGCACACCTTGGTACGCCTCGTTCTGGGAATTCTGCGCCCGCTACTGTGAGGAACGGTTCGGCGCGGAGTGGTGTCTTTCACCTGAGCAATCACTGCTTCTACTTGCCGAGCACACGATTGTTCCCAAGCAGATCGTTGTGTGCAGCCCCAAAGGGAACAACAACAGGTTGGATCTTCCCTTCGGCACTTCCATCTACGATCTGAAGCAATCGCCACTGCCTGCCGCCGCCGACCTTGTCGTCCGGGATGGCCTGCGATTGGTTTCCCATGCGGCGGTGCTCGTCCGTGTTTCCGAAACGGCCTATCGCGGCAACCCGATTGAAATCCGGGTGGTGCTCGAAGGTGTTCGGGACGCTTCCGAAGTTCTTTCGCGCCTGCTTGAAGGTGGACATTCCACAGTCGCGGGCCGCGTCGCGGGTGCTTTCCGGCATGTTAATCGCGCCGATATCGCCGATGAAATCCTCAAGACTATGAAGGCGGCGGGTTACGCTGTTCGCGAAAGCGATCCGTTCCAACGGGAGCAGCCATTCGAGGGCGCTGTGCGTCACCAAGCGCCAATCGTTACCCGCCTGCACTGGCTTTGGCGGAACTCGCGTTCGACCGTGCTGGAAGTCTTCCCTGAGCCGCCCGGTTTGCCGCGGGACAGGGAAGCGTATCTCAAGTCAATCGATGAAATCTACAGTGCGGATGCTTACAATTCCCTTTCCATTGAGGGTTACAACGTTTCGCCCGAGTTGATTGAACAGGTGAGGTCCGGCTACTGGAATCCCGATCTCATCGAAGCCGACCGCCAGCAGCGCGACGCCCTCGCCGCTCGCGGTTACTGGCAGGCGTTTCAAGCGGTCAAGGCCGATGTCGCCCGAATCATCGAAGGAGAAGATCCCGGTGGACCGGTTAGGACGACTCATCGCGACTGGTACCGGGAACTTTTCGCGCCTTGCGCGGCGGCTGGGTTGATTAGCCTCGCGGCGCTGGCAGGTTACCGCAACCATGCCGTCTATTTGCGCCACTCGCGCCATGTCCCGCTCCGATGGGAGGCGGTGCCTGATGCCATGCTGGCGATTTTCGACCTCCTCCAGAATGAACCTAGCGCCGCCGTTCGCGCCGTTCTCGGGCATTGGCTTCTGGGCTATGTACATCCTTACCCCGATGGCAATGGACGCATGGCGCGGTTTTTGATGAATGCCATGTTCGCCTCGGGAGGTTATCCGTGGACGGTTATCCGAGTGGAAGATCGTGATGCTTATCTTTCGGTGCTGGAAGAGGCGAGTGTCGAGAATGATGTTCGATCATTTGCGGTTTTCATTGCGCGAAGTATGAGGTGAGCTGCGCGTGTGTAATAGAATTCGGCTTGACTGGCGGCAGTTAGAACTCCCGAGCGCCGACTGCGACTCAGAGAGTTCTAGCCGTTGCCAATCGACCGCCTTCAACATCGTAGCGATGCACCAATCCTATTGCCTGATTCGGCCCGTTTTCTAGCAAACTCCACCATGATAGCGGTGAGCCTTGAGGCCGTGGCCGGCGCGGGCCGACTGGTGCCGACAATCTCGCTCTTGCACTTGCCGATGTCTCGACGGCTTGGCCTGAGTTCGGCAAAGACAGGTGAAGCTGGTGAGATCAATCGCCTTGACGTCGTTGGCCATCAACACGTTGACCTAGCGACTAAAGGAACTGTTTGAATTTCCAGCTCGCCCAAAGGTAGATCGCCGCAACTGAGGCCACCTCTTGCCAGAGGATGAAGGCGTAAACGCGAAGAAAAAGTCCGAAGAAAAGTGACAATGTGTTGCGCCGGGAAGGGAGGTTGCCGCACAAGTCCATGTAGACCCCAATGGGAAAAGCCAGCGTCATCGTCCAGATCGCCGGATGCCAGGTAGGCCAAACCTGGTGTCGGAGCTGTAAACTCGCCCAACATAGAACGACAACGGCATAATGCACCCAGCCCGCTTCCCAGCGGAAGTATCGGAGGAGAAGACTCCGGTATCGGGCGACTCCAGCTCTCATGGGTTCGCGATCATTAGGCTGAGCGAGAATGGCAGCGACCGACCGTTTTGAGTCGCGACGCCCGAGAGTACGAGTATTCCGGGAGGTGCTGTTGTGGGAACGGCAATTTGAATTTGCTGACGGCACTCCGCGCCGTTGTCTTCGCGGGAACCTAGAGCAAAGGAGAAGCCTGGTGGCAAATCCGTTAGCTGGAAAGTCACGGTACCCGGATAGGAATTGAACATTCGCAGTGGGAACACAGCAGAGCCTCCACGAAGGGCCGATTGCCCCGGCGGGTTGAAAACGCGGAACACAGCCGGGCGGAAGTAGGGAAGAGGCGCTCGAAACGCGTCGCTGGATCCAATGGCGCGGATGAAGGTATTTCCCTGAGACCAAAACGAATTGAAACCAAATATCTCGAGGTTGGACATCGCTCCCGAGTTCGCCAAAGTTACGGGGGAGAATTGTTTGCGTTGTACCGTAAACAAACCAGAGTCCTCGAACGTTAAGCGGTAGCTCTGCAAGTTCGAAGCGGATTTGCGGAGAGTTGAAGTCAACAATGCGTCGCCAAATTCCGAAAAATCCAAACGGTCGGGAGTGAACGTAAGCACAACCGCCTCACTAATCACTAATGTCAACGACAGGGATCTGGCCATGGTGCCCGACTGCGCGTTTACAGTGAGAATGTATGTTCCGGGTGTCGCGGTGCCCGTAGAGATTTGTAGCGTCGATTCTTCGCCAGGGGATTGAGTCGAAGCGTTGAACGCCGCACTGGCACCTGCAGGTAGTCCCGCCAACGACAGTTGAATCGGTGAAGAGAAGCCTAGGATCGGAATGGAACGAAACGTAAATTCCGTGCTCTCCGTTTGGCGCACATCACGGCGGGACGAAGGGGCCGACAACAGAAACTCGGGTGCCGAACGAAGTGAAACCGCCTCGAACGTGGCGCTTGTGTTGGCGGCGAACAAGGTGACTAATGCCGTCGCTGGCAGTTGTATCTCGACAGGCAGTCCCAACTGGAACCAGTTGCGGTTGTCGTTTGAGTAAAGGCCATATACTCGATTGCCGTCGCGGACCAACTTGGCGAAGTCGGGGAGCGCCACAGGGATCGCGACTTCTGGGGTACCCGTACCGGCGATAGATGGCTGCGGACCTGGCACACGAAACGACGGCGCCCATGAAAGCCGCCCATTCCTATCGCGAAGAAGGTGGACTCCCACATACGGCGAGGTCGGCGTGCCGTCCGAGCGCAACTGTAAGCCAGCTACCGCGGACCCGGTTTGTGCGATAGGAGGCCCGACCGTTCGCGTGCGAACCGTGAGAATAGTATTCCCTGTCACCGGTTGCGAGACTAGCGCTCCCGAGTCTTGCAGCGAGAGCCAGCAGCATCCGGAAGCGCCAAGCCGAAACGCGTTGTTCGAGAAGGAGAACACGTCCCCCGACGCTTGTGCGCCGCCAATTAGTGATGTGGTCCAAGGAGATGGCGGAGGGTTCACCGTTCCGCCAGAGATCACGACATCGATCGAATCTCGTACGGTAGGGGATTCGACGACCGATCCGGTAATCCGAACCGCGGTCGAGGCGGCGATGGTCGAGGGCGCAGTATAGATCCCTTCCGGCGTAATCGTTCCAAGCGGCGGGTCTAGTGCCCACTGGATTGACTGATCTAAAGCGTTGAGGAGAATGTATTGAAGCTGCAACGTAGAGCCCGGCTGGAGCGCAGTGGTTGGAGGGATCAAACTAAAGACGACAGATGGCAGAAGTTGAATCGACGCGTTAGAAGTGACGCTTGAGTTGTCGGCGGCCGCAGCACGAAGAGAAACGGCGGCGGGTACTGTCGCTCCCCCAGGAATACGCACGTTCACTGCCGCAGGCGGAAAGGCGTCTAGAATTAGCGATCCGGCTGGCTCAACCGACCAATTGACAGCAGGGCCGTAAATCCCGCCGACCGTCGCAGAAAATGTTATCGAGTCGCCGACATGCAGCGCGGCGCTTGACGGCGATATCGATAGAGAACCAGGCGGCAGCAGAGTGATCGTCACGATAGCGAAACGTCGATGGTCCTGGACGGCCCGAACCCTCACTCGCACGACTCGTAGTTGCTCAATAGCGGCCGGGGCCTGGTACAAGCCGGTGGGGGAAATTTGACCGATTTGTGGCTCGAGCGAATAACTTACGGCTGATGGGCCGGACTGGGAACCGCCGCTAACCGTCGCCTGAACTGAAAGAGTTTGACCTGCCGTCAAGCTAGCCGACGATGGTGATACGGATAACTGTACTGGTTGGGGAACGACGTTTACCACGAGTGGTGTTTGCTTCGTGAGGCTCCGAGCTTTTACCGATAAGCTGCCAGAGTAGCTAGCGTTTGCCATGCCGGAGTCCGCAATTAACCGTAGAGGATAGTTCTCATTCGGTACCCCAACGGTTAATGATGCTGGATTGCTCTCGGCGAAGCGAATGCCTTCTGGAAATCCAGTCAAAGCGACATCAACCACGCCAGGCCCGGTTTCCGACGCCGTGAAATCGGTTTGCAACGTGGAAACAACCCCCGGAACGAGAGCAATAACGGCCGCGGGGAGAACCGCAGAAACATCTGGGGGGACGAGAATAAAGTCAGTTGCCGTGAAGCCCGAGAATGAAGGGGAAGAGCCAAGATCTCCCTCGATTAAACCGGCGCTTCCACGGCACTCCGCTTTTACTGCGAAAAGCTCGAAGGGTGGCGTCAATCCCGCATAACGGATTTTCGCCCCACTAAACTCGAAGCGTAGCATCGCTGCGCCGACTGGCAGAGTGCCGGAATCCCTTGCGTCGGGATAGTAGTTCGCAAAACGGCCTGCCGACCGGAGCACAGCGCTCCAACTGCATTCTCCTCCAGGAGTTACCGCATTTACGGTTACGCTGAGGATATCGAACTCTGGACGACCAGAAGTGCGAACTCCATTGGCCGATGGCGAGCCTAGTAGCTGAAAATGCGGGCCTTGAAACGAGGACGGGTTGAGCGGCTCCGTTGCACCCGCGGGGGACTCGGATTCGAGAAGAAACTGTTTCCCATCTAAAGTGCGCTTCCACAAAGTCAAGGCTGGCCTGATAAGCGATCCCGGCGTGTTTAGAATTTCAAGGACTTTCTTGGCCGGAAAATCAAGATTTACACTGGCGGAACCCGCATCGAGCGTTACCTCAACCCCGTTCTGAATGGAACTGCTCGGATTTGCCCCGTTCGCAAGGCTGAGGCGAAGCAAATAAGTGCCAGCCTCCGTTACCGAAACAGCAACGTTCTGACGGTAGAACTCGGCCTTCCCATTGCCGTCGTCATCGACTAGCTGGCCCGTGATGGAACCCAGAACCGCCGTGGCTTGGACGACCCCGAACGATGTCGCTGAATGGCGAACCCAAGTCCATGGAGAATTGCCATTGGCGCGAACGGCAACCGAGTGAGTTCCTTCGACGGCGGGAGTATATTGAGCAGTGTAAATGCCGTCACCAGACTGTTCGTCGATCCCTCCCCCATCGACAAAAGTTATGGGGATTTCCTCCAGCGCATTTTCGATTCGCCATACTAGGGCACCTAGCGGAGGCGCGACGCCGTTTCGTACGATCAGGTTGAATGTATCGAGCGCTGGAACGTTTTGGGACGGGTTTGCCGCAGGGAACACTAGGTTGTCATCGTCCCCTACGCGTACGTTCAGATTGGGGCCAGTTGAGATGAGGCGCGCTTCGGCATACTGAATGCGCTGGCCTCGATGAAGTAACGTGGCCCGATAGGTGTACCGGATCGACGAATCGGGCAAGGACTGTTGATTGACCAGCTCGTAAGCGGCGAGACGATCCGCAGGCTGAAGGATAACGGGCGTGACCGCAGCGGTCAGGTTTGCATTCACGACTGACGACTGGCTGTTGAAAATCAAAGTACGCAATTTCACGGTTGTACCAACTCGGAGTTCAGTGGGCGCAGACATGGCGATTCGAATTGGAGATCCGATGACTGCAAACACATTCACCGCAACATTGGTAGCACTTTGGGCGGCGTCGACTCGAATCCGGTACGTGCCCGTGGGTCTCGCGCTCGGTATTCCAAATACTACGTGGAACTGTCCGAAATTCAGAACTGACGGAACTACATCCGTAAGTGGACCGGTGAACTCTGTCCATTCGAAACCGTTGGCTCCGGCATCCGCAGAAGTAATGATCTGTCCACTCGGCGTTTCGACCGTGACCACGGCCGGCGCGGAGAGCACAATATTGAGGTTTGACCCACCGGAGGCGTGGCTGTCGATGAGTAAAGGAACGACGCCGATCTGCCCCGCCAGAACTATGGCTTTCTCTACGGAGGACGGGGTAAAATTCACGGGTGATCCAACTTGGCTGAACGCGCTTAGCACGGGAAATAGCGCGCAGGCGGCGAAGGCGCCAAGTGGTTTAGCGAACGTCACAAATTTGAGCATCTCTGCCCTCCTCTAGTCCTTGGAATACGCCAACTCCCGCGCTCGAAATACGACCGAATCCTGTACCTGAAATCCTGCGCCTGCAAAAGAGTACGAATGTTCTTTCCCCAGAAGTGCGGTACACAACACTCCCGATGAGTGAGTACCACTGGACCCAGCCGAGAGGTTCAAAAATGAACGCTTCATGGGTGATATCTAGAGATGGAAAGACGTCGAGGTATTCTCCCAGCTTGGCTTGCGAGCGCGTACGCTGCACCATCTCGGCCGTGGCACCCGAAGAGAAGCTCTCGTCGGCCCCGCTCAGTAGCGCCGTTTCGCGGTTCACGAGAAATCGCGGTGGCGAGACGATAGGCGCAGACCGCCTTGGCGCGTGAGTGGCCTGCGCGATTTCTACCAAGATCGCGTCTTCCCGATTTGTTGAGAATTGCCGGCTGACAGCTCGAACGCGACTCGTCGACTTATCCTGAACAAAGGTCCAGCTGGCCAATGCTTGGTTTCCCGTGAACTGCCGTGGAGGCGGGAGGGTCGTGCAATTACCGTAACGTGAGCCCATAGCGAGGTTTCCCGCCAAAATTGGTACAACCTTAATCGAATACTCGGTAGACAGGCCGCAAAGCAGCGTGATCGATCCAAGAACGGAAACTACAACAGGATGCAACCGATGAAGTGTCATCTTTCGAGTGCTTTCTGAAGGTCTAGGTCAATAAGATCGAGGATCTTATGGGCAGTTTGCGAACTGGAGACCGCGTTGTGGTGCGCCTTCAGCGTTTCGATGTTCGCAAACGGGGGGAAGCTAGAACTTGAGGCAGCTACTGCGAAGTCGTTGAATTCGCGGGGGGGATCTCGCGGCACGAAAACGACGGTGGGGAGAGGTGATCCGCTGTCTACGAACGCACTTTCAATCGCTTGGAGAAGAAAGCTTAGTTGTGCCCCGACGGTGATAAGCCTAAAAAGAGGTGGGAGCCTCTCCGAAATCGTAAAGGGCAAAAGCGGCACAGGAAAACAGAATGCATCCGACGGAATCGTGCAGGCCTCGTCGCTGGTGATATTGGCGATGCCAGACGGTTGCAGGGTGTCACCATTCAAGTTCGCATCTGCTTGATATGATGCGTATACAACGCGATTACTTCTGTCCCCGACTTCGAGGATTTGAGGTAAGGAATAAAAACGATTATGGTTCTCGACGGTTGCCGGCTGAAGGGACTTATCGAAATCTTGACTTCCGGCGAGCTTGGTCAGCAGGAGCCCTTCGCGCCTGGCTCCGAACAAGGACAGCTCAAGAGAAGCGACGGCGATATCCGCAAGTACCGACCCTCGATGCGGGGACGTGATCGAGGTTATCGAGTACACCCCGACTTCTGGATTGCCGCTATTTGAGCTGTCGATCATCGCCCTACTCCAGAGCCCACCCTTGCTATGAGCGACGACATGTACGCGCTTAACTCCAAACTCACGCGCCATAATCTCGGCATGGGTACGCAGTGCTCGCCCTGACCCTGGAAGGGAGATATTATCCAGAACGGGATTCGTAACAGGATCAGGCTTCTCCCCGCTGGCGACCCCGACAGCTTTGTAGCCCACTCCGCGCGCACGAAATGCATTTTCAAAGTCACCGCTGTACCAGGACGGACTTGAGACGCGGCCGTGGACGAGCATGTAGGGCGCAAGTGCCGTGAACGTGAGCTTGCCGAGAGTTAATCTCACGGCACATGTGTTACAGATCGCACCGTTGGTTACTTGAAACACGGCGCGCACTACGTTTCGGCCGGGGCTCGGCGGCTGCCCCCGCTGCCCACTCCGTATGGCGAAGCGGAGAAGGCGGATAGGCATCTGAATGTTGCGAGCTCTTTGGCCCGTTAGCTGTCGGGAGATCGTGAACTGCGTCCAGCGCTCGCCGTTAACGAAGATGGTTGCGACTACCGTGACATTCGCCGATACGCCCGAGCCCACACTTCCGCTGACCTCCATGCACGCTGCTGGGCTAACAACCTCGTTAATCAGCAGTTTGCTAATGGCTATCGGTTCGCCCTGCGGACTAAAATCGGGCTCCTGGCCTGATCCGACCGTTTGCTCAATCTGAAAAACATCACGCGCTTCGGTACAAAGCTCAGGGCACAACAGCTCGATATTTGTGCGAACTTCTGTCGTGGCTTTCGGATCGCACTCCGATGCATTTAACGCTGTAACAAGGATGAATAAGACGGCAGTCGCTATCCGCAGAGATCTTGTGAACATGCCGAAAGGTTACCACGGCCATAGATGCTGAATAGGTGAATTTTCGTGTCGCGAAGGCGATAGATGAAGACGCAAGTGGTCGGCAGTGCCCAAAGACAACGTAAGAAACGAGAGCCTACATTGGAGCAGCCTGCGAAGACCCTTGCCATTGAGCTAGCCGTAGTTGTCGACGAATGACCGGGGCTGGGCGAACGAAGATGATTGCTATTCTTTCTCGACAGAACCATTAGCGGGCCTATGGGATTGTACTTGTTGAGTCGCGTGGATGCTGGCGTATCTGCCGGAAACGTCTCGACGTTCTGGTGAGACCTTGTGGGGTGTCGGCTAGTGGCCGTTCACGGACGAGCGCTGGCTTCGATCGCAGATTCGAGGCGTTGGGTTAGGGGCGCGATCGAGGGGGAGTTGGGGGCGTGTTCTAGGAGTTGGCGCATGGCGTCGATTTCGTCGCGGTAGTCGGCCATGCGGGCTTGGTGGGTGCGGCGGTCTTTTATGCAGATTAGGGTTTGGGGGGATCCTTGGCGGAGGGTTTTGTGGGTCATGTCTAGTTTGTGTTGGTCGATGACGTTGTGGAGGTGGCGGCGGCGTTCCTTGTTTAGGGGGAAGCGGGCGATCTGTTGGCCAGGGTTGCGGGCGAAGAGTTGGAGGGCGGCGCAGTCGCCGCATTTGCAGGTTAGGTTTGCTTCGAGGCGCCAGTCGGTGGGCGGTTGGGGTTTGGTTTCGCTGCGGGACAGAAGGTGCTGGGCGGCGTTGATCCATAGATGGAGGAGGGGTGCTTGGAGGGCGGTGGGGAGTTTGGTGGGATTGCCGGAGAGGGCGAGGATGGCGGGGATTTGGACCTTGAGGATGGGGAAGATTTCGGGGAGTGAGGTGATGTTGGTGGCGGCTTCGGTGCAGAGCTTCTTGCGTAGGGATTCGTTTTTGCAGTGGCAGAGGGCGGAGAAGAGATTCACGGCAAACTGCGGCTGGATGGTGGGGCGATGGCGGCGATGGAGAGAGCTTTGGGCGCCGATGAAGTCGTCCACCGTGGGCGTTGGCGACTTGATGCTGGGGAGGGTAGTTATGGCGACTTCGGCGATGGGGTCGAGGGTGAGGGCGTCGTCCGCGGCTAGCTTGTGGAGGAGGTCGGCGCATTCGTTGGGTTGGTCGGGGAGGCGCGTGGCGATGAGATCGGAGAAAAGAGTTTTGGCTTTGGCCGGGCCGAGCGTCGCGACGGTTTGGCGGAGGGCGTTGTTTTCGGGGCCGGAGTAATGGGGGATTAGTATGTTGCGGAGGAAGCGTTCCAGTAACTCGGGGGCGTTTAGTTGGGTGAGGGAAGCGATCATCGAGGCGCGGTGGGCGGCGCGTTCGGCGGTGTAGGTGGAGTACTGCGCGGCGGTGGGCCAGGCTTCGAGGATTTTGCGGGCGATGCGGAGGGTTTCGGGGGCGCCGGGTCCGGCGTCGGCTAGGCGCGCCAGGTGGGGGAGAGCGGCTTCGGGGCCGGCTTGGAGGAGCACATCGACCGTGGCGCGGGAGGGCCAGATGACTAGGGCGGCGCGGTGGTAGGCGCGGTCGTAGGAGGCGCCGGCGTTGCCAGAGGCTTCGGTGAGGCGTTTCTCGTCGGGGGGCTCGTTGTCGAGGGCGCCGTCGGGGAGCAGTTCGCCCGCGTGGAGGGGAATGGAGCCGAAGCTGGGGGATTGGCCTTGGGGATCGCGCCATTCGTCGAGGTGGCGCCAGGATTCGTCGACGGTGACGGCTTCGAAGTCTTCGCCGTCTTGTTCGGAACCGGATTCGGTGTCGTCGTCCTCATCGTCTTCGTTGTCGTGGAAGTCGTCGTAATAACGGTCACGCCAGTAGTTATTGGGTTGGTAATGTTCGTTGGCGGCGCCCGATTCCTCGATGTGGACGATAGCGAGGTGGACGGTGGAATCGCATTGGGCGGCGGCTTCGAGGAGGACGGCGGCGCGGGCGGCGTCGGCGCCTTTGAGGGCGGCGAAGTCGAGGCCGGCGGGGCTGTATTGGTGTTCGAGGAGCCAGACGATTTTCGCGGGGGCGGTGGGGGACTTCCAGTAGGCGTCGAGGATGGAGGCGGCCTTGGCGATCTGGGCGCCGTGGCTGGGGGCGGTGAGGGGTTTGCTTTTGCGTAGCGGGCTGTCTTGGATGAGGTTGTAGACGAGGCAGACGCGGTGGCCGGAGGTGACGGGGAGGGCTTCGTGTTCGCAATCGGCGTAGAAGGCGGCGAAGGAGATCTCCGAGGGGGACTGCGAATCGCTTTCGGGGTTCGTATCGACCGTCACTTCGCGGCCTTCGTGGCGGATGCGGAGGGCGCCTCCGGAGTAAGTGCCGGGGAGGGTGATTACTAGGGTCCCAAACATGCCGGGGGACTTTTCGGTGTCGCGGTGGGGCTTGAAGAAGCCGCCCTTTTCGTAGACGAGGAGTTTGTAGAGTTCGGCGTGGACGCTGCCTTCGGGGCAGCCGAGGCCGAGTTCGACGTGGGCGAGGATTTCGTCGAAGGTTTCGGGCCAGGATTTGCCGGAGATTTGGACGGACGCGGGTTCGAGTTGCTTGGCGTTCCGGACGTTGGTGTCGGTGACGGTGTTCTTGCCGCGGCCGTAGGGGGCGGGGGTGGCGAGCTTGGCGAGTTTCGCGGCTTGGGTGGCGGGGATGGGGAAAGAGAGGGCGCCGAGGCCGGTGATCTTGATCGAGGGCAGGGGGACTTCGAGGGTTCCGGCGGCGTAGAAGTCACCGGGGCGGGTGACGGTTTTGAGGAGGGATTCGAGGTCGGGGAGGTCTTGGTTGTATTGGACTTCGATGAATTCCATCGGACTCTTATCGTAGCGCCTCGGGATGGGCGAGCGGCGTCCGACTTATTGAGCGCTTTTGAGTTTCGCTACGCGGTCGCGGGCGTCGGCGGCTACCGCTGGGGAGAGGGGGAGTTTGAGGGCGGCTTGGTATTCGCGAAGGGCGGCGGGGGCGTCGTTGCTTTGCTCGAGCGCGATGGCTAGAAGGTAGCGATGGTAAGGGGTGTTGGGCGTCTTGGCGACGAGGTTTTGGAAGGTCGAGACAGCTTGGGCGGCGGCGCCGGGATCAGTGGCGCCTTTTTTCAAGTAGATGTTCCCGAGGGTTTCTAGATAGGAAGGCTCGTTGGGCGCGAGGGCGACAGCTTCGGTGGCGTGGCCTAGGGCTTCGTTGAGGTCGCCTTTGCTTTCGAGGATGGCGTAGGCGACGTTGTTGCGGACGCGGGCATTCTTGGGCTGAGTCTTGGCGAGACCGCGATAGATTTCGAGGGCTTCGGGATAGCGTTGCTGGCGGGCGAAGAGGTCGCCGGACATGGCTAGGACGGCGGGATTGGCGGGATCGAACTGGCGTGCCTCTTGAGCGGCTTGGTGGGCTTCGTCGAATTTGCCGAGCGCGGCGCGGGCTTGCGCGAGGGCGAGGCGGACTTCGGTGGAACGCGGGAACTCGGCGGCCAAGGCGGTGAATTGCGTCTCGGCGAGGGCGGCGTTGCCGGCACGGAGCGCGGTGGTGGCGAGGAGATTGCGCAGTTGGGGGTCGTTGGGTTGGCGGGCGAGCGCGGATTGGATGCGGTTGAGCGCTTCCTCGGGACGCTTGAGCGCGAGCAGCGCGCTGGCTTGGCCTTGGAGAGCGAGGGCGGGCGGGGCGGCGGCGCGCTCCAGACGAACATACGCCTCCAGCGCATCGGCGGGGCGGTTGCGGGCAAGTTCCAGGCCACCGAGAGCGCGGAGAGCGTCGAGGCGATTGGGGTCCCGCTTGAGAATGGCGTCGATAGCGGAGCGGGCGGCGGCGAATTGGCCTTGCGTCACGTCGATCTCGACGCTTAGGATCTCCGCTTCAGGGAAAGAGGGCCTTAGGCGCTGCACTTCTTCGACGGCGCGCCGGGCGTTTTCGAAGTCCCCAGCGGCGGCTTGCAGGCGGGCGTAGGCGATGAGGGCGGGAACGAACTGAGCGTCGCGTTGGAGGGCGGCGGCGATGGCCTGCCGGGCGGCGGCGTCTTCGCCGTTGGCCGCTAGGACGCGAGCGAGCACGGTGGCGGGGGCGGGATCGCGCGGCAATTGTTGGGCGAGCTCGCGGAGATCCTTGATTAGCGCGGGACGCTCGCTGGGGGTGGCGCTCTCGGCGGCGATGGAGGCGCGGAGGAACTTCAAGGTGGGATCGTTGGGGCTCTTGGCGAGCGCGGAGTCTATCGCGGCGCTGGCCCGTGGCAACTGGCCGGCATTCAAGAGGAGAAAGGCCTGTTTGGCGCGGAGAATTACGGGATCGATTCCCTGGGAGACGCCGTCTTCGAGAATGCGTTCCGCGCGGGGAAGGTCGTTGTAGGAAGCGTAGAGCTCGGCGGCGAGGGTGCGGGCCAAGGGAGTCTTTTGCCGCGACAGCAGTTCGTCGGCGACGGCATGGGCTTGGGCGGGTTGTCCAGAGCCGAGGTGGAAGGCCGCTAGTTGGAGGTAGGGCCGGTTTTCCGCGGGGAGGGCGGCAATCTTGCGGCGGAGGAGGGCCTCGGCATCGGGAAGGCGGCGGCTTTTGACGTAAAGGGCGTAGAGAGCATCGTAGACGGTATCGGCTTGGGGATTCTGGCGCAGTACGTCGAGGGCGAGCTTCTCGGCGGCTTCGGCTTGGCCCGCCATTTGCAGGGCGTCGATCCAGGGAACGGCGACGAGGGGATCGCGCTGGCGGGTGGGCTCCAGGCGCGAAAAAACTTCGGTCGCTTCGGCGGGACGGTTGCGGACGATTTCGAGAAGACCGGCCAAGCGAAGACCGTCAAAGGATTTGGGGTTGCGCGCAAGCAAGGCGGTGGAGATGCGCTGGATTTCGTTGGAGAAGCGCGATTGCTCTGGGTTGCGGCGGAGGGCTTCGACGTAAAGGTTGGCGAGGGAGACTTGGACTTCCTCGCGGTCCGGCAAGAGGCGTGCGGCGTTTGTGAGGGAGGCAAGGGCGGCGTCGCCATCGCCGTTTTGAAGGGAGAGGAGGCCTAGCTGGTAGTGAGCCTCTCCTTGGTTGGCGTCAAGCTGGATGGCCTTGCGAAATTCTATGGCGGCTTCTTCCGATTTGCCGTTGGCAGCGAGCTTGAGACCCTGGGCGACGAGGTCCCGCGGCGATTTTTGGCAAGAGACGAAGAGGGAGGCGGCCAGGAGGGCGGGGAAGAGATACTTCATGACTTGAGATACAAGGAAAAACGGGACCGCAAGCGGTCCCGTTGGTTGGGCAATTGCTTGACAGCGCCGCTAGCTGCGCTTGCGGCGGCGGAGGTACAACACGGCGCCGACGGAGCTAACGAGGATGGCGTAGGTGCTGGGTTCGGGAACGACCGCAGCCGCGCCGATTTCGATGGCCGGGCGCTCATTGGCGACGTTTCCAGACGCGAAGTTCAACGTCATGTTGCCGCTGAGGATGCTGTTGTTGGAATAGCCGCTCAAGAGGTAGTAGAAAGCGCTGTTGTTCTGCGTGGAATTCACCGAGAGATCGTTGATCGCGGTGGCGCCCAGTGTCATGCCCGTTAGGTTGACGCTCTGGTTGGCGTTGAGGCGGATTACCATGAGAAGCGAATCGGTGAAGCCGTCCGGGGCGCCGGCGAAGGTCTTGACGCCGCTGGCGCCGAGGCTGCCTTGGCTGGCGGTTCCGGTGTAGTTGAAAGTGAAGGTTTTCGCAACGCCGGAGGTCCAATTGGAATTGCCCTCGACGCGGTTGGACCCGACACCCAGATCCGGCACGCCGACGTAAAGCTCGTTGCCCGTTCCGCCTTGGCGGTAGCGGGCGGCGCCCAAGATACCGTTATCCAATTCCAGGAACTGGGTTTGCGTGATGCTCTGCCAGTTCGCGAAGGCCATGCTGGAGAGAGAGAAGAAAGCTACTGCGGATAAAAGTGCTCTAAACATTAATGCTTGTGACTCCTTGTAAAGACCGGCCTGCCTATGTTCGCGATGAACCGATACAGGGGACCGCTTAAATTAAGCTTACTTTGCAAAGTACGAATCTTCATGTATTTTTGGTAACGGAAAATTTTCAAAAGTACTGGTACTTGGGCCGTCGGTACGAGGCTATGGATGAGGCGCTAGAATACTCCGAATTGGCGCATGCCCGCGAAGGCGTTGTCGCAGGCGGGGAGTTTTTTCGTAACTCTTGAGGCGATGCCTAGGGCGTCTAGGAAGGGTTTGATGGCGGTGAAGGAGCCGCGATGGCGGACTTCGCTGGGGTAGGCGCCGCGTGCGAGGAAGGCGTTCGTGAGAGCTTTCAAGACGGATTCGGTGGGATCGTCTTCGGCTTTTGAGACGTCGGGCGGGAAGACCATGCCGGTGGCGGAATCGGCGGCGAGGATCATGCGGGTAAGGGAGGGGCGTTCGTTCTTTTCTCCGATGGCCATGGGGACGACCTCGGCGGTGATTTCGATGGCGCCGAGTTTGCGCGGGCTCAGCTTCTTCAATCGCTCGAGTAGTGGCGGGAGGAGAGAGGATATCGATGGCGCGGCGGTGGCGGGTTTGGATTTGAAGTTGGATGGTGGCGCGGGGCGGAAGTCCATTTTGTAGGCGCCGTTTTCGAGGCTGATGAGGGCCATTCGGCGCGGCGGGTGAGGGCGTCGATTTGGGCGTTGGTGTGGGATTCGGCGAACCACTTGAGGGCGGCGAGGTAGGCATGGAGGCGGAGGCCTTCTTCCTCGGTGATGAACCAATCCATCTTGCCGGGGTGGGCGGAGCGGAAGACGGGATTGTCGCCCATGCGGGTTTTGGGGTGGCTCATGGCTTCGAGGAAGGACTTGTCTTCGGCTCGCAGGTCGCTCCGGAATTCGTATTCAACGGAGAGGAGTTGGCGTTCGGCCATGAAGCGGGAGAGGTCTGGGATGTCTCCGGTTTGGAGGTGGGAGAGGAAGTCTTGGCTGTAGGCGTTTTCGTAGAATTTGAAGCCGTAGATTTCGCCGCCGGACCCCATGATGGAGACGGCGGCGGGGGGCTCGGCGTCGGGGCGGGCTAGCCAGAGGGGGTCGTCGCCGCTGATGCGGTTCCAGAGAGCGAGGTCGTGGAGGCGGTTGGCGAGTTGGTAAATGGCTCGGGCGGTGGGGCCGGTGAGGGGGGACTCGCCTTTGAGGCGGTTGGCGAAGAAGGGGCCGTCGGGATTGGGCTTGGCCTGGGGGCGCTTGGGCATGCTTCGCTTAGGGTAGCTGGTCTAAGGGTGGATGAGAGGGATGCGGTCGCGTTGGTTGCGGCGGTAGACGCGGAAGTCCGCGAGGTCCGTGGTGAGGATGGGTAGACTCGGGTTTAATTCGCTCATGCGAATCAAGCAGAGGTCTGCCAGATCGGGAGAGCGGTCTTGGAACTTGCGGGCGAGTTGAGTGATGCGTGGGAGGTTTTCGCGGAGGGTGAAGTCGACGCGGACGAGGCCGTCGTTTATGTAGTCCAGGACAAGCTGGGCGTTGCCTAGGTGGAAGGTGGCTTCGGAGAGAACCGCTTCGCAGGTGAGGAGAGGGTCGCGGATCTGGCGGGATAGTTCGAGTGCCCAAGCGTGGTGGAGGTCGCGGCGATTTCCGAAGGCGACGAGGAAGCCGGTGTCGGCAATGGCTCTCATGCGACGCGGGTCACTTCGTGGAGTAGCCTTTGCGCATGGATTCGTTGGGGGCGCGGGAGACTTTGCCGGCGAGGCGGAGAAAGGCCGGTTCTCCTTCGGCGCGGGCACGTTCGAGTTGCTCACGGACGATTTTGCCTTTGGGGATTCCAGACTTGGCGGCGGTGGAATCGAGCCATTCCGCCAGGTCGTCTGGGAGGCGAACGGTGATTGTGTTACTCATTTGCTTTGAACGTAACACGCGGGCGCACTGAGGTAGGCTGAGAGTCTATGATTCTTTCGAAGAATGAACTGATTGGGTGCTTGCATAAGGAGGTGCATATTCTGACGCACCTTTGCGCGAAGGTGGAGGAGAGGATGTTGGAGTACCGGCCGACGGAGAAGCAGCGGTCGACCTTGGAACTGCTGCAATATCTGGCGATGATGGGGCCGGAGATTTTGAAGGCGATTCGGAGTGGCGAGTTTTCGATGGAGAGTTGGGGGGCGGCGGAGGCGGGCGTGAAGGCGTTGGACTTTGCCGGGGTGAAGGCGGCGCTGGCGGCGCAGGGGGAGTTCTATGGGGCGTTCTTGCGGGGAATGACGGAGGAGGAGTTGGCCGGGGAGGTGACGTTGTTTGAGAGCCGGTTGAGTAGGGCGCGGCATATTGTGGATTGGGTGGTTTGTGGGCATGCGGCTTACCGGACGCAGCTTTTTTGTTATCTGAAGGCTTGCGGGCGCGAGGAGTTGGGGACTATGAATTTGTGGGCTGGGGTGGATGGGTAGGCCGGGCGGCGGCGTGTAAAAGCAAAGGCCCCGCTGGTTGGCGGGGCCTTTGCTTTTGTGTGGGTGGAGTTTAGAAGTACAGCTTCAACGCAATTTGGAGGCGCCGGGGGGTGTTGATCTGATTCTGCCAGACGCCGAAGTTCGGGTCTTGGATGGTCTGACCACCGCCGGAGGGGCCCCATTGGGTGCGGTTGAAGATGTTGAAGGCTTCGCCGCGAAGTTGCGCGTAGAAACGGTCGCCGGCAATGTTGAAACGTTTTTGCAGGCTGATGTTTTCGTTCAAGTTCGGGAGGAAGCGGAAGTTGGGGTTGTAGCGGGTCATGTTGCCGAAGCGGTCCGTGGGCTGGGCCGGGAAGACCGAGGCGTTGATGTAGCGGTCCCGGAAGGGATCGAAGCGGTCGCCGCTGTAGCTGGCGCGCCAGTTGTCGTAGGTGGTGATCGTCGGGCGGTTGGCGCCCGCGAAGATGGGGAAGCCAACGGTGGTGCCGATGTTGATTGGGGTGCCGGATGAATAGGTGTGAACCGCGCCAATGGACCAGCCGCCGAAGAGCGCGTCGGCCGCGCCGCCGCCGGTCATGAACTTACGGCCTTTGCCGAAGGGCAGGTCGTAGACGTAGCTGACCTTCAGGTTGTGGGTTTGGTCGAGCTGGCCGATGGAGTATTCGAGCTTGCGGTTGAAGTGATCCATGGCGGCGCCGCCGACCCAGGCGCTGTCGGCGTCGGTGAGGATCTTGGAGTAGACGTATGAACTCAAGAAGGTGAAGCCGCTGGCGTAGCGCTTCTCTAACTTCATGACGAGAGCGTGATACTTCGAGTTGCCGCTGCGGTCGCCGACGCCGCCCGCGGTGTCGATGGTGCTGTATTGCGGGTAGGGACGAAGGGCCCAAGCGGTGCTGAGGTTGGTACGGAAGCTCGCGAAGGGCAGGCGGACGCCGGCGGCTTGGGCTTGCGCGGAGGTAACGCCGGAGTTCAACAGAGCGCGGCCTTCGGCGGTGAAGGGGCTCAGGTTCGCGGGCAGGTTGCGGTAGTCGAGCTGGTTGTAGTTTAAGAGACCCGCTTGGAGATGGGTGCCGCGAACGTAGTTCCAGCCGATTTCGGCGACCATGTCTTTCGAGACTTGGCGTTGGAGGTTGAAGGTGTAGGAGAGGTTCTCCGGAGCGCGGCTGACTTCGTTGCCTTGCCACCAGGGTTGGGTGTTGTAGTTATTGAAGTCCGCGCGGAGGAAGGGCGGGCGGGGCCAATCGGGGAAGCCGCCGGCGAGGTTGAAGGTGGAGACGAAGCCTTGCGGATCGACGCGCGGGGTGTCGTAGATTTGCACGAAGCCTTGGAAGTGGGTGGAGCCGCCAACGGCGCGCACCACGGAGAAGGTGCGCGCGGCTCCGGCGCGGATGACGGTCTTGTCGTTCAAGCTGTAAGCGAAGCTCAAGCGCGGGCCGATGCCACCGTACCAAGTGTCGACGAGGCGGCGGGTGCCTTCGCGGCCTTCGCCGAAGCCGGCGAAGACGAGCGCGCCGGGGCGGCCATTGGCGCCGGGATTCGGGCGGGTGGGATTGAAATCGCTGAACTGATCGTTGGCGGCGTACGGGGAGACGTTGACGTCGTAGCGGAAGCCGTAGTTCAGCGTGAGGCGTTTGCTGATGCGGTAGTCGTCCTGGAAGTAGAAGCCCCAGTAGGGATAGCGCTGCGGGATGTAGCGCGGGGTGTGGATGTTGCCGCTGACCGCGCCGCCTAGGAGGAAGGAGGCGAAGGAACTGCCGGTGAGGTTGGCGAGGTCGCCGATCTGACCGGTGCCGCGGCGGATGAAGGTGGCTTGCCCTTGGATGTTTTGTTGGCCGAAGCCGTTGTATTGGACCATTTCCCAGATGCCGCCGAACTTGAGCGTGTGTTTGCCGGCGATCCAGGTCATGTCGTCATTGAAGCTGTAGGTGTTGTTCTCCGAACCGTTGTCGGAGGGGCCGCCCCAGTTGCGGAAGTCGCCGTCGAAGCTGACGTTCAAGAGATTGTTGTTGCAATCGGGAACGTTGCCGAGGCAGACGATGTCTTTCCAGTTTTGCGCGCCGACGGCCAGGGCGCGATTGATTTCCTTCCAATCGTTGCCGCCCGCGTAGAAGCGGTTGAACTTGGTGGGGCTAATGGTCCAGTCCCAGCTCAAGCGGTATTGCTTTGCGAGAGTGTTGTTGTAGTTGTTGTCGTTCAGGAAGCCGGGCAGGCCGATGGGGCCCGCGCCGCCAGGCAGCGTGGCGCGCGTGTTGCGGCCGTAGTAGCCGGAGAGCTTGTGTTTGTCGCCGAGGTTGTGGTCGCCGCGGAGACTGAACTTATTGAAGGGCTGGAGGCCGGTGCCGGCTTGGACAAAATTGTTGCGCACGTAGTTCGTCGTGCCGGGGGTGGCGCCGGTGTTGGGCAGCGCGAGGCGACCGAGGTCGAACATGCGGCGGGAGAGCGAGTCGAAGCGGCCCGTGGGGATTTGGTTGTTGGGGAATTGATCGCGCACTTGCGCGCCATTGACGGTGCGCGTAGTAGTGGGATCGAAGACGGGGATTTGGCGGCCATTTTGATCGACCCAGTTGGTGAGGTTGCCGTCGTAGAATTCGCGCGGCGCGACGCTCAAGAGCGAGGGGTTGGCGCCTTCGCGGTTGCGGAAGCCTTCGTAGGCGACGAAGAAGAAGCTTTTGTTCTTGCCGTTGTAAAGCTTTGGGATCCAAACCGGGCCGCCGAAGGTGAAGCCGAAATCGTGTTGCTTCAAGACGGGGCGGGCGCGGCCGAGGCGGTTGTTGTTGAAGAAGTTGGCGTCGAGCTTTTCGTTCCGGAGGAACTCGAAGGCGTTGCCGTGGAAATCGTTGCCGCCGCCCTTAGAGACGAAGCTCATGACGCCGCCTTGGGCGCGGCCGTATTCGGCCTTGAAGCCGTTTGAATCGACGGTGAATTCAGCGACGGCGTCGAGGGGCGGGGTGTTGAGAGCGGCCCAAGAGGTTTGGAGAGCGCGGCCGGTGGTTACGGTGACGCCGTCGAGGGTCATGCCGTAGGAAGCGGCTTGGCCGCCCCCGAGAGCGAAGTTGTTGTCGCCGTTGTTGGGCGCCTTGGCTTCGGGGGCGAGGAGGGCGAGGTCGAAGGGACTGCGCATGTTGCCAGAGACGACGAGGGGAAGGCTGTCGACAAGTTTGTTGGCGACGGCGGTTTGGATCTTGGCGTTCTCCAATTGGACTTGGGCGGCGTCGGCGATGACTTCGACGGTTTGTTGCGTGGAGCCGACTTCGAGGGTGGCGTCGGCGCGGACGTTACTAGACGCGGAGACGATGAGGTCTTTCGCGACGAAGGTTTTGAAGCCGTCTTTTTCGACGCGGACGGTGTACGTGCCGATGGGGAGGGAGGGAACGGTGTAGTCGCCGGAATCGGAACTGACCGAGGAGTATTTCGAGTTTGTTTGGGTTTGGGTGAGGGTGATGCGGGCGCCGGCGACGAGAGCGCCGGAGCTATCTTTCACAACGCCCGTGATGAGGCCGCGATCTTGTTGTGCCCAGAGCGCAATGGCGCCTAGGCAAACAAGTAACAGACGGAGTACTTGCATGGAGTTTTCTTAACCTTTTGAAGCATTTAGCCGGATCGGTGGGATACCGGATGCATTAGTTCTTATCACAGTTTGGGGGCCGGGCAAAGCGCTTAGGCGGGCGGTGTTTCAGCGGCGTTAAATTTTTTCGCGAAAAATCAATCTTGCATCCTCGGCGGGCATCACAACTTCAGATGTCCATGTATCGATTCAATTTCAGGTGGGTCACATCCACGTTGCTACCCGTACTCTCGCTCCCGGTTTTGGCCGTGTTCCTTTTGGCCTCTTTATCCCAAGTCGCTTTTTCGCAAGTTCGTTCGGGAACCATTGTCGGTTCGGTGTCGGATCCCTCTGGCGCGCCGGTGCCGAACGCGGAGGTGATCGTGCGTGAGGTGCAGACCAACGCGACCGTCAATCTGCGGACTAACGACGCGGGGGAATTTACCGCGCCATATTTGGGTTACGGCAACTATACGGTGACGGTGAAGAAGGCGGGGTTTAAGCAGTCCAACCGCACGGAGATTCTGTTGACAACGAATCAAACGGTACGCGTCGACGTGAAGTTAGAGGTGGGCGCGGTGGAAACGGCGGTGACGATTACGGGCACGGCGCTGGAACTGCAAACCGAATCGAGCCGCGTGGTGAACACCGTGAGCGAACAGGTGATTCAATCGATTCCCAACATCAACAATAATCCTTTGAACTACGCGACGTTGACTCAGGGCGTAGTGGCGCGGCAATCGATGAACTCGTCGCAGAACGCCAATAGCTTCGGCATTGGGACCGAGGGACGGCGAGCGATGAGCAACTTCTCGGTGAATGGCGGCAATTCGTTTACGAACGATATTCAGCTCGACGGTGTTTCGATTCAGGCATCGGCTTGGAACGAAGTTGCGATCATGCCGAATACCGAAGGCATCCAGGAAGTGAAGACGAACATCAACAACATGAGCGCGGAGTATGGGCGCTCACAGGGCACGGTGGTGTTCACGACCAAGAGCGGTACGAATGAGTTTCATGGGTCCGGACAGTTCCGGTTGCGGAACGAGGCGTTGAACGCGAATACGTTTGGGAACAATGCGCAGGGGATCGCGCGGGCGCCGTTCAAAGTGCAGAACTATTCCGCTACATTCGGCGGGCCGGTGATGCTGCCGAAGCTCTATAACGGCAAGGACAAGACCTTCTTCTTCGTTTCGTACGAAGGGCTGCGGTTTAACAATGCACTCGATTATCTGCGGACCGTGCCGACGGCGGCGGAGCGTGGCGGCGACTTCTCGAATACGCGGACGGCCATCGCGGGGCAGAACGTGCCGGTGCAGGTTTTCGACCCGTTCTCGGTGACGAACGTGGCGTTGAATCAATGGCAGCGGGCGCCGATTCCGAATGCGATCATTCCCGCCTCGCGGATTAACCCGCTGACGCGCGCTTTTGTGAATGAATTCCCAGCACCCAATCGGACGCCGCAGGATCCGGTGCTGAACACAAACAATTTCTACAATCGCGCGGTGCGGGCGTTTGAGCGCAATTCGACGAACGCGCGTTTCGATCATCGCCTGCAGAAGCACAGCTTGTACTTCACGGGCGGCGCGAATTTGGCGAGCATCTCTTCGCCGAACGGCTGGGGCGATCAGACGCGAGCCTATATTCAACAGGGCGGCTTTATCGGCGCGGTGAACGGCGACCGGAACTACTATGCGGCGATCGGCGATACCTGGGTGCTGAGCCCGACGTTGGTGGCGGATATTCGCTTGGGCCTGACGCGGGTGGCGGCGGATAATCGCGCGGCGACGTTCGCCGATATGGACTACACGCGTTTTGGCATTCCGTCGGACTGGAACGGCGCGATTGGCCTAGCCGGCGCTTATCCGGAGATCACGAGCTTTGGCGGTGGATGGTCGGCGATCGCGCCATTGAATCAGACGGCGTATTTGGCCAAGATTGAACGGCAAACGAACTGGAATTTGGTTTACTCCGTGACGAAGACGGCGGGCAAGTTTACGCACAAGTGGGGCGGGGAATACCGGAACTACTTGTCGAACTATTCGGACGCGCGGGGCAGCTTCAACATCCTCAGCGGCTCCGGCTTTACGGCGGGTAACGTGTTGGGGCCGACGGCGAACAACATCACGAACGTGACGAACGAGCGGAACGGCTCGGGCCTGGCGAGTTATCTCTTGGGCGCGGGCAGTGTCGCCGCCGGCGAGAACGCGGTGCTGATGGCGCTCTCGGCGAAATATCTCGCTCTTTATAGTCAGAGCGATTGGCGCGTGACGAACCGCTTAACGCTGAACCTGGGTGTGCGTTGGGATTTGCAACCTTCGCCGACCGAACGTTACAACCGCCTGAGCAGCTTTAACTTTGACGAGCAGACGGCGGGGACGCCGGGGCGGCTTTGGTTCCCGGGCGTTTCCGGCGACCGGGGTTTGTACCGGACGCCGTGGCGCGACTTCGGTCCGCGCGTGGGCATGGCTTGGCGCGCTTTCAACGATACGGTGATTCGCGCGGGTTTTGGCGTGAACTTCCTGCCGACAAATACGGGTTACTACGGTGGGCCTTACTACTACGGCAATCAGAACTTCGCCCCGGTGCTTTCGGCGCCGAACGCACTGCAATACGGGCCGAATCCGGAAGCGGTGTTGTTGCGCTCCTTTAATCAGGTGAATACGTTGATTCCGGTGATCGGGGCGAACAACGACGCGCCGCAGTATTACGGGGCGGGTGGCAACGAGCCGCGTTTCGACCGCAACGACTTCCGCAATTCGCGCGTGTACCAGTGGAACTTCTTCGTGGAGCGGAAGCTGGGTGGCAACTATTTGTTCAGCGTCGGCTATACGGGTTCGAAGGGCAGCAATTTGCTGATGGGACGCATCCCGGTGAATTCGGATCAGCTCTTCCCGCAAGAGTTGCTGAATACTTGGCGCTCGGCTTACATCGCGAGCAATGGCAACAATCCCGCGACGCAGACGGTGCCGAACCGCTTCAACCCGAACGGGACGATTCTTTACAACGGTAATTTGCGTAATCCGAATATTCCTTTGCGCGAATCGCTGTTCCCGTATCCGCTCTTCACGGGCAACCTAGTGGGCCGGCTGGTGGGCTTCAGCACGTACAACGCGATGATGGTAAGCCTGCAACGGAATTTCTCTTCGGGCTTGTTGTTTAGCGCGCACTATACGTGGTCGAAGTCGATCGAGATGTCGAACCCGGAGTTGCAGAACAACAACAACGCGGAGAACGGCGGGTTCGGCAACAGCTTTGTGGATTTACGGAACTACAAGAACTCGTACAATCTTTCGACTAACGATATTCCGCATCGTTTTGTGGGCACGGTGGTTTACAACTTGCCGTTTGGCAAGGGACGGAAGTTCGATCTCGGCAAGTTTGGCAACGCTCTAGCCGGCGGCTGGAATTTGGGCAACGTCTTGATTCTGCAATCGGGGCAGCCGCAGCAAGGCTTCACCGGTTGCAATTCGCTGAACGGCCTCTGCGACCGCGTGCCGGGCGTGGACATCGAAGTGCCGCAGAACTTGCAGAAGTGGTACGACTCCCCGAACGCGGCGGACCGGACGGTGACGCTGCCGAGCGGCCGGCAGGTTACTCCGGCGCGCTTTACTTATCTCAAGTACAACCCGGATGCTTTCCGCGGGCGTACGGTGAATCTGGCGAATGGCAACGTAGCGCCGGACATCTACTGGTACGGAACTTCGGCGCTGCGTTACAACGACATTCGCGGCGTTGGCTATTACAACCACAATCTGAGCTTGCAGAAGGAATTCCCGATCTTCGAGCGCGTGCGGGCGACGTTCTCCGCCGAGGCGACGAATCTCTGGAACCGGGCGCAATTCACGGGAACGATCACCGGCGGTACGGGGAATATCTTTACGGCTCCGAACGCTGCCCGCGGCGTAACGCCAGGCATGATCCAGAACGAGAACTTCGGAACCTGGGGCTTGGCGACGCTCGATCCGCGGCAGGTGGAGATGCGCTTGCGGATCCGGTTCTAGCGAATTCGACAGTACTGGATATGGGCGGGGGCTTCGGCCTCCGCCTTTTGCAGTTTAGGGCCGTGTTTCGGTGAGCCGGTCGATTTCGTGTTTCGCGGTTTGGCGGATCTGAGGATCTTCGGAGGCGAGGAGAGATTGATAGAGGGCGAGAGCGGCGGGGCGGTCTCCGCAGGCCTCTTGGATGCGGGCGAGGCGGATGGCGCGGCGGAGGTTTGGATTGGGTTCGAGAGCGGCGGCTTGGAGGAGGAGGGCGCGGGCTTCTTGGGGCGGGCGGCCGTTGCGCATAAGGTGAATGGCTTCTACTTCGAGGGCTTGGGCTCGCCAGGAGTTTTTGATTTTGGCCCATTCGGCGAGTTTCATGGCGCGGGGTGGGGGATAGGTTTCGAGGGCGCGTTGGGCGTCGGCTAGGGCGAGTTTCGATTCGTCCGTTTCGCCGTACTCGGCTAGGAAGAGGAGGAGGGGTGGGTTTTGGCGGATGAGGGCGAGGCTTTGACGGGCTTGGTGGAGGGCCTCGGCGGTGTTGCTTTGCTGGCGGGCGTAGTCATGGCGGATTTGGTGGATGCCGGCGCGGAGGAGTGATGCCGGCCATTGCTTTTCGAAGGCTTCGGCGCGTTGGCGGAATGTGTCTCGCGTGGCGGCGTCGCGGACCTGCAGCCAAGCTTCGTATTCCTCGGCGGTTTCGGCTTCGGCGGCGACGTATACTTGCGCTTGGAGCGAGAGCGTGAAGACGAGAGCGGTGATTGCGATGTTGGTCCTCACGTGGGGTATTGTTGCATGGGGACAGCCCGATCAGGGCCAGGCGGATAAGAAGGCGCTGGCGCGGCGTTACTACGTTGAGGGGCAGGGGAAATTGTTTGAGAAGTTGATGCGCGAGGCGCATGCGTTTGACGCGAAGGATTGGGAGCCCGCTTATTTTCTCGGGCGCTTTGAGTTCGCGGAGCGGCGGAATAAGAAAGAGGCGTTGCTTTGGTTTGGTAGGGCGCTAGAGCGTGCGCCGGGGAATGCGCGGGTGCTGGGGGCGCGGGGCGCGGTGTTGGAGGCGGAGGGCCGATTCGATGAGGCGCGCGTGGATTTTGAGGCGGCGGGGGAGTGGGTCGGCTTGGCGCGCTTGGAGAATGCGGCGGGGAATTTTGAGAAGGGGGAGGCGTTGGCGCGGCGGCGTTTGGCGGCGGAGGCTGGCGATGGGGCGGGTTGGTTGGCCTTGGGCGACGCATTGGGTGGGCAGGAGAAGTGGGCCGAGGCAGTGGAGGCTTATGTGAAGGCGGCGGGGATTTTGGAGTTCGAGGCGGAGCCGTTGTTCAAGTTAGCGCGGGCGCTGAAGAGGGCGGGGAAGTTGGACGAGGCGGCGGTGGCGGAGAAGAGATGGCGGGAGAGGGCGGCGTTGTTGGGTCAACCGGTGCGTTAACGCCAGACGTGCGTGGCGACGATTTCGGGGGCTTGGGCGACGCGATCGACGACGCTGGTCTTGAGAACGATTTGGACGTTTTGATTTTCCCAGCCGGCGGGGGCTTGAGAATCGAAGTCGCGCCAGAACTTGGGTTGGGTGGCGAACTCGGCGGCGGCGAAGGTGCCGGAGCCTTGGATGCCGGCGACGATGTAGGAGAGCGCGCCGGAGGAATCCGTGAGGCGGCAGAGCATGGCGTAGTCCTGGGACTGGCGGCCGTTGGGGGTTTCGTTACGGTCGTAGACCCATTCGCGGTTGGGGTCGGTGGAGTCGACGATGCGATGGCGGTGATTGACGAGAGCGAAGCGGTAGCGGAGCTTGGGCATTTGCGAGAGGGTGAGAGCGTTGTTGAAGGCGCCGAGGAAGAGCATGGGGTGATCGCGCAGGTCGGTGGAGACGATTTGATCGGCGAAGCGGAGTTGGACGCGCTTGTTGGGGCGCGAGTGGGCGGCGACGAGATTCATGATGGCGGCGCCGTTTTCGTAGGAGAGCATTCGGGAGTCGCCGCGGTCTATTTCGTTGGGTTGTAGGGAGATCGCTTTGTCCGCGGGAGCGTTGAGGAGGCGGGCTTGGAGGGAGTCCGCGAGATTCCAGTGGCGGGCGGTGCCGGAAATCACGATGGGCGGGCGGGTGGAGTTGGTGAGAGGTTGCCAGAAGCGGTCGTAGGCGGAGGTGGAATTGGAGAGGCGCGGCAGGGATGCCGCGGCGATGACGGCGATGGTGGCGAGGGCGAGGAGGATGGGTAGCGTGTAGCGGCGTTTGGCGGGTGTGGGTCCAACGTACGCGACCGTGGGCGTTTGGAATTCGGCGCGGTAGGTGCCGATGGGTAGAGAGATTTGTTGGGGATCGTTCTTGCCTTCGGCGGCGTAGTAACGGGCGAGGCGTTGGCGGACGTCGCGGGCTTGGACGCGGACGATGGAGTCTTCGGTAGCGTTGTAGTCCGGCTTGCGGCCGAAGACTTGAATCGCTATCGAGCGTTCTTTGAGATCTTCGGGGCGGTCCTCGAGAGTGGCCTTGACGACGTAGCGGAGAAAGCTTTGGCTGCGTTGGCTGGAACGGAATTCCGAGCTGGCGCAGACGCGTTCGAGGGCCTCCAAGGGCGAGTCCGACGCGAGAGCTCTTGCAGCACCACTGAGCATTTGTCTGGAGGGACTTTATCACATCTAACGTACGTTAGGCGGGGCCAAACGTGGCGCGAAGGCTTTGAAAACAAAGGCAGTGGGCTTCGGGCGCGGAACTTACCGTTTGTAACCTTGGCAGGCGGCACAGAGCGGCGTAGAGTTCAGGAGCTTATGTTGCGCCAAATCTTGCAGGTCGTGTTGAGCGTATCGCTCTCGCTGGGAGCCGCTTTTGCCCAAGGGAACTTGGGCGGGTTGACGGGACAGATCGTCGACGGGTCGGGGGCGATGGTGCCCGACGCGAAGATCGTGTTGCTGAATCCGGCGACGGGTTTGCGTTTCGATTCGGTGTCGACGGCGGAGGGCTATACGTTCCGCGCGGTGCCGCCTGGGGAGTATCGCGTGGAGGTGGAGGCGAAGGGCTTCAAGAAGTTGACGCGGGAGCAGGTTACTGTTTTGACGGCGACGGTTTCGACCTTGGATTTGACACTGCAATTGGGTTCGGCGAACGAGAGCGTGGTGGTGACGGCGGATACCGTGGCGTTGCAGACGGCGTCGCCCGAGATCGGGACGGTGTTGCAGCGTGGAGCGCTGCTGGATCTTCCGATTCAGTTGGGGAACAACACGACGGCGCAATCGGGGCGGCGGCAACCGGAGAATTTTATTTTCTTGACGCCAGGGGTGAGCGGGAGTTCGTGGGAGAAGAATATTAACGGAGCGCCGGGGTTCACGCAGGAGGTTTTGATTGAGGGCGTGTCGGCGCAGTTGGCGTCGAACCCGGGATTCTTGGCGCAGACGTCTCCGCCTTATGAGGCGGTGGAGGAATTCAAGCTGCAGAATTCGTTGTTCCCGGCGGAGTTCGGGCGCGGGTTTGGCGTGATCAATTACACGTTGCGGTCGGGGACGAATCAGTTTCATGGGGCGGCGTTTGAATTCTTGCGGAACGATAAGCTCGACGCGCGGCCTTTCTTCGCGGCGCGGCGGCCGACCGTGCGGTACAACGAGTTCGGCGGGAGCTTCGGCGGGCCGGTGCGGATTCCGAAGATCTACAACGGCAAGGACAAGACCTTCTTCAACTTCAACTACACGGGGCTGCGGAACGTGCCGCCGGCTTCGAGCGCGCTGGTGAGTTTGCCGACTTCGGAATTTCGGACGGGGAACTTCTCGAACTATCGCGACGCGGCGGGGAACTTGATTCCGATCTACGATCCGGCGACGACGCAGGAGGATGGGACGCGTCAGCCCTTCGCGGGGAATTTGTTGCCGGCTTCGCGTTTGAGCGCGGTGGCGCGGCGGACGGTGGCGTTGATGCCCTCGCCGGATCTCGCGGGTTATGTGAACAACTTCCGCAGCCGGCAGCGGAATCCGATTCGCGACAACGTGTGGTCGTTGAAGGGCGATCATATTTTGAGCAGCCGCCAGCGCGTGTCGTTCACGTATTGGGGCGGCGGCGCGGATCAGACGTTGAGCTCGGAGTTTGGCGCGGAGAATCAACCGTATGGCGTGTGGGCGGGCGTGCCTTTCACGGGCCGGAATTGGCGGGCGAATTACAATTTCCTGGTCTCGCCGAATTTGATTTACTTCCTGGGCGCGGGGTATACGCGCAGCAATCCGATTCGCGAGCGCGATGAGCGGCGCGGGAATGAGATCCTCCAGATCCCGGGCATTCCGAGCGACGCGCCGGGCTTTCCGACGTTTACGATCAACAACCCCTATGCGGGTTTCACGTTGGGGAATTCGACGCAGCAGCCGAACGATCCTTCCATCAACAAGAGCTATGTGGTGAACAACAACTTGACATGGATTCGCGGGGCGCATCAGATCAAGTTCGGCGGCGAGTACCGCTGGATGGGCTTCGATAATTTCCGCGGCGTGGATAATGGCGGCATCGCGGGGCAGTTTACGTTCACGGCGCAGACGACTTCGAATCTGGGCGATGTGGCGAACGCGAACCGCTTCGGGAACGGTTGGGCGAGTTTCATGTTGGGTCAAGTGAATAACGCGGTGCGCTTCATTCCGGCGACGGAGCGGAAGTACAGGGCGCAGTTCTTTAGCTGGTTCGTGGAGGATGTGATCAAGCTGAACCGCAAGCTGACGTTGACGGCGGGCCTGCGGCATGAGTTGCCGGGGACGCCTTATGAGCAGACGCAGGGATGGTCGTATCTCGACTTGAGTTTGGCGAATCCGCTGGCGGGGAACCGGCCGGGGGCGCTGGCCTTCGTGGGCGCGGGCGAGAATCTGGCGCCGATGTACAAGAAGGCTTTCTCGCCGCGATTGGGTTTGGCGTATCAGGTGAACGAGAAGACGGTGGTGCGCAGTGGGTTTGGCGTGTTTTGGGCACCGACGAATTTGTCGGACATTGGGCAGACGTTTAGCACTTTCAACTATGGGTATTCGTTCGCGCAGGAGTTTCCGCAACTGACGGGCGGGCGCGTGCCGGTGTTGAACTTGGATAGCGGCGTGCCGGCGGCGAACATCACGTTGCCGAATCGCAGCGCGACTTTGATGAATGGCTTGAGTATCGATTACCTGAACGCGGGCGCGGCGAAGCCGGGCGTGCTTTCGAGTTGGACGATGAGCGTGCAGCGGCAATTGCCGGCGGGGATTTTCCTCGATGTCGCGTACGTGGGGCAGCGGGCGAATTCCTTGCCCGGGAACTTGGAGAATTTGAACCAAGTGGCCGTGAGCAATTTGAATCTCGGCAATACCTTGAACGCGGATATCAATTCGACGCTCGCGCAACAGGCGGGGATTCGCGCGCCGTATGCGGGCTTCCGCGGTTCGGTGGCGCAGGCGTTGCGGGCGTATCCGCAGTACTCGGGTATCCGCAACGCGTTCCAGCCGACGGGTTGGAGCACGTATCATGCATTGCAAACCCGGATTCAGAAGAACTATCGCGGCGGGACTTCGTTCTTGCTGGCGCATACGTATTCGAAGAGCTTGGTGTCGGGTTCGACGTATAGCGGGCGTGGGCTGGACGCCGCGGGTGGCGCGCCGCTGGATACCAACAACCGGATTCTCGAGAAGCGGCTGGCGGGCTTCGATCAGACGCAGGTCTTCGTTTTCAATTGGACCTTGGGCATTCCGGTGGGCAAGGGCCGGCGCTTTGGCGGGAACATGGCGGGATGGGCGGACCGTGTGGTGGGCGGTTGGCAGTTGACGGCGATTCACCGCTATCAGACGGGGACGCCGATTGGCATTGGCGGCGGTGGACCGATTCCATTGTTTGGCGGCGGGAACCGGCCGAATCGCTTGGCTGGCGTCGAGGCGGTGAATGAATTTCCGAATGGCTTCGATCCGGCGCGGGACCGTTACTTGAATGCGGCGGCGTTCTCGCAGCCCGGGAACTTTCAGTTTGGAACGGCGGCGCCGAATTACGGCGACATTCGCAACTTCAACTTCTTGAACGAGGACATGGGGCTGCTGAAGAACATTCCGTTGTGGGAAGGGCATAAGTTGCAATTCCGGGCGGAGGCGTTCAATTTGTTCAACCGCGTGGTGTTTGGCGGGCCGAACGGGAATACGTTGGCTGGGGCGGCGTTCGGGCAGATTGGGTCGACGGCGAATCAACCGCGGAGTATGCAGGTGGGTTTGCGGTATTCGTTCTGAAATCGGCTAGCGTGGCGTGGCGAGGAGGAGCCAGTTCTCGGCCTGGCTCCACTGCTTTTCGAACTTGGCGCGGGGCCAGCGTTGCGGTTGGGATTTGGTGGGGTCGTTGAAGGTGATGTGCGTCTGTTCCGCGGCGGTGAGGACGATGAAGTGGGTGCGGGCTCGGGCGCTGGGTTTGATGGGAACGATGAGAGGGCGGCCTTTGGCTAGGTGCTCGTCGAGGTCCTTCGGTGTGGCGCGGAGGGTGAAGGCGCGGAAGCCTTGGGCTTCGAGGTACGACTTCATGTCGGCGAGAAGAATGCCTTTGCGTTCGGCGTCGATGAGCTTGGCGTAGATGGCGGGGTGGTCGGGGGGCGGGCCGGGTTTCCAGTAGCCGATGAGCATGGCTAGGCTGGCGGCGCCGCAGCCGTTCTTTAGTTGGCGGATGTTGGGGACGTTGAGTTGCGCTTCGAGCGTGGCAGCGGCAAGAAGCGCGAGAGCCCACGGTAGGCGGGGCATGGAAGTCCGGTTATTTGAGAACTAGAACCAGAACGGCGGCGGCTAGCGCGATGACGATGTAGGTGAGGTGCTCGTTGGAGAGCGCGCCGCCCGCGACTTTTTCGTTGGGCTTTTCGTCGCGCTGTTGGAGGTCTTGGGCTTCTTCGTCCGTTAGGGGTTCCGCCTTCTGGGGCGTGGCTTGGACGATGGCTTGAGGGGCCTGATCGGTTTTGCTCGACTCAGCGGGGGCAGATGCGGCGAGAGTCAGAGCGAGTAGGATTGTCCGCATAACGAGATTGTAACGTTAAAAGACTAGGCGCAGGCCGAGTTGGTATTCGCGCGGTAGCGCGATGGTGTCGGTGTTGGTGACGCGGCCGAAGTTGACGTCGCGGGGGTTCAGGACGGGGCCGCCGAAGTGGAAGCGGTTGGCGGCGTTGATGGCTTCGGCGCGGAATTGGAGCTTGATGCGCTCGGTGAAGGCGAAGTTCTTGATCAGCGAGACGTCGAGCAACTGGATGGGTTGGGTGCGCAGGTTCGAGAAGCGCGACGGAAGGGTGCGGATGTTGTTGCCGAGGTTGATGCGCGTGTCGTTGCGTTGCTTGGTGTAATCGAGCTGGCCGTTGGTGCGGACGGCGTCGTCGGTGAAGTAGAAGCCGCTCTCACGGAGGTCGATGCCGAAGACGTTGTCGAGGACGTTGGTGGTGCCTAGCGCGCCGATGGTCTTCGAGTTGATGTTGGGCTTGATGGAACTCATGTTGCCGTTGAAGTAGATGTTGCCCACGGTGAGGGGATTGCCGGCTTGCCACTGCCAGACGCCCTGGAGCTGGAAGCCGCCGAGGGCGAATTCCTTCAGGCCGGACCATTGGCTGCCCCAGCGCCGGCCGCGGCCCCAGGGGAGTTCGTAGATGCCACTCATGGCGACCCGGTGGGGGATGTCGGCATCGGCGAGGCGGCGCTCGTAGGTATCGTCGGTGGGGTTCAACTGCGTGACTTGTTCGAGGTACTTGGAGAAGACGTACGTGGCGAGGAAGGTGTAGCCGGCGGAGAAGCGCTTTTCGACGCGGACTTGGCCGGCGTGGTAGCTGCTCGTGCCGTCGTAGAACTCCGAAGAGATGCCAGTGTATTGCGGATAGGGGCGCAGGAGTTGGTTACGCGAGATGACGTTGGCGGTGAAGAAGTTGGTGCCGTTGAAGGGAGCGACGCCGCGGAAGGGATTGGTGACGGGCGTGTCGAGGAAGTTGATGAGGTTCTGATCGCGCGTGGCGGAAGTGGATTGGTATTGGCGGAAGACTGGGTTCAGGTCGCGGCCGGTCAAGAGATCGTAGCCGTAGTTGCCGATGTAGGCGAGCTCAACCATCCAGCGGCCGCCGAGTTCGCGTTGTACGCTGCCTTCCCAGCGCTGGAGCATGCCGTTGCGGCGATTGCCGGGAACGATATTGCCGGGGTTTTGACCGACGAGGCTCGCTAGGTTGCGGTCGATCTCGGCGATGTAGCCGTTGGGGAAGGGGTTGGTAAGGTTGGCGGTGAAGGTGAGGCCGAGGTCGGGCGACGGAATCAGCGGCGTGTTGCGCGTGAAGCCGTTTTGGTTCAAGCCGTCGAGGAGGAAGGGAACCATGAACATGGCCCAGCCGCCGCGGATGGCGGTCTTGTTGTTGAGTTGATAGGCGAAGCCGAGGCGGGGTTGGAAGTTGTTGCGGTCCGCGTTGAAACTGGGGCGGTTGTTGTTGTCGGAGAAGAGGAGACCGCCGGGGAGACGGAAGTTGGCGGCGGCGATTTCGGGGATGGGGTTCGCGGCGTAGTTGGCGCGGGCGGCGGCTTCGGCGGGGTTGGTGACGGTGCGGTCGAATTCGCGAATGATGCGGTTGTAGCGTTCGGTGGTGCCGAGATCGATTTCGTAGCGGAGGCCGAGGTTGAGCGTCAAGCGCGGCGTGATTTTCCAATCGTCTTGGAAGAAGACGCCGTGGTACTTGGCGGTGGCGGCGCGGCTGGCCAAGAGCGGGAAGTTGCCGCCGGTGGGTTGGCCGAGGAGGAAGGCGGCGAGGCCTTGGCCTTGGAGCTGTTCGACGGGGAGCGAGGGGTTTTGGTCGTTGAGGCGTGTGAAGTCGTTGTTGAAGGTGAACTGGCCGGCTTGGAAGGTCTGGTCGATGCGGTTCTCTTGATAGACGCGGTAGTCGTAACCGAAGCGCAGGGAGTGGCCGCCGAAGAGCTTGGTGAGAGTGGGTTGGAAGCTCCAGGTGGGCGTGGCGATGTTGAAGCCAGTGGGTTCGACGGGGGAGCTGTAGTTGCTGATGTTGATTTGGGGAAGCGTGTTGGCGGTGAAGAGCGCGAGGGTCTGGGGGCTGAAGCCCATTTGGCGGACGTCGTAATCGAGCGACGAGAGGGAGAAGCGGTCTTGGATGAAGCGGGTATAGCCGAGACGGAGGTTTAAGACCGTGGTGGCGCTGGGGAGGTAGACGTAATCGAAGACGGCGCCGTTGTTGCCGCGATGGCCGAGGCGGCCATTGATGCGTACGCCGTTGACGGTGCCCGAGGAGTTTTCGTCGAGTTCGGTGCGGTAGCTTTCCGAGTAGCGCACGAACATGCGGTTGCGTTCGTTAAAGGCGTGGTCAAAGCGAGTGAGGAGGACTTGGTAGCTGTTGTCGCCGGGGCCGTTGCCGATGAAGTTGTTGGTGGAGGAATTGAGGTTGGTGTTGGGGAGAGGGAGGAACGATAAATAGTTGCGAGCGATGGTGTTGATGCGCGAGGGGCAGATGACGTTGACGCGGCCATTGCAAGAAATGGGATCGCGGACGATGCGGGCGCCGTCGCGGCGGGCCGTGGCGGGATCGTAGATGAGGAGGGGCGTTGAGCGATTGGCGAGCGAGGAGAAGTCACCTTGGCGGAAGTCCGACGTGGGGACGGTGAGGGTTTCGAGCGAGGGAGTGATGGGGCGGATTTTCTCGTAGCTGACGAAGAAGAAGGTCTTGTCCTTGCCGTTGTAAATTTTGGGCAGCCAGACGGGGCCGCCGACGGTGCCGCCAAAGCGGTTGTAGCGGCGGGCGGGTTGTTTAACGCCTTCGCGGTTGAGCCAGAACGTGTTCGCGGAGAGCTTGTCGTTGCGGACGAATTCGTAGAGAGTGCCGTGGAGTTGGTTAGTGCCGGAGCGGACTTGCATGTCGATGCTGGCGCCGGCGGTGCGGCCTTGTTGGGCGTCGAAACTGGCGGTTACGACCTTGAATTCTTCAACGGCGTCGGTGGGGGGTTGGAGGCCGATGCGGGCGCCGCCGTTGCCTTGGCGGTCGGCGGTGTTGGGCGAGCCGTCGAGGGTGAATTCGTTGCCGCCGGGGGAGCCGTTGGATTCGAAGTTCGAGGGGCCACTGTTGCTCAATGCCGAAGCGCTTTGGAAGCCGGTGCCGGTGATGACGATGCCGGGGGCGAGTCGGGTGAGGACCATGGGATTGCCGTCGGCCAGCGGCAGTTCGGCGATGCGGCGGCGGTCGATCACTTGGCCGCTGGAGGCGGTGGACACTTCGAGGAGCGGGGATTCGGCGGAGACGCTGATGGTTTCCTGGACGGCGCCGAGTTGCATGGCAACGTCGACGGTGACGCGGTCCTGCACGCGAACTTCGAGGTTCTCGCGAACGAAGCGCTTGAAGCCGTTCGCTTCGACGGTGAGGCGGTATTGGCCGGGGAGAAGATACAAAGCGTTGTAGACGCCGTTGGGCTCCGAGATGGCTTCGACGCTGACGTTGGTGCCGGTGTTGGTGATCGTCACCTTCGCGTTGGGCACGGCGGCACCGGAGGTGTCAGTGATAGTGCCGGAGATGGAACCGCGGGTATCTTGGGCGGCGAGCCAAAGGGATGACAGAAGAAGTAGAGCGCAAATACGGGGCATAGATCTCACCAAAGTCCTCGACTGAGAGCGGAGTTTGATTGAACGCTATCAATGAAGCGAGCGTGGGTCCATATGAAGATCGTCATAGGGACATTCTGGGGCGGGCAGATAGGATGGAAGGTGAATTCGATGCGTGGTGGGGTCATCCTTTGGTGTTGGCTGCTTGCGCTCCCCGGTTGGGCGCTCGACCCTGAGCGCGCGATTTGGCATTACGGTTATTCGTCGTGGCTCGATAAGGATGGCTTGCCGGAGAATACCGTGCAGGCGATCGCGCAGACCGCGGATGGGTATTTGTGGGCGGGGACGGAGGCGGGGCTGGTGCGCTTCAATGGGCGGGCGTTTCAAGTGTTTCAACTTTCGAATACGCCCGAGATGCGGAGCGATAGCGTGCTTTCGTTGTTGCCGGATCGCGAGGGCGGGCTGTGGGTTGGGACGCGGATGGGGTTGCTCTACTATCGGGACGGCGTTTTCCGGCGTTTTCGCGAAGGATTCAGCAACGAGACGATTCGTTGCTTGGTTTGGGGCGCGGAGGGGGCGATGTGGATTGGGACGAACGGCGGATTCGCTTTGTGGGACGCGAAGGCGCAAAAACCAGGGCGCTTTTGGACGGTGGCGGATGGGCTGGCGGACTCCGGAGTGCGGGCGTTGCTTTGGCGGGAAGGGACGTTGTGGGTGGGGACGGCGCAAGGGCTTTCTCAATGGCGCGATGGACAGGTGCGAAGGCCTGAGGGCGAGATGCCGCGCGATACGGTGCGTGCGATCCTGGCGGATCGCGAGGGTAGCGTGTGGGTGGGGATGGAGGCGAGCGGTTTGTTCCGCTGGCGTGGACAGAAGTGGGAGCGGTTTTCGCGGCGAGAGGGATTGACGAGCGATTCGATTCGGGCGCTGGCGCAGGATCGCGATGAGAGTCTTTGGATTGCGACGGTGGGGGGCGGATTGAACCGCTGGCGGGCGGGGCGCTTCGATGCGATGAGCCGCGCGGAGGGTTTGGCGAGCGATCACTTGCGAGCGCTCTATGAGGATCGCGAAGGGAATCTCTGGGTGGGGAGCGAGGCCGGTGGTTTGGCGCAATTGAAGGATGGGCGGGCGCTGACGTATTCGTTCGCCGATGGATTGCGGTCGGATTTCATGCGCGCGGTACGTGGGGATGCGAAGGGGAATCTGTGGGCGGGGACCGAGGGTGGTGGGCTGCATCGTCTGCGGGCGGATGGGCGATGGGAAGCTGTGGGCGAACTGGGAATTCCCGATGCGTTTGTGACGGCGCTGTGTCCGGACCGGCGCGGGAACTTATGGGTGGGCACGGAGGGCAATGGCGCGTTTCGCTTGGGGCCGGGCGGGCGGAAGCGATATTCGACGGCGGAGGGGGTGGCGGAGAATTCCGTGTGGGCGATTGAAGAGGATGTTGCGGGCGCGGTATGGTTGGGGACTTCGAATGGCTTGGTGCGGGTGGAGGGCGAGAAGGAGACGGTGTTTCGCGTGAAGGATGGATTACGCGCGAGTTCCGTGCGGTCCTTGCTGGCGGCGCGGGATGGGAGCGTTTGGGTGGGAACGCGGACGACGGGGTTGCAACGATGGCGGGCGGGGACCTTTGAAGAGGTCCGCATCGCGCCGGAGTTGAAGCAGGTTGCTTTTCACGCTTTCTGGCAAGATGAGCGCGGCAAGGTTTGGATTGCAACGTCGCGCGGGCTAGCGATTTGGGATGGCGAGAATGTGCAAGCAGTGGGGCGCCGGCATGCGCTTGAAAAGGAAACGCTGTTTCAAGTACTGGGCGATGGACGGGGGAGGCTTTGGGTCTCCGGCAATCGAGGTATCGCGAGTTTCGCGGTCGATGAGTTGGAGGCGGCGGTGGAGGGGAAGCGAGCTTTCGTGGAGGCGGCGCGGATTTCGATCTCGGATGGAATGAAGTCGAGCGAATGCACCGGGGATGCGCAACCGGCGGGATGGCGCGACTTGCGCGGGGACTTGTGGTTCCCGACGATACGGGGCTTGGTGCGGATTCCGGCGCGGGCCAAGGCGCGCCTGGAGCCTGCGCCGCGCGTGGTGATTGAGGAAGTGGCGATGAATGGGCGTGCGGTTGCGGGAACGGCGTACGTTTCGCCGCCCGGTAATCGTTTGGTGGCGGTGCGGTTCGCGGCGCTGGCGTTCCGGGCGCCCGAGAAAGTGCGCGTGCGATATCGCCTTCATGGTTTGGATCGCGACTGGGTGGACGCCGAGGGGAGAAGCGAAGCGGTTTATCACGGCGTGCCAACCGGCGAGTATCGATTTGAAGTGCAGGCGGCGGGCGAGGGGCAAGAGTGGGGTGCGCCGACGGGAGTGGCTTTGACGGTACAGCCTTACTTTTATGAGACCGCTTGGTTCTATGGCGGAATGGTCTTGTTGGCGTTGGCCATGGGCTATGGCTGGCACTTGAGCCGAACGCGAAGGATGGAGCGGGAGTTCGCGGTGACGTTGCAAGAGCGGTCGCGGATCGCGCGGGAGATTCACGATACGTTGTTGCAAGGCTTCGCGGGCGCGGCGTTGCAATTGGGTTCGATTCGCAAGAAGGTGGATCGCGATCCGAGGGAGGCTGGGGAGCGCTTGGACCGCGTGCTGGATCAGATCGACGATTGTTTGGCGGAGGCGCGGAGCGAGATTGGGGAATTGCGGGCGGTACCGACGTTCGAGGCGAGTGGGTTTGTGGAGCGGGTGCGGCGCGAGGCGGAGACGGCGGCTGCCGGGCTGCCGGTGGAGGTGTCGTCGAGAGGCGAGTGCGCGGGATTAACGCCGGCGTTGGAGAAGGCTCTGCTGCGCATTGCGCGCGAGGCGGCGGGCAACGCGGCGCGGCACGCCAGAGCGAGCCGCTTGCGGATTGCGTTTGAGTTTGGCGGCAAGCGCGTGCGGATGTTGGCAGCCGACGATGGTGTGGGGATGGATGAGCACGAAGTGAAGGCCGGGCATTACGGGTTGCAGGGGATGCGGGAGAGGGCGCGCGAAGCGGGAGGAGAGTTTTCGCTGCGTAGTAAACCTAACGCGGGTACCGAGATTGAAGTGGTGGCGCCGCTTAAGGGGAGTGGATGAAAAAGATTCGAGTGATGCTGGTGGACGATCATCCGATGCTGCGCGCGGGTCTGGACGCGACGCTGCGGGCCGAGGACGATATGGAATGCGTGGGCGAAGCGCAAAGCGGGGAAGAGGCCGTGGCGCTGTACGTAAAGCTGCGTCCCGATGTCGTGCTGATGGATCTGCGCTTGGGGCAGATGAGTGGCGTGACGGCGATTGAGGAGATCCGGAAGCTGGACGCCGAGGCGAAGGCGATCGTATTGACGACCTACGACGGGGACGAGGATATTTACCGGGCGATGCGCGCGGGCGCGCGGGCGTATTTGCTGAAAGACATGTTGCGCAAGGAGTTGGTGGAGGCGATTCGCGTGGTGCATTCCGGGCAGCGTTACGTTTCGCCCACGGTGGCGGCGCGATTGGCGGCGCGGACGCCGGGGCAAGAGTTGACCGCGCGGGAGGTGGAGATTTTGGGGCAGTTGGTGCGGGGGTTGGGGAATAAGCAGATCGCGGGGGAGTTGGGGTTGGCCGAGGGCACGGTGCGGATTCATCTGAGCAACATCTTCGAAAAGATGGGCGTCCACGACCGGACACAGGCGGCGATTCTGGCGATACAGCGGGGTATCGTGCATCTATGACGAACATCAGATGACGGGCGCGTGGGGGCTTCGATAGAGTGTGAGGGTTATGCAACGCAGAACGTTCTTGGCCGCTTCGGCGGCGCTGCCAGTGGCCAGTGGGATGGCGGGCGCGGCCTTTAGCGAGGAGACGCGCGGGAAGATCGCGGCGGCCATGAAGAGCCGGGTGGTGAAGGCGGAGCTCGTGAAGGAGCCCGTCGTTATCGAGTCGGTGGAGTTGTTGAAGATCGGGAAATCGTACTTGGTGCGGGTGCGTTCGAAGAGCGGCGCGGAGGGTTATGCCGAGGCGCACAGCGTGGTGATGGCGGCGGCGTATCCGATTTTGATCAAGAAGGTGGCGCCGACATTCGTGGGGCGCGATGGGCGGGACTTGGAGAAGCTGCTCGATGAAGTGTATCTGGCGAGCTCGAATTACAAGTGGCAGGGACTGCCGTTTTGGGTGAGCGTGGCAGTCGTTGAGATCGCGATTTTGGATCTGTTGGGGCAGGTAGCGAAGCAGCCGCTGGGGGCGTTGATTGGCGAAGTCTGGCGCAAGGAGATTCCGGTTTACCGCGCGTCGAGTCATCGGGGGAACGCGCCGGAGGCGGAGATTGAATATCTGCGGGGGCAGATGGAGGAGACCGGCGCGAAGGCGATTAAGTTCCGCTTGGGGGCGCGGATGTACTACGACGACGCTTCGACGAAGCGGGATCTGGCGCTGATTCCCATGACGCGGAAGGAGTTTGGCGACGGCGTTTCGATCTACGCGGACGCCAATGGGTCCTACGATGTGCCGCTGTCGCTGCGCATGGGGCGCTTGATGGAGGAGCACAAGTTCGCGTTCTTCGAGGAGCCCGTGCCTTTCGATTATTACGAGGAGACGAAGCAGATCGCCGATACTTTACGGATCCCGATCGCGCTGGGCGAGGAAGAGATGAGCATTCGCGGCTTCCGGCGGATTATCGAAACGGGGACGGCGCAGGTGATTCAACCTGACTTGCTGTACTTCGGCGGGCTGGTGCGTTCAATGCGGGTGGCGCGGATGGCCGCCGCGGCGGGCCTGGATTGCACGCCGCATATGTCGGGCGGCGGGATCGGGTATTTGTACATCGCGCACTTCGCTTCGACGATCAAGAACAGCGGGGCGCATCAGGAGTACAAGGGGGACGACGACGCGTTGCCGATTTCGTCGAAGACATCAACTCTCAAGAGTGAGAAGGGAATGCTGAAGGTGCCCGATGGCCCGGGCTTGGGGATCGAGTTCGATCCGGCGTTTTTGGCGAAGGCGGTGGTGGTGAAGGCTTAGGGTTTTTCGGGCAACGCGAAGGCGATGTAGGCGCCTTGGATTTCCTCGAAGGTAGCGGGGGTGAGACCTACCTGGGCGGAGGCGCAGAAGACGATGTATTGGCGGCCGTTGACTTCGTAGACGGCGGGGATGCCTTCGAGGGCGGCGGGGGCTTGGGCTTCCCAGAGGAGTTCACCGGTATCGGAGTTGAAGGCGCGGACCTTCTTGTCGCGCGTGCCGGTGAAGATGAGGCCAGAGGCGGTCCAGACGGGGCCGACCTTCGGATAGTGCGTGCCGGTGTTCTTGATGCCCTTGGCGGCGAGGTGCGGTACTTCGCCCAAGGGTTGCTGCCAGACGATCTTGCCTTGGTTGAGATCGTACATCGTGATGGTGGTCCAAGGGGGCTTGATCGCGGCGAGGCCATCGGAGGCGATCATAAAGCCGAAGGGTGTTTCGAGGCGCGATTCATCGGGCGCGGGGTCTTTGTCTTCGAGGCGCAGGAGGCAGGGAAGGTCTTTGGAGACGATGACGATTTTGCCGTTCGCGGGATCGACGGCGACGCCGCCCCAGTTGGAGCCGCCATTGTTGCCGGGCATCTGGATTGCGCCTTTTAACGATGCGGGCGTGAAGAGGCCTTCGTTGCGGGCGCTTAGGATTTGGTCGCGGAATTTGGCGCGGTCCTCGGGGCTCAAGTAGGGGCTTAGGTCGTCGACGGTGAATTTCTGCCGCGAGAAGGCGGGCAGCGTAGTGGGCATGGGTTGGGTGGGCGCGGCTTTCTCGCCGGGGACGTCGCTGGCGGGGACGGGCTTTTCTTCAATGGGAAAGACGGGCTTGCCGGTGACGCGATCGAAAACGAAGAGAAAGCCTTGCTTGGTGGCGAGGGCGACGGCGTCTATGGTCTTGCCATCGCGGCGGATCGAGAGGAGTTTGGGGCTCGACGCGCCGTCGTAATCGAGGATGTCGTGGTGAACAAATTGAAAATGCCAGAGGCGCTTGCCGGTGCGCGCGTCGAGGGCGAGAAGGCAATCGCCGAAGAGGTTCGCGCCCGTGCGGTCGCCGCCCCAGAAGTTGTATTTCGCGCTGGCGGTGGGCGCGAAAAGGATGCCGCGCTTTTCGTCGACGGACATTTCACCCCAGACGTTGGCTCCGCCGACGGACTTCCACGCGTCCTTGGGCCAGGTGTCGTAGCCGAATTCGCCGGGGCGGGGAACGGTGTGGAAGGTCCAGAGGAGTTTGCCGCTGCGGACGTCGAAGGCGCGGATGTCACCCGGGGCGGAACCGTAGCCTTGGTTCGTGGAAGAACCGAGAATGATGGTGTCTTCGAAGACGCGGCCGGGCGTGGTGGATTGGACGAGTTGTATCGTCGCGGGGTCGCGGTCGAGACCGAGTTTGAGGTCTACTTTACCTTGGTCGCCGAAGTTTTCGATGAGCTTGCCGGTAAGGGCATCGAGGGCACGGAGGGCGTGGTCGCTTGAGAAGAAGAGGCGGCGTTCGCGGCGGTCTTTCGATTCCCAGTAGTTGATGCCGCGGTGGGTGATGAGTTTGGTGGTGGGTGGGGGCGAGTAGGTCCAGATGGGCGCGCCAGTGGCGGCGTTGAGGCAGACAATGGAGCTGTTCTTGCCCATGACGAAGAGGCGGTCGTCGACGGCTACCGGGTTGAAGGAATACTTTTTGCCGTCGCCGATGGGGAAGGTCCACGCGAGTTGGAGTTGCTTGACGTTGGCGCGGGTGATTTGGGTTAGCGAAGAGTACTGCGCGCCGGCGGGGCCGCCGCCGTAGTCCTTCCAACCGCTGAATTCTTGGGCGTTAGCGGCGGCTAGGCCGAGGCAGAGTAGTAGGTGCTTCATTGCGCGGAGACGGAATTAGACGGGCCTTCGCCGTTGGTGACAACTACGCTGACGCCGGTGACGTTGGCGGGGTCGCCCGTGACGCTGAAGGGGAGCGTGAGGCCGAATTGGCCGCCGAAGGGAATGCTGGCCGCGTTGGCGAACCAGGCTTGGATGGCGCTGGCGACGTTGACAGTGGCGTTGGTGCTGCCGGTGACGTCGACGTTATTCGCGAAGGTGAAGGTGATGCGAGCTTCGGCGAGTTGGCGTGTGTTGGTGAAGCCTTCGACGCGGACTTCGATGCCGCCGGAGTTACGCGTGAGGCGAACGGCGCTGATGACGGGTACGGCGCGGCGGATCAAGATTGTCTGCGAGGGGCCGGGAAGCGTGGCGCCGCCGACGTTAAACTCAGTGGTGATCGTGATGGTGCCCGCGAGGGTGCCGGTCTGCACGGCCGCGCCAGAAGGCAGCGTGACCGACGTGGCTTGCGCGGGGATCAAAAAGTCGAAGGTGCGTTGGTTGTTACCGAAGCGGATGTTCGGATCGTCGGTGTTGTGAATGGTGTCCGGCGTGAAGCGAAGCGTCAAGCGGACGTTGGTGGCGACCGCGAGGGGACGCGTCACGGTCACTGTGAAGGGCGTGGCGGCATTGGAGTTCGCGGTTTCGCCAAGGCCGTTGATGGTGATGGCGGGCGCCGTCGTCGCGGCGACGCTGAGGCTCAGTTCGCGCGAGGCGACAAGACCGAGCGAATCGGTGACGACCACTAGGAAACGCGTGGTCTCCACACGCGGGCCGGTGCCCGTGATCTGGGAGCCGTTGAGCGACATGCCTTGCGGCAGCGGTCCGCGGACTTCCCAGCGGAAGGGTTCGACGCCACCGCGTGCGGCTAGAGGGCCGGTGTAAGCGACGCCGACGCTGGCGGCGGCAAGGCTCGCCGTCGTGAGCTCCAACTTCTCGACACCGGCGGGCCGGACTTCGAAGCTGTAGGCACGGCGGGAGACGTCGTTGTTCGCGTCTTGCACGAGGATCAAGGCGTTGAACTGGCCGTTGCTGGAGGCGGTACCGATGAGGCGGCCGAGGTTGGAATCGAAGGTGACGCCTGCGGGGAGACTGCCGTTGATGATGGCCCAGCGATAGGGGCCAGTGCCACCGGCGGCGTTGACGGAGGCGGCGTAGGGTTCATTGAAGACGCCGTCAGGCAAGGATTCGGTGGTGATGTTGAGCGCGGGATCGATGAGGACGCGAAGGCCGTAGTTGCGAGAAGCCGTGGCGCCTGCGCTGTCCCGTACCGTGACGTTAACGTTGCCCGAGCCCGGTGATGTGGGCGTGCCGACAATGCCGTTGCTGAAGGAGAGTCCGTTGGGGAGTTCGCCTTCAAAGCTGAACGTATAAGGCGGCGTGCCGCTTTCGGCGCTAAAGCCTTGCGAGTATGGGCGACCGACCATGCCATCGGAGAGCGGCGCGGCGGTGGTGATGCTTAAGCTGAGCGAGCCTTCTTCGATAGTGATCCCGAGCCCCCGAGAAGCGGTCTGTCCGATGCCGTCGCGTACGGTGTAGGTGGCCGTGTAAGAACCCGCGCGGGTGGGCGTGCCGCTGAGCGCGCCGCTAGAAGGATCGATGCCAACGCCGGGGGGAAGGCTGCCGCCGCTTGTACCGTAGAGGAGGCGGCCGACGCCGCCGTTCGCGGCGAGGCCCGCGCCGTAGTCAGACCCGACGCGGCCATTCGGTAACTCCGTGGTGCTGAGTGTGAGCAGCGCGCCCGTTACTTTGAAGGGGCAGGATTGCGTGACGGTGGTGCCAGTAGAGTCGGCGGCGCGGAGGTTGAGGGTGAAGTCACCGGGAACGGTGGGAACTCCGGCGAGCGGTACCGCGCCGGTGCTGGTGGGCGCGCTGAGGCTGAGGCCTTCCGGCAGCGCACCGGAGGCGAGAGTAAGAGTGTAGGGCGCCAAGCCCGCCGAGATTTGGATGAGAGCGACGCTGGGCGTGCCAGCGTTGATTTCGGCCGGGACGGGGCAGGCGAAGCGCAGGTCGCTGGCCGTGTTGCGGAAGACGAGGGCGCGTTGCGTGGTAGCGCCGGCGGCATCGCGCGCGGAGACGACGACGTTGAAGTCACCAATCGTGGAGGCCGTGCCGGAGAGCGTTCCGTTCGCGGCGATGGCGAGGCCCGGCGCGGGGTTCCCTACGATGCCGAATACGTAAGGCGCTTGTCCGCCCACACCTTCCACCGTGCCCGCGTAGGGCTTGCCCGCAACCGTTGTGATGGGGCCGGTGGTCAGGATGCGCAAGGGGCCACCGACGACGCCGATGCCGCAGCGGGTGGCGGTGGTGAGCGGCGTGGCATCCGTTACGGAAAGCGTGAAGGGATAGGGCCCGGCGGTGGTGGCGCGGCCGGAGACTTCGCCCGTGGTCGCGTTGAGCGTGAGGCCGGGGGGCAGCGCGCCGGCGCTGATGCTGAATTGGAAGGGAGCGCGGCCGCCGAAGACGACGGGGGTGCTGCGGTAAGGCGCGCCGATTTCGGCTTCAAAGGCAGGGCAACCAAGGCGGAAGCTGCCTTGCGAGATGTTGAGGGTGAAGTCACCGGTGATGACGGAACCGACCGAGTCCGTGACTTGGAGAGTGAAAGGCCAGCCGCCGGCGACAGTGGGAGTGCCGCTCATGCCGCTGCCAGAGAGGCGCAACCCGGGCGCGAGCGAGCCATTCGTGATTTGGAGCGAGTATGGTGGCGCGCCACCGGCGATGTCAAAGGACTGTGCGTAGGCAGTGCCGACCGTGCCGCTGCCGATGAGGCGGGAATTGAAGCGGAGCGGGTCGGGGATGAAGATCGTGATGGAGTAGTCGCGGAAGGCGAATTGGAAAAGGTTGTCGACGGCGTAGATGGTGAAGGTGTAGAGGCCCGCCGTGGTGGGCGTGCCGCTGATGAGGCCGGAGGGGCTGAGAGTGAGGCCTGGGGGCAGGGAGGAGGAGCCGTTGTTCCGTGGAGTGTCCGTTGACGCGGCGAACCAGCGGCTGGGTGGCGTGGAACCGGCGCCAAGGTTTCCCGCTTGGAGGGCTGAGAACGAGCCTGAGCTTTCGTAAAAGGTGACCGGCGCGGCGCCGCCGCTTGTTTGAAGTTGGAAGCTATAGGGGGAACCGACTTGGCCGTTGGGGAGCGAAGTGGTGGTGATGGAAAGGGGCGGGGCGGCCGCGACGGAGAAGTTGCAGAGATCGGAGTTGCCCGAAAATTGAACGGCGTCGGAGACGCGGAAAATAGTGGTGTAACTGCCCGGTGTGGTGGGGATGCCGGTGACGAGGCCGGTGCTGGTGTTCAGCGAGAGGCCGGGGGGCAGTTGGGTTTGGTACAGGGCATAGCTGAAGGGGCGGCGGTTGCCCGCGCCGATGACGGGCGAGGAGTACGCTTCGCCGACGATGAGATCGCGTTGATCGGGGCAAGAAGCGGAGGGGCCGACGGCGCTGCCTTCGGAAAAGTTGATGCTACAACTGGCGCTCACGCTGCCGCCAGAAGCGAGGGTGGCTGTGGCCGTGAACGAGCTGCCTGCCGCGAGCCCGCCGATGCCCGTAATGAGTCCCGTGGTGCTGTTCAGGGTGAGGCCCGAGGGAAGAGAGCCCGAGGTGATGGCGAAACTCGACACGGCCGCGGAGACGCTGAGGCCAGAGTGATAGAAGGAGTTGCCGACGCCAATTTCGAGCGGACAGCGCATAGCGAGGGGCGTTTCGGCGCGGCCTAGGACGTTGATCGGCACGGGGACTTGGACATTGCGGCCCGCTTGATCACTCACTTGGACGGTCGCACTGAAGGATCCGGTGGCGGTTGGTGTGCCGCTTAGAAGGCCGTTCGTGCCGTTCAGGACGATGCCTGGGGGGAGCGCGCCGCTTTGCAAACTGAAAGTTAGGGAGCCGATACTCTCATATGCCGAGACGAAGGAGCGGTAGGGGGCGCCGAGGCGGGCGGTGGTTCTGGGCTCCTTGTACTCGAAAGGCTGATTGACGTTGATGGTGCAGGCGCCGGTGGCGCTGGAGTTGGGATTGGTGAAGTTAGCTTGAACGGTGAAGTTGAAGGAGCCTGTGGTGGTGGGCGTACCGGTGATCGCGCCGGTGGAAGTGTTGAGGCCGAGACCGGGTGGAAGCGCACCTGCGCTGAGGCTGAAGCTGTTCGCCACGGGCTGCACGAGGAATGAGTCGCTGTAGGCGACACCTTGGCGGGCGTTGGTATTGGGACAATCCAAAAGGATCGCGCGCATGGTGTAAAAGCGCGAGCCCACGACCGCGGAAACGGCCGTCGAATCCTGAGCGAGGACTTCAAAGGTGTAGACGCCCGGAGAGAAGGTCGTGCCGCTTAGTAGACCGGAGGGCGAGAGCGTGAAAAGGGGCGGAAGCGCGCCGCTATTGATCGTGAACGTGTAGGGCGGCGTGCCGCCGGTGGCGGTGAACTGTTGACTGTAAGAAGTGTTGGTGCGAGCGTCCGGAATCGTGACCGGATTCACCACGACTTGGGCTTGCAGGCTGGCGGCGGCCAGAAGCGCTAGGATCGCAAAACTCTTCATGAATGTCCCTCCTCGTCCTCCTCAAAGATGCCCGGCTTAGCGGGGCGCGCCAGCGCTGGGGTTCCCGGCGTTGACGCCGACGCTCTGGCGCCCGGGGCCGCTGTCACGGGTGACGGCATAGGCCGCGCCCCCGGCCGCGGCGGCGGCGATGCCGATGATGGCGAGAGTAAGACCCGAAACGGCGGCGGTGGCCGCTACTATGTTTGACTGCGCAATTACGGTCTGGCCGAAGGCGGATTGGAAGTTGGCGCGGACTTGCATTTGGAAGTTGCCGGCTTGCCCGTTGGGCTTGAGTCCGCGGGCGGCGGCACGGCCGGCGTTGTCCGTGGTGGTGGTGATCATGCGTCCCCCTTGGGAGCTCACCAGGCCGGGGCCGGAGTCCGGCAGGAGGAATACGACGGCGGCGCCGGCGACGGGCTTGTTGTTCTCGTCGCGGACTTCGACAATGGTTTCGCGGGCGGTACGGCTCTTGATGTTATTGATCGCGCCGTCGCCATTGATGACGACAATGTTCAGTTTAGGGGCGTTCGGGTTGTCCTGAGCGGCAAAGGCGCCGGGACCGGGAACCAGGAGCGGCACTAAGATGAGCGCCAGAATCGGCCGATAGTCGTAGGACGTCATATTGTTCTATAAGAATATACTGAAGAGGAACTGGGAGGTGACCCTGATGTTTCATCGGAGAATCAATTGGTTAGCGATAGTGGCGAGCGCCGCATTCGCGCAGGAAGGAACGGGGCCCCGGTTGACCGCGCGCGAGATTTTCTACGGCGCGAAGCCCCCGGAACCGGTGGTGAAGAAAACGCCGGCCACTCCGCCGAAGACCGTCGCCAAGGCCGAGCCCAAGAAGAAGACCGGCGGGGGCGGAGCTCCGCCTTCCACGGGCGAAGTGACCCATGCCATTCTGGCCGCGGATACCGGCGAGAACGTCGGGACGGCGTCGAACGCTGGGGGCCTCGCGATGCGCTGGTCGATCGTGCAGAATTTCCCGGGCGGGTCCAAGAAGGAAGTGCCGACAACGACGGAGTTCAAGAGTGGGGATTCGATTAACGTTCGCGTCGAGGTGAACGACTTTGGGTACCTCTATATCTTTGCGCGTGGTTCGAGCGGCAAGTGGACGCCTTTGTTCCCTTCGGCTTCGGTAGCGAACGGGGATAATCGCGTCGGCCCGAACCATCCTTACTTGATGCCGGCGGGCTATGTTTTTAAGTTCGACAATAACCCCGGGACGGAGAGGATCTTCGTCGTGTTTTCGCGGAAGCCGGAGCCGGATTTCGACGGGTTGATTTATAAGGTGGCACCGGAGCGGCCAGCGGGCTCGCCGAAACAGGACGCGAAGCCGGATACGAAGCCGGCGCAGCATCCGCAAATCATCCTGGCGATGAATTCCGTCATTGGCGACCCCTTCGTGGACCGCGTGAAGACCATGTACGCCCGCGATTTGATCGTGGAAAAGGCCGAGGGCGAAGTGAAGTCGAGTTTGGGGCCGAAGTTTGAATATGCCGCTTATGTGGCGAGCCAGTCGAAGTCCGACCCGAGAGTGGTCGCCGAAGTGAGTCTGGTCCACAAATAGTATGCGCATTGCAGTGATGCTCCTGGTCAGCCTTGTCGCCTGGGGACAGGCGCAGAAGAAGGGGCGCGACGTCAGCCGAGACTTAAAGGTGGAAAAGGATCCCTTTCCCGAAGGCGAGATGAAGCTGTTGACGCGCGATGTGAAGATCCCGCGTAGCTACGCCTTGATAATCGGCGTGGGGAACTATCCGAATCTGTCGAAGGAGTTGCAGCTCGCTTACGCCGAGCGGGACGCGGATAGTTTGTACTCAATCCTGATCAGCTTGGAGGGCGGGAACTTTCGCGCGGAGAATGTGCGCAAGTTGACCGGGGCGCGGGCGACGAAGGCGAATATCCAGAAGGAGCTTGAGAGCTGGCTGCCGAGCGTGGCGAAGGAGGACGACCGTGTCTTTATCTACTTCGCCGGGCACGGCTTCGTGCATCAAGGCAAAGGGTATCTCGCGCCTTCGGACTTTTCGCTCGATAACATCGCGGCCACGGGCTATCCGATGGAGAGTCTGGCGAAGGTGGCGGGTACGACGCTGAAGGCGAAATATAAGGTCTTGTTCACGGATAGTTGCCATTCGGGTTTTGTGACGACGGAGACGAAGGCGTCGAGCTTGAACTCGATGCTGCAGAAGCTGGATACGAGTTTGTTTAGCTTGACGGCGGCGCGCGACGAGGAGCGGAGTTTCGAATCGCCGGATTTCGGCGGCGGGCATGGCGTGTTTACTTACTATGCCGTGAAGGGCATGGAAGGAGAGGCGGATGAGGATCGCGACGGGATCGTCACGGCCGCCGAGATGACCGAGTACGTGCGGCGCAACGTGCGCGAGGCGACCGGCGGGAAGCAGACGCCGCGGTCCGACCGTGGGGCTTTCGACCCGGAGATGTTGATTGCGTATGTGCCGAGTTACGCGGCGGCCGCGGCGCCGCCCGCGCCGAAGTTTGGCACGTTGGTGTTTGAAACGAATCGCGATGAGGTCGAGGTGATTGTGGATGGGAAAAGCGCGGGCGTCGCTTCGAAAACCGCGCCGCTGCGCATTCCCGGTTTGCGGCCAGGCGCGCATACGGTGCAGGGGATCAAGATGGGTTACGAGCCGGATGGGCCGCGCGAGGAGATGGTGTATCCGGGGCAGGAATCGACGGTGAAGCTGCAGATCTTGATTCCGAGGAAACGGCCCAAGGCGGCGGTGGAGGAGTTTGATAAGGGGCTGGAGGATTACAACAAGGGCTTTGAGAAGAACTATCGCGCGGCGGTGGCGCGCTTTGAGAAGGCGCTGGGGCTCGATCCGACTTACAGCCAAGCGGCGCTATATCTGGGGCGCGCGCATAACGCTTTGTTTGAACAAGACAAGGCGCGGCACTATTTTGAGAAGGCGATTCAGATCGATCCGGACTACGCGGAGGCGCGCGCGAGCTATGGAGGAATGCTGCTCGATATTGGAAACGTGGATGAGAGCATCCGTCAATTCGATATCGTTTTGCGGCGGAATCCGAAGGACTTACAGACCTTGTATCTGCGGGCGCAGGCGTTTCGCATCAAGGAGCGCTATGACGACGCGATCGAGAGCGCTTCGGCGGCGATCAAGATCTCGCCCAATATCGCCGAGCCGCATTTCTGGCTGGCGGAGGCCTTGCGGATGAAGGGGAACTACCGGGATTCGCGGCGCGAGTATGTGGACTACTTGAAGTACTCGAACTTCGATTCTGGTATGGCGGGGAATTTGAATTACTACGTGGTGGGCTTTTTGATCGGGCAAGGGAAGCGGCGGCGCGCGGCGCAGAAGGATATCTGGCAGGATCTGCGGAGTCTTGCGTATTTTGGGTTGTGCGATTGCGCCTATCGCGAAAAGAAGGTGGAGGATGCGCTGCTGTTTTGCCAGAAGAGTTTGCAGTATGATCCCGAGTACCCGTATAGCCACTATTTGACGGGGTTGGTAATGGCGACGCAGGCGCAGGGTTCGGGAAGTTTGGAATCGCTCGCAGGGGCGCGGAAGCATTTTACGAAGATGCTGGCGCTGAATCCGGATATGGATGAGGCGAAGAGCGTGAAGACGATGCTGGCTAGTTTTGACCGGGCTTTGGCGGGGAATTAGCGATAGCGCCCTTGCGCACCGAGAGCACGCGAGCTTCGCGAGCGTTATTCGCCAACACGGCGCTTTCCAAAAAGATCTCAAAGCCGGGAAGGGACGCGGATGAGCCCAGGGCGCGCTCCAGACCTTCGTCGTGGAAGACGAAATCGACGGCGGCTTCGGTACCCGCCATCGTAGTCCCTTGCAAGATCAGAACTTTACCGGTGCCGGTCAGATTCGGCAAGAGCGCGACGCTGGCGTAGATGCGGTGCTGAGGGTCGTCGGGGAGATTCAAATACGCGGAACGCTCGCCGGCCTGCGGATTGCGGTTGATCACCTTGTAGCCGGAGGTGCCCACCGCGTACTCGAAGCGGAAGTTGAGTTTCTCCTCGAAAAGCTCCACCCACGGATTCGCTTGTTTGACGCCGATCAGGACGGCGTTGCCGCTTTTGAAGTCCTCGATGCGGGCGAATCGGCAGTAGCGGACGGCGACTTTGTCCGCCGCGCCGCGAAATTCGCGGAAGAAGCGTTCGATCAATTTCAGGTCCGCCATCGAAGTGTATTGCCGCTCGACTAGGTTGGCGAATAAGTCCGGGCTCATGCCGCGGGCCGCGGAGGCGGCTTTGTACGCCCCGCTGGTGTAGTCCGCCAGAGTGACGGGCCGCCCGGTTAAGTTTTGCGCCAAGACGAGCGAGCTGTCCGCTGGCACTAGGATCGTCGGCGCGCCACCCGTAACGGTCTCCCATAGGTGGCGGCTGGCCCGTGGGGACGGGTTTCGATTCCATGCCGCCGCGAGCGTAATCAAAGCGAAGCCCGCAGCGACCCACCAAATCCAACCGCTACGCGGCGCCCGGGGCTCTTCGCCCGGAATGCTTTGGGCGGGTTCGTCCGCGGCGGAGCGCCGCGCCTCGAACGCGGGGACTTAGGCGCCGCGGGGGACGCTGAGGATCAACTCTTCCGCGCGGCCCTCTTCTTCGAAGTACTCTTCCAGCTTCTTGCGCAGAAGGCGCGCCTGCGAGCGGACGATGTTGTCGTTGCCGGGATCGTAGCCGGTCGGCCGTCCAAAGACGTGAATGCCGATCTGCTGCTCGGTAATCTCATCCAAGCGTCCGCTCAGACTGCGTTCGGCGATATACATGAGAAAGTCCGTCAGGCGCGGCGACCTGGCGAAGCGGGCGCTCGCGGCAATGCGGCACACCAATTTCCAGTGCGCGTGCTGCGCCAGATCGCTGGTGACACCACTCATTTTCCGCTTCAGTAGGCTAACACGCAATTCTTACAGATTCGCGACAGACCGCGGGAGCCTTCGCGTAACCGGTTTGTTTACCGGCGGATAGCGCTGTGCAGGCCCGGTGAAGTCACCGTCAAAGCTTTGCGTGAAACGGCTTCGCGCTGGCACTCTTGCTCTATGAAGCTCATCTGTCTGGCCGCTATGTTGGCCTGTTCGCTGCTCGCTCAATCCAACGCCACGGACGCCTCGGTTTCGGGCTACGTCACGGACGCGCAAAAGGCCACGCTTCCGCGCGCTTCGGTGCTTCTGCGCAACAAAGCCACCAACCAGCAGCTGGAGACGGTCACTAACGAGGGCGGCTACTACCGCTTCCCCCTCGTTCGTATCGGTGAGTATGAAATTACCGTGAAGGCGCCATCGATGGCCGAGTACCGGCAGGAGGGCATTCGGCTCAGCGTGGGCCAGCAGGCTCGTATTGACGTGACCTTGAGCGTGGGATCGGTGAGCGAAACCGTGACGGTCACCGCCGATGCGTCCATCGTGGGAAGCGGCGCGGCCACTGGGCAAGGCGAAGTTCTCGGCGAACGCGCGGTTCGCGAGCTGCCCATCACTTCGCGAAACGTTTACAACTTCCATCTCTTGGGACCGGGCGTCAAGGGACTGCCGTCGTCGGGATTTGGCACCACGCAGTTTCTTTTCGGCGGGCACAATCGCAGCACTTGGACGGTGGACGGGCTCGATAACACGCAGCGGCGCTTTAACCGGCAGATCCGTCTGGTTATCTCGACGCCGGAATCCGTCGAGGAGATGCAGGTGCTGTCCGGGGGCTACTCCGCCGAATTCGGGCGCGCGGCGGGAGGCGTGATCAACGTGATCAGCCGGTCGGGTTCGAACGAACTGCATGGCTCGGGCATGTGGCTCTACCGGCCGAACGATCTCACGGCGCGTCCGCCGCTGGCGGCTAACAAGCCGCAACAGACTTGGTGGATGGTCTCGGGCAACCTTTCCGGGGCGCTCATCAAGGACAAGCTCTTCTACTTCATTAACAACGAGTACAACCCCCTGACGCGGCCCGAGCCCGTCACCATCAATGCCGATGCCGCCCGCGCCCTTGGCCTCTCCCCACAGGACCTAGCCAACTCCCCTTTCGGCGAAACCTTCCATACCCCCTCCGCCAAATTGAACTTTCAACTCAACGCCAAGAATAGCGGTTTCATCCGCTACAACCGCTTCACGAACGATCAACCCGGCGCGGGCGGCGGGCTGACGGCGATCAGCCGCAGCCTGACGTTCGAGGACCGCATGAATGGCGGCGCGGTGCAACTGGCTACCGTTGTGTCGCCCTCGATCTTGAACGAACTCCGTTTTGGCGTCAATCGCCGTTCGGAGATCCGCAACCCATACGTCCCAGGGGATCCGAACGGATTCCACGTCAATATCACCGGCGTCGCGAACTTCGGCGTCAATCCTCTGGCCGGGAGCGAATCGATCGAAACTTCCAATCAGATCATCGATAACGTCAGTTGGACGCGAGGACGCCACACTTTCAAGTTCGGCGCCGACTACCAAATCACGGATTTCAAGCTGCGCGCGGCGCTGGGCCGCACCTACACCTTCGGCGGCCTTAGCGCGAACGCGGCGCGTCCCGCCGTGTCACCGCTCAATCACTACCTATTCACCACCCAGCGCCTCATCGATCCCGCTACGAACCGGCCTTACTCATACACCACGTTGAGCCAAGTTCTCGGCCAGCGCGACATCGGACTCCGCTTCAACTACCTCAACTTTTTCGCGCAAGACGAATGGCGCGTCGCACCCAGCTTGACGCTCACTCTCGGTCTCCGCTACGAAGCCACGTTGTTTCCCACGCTCGACGAGCAGGCGCCGAATCCACTTTCGCGCAAGATCAACAACGACTTGAATAACTTCGCGCCTCGCTTCGGCTTCAGTTGGGCGCCGGGCAATCGCAAGACGGTGGTACGCGGCGGCTACGGTCTTTTTTACGACTCCACCGGACTCGATCTCGTGGTCAACGCCGCGCAGCAGAACGGCCGCCGCGTGTTGGCCTACACGATTCCCGGTACGGACGCGACGGCGCCGCCCTTCGGCCAGATTCTTTCCAGCGCGCCCTCCGCTTTCCAGATCGCGCCCGACATCAATATCTTCCCGGAGAACTTCCAGATCATGTACGGGCACAATGCGAACTTGCAGATCGAGCGTGAGGTTTTGCAGGATCTCGCGGTTAACGTGCAGTATTCCTTCTGGGGCCATCGCTTCGCGCCTTACGCGCGCGACACGAACTTGAGCGCGCCGGCGAGCTTTCTGGCCGACGGCCGCCCGGTGTTTCGCGGCTCGGCGGGCCGCCCCGATACCCGCTTCCGCCGCGTGCTGCTTATCGATTCCGGCTCGACTTCGAACTACAACGCCCTGGACCTCACCATCCGCAAGCGCTTCGCGAGCGGTCTGCAGTTCTCCACGACCTGGTCCTGGTCCCACGCGCTGAGCGACTCCAACATGCAAGGCGGCGCGTCGATGGATCCCACTAACCGGCGCCTCGATTACGGCAACTCCAACGGCGACGTGCGCCACAACGTCGCGTTCCAGAGCCTCTACGCGCCCGAGTTGAAGACGCCGGCGCTGCGCTGGATCAACGGCTTCCAGTTCTCGACCGTCACGTTCTACAACAGCGGTTTTCCCGTCAATGTCGTGGCGGGGCCGGACCTCAACAACGATCTCACGACCAACGACCGGCTTCCTGGCCGCGGCCGCAACGCCGTTTTCGGCCCCGATTATTTCCAGGTCGATTTCCGCCTCGCCCGCAACATCACTTTCCGCGAACGCTATCAGGTGCAACTTATCGCGGAAAGCGAAAACCTCTTCAATCGGCTAAACGCCAATTGCTCCATTGAAGGCTGCACGGGCGCGGTGGTGAATCGCGATGGCGCCGCCGATCTTCTCCGTATCACCTCGGCCCGCGCGGGCCGTTACCTTCAATTCGGATTCCGCTTCAAATTCTAATGACTCGACTCTTCGTTGTTTTCACGCTCGCTCTTTCGGCTTGGGCGGCCTCCCCCGAGGCGCTGGCCGATAAGATCTTTCCGGCTCTGAAACTGATGCGGGCCAGCGCCGGGATCCGGGCTATCCGGTTGGAAAAGGACCCGGCGCTTATATGGTCCGGGCCGCAAATCGTCGAAGCCGAATCGCGGCTGCGGGAGCTTTATGGCAAGGAGGCCGGCGTCCGGCATTTGGTGGACACGACTTTGCGGCAATCCCATCTCGCTGAGCTGCACGCGAAACTGGCGGGAGAGGATTTGCTTTCCGCCGTCTTCCGCGAAGCCGCATTGAACATGAATCGCCTGATCGATGTCTACCAGTCCGGTGATGCGCCAAGATATCCCTTGATCGACGCCCCCTCTCAGGACGTGAAGAGCCCAACCTATCTGCGCATGATCGAAATCGGCAAGCGTATTATTGCCTCCGAAACGCGCGCGGATGACGCTTTCTTCAGCGCTTCGGTGCGTTACGCGGTGCTTCTGCTGGAACTGAACCGGCGCGATGAAGCGGTCCGCTTCGAGCCCATGGAGTCCGGCGAGAATCGCGCGGCCGTGCTTCGCGCCCGTACCCTCGCCTTGGGGGAATACCGCTACTCCGCCATCGTCGTGCCGGGCGCCGGTTCCGACCGCCCAGGTGTGCCGCTATCGCCGTACGGAAAGCTTCGTCTTCGCGTGGCGGCGGCGCGATACCACGCCAAACAAGCGCCGTTCGTCATCGTCTCCGGCGGTTACGTTCATCCGAACCAGACTCCGTTCAACGAAGCCTTTGAGATGAAAAAGTCCCTTATGGAAGACTTCGGCGTGCCCGCCGATGCCGTGGTGATCGATCCCCATGCCCGGCACACCACCACGAACCTTCGCAACGCGGCGCGCCTGATCCACCGCTACGGCCTCGGCTTCGAGAAGACCGCGCTGATCGTCACCGATCCGGGGCAGAGCGCCTACATCGAAAACACTAAGTTCGTGAAGCGGTGCCTGGATGAGATGCGCCACGTACCCTTCGCTTCGCTGCGGCGGACGTCGGAGTTCGATCTCGAGTTCCGCCCCGCGCTAGAGGCCTTGCACGTTGCCGCAAGCGACCCCCTCGATCCATAAATCGCGGTGCTATCGTCAAACTATGGCCCCCGTCACCAATCTGGTTTCGGTCGAAGACTACCTCGCCACGGACTACATGCCCAACGCGGAGTATGAGGACGGGGTCGTCCGCCACAAATCCATGCCGACCTATTTGCACAACCGGATTGCGCGGGAACTCATGCTGCTCATCATGAAGTACAACCCCACTCTCGACGCAGTGCAGGAACAGCACGTGCAGATTCGCGAAGGCAAATATCTGATTCCGGATGTCCTCGCTCAATATTCAAATGATATCCAGTCGCCGTACGTCAACCGGCCCGTACCTCTTTGCGCGGAGGTGCTCTCCCCGCAAGATACAATCAGTCAGGTTTTCGCAAAATGCGAGGAATATCACCGCTGGGGAGTTCCGACAGTCTGGGTTGTTGATCCGCAAACAAGGCTGGCCTGGATCTACAGTCAAGGCGGCGTCCCGCACGAAGTTTCACCTACGGCCAACCTAGTGGCGGAGAACCTTTCTATCCCACTCGCCGAGGTTTTCCGCGGCCTGCCACTTTAGTCTGCTAGTCCAGATCGCGAGTTACGGCGCGCTCTCTACCTCGCCGCTTGTATCCGCGCTTCGCCGTTCGCCGCGAAATAGGTTCCGGCCAAATCCTCTTGCGCCTGGCGTTCGCGGATGGTGCGCAGGTGATAAAACTGCGCCTGCGCGCGCATTCTGTCGACGTCGAGAATCATATAGCCGCGGCGGAAGAGTTCCACGAATTGCACGTGCGGATGGGTGGCGCGAATCTGCGCGGCGAAACCGGCCGCCTGCGCCGCGTCGTCGATGCCGGGGCTGGTGACCGCGGGCGTTACGAACTCCACCGCTTGGCGCGTGGCGAGGGCCGTGCCGGCCGCGAAGGGATTGGCGGCGATTTCATTGGCCCAACTGGTGTGGATGTCGCCTGTGAGCACGACGACATTGTCGATGCGTTGCGCGGCGAGATAGCCTAGGATGCGATTGCGGCTCGCGACATAGCCGTCCCATTGGTCCGCGTTGAAGGGCGATCCGTCGGTGTTGAGTAACTGCGCCATCATGACTTGCTGGCCGAGCAAGCGCCACGCCGCGCCGCGTTCTTTCGAGGTGAGCATTTTGCGGAAGAGCCATTCTTCTTGCGCGGGGCCGAGCAGGGTGCGGCTGGGCGAGAGGATGTCGGGCGAATTGGCGGCGGCTTGGCGGTCGCGCGCTTCGAGGCGGGTGTCGAGCATCGTTAAGTCCAGCAGATCGCCGAAACGGAAGCTGCGATAGATGCTCATATCCTGCCAGGGATTGTCGCGCACGGGCATCCATTCTTGCCACGCCAAGGCGGATACGGCGCGGCGTTGGCTCCAGTCGCCCTCGGTGGCGGGTTGGTGGTTCTGCGCGCCGCCGACCCAGGAATCGTTGGTCGATTCGTGATCGTCCCAGACGACGATCCAGGGGTGCACGCGATGCGCTTCTTGCAGATCCGGATCGAGCCGGTACTGGCCGTAGCGCTGGCGGTAATCGGCGAGCGTGACAATCTCTTTGTCCGGCGACGGCACACGGCCGAGCGCCGCGCCATCTCCGTACTGCTCGTTGGCGTACTCGTAGATGTAGTCGCCGAGGTGCAAAACGGCGTCGAGGTCCATGCGTTGCGCGATAAGCCGGTAGGCGTTGAAGAAGCCGAACGGATGGTTCGAGCAGGAGGTCACGGCAAGGCGCGCGCGCTCCATGCGGCCGGCGGGAAGGGTTTTGGTTCGGCCCACCGGAGAGAGCGTGCCCTTGTAGCTGAACTGGTAATAATACGTGCCACCGGGCTCCAGGCGGTTCACGTCGACTTTGACCGTGAAGTCGTAGCCGGAGTTGGTGCCGGTGACGCCGCTTTGCAGAACGTTGCGCATCGCCATGTCGCTGGCGATCTGCCATTCGACGGCGAGCAAATCGTCCGGCGCGGTAGGGGTGACGCGGGTCCAAATGATGACGCGGTCGGCGAGGGGGTCGCCGCTGGCCACGCCGTGCGCGAACGGGGACATGGTGGAGGATTGGGCTTCCATGCCGCGAGTGAGGAAGGCCGCGCTCGCGGCGGCGCCAAAGGATCGTCGGGACAGCTTCATGTTTGGCGAGGTTACCAAGCGGCTGTAAACGTGCGGTGACGGTCCCATCGCGATTGGGTGAATTCCGTTGCGGGAGAATAGAGTCGATGCGGGCGATTCTATTGGCGTTTTTGCTGGGCTGGGCTCAAGAGCCGCACACCATCGCTTCGCCAAGAGTGGAAGGCCGCATCGTGGACGCGGCGGACGATCATCCAGTGGCCGGCGCGAAGATCACGATTTGCCACGAGGACCGCGGGGAGGATTATCGCGGGAATAGCGCGGAGAGTGGCGACGATGGCTATTTCGCCATTGTCGCGCCGGAGCGGACTCCGTTTCATCTAGCGATAGAGAAGGCGGGCTACGTGAGCCAAGGGGATCATTCGGGTAAACGGCCGGAATCGCGGAGCTATTTCATGAAGGATTTCGACAAGCACGCGGGCGTGCGGTACCGCTTGGTGAAAGAGCGCAGGTAGTCCGGAGTTCGAGAAGGGCGATGGGCGAAGAGAAGGGGCAGGGAGGGCCCACGGCCGCCCGGCGTAATTTATTCTGGTAGTTCAGCTTCATGTTGCTCGCCCGCTACGAAAAGTGGCTTGACCGTTGGGAGACGGATCTGGCCACGCGCTCTACCGACCGCGTTGTCCGTCCCTTTGAATGGGGAAGCGACTGGCTGGGCGCGCCGGGCCTCGCCGAAGGCGAACACGAATCGTGGCTTGCGGCCTACAATCAGCGAGCCATTGCGGGCAGCGACGAGTATTTCGCTCACGAAACGCCGAAGGATTTCGCGCTGGACGGCGAATGGCTGCGCTTCACCTCCCCGCTCGACTCGCCCTATCCCGAGAACAACCTCGTCGAGGCCCGTTGGTTTCCGACGCCGGGAGGCAAGCCTAACAAGTACAAGCGGGCGGTTCTCGTTCTGCCGCACTGGAACTCTCATGCGCAACAGCATGTGGCTTTGTGCCAGGGTTTCCAGAGGCTGGGAATTCCCGCGCTGCGGCTGAGTCTGCCGTACCACGACCGCCGGATGCCGCCGCCTTTGACGCGGGCGGATTACGCGGTGAGTTCCAATATCGGACGTACCTTGCACGCGACGCGGCAAGCCGTGCTGGACATCAAGGCCGCCGTCGACTGGCTGCAATCGCGGGGATTTGAGCGGATTGGACTGGTCGGCACTAGCCTGGGAAGCTGTTACGCGTTTCTTGCCAGCGCTCACGACCCCCGGGTTCAAGTGAATGTCTTTAATCACTGCTCGGCGCGTTTTGGCGACGTGGTTTGGACCGGTCTGTCGACGCGGCACATCAAGAAGAGCCTTGAGGAGCATCTTAGCCTGGAGCGGCTGCAGCGGGTTTGGGACGCGATGAGCCCACGCTACTTCATGGAGAAGTATGCCCGCCACCAACACAAGAAGAACCTCTTCATCTACACCACTTACGACACGACGTTTCTGCCGCGCTACAGCGAGGAGATTTTGGCCGACGTACGGCGGCATCGGGTGCCGCATAAGCTGGTGGTTCTTCCTTGTGGCCACTACACCATGGGTGAGTCCCCGTTCAAGTTTCTGGTGGGCTATCACATCATTAGTTTCATGGCGCGTAAGCTGCGCTGACGTGAAGCGGGGGATAGGGGACCGGCGGCGGGGCTAACCGCCGATAGCGTACATCGGACGAGGCGGCGGAACGAATTGCTCGGCGCCGATTTGGTGGCCGATCCATTTGCGCCGGAGATTCTCCTTGATGGCGGCGGCGACGGCGGTTTCCGGGTTCGGGCCGCGGAGTTGGGGCCGGATGTCCATCTCCTCAACGGCGAAGAGGCAATAGCGGAGGCGGCCGTCGGCCGTGAGGCGGATGCGGTTGCAGTTGAGGCAGAAGGGCTTGGTGACGCTGGCGATGAAGCCGACGCGTTGGCCTGTGTCGCGGTACTTGAATTCCGTGGCGGGGGCTCTGGGGTCCTGGTCGGGGACGGCGTCAAGCTGGCCGAATTCGTCCCGCAACATGGCGAGCATCTGATCCATCGTTAGGACCTGTTTGGAATCCCAGAGGCCTTGGTGGTCGAGCGGCATGTACTCGATGAAGCGGACTTCCATGTCGCGCTCGCGGGCGAAGCGAGCCATGGGAATGATATCCGGGTCCGTGACGCCCTTGACGGCGACGGCGTTGATCTTGATGGGACCGAAACCTCGGGCTTGGGCCTTATCGATGCTTTCGAGCACGCGGGGGAGTTCATCGCGGCGGGTGATTTGGTGGAAGCGTTCGCGGTCGAGTGTGTCGAGGTGAATATTTAGGCGGCGGAGACCGGCGTTGTAGAGCGCTTCGGCTTGCGCGCCCAAGAGGACGGCGTTGGTGGTTAGCGCAATGTCTTCGATGCCCTCGATTTCGTGCAAGAGCGCGATGAGTTTGTGCAAGTCCTTGCGGGCTAGGGGTTCGCCGCCGGTGATGCGGAGCTTGCGGACGCCGAGGCCGGCGGCGATGCGTACGAAGTGCGCCATTTCCTCGAAGCTCAGGATTTCGGGCTTGGGCGCGTACTGGCCGCCCTCCTCGGGCATGCAGTAGAAGCAGCGGATATTACAGCGGTCCGTAACGCTGATGCGTAGGTTGTCGTGGAGGCGGCCGAAGTTGTCGAATAAGGCCATGGGCTTCGGTTAGAGCGCCAGCATGCGCTCGATGGGCAGGCGGGCGCGCTCCATGATTTCGGCGGGCAGTTCGACGCGGGGTTGCAGGGTTTCCAGCGAGAGCTTTAACTTTTCGAGGGTGTTCATTTTCATGAAGGGGCACTCGGAGCAATTGCAGTGTTCGTTGGCGACGAAGTAGAACTTTTTGCCGGGAGCGAGCTTTTCGAGCGAATGGCGCACGCCGCTTTCGGTCATGACGATCCATTCGGGGTGTTCGCTTCTTACACAGTGATCGATGATGGCGGAGGTGGAACCGATGTAGTCGGCCATGGCGAGGACCTCGGCGGGGCACTCGGGGTGAGCGGCGATCATGGCCTCGGGGTGCGCGAAACGGGCTTCGGTGAGTTTGCGGGGAGCGAAGGTGGCGTGGACGATGCAAGCGCCTTGCCAAATGCGCATATTGGCGCGGCCGGTTTGCTGCTTAACGTAGTTGCCGAGGTTGATGTCCGGGCAGAAGAGGATGGGCTTTTCGGCGGGGATCGAGTTCACGACTTGGACGGCATTGCGCGAGGTGCAGATGATGTCGCTCTCGGCTTTGACGGCGGCCGAAGTGTTGATGTAGCTGACGACGACGTGATCGGGGTAGCGTTGCTTGAAGGCGCGGACCTGGTGGGCGGGACAGGAATCGACGAGGCTGCAACCGGCGTTGGCGTCGGGGACGACGACGATCCTTTCGGGGTTGAGGAGCTTGGCGGTTTCGGCCATGAAGTAGACGCCGCAGAAGGCGATTACTTCGCCATCGAAAGTCTTCGCTTTGCGGGCGAGTTCAAGGCTGTCGCCGATGACGTCGGCAAGTTCTTGGATCTCGCTTTCCTGGTAGTGGTGGGCCAGGATGATGGCGTTGCGGGACTTCTTGAGCTCAAGGATTTCCTCGGCTAGGTTGAGCGGGGCGGTTACGGCTGACATGGAAGTGCGCGCGGCACTATGGCTCGCGGGTACTCCCATTATCCGCTAACAAGCGAGTTGGACGGCGATGGGGCACCCTTGGATTCGAAGGCGCGGCTAGCCGGCGATTTCGCGGCGTCGGGGCGTCACGTTTTCCATGGGAAGGAGTTTGCCGCCGGTGGCGGGGACGGAGTCGCGATTGCCGCCGTTGCCTACGCGCTTGGGGAGGCTGCCGAGCGCACCGCCGATTGCGCCGCCAATGTTGCCGCCGAGCGCGGCGGCCGTCATGTCGCTGTTGGCGCTGCGGGAACTAAAGACACTGCAGGCCTTGGCGAGTTTCTGAATGTCGCCACCGTCCTCGACGACCATCTCATGCTCCACCCAATTGCTTAAGGGGATATTGCGAAAGAAGAGGCGTTCCTGAAGCACCATGCTCTTACGGTTCAGGAAAAGGCTTTTGGATTCGCGCATATAGTGGCGTTCCTCGACGCGGAAGTCCGCCAGAAATTCATCTAGCGCCTTGCGCCGCGCCATCTCCTCGGTCGCGCGCACGGTTTCTTCTAAAGTCTTTTGGCTGGTGCTGATCACGGCGCGGGCTTCGGCGAGCGTTTCCCGTTCCTTCGCCACGGCCACTTCCAATTTCGACTGCATCAAGAAGTACGCCATCAAGGCCGAACCGGCCGCCACAAAGAGGGGGAGAAGAAGCCAGAGCATCGCATCCATGGAAGACATTCCTTAGGTCGTCTATCGGTGCGCGGCCGGCAAAGGTTTAGAGCTAGGGCGAAATTCTTAGTTGCAGGCCCGGAAAAACACCTAAGAGAAGGCCCGCAAGTTTCAGGGCCAATGCGGAAAAGCGCCGCTCCCGCCGATACTAAACTGTTTAGTTACGCGATGCACGAAACAGGCCCAGCCGTAACGGCGCTGCTGCGCTCCTGGGAGGATGGCGAGGCAGCCGCGCTCCACGCCGTCACCGAGGCGCTCTACGCGCAGTTGCGGGCGGTCGCGGGCTCGCAATTGGCGCGCGAAGCGCCGGGACATACCTTGCAAGCCACGGCCCTAGTGCACGAAGCCTATCTGAAGATGCAGGGCAAAGCCGTGAGCGGTTGCCGGGACCGGAAACATTTTCTCGCCATCGCGTCGCGCGTCATGCGCTGCATTCTCGTGGACCACGCCCGTGCGCACAAGCGCCAGAAACGCGACGGCGGACACCAAGTGACGCTGCACGAATTCGCCGCCTGGACGGGCGACCGCACGGGAGTGATTGAAATTCACGACGCCCTCGACAAACTCGCCGGCATTGACGCGCGCAAGGTGCGCGCCATCGAGTTGGTCTCCTTCGCGGGCGCCTCGTACGCCGAAGCCGCGGAAATGCTGGAGGTCTCCGAAGCGACCCTGCATCGCGATTTGAAGATGGCCCGAGCCTGGTTGAAATCGGAGTTGCAACACGCGGCATGAGTCAAATGGATGCGTCGATGTGGCGCAAAGTAGAGACGTTGTTCCACCGGGCGTCGGAGTTGCCGCCGGAGCGGCAGAAGGATTATCTCGAAGGCGAGTGCGCGGGCGACGCCGGTTTGATGGCGCATGTCGAAAAGCTGCTAGCGTCCGCGACTGGTGGCGATCCTCTCGGCGCGGCCATCCAAGACGCCGCCAAGCTGACCTTGGACGAAGTGCAAAACGGCGATAGCGTTGGGCCCTACCGTATCGAAGCCGCGATTGGGCAAGGTGGCATGGGCGCCGTCTATCGCGCCACGCGCCAAGGCGAGGACTTCACGCAGACCGTGGCATTGAAGTTGATCCAAAGCTACTTGCAGGGCGGCCGCGCGGGCGAGGCGATCGCGGAACGTTTTCGCCGCGAACGGCAGATCCTCGCGCGCCTGGAGCATCCGAACATCGCGCGGCTTCTCGATGGCGGAGAATGGAAAGGCCGCTTGTACCTGGCCATGGAACTGGTGGACGGCACCCCCGTGGACCGCTATTGCCAAGAGCAGGCGCTCGACGTGAACGGCAAGGCGCGCTTGTTCGCGAAGATCTGCGCGGCGGTGGCCTACGCCCACGGGCAACTCGTCGTACATCGCGACATCAAACCGCAGAACATCTTGGTGACCGGCGACGGTACGCCGAAGCTCCTCGACTTCGGCATCGCCAAGGCGATGGAAGAAGACGAAGCGCTGACGCGAGCCAGCGAACGCCTTCTCACGCCGCAATACGCCGCGCCCGAGCAGATCCTGGGCAAGCCCGTCACCACCGCAACGGACGTCTACAGCCTGGGCGCGCTGCTCTATCAACTCTTGACGGGCAAGCCACCTTTCGCGCGCGAGGAACTCAGCGGCTTCGCGCTAGAGAAAGCGATCTGCGAGCAGGATCCACCTGCGCCCAGCGCTTCGGCCAAAGTGGATCGCGATCTCGATGCGATCGTGGCCAAGGCGACGCGCAAGGAGCCCGCTCAGCGTTACTCTTCCGTCGCGGCGCTGCAGGCAGACCTGGAGCGCTATCTCGGCGGCTACCCCGTGGAGGCGCGTCGCGGCAACTGGCGTTACCGGAGCGTGAAGTTCTTGCGCCGGCGCGCGGGGGTGTTGACGGCGGGCGGGCTGGTGGGCGTGGCGCTGGTGGGTGGCGCCGTCGCGACGCGAATCCAGCAACAAAAGGCCGAGCGGCGTTTCGAGGACGTGCGCGTGCTGGCCAATAGTTTCCTCTTCGACTTCCATGACAGCATCGTGGGTCTACAAGGCTCCATGAAGGCCAGGCAGATGGTGGTGAAACGCGCCGTGGAGTACCTTGACAAGCTGGCGGCGGAATCTGGGAGTGACGCCCGCCTCCTTAAAGACTTAGCCGAAGGCTACGACCGGGTACGCCAAATACAGTACTCGCAGCGTTCTGGGCATTTGAACGATAGCAAAGGCGCACTCGAGAGCGCGGCGAAAGTGATCGCGATGCGGAAACGGTTGCTTGAGCAATCGCCGCGGGACGGCGAGACGATCGGGAAGTTGGCGAAGTCGAATCTCGAAACGTATTTGATCCTGACCGAGGTAAAGGGCGTCCAGGATGCCAAGCCCTTCCTCGATGAGGCCGTGCGGCTGACGGCGCTCCGGGGAACGGTGGATAAAGACGACGAGCGGCAGGAGCGGGATCTCGCCGAACTTGCGATGCAAGAGGCGCAGATGTGGGGTCATCGCGGGAACGGGGACCAAGCCGTGTCGCGTTCCGCCGAAGGCGTCCGGCTCTATGAAAAGAACCTCGCGCGAGGCAAGACCGCCCGGCGGCGGAAACTCTATGGCCAAGCGCTGTTACGTCATGGATTGGCGTTATCGATGACGGCGAACCGCCCGCTGGAGGCCGTACCGGTCTTTGAGAAAGCCTACAAGCTCTATAGCGAGATGGAGGCCGATACGCCGGCGGACTCGCTCGGGAAAGTCTTGAAGGGTCAGAGCCTCGCCTTCATCGGCCTGTCCTATGCCATCGCCGATAAACACAAAGAGGCGCTGGCGCCACGCAGGGAATCTTTGCGTATCGCCGAGGAAATCGCCGCCAAGGATCCGGACAACGCGCAGACCTTGCGCGACGTCGCGGTGGCTTGCATCAACACGGCACAGAATGAGTTCAAGCTGGGGAACGCGCCCGAGGCCGTCCGCCTGGGCCGCCGCATGATCAGCGTCTTCGAGCAACTTCTCAAAAAAAGCCCAGAAAGCAAACAAAGCAGGGATGATCTGGCCGCCGCGAAAGAAGACTTGGCGGAGTATGTGGCGGCTGCGGGGGGCAAAAACGAAGCGCTCGCCTTGATGCGCGAAGCCTTGGCCGTACGCGAGACGGACGGCAAGAAGTACTCGGAGAACGGACTCTTGCAATCGCGGTTGGCCCACGCCTACGAAACCATGGGGAACCTGCATCGAGATTGGAATGAGAAGGCGGCCGCGGCGCAACGCTATCGCCTGGCCGTGGGAGTCTACGAGGGGATGGAGAAGAAGAGCCAACTGAGCGGACGCGACCGTGGCGACTGGGAGCGCGCCAAGAAGTCGCTCGCGGCGTTAGGCCCGGCCTAGGAATGAAAAAGGGCGGAAGCCCCGAAGGACCTCCGCCTGCAATTTCTGGAGAGGAGACAAGCTAGGTTAGGTACTACATATCGCGGCGCCTCCCTCTCGCCAAGTACAACAACACTCCACCCGCTCCGATGCTAAAGAGCGTGGACGGTTCGGGCACGTCGCTTACGCTGACGCTGAAGTTCGCCGAGAGCGAATTCGACCCGACGTAGCAGTCGACACAAGTGTTCGGGTTGTCCGAGAACACGTCGTAGAGCACGGTGAGCAGGCCCGTGTTCACCGCGCCGATCGCGGCGAAGGGATCAAGGGTGTAAGCCCCCACGCCTTCGCCGGTCAGCAAGGTGAAGTTCTGGATCCAGCTATTGGAACCCGGAGCCAGAACGAAGTCCATGGGACCTCCCTGCAGTCCGATACGGTCCTCGTAAATGCCGAGAGCCGGATTGGATTCGCCCGACAGGAAGCTACCGGTAAAGCTGATCCAATTGCTTGGATCGGCGATGACCGAGAAGCCCCAGCCGATGCTTTGTCCGGGGTTGCCGGAGATGTTGGGATTCTCCAGCGTAAAGACCGGATTGGCCCAAGCGCCGAGAGCGGCAGTCAGCAGAAGAAGGGTTCGCTTCAGTTTGGTGGTGAGTGTTTTCATTTTCGTTTCTCCTTTTCAGTGACTTTGCTTCTAGCGGAAGAGGTTGAGGGTCATGAACCCAGTGAGGCCAGAGCTATCAACGTAGGTCACGCTGAACTGTACGCGCTGCGCCGAGGCCGGCCATTGGAAGCTGATGTTGCGGGTCGCGCTCGCGCCGGGGGCCAGATCGCCGAAGGCGACCGGCATTGGCGTCATCACGCTGACGGTACCCGTGCCGCCGCTGACGCGGATGCCGGAGATCCCGGTAATGCGGGCTGCCGTCGAGAGGCCGAGGCCCTTATTGGTGAGCGTGAGCGGCACGATGCGCTCATCCGCGGCCACGCCGTCCGTCCTTGCGCCACCGGGCGCGAGAGTCAGTTGCGGCAAACCGGCGGGCGTGAAGTTGGCGACGATGTTTCTGGGACCGGTCACCACGAAGGTGGCCGAGGAAGCCGGGGAGACAAGATCACCGGTGAAGCCGGCGAAGTTGAATCCCGGAAGCGCCGAGGCGCCGATGGAGACGGGGCTGCCAGCCGTGCGCCAGCCACCGCCGCTCACCGTGCCGGCATTGGCGGGCGAAGCCTGGAGGCGGATGAGGAACTCGGTCTGGAAATACGCCGTAAATCCGGTTGGGGATTCTGGAGCGACGATGGTCTGCGTTTGGCTCCCGCCATTGCTCCAACTGGCGAAGGGCCAGCGGGTATCCAGCGACGAGACCAATGGCTCGCGGGCCGTAACCGTATAAGCGCGGCCGGGCGTCATTGAGAGGACGACTGGCAGGTTGTGAACCGCAGCGCCGTCCACCACGATGGCGGTCCCGGGCACGTTGGAGTTGAAGGTCACAAAGACCGTGCGGTTCTCGCGGAACGAGGCGACAACCGAACGAGGTTCGGACATAACGACCCGGGTGCTTGGGTCGGTACCGGTGGCGCTGCCGAGCCAACGGTCGAAGAGCCAGCCCTGAATGGCGAGGGCTCGCACATCGACATTGGCGCCGGAGGGATAGAAGCCGTCGGGGGACGTGGGGGAGAGGCTTATCGCGCCACCTTGATTGTTGGCGACCGAGGCTGTCAGCCGGTAGTCGAGATCCAGGTTGGCGACCAGAGCCTGGCCATCACGGCTAGCGGTGAAGGTCACCGTGTTACCCGCGGTGACGGCGCCGTTGACGCTCCAGTTGCGGCCACGGTAGCGGACGCCGTCTTCGATCGATTCCGGGAACGAGACCGTGTGCTGGGTGTTGGGCTGCCAGACGAAGTTCGTCGGGGTCCGGAAGCTCACTCCGTCGACGAGGACCGTACGGCCGGCGGGGAGAGTCGTAATGGTGGAGGTGTTCACGCGGTTAAAGATCACCTCGAAGTTGGCGTCGGCCGCCAAGGAGGAGGAGATCCGCACGGCGCCACGATACGTGCCAACCGGCAAGTTATTGCCGTCGGCATAAATCCGGATTTGGCCGGGCGTGCGGTTGCTCTCGATGAGCTCGACGCGCAGCCAAGGTTGCAGAGGCGTAGCCGAGAAGTCGACCACCGAGCCATTAGCCGTGGTGATAGAGGCGCCGGAGGAAGCCACCGTGCTACCCCAGAGCTCGATCGGACGGACCGGTTGCAGGTTGAAGGTGGTGAGCACCGCGAGTTGGACGGGGATCTCCAACTGGCCGAAACCCTGAGACGTAAGCGCGTCACGCACGGTCACCGTGCAGTTGTAAGTGCCGGCGGCGAGGTTGCGAATGGGGTCCGCCATGACGACGCGGAGGTTCGAAGCCGAGAGGTCCGTCTTAAGCCAATCGCAGGCAGGCGTGGCGGCGGGGTTCGACCCAAGGCCGCTTAGCGCAACGGTCTGCGAAGTCAACGTGTCGCCCGGCGTGAAGCGGAAGCTCAGCGATGTGGGCGTGGGGACGATCCGTTCCGTGATGGTTATCGGAAAGCGCCCGGTTTCGGCCCCGAGGTTGGATTGGTCGCCGAAGTAACCCGCCACATAGAGATGCGTGCCGAGCGGGAGGTTGTTGACCGTAACGGTGCCTTCACCGGAATCGCGCGAGGTGGAGCGTATCTGTCCGACGGCCGCCGTCTCCAACGGGACGGGGTTGCCGCTCGCGTCGGCGACGCGGTATAGCTTGAATTCGCCCGTGGGATTCATGGCCTCGTTGAGCTTGACGAGCACGCTAACGTTGGAGCCGCGGAGCGCCGTCGACGGCGTGGCCGTGACCGAGATCGACGGGAGAGCGCGCACAACGAGCGAGACGGGCAGTGTGTACTGGTCGACGCCGTTTAGGCTGAAGACGATGTTGGTGTTGTAGACGCCGGAGGCGAGGTTCGAGGCGGGCGCGGTGATGTCCACGGGCATTTCGTAAACGCCGTTGAGCAGCGCGTTGGCAGGAAGGTCGAAGGCGACCGGCAGCGCCGCGCTGAGACGCGCGCTGAGCTTCGTGTCCGGGGCGGCGCCGATGCGGACGAACTGGCGGGCCGGCGCATTGCCGCCCGGGTTCATGCGGAAGTTCATCGACGTCGTGTTGAAGGTGAGGTCCGGCACGCGAACGTTCGAGTGGCTGAGCCACACGCGGCGGCCCGCGGCGAGGGTGCGGAGTTCCTTGTTTTGCGGGCCGTTGCGAGGCGAGGCGAATTCGAATTCGCCGCCGAACTCAGCTTGGCAGCGGGCGTTGGCGAGATCGGCATTCCAGGGAATTTCGGCGGCCGTGATGCGCCAGTCGCGTTCCTGTAGCGTATTGCCGTATTCGCGCTTGCGGGCGCAGGCGACGGGCAAAGCGTTGGCTGGGTTCAGGCTGCTCCAGCGGCCGCGGGCGTTCATCGAGGCTGGGCCGGCGACGCCCCAGTCGTTTTCCTCCCAGCTCCAGATCATGGCCTCGAAGCGCCGGTCGGGGCCAAAGAAGGGCGAGATGTTCAGGGTCGAATTGAGCGCGTGAATGAAGTCGAGACCGATTTGCGAGACGCCACACTCGGCGGCTTGGCGGACATTCGATTCCGTGAAGTGGCCGGTGAAGGCGTCGCCGAAATTCGTGAGCGCGCGGCCTTCCGCGCTGTCCCACCAGGTGAGAGGCACGTTCTTGCCGCGATCGAACTGGTTGCGGCCATCGTCGGCGATGCAGCGCTCGAAGTCTTGATTCTTCGGGTGGTTGCTCTTCTGGAAGCGGCCGACGCCGTTGAAGATCCAGTTGCCGTTGGGAGTGTCGCCGCTATTGTGGCGGACGATGATCACGGACTTTTTCGCGTTGCGAATCTCCTGCAGAGTGGGCCAACGAGAGGGGTTCGGGAAGTTGTCGCGAAAGACGCGATGGCCGAGGTAGCGTTCGACTTCCAATTCGAGTTGCGCCATGGCGCCGCCCAGGCTTTTGTTGTCGAGCTTGATGTAGACGACTTGGCCGGGATTGGCGTCAAGCCAAGTGGCGACTTCCTGCAGCGCCATGCCGAAAAGCCGGTTGGCATAGCCGGGGAGCGCGCAGAGCGCAACCGAGCTGGCATGGCAAAGGCGCACCGCCAACTGCGAAACCGGTATGCCGATCGGCAGCCCCGTCATTAGGTAGTACTTGGGATCGAGCTCAATGGCGCGGGCGCCGGCGTTCAACTGGTCGGTGATCGAGAGCACCTGGTTGGTGTACAGGAAAGACTCGAAACCCTGTCGCGTGTTGGAGTAGGCGTTGTGCGCGGTGGGCCAAGTAACGAAGTTGATGGGAAGGTCTTTCCCGAGCTGGGAGGTTTGGTTCTCCAGGGCCCAACCAGCCCACGTGAAGTTGTTCCGGACACCGTAGGTGTTCCGGTTGTCGTCGCGGCAGACGCCGTCGACTTTTTTGAGCCCATGTTCGCAGGCGCGGTTGTCGCCGGCGACCATGTTGGCATATTCGAAATCCAATACGCCGCAAGCTCGCTGATTGAGGTTGCCGCAGTCGTAAACGTCTTGCGCCAGGGCCGGCATGAGGCTGGCCATGGCAAGGTAAGTGAGTCTTGAGAGTCGATGTTGACTCGACATAAGCTTGTCTCCTTTTCGCGAAATGAATCGCTAGCCTGTCTGCGACGAAGACAGGGCGGGACCCTCATGCCGGGTAAAAAAAAGTTTTTGGGGGGTTAGAGGCCGTCGACCTTGGCGCCGCTGAGGAGCTTGCCGGCGAGGCCGAGGCGGAAGCGTAGGGCGGCGCCCAGGGCTTGGCCCAGGGAGAACGTGAAGCCGGCGGTGCCGCCAAAGTTCTTGCCGTAGAACGTCGAGAGGCCGTGGAGGCGGTCGGCTTCGGCCGATTCGGCGTCGATGAGAGGCGTGTCGGCGGCAGCGCCGCCGAGGCGGAGGTCTTCGAGGACTTTGAGGCGCTTGCCGGCTTCGCGGATCTTGTGGAAGAGTTCCAGGTCGGCGTAGTTTTGGCCGTACTTGTCGGGGAAATAGTTGATGCTCGTAAGCGAGAGGCGCGGGTAGAGGACCGCGTGGTTGTAAGGATACTCGGCTTGAGAGGCGGGCACTTCGCGGAGCTTGGTGTCGCCGGGCTTGGGCAGCGCGTAGAAAGTCCCAGCCGGGGAAACGGCCCCGGCCTGAGGATCGGTCTTGATGGCTTCGAGCAAGGTGGGAATCGTCGTGGGCTCGACGGTGAGGCCGGGCGGCAGGTGGAGCAAATACTCGCCCTTGGCGGTACGTGTCGCGATGTTGAAGGCGCGAGTCCAGCCGAAGTTCTTGGGCAGGCGCATGAAGGTGACGTCTTCGAATTGTTCGTCGAGCGTGGCGCTGCCGTCGCGGCTGCCGCAGTCGACCACGAGGACTTCGAAGAGTTTCGGCTGCGGGGCTTCGCCTTCCGGTGGGGCGACGTCCGCGGGTCGCGCGGCCGCCAAGGAGGCGAGCGTGGCCTCTAGCGCGGTGCGCTGCGCTTGCGAAACGATGATGACGCTGACACGGGGACTGGATTCCATCGGACGGATCTTCAGGATATCGCGATGCGCTGGTAGCTAGCGCCAATCCAGGCGTCGCCCCGGACGATCTGCCGCGACTTGCGGAAGCTGCGGTCGAGAGCCGCTTCGATCTTCTCGACTTGCCAGTCGTAGTAGCCGCTGAGGACGAGCCAGCCTTCGGGGCGCAAAAGGCGGGCGTATTCGCTGGCGAGGTCGAGGTGGACGTAGCCGGGGATGTTGGCCAGGACCACATCGTAACGATCACCTCTGGATGCAAAGGACGGTCCTTGGTAGGTCTTGACTCCTCGTCGATGAGACATCTCGGCGGCGTCGGCTTCGAGGTCGCAGGCGATGACGGTCTTCGCGCCGAGCTTCGAGGCGGCTTCGCTCAGGATGCCCGTGCCGCATCCAAGATCGAAGACAGATTTGCCGTCGAGCGGGATCGTTTCTAGCATCTCAAGCGCCGCGCAGGTGGTGGCATGGTCGCCTCCGCCGAAGACAAGACCCGTTTGCATGATGAGCGCGTGGCGGCCTTCGGGCGCCGGAGCGTCGTCCCATTCGGGCCGCAGCCACCAACGCTCGCCGACGGGCTTTGCCGTCCAGGTGCGCTGGTAGCTCAGGTCGATTTCCCAGACGGCTGTTTCGAGCTTGCCGGAGTGGGCGTGGGAGAAGGCGCGGGCGACTTTGAAGTTGGTGAAGTAGACGACGCTGTGGCCGTTCTTGAGCTCGGCGCCGTCGACGGGCCAATCGCCGAAGTCCTCGCGCTCGCAGGGAATGGTCACTTGCCACATCGGGAAATTGCAATCATCCTTCTGTAACATTTTCAGGGGAAAATGTAGTTTGTGGAAAAGCGTGTAGTCATTCTCGGCGCGGGAATGAGCGGATTGATGGCGGCGCATGCGTTGCGGCGCGAGGGTGTTCCAGTCACCGTTATCGACAAGGGGAGCCGGCCGGGCGGGCGCATGGCGACGCGGCCTTTCGAGGGCGCGATCTTCGATTATGGGGCGCAGTTCTTTACGGTGCGGCATGAGAAGTTCGCGGCGTATCAACGGGCTTGGCAGACCCGCGGACTGGTGAAGGTATGGGGGCACGGCTTCAATGGCGCAAGCGACGGGCATCCGCGCTATGTCGGCCAGACGGGTATGAATTCGATCGCGGCGACCTTGGCGCAGGGCTTGCAGATCCAGAGCGGCGTTAAGGTGAGCCGGATAACGACGAGCGGAAGCGGCTGGAGTATCGAGACCGATATCGACGAGTCACTGGAGGCAGCGGCGATGATCGTGACGTGTCCGGCGCCGCAGGCGTTGACGCTGCTCGACTACACGATGAGCGTCAAGGACCGCGCGACGCTTGAGCGTTTGCAGTTTGAGCGCTGCCTCGCGTTGATGGCGATGCTCGATCACGAGGCGGAGTTGCCTGAGCCGGGCGCGAAGCAAGTGGAGAATGGCGAGCCCGTAAGCTGGGTGGCCGATAACCACCGCAAAGGCATTAGCCCGGTGGCGCAAGGATTGACGATCCACGCGGGGCCGCAGTTCAGCATGGCGAATTGGGAGACCGACGCCGACACCGTGGCGGCGAAGATGTTGAACGGCTACAAGGCTTCGGCTTGGAAGCTGCATCGGTGGAAGTACGCAAAGCCGCTGGTATTGCATGAAGACAGATGCTTAGCTTTGGACGCCCCCGCGCCAATGTTGTTGGCCGGCGACGCATTCGGAGAGCCTCGGGTGGAAGGCGCGGCGCTGAGCGGCCTTGCCGCGGCCGAGGAGTTGGTGCGCCGTCTCTAGCGGCTTGGGCCGGTGGGGCCGGTCACAGCAAGTAATGCAGAGAATGCGCGATTCATAACGGTAGGCTGGAAGGGCGATCTCACAACTCCGCGACTTAGAATTCCGGTGGGCCGCCCGTGCCGCCTTTCGGGTCGCTCCATTTTTCGGGGGCGCCTGGCATGAAATCGATGACTTGCTTTTGTTGGCGGAGTTTGGCTTGCAAGGCAGGGACATCCACTCTCGCCACCGCCGAATCCTTGCGCGCCGCCATCGCGGCGGCGACTCCCGCCGCGTGGCCGCCAATCATCCAGACGCTCTCGAGGCGGTAGGTGCAGAATCCGACATGACTGTAACTCGCCGCGCCGGGTACTAGAAGATTTCCACATTGGCCGGGCTTGGGAACCAGGGCGCGATAAGGAATCTGATAGGCCCAGCCCAAGCGCCAGATGCGGCCTTCGTTCACGAAGGCGTTTTCCGACACCGCCACGCGCTGGACGTGATGCGAATCGATGAAGTGGGAACTGATGCCGATGGAATCCGCCTTGCGGCGATCCACCGTGACATCCTTCTGAGTGACGATATACTGGCCACGCATGCGGCGGGCCTCGCGTACGTAAAGCTGGTAAGGCAAATTGCCGTTGCCGGAGAATTCCTCCCGATGCAATCCCCATTGGGCCATCTCGGCGCGCAGCGGCGCGGGGACGCGGTCATCGCCGCGCAGGTAGTACAGTAGCCCCAGCGTGTAATTCCAGTGGTCCGCCACGATTTCGTCGCGCTTCGCGTAGCCGGCGTTCGGGTAGTCGAACTGTCCGCCGAAATGTCCGAGGGAGATCACCGCCGCTTGCTTGTTGTTTACTTCGAACTTGCCGTTGCGGCGCGGATAGAGGTCGAGAATCTGGTTGAGCTTCGCGGCGTCTCGCACGGCCGCCAGCCAGTTACCGAGCAGGGCATAGCGTTTCGGATCGAAACTTTGCGGTTTTGGAATCTCGACGCGATAACGCGGATCTCTCGCGAAGGTGAGCCGGAAGTTGTAGTTCATGACGCCACGGTGAGCGTCTCCTTCGCGCAAGTCGCGAGTCCAAGCGGAGATGCCCGGCAGGAGCTTGCCACTCCCGTCGACGGCGCGCGCCTCTCGCGGCGACTTGTCGAAGCGAACGCCCGCGGCTTCCTCGTTGAATTCGGCGCGCGACTCCCGTCCAAATACCGACTCGACACCCGCGCGGGACATCAAATCGCCTTCATAGCCGGCGTCGACGAACACGCGAGCGCGCAGCGTTGCGCCGTCGCTCAATGTGATGGCTTCTATCGCCGCCTTTCTCTTGCGAACTTTCTCCACGCGCGATCCGTAACGAACCGTCACGTTCGCCTCGCGCAGCATCGCGAGATAGGTTAGCTCCGCCACGGAGCTTTCAAAGAAGAACTCAGGCTTGCCCGTACCGTAATGATCGCCAAGCCGTTTGTAGAATTCCAGTGCGATGCCGCCGAAGGTCCAGTGCAGCATGTGTTCGCTCTCGGCGGTATTGATGCCGCTGGTGCTCAGTCCGCCCACATGCTTGGTAGGCTCGATCAAGATCACCTTTGCCCCTTCACGCGCGGCCGCGATGGCGGCGGCGATGCCGCAGGGGACGCCACCATAAACGGCAACATCCCACGTATCCTCCACCGCGTCCGCCAGAAGCGGCGCGGCGGCAAGAAACTCACGCCGGGAGACGTTCATTTCGTTGGCACCAACGCAACGCTCAGGACTTGGCCGGCCTTGAGCAGGCGGGCGCGAAGTTCCGCGTAGTCCAGATCTTGCAGCGCGCTTTTCTTCTCCTGAGCCATCACGGCGGCGTGCGCGGCCGCTTCTCCAATACTCATGAAGGTGTGCTCCAGCCGGATCCCGCCATAGGCAACGTGCGAAGAACTTACGCACGTTGGCGTCAAAAGATTGATGGCTTCGTTGCGTTTCGGGACGAGGCTTCGGTACGAGATACCGAAAGGCCCCCAGTTGTTGTCGTCGAAGACAAAGCCTTCGTTATACGCGGCGCCATCACGCACGATTCGCCTTACGCTGTGGGTGTCCGTGGGCCAAAACGCGACGGCGATGGGATCGGCGACCGGCTCTGGATTGATGCGGCGGGTGTGGTGCTCGGTCAGGACGAAGTCGCTCACCATACGCCTTGCGTCTCGCACGTACAACTGGCGGGGCCAGCCGCCGTTGTCGGTGAACTCGTCTTTTGTGAGACCCCACTCGCGCCAGGCCTTGCGGGTTTCGGCGGGGATTTCCGGGTCGTTTTGCAGAAGCCAGAGAAGGCCTTGCGTGAAATCGAGATGATAGTTGTAAATCTCCGCGCGCTTGGCGGGGCTTCCCTCGGGCCATTCGCGGTTCATGCCATATAGATTGGCGCTCAGGTCGTGCCAGCTTCCCAAATCGGTCTTGTCGTTGGGCAGTTTCGCGACAGGGGTCCAAAGCTGGCCGCCCGCCTTTACGTAGCGGAAGTAGATTTCATATTGCGTCCGGTCGAAGTTCTTCGGCTTGGCGATCGGACGCCGATTCTCGGGTTTGCGTGTGAGACAAATGCGAAAGCAATAGGCCTGTAGATTCTTGTCGCCCGAGCCCGGAGTTCCAAGGGGTTCGTCTTGGATGGTAGGAATCAGGCCGCTCTTCGGATCGCCGGGAATGCGGTAGGGATCGACGCGCACTTTGAATTGCGCGTGAGTCGTTTCGGCGCGGATGCCGTTCTTCGTTTCGTTGTAGAGCGAGTTCGCCTCGCGGCCGACTATGGTGGAGATCCCGGCGGCGGCGAGGAGATCGCCCTCGATGGTGCAATCCAGGAAGATCTCTCCCTCGATACGCTTGCCGCTTTCCAAGTCGATGGCGACAAGGCGCGTTTGGCTCTTCTGTACGCCGCGGAGACGTTCTTCGCGATGAACCGCGATTCTGGGTTGTTCGCGCAGAAGGTCCTCGATCACGGATTCGGCGACGGAAGATTCGTATCGGTAGACCGGATGCGGCTTGCCGTACTTCTCGCCCACGCGGCGGTAGAACTCGGCGGTCAGCCCGCCTAGAGCTACGTCATTCCGGAACCAATGATTGTTGATGTCCGCGCCGCCTAGGCCTTCCACCACCATGCCCCCGAGGTGCTTCTCCGGTGCGACCAGAGCGACGCTCTTGCCTTGCCTCGCCGCCGACACGGCGGCCATCACCCCGGCCGCCGTCCCGCCATAGACGACTACGTCAGCGCCCGCCGCCAAATAGGCCGCGAGCAGAATGCCGCTTAAAAGTTTCAAACTGGAGAGGCTCCTAAAAGAAGAACTTTAACGCGAGTTGAATACTCCGCGGGCCTGAATTCGTGGCGAGTGCACGAATCACGCCGAAATTGCCCGCCGTGATATTTGCCGCCGGATTGCCAAAGGTTGGCGTGTTCGTCAGGTTGAAGAACTCGCTCCGGAACTGCAGCGTATACTTTTCACGGAAGCGGAAGTTCTTGAGGATCGAGAGATCGAGGTTCTGCAAGCCGTCGGTGCGGGTGCGCGGCAGATTACGAGGGGCATTGCCGAAGGTAAACGGTTGAATGGCGCCGAAGGCGTTGCGATTGAGCCAGCCGTCGATCGTCGGATTATCGAGAGAGGGATCGCCAATGGCGTTTGGCCGGGAGCCGCCGAAGGCGGGGGCGTTCGCGCTCACGCTGATAACGTTGCCGCTTTGGAGCGTCAACAGCGGATTGAGCTGCCAGCCGCCGAACGCGGTGCGTAGCGCGCTTGGGGCGGCCTTGGGGAAGGGAATTTCGTAGCTGCCGGTAACGACGAGCCGCTGCGGGAGATCGGAGGTCGAGACGGCTCGCTCAGCCCGCAAATTGTCCCAGTTCTGGACGCCGTTGTCGCCGCCGTCGGCGAAGATGTTCGTACCGTTGCCAAGGTTGTTGTCAATGAGCTTGGAGAAGGTATAGGAGAGAAGGAAGGAAGCACCCGCGCTGAATCGTTTCTCCACGCGCAAGGTCGCCGCGTGGTAGATCGAGTCGGCCCATGAGTCCAGGCCCACCGCGCCCGTGTACTGCGGGAAGTGATTGAGTAGTGTCGCGCGTGTTACACGGGCTTGCGCCAAGGGTCCGCTCCCGATGATCGAGGCATAAGGGTTGTAGACGAGGTCTTGCAGGGAGTTGCCCAAGGCGCGGGCGCTTTCCGGAAGATACCGGTACGTTCTGCTAGTGGGCAGCGATACGCCGCGATTGCCCATGTAGCCTGCTTCCACAACCAGGCGTCCGGGCAGCTCTTGTTGGATATTGGCGCTCCATTGCTGGCTGTAGCCGCGCTGCAAGTTGAGCAGGTTTCCGTTGATGTTGGTGCCGAGTCCCGTGAAGGCGCCCTGCGAATTGCCTGTCGGAAGATTGATGCCCGCGGCGAAGGGATTCGCGAGGTTCGCCGTGGGCACGAAACCGTCAAGCGTGGAGACAAGCGGAGTCTGCGCCGCGAAGCCGGTCTGTCCCAGGCGGGACATACCTGTCGTGGGCAAATAGGAAATTCCATAGCCCGCCCGGAAGATAGTGCCGTTTCGAACTTGGAAAGCCATTCCCAATCGCGGCGCGAAATCCGTGTAAGTCACTTCGCGGTTGCCGCGGCCGAGCCCGCCCTGTCCCGGGAAGAGCAGTCCACCACCGAGATTGATTCCGTTGAGGGCGCCACGAAAGGTGGGGTCGAACATGGAAGACGCGTCGAAGCGGTCTGTGATCGCGCCCTCGATTTCGTAGCGCAGGCCTAAATTTAGAGTTAGCCGCCGGCTCAGCTTCCAGTCGTCCTGCAAGAAGAGGCCCAGGTATCGAACTTGGTTCGTTATGGTGGGGCAGCGATTCACTTCGCCGTTCGCCGGCGCGCCTAACAAAAACGTCGCGTAGCCGAATCCCGAGATTGCGGACGCAATGTTGGGATCGGGCCCCTGAGTAAAGCCGCGATTATAGCCCGTCGTGAAAACCTGTCCGCACATTTGATTGTTGTTGGCGCGATAGGTTCGCGATTCCGCTCCCGTCTTGACCGTGTGCGCGGAACGAACCCAGGTAAGCGTACCCGCAAGCGTGTAAGAATCGTTGGCCTGAATCAGTTGATCGTCCGAAGGCGCTCCTATAGCCGTCATATCCCCCACGTTGAAGCGTGGGAACTGCCGCACCTGCATCTGCGAATTCACCAGCGCGTTCATGCCAATGCTGGCCGCGTCGAAGCCAAAGCTTCTAGTGACGCGAGGAGTGAAGTAGCGGTTGACCCCGGCCCGCGTCTCTAGAAGAAGCGTCGGGCGGATGGTCTCGATCCAGCTCAGCACCGCGCTGTTGCGCTTGAAGGGTAGATCACTGGTTAGAATTTCAGCGTCGTTGCCGTAAAAGTTCGCCGCGCCGCGGAAAGTTTCGTCGTATGTATAGCGGCCGAAGACCCGCCTGTTTTGGGAGAAGTTGTGGTCCACGCGGATGCCGTAAACATCCTTGTCCAGCGGCGCGGAGGCTTGGGCGAAGTAGTTGTTCGTTTGCGTGAATGCGGTTCCGGGCAAATTCGCCGTTGGGTAGAAAGACGTTACGGCGCGTGCGACGGGGTCCAAGCGATTCGGTGGCAGGGTGTTTCCGGGAAAGGCCGTGCGGATTCGGTTGCCGGGCCGGCTCGGGTCAAGCCGCGTAGTGAGGGGGTCGTAGATAACCACGCTTCGGCCAGTTGCATCGAGCGTTTGGCTGAAGTTACCCTGCCGTTGGAGCGCGGTGGGTACGGTCCGGAAAGTCTGATCCTGCGTGCGCTGCCCCACCTTTTCCCAATTGAAAAAGAAGAAAGTCTTATCCCGCTTGACGGGTCCACCCACGGTGGCGCCGTATTGATTGAAGATAAACGGCGCGCGCTGTGCGCCTGCGAAGTTGTTGAAGAAACTGTTGGCATTCAATTCCTTATTACGCAGAAACTCGAAGGCGGAAGCGTGCCATTGGTTCGTGCCCGATTTGCTGATGAAGTTGACGAAGCCGCCGCCGCTTCGGCCATACTCCGCCGAGGGATTGCGCGTGATCACCCGGAATTCCTCGGTGGCATCTGGGGAAAGGGTTATCTGAATACCGCCGGAGGCCCAGTTCTCCGCCGCGACTCCATCGACCATGTAGTTGTTGGAACTCGGAGAGCCGCCGGAGATCGACGCTCGCGAACCATCGAAGCTCGAAACGGTCAAGCCTCCAAACTGGCCGACGGGCCGAACCCCCGGCACTAAATTCGCCAGGGCGAGGGGGTTGCGGCCAGCTAGGGGCAAATCCACCACGCGCTGGTTCGGAACCACGAGAGCGACCGCCGCGCTTTCCGTCGAGAGCATGCCGGCTTGCGCGGTGACCTCAATCGACTCGCTCACCTGGCCCAGTTCAAGCCGGATGTCGAAGCGCTGGCTCTGGCCTTCTTCAAGAAGCATCGCAGGGCTCTTGGCGGTCTTGAATCCCGCAAGGCTAACGCTCACTGTATAAGTGCCGCGCGGCAACAGCGGCGCGGCGTAGAATCCGCCGGCTCCACTGCTTACCTCGCGCCGCAATCCGGTTTCGCTTTGCGTGAGGAGGACCTGCGCGCCGGCGACGGGCGAATCGCTCGCATCGCGGACCTGACCGCTGATTTGGGCATTTTGCCCCCAGAGCGCCGCCGCGCTCAAGGCGGCGACGAATAGAAAGTGGATGAGTTTCTTCATGGATTCCGGCCTGCTGCTGGGAGCGTATGAGAGATCGCGCCCTAAGGCCAGTCACTCCCTGTTGCAATTCTGTCGCGTACGGAAGCGCCGGCTTATCAATCGCTTAGCGATGTTTCGCAACATGTTTCACCCCCGTGATATCCTCTCAGGCGTCCGCCATGAGCCCCGAACCCATCTCAGCGGCCCAGAAGGCGTTGGCCTTGGAGGCCGTTCTCGAAAGCCCGCAGTTTCGCCGGGCCGAGGTTTTGAAAACGCTACTTCAATATCTGGCGGCTCAGGAAAGGTCGGGCCGCGCGGGCGAGGTCAGCGAATACGAAATCGCGACGCAGGCACTTGGCCGGCCGGAAGATTTCGCCGCCGATTCAGATTCGAGCGTCCGCACACGCATACTCGCCTTGCGAAAGAAGCTTGACGAGTTCTACGCCACGGAGGGAAGTGCGCAAACGCTCCGCCTTGAGGTGCCGCGTGGGACTTATGGACTTCGTTATGAAGTGGCGCCCGCGGCGGAGCTGGCGGCTGTCCCATTGCCGGCATCACGGTTCCGCTTCTGGGCGGCCGCCATCACGCTCATTCTGGCGCTTGCCCTTGTGTGGCTTTGGCGTTCGAGCGGCCAAGATCTCCGGGCGAAAGCATGGGGCTCCATGATCCGGCCTGGCTCGAGCGTGGTGATCGCCGTCGGAACGCCGGCATCCATGTTCGTTCGAGACTTTGGAAACGCCGAGCCTCCGCTGGGCGATCCGGGCTATCGCCTGGACGCGCCCCAAACGGAGCAGTTTCGCGAATGGTACAAAGCGGCGCAGAAAAGGACGCTCGGGCCAAAAGCGTTCTTGCACCCCAATATCCACTCGGCGTTGTGGGGAGACGCTGCCGCGGCCAACGTGGTGACCGCGTTCCTAGCGGCGCAGGGCGCCCGCGTGGAGACCATACCGGCGGCGCGAACGCATCCGGTGGCTTTGCGTGACCGGCACGCCGTTTTGATCGGACGGCCGGAATACACCGAAGCGGTTCAGCGGCTCTTGCCGGAACCCGGGATTACCGTCATCTACTCGGGTGAGAAGCGCGCGATGGGTGTGTTTCACCGAGCGACCAAGCAATGGTGGTTCGCCCAGAATGGCTTGCGCGACAACTACGGCTTGATCACGGTGCTCCCCTCCGACGCCGCCCGGCAGTTCAAGACCATCGTGCTTTGCGGCATCAACTCAGACGGATCGGATGCGGCCGCGCGCTTCCTGAGTTCCGGCGCCGGACTCGCCGAGCTCAATGCGGCGATGCAAAAGGCCGGTCATCGCATTTGGCCCGCCGCATATCAGGTGGTGGTGCGAACAAAATCGGTCGACAACTACACGATGGACGCGCATCTCGAGCACTTGCACGTATTGCCCTAAAGCTTGGGAATCACCTCAAAGTTCGAGGTGCGAATCGTGTACTGTTCTTTCTTCGGCGCGAGCGCGTCGCGGATCGCGAGCTCAATCGCATACTCACCCGTCGAGGTGCCGTTGCCGAGCTTGAAGGCCCCGCTCAGGGTTAGGCTTTCGCCCTTATGTGGCTCCTTCATATCTAGAGTGAGCAACGGTCCGCGGTGTACGAGCCTTCCGTCCTTGTAAATGCTGACCTGGGATTCCAGCTTGGGCTTTCCGTCGGGCCCGAGCTTGGTGTTGTAAAGAAGAATGGCGTACTTCACGGTTTCGCCTTGCCGCATCTGGCGTAACGCGGGTCCGGAGAAATCGCTTTCGCCTTTCTCCCAGGCATCTCCATTCACGATCAAGTCGGAACTTTCGAGTTTGCCTTTTTTCGGGTCGGGAACGCGGATGAACTGGACGGCGGAGCCGACGCGTTCGCCCGCGATGTCGCGTACGGCGGCGCGAATCTGGTAACTGCCGGGCTTGGCGATGCCGACTTCGAGTTCCTGCACCAGACCCGTCGATAGCGCCCTTTTGTAGGCTTCCTTGCCGAGCTTGATGTTGTACGTCTTGACGAGATTGTCGACCACGCGCCCGTCCAGATCGAAGAGATAGACCGCCGCTTCGAGTTGCGTTTCTTTCTGATCGCCCTCCAAATCCTTGAAGGCGAATCCGGAAACGTTAATGTGTACCAGTGCTCGCAGAACACCCGCTACCTGCTTGCCATCCAGCCTCAGTACGGGCGTCAGTTTGAGCGGCACCTCGACGCTCCGGAAGGGGCTCATCATGGCGGTCAAAATCGCGGGGCGCTCCTTGGGCAGACGCTCCTCATCGGTGACGCCGAAAAAGCCCTTGCGGAAGCGCACCTTTACGCCTGGCTTCTTTACCTTGACCTCCAAGCGGTGAAACTTCGCCGCGCCTTTGGACTTCTCGAAGGTTTCATCGTCGGGTTGAAACGCCACCAGGTAATACTCCTCCTGATCGCTCACGGCTGACGCCAGGGCCGCCGTGATGTCGTTCGTGCCGCGAAAGAAGAGGCCACCGGTATCCTCCGCCATGACGCTCATGCCGTCCTGGCTGGCGTTGAATTCGTAGCTGCGCTGCATCATCTGCCCTTGCAGGCGCCGGACGTTCGCGCTGGGCACGTCTTGCGCGGTGATGCCCAGCGTTTGCACGCCGCGCGGATCGATCGCATAGAGTACGACGCCGTGCCGATTGGCCAGATCCGTGAGGCCCCGCAGCGCATTCACCGTCCTCGCGCGCTGCCCGCCTTGCGCGCCGTCACGCATCATCTCGTCGCGGTTCATGAGCGGGTTAAACATGATTTGCGGCGCGTCGAAGAGCTGGACGCTTTCGCTGAACAAGATGACGCTCTTACGCCCGGGTAGATCCCGCAGGCCTTGAATCAGGAAGTTCATCGAATTCAGCACTCCGGCGGTGATCATGTCTTGCCGCTCCCGCAGTATCACTTCCTCCCGGAGACGTTGCCTCCGGGCCTCGTCCGCCAGCGCGGTATCCGCCGAGTCTTCCATCGGATTGTTCTGAAGCTGTGATAAGGCATCGACGCCCAAGATACTGCGAAATTTGAGGCGATCGATGGCGTCCAGCAACTGGTTGCGGTCGTTCGAGAATTGTTGCGCGAAGCTAACGCCGGTCGAACTGCGAAAGAGCGCTACCAGATCGCCCTCTTGGATGCTCGCCGTGACGAACTTTTTTAGCGCGTCCTGTGTGTAGTAGACGCCCGCCGGAGAGAGGCTCAGATCGTCGACGAAGATAACCACCGTCCGGCGGATCTCATCCTTGCGCAATTGCCGCAAGGGTGCGGGGCCGCCGCCGCGAATGCGAAGCAAGGTCTCGTTTTGGAGGGAGGGACGCTTGCCCACCCAGAGCGCTTTCGTAACCGGCTGCCGCTTGCCATCGCGAAAGACCTCGAAATCTTCCGCTTTCAGCCCCTCGATGTGTTGACCATCCTTGCCGGTGACCGTGACGTCGATCTGCACCAGGTTGACGTTGACCTTGATGGTCGCGTCGTCCTGCGCCAATAGGAGCGCAAGCAACAGAGTGTTCACAGCGAAACCGCTTCTCCCGGCGCGGGGCTCAACAACTTCGTTTCCGGTAGACCCGTCAACAGCGCGCGTAATGCGTCTGGCGTGCCAGTGAGGGCGGGGAAGGTGCCGTAGTGCATTGGGAGCACCAGCTTTGGCCGCAGCAGCTTCACCGCGTAGAATGCCTGCTTGGGCCCCATGGTGTAGAAGTCGCCGATAGGCAGCACGGCCACATCGGGCTTGTAGATCTCCGCGATCAAGCGCATGTCGCCGAAGACGTCCGTATCGCCGGCAAAATAGATTGTGGGCCCTCCGGGCGGATTCAAGATGAAGCCGACGGGGTCGCCGTGCGGTGACGAATGCGAGGCAAAGGTAAGGGTCACTTCGAGGGAGCCGATCATTCCCGTGCCGCCTTTGTTCATGCCGATGGTTTTCTTCGCGCCCAATTCCTCGAAGTGGGTAGTTAGATCGTAGATCCCGAGAATCGGGCAATCGAACTGTTTCGCGAGTTCAATTACGCTCCCCGTATGATCGCCGTGCCCGTGGGTAACCAGAATGCCATCGAGGCGAGAGAGAGTGTAGCCACTGGGCGCTTTCGGATTCTCCAGCCAAGGATCGAGAAGAAATACTTCACCCGAAGCGAGCGTTAATTCCCAACTTGCGTGTCCCAGCCAAGTAAGTTGCGCCATGACTTCATTGTTTCAAAATCTCCAGCGCAATCGGAGAAAGAGATTGCGTCCGGGAGAATCGATCCCGCTACCGTGCAGGCGGTAGTTCTTGTCGAGTAGGTTCTCCAAGGCCGCGATCAGGTCCAAGCGCTCCGTAAGTGGAATGCCGGAACGGACATGAAAGGCCGCCCAGCCCGTGGTGGTCAGGTACAACGGGACTCGCGTGTTGTCGTCCACCACGCGGACGCCGTTAATGGTTGCGCCAATCGGCAGCACGCGATTCTGAATCGCCAGTAACGGCTCGTTGACGGGGACCGTGCGTCCGCCGCGGTAGAAGCTCGCGATGTCAGCGCGGCGGAAGCTCGCCCCGATGCGTTCGTCGTCGCGGTCGCCGCCGCTGAGACGGTCCTGGCGGCCGGCGCTTTCGACGCTGGCTTCAACCCATGGCCGCCGGCCGGGCATGGTGTATCGAAGCCGGAAGGCGCCCATTTGCGGCGGCAGGCGGCGGATATTGCGGTTGGGAAATAAATCACGGCCGCGGATGTAGCTGTAGTTGGCGGCGACAGTCCAGCGGGAATTCAATTTCGATTCGAGGAGCGCCTCGATGCCGTAGTAGCGGCTGGCGCCGTCGTTGACGAAGGCCTTCACGGCGCGCGGGTCCAAGGCGGTGGCGACGGTGCGCACGCCTTGAGCGAGTTGCGCGGCGGTAGGCGTGAGCGGCGTGACCGCGATGCCCGCAAGCTCGCGCGGCACGTTGGCGGCGGGGAAGAGAAGCGTGCGGCGGACAATGGGGTCCGTGAGTTCGCTATTGAAAACTTGGACGCGGGCAAGCGTGCCTTGCTTGGCCCAGCGAAGGCCGGCTTCGTAGTTCATCAGACTTTCGGCCTTGAGCGCGCTGAGCGGCACGCCTTTCGACGTAGCCGCTTCGGCCGCATCGTTCGACAGAAGGGCGCCGGCGGGGATGGCTTCGGCGGCGGGCACTTCGTAGCCGAGATCGTTAAGGCCGAGGCTGCCCAAATCGTTCAGGTTCGGCGCGCGAAAGCCGCGGCTCACCGTGCCGTGCAGGCCGAAGCCAAGGCCGAGGTCGTAGCGGAGGCTGGCTTCGTAGGTGAAGTCTTTGTACCAACGTTCGTAGTAGGTTCCGGTGTAGCGGCCGCCGAGTTGCGCGCGCAGGCGGCGGTGGAGTTGGACGGTGCTTTGGATGAAGGCGGCGGCATTGCGGTAGTTGGAATTGTTTGGATAGAGGGGTCTTGCGGCGACGTTGTTGACAAAGCGGGTGGAGGCGATGTGCTCGTCGTAGATGTCGCCGCCGAATGAGAGGGCGATTTTGGCGCCGGCGTGCGCGGTGGCGAGACCCGAGTAACCGAAGGCAATGACTGCCGCGTAGTCGCGCGTGATGGGGTCATTGGCGTTGAGGTTCTGCCGTGTGCCGCCATCGGTCTGGCGATTGAGGCTGAAGGTGCCGCTCAAAGTATCGAGCCAGGCGAGTTGCTGGCGTTCGTAACGGCCGTAGAAGAAATCGAGCGATTGCGGGTCGAAGGTGGATTGCAAGCGTCCGAGGCCGCCGTTGAGATCCTTATAGCCCCGCACCATGTCTTGCACGCCGCGCTGGTAGTGCAAGCTGATTAGATGCTTATCGGCAGGGCGGAAAGAGGCTTTGCCCTCGAGGCCGTACTGGCGGAAGCCAGTATCCTGCATGCGGCTGCCCAGCAAGTCACGCACTTGTTCGTTGCTGTAGCCATAGAAACGCCGGTAGACGTTGCGGGAATCGAAACCTTGTCCGGCGCGGAGGTCCTGGTGGCGCGCACCGGAGGCGCCGAGTAGGAAATAGCTGCGTTGGCGCGAGAAGCTGACGCGGGCGTTGCCGAGGCCGGAGAGATCGGCGGTGGCGCCGCCGAGTGAGAACTCGCCGTGGATGCCGTTGTCGAAACGCGGTTGCTCGGTCAACACATGAATAGTGCCGCCTAGGGAGTCGCTGCCATAGGGAACGCCGGATGGACCAAGGGTAGCCTCGATGCGATTGGCTTGTGAGGGCTCAACGTAAGCGAGATATTGATTGGGACCCGAGCGAAACGTCGAGTTGTTGAAGCGAATGCCATCGACCAAATTCAAAACTTGGTAGCCGGTAAGGCCGCGCAAAAACGGCGAGACCTGGGCCGCCGTCGTCTGCTGCACGAGGATTCCGGTTTCGCCGGAAAAAATGTTGCCGAGAGTAAGAAGCGGGCGCTCGGCGATTTTGTCGCGGTCGAGAACGTTGACGATGGGACTGGCTTCGGCGACGGTTTCGACGCGGCCGCGCTGAGCGGTGACCGTGATTTTGTCCGTTTGGCTGGGCGGCTGCGCTTGGGCCAAGATTAAGAAAGTGACAATTTGAAGCAAAGAGGAAGGGTAGCAGAGCTTCGCTACAGAATTATGAAATCGGGAGATCGCATGCTATACTCTCGAATGTTTAGACTCCTTCGTCTGGGAGGCCGAGCGCGCTCGTAAAGGCGTGACGCCGTTCGCACCATTCAAAGATTCTCTCCGCCGGCCCCAAGCTGGCAATTGATTCGCCGGGAAATCCGGTTGGATCGTCTCAGTAGTAACGGTTGGCAGTCGGTTCAAACCATTCACATGGCTCAAAAACAAGGTAAGAAGTACTTGGCCGCGGCTAAGCAGGTGGAAGCGCGCTCTTATAGCGTGATTGACGCCGTGGACCTCGCCAAGAAGATCAAATACTCGAAATTCAACGAGACCGTTGAGATTCACATGCGGCTCGGGGTGGACCCGAAGCACGCGGACCAAATGGTTCGCGGCACCGTGGTGCTTCCCAATGGTCTGGGCAAATCCAAGAAAGTACTCGTGATCGCCTCGGGCGAGAAGGTACGCGAAGCCGAAGCGGCTGGCGCGGACTTTTTCGGTGGAGAAGAGATCGTCGAGAAGATCATCAAAGAGAATTGGCTCGATTACGATGCCGTTATCGCCACGCCGGACATGATGCGTTCGATGGCGAAGCTCGGTAAGGTGCTTGGCCCGCGCGGCCTGATGCCAAACCCGAAGACGGGCACCGTCACCACCGACATTAAGACGGCGGTGGACGAAGTGAAGGCCGGTAAGGTGGAATTCCGCGTCGATAAGACCGGCGTCATCCATGCCCCGGTCGGCAAGATCGAGTTCGACAAGGGCAAGCTGGTCGAAAACGCCGAGAGCTTGATTAACGCGATTCTTCGCGCCAAGCCCGCGGCGGCCAAGGGCAAGTACGTGAAGAGCGCGACGCTGTGCTCCACGATGGGCCCTGGCATCTCGATTGACGTATCGGACCTGGCAGCGAAGGTCGCCTAACGGGAGCATCGGATGAAGAACAAAGCTCAGAAGAAACAAGAGTTCGACGAGATCCGTAAGGCTCTCGAGGAAAGCCCGAACGTTTTCGTGGCTGGCTTCGAGAAGCTGACCGTGGCGCAAGACTTCGAACTGCGCAAGACCGTTCGCAAGGCGGGCGGCCGTTACAAGGTGTTGAAGAACACTTTGGCCGAGAAGGCCTCGGCGGACTTGAGCGGCGCCGCCGCTTTCGCGGGTCTGACGGGCATGAATTCGATGGCGTACACGGCGGGCGACCCGGTCGCTCTCGCCAAGGCGCTGGTCGATTATGCCAAGGCGAACCCGACCTTCAAGTTCAAGGCTGGCGTCGTGGAAGGCCGCGTGGTGGAAGTGAAGTCGATCAACGACCTCGCGAGCCTGCCATCCAAAGAAGAGATCTACGCCAAGCTGCTTTACGTCATGAACGCACCGGCGCAACGTTTGGTCACCGCGATGAACGGTGTCGGCCGCAACCTGGCCGTCGTTGTCGATCAGGGCGTCAAGGAAAACAAGTTTCAAGCATAAAGAAAGATAAGTACGGAGTAATAAACAAATGGCTGACATCAACGCGATTGCAGAACAAATCCAAGGCCTGACTTTGCTCGAGGCCTCCCAACTCGTGAAGTTGCTCGAAGAGAAGCTCGGTGTGAGCGCGGCCGCCGCCGCGGTCGCCGTGGCCGGTCCCGCCGCTGGCGGCGCCGCCGCTCCTGCCGCCGAAGCGCAGACGGAATTCACCGTTGTGCTCACCGGCGCGGGCGCCAACAAGATCAACGTCATTAAGGTCGTTCGCGAAATCACTTCGCTCGGCCTGAAGGAAGCCAAGGATCTCGTCGACGGCGCTCCGAAGACCATCAAGGAAGGTGTGTCCAAGGACGAAGCCGAAGCGATGAAGAAGAAGTTCGTCGAAGCCGGCGCCACCGTCGAAGTGAAGTAGTTTTTCGAGTACAGAAACCTAGAAACGACTGGCAGCAGAATGCTGAGGGCTCCCGCGAGGGGGCCCTTTTTGTTTGGGAGCGGCGGCCAACATCGTTTCGTTAGGAGCGGGCCGGATCGCGCCCAACAGCTGTAAGCGAAGGCGAATCTGGAATCTGGCAGCCCGATTGCTCTTGGTAGGGCGAGGGAGGCCGAGATGCCGAGGACCTTGGAGAAATTACTCAAAGTTGCACCCGGATTGGTCACGGCCCTGGCATTTCTTACCGCTTGCCAGGACGCCGAGACCCGGCAGCAGCGGCCGACCGATTTCTCTCAATCCAAGGCCGTGGACCCACCCGCAACCGAGTCCGCCGGCCGTTATGTCGCGCTCGTGCGCATTGTCAATGCCGACCCCACGAATCTATCCGCGGGTTTTCGCTTTAACGGGCAGTTACTCAAGTCCGACGTTCCATTCAAAAGCGTTACCGAGTACATGCCTGTAGCGGAGGGCAGCGGCCAGCTGAGCGCGATGACGATGGATCCAGAGACCGAACTCGCCTCAACAATGGAAACTCTGGACTCGGGCAATCGCTACACCGTGATTCGGATGATGAACGCTTCCGCGAAGGTTGAACTGAGGACATTACGCGATCACGCAGTGGTGCCGGACCGCGGCACGGCCCTGATCCGATTTGTGGTGGCTACGCCTTGGCTCGGCGAGTTCACGATCGCGTCTCACAACAAGCGGGCATTTGAAACCGTGGAGCCCCAAGCCACGACGGACTATAAGGAAGCAAAGCCTTATGCGGGCCCCCTTCGGCTCTACGGCAAGCCGAGCGGTAAATACCTGGGCCGAATCGACGAAGTGAACTTTGAAGCGGACAAACTCTACACGGTCCTAATTTTGGGCGGCAAGGATGGCATGCCGGTCGACCGGATTGTAATTACGAATAAGCTCTACTGAAGTTTCGCTTGATGAAGTTTTGCCTCATTGACAGCGCCTAGCGCCCCCTGATAGCCTTCGCTGAACTGGTTCATTTCAAAGAAATGACTGAGGAAGCGAGAAGAGCGTGAAGCCTAGTTTGCGTTACGTATTGGCCGCGGTGTGGGCGGCGGGATTTTTGGCGGGGCAATCGGACCGTGGAACGATTTCAGGCACGGTGGCCGATCCGGGTGGGGCGTTGATCCCCAATGCCCAAGTGACGGTGGCGAATCAAGGTACCGGCATTAAGTTCGAGACCAAGACCACGGAGACGGGGAATTTCACGGCGCCGTACTTGCCTGCTGGGCTTTACGACGTGACGGTGGAAGTGCAAGGGTTCAAGAAGTCGGTGCAGAAGGGCGTGCGCGTTCAGGTGGCGCAGACGTCGTCGCTGGAGATTCAACTGCAGTTGGGCGCGACCACGGATTCGATTAGCGTTACGGGCGACGCGCCGTTGCTGCAGAGGGAATCGGCCGCGCAGGCGACGACCGTAAGCCGGGAGCAATTGAATCAGCTTCCATTGAATTTCGCCATCGGGCAAGGCGCGATTCGCAATCCGCTGAGCTTTACGCAGTTGTCACCGGGAGCGTCAATCAACGGCTGGAACAACATCCGCGTGAACGGCGCGCCGGCTGGCACCTTCAAGATCATCTTCGAAGGGCAAGATACGACGAGCGCGCTGGATGCGCGCGTGAGCGATGAATCGCAGGCTAGCGTCGAAGCGGTGGAGGAATTCACGCTGCAAACTTCGAACTACGCGGCGGAATTCGGGCAAGTGGGTGGCGGGTTGTTCAACTTCACTTCGCGCTCGGGAACCAATCAGTTGCGTGGCAGTTTATACGAGTACTTTGTAAACGAGAAACTGAACGCCGGCATCCCCTTCACCAACAACGGGCAGAATCAATTGGTGCGCCCCGTGGCGCGGCGGCATAACTTTGGCGGCAGCATCGGCGGACCGGTGATGTTGCCGAAGCTCTACGACGGCCGCAACCGGACCTTCTTCTTCGTGAACTATGAGAAATACCGCAACGTGGAAGGGAAGTTCGACGGGCTCGGTACGGTGCCGACGAGCGCCTACCGCAACGGCGATTTTTCGAACGCATTGACGGGGCGGAGCTTGGGCACGGACGCCCTGGGCCGGCCGCTGCTCGAGAACGCGATTTACGATCCGCGAACGAACCGGACGGTCGACGGGCGAATCTTTCGGGACGTCTTCCCAAACAACATGATTCCGCAAAGCCTGCTCGACCCGGTGGCGCTCAAGGTTCAGGCGTTGATCCCGACGCCGGTGAACGGAAGTTTGATCAATAACTTCGAGCGGCGCTACCAGTTCCGTAAGATCCAAGACATTCCCAGCTTCAAGGTGGACCACAACTTCACCGACACGACGAAGGTGAGCGTCTACTACTCGCTGCAGCGTACGGATAAGGACAACGGGCAGGAAGGCCTGCCGGACCCGATCAGCGCGCGGCGGGATCAGGTGATCCGCTCACACACGACGCGCGTCAACTACGACATGTCGCTGAAGCCGACGCTGCTCTTGCATTTGGGCGTGGGGTATCAGCGCTATCGCAATCCGGACACCGCGCCGGATTCGATCCTGAATTTCGATAGCGTGGGACAGTTGGGATTGCGGGGCGCATTCGCAAGCGGCTTTCCGCGCATGACGGATTTGAACACCAACCAAGGCGGCATGGGCTTTGCGATGGGGCCGTCCAACCGGAATTTGTACTTGCAAGACAAGCCCACGGCCGTGGCGAGCGCAACATGGATTCGCGGGAACCATACGTACAAGTTTGGCGGCGAGTGGAAGATCGATACGTTCACGAACCGCAACACGAACGGCGTGGCGGGGACCTACAGCTTCAGTTCCGTGCAGACTTCCATGCCGGCCCTGCAAGGCGTGGCTTTGCCGGGCGGCAGCGTGGGCTTTTCCTACGCAAGCTTCCTGATGGGCTTCGCGAATACAGCCAGCATTTCGAACCCGCAAGATCCGCAGTACCGGCGGCCGTCGTGGGGCATGTTCATCCAAGACACCTGGAAGCTAACGCGGAAGTTGACGCTCGATTACGGCTTGCGCTACGACTTGCAACCCGCGCCCGATGAACTGCATGGCCGGACGTCGATGTTTGCGCCGGACTTGCGCAATCCCGCCGCCGGCAATTTGCTGGGCGCGACGCTCTACACCGGTTTCGGCCCGGGCCGTTGCAACTGCAATCCGACTAAGACCTATCCGTGGGCCTTTGGGCCGAGGCTAGGAGTCGCCTATCAGATCGCGCCGAAGTGGGTCGCGCGCGCGGGCTTCGCCGTGAGCTACGCCCAGGTCGCGCAGTTCCGCTACATCGGCGGCGGCAATTCGCTGGGCATGGGTTTCAATACGATCAACTTCTCGAATCCTTCGTTCGCGGACCCCGGAGTTGTACTGCGCAATGGTCTGAGCTACAACGTGGCGGACCTGACGCAGGCGAGCTACGATCCCGGCATCCGTCCGCTGCCTGGGCAGATCAATTCTCCGCCCGCGCTGGTGGATCCGAACGGCGGCCGCCCTCCCCGGATGGCGAATTGGAATTTGAGTTTGCAGCGCGAACTGCCGGGCAACATGGTGGTGGAAGCCGCCTACGTTGGAAATCGCGGCGTCTGGTTCCGGGCGGATGGCTTGAACGATTTCAACGCGATCAGCGAAGAACGCCTGCGCGCTTTCGGCTTGGATATCCGGAACGCGGCCGACCGGACTTTGCTGACGTCGCGCATCGACTCGCCAGCGGTAGTGGCGCGTGGCTTCAGCAAGCCTTATGCCAGCTTTCCGAATTCCGCGACGCTATCGCAATCGTTGCGGCCGTATCCGCAATTCGCGGGCCTAGGCAGCTTGTGGGCGCCGCTAGGGAACACCTGGTACGACTCCTTGCAGGTGAAGGCGACGAAGCGCTATTCGTATGGCCTCGATTTCACGTTCGCGTACACGTGGTCGAAGAATCTGGCGACGGTGGAAGACAACGCGGGCGCGACGACGCCGATCAACGACGTTTTCAATCGCCGGAACCAAAAAACGTACTCGCGCGAGGATCAGCCACAAGTGGTGGTCTTCTCGTTGAACTACGTGACGCCGAAGTGGGGCGAAAACAAAATCGTGCGCAATGTTTTGGGCGATTGGACCGTGGGAGGCATCTTCCGCTACGGGAGCGGCTTCCTGATTCCTTCACCGAATTCCAACAATGCGCTGGGCAGCTTACTACAGCGCGGGACGCGTATGAACCGCGTGCCGGGGCAGCCATTGTTCCTAAAGGATTTGAACGATCGCGGGGCGATCGATCCGTACAAGGATCTGACCTTGAACCCGAATGCGTGGGTGGACGCGGCGCCGGGCGAGTGGGGCACGAGCGCGGCGTACTATGGCGACTACCGTTACGCGCGCCGGCCAGATGAGCAGTTCTCGCTGGGCCGAAGTTTCCGCGTTAAGGAACGCTTTAACTTCAGCGTGCGCGCCGAATTCTTCAACGTGTTCAACCGGACCTATTTGAACAATCCGGAAAACGTGGGCAACCCAGCCACGACAACGCGCTTTGACGCCGCCGGTAATGTGACGAGCGGTTATGGACGCATCAATCCCGCGAGCGTCTTTAGCCCGCCGCGAAGCGGCCAGTTGGTGGCGCGGTTCCAGTTCTGAGTGGCCACGAAGTTATTAGTTGGGAACTTCGCGATCGCGATGACTCTTGTGGCGCAATTCGACGCGCCACAAGAGTTTCACGGTTATAAGCACGACAATCATTTGAGCGAGCGGCGGCGCTTGCCGGAGAATATGGGGCCGGGGGTGGCGGTCGTCGATTTCGATGGCGACGGCCGAATGGATGTCGCTTTCCCGGAGGCGATTTTCCGGAACCGGGGCGATGGTGGTTTTGAAGACGCGGGCAGGAGAATGTCGTTCGAACCGCCACGCTTTGGGATGGGCGTGGCGGTGGGAGATCCGGACCGCGATGGGGACCCGGATCTTGTGGTGACCAGCTACGGCGAGGTTTATTTTTACGAGAACGACGCGGGGAAGCGCTTCCGGCGCCGAAGCATCGCGGAGCCGGGATTGTGGACGGTGGCGGTGTTCTTCGATGCGGATGGAGATGGGTGGGACGATTTGTATCTTGGGCACTTCGCCGATTACGAAGAAGCGAAGGAGCCGGAATGCAAGTATGGCGGGCGTTACCACTATTGCCATCCGCTCTCGTATCCGGCGAAGGCGTCGCGTTTGCTGCGGAACGAGGAAGGGAAGGGGTGGAAGGACGTTTCCGGTTCAAGCGGAATTGGGAATTTCTTGGGCAAGGCTTTTGGCGCGGTAGCGGCGGATGTGAATGGGGATGGGCGATTGGATCTCTTCGTGGCGAACGATTCGGTGGCAAATTTCCTGTTTGTGAACGAGGGCGGGATGAAGTTCCGCGAGGTGGGCTTGGAGTCGGGAGTCGCCTATTCGAGCGATGGAAATCCCCGGTCCGGGATGGGCGTGGACGCTACCGACTTCGACGGCGACGGGCGCGTGGATTTGTTCGTGGCGAACTTCAACCGGGAGAAGTTTTCGATCTACTGGAACTTGGGAGGCGCTCAACCGATGTTCCGGGATATGGCGGCAGAAACGGGGATTGGCGCGGCGACGCAGATGTATTCGGGTTGGGGCGTGAAATTCTTTGATGCGAACTTCGACGGGCGCGAGGATTTTCTCGTGGTCAATGGGCATCCAGACGACCGCATCGAATTGTTGAGCGGCACGCTGAAGTTTCGCGAGCCGATTCTGTTTTTTGAGAATCGGGGAGCGGACTTCGCGGTACGCGAGGCCGGCAAGGCATATCCGTCACGGGGATTGGCCATAGGCGACCTGAACGACGACGGAGCGGTAGACGCGGTGGTCGCGAATAATGGAGAATCGCCGGTATTGCTTTGGGGCGTGAAGCCTTCGGCTAAGAATTGGGTGGGCCTGAACTTTCCATCGCGGCCGGTGGGAGCGGTGATCCGATGGCGGGCCGGAGACAAGGAGTTTCGCAAGATCATCGCAAGCGATGGAAGTTATCTGAGCGCCCACGATCCCCGGGTGGTGCTCGGCTTAGGGAAGGCGACCGAAGCGGCATGGGTGGAGGTCGAGTGGCGCGGACGGCGTTGGCGCTTGGATAAATTAGCGGGTGGGAGTTATCATGCAAGCGGCGTACGCTGAGGCAATCCGGGAGGCGCAGTCGCTATTGCGCTTGGGACGCGCGGACGAGGCGGCGGCGGCGGCACGGAGGGCATTGCAATCGGAGCCGGGGCGACTGGACGCATGGCTGCTGCTCGGCCGAGCGGAGATGGCGAGGGAACGCTTTGAAGAGGCGCGCGAGGCCTTTCGCAGAGGAGTAGAGCTTTATCCGCGCGAGTGGAATCCACGCTTTTTGTTGGGATTTTGTCTCTATGTAGAAAACGATTTTGCGTTAGCCGCACCGGCGCTCGAAGCGGCGTTGCGTTTGGCGCCGGGGCATGGCTTGTCTCTGTTGTATCTCGCGTTGACAGAGCATGAGTTAGGGAATAACGCGCGGGCGGCTGCGCTGTTTGAGAGGGCGCTTGCGGCAGCGCCGAAGGACGCAGGTGTATTGGTGGCGTATGGGCGCTTTTTGAACGAATCGCGAGGCTTTCCACATGGAGAGGAGAAGATCCGGGAAGCGTTGCGGCTAGACGCGCAGTCGCGGGACGCGCACTACGAAATGGCGAGGACTTATCTAGAAACGAGGAACGCGGCGCAGGCGGTGGCGGAAGCCGAGTTGGCGCTACGGTTGCCTGGGGCGGGGGCAACGGACCGGCAGCTTCATTTCCTGCTGGCGCGCGGCTTTGCGATGTTGGGCGAGCGTGAGAAGGCCGAGCGGCACCGAAGGGCCTTTGAGGCGATACCGCCTAGGTTGATCCGGTGATTGGCGCGCTGGCGGTGTTGACGATGGCGCTGGATTGCGCGCCTTGCCATCGAGAGATCGCCGGGAGTTTCCAGAAGACACCCATGGCGAATTCGGCCGGCAAAGTTGGAAGGGTCGAGGCGGGTTCGTTCCGGCATGAGCCTTCCGGCGCGTCCTATGAGATCGATGCGAAGGGCGGCGTGCGCGTACGGACGCCGGAAGCATCGGCGTCGCAGAAGTTGGACATCTGGATCGGGAGCGGCGCGCATGGGCGGAGTTACCTGTACGTGCGTGGCGACCGCCTGTTCCAGGCGCCGGTAACGTGGTACCGGCATCGGGGCTGGGCCGCCTCGCCCGGCTATGAGAACGACAACAACTCGGACTGGAGCCGGCCCATCGATCGCGCTTGCCTCTGGTGCCATACCAGCGGAGCGAAGCCGATCCATGGCACGGCGAACCGTTACGCAGCCCCGGTCTTCACGCACGGCGGTTTGAGCTGCGAGCGCTGCCATGCCGCGGATGAGAAGCACTTCAACAATCCGGTGAAGCTCCTCGCGGGAGCCCGCGAGGATGTGTGCCGTCAATGCCATATGCTTGCCGGTCGCGTGGACCTTCCGGGGCGAAGCTTCTACGAGTTCCGGCCCGGGATGCGCTTGGACCGGCTGGTGCGCTACCAAGTGGCGGCTCAGCGCCCGGACTCGCCGCTTAGCACGACGAATCACTTCGAGCGCCTCGCGGAGAGCGCATGCGCGAAGGCTAGCGGGTCTAGACTTTGGTGCGGTACATGCCACGATCCGCATCCTGTCGCGGCAACGGACCGCAACGCCTCTTGCCGCGGTTGTCATCTCACTAAGCGATGCGAGCGAGGGCCGGATTGCGCCGCTTGCCACATGCCGCGCAATCCAGCGCCGGACGCGGGCCATAGCGTTCTCACGGATCACTGGATCCGGAAGTGAGTCAGCGCCAGCGTCGTTTCTCTGGAAACGGAATCGGCGTCGCGTGAGTCCTACGGGATAATTTGGAAGTGTTCGAAACAGTTATCGCAAAGCCAGTGAGTTTTCAAAGAGAGCAGTGCCACGGATAGCGTTAATTGGGTGCGGACGGATCGCGCAGTTCGTCCACCTTCCAGTACTGAGTTCCTTGCCGAATGCGACGCTCGTAGCAATTGCCGAAGCCGAGCCGGCGCGCCGGGAAGAAGCGAAGCGCCAAGCGCCTCGGGCTCGCGTCTTCGCGTCGTATGAGGAGTTACTGGACTCGGGCGTGGCCGATGCCGCGGTGATCTGCTTACCGCCCGCTCTCCACGCCGCGGCGGCCATCGCGTGCTTCGAACGAGGCCTCGCAGTGTATCTGGAAAAGCCTCTCGCCCTCGATTGCAATGAAGGCGCGGCCATTCTTGCCGCGCAGGCCGCCGCGGGACGGCCCGGAATGATGGGTTTTAACTTCCGCTTCCATCCGCAGTACCAACAACTTTGGTCCGCCATTCGCGACGGCTCGCTGGGAACTCTTGTGGGTGGACGCAGCGTGTTTAGCGTGGCGGCGCGCGCGCTGCCCATCTGGAAGAGGACGCGGGCGGGCGGCGGCGGCGCGCTACTTGATTTGGGTTCGCATCACGCCGATCTGGCCCGTTACCTGTTCGCCGAAGACGTAGTCGCGGTGAGCGCGCGCGCGCTTTCGCAACGCGCCGAGGGCGATTCGGCTTTCGCCGAGTTTCGCTTGGCTTCAGGACTGATCGTGCAAAGCTTCTTCTCGATGAGCGCCATGGACGAACATCGCTTCGACATCTACGGGCAAAAGGGCAAATTCAGCATGGAACGCGTAGCCCAGGTGGAGGCTGAGATGACACGTCCCGCGATGGTGAACGATTCCATACACCGCCTATGGAAGTCTCTGCGCGCCCTCTCGCCGAAGCGCTTGCTCCAAGGCCCGGGCGAGCCAAGTTTCCGGGCGGCGTTGCAGGAGTTTGTCGATTGCCTCGCGCAAGATCGCATGCCCTCACCGGGTCTTGAAGATGGCTTTCGCAGCTTGAGGATTGTCGAAGCGGCGGAAAGATCGTGCTTGAGCGGCCGCGAGGAATCCACGGTCTAGAACACCCATGAAGATCCTACTCGTCAACGACTATGGGACCGCCACGGGCGGCGCCGAATTGCAAATGCTGCGCCTGCGTGAGGGACTGCGAGAACGCGGCCACGACGCGCGCTTGTTCTCCAGCACCGCTTCGTTAGTTCCCGCGCCAGTGCGCTCGGAATTCACTTGCTTCGGCACCACGTCGGCGTGGCAGCCTTTGAGTTCCACGCTGAACTTCTCCGCCGCCCGCCGACTGGAGCGGGCGCTCGATTCGTTCCGGCCGGACGTCGTGCACGTTCGAATGTTCTTGTGGCAACTGTCCCCTCTGATTCTCGGTCCCTTGACCAACTATCCCGCGATCTACCAAACCGCCACGTACAAATGCATTTGCCCCAAGGGGACTAAGTTGCTCAACGACGGTACGCCTTGCGAGCGAAGCGCCGGCTGGGCCTGCCTCTCGTCGGGCTGCCTGACGCCGCAAACATGGTTGCCGCAAATGCTGCAGAGACGGCTGTTTCGTGAGCGGCGAGGCGTCTTTCAACGAATCATCGCTCTGAGCCAACGCATGAAAACGATCCTCGAAGCGGACGGCATTCGTCCAGTCGAGGTCATCCATAATGGCGTGCCCGCGTTGGCGGCGAGACCGCCGTTGGGCGGCCGGCCGGTGTTGGGCTACGCCGGCCGGCTTTCGGCCGAGAAGGGATTGCCGATGCTGCTGTGCGCCTTCGCAAAGGTGCGCCGCGACGTGCCGCAAGCCGAGCTTTGGCTCGCCGGGGAAGGACCGGAGCGAGCAAGGCTCGAGGCGCTGGCCGCGTCGCGAGGACTCGTGGACTGCGTGCGATTCTTCGGGCATCTCACGCGCGAAGAAATGGAACTTCAGTTTCAATCCGTTTGGGTCCAAGCGATCCCTTCGTTGTGGGACGAACCGTTCGGCAACGTCGCCACCGAGGCGATGATGCGAGGCACGGCGGTCATCTCTTCCAACACGGGCGGTCTAGCGGAGATCTTGGCCGATCCCGCCGCCGCCATTCTTCTGTCTCCCCGGGACGAGGCGGCTTGGGCCCAGGCCGTAACGCAGATGCTTGCCAATCGGGAACGCGCCGAAGCCATGGGGCAAGCGGGCCGGGCGCGAGCGTTGGCTCACTTTAGCGAAGCCGTGTGCCTCGACAAATTCGAGGCGCTATACCGGGAGCTCGGCGCATGAGCGCTCCCGCCTTGTCCGTGGTCGTCGTAAGCGCCGGACGCTTTCGCAACATTCGCCGCACCATCGCGCATCTCCGCGCGCAGACCGTCGCCGGCCGGCTCGAAGTGCTGGCCGTCCTGGCGAACCCCGAGATGGCCGGTGAGGCCGAGGCCGCCGAGCGCGAAGGGTTTCAAGCCTTCCACTTCGTTTACACCTCCGAGCCGATAGAGAACGTCGATCATGCCGCGGCCCACGGAGTCTTTCGCGCCACGGCGAAAGCCGTCGCGTTGATCGAGGATCATGCGTACCCCGAGCCGGATTGGGCCGCCCACATCATCGAGCATCACGAAAAAGACTGGGTCGCTGTCGCCCCCACGATGCTCAATGCGAACCCGCACGGCGTCTGGAGTTGGACGAATCTGTTAATCGCTTACGGGCCATCTACCGAGGGAGCGGCGAGCGGCGAGCGCGAGGCTATTCCGGGCCACAACATCGCGTTCAAGACCGCCGCGCTCCAGGCCTATGGCCCGGAGCTTGGACACAAACTTAGCCGCGCGGGCGGCTTGCTCGAAGATCTGCAAGCCAACGGACAGCGTTTCTATTTCTGCGCCGAGGCGCGAGTCGCGCACGCCAATCCATCAAGACTTTGGCCCACCGTCCAATTGCGCTTCAGCGCGGGACGTCTATTCGCGTGTACACGCGCACGGAACGAATACTGGACGCCTCTCCACCACTTGATCTTTTTCTTCGGTAGCCCCTTGATTCCGTTTCTCCGATACGGCCGCGTGAAGCGCGAACTGTTCGGCCATGGCCAGCGCGCTAGTCTTTTGCCCCGTGTCTTACCGGGATTATTCGTGGGGTTGGTACTGGATGGGATCGGGCAAATGATGGGGTATGGCTTTGGCCCCGGCGGTTCCGCGGAACTGCTGGCCGTATTTGAAATGGATCGCATGCAACACCTCACGCGCCATGACCGGAAGCTACTGGAATCCTAGATTCGTTTGAGGGCGAGTAGAAATCGAGATCTCCAGCGCTGGCGGTAGGAGGCCGATACCCATACTTTGGTGGCTTCTTGCCGCAGGGGATTCACGAGCGCCGGCGGCAGATTGGCCCGTCCGTTCTGAGCGATCGCGGCACATAACTCTCGCGCCAATTCCTTCCACCCCCCGCCTTCGGCCAGCGCGATCAGATCCCGTTCGGCGCGAGCGTGATATTCGCCTTGCTTTGTCTCACCGCAATAGGCAAGCCCGCAATCCAGGTATTCTTCCCGTTCGTTGCAGATGCGCAGGAACGCCAAACTGCGTTCGGAGCCCGCAAGCCCTCTCGTAGGATCCGCCCAAGCCCGCACGCGTTCGGCGGTCCACTCTTGCCGGGCATAGCCGAACACAAGCCCTTCGGCGCTTTCACCGATGGCCGCTTGAACTCGCCGGCGGTTGCGCGGCCGCGGACCACCGAGGAGGCCAAAATCCCCATGCGTATAGGCGGCATGCAGTTGCGCCGCGATCACTTCGTCGTCGGCGCCGCCGTGCCGCAAGGCGATGGACGCGGTTCCCGTCAGGTGCTCCAGCAATAACTTCCCCGAGGCCCGGACCGAGCCCGCAAACAGCGTAATGGCTAGCTTGTGCGCCCGGCCGCAGGCGACGGCGAGGCCCTCGCGTCCAAAGGCGAGGCATTCCTGCTGTAAACCGATAACGGTTTGCGCGTAGGCGTCTATCGGTAGCCGGTTCAATGATCTTTCTGACGTGCCTTTCGCAACACTATACCGCTCCATGGCGTTTGGGACGCTAAGGAAACTTCATGCAATTCCGGTCGAAGAATTTTGAACACTTTTGCACGCCGGTTGCCCTTGTCTTCAGTGAGAGCCAAAGGACGCTGGTTGAGCCTGGGCTCCTTGAGGAGATTCGATTATGTATTCGATTCGATTGATGGCTTTGGCGGCGATGGGCGTTTGCCTGGCGCCCGCGCAGTTGATGCGTGTGATGGTGGCCGAGGTGAAGCCCGATCATGTGCTGGAATTCCGGGATCTGCAGAAGAAGGCGACGGCCGCGTATCAGAAGGCCGGGACGTCATATAGAGCCGTCTACGCGCCGGCGGGCCTCGGAGAACAGAACGTTTGGTATGGCTTTACGCCGCTGGCCGGATTCGCGGAATTCGATGCGCCGACCGTCGAAAAGGCGATGGGCGAGGCGTATAAGGACTTTCTGGCGCAGGCGCGGAACTGCGTCACCAACGTGCATTACGAGGTGGTGGAGCGGCGTCCGGAGCTGACGATCGACGAAGGCCCGCGTCCCGGCGGCTTGTACTCGATGGCGCAATTGCAAGTGCGGCCCGGACACGAGACGGCGTTTGAGGAGAAGTACAAGGCCGCGACCGCCGCGTTGAAGAAGATCGGGGTGAAGACGCTCTTGGTTTCGCGCGTCCGCTATGGGAATGAAATTGGGCTCTATCGGATTGGCTTGGCGCTGCCAAACTACGCGGAGCTCGATAAGGGGCAAACGTTGACGAGGGCGATGGGCGCCGAGGCTTACGCCAAGTGGCGGGCGTCCGTGGCCGAGCACTTGACGTCGGTGAAGTATCAGATAGTGAAGCTGGACGACGAACTGAGTTACAAGAAGTAGCGGACGATTCAAGCGCCGCCGGATTGGTAGGCCGAAAGGTCCTCAGCCAATTCGGCGGCGCTTTGGTGGCGTTGCGTGGGATCCTTGGCCAAAGCGCGGAGTGTAATTGCGTTTAGGCGCGGGTCTTCGGTGGGCGGGGGCGGCGTCTCCGTAAGGATGCGATGCAGGATCTCAGGGCAACTTGCGTTTTGCAGAGACTGGCTGTCGAGGGGCGGGGAAGCGGTCAAGAGTTCGTAGAGGATGATGCCAAGCGAGTAGACGTCGCTGCGGTGATCGATGCTCCGGGACGACGGCAGTGCTTGCTCGGGGCTCATGTATTGGAAGGTGCCGAGTATCGTTCCAAGTTCGGTGAGGGTTGTGAAGCCGGTGTCTGGGTCAAGAGCTTTCCCTAGGCCGAAGTCGATGATCTTGGGTTGGCCGTGCGCGGTGACGAGAATGTTCGCCGGCTTTAGGTCGCGGTGGATGATGGAGCGCATGTGAGCGAATTGGATTGCACGGCAAATGGTTATCAGAAGCAGGAGGCGTTCTCGAACTGATAGGTTGTGATTTTGGCAGTAGTGAGTCAGCGGGAGGCCTGAAACTAGCTCCATGGCAATGAAGTTCGGGCCCGATTCGTGGATTCGCGCAATATTCGGGTGCTCGAGAAGCAGGAGGAGGCGGCGTTCAAGTTTGAAGCGGGCGAGGATCTTTTCGTTTTCGCGACTTGGGTGAATGAGCTTGAGAGCGACCTCGTGCGTTGGACCCTGGGCACGATAGACGATACCCATGCCACCGCTGCCGATTTGCTCTAGCAGCGTGTAAGGGCCGATTTTTGCGCCAATTGGGAGCGGGGAATTACGAATTGGGCCCAGGTTGAGAAATGATCCCGTATCTTGATGGTGGGCAAGGAGTTGCTGCACCTCTTCCAGGAGTTCTGGGTCGCTCGCGGTGACTTCGGCAAGAAACGCCTTCCGTTCCGCCGGATCGGAAATGGAAAGCGCCGCCGCGAAGAGCGCTCCGATCTGGGCGTGACGAGCGGGGGTCATTTGGGAGCGAGGCGCCGGTGTAGCCAAGCGCGGGCGATTTGCCACTCGCGTCGAACGGTGCTTTCGGAGATGTCCAGGTGGGCGGCGCTTTCCTCAAGAGTCATGCCGCTAAAGTAGCGCAGTTCCACGATCTGGGATTGGCGCGGATCTAGGGCTTCGAGCTCGGTGAGGGCTTGGTCGAGCGCCTCGAAGTCCGCGGATTCGTTCGTGGGATGACTGGCAAGGTCGGCCTCGGATAGCGAGACCCTGAGCGCCTGGCCACCGCGCTTTTCCGTATTCCGCTTTCGGGCGTACTCGACCAGGACGCGGCGCATCAACTGCGCGGAGACGCCGTAAAAGTGTGTCCGGCTCTTCCAGGAATCGGGCTGCCACGAGAGAAGACGGAGGAAGGCTTCATTCACAAGGGCGCTTGGCTGCAGGATATGATTCGGCCGCTCGCCGGCGAGAAATCTTTCGGCAAGGTGGTGGAGTTCCGCATGAACCACGGGCGCTAATTGAGCAAGCGCGTGCGGATCACCGGTGCGCCAAGACTCAAGCAGGAAAGTTAAATTTGGGGACACGGTAACCTTCGGGATCGTAACATAGTGGAGTCTCGTTGGGTGCTGCGTGAATGCGTAGGCGGATTTGATGGTTCTGATAACATATATTCTGTCGCTATTTAGATATCAATAAAATTTTCTCAACATTGGGCTAGATGATTCAGTGCCCGCGTTGCTACGATATAGCGATGACTCCAGCGGACGGAAAAGGCCTAGACGCGGCCGGACCTGCCCGGAACGAGATTGAGAGTCAACTAGGAAAGCTCCTAGCTAGCGATTCGTTTCACGGTCGTGGGAAGATCGCTGTCGTCCTTGAATACTTGGTCCAGCGCCGGCTCGATGAGCCGGACATTCCGGTAAAGGAAAAAGAAATTGGTACTCAATGCCTGGATCGGCCGGCGGACTATGAGCCCCGGTCCGACGCGATCGCGCGCGTGCTCGTATCCAAGGTTCGCGAGCGGTTGGCGCATTACTACTCGGAGCATCCAGCCGATCCTGTCCTGATCTCGATTCCTCCGGGTACTTACCGTGCGGATTTTCATCGTAGAATCGGCCCTGTCCCGGTGCCTCCGGCAATGCCGGTTGTGACGCAGCAAGCCTCGGACGCTCTGTCCGCCCTCCCCAGTTGGGCTTCTCAACCGTGGGGAGGATATCTTGTCGCGTTTTCGTTAGGCTGCGCTCTGGTCATGGCCGTGATAGCGGCTTCATCAGGTAAGATATTGAACGCTGGTTCGAAGGATCGAAACCAGGTTACCGCGCACGCCTCCGTCCCGTGGCCATGGCGGGAGATACTCGCGCCCGGCTCCCCAGCAATTGTCTATCTCAGCGCCCGGGAGTTTTGGGAGACGAAATCCGCCTTTCTCCGTATTCCAAGCCTGGACCAAGTAAACAAGCCGGAGCAAGAAGCCAAGCTGGCGGATTGGTTAGGCCGGCTGAAGGATGGCCGGGCGCTGGACGTGGAGAGATTCGCGCCCATCGAGGAGGCCAAAACCGCCGCACGCCTCTGGGGCTGGCTGAGAGATCGAGGCTTCCCGTCGGCCGCCTTAAGCAGCAGGCCTGTTGCGCTTGACAATCTCGGTAATTCTCGCGTAGTTACCTTTGAGGCATTCCGATTCCAGGCGGCACTCCGGCCTCTCCTTGCAAAATTCCGTTATCGCGCCGTCGGACGTTCAATTTTGGATTTGGGAGCGGATCCAGGAAAAGCCCGGCGCAAAGAGCGTGTCTATCGGGAGGAGGAGGCCACCGTGCGGCCGGGAGCGCTGCGCACCGGTTACGGTCTGGTTACTCTTGCACGATTGCCGGGTGGGATGGGCCATCTGGACATTAGTGGGACCAATGATGAAATTCGCGCTAAGCTCGTGGAATTGCTAGTGTCGGAGGCTGGCCTAGAGCACTGGCGAGTGGCAATACAGGCGAGCGGATGCGGCAAACCGGCATGGCAGGTCCTATTGAAGTTCGCATACGAGGCGGGTGCATTGGGGGGCGAGACGATTCTCGATTGCGCCGGGTACTAGAAGTTTAAGGGCGAAGTGGTACCAAACGTGTGGTAATTGCCTGGTAGATACTTCCGTAAGCTAGGGATGAAGCCTTAGTAATGGTGGAGGCGCGGGTATGGGTCACTGCGAATTGTAGGGACCATCATTGCACCTGGGTCTAAGCTTGGCCGTCTGTGCCGTCCCCACGGACCTGCCGCTTTGAATCGTTCAGTACTAAGGAATCAACAGATGAAATCAACTAAGTTAATGGTCATTGGCGGGCTGCTCGCCATTGGCACCATGTTTGCCGCGACTTTCGTAGGCACACCGCCTCTCTTCCGCAGCTTCCAATTTGGGGGCAAGGTGCTCAAAGCCACTTACGCAAACCCGAACGGCGAACAATACGAAATCTCGCTCAAGACGGACGTTGCGGATTATCGTAATGGCGTGTCCCATAAGGCCTGGATCAAGCCCGAGGACTATAAGTTTGTGGTGACGCCCTTGAATGGAGCGAATCCGGCGGCGGACGGGAGCATCACCTCGTGCGTCGGTAACTCCGGGCAAGGGCTTTTGGGCGCAGGGTTGAAGGTCGTTTCGGCGGGTTCAACGCCGAGCGTGGACTGTGTCGTGAAGTTTGGCAATGGCGCTTCGGCCCCCACCGTCGCCGTTGAATTGAACTAGCACGCGCCTGTCAAGGGCGGGGATACTGGTCTTCCAGTTACCCTGCCCTTTTCGTTTACTCGCCCCTTTTGGTTTGGCTAGTGAACGTGGACTCGAAGATCTTGTCGGCATTGCCCGCTTCAAAGCCGTCGCGGAGGTGGTGACGCCGGCGTTGTGCTTTGGGCAAGTGTGCGTGCTCGGGGAGAGGGCGGCGTTCCGCGAATTCCACGTACGAACCGGCGATCGGGTGCTTGTCGCCACCGGCAAACGCGGCATCCACCATTTCCGCCACAGTGGAGCTTTGCAGAAGCAGACCATCGGGACTGATCTTGATTTTGCCTCCGGAGTCGTTCAATTTGACGCCCAGGGACTCGAGGAATCCGTTGAAGCTTTCGACGGTGTCGTAGCCTTCAAGTAAGTTGTGAACCGATATCGTGAAGTGATTCAAATAATAGCGGTTATAGATTACCCAGGCGGCGTATTCCGACTCTTCGAGGAGGCGGCTGTAGTCGGCCCAAGTGGGGATGGGCCAAAGCCCGGAATGTAAAAATTGATCGACGGTGGCTCCGTTATCGAGATCTAGGTTGAGCACGGGGTCGAGTTTGACCTCATCGGTGTAGCTGCGGATAATTCGCTGAGCGTCGGTGCTCAAGTCCCCTACACGCAGTTCGCTAACGAAGATGCGAGGGTATTTGGGATCGGGCGGCGCGTACCAGAAGGCATCGAGCTTCTTGTTGGCGAAGTGATAAAGGTCTCGCTTCTGATAACCATAGTGCGTGAAGATCCGTTCAAAGCTGCGGATGCCGAGTTGCGGAACACCCATCGTGCGGAACGCGATGTGATCGTTCTCAATCTCGTCTGGGCTGGCGATGATGCCGTGAGCGAGCATGCCGGAGATGACGCGCGAGACGTCGGGGACGCGCTCGCGGTAGCGGCGCATGAGACCGTCGAGGACGATGTCAAGGGTGGACATGGGCGTGTTTTTATCGTAGCGGGTGCTTGTCCCGAACGGTAAAATAGAGCTATGGAAAGAACGCTGCGCAGGTTTCGGAGCTTCGAAGAGGCCGAGCGCGCCGAGATCGAAGAGGACATGAAAATGACTCCTTCGGAGCGGGTGCGGCTTCTTTTGGAGTTGGTAGCCCAGGCTTATCCCGATGCCGCTGAACAAAGACTTGAGAGAGTTTGTCGAATCGTTAAACGCCAACAGAGTTGAGTTCCTGGTGGTGGGGGCGCACGCAGTCGCGTGGCATGGGATTTCGCGAACGACGAAAGACATCGATTTCTTCGTGCGGAAGGGTGCGGACAATGGCGCGCGCATCGTAAAGGCGCTCGAGGAGTTTGGGCTCGGGAGCCTGGGAGTAACAGCGCAAGATTTCGTCGCAGACGATCAGATTTTGCAGATCGGTTATCCTCCGAATCGAATCGATCTCATCACGACCATCGCCGGCGTGAGCTTCGAAGATGCCTGGACGGCTCGAGAGGCAGGCAACATCGATGGGCTTCCCGTTCAATACATCGGCTTGACCGAGTTACTTCGCAATAAGGAAACTGCGGGCCGCCCTCAGGATCTGGCGGACGCGGCGCGACTGCGACAGCGCCATCCCGGCGTCTAGTTCCCCGCCCCGCCCAATCTAGAGAAAACGCAGCCGTCTCGGCTCATACCAGCGGCAGAGCGGGTACAGCGACAAAGCAACCAACAGACCGAGCGGTCCGAAAGACCAAGGGGGGAGCACCCAGGCTTCCGGGATGCCACCGAAACGACGAGTGAAATCGAGGGGGGCGCCGATGAGGATTGCTCCGCCGAGGGCGAGCAGGTGAATCCAGACGAGATGGGTGAGATAGAAGAACATCGGCACACGCCCAAGTTGTTCTAGAAACGATTGACGCCAGTGGCGGGCGGCGGCGAGAAACAAGAGCGCGGGGCCGATGGTGAGCAGCATGAACTGGAGGCTCAAGGGGTACTTGGTGACGTTGGCGAAGGACGGCAGCGTGCCATCCCACGGGTGAGGATCGCCATAAAGATTCGTGGCGCGCAGGACGGCGAAGAGCGTGAGCGAGGCAAGCCCTAAGCTGCTCAGGAGACGGCGGTTTTCAACACAAGGCCCAAGGCTGTAGCCGCAAAAGGCAAGGCCGATGATGGGGAGCACGGGATAACTTGTGCGGATTTCGAAGCCGCCGAGGACCGGCAGCACGTTACGGTCATGCAAGACAGACCAAAGCACGTGCGCGGCGCCGCCAGGGGCGAAATGGAGATTGTCGAAAAGGTTGTGGCCGAAAACGATAACGAGGCCAAGCGTTGCGATGACGCCTTGCGGCAAACGCACGACGGCGGCTAAAGCGAGCGAGGCGCAGCCGAGGGCCGCGATGATCTGCCAGAAGTATCGTGGCCAAGCAGGGTTGAAAGTCCAAGCCCAGTTGACCAGCGTGAATTCGAATAGCAGCAGGATCAAGCCGCGGACTAGAAGATGCCGCGGCGTGGCGCGGCTCAGAGAGGCGCTGACGCCAAGCAGTAGCGCGAAGGTGGGCGCGCAGAAATGAGAGAGGAGGCGCCAGAAGTAAACGGCGGCCGGCGTCGCGGCGAGATCCATCGGATCGCTGACGTTGCGGCCGGGACCGGATTGGCTTTCGCGCACGTGGTCGATAGCCATCAGGACCATGATGAGCCCACGAAGGAGATCGACGGAGTTTAGGCGCGGCCGCGTCATGTGCTGGGCTCAAGGCTTGGACTTGGCGGCGAGGAAATGCAAGCCGATGGTAAAGGTGCGAGGAGCGCCGGGCATGTTACCGGCGCGCGCGGCGAACAAGGAAGCCGTGGGGTAAAGCCGGTCAAAGGCGTTATCCAGTTGCACACGCAGTTGGAAGAGAGGGCCTAATTTTTGAAAGAGCGCGAAATCGGCGATGCCGTAACCGGCGGCGGCGAAGCCGGCGTAGGGTTCGAAACGGCGGCTACGAAGCTCCGAGCCAGCGTTCACGCTGGTGCCGGTACGCTCAACCTCATAGCGGAGGAAGAGGCCAGCGGCGTGGCGGGCGGCATTGGGCAGGGCCCGGCCGACGGCCGCGGGAGTGAAGCGGTCGGCGAGAATTTCCGAATCGAGGAATGCGTAGTTCGCGACGACGCTGAGGGAGTTCGAGAGTTTCCCGGTGGCGTCGAACTCGAGGCCTTGGTTGCGGACTTCACCGATTGGAAAGACGGCGGCGAAATTGTCGCCGTTGGGGCCAAAGTTGGGGTCCAAGCGCAGCACGTTCCGTTTGGAGATTCGAAAGTACGTTGTGTTCAGAAAGAGCCGGCCTTGGCGCAATTCCGACTTAAGGCCCGATTCGAACTGGCGGCTGCGTTCAGCGTCGTGAGGGCCATTGGCGAGCGGAGTTTGCGCGAGACTCGGCGCGCGATTGAAGGCGTTGCTCACACTCGTGAATGCCGAAAAGCGGGAAGCTATGCGATAGATCAGGGCGGCGCGGCCAGTGAGCACGTGGAATTGCGAGCGCAGAGGAATGTTGCCCGCGCGGCCATCGTCGCTGAAGCGTTCCCAACGGGCGCCGAGCAGGGCCTGCAGGCGGGGGACGATTTCGATCTGGTCTTGGATGAAGAAGCCGTGGCGTTGGGCGAGAACGGATTGGTTGGTGTAAGCGCCTTGGCCAAATGAATACGTGGCGCCGCGGCCGTAGACGGGCGCGAAAAGGTCGAGGCCGGGAACGGGACCACCGCGCTCGGCTTCGCGCGCGGTCGCGTATCGTCCCATCCAATCTTGGCGCAGGGTTTCGTAGCCGAAGCTTAGATTGTGACGGGAGGCGCGGTAGTAGGAATTGGCGGTGAAGGACCAATCGCGGTTGCCGCGGAACTGGTCACGGAATTCACGGCGCATGGTGCGGCCGTCGGCATTCAACCCTCGCGGTTCGTGGTAGCGCTCGGGGCGGTCATAGTTTAGAAAACGAAAGGTGAGATCGGTGCGGAGGGTGGAGGTGAAGGCATGGTCGAGGCGGGATTGAAAGACCCGGGCCTGGAGTTGCGAGGAGTCCGTGGGTTCCGATGCGGTCCACTCGCGATTGGTGAGCCAAGCTCCCGAAGCGTTGACGGGGATGCCGCGCAAGCGGTGAGCGAGGAGGTTCTGGTCTAGGTACTCGTACTCGAAACCGAGCGAGCTGGATTCGGCAAGACGGTAGGAGAGGCCGGAGGCGAAGTGGATGTTTTCGCTGCCGGAGTTGTAACGGAAGATGCGGCGGTCCTCGGCGTAGACGGCGGCGCGATAGAAGAGATTGGGGACGCGGAATAGTGGACCCGTAACCTCGCCATGGCCGCCACGTTGCGCGAAGCCGCCCCCGCGAAAGCTGGCTTCGGCGGTAGGTTGGAGGCGCGGCTTACGGGTGACGAAGTTCACGACGCCGCCAGGTTCGCCTCCGCCGAAAAGAACGGCGGCTGGCCCCTTGAGGACTTCGACGAATTCGACATTGGAGAGGCGGCCCTGGCTGGTGGAGAAACCGGCGTCGTTGATGTCGTTATCGAGACTGCCGTAGGGATTGCCGCGAACGCCGTTGAAGAGGACTTCGCGTTGCGTGAAGCCGCGAAGTGTCATGGCGGAATAGGGGGAATCCTGAAGGCCGCTTACGTTCCGGTAGAGGTCCTTGATGTCCTGGATATTGCGATTTTCGAGGAGAGCCTTAGGGATAACTTGGACGGCGTAGGGGAGATCGATGAGGAGCGCCGGCGACTTCGTAACGCTGACACTCGCGGTGGCGAGAAAATCGCCGGAACGTTCCCGCACCTCGATGGTGGTTTGAACGGTTTCCAATGTCAAATCGAGCTTGTTGCAATCGCCGGGAAGACTGATCGCGATCTGGAGTGGGATGTAACCACGCCCAAGGGCGAGCAAAGTATAAGCGCCGGCCGGCAGTTCCGGGAGCGTGAATTCGCCTTGGTTTCCCGTGGTAAGAGTCGCGGTGGGTGTGAGTTGAATGCTGACGTTTGGAATTGGGGTAAGTCCGGTATCGGTGACGCGGCCGGAGCACGGAGGAGATTGAGGAGAGGTCTGAGCGAGTAGGAGGATTGGGGAGAGAAGGAACGAAAAGGTCTTGAGCATTGATACCGCTCTCTCAGTATCGTGGATTTCCGTCCGCGATGTGCGGTAAAGACTTTGGGATGATGATGCAGATGGCGAGTCCGCGATTTGAGAAATTGGATTTTCAGCGTTGGGCCGAGAGCGAACAGGCCGAGCGGTTGGAGGACCTGCGGGCGGATCTGGCGCGGCGGCGCACGGTGCGGGAGTTTAGCTCCGAGCCGGTGCCTTGCGAGTTGATCGAGGGCGCGGTACGGTGCGCGGCTTCGGCGCCAAGTGGCGCCAATCAGCAGCCTTGGAGATTCGTGGCGTTGTCGGATCCCGAATTGAAGTCCCGTATTCGAGTGGCCGCCGAGGAAGAAGAGCGATTGAACTACGAGCAGCGCTTTCCAGAGGAATGGCTGGAGGCGCTGGCGCCGTTTGGAACGGATTGGCGGAAGCCTTTTTTGGAAGTGGCGCCTTGGTTGATCGTCGTGTTCCGAATCGACTACGGGTTGGGCGAGGATGAGCGTAAGGTAAAGCATTACTACGTGCAGGAGAGCGTGGGTATCTCGTGCGGCTTCTTGCTCGCGGCGCTGCACCGGGCGGGTTTGGCGACGTTGACGCATACGCCAAGCCCGATGGGCTTCTTGGGGGAAATCCTGGGGCGGCCCAAGAATGAGCGGCCCTTCCTGTTGATTCCGGTGGGGTATGCGGCCGATGGGGCGCAAGTGCCTTGTTTGCGAAAGAAGACTTTGGATGAAGTCTTGGTGTGGGCATGAGGCTGGCTTGCCGCGTCATGGCGACGGGAACGGCGCTGCCGCAACTACGGATAACGGCCGAGGAACTGGATGCGCGCCTAGGGTTGGAGGCGGGGACTTCGTTGCGGCGGAATGGCGTCGCGGTGCGCTACTTTGCGGCGGACCACGAAACTTCGAGCGGTCTTGGAGCCCAAGCCTTGCGATGCGCCTTGCAACGGGCGCAATTGGCCCCGGAACATTTGGATGCAATATTGTTCGCGAGCGTTTTGAGCGAGCAGCCGATGCCAACGGCGGCGACTCTCGTGCATCGGGAACTGGGCTGCCGCGCATCCGGCATGAGCTGCATCGATTTGAACGCTTCTTGCGGCGGGATCTTTAAAGGACTCGAGTGGGCGGCGGCGATGATCGCGGCGGGAGCTTGGCGGTACGTGGCGGTATTGGGCGTGGAGTTGGGGAGCCGGGGATTGTGCTGGGAAGATTTGGACACCGCGACGCTGTTTGGCGATGGGGCGGCGGCGGTGCTGTTAGGACCGGCGTTGGGAGGCGAGGGGATACTGAAGTCGAAGACCGTGACCTTGAGTGAGGCGGCGGGGTTGGCGTCCGTGGCGGCGGGGGGCACGAAGTGGAACGTCCGCAGGCCGCCCACTTCCGAACGCGAGTATTTTTTCCGGATGGATGGGCTTGCGATGTTGCGAATCGCACGGGAGTGGTTGCCGGGCTTTGTGGAGGAAATGATCTCCGGAACGGCGGTGCGCCATGTGGTGCCGCATCAGGCTTCGGCGGTGGGCTTAGCTAGCCTGCGCAAATTGTTGCGGAAGCATGGAAACATTACCTACACGAATGTTTTCGAAGAATTTGGGAATCAGGTGACGGCTTCGGTGGGGGTGGCCCTCGACCGGACGCTTTGCAGTGGCGCGATCGCGCGGGGCGATGAGGTGTTGTTGCTAGGCACGGCGGCGGGTCTGGCATTGCATGGGATTGTGTTGCGGTACTGACCGACTATGGTGACGCTCGAACTGCTGGAAGCGGGGGACTGCGAACAACCGGAGTACTTCGTGAACGGGCGGCGAACGTTGGGCAAGCTACGCTTCCCCGCCCTGGTGGCCCGCGTCGGGCATCCCGCGTTGGGCACGATTCTCTTTGATTGCGGGTATGGGCCGGCGCTGCTGGAATCGCGCAGTTGGGCGGCCCGCGCATACCGGCGTATTCTGCCCTTTCATTTGAGTACTTCTTCCTTGGGCACGGCGGACGCGGTGTTCCTATCGCACTTTCATCCCGACCACATTGGCGGTCTGCGCGATATGCCCGGGCTTCCCATTTGGCACTCGCGGGCGGGCTTGGCGGAGTTGCGGGCGCTGGGAAGTTTTGCCCAAGCGCACAACGCATTTTTTCCGGAACTCTTGCCACTGGACTTCGCGTCGCGGGGCAGAGCCATTGAGGATTGCCAGCGGGTTGCCTTGGATGCCGATTGGGCCCCCTTCGATGTGGCGTACGATCTCGCCGGCGACGGAACTTTGCGAGCGATCCCACTGCCGGGCCACGCGCTTGGGCAATTCGGGCTGCTTTGTCATGTGGACGGCGAGGACGTCTTCTTGATCGCCGATGCCGCTTGGGTTCTGGAAAACGTGACGCGTCTCGCCTTGCCCGCGCCCCCGGGGCGCTTGGCGATCGCCGATTACACCGCGTACACGGAGACCTTGCGCAAATTGCGGGAACTTAAGACGCGCCGTCCAGCCCTCTGGATGATTCCTTCGCATTGCGAAAAGACGATCGCGGCTTACGTCCAACGCCCCTCGCCAGTCATCGGTCCCAGCGAGTACGAGAAACGCTTCGCTGAATTCAACGTCTTGGGTATGGGGCTGGACGAGGCGCGGGCGAGAGCACAGGCGGAGAAGGGCGATGGACCTCATGGAGCCTATAGCTTCGGCTTGTCGACCGGATCGAGCGGCGCTCCGGGCGTTTTCATAACGAACGGCGAAGAGCGCAAGACGTGGGCGAAGGCTTTCGTGTCCAGAACAATCGGGTGGAGAAATGTTCTGGGCCTGCGGGCGGCGCTGTTGCTGCGGCACGATAACCGCCTCTACGCCAAGCAGCGTTTGCGGTTGCGCTATTTCAGCTTGGAGCGGCCCTTGGAGGATTGGGCGGAGGACCTGGAACGGTACGCGCCAACGGTGCTCGCCGGGCCCCCGAGCGCTCTGGAGCGCGTCGGGACTCTGGTGAAACTCCGGCCGCGCATTCTTCTCGCTGGCGGCGAAGCGATGGCGCCTGGAGATTCCGCCGCCTTGGAAAATTTGTTTGGCGTGAAGCCCCGGCAGGTGTATCAGGCCAAGGAAGGTTTCCTTGCGGCGGAGAACGAACGCGGTTTCCTGGAGTGGAACGAAGATTTGGTGGCTCTACAGCGCATGTTCGTGCGCGGCGACGATTCCCGATTTGTGCCGGTGATTACGGACTTACGAAGATCCACGCAGCGTTACGCTCGCTACCGCATGGACGATGTGCTCCGGCAGGTCGACGGCGAGATAGTGGCCGTTGAAGGGCGTTTGCAAGATGTCCTTTACGCACGGGAGCGACTGGTGTTCCCCGATGAAGTATTCACGGCGCTGGGCGTGCGCGATTTCGAGCTGGAGCAATTCGACGGGAACCGTTTTGTATTGCGCGGCAATGGCGACACTGTGCGCCTCGAAGAATTGTTGGGCGCCCCAGTCGAGCGCGGATCCCTTCGCGATAGACCCTTGTGGGAGAAGCGCAGAAGAGTGCGCCGCGCCTTCGATCCAGAATCCGAATGGATCGTCACGCATTGGCTGCGCGAGCCTTGCCGATAAAGCGCCGCACGTGATGCAGGAATCGCGCCCGTGGATTGTAGGATTGCGCGGCTTCCTGAAATGGTTCGAAATAAGCGAGCGGCATACGGGCCGCCTCAAGAATCGCATGGCCGGCTTGCGCGATGGATGGCGCCCGCAGCGCGAGGCCATGATAAGTGAGCCTAGCCGCGTAGTCGAAATGATCGTAGTCGTGAGGCACCACTATGTGCGGCCTGCCCGCGAGTATCGTCGCGTAAGCGATGCCGGCGCCGCCATGATGAAGGACGACATCGGCGCCGGGCAGGTGGTGCAGGTAGTCGAGATAGCGAAAGATCTGCACGTTGTGATAGCGGTTCTCGACGTAGCCGGGGCTGCCGCCCAGAGTCACGGTGAATTGCACATGGTCGAGGTGCTTGGCCAGCCGGTCGACTTCGGCCACGAGTTTCTCCTTGGCCCAGGGCAAATGCGTGCCGAGCGTGACAATCACGTGCAGTCCATTGACGTTGCGCAATCTGTACTCCGGCTCGCCTTGCAGGATCACCGGACCGATCATCTCGAAGTGCGCCGGCCAATCGCGCGGGAATTCGAGCTCGGTCATGCCGAAGCCTAGAATGCAATGCGGTGAATAAATGACTTCGGTACCGTCGGCGCGCAGCCGTTGCCCGAAGCCGAGTTGCGCGAAACGGCTCCGGTAACGCTGGAACGCGAAATTCTTGAAATAGCGGATGGCCGCGCGGCCTATCGCATCGCGCCACCTGTTGCCGGGGCGCCAACCGCCACAATATGCGGGCGTGCCGGAGTTCTGTTCAATCGCGAAGGGTGTCGCGATCGTCGTAATCCAGGGCAACTTCCGCTCCTCGGCCACTGGGCCCGCCACGACCGCGACCGAGTCAACGACGATGAGATCGGGCCGGAACGATTCCACGTGAGCGCGAAGATCCGCTTGCAGCGGCGCCAGCAAAGAAGTCGAGGCGTCCAGTTGCGATAAGACGCGCCAGGGATTGGAGCCGACACGTTGACCGGTGTTCGCGACGCGGAAAAGATCGTCCACGTAGCGGCCGCCCAGATAGTGATCGCAGACATATCCCGCTTCTTCGGCGGCCTGCCTCAAGACGCGTTGCGGATTGGCATGGCCGGCGTAGGGCGGCGAGACGAAGAGGATGCGGCTCATGAAGACGTTAGGCGCTTGAGTAATTGTAGTGTTTCGCCGGAGCGGTGGTATTCAAGGTGGGCGCAGTCAGGCGTGTGGTGCACAGGCCCTCGATAGAGCAATTTGCTGTAGATGTCGCGCTTGCCCTGGACCGTCACGAAATGCGGTAGGCGTATGGGCGCGAGACAAGTGGGGCCGAGAGCGACGATGAGTATCGTAAGTCCCGGTCGCAGGGTTACTCCGGCGAAAGCCGCGTTCAACATCTCAAAGCCGCAACTCGCGGTGAGCAGCGTGAGGCGCTGTTCGGTGTTCGCGAAGGCGGCTGCGAGAACTTGGCTCAGGTTGCTCCGGTAGCGGGCGTTATGCAAACACCAAAAAGTCTGACGCATGTTTCGCAAACTCGCTAGCGGCAGCGGACTGGGGCTATGCTCCGCGAAGTCCGCGTGGAAAGGGAAGCCTGTGAGAATCGCGTCGTCTCCCGCGATGGCTAGGAGCGTTTCGACCTGATCGGGGAATAGCCCGGCGCGATGCCAACTGGACTGTCCCGTCCACAGTAGCGTTCGGCTCGAACGCGGCTTCAGCAGGGTGCGCGAAGGATCGAGGCGCTCCAGGCGGTCGAGGTAATCCATCACCGGTAACGAATCTCACCTTCGGAGAGGTGAATCTTGCGCGTGCGCCACGACAGTTGATTCGGCAACACGAGCGCCGAGACAAAGAAGAACGGAACCGTGAGCGCGGCGAGAAAATGAAACAGAGGATCGGCGCGGCGGCGAAGCGCCAGGCAGTAGAAGAAAAGACTCATGAGCGACCAATAGAGGAGCGGCAGGAACGCGGGCAGCCCCGCGAGCAACAAGGGCGCCGCGCCGCGATTCCGCGTGAAGAAGTGATTGGCGAAGATCATCCATCGCCGCATCAGCCGGGCAAAATGTCCCGCCGAATCCACGGTGATTTCGACGTAGACTTCGGCGTTGGCTTGCGCGATGGGCAGCCTCGCCTCGCGATAGAGGCGCGCCATGGCGTAATCGTCCGTAAGGCTATGCCCCGCCGCCGCGAAGCCGCCAAGCCGCTTGAGTTGGGCGGTGTCCATGGCATAAATCATTCCGTTAATCGATTGCGGCTCTCCGAGCGCGGCCACCGGGAAATACGTGGTGTAAGCGTTGCCATTGATGAAGCCGCCGAGTAGCTTCTCCCAGAACGTTCCGTCGCTCGTGAAAACCGGGAGACCGGTGGCGATCCCTCCGCTCAGCTCCAGGTGCGCACACAGAACTTCCAATGAAGCGGCGGGCAAGATCGTATCGTCGTCCAGCACAACCAAGTGCCTGGTCGAAACTTCCGGCAGCGCGCGAATCAGTTTGGCGAGCTTGGGGTTCTCCCCATCTTGTGGTCCCGGCCCAAGGATGATCCTGACGTTCATTTGCCGCGCTTCGTCCGCTGCCCGCTGGCCGGTCTCATCGTCTTCATCGACAAGCCAAAGAAATTGCGCCGCTGGATTCCGTGTGGCGCTCTCCCGAAGACAGTTGGCCAGGCGAGGATCGCCGCCAAGTATGGGCTGGATGATCGTGACGTCAAGCGGCGATTGAAGGACGGGCTTCCGCCGCCGCGCGTAGCTATGCGCAAGCCATAAACGAGGCGCCTGGAGAAGCCAGAAGATCAGGTTAGCGATGAAGAGCATCTTGCGTGCGTTGCCAGGATACGAAATTGCGGCGGGCTTCTTCCAGCGGTACCGGCGGCGCGCCGAACTCCGCCGTGGCCTTGCTGACGTCGAAAGTCTTGGAATGCACCATCACTTCGACGCCAAAACGCGTGAGCGGCGGCTCCCAGCGATTCGCGGTGACGCCGCTTAAGGCTTCGAGCGCTCTGGCTGCGCGAAATGCCCAGCGGCTGGAGACGCTTCTCCGGATGGGCGGGTAGCCGAGGTCGGCAAAGATCTTGGAAAGGAACTGAAACGTGTCGGTGGGCTCGGCATTCGTAAGGTTGAACACGCCTTCGCTCTGGCGTTCCAACGCGCTAGCGATAAAATGCGTGAGGTTATCGATGTAAATCAAATCGGCGAGCGTGGGTAACCCGTCCTCGCGCGTGATGCGAGGCAGCGCGCCAGCCCGGGCCGCGCGGAGAATGCGAGGAAACAGGACCGTATCCTCGGGGCCGAAGATCGCGCGGGGGCGTAGGATGGCGTGCTTGGTAGCCGATGCCCTGACGGCGGACTCAGCTAAGCGCTTCGTGCGCGCGTATTCGTTGATCGCCTCATCCGGAAACGCATCGATCTCGCGAATCCCAAACTGATCGCCCCAAGTGTAGTGAACGCTGGAACTTGAAATGAAGACAAAATGCCCCGTGGGCACCGCCAGCAATCGCCGCGTTGCGTCGACGTTGTTGCGCAGGAATGCCGCTCGCGGCGCCCAAGGCGAAGCGAGCGCGGCGCAATGGACTACGGCATCGAAAGATTGCAAAGGCAGAGTTTCGCGAGCGATGTCGATGAGGACATGTTCGTCCGCCGCTCCCTCGCGCGGCGGACGCCGGCTCCAGCCAATGACGCGATGGCCAAGCGAGCGCAGACGGCGGCCCAAGGCGCCGCCCAGAAATCCGCTCGCGCCGGTGATGAGTATCCTGGCCATGACTCTGCATCATAGCTTGCGAGCCCGGCCGATTCGGCATAAGCTGATTCCTATGAGTTCACGCCGTGGATTTTTTGAAGTGTTGGGGTCGATGGGTCTTTCCCTGCCCTTGTTTGCCTCGAAGGGAGCCGGAAAGGCCGCCAAGTTGAAGACGCCCGACTATTTCAAAGAGCTGGGCGTGAAGCCTTTCATCAACGCGGCGGGCACGTATACGACATTGACCGCGTCCCTGATGAGCCAGGAAGTGATGGACGCCATGGAGTACGCCTCAAAGCAATTCGTACATTTGACGAAACTCCAAGATGCCGTGGGTGCGCGGATCGCGACTATGTGCGAGGCGGAGTCGGCCATGGTCACCTCCGGCGCCGCTGGGGCTCTGCTGGTGGGAACCGCGGGCTGCTTGACCGGTACCGACCAAGAGAAGATTCTGCGCTTGCCGGATCTCACCGGCATGAAGACCAAGGTGCTAGTTCAGAAGACGCATCGCTACGGATACGACCACGCCGTGCGCGCCTGTGGCGTCAAGATGTGGGAGATCGAGACGGCGGAGGAATTCGCGCAAGCCGCCGCGAGTGGCGATGTGGCGATGGCGCTGTTTTTCAACGACGCGGACCCAAAGGGCAAGATCCAAGCCAAGGAATGGGTGGCGCTCGGCAAGAAGCACGGCATCCCTACCTTCAATGACGCCTCGGCGGACGCGCTGCCTGTGGAGCGGCTGAGCTTGTACAACAAGATGGGTTTCGATCTCGTCACCTTCTCCGGCGGCAAGGGCATCTGCGCGCCGCAATCCTCGGGCATCTTGATGGGCCGCAAGGACCTGATCACCGCCGCGCGTTTGAATACATCGCCATATTCGGATTCCATTGGCCGCGGCTTGAAGGTCAACAAGGAAGAGATGGTCGGATTGCTCGTCGCGCTCGAAGCCTACATGAAGAAAGACTTCGCCGCCGAGCAGAAGGAATGGGACCGCCGCGTCGACGTGATCCGCAAGGCCGCCGAGAAGTTTCCGACAGTTACAACGAGCGTCAACGTACCGGAGATCGCCAACCGTACGCCGCACATGAAGATCATGTGGGATCAATCGAAGATCAAGGCTTCGCCGCTCGACATCAAGAAGAAGTTGCTCGACGCCGAGCCGTCCATCGAAGTAACGCCGTCCACGAACAAGTCCGAGCTTGTCGTGACGGTTTGGATGTTGAAGCCCGGCGAAGCCGAAGTCGTGGCGAAGCGCATTGCCGAGGAGCTTAAAGCAGCCTCGGCGTGAAACGCTTTGCCCGTTTGAGTCACTAAGGGCTCAGGAGGCAAGAATGCCAAACTCGAAATCCGCGCGCTCCGCCAAGAGAAAGCCCGCCGGCCAAAGCCCGGCGGGCTTTTCGCTAGACAACTACGAACAACCGAAGATCCCCGACTACGTCGTCGCGGAATTGAAGTACGAGGCGCCCGTCGCGTTTCGGGCCTCGGCGTTCTCGGGTCCCGCGGCTTCCGCGGCGGACACGGAGAGCTTGAATGCGGTGCTCGAAAGATTCGACATCGCAAGCGTGAAGTCGCAGTTCGGAATGAAGGCGGCGCAAGTGAGCGAGCGCATTCCCCTCGCGGCGGCTTTGCCGGAGAAGCCCACGGGACGAATGCTCGCCGCGCGCGGCGCCGGTGAGGAGTTCAAGCAGAGTGGCTTCGTCCAGATCGTGCCGAAGCGAAGCGAGGACGTGAAGAAGCTCGCGGCGGCCTTGGACAAAAATCCGCGAATCTGGAAGGCCTACGTCGCGCCACGGCCGGTGCCGGCGGGCCTGAGCGGTTCGGCCTCTGGCTCGCGCCTCTTTGAGCCCACCCAAACGTATCTCTCGTCGCCGCCCATTGGCATCGGCGCGTGCGATGTGTGGAATCTAGGTGGCGCCAAAGGCAAGAAGGTGACGATTTGCGACATAGAGGGTGGCTGGAACCTTCGCCACGAGGATTTGCCCAACGGCATTTCCCTGATCGGCGGCACGATGATCGACGACGTCGGTTGGCGCAACCACGGCACGGCGGTGCTGGGTGAAATGGTATCGATTCCCAATTCGAAAGGCTGCGTGGGAATCAGCCATGAGGCCAAGGCGGTGGTTCACTCGGCGGTGATCGGCGGCGTCTTTAACTTGGCGCAAGCGCTCGTCAATGCCGGCAACGCGTTAACCAAGGGCGATGTCGTCCTGATTGAGCTGCAAGCCGAAGGACCTAACGGCAAATACGTCGCCATGCAGTATTGGGACGATATCTTCAACGCCATCCAAAGCGTCACGGCAAAGGGCATCACCGTGGTGGAAGCCGCTGGGAACGGCAACGAGAACTTCCAATTGCCGGTCTTCAACAATACGGGATTGCAGAAGGATAGTGGGGCGATCGTCGTCGGCGCGGGCATTCCGCCCGCGAACTTTTTCGATTTCGACGGCAGCGGCGGCTTCGGTCCCGCCTATTCCAGCATCGGTGTGCCGCGTTCCCGGATATGGTTCTCCAACTACGGCAAGATCGTCAACGTGCAAGGCTGGGGCTTCCATGTCACCACGCTCGCTTACGGCGACTTGCAAGGCGACGCGTCGGAGAACAAATGGTACACGGCCCGCTTCTCCGGCACCTCCAGCGCTTCGCCAATCGTTACCGGCGCGGTCGCGTGTCTGCAAGGCCGTTCGTGGTCGAAGAACGGCTCGCCCCTAACGCCTGCTAAGGTCCGCAAGATCCTCATGGACACGGGTACGCCTCAAGCGGCGGGCCCTGGCGTACCGTTGACGCAACGGATCGGGCCGCAACCCAATCTGATGCGAGCGATGGGCATGGTGTAGCCTTCATGAATTTGGGAGTGCCTCCGCCGCCCGGCACGATCGCGCCTTCTATCGATTTCCGTCTGCGCAAGGGATGGATCTACGATGCGAAGGCGCGTGAATTCTCGGGGCCCAAAGGCCGCCGCGTGGCGGCGGAGGGCCTTCCAGAGGGAAGCCGTATCGACTCCAAAGTTCCGTCGCTACAAGGAAGCGCGACGGGCCCGGAGAAGCGTCTCAGCCAAGCCATGCAAGTTGTGCTGCCGCGCGGGGCGCGTGCCGAAGATTACCTGGAAACGGTGAAGAGCTGGCCAGCGGTCGAGGCGGTTTCGCTGCCGCCGAAGATCAGTTTGCCGAATAAGTAACGTTGCCGCCCATGATCGTTTGCAGGACGCGAATCCGCCGGATCTCATCTTCCGGGCATGTCAAGTAGTCCCGGTCGATCACCACCAAATCCGCTAACTTCCCCACCTCGATCGAGCCCTTCGACTTCTCGCTGAATTCCTGGAAGGCCGCCCAAGTGGTGTGCATCTTGAGCGCCGCCACGCGATCGATACGTTCTTCCGGGTAGACGACTTTTCCTTCAGTGGTGCGGCGCGTGATCGCCATCCACATATTGAAGAACGGATTAAACGGATTCACCGCCCTATCTTTGTCGTGACCCAGCATGTGATCGCTGCCGCCCGCGACGGGGATGTTGTGATCCAGAAACGTCTTCACGGGGAAGAAGTAACGCATCTTCTCGAGGCCGAACACGCGGCTCAGCGCGGGCGCGTCGAGATGAAGCCAAGCCCCCTGGGCGTCCACATGCACTCCCAGCCTTTGCATCTTTTTGATCGTTTCCAAACTCATGAAGCTTCCATGCATCACATGAGAACGCGTGGGCGCGATAGGCTTCTCCTTGTCCAGCTTTTCAAAAGTGTCCACCAGAAGATCGATAGCGCTGCCGCCCTGTACGTGAGCCGTCAACTGCCAGCCCTTGTCGCGAGCGGCCCGGAAAACGCGATACAGCTTGTCGGCGTCCGCGAACAACATACCGCGCGCTTGCGGATCGGTCTGGCCGTAAAGCTGCCGCCCGAAAGGTCCGTAAGGCACGCGTTGATAAGCGGTGCCCACGGATTGACCGCCATCGAGCGTAAGCTTGAAGCTCCCCATCTTGAGCATGTCGTCGCCCTGGTTCGTCGTCCATGTGGAGCTTTCCACCTCGCGAAGCATCTGCTCCGTGGAAAGACTGGAAGGCAAACGCCAGGTGAGGACTAGCCGCGTTGCCAGGCGATTCTGCTCTTTTAGCTTTTGATAGAGAGCGACGTTCTCTGGCAAAACCGCCCGGTCCGCCACGGTGGTGAGCCCGGCGGCGGCGTAGATGCGCAACATCTTCTCCAGCGCGGCCAAGCGATTCGATTCAGACGTCGCCTCCGCCTGGGGCACTCCCTTCAAGAGCTGCGCCGCATTGCGAAGAATCCCGTTCGGCTCCCCGTCGGCGCCCTTTACCACTTCGCCCGCCGGCGGATTTGGGGTGTCCTTGGTGATGCCACTCCGCGCCAACGCCATGCTGTTCGCGGACCAAACATAGCTACCGTCGAACGCCACCGGATGTTCGCGCGTCACGTCAAGGTCTGCTTTGGTCGGCATGCGCATTTCCTTGAAGCGCGGCGGCAACGTGCGCGGCACCACGATCCACTCGCCCTTGGGCGTCGTCTTGGCCTTGGCCCGAATCCAACGTTGCATCGTGACGATGCTGTCGAAGACGGGCAGCTTCTCGTTGAATTCACTCAACGCGCTGGATTCGATATGCACGTGCGCATCGATCAACCCCGGCAACAATGTCTTGCCTTTCAAATCCGTGAGCTTCGTTTGTGGGCCCTTGGTGGCGAGCACGGCATCGTTGGCGCCAACGCTCACGATGCGCCCCTTCTCCACGGCGACGGCCTGCTGAATGCTAAATTTGGCGTCGACGGTGATCACCTTGGCGTTGTACAAAATCCAGTCGGGCGCGGCCAGCAGCATGAGGACAAGATGCATCGCTACCGATGATACACTTCCGGTCTGATGAAAATGACTCGCCGGACGATGGCTGCGATCGCGGGTGCGCCACTGATGGCGCAGAGCCCCCGGCCCGCGATTCTGGAAATCAAGCAAGCTCTTGGAAAACCCACTCTGCACCGGAACGGCGTTCCGGTCCAGGCGAGTTTTTACGCGCTAACCGATTGCCAGGGCGGGCGCTGGAGCTATGATGAAGCGCCGCGGCAAAGCCTGGAATTCTTCGCGCGGATGGGGTTCAAGCTCTATCAACTGGATCTATTTCTCGAAGACTGCTGGACCGCGCCGGACCGCTTCAGCGTAGAGCCCGCTCGAAAGCAACTTCGCGGGCTTCTCGACGTTTGCCCAGACGGCGCCGTGGTTCTGCGCTGGCACCTGAACGCCCCGGAGTGGTGGCGCAAGAAGTACCCCGAGGAGCTGACGCGCTACTTCAACGGCGACTTCGAAACGCCCGAACGGACCACGCCCGTCCGCTACATCCAGGACGACCTTCGACGCCTGCCCCGAAACAGTCTGGCGAGCGACGTGTGGATGCAAGCCGCGCAAGAAAAGACGAAGGCATTGTTGCGAGACCTAGCGGCACTCCCGGAAGGCCGGGCGCTCGCCGGTTTGCATGTCGCGTGCGGCGTCTATGGCGAATGGCACTATTGGGGCTTTATGCGCAATGAGCCCGACGCCAGCGCACCCATGCAAAAACGCTTCGATGCCTATCGCTCTAAGCTGGGACGCGCCAAGCTGCCCGTGCCCGGCATGGCCGAACGCGCCGCGCTGGACGATGGCATCTTTCGCGACCCGGTGAAGCGCGAGGGCGTGATCGACTACTATCGCTGCCAGCAAGAACTGATGGTCGAACGCATCGTGGACTTGTGCGCGACTGCGAAGAAGTCCTGGCCGCGCCCGCTATTGACCGGGACCTTCTACGGATACTTCTTCTCCATGTTCAACCGGCAAGTAACGGGCGGACACTTGGAACTGCCCAAGCTCTTGGCGTCGCCCGCCGTCGACTATCTGAGCGCTCCACAAGCCTACGGGGAATTGTTCCGCGACGCGGGCGGTACGGGGATCACTCGCGCTCTGATCGAAAGCGTACGCCTCAACGGCAAGTTGTTCTTGGACGAAATGGACCAGACGCCGAGTTGGACCTGGCAGAACAACGTCGACCAAGCCTTTCGCCTCAGCGACGTGCCCGGCGACATCGCGATTCTTCGCCGCAACGTTCTAGAAAGCTACACGCGCGGCGCGGGTCTCTGGTACTACGATTTCGGCCCGGCCAACATGAGCGGCTGGTGGAACGACACACGCCTCCTAGCCGAGATCCAACGCCTAAAGACGCTCCTGGACCGCTACCACCAAAAGACCTACGCACCCGCTGGCGACATCCTGCTCGTCTTCGACACCGAGGTGTTTTATTACACGGGCTCTACTCCCGGCAAAGACATGGTGACCGACCCCCTAGCCACCAATCGTTTCGTCGCCGAAGCATGGCGCAGCGGCATCGCCGTCGAAACCCTCCATCTGGCGGATCTCGAAAAGGTGGATCTATCGCGCTTTCGCGTTGTCGCTTTCGCCAACACCTGGCTCTTGCGCGATGCGCAGCGGAACTTCATTCGCCAACGCGTAATGGCCGGCGGGCGGCATGTCGTATTTAATGGCCGGCCGGGATATTGCAACGGCGCCAAGCTGGACTTAGCCTTCTGCCGGGAGCTTACACCACTCGTCGAGAGTGCGGGACTTAGCCGCGCCGGAAACGTCTGGTATCAGAAGCAAGCGCCGATTCTTCCGGCGGATTGGCGGCGCATCGCGCGCGCCGCGGGAGCTCATGTCTATTTCGACACCGACGATATCTTGCACGCGGGCGGTGGCCTAGTCCTGATCCACACGCTGCGCGGCGGGAGGAAGGAGCTTCGTTTGCGATGGGGACAGAAGCTGCAACTAGAAATGCCCGCGAAGTCGAGCTGGATCTTCGACGCCGCGACGGGCGAGCGTGTGGATTCGATTTAGCGCTTCGGCACCGGATCCCACGGCGCCTGCGAAAAAGCTTCGTCCGCATTCTTGCCCTGTGTCAACCCATCGCCGCGGCTGTCCAGAATCTTTTTGTAGAAGGCTTCGCGGATCGCAAAACTAGCAAACGCCACTTCGCCCGTCTTCTCCAATTGCCGCATCTCGGCAACCGTCGCATCGATCGCGATGTGCGCACCGAACGCCGAAAGAGCCAGTCGTGCACCGTGTTTCCGGTAGAGCTCGCGTTGCGCCTTAAACGTATCCGCGATCGTCTTGATGAACATATCCGCGGCGCGTCCCTGCCGGGCGGACGGCGGGAACTTCGCGCGCAGCGCCTCGATTTCCTGAGACGTTACTTCGATCTGGTTGCGTTTAAGGAAGCCCGCCGTGAATGCCGGTCCCCAAGACTTCTCCGCCGCCGCCACACTCAAGCTCTGCCCGAAGATCTTGATATCCGCCTCCTGCTGCGCGGCGAGAAGCAGGAAACAAACGAGGATCATACCTTCATTAGAAACGAAGCCGCAATCCGAGCCAAGCCGCTCGTGGCGCGCCGGGCGCGAAGAATGTCGATTGCAACACGGGGAATTCTCCGTCCATGGCCGGAAAACGCCTCGCCACGAAATTGCCATCTGGCGTAAAGCCCATGGGACCCAATTGCGCGCCGGAGTAGAAACGCTTATTGAAGAGGTTGTTGCAATTCACGAAGAACTCCGCGCGCCGGTGGAAACGGTAGTCGCCCCCGAGATTGACGATGCCGTACCCAGGCGACGAGCCGGGCCCAACGAAGTAGGGAGCGCTCGGCTCGTGCGCATTGTTCTCGTTTCCGCGAGCGAATGAGCCTGATACGCCAATCACGTTCAGATGAGCGCCCAGACGCGAGGTCAGCTTCGCGTCCAGGTAAAACTTGCTCAGATTCCGCGGCGTGAGCGGGATTCGGTTGCCCACTTTGATCTCGATGATCTCATCCTCGTTGGCGCTGTTCGCCTCGCCATTTACGTCCTCTTCACTTTGAAAAGTAGCGTCCAGAAAGGTGTACGAAAATCCGAGCACCGCTTTCGCCACGCGCACATTCGCGTCAAACTCCACGCCTTGCCGCTTCGTTTGGCCGAAGTTCTTGAAATAACCGAAGCCCGTCTGTTCACTTGCGACGAAGAGCAGGTCGTCGCGATTGACGGCGCGAAAATAAGCGGCGGACCACCGAAGTCGCGACTCACCGGCGCCACGCAGCCCCATCTCAACGCTGCGGGTCACCACTTGATTCAGTGGCGGATCGCCCGCCAACGCATTCGGAAGTTTGCAAGGCGACTCAGGATCGGCGCAACCGAGTTCGATGGCGGTGGGCGCGCGATTGCCTTCGCTGTAGTTCGAGAAGAACTGCAAGGCGGGCGCTAAACGATAGCTCAAACCGGCCGAGGGATTGAAGCGTTGGAAGCTATGCATGCCGGTTAGCGATCCCGTCCCCGCTTGCGGCCGGATGCGGTCTAAGTTGTCGATACTCGTGCGGTTATAGCGGCCGGACACCGTGACGCTCAAGCGATCGGTCGCCCGAATCGTGTCGGAAACGAAAAAGCCTAAGCTATGGATGCGGCTCGCGAGATTGACCCGGACATCGAAGGGTTCCCCGTCTTCCTCGCCGCCCGTAACGCCGTCTCCAAATGCGTTCAAGCCCGTAACCGTGCGGTCGGGATTCAGGTAACCGAGTTCGGAGGATTGATCGAAGTTCACGCTGGCGCCGTTGTAGTCGCCGCCGAAGGAAAGTTGATGGCGTGAGCTGTTGCGGCTGAATTGCGCGCCTAGACCGTAATTCCGTTGTTGGCTCGCGGAGCGGTTGATCAGGCCGTTGCACTTCTCGGCGGGTTCGTCGCGAAGCAGAACGTTGGCGATACAGCGCCACTTGGGAAACGGTGTGTTGTCGGCGTTCTCGCCCGCCGCCGGAAAGCCGCTGAATCCGGCGGCGGCAAGCGCCGCTCGCTCGGCCGCGTTCGGCTGATACACTGCTTGATCCAGCGAATCCTCTTTGATGTCGCCATTGAGCGTGAAGGTGCGGACGTGACGGAAGTACGCGTTCGAAGACATACTCCAGTCCTTGGTCATACTGCGGCGGTAGAGCGCCGTGAGGTAGGGCGAACGGTTCGCGGTTTGGTCCGGCTTCGTATAAACGCTTCCGTAATCCCGTTCAAGAAATCCGAATTCTTGAAGGCCGTTGCCCAGCAAGCCATTGTTCGCGTAGCCCGCCAGCAGGCTAACGGAGCTGCGCTGGCTTTGTTTGCCAACCCGCCCGAATAACTGACGCACGGACGAGTTGCTTGTCTCGCGCCAACCATCTTCAAAGAACAGGCTGCTCGCCGCGTACCAGTTGAACCCATTCGCTAGCGCCGCGCCATGTTCGAGATCGCCGGTGCGCCGCCCCCAACTGCCCCCGCTCAGGGTGAAGCGTGTTCCGGAATCGGCAAGTCCGTCCTTGGTGCGCAGTGAGACCGCGCCGCCCAGCGTATTCAAGCCAAAGAGCGGATTGGCGGCGGGAATGAGTGTCGCTTCCGAAATTGCGATACGAGGAATCAAGTCCCAACTGACTACATCTCCGAAAGGCTGATTGATGCGGACCCCATCCTGAAAAATAGAAATGCCCTGCGGCGTCCCCAGCAACGGCGACGCCGTGTATCCGCGGAAGTTGAGGTCCGGTTGAAATGGATTCCCTTGGATCTCGTTCAGATACACGCCGCCGACGCGGCGGTTCAGAAAATCCGAAAGCTCCAGCGCGCCGCTACCTTGGATCTCTCCGGCGCCGGCGCTTCGAATGTTAGATGGGAGTTCGTCGAGCGCGCGCTCCATGCCGGCCAGAGGCGCGGCGGCCACGACCTCGACGCTACTAGCGGAGGCGCCGGGAGAGAGCCGAAGCGACACTTCGCGTACGCCATCGTCGGAAAGCTCCAGCCGCTCGGTGCGCACATCGAAGCCTTCCCGCTGCAGGCGCAACAAATATGCTCCTCCACGCAAGCCGCTGAGCGTGAGATCGCCGCTGCTCGGAATGGCAAGGGAAATGCGCTGCCCGCTGGAGCGATTCTCTAAATAGCCTTGCGCCGCCATGGGCGCGCCGGAAGTGTCGTGAACACGAAGTCGGAGTTCACTAGCCGCGCAAACGGAGGCGGCCAGCAAAAAACATTTCCACACGGATAACTAATCCTCGAACATTGCCGGTGTTCAATGTTTTTTCCAATTCGCCGCGATGTATAGTTGCGAGAGAGTGAAGGAAAGCACCTGGGAGTCCACCGCGAAGCTGTACCGCGAATGGCATGCCGCTTTGTTGCGCTATGGCCAAAGCCTTGGCTTGGCGCCAGCGGACGCGGAGGATATCGCCCAAGACGGCTTTCTAAAACTCTTTCGACACCTCTACGAAGGTAAACCCACGGACAACATGCGAGCTTGGCTCTTTCGGGTCTTCTATCGCGACGCGCTCAAGAAGGTCGCGCGGCAAACCCTTCCGTTGAAGTCCGAAACGGCGGACCGGCGCGTCAATCCAGAGGAGCGCGGTTTGGCGAGAGAGAAAGAGGCGCGCATCGTCCGGGTGATCAATGCCCTATCCGAGCAAGATCGTGCGTGCCTGCTGCTCCGGGCGCAAGGCCTTCCATATCGCGACATCGCGCGGCGTCTGGACATGTCTCTCGGCAGCGTGGCGAATTCCTTGGCGCGTAGTCTCGCCAAGCTGGCGGCAGCGAGGAAGATCTAGTGCGGCACTATGACGACGCCGAACTTCTGGCCGCCGCCGACGGAGAATGCAGCCCCTCTGAGCGTGAGAACGTCCGCGCGCACCTGGAGAGTTGCTGGGAATGCAGGGCCCGGATGGTCGAGCTGGAGAAGAGCATCGCCGATGTCATGGCCGTGGCCCCTGCTCCCGTCAAAACCCGGCGCGGACTTTGGCTTGTGCCCGCGCTGGGGCTGATCGCGCTCTCGGCCTATTGGCTCTGGCCAACGGCGCCGCCTCCCCTGCCCCGTCCGGATCTCACGCCCGGCGCCGCGAAATCATTTCGTGCCGAAGACGTTTGCGCCCTCCGCGTGGAAGACATCGATCGCGCGGTCCCCGGCGAGTTGGCGCGCTTGACTTTCGCGCGCTACGGGATGAAAGAGCCCCCAGCGGGCGAGTACGAAGTGGACTATCTGATCAGTCCTTCTCTCGGCGGCGCGCGCGATGTCCGCAATCTTTGGCCCCAACCCTACCGGCGCGGAGAGTGGAACTCGCATGTCAAGGATGCGCTAGAAGACTTCCTCCGGCGCGAAGTATGCGCGGGACGCATCGCACTAGAGACCGCGCAGTCGGAGATATCCAAGGACTGGATCGCCGCCTATCGTAAGCATTTCCGCGCGCGCGCGCCCATCGCCGCCCACGCGATGTTCGTTAAGGACGAGCCCTACTAGAGCTTCCAAGGCTTCCGGTATTGGCGGCTCACCATCTTGTCGGCGGCGCGGTGATTCGTGATGTGTTCGCTCGCGTCGTTCCATGCCAAAGTCCCGCCGCTGCGGTACGCCAAGTTCCCCAGCAATCCGCCCTTGTTGAGCCTGTGGCCATACTCGACGTCGCAGGTGCAAGCGGCTCGGGACTTGACGCTATTCAAGAACTCGCGCAGGTGGCCGGGACTATCCGGGATCGTTGGGTCCGGCCGCTTAAAGTCCAGAACCTCCTTGCCCTTGACGAAAATCTTGTGGCGGCCATAATCCGTCACCAGCGTTCCCTCGCTCCCTTGAAACGCCGCGCCGATGCCCCAATCCTCGAAGCCCGGCGGGCCCTGAGGATGGAGCGTCCATTGCATCGTCAGGCCTGGGAATTCGTACTGAATCTCCAGATAGTTCGGCGTCTCGGCGTTGTCATCCGTCAACTCGCGCCGCCCAATAGCCGAGATGCTCTTCGGCGCTTCGAGATTGAGAGCCCAATACACGACGTCCGTGATGTGGCACCAGAAGTCGATAAACATGCCCCCGGAGTAGTCCCAGAAGAAGCGGTACTTGAAGTGCGAACGATTCGGGTTGTAGGAGCGCTTCGGCGCGGGGCCCAGCCAGAAATCGTAGTCGAGAGTCGCCGGAGGAGGCCCATCCGCCGGGGCGCCAATGCCCTTGGTCTCGGAAGTCTTCCATACATGAACTCGCGAAACCTTGCCAATCAGGCCGGACTGGATCAATTCCACAACCCGCCGGTAATTCGGAAGATCGTTATGAATGTGATTGCCCATCTGCGTGACGCGCTTGTGGGCGCGAGCGGCGCGCACCATCGCGCGCCCTTCGCCGATCGAATAACTGAGCGGTTTCTCGACGAATACATCTTTGCCTGCTTGGCACGCTTGCACGGCGGGCAGTGCATGCCAGTGGTCGGGCGTCGCGATGCACACCGCGTCGATGTCTTTGGCCTGAAGCAGCTTGCGATAGTCGCGATAGATCTCCGCCTTCGAGTTTCGGTCCTTCAAAATCTGCGCCGCCGCCTGGTCCGCGCGCGTGGAGTCAAGATCGCAGACCGCGACGGCCTCGACATCGGGATGCGACAGAAAGCCGCGCAGTCGCGACATTCCCATGCCGCCCGTGCCGATGAAGCCCATGCGGATGCGCTCGCTGGGCGCGGCCAAGGCGGCGCCGGCGCCTCCGATAAACACTCTTCGAGTGAACATCTATTGCATCCTCTTCAAGTCGATTTCGGCCGCGATGTAACCGAACGCGGCCTTTTGCTTGCCCGAGACCACTTTGTCGAACACCGCGCGGGCTTTTGCCTTGTCGCCGTTATAGAGATACCAATTGCCGACACCATATCCTTGGGTCGCGATGCTCAAGTCGTCGGCGTTATTGGCACTCAGCAGATCCTCTGGCTTTCGCAGTCCCTTGTACATCAGCAAGCGCTTCCAGTAAGACTCGTTCTCGATAATCTCCATCTTCTCTGTGATCGGTGTCAGTACCTCTGCCGCCTCTTTCGCTTTGTTCATGCGCCGCAACGTCATGTAGAGCCAGTCGGAAGTTGCCACCAGCGAATCGTCGTTATTCCGCGAACGCTTCATACATTCCCGGTAGGCCGCGAGCGCCCTCGGAAAATCGCCTCGGAGATAGTAGGCAAGCCCAAGATGGTAGTAGATGTTGAACTGCAAAGTCGATAAAGGCTTGTTCAGCTTGTTCGGCTGCCCATCGGGCTCGACCTCGTCGGGCTTACCCTTACTGAGCTTCGCGGCTTTCTCGAAATCTTGAACCGCCTCCGGGAAGCGCCGCGTCGAGATGTAGCGATGTCCGCGGTGGCGGTACAGCTTGGGATTATTGGGCTCCAGTTTCATCGCCTCGGTATAGATGGCGATGGCTTCGTCGAACTTGCCCAAGTACCCGAGGCGCCGGCCCAACCAGATGCGCTTTTCAACATTGGAGGGGTCGGCGTCCGACTCTCGCTTGGCCGCCTCGTAGTTCGCCTCGAGCTTATCCGCTTGCGCGAGGACGCCACCGGCCAAGGCGAGGAACAGGAAAAATCGCATGCTCCATGTTACTCTCGAACGAATGTTGAGAGCGCTGTTTTGGATGGGCCTATCGCTGCACGCGCAGTCGATCGATTGGAACGCAACGGAACGGGAAATCCTCGAACACTTCACGAAGATCGTGCAGATCAATTCCAGCGACCCCGGCGGCAGCGAAGAGCCCGTCATCAACTATCTGAAGAGCGTCTTCGACAAGGAAGGCATCGAATCGAAGATCTTTCAGATCGAGAACTTCGCCGACCCCAACATCAAACGCCCCAACATCGTCGCCCGCATCAGGGGCAATGGCAAGAAGAAGCCGATTCTTATCGTCGGCCACGCCGATACCGTCAACGTAGACCCAAAGAAATGGAAGCACGGCCCTTTCTCCGCGACGCGCGAAGACGGCTACATCTATGGCCGCGGAACCGTGGACGACAAGGATAATCTCGCCGCCGCTCTAATGACGATGCTCCTCCTGAAGCGTCAGAAAGTCCCGCTTGATCGCGACGTCATCTTCCTTTCCGAGTCGGGCGAAGAAGGGGCCACCGTCGTCGGCATTGCCTTCCTGGTGCGCGAACACTTCGGCGAAATCGACGCGGAGTATTGCTTGGCCGAAGGCGGATCCGCCGTCCGCACGGGCGGCCGCCTGCGCTACTACTCCGTCCAGACCACGGAGAAACTGCCCTCCGGCGTGCGTCTCGTCGCCACCGGCCCAGCCGGCCACGGCTCGCGGCCTCTTCGCACCAACGCCGTCGTGCACATCGCCAATGCCGTCTCGAAAGTCGCCGCTTGGCAACCGCCGATGAAGCTGAACGACACCACGCGCGCCTACTTCGAACGAATGGCGTTGGTCTCCACGCCCGAGGAAAAAGAACGCTACAACGGTCTGCTCAATCCCGAAAAGACCGACGCGATTCAGGAGTACTTCGCCGTGCATGAACCCGCGCACAACTCGATGATCCGTACTTCGATTTCGCCGAACGTCATCAAGGCCGGTTACCGCTCTAACGTGATTCCCAGCGAAGCGGAAGCCACGCTCGATATTCGCGCCCTGCCCGACGAAGATCTGCCGAAGTTCTACGAACAATTGAAGTCGGTAATCAACGACCCCCAAGTGAAGATCGTCCGCGAAAGCCGTTCCGCGCGGCCCGGCGGCGCGCCGTCGCGCATCGATAACGAAGCATTCAAAGCCATCGAGGAAATCGCCGCGAAACACTATCCCGGCGTGCCCACGATTCCCACGATGTCCACGGGCGCGACGGATATGGCCTTCCTCCGCTCCAAGGGCATGCAGTGCTACGGCATCGGTCCCCTGATCGACACCGAGGACGGCCCTAAGGGCTACGGCGCGCACAGCGATCAAGAGCGAATCCTGGAGAAAGAGCTCTACCGCTTCACGCAATTCCATTACGACTTGGTCGAAAAGCTCGCCAAGGCAAAGTAGCGCCTACTCGTAACGCAGCGCGCTCATTGGGTCGATCGCCATCGCCTTGCGGGCGGGAAGGTAGCCGGCCAGCAGCGAAACTATCGTGACCAACGCCACGGCGCTCACGACTACAACTGGATCGTCGGCCTTCATCTCATACAGCAGGCTTTCGGCAAATCGCGCCAGGCCCAAAGCCGCCGGAATGCCGATTACGATTCCGGTCGCCACCATCACCGCCACCTCGCGCAATACCATGTTGCGAATGCTCCCCGGCTGCGCTCCCACCGCCAAACGGATGCCAATCTCGCGCGTCCGCCGCGCCACCGTAAACGCCAGCACCCCATAAAGTCCGATCGCCGCCAACAGCGTAGCCAAGCCCGCGAAGGCCGCCGCGAGCGAGGAAATCATCCGGTCCAGCGAGATGTTCTCGTTGATCTGCGCCTGCATCGTGCGGAACTCGGAAACCGGCAAATTCGCGTCCAACCCGGCGATCACTCGCCGGGTTTGCGCCACCACTTGCTCGACCGGCAACGCCGACTTCACATAGAACGCGGAATTCCCCAACTCCTTATCCTGCCGGTACGGTAAGCAGAACAATGGCGGCACCGCGCTTTTCACTTCGCTGTACTTGGTGTCCTTTACAACGCCGACGATCTCGATATCGTTCTTGCCGCCGCTTCCCACCTGCATCCGCTTCCCCACCGCCGCCTGGCCCAGTGAAAACTTTCTGACAAACGCTTCATTCACCACGGCGACCTTCGGAGCGTTCGGCGCGTCATTCGCATTAAACTCGCGCCCCGCGACGATGGGTACCCCAAAGAACTGAAAAAAGCCGGGACCCACTTCGTTGAACATCGAGTGCGTGTCCGTATCGGGACCCGCCACGAAGCCATCCACCGAAACATTGCTCCCATAATTGTTTCCGGAGAGTAGCGGCACCATCGAAGCGGTAACGGCCTGAATCCCCGGTTGCGCCCGCAGCGCCTCCTCCAGCCTCCCGAAGAAAACCCGCGTCTGCTCCGGCGTGTACTTATTCAGATCGGGCGAAAGCCCAAAGCCCACGATATTCGCGGTCTGAATTCCCAAATTCACTTGCATGATCTTGACGAGGCTCTTCAGAAATAGCCCGGACGACACCAGCAACAGCAGGCTCAACGCGATTTGCGCCGTAACCAGAGACTTGCGGAAGCGCGACGCCGACGCGCTCGCCGAAACGTTGCCCGCCTGATCCTTCATCGCGCCCGCGAGGTCTTGCTTCGTCGCATGGAAGGCCGGGAAGAGCCCGAACAACAAACCCGCCGCCACGGAAACGCCCAACGTGAACACCAACGTCATCGGTTGCAGCTTGGGACTGAACACCTGACTCGCATCGCTTCCCAAGAACGAAAGAATCGCTTGAACCGTGCCATAGCTGACCGATAATCCCGCGCCGCCCGCGCACACGGCGAGCAAGACCGACTCCGCTAGAAGCTGCCGGATTACCTGCCCCCGCGTCGCCCCGAGTGATAGGCGGATCGAAAATTCCTTCGCGCGATTCGCCGCGCGAGCAAGCAATAGATTCGCGATGTTCGCGCAAGCAATCAGCAGCACGAACCCCGTAATCGCGAAGAGGAAGTAAATCGGCGTATTCGCCTCTTCCAACAAACTGCTCTGCCCTCGCTCGCCCGGCGCCAAAGTAAGCGATTGCTCCACGAAACGCTTACGCGTTTTCTCGCTCATGCCCTTTTGCAAGGGCAAATCGTTGCTCATCAAGATTGCCTTGTACTGCGCGTTCAATGCCGCCTCGGCCTGTGTGCGGCTGACGCCCGGTTTCAGCCGCCCAAAGAGATACGCCCAGTAGCTGCGGCGATTGTCGAGCCCTTTCCATCCCGGCGTGAGTTCCTCGCGCATGCTCAAAGGCACGAAGAGTTCTGGCGATTCGCCCACGGTCGTACCGCGAAAGCCCTCCGGCGCGACGCCGCTAATGGTTAGCAACGTGCCGTTCACCAGCAGCGGCTGGCCGAGAATGCCCGGGTCGCGATTGAAGCGTTCCGTCCAAAACGCATGCGAAAGAATCGCCAAGCGGTGCGCGCCCGGCGCCTTGTCATCCTCCGGCGTAAACAGCGCTCCCATCGCCGCCTTCAGCCCAAGCACCGGAAAGTAACTGCCGGAAACGAAGGAACCGCTCGCGCGAAAGCTCTGTCCCTTGTATGCGAGATTCGCCCCGAAGCTCCGGTGCGCCGCCAGGCCCGTCAGCACCGTCTGCTGCTTCTCCAGATCGCGAAACATCGGATAGCTAAAGATATGCTCGATGCCACCGGCGTTGTTCGTCGAATTGCTCCCGCTACGCGGGCCGTTGGCCGACACGTTCACCAGTTGCGCCGGCTCGCCCGCTGGCAGCGCCCGCAGCAGCACCTGCTCGAATATCGAGAAGATCGCGGCGTTCGCCCCGATGCCGAGGGCCAACGAGAGGATCGCGACGGCCGACACTACGGGCGTGCGCAAGAGATTACGCGCGGCGAATTGAAGATCTCGCATATCAGCCTATACGAACGAAAGGGGCGATTCGTTTGGAAAATTATTCGAGTACTCGAGTCGCGGCGATTTTCACGTTCACCGGTACGTTACGCTGGATCTTCACATCCAGAAGAACCTGAAAAGCGTCCGCGCCGCCTACGCGCTCCAGGATCTCTTTACTGAGCGCCGGGGATTGGATCGTTTCCGCGGCGGCTTGTACGCCTTCGGAATCGGGGGCCAGCAGCATCAAAATTGAGCCACGTTGATTCAGTCCCGGGGCTTTCGTGATCACGGCGGTCGTGCCCGACAGTTCCCTGCTCTCCAAATGGCGGAACGAGTTGTATCGGGGCCGCTCGCCGGGCAGCGGCCGCCGGTTCAGCACCCAGCTGTTCTCCACCACAAAGTTAAGCCGCCCGATAATGTCGCTCAAGGGCTTCAACTGCGCTTGATTCTTCGGCGCCCCCACCAGAATTACGTTGCCCGACTTGAAATCCTCCCAACTCAGATTTTCGCCACGCCGCAAGTTTAATTCCTTTCCCTGACGGGTGAACAACTGCGTCATTAGGACCGCCGCCGCGCTCTCCCCGCTCCCCGTATAAAGTTGCATGGGAACGAGCGGCTTGTCCCGAAGCGCCTTCTGAATGGACAACAACTTCTCGCTGCCGTGTAGATCCTGCTCACGGTTTACATGCCAATCGCGCACCACGATTTCATCGATGTAGTAGAAAAGAAAACTCCCCAGGCTCAGCACCAACGGACGTTCAGGCTCCAAAAAACTACCCCAAAGCGTCTTCATCTCCGGCGTCCAACCCGATACGGGCTTCGTGCGTCCCCCGAGCACCGCATTTGCCGCCAACAGGGTGCACAGCGCTCCTAGCGCCAACGCGGCGAATTTCCAACGTCCCTCGCCCTGAGCGAGGACCGCCGGCGTCGCCTCCGATTTCCGCCGGAATTCAACTCGAAATCCACCTTTGGGCAGACTCGCCACCAACGAATCGTCCTTGCCCTCGTCGCGCGCGTACTCGTCTAGCTTCGTCCGCAAGCGCCCCACCTGGATCCTTACCGTTGCATCTTTCCGGGGATCGTAATCCCCTCCCTTGTGCAAGGCTTCTAACCCGATCGTGAATTCCTTGAGGCCCGCTGTATCGCCGCTAATCGATTTCTCGCCCAGATAGGCCAGCAATTGCCGCAGTTGATCGGCATGCCGAAGCGCCTCGCTCTGCAGAATTCGCTGAAGTTGTTCCCGTTCGGCCTTGGAATCGGTGGCTTGCAACTTCCTGATTATATGGACGCGACCTTAGGTTCGCAACCGGTTTCATACTCGCTTCCAACCGCTACATGCTTGCTTCGTCTCAATTGCTCTCGTATGCTCCCCCAGTCATGCTTCAAAAAGTCTCGCTTCGTTCCCGCATCGCCACGCTCGCCTTGCTTCTGGCCACTCCCGCCTTGCCCCAAGCCGCCGGCACTGGCTCATTGACCGGCATCGTCTCGGATTCCACGGGCGCCATCCTCCCGGCGGTGAAGCTCAACCTCAAGAACACCGCCACCGGAGTCGCCGCGCAAACGGAATCGAATTCCAGCGGCAACTACGTTTTTCAAAACTTAATTCCCGGCGATTACCAGCTGACGGCTTCCAATTCCGGTTTCAAGCAATTCGTCGCCACGGGTCTTCGCATCCAAGTAGGCGCGGTTCTGCGCGTCGATCCCGTCCTGAACATAGGCGACGTCTCCGAGTCCATCACGGTCTCTTCGGCCGGCGCAATCGTCCAGACTGAATCGGGGTCCCTCGGTCAAACCGTCAACAACCAGCAGATCGTGCAACTCCCTTTGAACGGCCGCAACGTCTTCGGCCTGGTAAACCTCGTCGGCGGCGCGGCGCCTGATCAGAGCGGCGCCATCCGCATCAACGGCGCTCGCGCTCGCGGCAACGAGTACATGGTGGACGGGGTCACGCAGGTGACACCAGTACACCGTGGCGGCGTGGCGGCCCCGCCGCCGCCGGACGCGCTCGAAGAGTTCAAGGTCCTAACCAATAGTTACTCCGCCGAGTACGGCAACTCCTCAGGCGGAACCATCAACGTCGCCACCAAATCCGGCACCAACGAACTCCACGGCACGCTTTGGGAATTCCTGCGCAACGACAAGCTCAACACGCGCAACTTCTTCGCGGCGCCTGGAAGCCGTAACCCGATCCTCCGCTACAACCAATTCGGCTACGCCGTTGGCGGACCCGTCTACATTCCCAAGGTCTACGACGGCCGCAACCGCACCTTCTTCTTCACCAACTACGAAGGCCAACGCGTCCGCAGCCAATCCGTGTTCAACGTCACCGTCCCCACCGCCGCCGCACGCGCCGGGGACCTGTCGCAGTTCCTCGGACCGAACATCGGCACCGACACCCTAGGCCGCCCGGTGCTCCAAGGGCAAATCTACGATCCCTTCAGCGAGCGCACGGTCAACGGCGTAACCGTACGCGACCCCTTGCAAAATAACTCGCTCGCCTCCCTGCGCAATCGCTTTGATCCGGCCGCCCTAAAACTGCTCGAGTATTTCCCCAACCCGACGGAAGCCGGACTCGCCGCCCAAAACTACCGCCAGAACACTTCTTCCGGCAACGACAACAACCGCTACGAAGTGCGGGGCGATCATAACTTCTCCGCCAGCCAACGCCTCTTCGGACGCTTCTCGCAATCCCGCTTCATCGGCCTGCCCAGTGTTCCCTTCCGCGGCGCGGGCCTCGATACGGACCAAAACGACAACGTCGCTCGAAATCTTGCTGGCGCGTGGAATAGCGTCCTCTCGCCCACCTTCCTCAACGAACTGCGCGTTTCTTTCCTTCAGATCAAACCCACTCGCCTGCCCTTCCAGTCCGGCCGCAACATCGCGAAAGAAGTTGGCATCCCCAATGTCACCGGTTTCGACTACGGCCTCCCCATCATCGACATCGCCGGTCTGCAAACCCTTGGCTTCAGTGGCGCGGTATTGCTGGAGGATCACCGCGCCTTCTCCATCATCGAGAACGTCACCAAGGTCCGTGGCGCCCACACCATCAAGTTCGGCGGCGAATGGCGGAAGTATCAGATCCAGAATCTTCAGCCCGGCGCGCCGATGGGCAGCTTCGGCTTCCGCACGCAGCAGACCGGTCTACCCGGAACCTTCGAAGGCCGCAGCGGCAACGCGATCGCCAGCTTCCTCCTAGGCCTCACCAACAACTTCTCTCTCGTCCAGCAAGATTACCTGCTCCGCGTCCGCCCCAGCGCTTATTCGACCTATATCCAAGATGACTGGAAAGTCTCCCGCCGTCTCACCATGAATCTCGGCCTGCGCTACGACTTCAACACCCGCAACGTGGAAAGCCAAGACCGCACCTCGTCGCTTGATCTCTCCACCGGCCGCGTCCTCGTCGGCGCCAACAAACCCGGCGTGCCGCTCGACAAGAACAACTTCGCGCCCCGCTTCGGTTTCGCCTACGATCTGTCCAAATCGCAAACCACCGTGCTGCGCGGCGGCTACGGTTTCTTCTATCAACCCGTGCAGGGCGGCGGTTCGAACGCCGGGCTCGCGAAATTCCCCTTCACGTTCTCCTCCAGCGGTACCGCCGTCGGGACGGCGGCGATCACAACCTTAAGCCGGGGTCCAATCTTGGCGCCACAATTCGATCTCACCGATCCCCGCCTCGGCTTCGGCACCAGCGTCGGCGTCGAACAGCCGAACCTCGCGCCTTACGTCCAGCAATGGAACTTCGGCGTCGAGCATTCGCTCTCGAAGAACATGGTCGCCGGCGTCTCCTACGTGGGCAGCGCCAGCAAGAAGCTCGACACCGGCACGGGCGGCGCAATCAATATCAACCAGGTACGCATTGAAGACGTACGCCGCGCCGCGCAATTGCAAAACACGCAAACGCCGAACACACAGGCCTTCCGCCCCTATCCGAACTTCGATAACGTCTCCTACTTCATGCCGCGCTACGGCGACTCGAACTACCATTCGCTCCAGCTCAAGTTCGAACGCCGCTTCGCCAAAGGTATGAGCGTTCTCGGTAACTACACGTGGTCGAAATCGATTGATAACGGCAGCGAAGTCTTCGGCTTCACCGGGGGCTCCGCGCCGCAGGACATCTACAATCTCAACGGTGAACGCGCCCTCGCCAGCGGCGACGTGGCGCATCGCTTCGTCGCGGCATACGTCCTCGACGTCCCCATCGGCAAGGACCGCGCCATCCGCGTAAACAAAGTTCTGGACTACATCGTCGGGGGATTCCAATTCTCGGGCATCACCACCTTCCAATCGGGACGTCCTTTCGACATCACCCAATCCACCAACACCACACGCGCCTTCAACGCGCTGCTCCGGCCGAACGTCAACGGTAGCCCCAAAATCCCCAATGAGCGGCGAACGCTCGATCGCTTCTTCGATACCAGCGTTTTCTCCGCCGCCGCGCCGCTCAGCTTCGGTACCTCCGTACGCAATCCCGTGCGCGGCCCAGGCCTCGCCAACACGGACCTCGCGCTCGAAAAGTTCTTCCCCATCCGGGAAAGGATGCAGGTGGAGTTCCGCGCCGAGGCCTTCAACCTCACCAACACCCCCGCCTTCGGCAACCCCAACGGCAGCTACAACCCCGGTCTCACGCTCCCCCAACAAGGCTTCGGCCGCATCACGGGCGCTGGTGCGGGCCGCACCTTCCAGTTGGCGCTGAAGTTCCGGTTTTAGAAACCTCGACCGGCGGCGAGGGCCGCGATAGTATCTACCCATGCGTAGACGTGAGTTCCTCGCCGCGCCCCTGGCGCTATCCGCAGCCCCTCCGGCGCCAAACATCGTAATCATTCTTGCCGACGACCTCGGCACCGGCGACGTCTCCTGCTACAACCCCGAAGGCAAAACCCGCACGCCAAACCTCGACCGCGTCGCGAATGAAGGCGTCCGCTTCACCGACGCCCATTCCCCGTCCAGCGTCTGCACCCCCACCCGCTACGGCCTCCTCACCGGCCAATACTGCTGGCGCACGCGCCTCAAGAGCGGCGTTCTCAACGGCTATTCGAAGAACCTCATTGAGCCGGGCCGCCCCACCATCGCCTCGCTCCTGAAATCCGCCGGCTACCAAACCGGCGCCTTCGGCAAATGGCATCTTGGCATGGGAACCGCGGAACCCGCCGACTACGCGCAATCACTAACACCCGCCCCCATCGACCACGGCTTCGAAGAATATTTCGGCATACCCGCCTCTCTAGACATGCCGCCCTATGTTTTCATCGATGGACGCAAGGCCACCGAAGCGCCCACCGGAACTATCGCGGGCAACCACGAGAACAAGGGCCCCCGTGGACCGTTCTGGCGCGGCGGCCCGCGTGCGCCCTCCTTCGAAATGGAAGACGTCATCCCCAAGATCACCGAACGCGCCGTGCACTTCGTAGAGAACGCGAGCAAGACGAAACCCTACTTTGCCTACGTCCCCCTGCCCGCGCCCCACACCCCCTGGGTGCCTTCCAAGCCCTACCAAGGCCGCTCGTCCATTGGCCTTTACGGGGATTTCGTCGAAGAGTGCGACGCCTCCATCGGCAAGATCCTCGCCGCCATCGACAAACGCGGCGACGCCAACAACACCCTCGTCATCATTACAAGCGACAATGGCGCACCCTGGTCCGAACCCGACATCAACGCCTCCCAAGGCCATCGCGCCAACATGTTCTGGCGCGGCCAAAAAGCGGACATCTATGAAGCCGGCCATCGCGTGCCCTTCGTTGCCCGTTTTCCGGCCCGCGTCAAAGGCAAACAAGTCAGCAAAGCCACTGTCTGCCTAACGGACCTCTTCGCCACCGCCGCCGAAACCGCTGGCCTTACCGTTCCCAACAACGCCGCCGAGGACTCTTTCTCCATCTGGCCCGCCCTCCGCGGTAAGAACGCTCCGCAAGCCGTCCGTCCCCACATCGTGCACCACTCCGCCGACGGCATCTTCTCCATTCGCGAAGGCCGTTGGAAGCTCGCCAACGCCCTCGGCTCCGGCGGTTTCACACTCCCCAAAAGAATCAAGCCGGAAGCCAATCAAGCCCCCGGCACCTTATTCGATCTCGAAAAGGATCCTTTCGAAAAAGACGACCTCTACGCGAAACGGCCCTCTGAAGTAGCGCGCCTCACAGCCTTGCTGGATCGCGTACAAAAGGAGGGCCGTTCGAGAGCTTAGTTTTCGCTTAGCTAGCGTGCGGTTCGAGCATCTTCACCAAGTCGGACTTCGAAACCGCGCCCACGCGCTGCTCAACAACTTGGCCGCCCTTGAACAGCAACAGCGTCGGGATCCCGCGCACGTTGTACCGCATCGCGGTATTGCCGTTCTCATCCACGTTCAGTTTGCCCACCTTCACCTTGCCGGCGAATTCATCGGCCACTTGGTCGACCGTCGGGGCGATCATGCGGCACGGGCCGCACCATTCCGCCCAGAAGTCCACCAGTACGGGGACGTCGCTCTTCAAAACATCCGCGTCAAACGCGGTATCGGTAAAAGTTTGCGTATTGGCTCCAGCCATTGTCTTTTCCACCTTCCAACAATTTCGATGCGGCTTTCCCCAAAAAGTCGCACGAAACTAGTGTAACGTCACTTCGCCCGTAAGTCCTTGTACAGCTTCGAGTAGCTCTCCGCCGAGCGCTTCCACGAGTAATCCCGGCCCATCGCCTCCCGGCGCATCTCCTCGAAACGAGGCTTGACCCCATAGGCCGCCAGCGCGTGCCGCAAACACTCCGCTAAGTCCCAGCTATCAAAACGCCAGAACTTGAAGCCCGTCTCGCCATCCACCGTATCGTCCAGCCCGCCCGTCGCCCGCACCACGGGCAAGGTCCCGTACTTCAAGCTATACATCTGGTTCAGACCGCAGGGCTCGTAGCGCGACGGCATCAGGAAAAAGTCCGCGCCCGCCTCGATCCGGTGCGCCAAGCCGTTGTTATATCCCTGCCAGAAAATCATCCGGTCGCGGTACTTGCCCGCGAAATGCCAGAACATATTCTCGACGTCCGTTTCGCCGCTACCCAACGCGATCAACGTCGCATCGCGCCAGCCGAGCATCTCGTCCAGCACGCCGGCCAACAAATCGAAACCCTTCTGATGCGCCAGCCGCGAAACCACGCCAATCAGCGGCCGCTCCAGCCGCTCCTCCATGCCGAACTCGGCGAGCAGCGCTTCCTTGCAAGCCAACTTGCCGCGCAGGTCTTTCGCCGAGTAAGTCTTCGCCAGATACTTGTCCGTCTCGGGATTCCATTCTTCGTAATCGCATCCGTTTAAGATCCCCAGCAAATTGGCGCTGCGCGCCCGCAACAAGCCGTCCATCCCAAAGCCATACTCCGGCGTTTGGATCTCGCGTGCGTAATTCGGGCTCACCGTAGTAATCGCATCGGAGAACACAATCCCAGACTTCAACAGACTCGCCGCGCCGTTGAACTCCAACAAATCGTCGCGATAGAAGCGGTCCTCGACGCCCGCTTCCCAAAGCCGCTCGCGAGGAACGATTCCCTGGTAGCCCAAATTGTGAATCGTGAAAACCGTTTTCGCGCCATAGAACGCCGGATCGCCCGCGACGAAATTCTTCAGGAAGAGCGGCAGCAGGCCCGCCTGCCAGTCGTGGCAATGAAAGATATCCGTCGGAAACAAATGCCGCGCGATCCCAACCGCCGCGCCGCACAGCAGCGCATAGCGAATGTGATTATCGCCGTACTCGCCATAACGGTCGCCATAAAACCCATCGCGCCCAAACAGGCCAAGATGCTCGACGAAGAAGAAGGTCGTCCCCCGCAGTTCCTGCCGGAAGACATCGCACTCGTAGAAGCCACCCCCCAGGTACACCCGCATTCCCTGGTACACCTTTTCCGCTTGCGAAACGTCTATCGAGCCATACCGTGGCAAAACGACGGCGCACGTATCTCCTAACGCATTCAGCTCCGGCGGCAACGCGCCCAAAACATCGGCCAGCCCCCCTGTTTTGGCAAAGGGAGCCGCTTCGCTGGAGACCATCAGAATACGCGACATGGCTTCGTTTATTGTGCCAAACTCGTGGTTTGCGGAACCTGTTTTTGTCGCTCTCGCTTCTTGCGGGAGCCCTGCACGCCCAACAAGCGCGCCTCGAAGTCGATCCTGTCCTCTTCACGACGATGGCCGCGTTGAACGCCGCCGGCTACGACGCCGACCTCGCCTCCAACGCCAACTCGCCCATCCGCCAGCAAATGCGGCAGTTCATCGCGCAGAAAAAGCCCGCTTCGCTTGAAGGCATCCGCGAGTTTTACATCACTCATCAAAAGCAAGATGCGACGCGCACCTTGAGCCAATTCATCAGCCTCGCGCTTTGTCTGGAAATCTTCCCCGCCGCCGACGGCCCCGATTTCCGCTACAAGCTCCGCGCCGCCGACCTGCCCCCCGACGTCCAAGAACTCGACGGCTTCGAGAAACTGCTCACGCGCTTCTATCGCGAAACGGGCCTCGGGCAGTTGATCAACGCCAACCAAAACGTCTTCGACGCCGCTCTCGAGCCTTATGGCGGCGCCGCCACTCTCGCCATGCAAGAAATCGACGGCTACCTTCGCATCCCTCGCGTCACCAACGTCAAAGGCCAATTCCACGTCCTCCTCGACCTCCTCGCCGCGCCGAACCAAATCCACGTCCGCAGCTACGCTAACGACCTTTACCTGGTCATCACCTCTTCGCCCGAACCCCAGCTCGACTATCTTAAGAACGCCTATTTGCAATTCCAACTCGACCCCATGGCCATGCGCAGCCTCGCCGAAATCGAAAAGAAAAAGAGCCTCATCGACTTCGCCCAAGGCGCCGCCGCGCTCGACCCGCAGTACAAGAGCGACTTCGCCCTTCTCACCCTCGCCAGCCTCGTCAAAGCCGTCCGCGCGCGCCTCGCTCCCAGCCGTGAACGCGCGCAATTGGTCAGCGACGCCGCCAAGGAAGGCTACATCCTCACGCCTTACTTTGCCGAGACGCTCGCCGACTACGAAAAGCAGGAACAAAGCATGAGCTTTTACCTGCCTGTGATGATCCAAGGCATCGATCTGAAGAAAGAAACCACGCGCCTCGACGGAATCGAGTTTCTCGCTGCCCCCAAAGTCCGCACCGCGAAAGTCGCTCCCGCACCGGTTGTCGAGAAGTCGCCTGCCGAAAAGACTCTAGAGGAAGCCGAAGAGATCTACGGCAAGAAGGACTACGACAAAGCCGGCGAACTCTTCCGCCGCGTCCTCACGGAAACCGCCTCGCGCCCTTTGAAGGCCAAAGCGTACTACGGCCTCGCCCGCCTTTCCGCCTTGCGCAACGATCCCGAAAGCGCCGTCGAATTCTTCGAGAAAACCATCGCCGAAGGCGCGGAACCCCAAGTCTCCGCCTGGGCGCACGTCTTTCTGGGCCGCATCCTCGATTTGAACGAGCGCGGACCCGAAGCCAAAACTCATTTCGAAGCGGCCATCGCCCTACCCGGCGCTTCCCCCGCCGCGAAAAAGGCCGCCGAAGACGGCCTCAAGGGTATACGAATGGCTAGGCCAGCGGCCAAACCCTAACGCGATACAGTAAGGAAATACCGAATATGCGATTGACGAAACTGATTGCCAGCGCTTTCCTCATCTCTGGCATTGCACTCGCCCAGAGCACGAACGTGAAGCAGCCAGCCCTGAAGAGCCAGAAGGAGCAGGAAGCGGTTGTCGCGGTCTTCAATGCCGCCACACCCGCCGCCCGCATCTCGGCCGCGGAAGCGCTGCTCAGCAAGTTCGCCGACACCGAATTCAAGCCGCTCGCGCTCTTCATTGCCGCCGCGGCCGCCGAGGAGTCCGGCGACTGGGAAAAGACCGTCATCTGGAGCGATCGCGCTCTCGAGGCCGACAAGGGCAGCTACGGCACCATGCTGATCCTCGCCCGCGGCTACGCTTCGCGCGTTCGCGAGTTCGACCTCGATAAGGAAGAGAAGCTCGGAAAGGCCGAGAAGTACGCCAATGGCGCGCTCGAGCTCCTGAAGAACGCTCCCAAGATCCGCCCCGACGTTCCGGATGAACAGTGGGCCGCGCAGGTGAAGAGTTGGCAGAGCGAAGCCTACGAAGCCCTAGGTCTCGCCGCCGTCGCCCGCAAGAAGTACGACGACGCCATCATGCAATACAAGAAGGGTCTCGAATCGACGCCCGGCAACTCAAACATCCTCACGCGCCTCGCTTCCGCCCAGGTGGACGCGAAGAAATATGACGACGCCTTGGCCAGCCTCGGACAAGTTCTCGGCCAAGCCGATCTCAATCCCGCCGTCAAGAACATCGCCGAGGGCCTGAAGAAGCGCGCCGAACAAGGCAAGGCAGGCAAGTAGAATCCCGATCGGAATCGCATGAGCGCCCAGCGCGAATTGCCTGAACTCTGTTTGAACCTCGAAGGCAGAATCGGATACACCTTCCGCGATAAGAGTCTGGCTATTCGCGCTCTGTCGCATCGCAGCCTCAATAGCGAACGAAAGCTCAGCCGCGAGGAACTCGCCGAACACAACGAACAACTAGAGTTCCTAGGCGACTCCGTCCTCGGTATTCTCGTCAGCGAATACCTCTTCCACCGCTATCCGGAATTGCCGGAAGGCAAGCTCTCCGTCTACAAAGCCCGCATCGTAAGCGCCGCGCATTTACTCGAAGTCGCCAAGCGTGTCGGCCTCGGTGAAATGCTCATCTTGGGCAAGGGCGAGGAACTCTCCGGTGGCCGCGAGAAGAAGGCGCTGCTGGCCGACGCCGTCGAAGCCGTCCTTGGAGCCGTGTATCTCGATGGCGGCCTGGACGCCGCGCGCGGTGTCGTTGAGCGCGTAATCCTTTCTCTCGCTTCCGAACGCGAAGAAGCCGACGAATTCAAGAACTTCAAAGCATTGTTGCAAGAATACGCGCAAGCCGAAGGCCTTCCCCAACCGATGTACGTCACCATCGCCACCGACGGCCCCGAACACGAAAAGACTTTTGTCGTCGAAGCGCGCATCGGCCCCATGAACGACGCGCAAGGAAGCGGCCCCACCAAAAAATCCGCCAGCCAGATCGCCGCGCGCCTGCTCTACGAACAGCTCACCGCGAAGAACGCCAAGGGCGCAACGAATCTATAACGTCCTCTAGCCGCTTCCACGCGGCGATACGCGACAATGGAAAGAATGACTGAAATCGTTCACATCATTGGCCGCGAAATTCTGGATTCCCGCGGCAACCCCACCGTGGAAGCCGACGTGATTCTTGCCGATGGCAGCCTCGGCCGCGCCGCAGTTCCCAGCGGCGCCTCCACCGGCGAATACGAAGCCGTGGAGCTTCGCGATGGCGACAAAGAGCGCTACCTCGGCAAAGGCACGTTGAAGGCCGCCGCCAACATCAATGACGTAATTCAAAAGAACTTGCTGGGCCTCGACGCGACGCGTCAATCCGAAATCGACCGCCTGATGCTCGAGCTCGACGGCACCGACAACAAAGCGAACCTCGGCGCCAACGCCCTGCTCGCCGTCTCCATGGCCACCGCGCGCGCCGCGGCCGAGAGCCTGCAAACGCCTCTCTACCGTTACCTCGGCGGCGTCAATGCTTGTATCCTGCCCGTGCCCATGATGAACATCTTGAACGGCGGCGCCCACGCGGACAACTCCGTCGACCCGCAAGAGTTCATGATCGCCCCCATCGCCGCCAATAGCTTCCGTGAAGCATTACGCATGGGCGCCGAAGTCTTCCACACGTTGAAGAGCGTTCTGAAGAAGAAAGGCTACTCCACCTCGGTCGGCGACGAAGGCGGTTTCGCGCCTTCGCTCAAGAGCAACCAGGAGGCCGCCGACGTAATCATGGAAGCCATCCAAAAAGCCGGTTACACGCCCGGTGAACAAATCGCGCTCGCCCTCGATTGCGCCGCTAGCGAAATGTGGGACAAGTCCAAGAAGAAGTACGTCTTCAAGAAGAGCGACAACAGCGAGTACACCAGCGACGAACTCATCGGCCTCTGGGAATCCTGGGTGAAGCAATACCCGATCATCTCTATCGAGGACGGCCTCGACGAAAACGATTGGACCGGCTGGAAGACCCTGACGGAGCGCCTCGGCAAGAAGATCCAACTCGTCGGCGACGACCTCTTCGTCACCAACACCAAGAAGCTCGCCGAAGGCATCGAGAAAGGCATCGCCAATTCGATCTTGATCAAGGTCAACCAAATCGGCACGCTCACCGAAACCCTCGAAGCCATGCGCATGGCCGCCGACGCGAACTACACCTCCATGTCGAGCCACCGCTCCGGCGAAACCGAAGATACATTCATCGCGGACCTCGCCGTCGCCACCGGTTGCGGCCAAATTAAGACCGGCTCCGCCTCCCGCACGGACCGCATCGCTAAGTACAACCAACTCCTCCGCATCGAAGAAGAACTTGGCTCCTCGGCGCGCTACGCCGGCAAGAAGGCCTTCAAGCAGTAATGCCGAAGCCCTCACTTGTCGTTCTCACCATTCTCGACGGCATGGGCTGGCGGGAAGAAACGGAAGGCAATGCGGTCGTCGCCGCTCACAAGCCGGTCTTTGACCGCTTGTGGGCGGCCAACCCGCACACGCTTATCGAAGCCTCCGGCCCCTGGGTCGGCCTGCCCGTGGGTCAAATGGGCAACTCTGAAGTTGGCCACTTGAACATCGGCTCCGGCCGCATTATCCGCATGGACGTCTCGCGCATCGATCACGCGATCGAGACCGGCGACTTCTTCACGAGGCCGGAACTCAAGGCCGCCATGCAAACCAAGCGCCTTCATCTCGTCGGCCTCGTCTCCGACGGCGGCGTCCACTCGATGAACACGCATCTCTACGCGCTGCTTGAGATGGCCGAAAAAGAGAAGGTCGATCAGATCTTCGTCCACTGCTTCCTCGATGGCCGCGACACGCCGCCCGAATCGGGTCTCGGCTTCGTCAAGCAACTCGAAGCCAAGCTCGGCCGCGCCAAAATCGCGAGCGTCATCGGCCGCTACTACGCCATGGATCGCGACAAGCGCTGGGAACGCGTGGAGCGCGCCGCGCTCGCCATGACCACCTCTAGCGAGAAGCACAGCACCAGCCCCACCGCCGCGATTGAAGCCAGCTACGCCGCCGGTGTCACCGACGAATTCGTCGAACCCGTAACCATCGTCGATACGAAAGGCGTCCCCGTCGGCCCCATCCAAGCCGGCGACTCCGTCATCTTCTTCAACTACCGCGCCGACCGCGCCCGCGAGATCTCCGAGCGCCTCACGCGCGACAACAACATCCGCCTCACGATGATGACCGAGTACGACCGCAACTATCCGCATCCCTCGGTCTTCAAGCCCGAAACGCACACCAACGTTCTCGGCGACTGGCTCTCCCAGTACGGCGTCGCCAATCTCCGCACCGCCGAAACCGAAAAGTATCCGCACGTGACGTACTTCTTCAACGGCGGCGTCGAGAAGGTCTATGACGGCGAAGCTCGCGAACTCGTCGCCAGCCCCAAAGTCGCGACTTACGACTTAATGCCCGAGATGTCCGCGGCAGGCGTCGCCGATGTCGTCGTGCGCGGCATTGAGTCCGGCAAGTACGGCGTCATCGTCGTCAATTTCGCCAACCCCGACATGGTCGGCCACTCCGGCAAATTCGAAGCCGCCGTCAAGGCCGTCGAAGCCTCCGATGTCTGCCTCGGGCAAATCGAAAAGGCCCTCGAAGCCCGCGGCAACTACGCGTGGCTCATCACCGCCGATCACGGCAATTCGGAAACCATGATCGATCCTGTGACCAAAGGCCCGCACACATACCACACCACCAACCCGGTGCCCTTCATTCTCGTCAACGGCGAACAACGCCCTCTCCGCACTGCCGCGGCGGACCTTCGCGGCAGCCTCCGCGACATCGCCCCCACCATCCTCGACTTGCTGGAGCTCCCGAAGCCGCCGGAAATGACCGGCGTCTCGCTGCGGTCGTAGCCTCTATCAATCCAAATCAAAGCGAATGCCCTGCGCCAGTGGCAGGGCATCGCTGTAGTTGATCGTCACCGTCTGCCGCCGCATATACGCCTTCCACGAATCGCTTCCCGATTCGCGCCCGCCACCGGTATCCTTCTCCCCGCCGAACGCGCCGCCAATCTCAGCGCCGCTGGTGCCGATGTTCACATTCGCGATGCCGCAATCCGAGCCGCGCGCAGACAAGAACGCTTCCGCCGATTTTAGATTCGTCGTGAAGATAGCGCTAGAAAGCCCCTGCGGCACGCCGTTGTTCCACGCGATCGCTTGGTCTAAATCGTCGAATTCCACTGTGTGTAAGATTGGCGCGAAGACCTCTTCCTGCAACAGCGCAGCGTCCGGCGGCATCGCCGTAATCGCCGCCTCGACAAAATTCCCCTGCAAGCGCTTCCCTCCCCGCAGCACTTTCCCGCCCTGCGCCACCACGGCCCCTATCGCCTCCTCGTACGCGTTCACCGCCCGTTCATTGATCAGCGGACCCATCAAAGTCTCAGCCGCCATTGGGTCGCCGACCTTCACCTGCGCGTAGGCATTCACCAGCCGCTCGCGAAACGCGGACGCAATCGAGCGGTGCAGATACAGGCGCCGCAACGACGTACAACGTTGCCCCGCCGTCCCCACCGCCGCAAACACGCAAGCCCGCAAGGCCAAATCCATATCGGCGTCGGGCATCAAAATGATCGCGTTGTTCCCACCCAGTTCGAGCAGCGTCCGGCCCAAGCGCCGCCCCACCCGTTCCGCGACGATCTTCCCCATCCGCGTCGATCCCGTGGCCGAAATCAGCGGCAGAAGCTTGTCGTCCAACATCGCCTCGCCTACCGTCGCCACATCGCCCACGACGGTCTGGAACAAATACGGAAAGCCATGTTTGTCCAACACCGGCTGCACAATCCTCTGCACCTCCAGCGCGCAAAGTGGCGTCTCCTCGCTCGGCTTCCAAATCACCGTATCGCCGCACACCGCCGCGATCAACGCATTCCAAGCCCACACCGCCACTGGGAAGTTAAACGCCGTAATCACGCCCACCGGCCCCAACGGATGCCATTGCTCATAAAGCCGGTGGCCCGCCCTCTCACTGTGCGTCGTCATGCCGTAAAGCTGCCGCGAAAGCCCTAGCGCGAAGTCGGCGACGTCGATCATCTCCTGCACCTCGCCCAATCCCTCTTGCAGGATCTTCCCCATCTCGCGGCTCACCAAAGCGCCCAACGCCGCCTTCTCCGCGCGCAACGCCTCGGCGATCTCACGCACCACCAAGCCCCGCTGCGGCGCTGGAACCAAACGCCACCGCTCGAAGGTCTCTTGGCTCCGCCGTACCGCGAGGTCATAATCCGCGCGGGACGCGAGCGCGACGCGGCCCAACTCCTCACCCGTCGCCGGATTCAAACTGACAATCTGTCCATCGTTAAACATCGAAACGCCTCCGCGCCCACGGCGAACTCACGTCCCCGGGCTTGCAATTCCTTCTTCAATTCTTCCACCGCCCGCGCCTGAAACTCCGGAGCCACCCACTCCATCGCCTCGTACTTGCGCAAAACATCCAGGGCCACCTCGCGCGTCGTCGCGCCCTGGGGCTTGGTCGCGCGGATATGCAGCGGGTCGCCCAAAAACGGATTCTCCGTCAACGGCGCCACCAACTCCGCCAACGCCGCCGGAGTAAAAGGCAGCAGCGGCGCGAGCGTCACGTAGACGTTGAGCCCCGCCTCGCGCAAGGCTTGCACCGTCTCGACTCGCGACCCAATCGAATCGCAACGCGCCTCGAATTGCCGCCGCACGCGGTCGTCGTCCGTCGTGATCGAAAAGCTAATGCGCAGATCCGTATGCTCGGCCACCGCCTGCAACAGGTGCAGATCCCGCAAGATGTACTTGGATCGCGTCTGCACCACGAAGGTCTTCGGCGGCCGGATGTAGACCTGCTCCAGAATCCGCGGCATCATCTCCACGCTCATCTCCGCCGGTTGGTAGGGGTCCACCAGCGGCGAGCAGTAGATGATCTGATCGTCGCGCAGTTCCTTGGCGAGCAACTCCGGCGCGTTCTTCTTGATGACGGTATAGTCGCCCCAGCCTTCCCAATCTTCCTTCTTCAGGCCCGCCTGCACGCGCATCGTCGGCACGTAGCAATAGGTACAGCCGAAAGTGCAGTTGCGCGCCGGCGTCAACGAATGCGTGAAACCGGCCTCCCGCAAGAAGCCGCTCACCGGAGACAGCACCCGCCGCGCGGATGATTCCACAATAGGTAAGAGCTTCATGCCTTTTCTTATTGTCTTCCTCATCGCCCTCAATCTCGCGGCGCAGTCGAGCATTACCGTCACCCTAGTCAAGCCCGAGGTTCTCGCCAAAGACGTTGAGACCTTTCCGCTCTTCAACCCCGATCGCCAAATCCACATGCGCAAACTCTTCGAAGAAGCCAAGTGTCCGGAAATCCACGAAGTGCCGCTCGGCAAGAAGCCCACCCCCGCCACCATCGTCTGTATCTGGCCGGGCGAGAAACCCGAAGCGATTGTCGTCGGCGCCCACTTCGACAAAGTAAAGGCCGGCGAGGGCAAGATCGACAACGCCACGGGCAGCGTGCTCCTGCCGCATTTCATGCGCGCGCTGCATTCTTCGCCCAAGCAACACACCTACATTTACTGCGCCTTCGCCGACGAAGAACTCGGCCTTCTCGGCTCCAAGGCCCTTGTCAAGAAAGGCATTCCAGGCCGCGAGAAAGATCTCTTCATCGAGGGCGTCAAGGCGATGGTCAACGTGGATTCCGTCGCCACGGGCAACACCTCCGTCGCTCTTTCCGCTTCCGACCAGTGGCTCGCGGCGGTCGCTAAATCCATGGCCCAAGCGCTCAAGCTGCCTCTAGACTTCGTCAATCTCCACCAAGTAGGCATGTCCGATAGCGCCAGCTTCGCAACCAAAGGCGTTCCCGTAATCGAATTCCACTCTCTCGACAACGACACCTTCCCGATCCTCCACACGGACCGCGACACCATCGCGGAGTTCAAAGCCGACCCCTACAAGGACACCTACCGGCTGATTGCCTTTTTTCTTGCGCACCTCGATACCGCGATTGCGAACCGCCCCGTTAAGGAAAAATAAATTACGGGAACTTTTTGCGGCCTCCGCGTCCATGTACGCTAGAACCGCACATGCCCCGCTTAGCCCTCATTCTCTTCGCCGCAATCTGTCAAGCCCAAGATTCCTTCGAAGTCGTTTCCATCAAACCCGTCGCCAATACCGACAACCGCATCATGATCCGCCAAGCCCCCGGCGGCCGCTTCACCGCCAATGGAGCCAACGTGCGCATGTTGATCGGCATGGCCTACGAAGTCCGCGACTTCCAGATCTCGGGCGGTCCCTCCTGGCTTGCGGACGACCGCTTTGAGATCAACGCCAAAGCCGATACCGAGACGGACCGTATCCCGCAAGAGCAATTCCGCAAGATGCTCCAGCACATGCTCGCCGAGCGCTTCGGCCTCAAGATCCATGAGGAGGAGAAGGAAGGCTCGGTTTATCACCTCGTCCAAGCCAAGTCCGGCGTAAAGATGCCGGTCAACACCGATTCCGCGCAAGGCAACCGCATGTTCCGCATCGGACGCGGCCAGATCAACGCCAACGGCATTCCCACCACGGAACTTGCCCGCAGCCTCTCCCAAATGCTCGGCCGCCAAGTCATCGACAAGACGGGACTCACCGCGAATTACAACGTCGAACTCCAATGGACGCCCGAATCCGGCCAAGGCGCCATGTTCGGCATCACGCCGCCGCCGGGCGCGGCGCCGCCCGTCGACACCTCCGGCCCTACCATATTCACCGCCATTGAGGAAAAGCTCGGCCTCAAGCTCGAATCCGCCAAAGCCCCCATCAAGATGATTGTCATCGACAGTGTCTCCAAGCCGAGTGAAAACTAGCCAGTTCCTAGCTCTCATTCTGCTCGCGCTCCAGTTGCCAGCCGAGGATCTCCGCGGCTTGGTGCAATTCGCTGGCCAACCTCTGCCCGGCGCCGCGGTCACCGCCAGAAACGGAAAGCAAACGCTTACCACGCGCAGCCAGGAAGACGGTTCCTTCCTTCTCGAAGGCCTCGCCCCAGGCGAATGGAAGATCGAAGTCTCCAAACAACTCTTCGCCTCACAAGCGCGTACGGTGATCGTTCCCCAAGCCACGCCAATGGAGCCCTGGAACATCGAACTCCTGCCCGAGGCGCAAATCAAACAACTCTCCCAAGCCGCCCCCACCGTCGTGATTCCCCCACCGCCGCCGCCCGAAGCCACGAAAAAAGCGGCCCGGCCCGAGACCGCCACTTCCCCGCCCGCCGAACTCGCCGCCGATAGCTTCCTTATCAATGGCAGCGCCAACAACGGCGCCGCCTCCCCCTTCGCCGGCTTCCCCGCCTTCGGCAACAACCGCCGTGGCCCCCGCAGTCTCTACAGCGGCAACTTCGGCCTCATCGCCAACCACTCCGCTCTCGACGCCCGCAACTACTCGCTCACCGGCCAGAACACGCCCAAAGCCCAATACAGCCGCTTCGAAGGTGTCTTCTCACTCGGCGGCCCTATCAAAATCCCGAAGCTCCTCACGCGCAACGGACCCAATTTCACTTTCAACTACCAGTGGCTCCGCAACCGCAACGCCACCGTCGAGTCCGCGCTCATGCCCACCGAAGCCGAACGCCGCGGCGACTTGCGTTCCCGGCCCAACATCGCCTTTCCCAACAACCAAATTCCGGCCAACCTCATAAGCCCCGCCGCCCTGAAACTCCTCGAGCTCTACCCGCTGCCGAATTTTACAAACGGCCTCGGCTTCAATTACCAAACCCCACTCCGCCGCGCGCTCCACCAGGACGATCTCCAATTCCGAGTCTCCAAACAAGCCGCACGCCGCGATAACCTCCAAGGCAACTTCGCTTGGCAATCGATCCGCACCGATACACCGGCGATCTTCCAGTTCCTCGATACCGCCCGCAGCCAAGGCTTCAACGCCGGCGCGCAGTGGCGCCACAGCTTCAAGCCCCGCTTCTTCCTCACCTCCGGCCTCCAGTTCAGCAGTCTCTCGCGCCGCGTCAATCCCTACTTCGCTCAACGCCGCAACATCGGCGCCGAAGCCGGCCTCACCGGCAACGACCAATCGCCCGAATACTGGGGCCCGCCCACCCTCACCTTCTCGAGCGGCATCGCCACTATGCGCGACGCGCAATTCTCGCGCACGCGCAACCAGACCGTCGCTTGGAATGCCGACGCCTTCTACAACATAGGCCGCCACTTCCTGCAGTTCGGCGCCACGCACCGCCGCCAGCAATTCAACACCGTCGCTCAACAAGACCCCCGTGGCAGCTTTGCCTTCACTGGGCAAGCCGCCGGCGACGACTTCGCCGCCTTCCTCCTCGGCCAAGCCGACACCGCCTCCATCGCCTTCGGTAACGCCGACAAATACCTCCGCGCCTCGGGCACGGACGCCTTCATCAACGACGACTACCGCGTCAATCCCGGCCTCACCCTCAACTTCGGCCTCCGCTACGAATACTCAGGCCCCGCTAGCGAGAAGTACAAGCGCCTCGCCAATCTTTCTCTCTCCAACAACTTCGCCACCGCCACCCAAGCCTTGAACCTCCTGCCCCAGCCGGACCGCAACAACTTCGCCCCGCGCCTAGGCTTCTCCTGGCGCCCCTTCCCCGCCTCCTCGATGGTCGTGCGCGGTGGCTATGGCCTCTACTACGACACGGGCATCTATTCGACAATCGCTTTCGACATGGCCCAACAAGCGCCCTTCTCGCGCAACATCCGCGCCGCCGGTCCCCTCCCACTCACGGGCGGCTTCCCCGGCCAACTTTCCACCAACACCTATGCGGTCGACCCCGACTTCCGCGTCGGCTACGCCCAAAATTGGCAACTCTCTATCCAACGCGATCTGCCCTTTGCCCTGCAAGCCACCGCCACCTACGACGGCTCCAAAGGCACGCGAGCCCAACAACAGATCCTTCCCAATACCACTCCTGACGGCGCCGCGAATCCTTGTCCCGCTTGCCCCACCAACTTCAACTACCTGATGTCGAACGGCAACTCAAAACGCCATGCCGCGCAACTCCAACTGCGCCGCCGCCTGCGCGCGGGCTTCTCCGGCGAATTGAGCTACACCTGGGCGAAGTCCATCGACGACGCCATGTTGGGCGGACGCAATGGTGCACCCTTGGTCGCCCAAAACTGGCAAGACCTCCGCGCCGAGAAAGCCCGTAGCAACTTCGACCAGCGCCACCTTCTCACGCTCCAAGGCCAATACACAACCGGTCTTCGCAAGAGCAAAGCTCTCCGCGATTGGACCCTAGGAACCACTCTCAACGCGGGAGGCGGCTTAGCGCTGACGCCCATCTTCTTCGCGCCAGTATCCGGTACCGGCCTCACGGGCACGCTCCGGCCCGATTACACCGGGGCGCCGCTTTACCTAGACAACCAAGTCCGCTCCTTGAACCCCGCCGCGGTCCAACGGCCCCAGCCCGGCCGTTGGGGCAACGCCGGCCGCAACTCCATCAACGGCCCCAGCCAGTTCGCGCTGAACGCCTCGCTCGCGCGTACCTTCCGCGGCACGGACCGCGTCAGCCTCGACCTTCGCGTCGACGCCACCAACGTCCTCAACACCGTCACCTTCCCCTCCTGGAACGCCATTGCCGGCAATCAACAGTTCGGCCTGCCCAACACCGCCAACCCCATGCGCGTCGTCCAAACCACTTTCCGGGCGAGGTTCTAATCATGCGCGCCTCATTAGCCGTTCTCCTCGCCCTCAGCCTCCCCGCGCAAGACACCCCTACCTTCTCCTCCAGCACCCAACTCGTCGTCGAAACCGTCATCGTGCGCGACAAGGATGGCAAAGTCGTCCCCAATCTCAAACGCGAAGATTTCATCCTCACCGAAGACAATGCCGTTCAGGAAATCAAGTTCTTCGAATTCCAAAGCCTCGCCGAACCCGCGCCCGTGCCGGTGAACCTCAAGCCCAACGCGCTCGCGCGGCTGCCGCGTACCCAGATCGCGGGCGAGCCCAAGCAGGAAGTCCGCTACCGCGACCGCCGCCTCCTCGCCCTCTACTTCGACATGAGCGCCATGATGCCCCCCGACCAGATCCGGGCCCTAGACGCCGCGCGCAAGTTCGTACGCACGCAGATGACCAACGAGGATCTCGTCGCCCTGATGCAATACACCGGCGGAGCCGTCCAGGTCTTCCAGGACTTCACAGCCGACCGCCAACGCCTCCTCGACATCCTCGAAACCCTCGTCGTCGGCGAAGACGAAAACGCCACTGTCTCGGCCAGCGACCCAAGCAGCGCGGACGCCGGCGCCGCCTTCGGCCAAAACGACGCCGAGTTCAACGTCTTCTTCACCGACCGTCAACTCGCCGCCCTGCAAACCGCGGCCCAGATGCTCGGCCGCCTCAACGAGAAAAAGTCCCTGCTCTACTTCTCGAGCGGCCTCCGCCTCAACGGCACGAACAACCAAGCCCAACTGAACGCCACCATCAACGCCGCCGTCCGCGCAGGTGTCTCCTTTTGGCCCATCGACGCTCGAGGCCTCGTCGCCTCGGCCCCCCTCGGCAACGCCACCCAAGCCTCGCCGGGTGGCGTGGCGATGTACAGCGGCGCCTCGGCGAACGCGATGCAGGCGAACTTCCAACGCTCGCAAGATACGCTCTGGTCGCTCGCCGCCGATACCGGCGGCAAAGCGCTCCTCGATTCCAACGACCTCGGCCGCGGCATGGTCGAGGCCCAGAAGAGCTTCTCCAGCTACTACGTCCTCGGCTACTACACGACGAATACGAACCCCGACGGCAAGTTCCGCAACATCGAAATCAAGTTGAAAGATGGGCAGAATTACACGCTCGAGTACCGCAAAGGCTACTACGCCCAGAAGCTCTTTACGCAACAGTCAAGCGCCGATAAAGAACGCCAGCTCGAAGACGCGCTTTTGCTCGGCGACCCGATCACGGATCTGACCCTCGCCCTTGAGGTTTCCTACTTCCAGTTGAACCGCGCCGAATACTTCGTCCCCGTCGCCGTCAAGATCCCCGGCCGTGAATTGACGCTCGCGCGCAAGCGCGGCGCCGACCACACCGTGATTGACTTTATCGGCGAAATCAAGGACAACTTCGGCGTCACGCTATCCAACGTCCGCGATAAGGTCGACATCAAACTCAGCGGCGCCACCGCCGCCCAGCTAGCCGCGCGTCCCATCGAGTACGACACCGGATTCACGTTGCTTCCCGGCAAGTACAAATTGAAGCTCCTCGCGCGCGATCTCGTCACTGGCCGCATCGGCACCTTTGAAACGCGCTTCACCATTCCGAACCTCGCCCGCGAAACCAAGAAGCTACCCGCCAGTTCCGTCGTACTTTCCAGCCAAAAGACGAAACTCAATGAGATGCTCTTCAACGCCGCGAAGGACAAAGGCAAGGCTCTGGCGGCGAACCCTCTCGTCAGCAATGGCGAAAAGCTCTCGCCCTCGGTCACGCGCGTCTTCTCCAAGTCCAAAAAGCTCTATGTCTATTGGGAGCTTTACCCCGGCGGCGAAGCGCCTGTGTTCACCTACCTGAGCGTGTTCCGTGGCAACGAGAAGACCTTCGATTCTCCTCCGCTCCAAGTCGCGCAAACCACCGCCGCCAAGCTACGCACTCTGCCACTGCGTCAAGAAGTCTCACTCGACAACTTCTCACCGGGCGAGTACCGCGTGCAACTAAACGCCGTCGACGCCGCCGGCCAAAAGGCCGCCTTCTGGGAAGCGCCGATCCTCGTCATTCCTTAACCAAAAGTGCAAAATAGCCGGGAAACGCCAACTGGAGTTCCCTGCCCGCAAACGCCGCCTCGATACCCGGGCGGCACCATTCTCGAATAGACTCCAACGGCTCGCCATTCGCCACCGCGAGCGAGACATTCGTCTCCGAAAGCATATAACGCAAGAAGAACGCCGCATCCACCCGCAGCCTCCAATCGCCTTCGCGCGAACGCAACACTGGCATGTAGCGCCGCAGCGATTCCGGATCAAACTCCGTCCGTGATCCCGCCGGCGGCGAAGGATACCGCGAGCGAAACTCGGCGAACCAATCGAGAAGCTCAGGCGCAAGTCCTACGGAAAAATCGTAGACCAGCAACATGCCGCCCGGCGCCAGCACCCGCCCGATCTCGGCAAAGCCCCGCGGAACGTCGCAGTAGTTCAAACTGCCCGCCGCCGCCATCAGCGGGCACGCGCCGTCTTCAAATGGCAAGGACTCCACGCCGCCCACTTGAAACTCCGCTTGCGGCAAAAGTTCGCGCGCAACGTGCACCATCTCCGCAACGGGCTCGATCCCCACCACTCTTTTCGCAAAAGGCAACAATGCCCGCGTCGAAAATCCCGAGCCGCTGCCCAAGTCCAGTGACCAATCGACGGGTGCAAGGCCGCCCAGCGCCTCCGCCACCATCCGCGCGTGCAGCGGCGGTCGAGCCTCCGCGTAGGCGCGCGCCATTTCCATCGAAGCGAACAAACTCATAGATCCTGCGTCAGCAGCTCCCTTTCCGCCGCCTCCATCCCCACCAGCGAATAAACGTTATGCTCGATCGCCGAGGCGATGTCCTCAAGCGGCAAATCATTATCGTCATGCCCAAACGGCCCCTCGATCTCCACGCCAATCTCCTCGATGCCAAAAAACACATAGCTCACCAACAGCACATCCAGCACCGTAAACCACCCAAAAGTATCCACCAGGGCAAAGGGCAAAGTCCAGCAATACACCACTAGCGCCCGGCGCAAATGCACTACGTACGCAAAAGGCAGCGGCGTCTTGCGAATCCGTTCGCAGCCGCCGATGTAATCGATCAAGAGCTGCACGTTGTTGTCGATACTGCTCAACACCACCTCTCCGAAATCGCCGCGATCCTTGGCGTCCCGCAGCAGCGCGGTCATCCGGTGCGCAATCGCCAGCGGACCGTGTTGCGCCTTCAAGAGCGCGTCGAACTCGGGCTCCTTGTGGCTGCCGTTGGTGCCACGTAATTGGTGCATGGATGCGTAGGGAAACAGCGCCGTCAGTTTGGTGAGCGCCACCACCGCGCTGCGCTCCCGCAAATGCACCGCCCCCAGCCTCACCAGATTGCGGCACTCGTTCACCATCCCTCCCCAAAGCTTGCGGCCCTCCCAAAAGCGGTCATACGAAGCGTTGGTGCGGAATACCAATAGCAAGCCTAACGCCAACCCCACCAATTGATGCAGCAATGACGAAATCCCAACGTGCCGTACCTTAAGGTCCACCCACACCACCAGCGCCGCCCACGCCACCGTACTCAGTACGCGAACACTGATCTCCTTCACCAGCGATCCCCGCACATCGAAGAAGTGATCTATCCACTTGTGCGGGTCGTATTGAATCATAGCCGCAATTATCTCTCGAATCGTCACCACCGCGCGGCCTGCCTTGCAGCGCCAAAACGTACCAGTACTTTAGTTTTGCTACAATGTATTGATATACACTTATTTCGAGACCAAAAAAGTTAAAAATCCGAAGTTTGGTTGCGGAGCGATAGGACTTCTAGTATTCTTCATATACTTCCCATTACCAGCATGAGAAGGTGCGGCTGAAGGATTTAGCCGCAAAAGGAAACGATCATGGAAGATCCGGAAATCGCCCCGGCGCCTGCGGTGCCCGCGCCAAACCAGTCCCGAAAAGGCAAACCGGCCATTGTTGCCGTCGGAAGTTCAGCCGGCGGCTTGGAAGCCCTCCGCGCTCTACTCCACCGCCTCCCTCGCAATCGCGACTTCTCCTACGTCGTCGCGCAGCACCTTTCGCCAACCCACCTGAGCATGCTAACCACGCTGCTTTCTCGGGAAACCAGCCTGCCGGTTCACCAAGTGGAAGACGGCATGTGCATCGAACCCGCGACCATCTACGTCACTCCCCCGAACGCGGATGTAATCTACCAAGGCGCCAACTTCCGGCTGCAACCCCCTAGCGAACGCGGGCCGAAACCGTCCATCGACACATTGCTGTTCTCGCTCGCCAAATCCAATGCCGAGCGGACCATCGCCGTAATTCTCTCCGGTTCCGGTTCCGACGGCAGCATCGGCGCTCGCCAATTGAAGAACGCCGGGGGCTATTTGATCGTCCAAGAGCCCAAAAGCGCGAAATACCCATCGATGCCGCAAGCAGCGCTTGCCACCGGCATGGCGGACGCCATCCTCGCGCCGGAAGACATCGGGCCGCACCTCGAACGCCTCAGCACCTCGGCGCCGCCCGCGAAGCCCGTACGCCTATCGCGGCGGCAAAACGAAGTCGACCAAGTCCTGGAGCGCATCAACGTCTGCGCCGGCATCGACTTCCGCGGTTACAAAACGAACACCATTTATCGCCGGATTCAGCAACGGATCACGGCAACCCGATCCTCTGGCATGGCCGACTACATCCAACTCCTCGACGAGAACCACGAAGAAATCCAATCGCTCGCCCAAAACTGCCTCATCTCCGTGACCAGCTTCTTCCGGGACGCCAGCGCCTTTGAAGAACTTGGCGGCCTCTTGGCCAAACGCATCCCCGCGGAATCCTCCGATCCCATCCGCGCTTGGGCCGCCGGCTGCGCCACCGGCGAGGAAGCCTACACTCTCGCCATCGTCTTGGCGAACCTTTTCCCGAAGCGCCGCATCCAAATCTTCGCCACCGACCTCGACGAATCCGCGATCTCCTTCGCGCGCAAGGCCGTCTACGCCGCGCCGTCGGTGCGCGACTTGCCCCAAGGACTTTTGGCCAAACATTTCACCGAATCCGTCCAAGGCTACACCGTCGACCGCGCCACGCGCGAACGCGTCGTCTTCGCCCGGCACGACATCGTGCGCGATCCGCTTTTTCTCAACCTCGATTTGATCGCCTGCCGCAATGTCCTCATCTACTTCAAGCCCGCGTTGCAAGAGGAAATCTTTCTCAAGTTCCACCATGCCTTGAAGCCAGGCGGCGTATTGTTCCTGGGACGATCGGAGAACGCCGTCGGCGATTACTTCGACCTGGAAGACCGTAAAAACCGCATCTTCGTCAACCGCCCTCTCCGCGACAACGAGCGGCATCTGCCCGTCGTGCGCGAGTGGCAAGGGTTTGACCGTGGTGGCGAATCTCCTTCGTCTCAAACGGCCCCCGCCGCGTCCGCCCTCCGCGGCGCGCTTGTCGATCACTTTTCGCCGAAGGCGGTGCTGGTCGATGAGCAATTCCGCATCCTGGAAACGCATGGCGACCTCAACGGCTTGCTCTCCATTCCCGCCGGGCGCGCCAACTTCACGCTGCTAAACCTCCTTCCCAAGGCGCTGGCTGTCGTCGTGCGCGGGCTATTGCAGCGGGCTCTCCACGCCGATTCGAACCCCCCGCAAACGATCAACCGCACCTATTCGTTCGGCCGCAAGAAAACGCGCGTCGAAGTGAGCGTGATTCCCCTCGAAAGTGGCGGGCGTCCCCGTCATTTGATGGTCGCGTTCCGGGACTTGCCGGGCCGGCCCAGCACCGCCGAAATGGCCGAAAGCGCGCCCACTCAGTCCGACGCGCAGATCGAAGACCTGGAGCGTGAGTTGCAATCCACGCGCGAGTGCTTGCAGGCGACCGTCGAGGAACTCGAGACCTCCAACGAAGAGCTCCAAGCGCTCAACGAGGAAATGCAGGCCTCGAACGAAGAACTGCAAGCCTCCAATGAAGAACTTCACGCCTCCAACGAAGAGCTCCAATCCACCAACGAAGAATTGCTCACCGTCAACGAAGAGATCGAGCACAAGTCGATCGAACTCGCCTTCCTGATCGAGGACCTCGAAAACATCCAAAACTCTCTCGACGGCCCCCTGCTAGTGGCCGATGCCCGGGGCTACCTCCGTCACGTCAACGAAGAAGCCCGGCGCCTCTTTGGCCTAACCAGCGACCATCTTGGCGGCCCGGTGCTTTTGCCGAACGACGCCGCCCTAGCCACCCAGTTGGCTTCACGCCTGCACAAGGTCATCGAAACCGGCGAAACCCTCGAATTCAAGAGCGTCTCGCTCTCGCGGCACTACCGTATTCTCGTGCGGCCCTACGTCGGCCGCCACAAGGCCAATCGCGGCGCCGTCGTAGTGCTCCATGACATTACGCGGATCGTCGGTGTAAACGACCGTCTCCGCCGCTCCGAGCATCGCGTGCGCCTCTCCGGCGCCCGCCACGAAGCCACGCTCAATTCCCTGCCCGCCAACATCGCCGTCCTCGACGCGCGCGGCAACATCCTCGCGGTGAACTCGGCCTGGAAGCGTTTCGCCATGGACAATGGCTACGTCGAGAAACGGCACGGCGTCGGCAAGAACTACCTCGCCGTTTGCGAGAAGTCCGGCGACGCTCACGCCTTGGCCATCGCCGGCGGCGTGCGCTCGGTGCTCGCGGGCGACATTGGCGAATTCGCTCACGAGTATCCTTGTCATTCTCCGGTGGAACGCCGCTGGTTCCGCTGCCTCGTCTCTCCCGTGAGCGATGAAGGCGCGGTTGTCATGCACTTCAACATCACCGAACAGAAATTGCGCGAAGAACGCGACGCCTTCCGCATCGGGGCTCTGGAGGCCGCGCCCTATCCCGCCTTTAGCGCCGGCCCCCAAGGCGTTATCGATTGGGGCAACGCCGCGTTCCTCCGTCTACTCGGTTTGGAAGCGCCGCAAGTAGTCGGCCGTCCCGCTTCGTTGCTGGAAGTGCCCGGCAACGCGCGCGGCTTCGCTTGGCTTTTTCAACGCGCCCGGGCCACCCGCGAAACCGCCAGCGCCGAGCTACGTCTCGCCGCGAAAGGCGACGAGGCTCGCATCCTTCGCTTCAGCGTGACAGCTCTCCACTACCCCTCCAGCGGCGAACTCCGCTTCGCCGCCGCCGGCGAGGACCTCACCGAGCAATTGCAATCCGAAGCGCGAATGATCTATGCCACCGAGCACGACGAACTCACCGCCTTGCTCAACCGAAAGTCCATACTCATGCGCCTCGAACGCGCCATAGATAGGCAAAAGCAGAACGGCGGCCGGGTGGCGCTGCTCTTCCTCGATCTCGACCGCTTCAAGGACACCAACGACACCCTAGGCCATCTGGTGGGTGATCAAATCTTGATCGAGGCGGCCAACCGGCTCCGCGCTAACGTACCCGACACCTGCAACCTCGCCCGCTTCGGTGGAGACGAATTCGTCGTTTTCGTCGAGAATCCGGGAAGCGAGGAAGACCTGGAGCTGCTCGTCGAACGCTTGCTCCTGGCCTTCTCCAAACCGGTCGTGGTCGACGGCCGTCACTTGCAAGCCACCGCGTCGATGGGCATCGCGTTCTTCCCGCAAGACGCATCGACCGCCGAGGAACTCGTCAGCCGCGCCGACCTTGCCATGTACCGCGCCAAGGCCGACGGCCGGCGCGCTTACCGCCGCTTCGATCAGCAGATTCAGCGCGAGATCCAGGAGCGCCTCCTGATCGAGCGCGATCTCTCCCGCGCCATCACGCACAAGGATCTATGGGTGGCATTCCAGCCCCAGATTGATCTCCGCACCCGCCGTGTCGTGGGCGCCGAAGCGCTTTTACGCTGGAATCATCCCGATGCCCAAGCCATCCCGATTTCCAAGGTCATCTCCATCGCCGAGGAATCGGGGCTGATACTTCCCATCGGCCAATGGGTGATCCGCGAGGCCGTGCAGCAACTGGCCAGCTGGCGAGGCATCGATCCCGGGTTGACGCTCAGCGTCAATCTATCGGCCGTGCAGTTCAACCAGCAAGACGTTTTCGCGCAGATCATGGAGCAACTCCAATTCTTCGGCATCCCCGCCACGAAGTTGAAGGTGGAAATTACCGAGTCTGTTTTGTTAAACCGCTCCAGCCGCGTCCGCGAGACTCTACACGCCCTGCACGGCGCGGGCATCGGTCTTCATCTCGACGATTTCGGCACCGGCTACTCCTCGCTCACCTACCTGCAGCAGTTCCCCATCGAGGCCGTAAAGATCGATTCCAGCTTTCTGCTCGGCGTCGGTCGCGACCGCCAAGATGAGGCCATCGTCGACGCCATCGTCAAGCTCGCGCGCTCCTTGCACATCGACGCGGTAGCGGAGGGCGTCGAGAACGAAACGCAGTTGAGCTTTCTTGAGCAATCCGGCTGCCAGATCGCGCAAGGCTACCACTGGGCCAAGCCTCTCGCCGCCGAAAACTTTACGGACTTCCTCTCCTCGCGGCGGAATCTGCCGGATATGAACTTCGCCTCCCATGCTTGAGCGCCGGGCAAGCGTTACCATCGAGCTATGGTCCTAGCAGCGCAAATCGTCAAGGAAGAGGAGCGGCCTAAAACCGATTCGCCCATCCGGCGCCTGCGGGTGCAGGATTACGACGCACTGGTGAGGATGGGTGCGTTCGACGACGGCGCGGGCGTCGAGCTCTTGGATGGGTTCGTGGTGGAGAAGATGTCGAAAAATCCGGGACACGAGTATTCGAAAGACGAATTGATTGAATGGCTGCGTGATCGGGCACCCCGTGACTGCAAAGTCCGCTCCGAGGGGCCCCTCGCGCTTGGGATGAGCGAACCGGAACCCGACGTGATGGTAGTTCGAGGCGCGAATCGGGATTTTCACAAACGGCACCCCAACGCCGGCGAAGCGATTCTTGTGGCCGAAGTCTCCGACTCCACCCTAGAACGCGATCAGCAATGGAAACAGCGCCTCTACGCCGAAGCGGGAATCCCCGTGTATCTTCTCGTCAACTTGCCAGTCGGGCAAATCGAACTCTATTCGCAACCGACAGCGCGCGGCTACGCCAACATCGCCATCGCGCGCAAGGGACAAAACGTCGAAACGCCTTTTGGTCCACTCGAAGCCGATCGAATCTTGCCGCCGGAATGATCCCTGGGCTTCCCAAATGTCGCGGGAGGTATGTCGAGCGGTGAAGAAGGAAGTGGTGAGCGCGGAAGGAATCGAACCTTCAACCTACTGATTAAGAGTCAGTTGCTCTGCCAATTGAGCTACGCGCCCACTATCGTGGAAAAACACTTGGCGGGTCCCATCCCGCTACCCAATTTTTGAGTCTACCATGCGCTCCGGCTCCGTGGGAAGGTTTTCCGCGACGATCTCGGCGATGTCCCTCAACTTTGGCGCCGCCCCCGGCAGCGTTATCTGCGTCAGCGCCGCTTGAAACATCGTCTGGCAAAATGGGCAGCCGGTAGCAATCGTAGAAGCGCCGGTCGCCGCCAATTCCTTCGCGCGAGTCTCATTCACGCGCGCGCCGCTCTCTTCCCCCAAGAACGCCAAACCACCACCCGCCCCGCAACAGAAACTCCGCTCGCGATGCCGCGGCGCCTCGAGCGGCCCACCCAGTAGCGCCCGCGGCTCATCGTAAACGTTGCTGTAGCGCCCCAAGTAACAAGGATCGTGATAAACCGTCTCGCCGCCCGTCGCCAGCTTCGGCAGCAGATCCTGATGGCGGGCCAAGAACTGCGTATGGTGCTCCACCTCCGGTATCGTACCCTCGCCCCACTGCTCTTTCCAATCCACGCTCATCGTCCGTACGCAATGTGGACAAATACTCAGAACCTTAGTCACCTTCGCGCTCTCCAGCATTTTCTTGTTCTGCTCCACCAGCCCCGCGAAAGCCAAATCATTCCCCAATCGCCGCGCCGCGTCCCCCGTGCAACGCTCCTTCTTCAAAACGCCAAAGCTTACCTCAAGATGCCGCAACACACGCACCAGCGCCTCAACAATCTCGCGCCCGCGATTATCAAAGCTCCCCATGCAACCCAACCACAAGCAGTACTCTTGCGTCCCGTCAAACACCGGCAACGCCACCTTCGCCAAAAACTTATCGCGTTCGGAGGCCGCTAACCCCAAGGGATTCCCGTTCTTCTCCAAATTGCGAAACAACTTCGCGCCGTAATCGTCCTCCCAAGCGCCCGTATTCGTCGCCCCACGCCGCAGCCCCACAATAACCGGCAGATGTTGAATGCCCACTGGACATTGAAATTCACAAGCTCCGCAAGTCGTGCACTGAAACGCCGCCTCTTGCGACAAATACTTCCCCAACAGCGGCTCTTCGCCCCGGGGCCCAAAATCGTTCAAGTAACTCCGCAAGCCCAGAATGATCTGCTTCGGGTTCAATTCCTTGCCGGTATTTGACGCCGGACAATGCTCCGTACACCGCCCGCACTCCACGCACGAATACGCCTGCAACGCCGCCACCTGCGTCACATCCTTGCCCGCCACCAACCCAAAATCCTCATCGCCCTCGAGCGGCGGAATCGCGCTGAAGCCCCCACGCATCGCAAACACCGCCACGGGCGACAGCACCAAATGCAAATGCTTCGTATGCGGGATCAGCGGCAGGAAGATAAACAACGCCAGCGTATGCAACCACCAATTCGAGACACCCGCTTGACCCGACGTCCACCAATCCGCCAAGTACGTCACCATCAGAACGAAGATCAGCACCGCGATGAAGCCGCTCTCGTAAGAGACCTTCTCGCCTAACCATTGCGGCCGCACGAAAAAGCGCCGCACAAAAAGTCCCGCGATCGATATGGCGGTCAGCAAGGCAAACGCCGCCGCGAAGCCAAAGTAAAGACGTCCAAAGCCGCCATCATGCTCGAAGAGCGGCAGCCCATATCCGCGCGCCACATGATCCAACGTCACCAATCCAAACGCGCAGAATCCCCAAAACACAAACGCATGCGCCAAGCCCGGCAAAGGCCGCTGCGCAATCACCTTCGTCTGCAACATCACCTCGGAAAAAAATCGCCCCAAGCGCCGCGGCCAATCCCCCAGCGAATATCCCGGTTCCGGCTTGGCTTCGCTAATCACGCGAAGAATAGGCAAAAAACGCCAAAAAAACGCCGCCAAACTCGCCCCCATAACCAAAGTTAGGAGTACCGACGATAGAGTACTAGGATTTTCGGGCACTGATGAAAAGAGTCTCCGTCTCCCTAAAATGGTAACTGTGAAGGCACTCATCTCCGGCGCGGCCGGCTTTATCGGATCTCACTTCGTCGATCGTCTGCTTCGCGAGGGCTATCAAGTCACTGGCGTGGACAACTTCATCACCGGCGACGCCGCGAATCTCGCGCACCTGAAAGGAGACCCGCGCTTTCAGTTCTTGGAACTCGACGTCTGCGCCCCGCACGCCGTCTCAATCCTTAACGAACTCGGCCACTTCGAAGTCGTACTGCACTTCGCCAGCCTCGCCAGCCCCAAGGACTACCTCGCCTTCCCGCTCGAAACTCTAGAGTCCGGCTCCACCGGGACGCGCAACATGCTCGAAATCGCGCGCGAATTCAACGCGCGCTTCCTGGTCACTTCCACCAGTGAATGCTACGGCGACCCGCTCGAGCACCCCCAACGCGAAACCTACTGGGGCAACGTCAACCCCATCGGCCCGCGCTCCTGCTACGACGAATCCAAGCGCTACGCCGAAGCCATCACCATGGCGTATCACCGCAAGTTCGGATTGCGCACCAACATCGCGCGCATCTTCAATACCTACGGCCCACGCATGCAACTCAACGACGGCCGCGTGGTGCCGGCGTTCCTGAGTCAGGCGATTAGCGGCGCGCCGCTCAGCGTCTTTGGCGACGGAACGCAGACGCGTAGCTTCTGCTACGTGGACGATCTGGTGGACGGTCTGTTCCGCCTGATGCGAAGCGAGGAGCGTGAGCCCGTGAACCTGGGCAACCCGGAGGAGATCACGCTCCTCGAATTCGCCGAACGCATCCAGCGCTTGCTCGGCACCGACCTGCCGCTCGAACACCATCCGCTGCCGGAGAACGACCCCACGCGCCGCCAGCCCGACATCTCCAAGGCTTGGCACACTCTCGGCTGGAAACCTATCGTCGGCCTCGAACTCGGCCTCAGCCGCACCGTCGAATTCTTCCGCGAAAAGATGGTCACGCAGCCAACGCCCGCTTAGTCTTTCTTCGCCGCCTTCCCCAAATGATCCACAATTCGCGTCGCCTCTTCCACGGCGCGCGCCAGCACGCTGCGGATCTTGCCGTCTTCCAGCATCAAGAGCCCGCCAATCGTGCAGCCCGCCGGAGTCGTAACGTCGTCGCGCAACGCCGCCGGATGCCGCCCGCTCTCCTGCACCATCTTCGCGGAACCCAACATCGTCTGGCTCACTAATTCCAACGCGAGATCGCGAGGCAAGCCCACGCGAACGCCCGCATCCGCCAGCGATTCCATCACCAAATACATATACGCTGGCCCCGAACCACTCAGCGCCGTAATCGCGTTGAAGTAATGCTCCTCGACTTCGAGCGCCTTACCCACGCTGCGAAACACGCGCTCTGCAATCGCCATGTGCTGCTCGTTCGCCCACTGCCCGCCGCAGTAGACGGTGATTCCCTGCCCCACCAAGCACGGTGTGTTCGGCATCGCACGCACGAAGGGATTGCGCAAGTGAAACAGCGCTTCAAAACGTTCGGTCGAAACGCCCGCCAACACACTAATGATCAACGTATCGTTGCGCAGCCCCGCGCTCAACAAATACTCCGCCACCTTAGCCGCCTGATTCGGTTTCACAGCCAGAATCAACATCCCAGCCGACGGAACGAAGTCCCGGTAATCGTTCGCCGCGCGGATGCCCAGCTCTTGGGACACCTCCGCCGCGCTCGCCTCCGTCTTTGTCGAGGCCCAAACATCCGCGGCCTTCACCTGCCCGGTATGCAACAGCCCCTTCAACAGCGCCCGTCCCATCACGCCCGCGCCCACAATGCCCAGCGTGCGTCCCGGCGGCAGCAACGGCGCGCCTTCCGATTTATCCGATTGCAATCCGATTTTCATTGACCCGCTTGTCCCTTGGCTCTAATATTGAGAAGCAAGGCAGTTATCGCCATGTTGTTGAATATCCCACACAGTTGCATCCCACACAGTTGCATTCCGCACTAGAGCGCAGGCGTTCATCGCCCCCGCCCGCTCACTAAACACCTAACAATCCAACCCCAAACATTTCGAGCCCTATCAGGCCCGGAAAGGAACCATACCCATGTTGACCCTTGTCCTCGTGGGCACGGCGGTAGTGTGTCTACCGTTGGCCCTCGTACTCTATTTGTCTCTGCACAAGATCGGCCCCGACCAAGTCGGCCTGATCACCAAACGCTATTCCTGGAAGTCGCTGGACGATGACAACCTCATCGCCTTCTCCGGCGAGGCCGGCTACCAAGCCGAGCTCCTCATGCCCGGCCTGCAGTTCCGCCTCTGGCCGCTCTACAGCGTCGACAAGTTCCCCTGGGTCCAAATCCCCGCGGGACAAATTGGCGTCGTCCTCGCCCAAGTCGGCGCACCGTTGCCGGTAGGCGCCAAGAGCGCCATCTACAAAAACGCCTTCGGCCAATTCGCCGACCTCGACGCCTTCATCCGCGAAGGCGGCCAGAAAGGCGTGCAACGTCCCGTGCTGCCTCCGGGCACCACGCTGCCGCTGCACCCCGTCGCCTTCCTGGTGCTCACGCGCGACCGTACCTATGGCCTACGCGTCGGCGCCACCGAAAAGGGTCTGATGCCCACGGGCCTGCATTTGAAGCCCGAAGACTTCGAAGTAAAAATCATCCGCCGCTCACACGAAGCGGGCGACCAGATCGGCATCGTCACCACGCTCGAAGGCAACCCTTTGCCTGCCGGCGATATCGCCAGCCGCCTCGGCAGCTTCGATGAAGTCGAAAGGTTGGAAGCCAAAGGCTCCAGCGACCAAGACATCATCGAAGCCATCCTCGGCGCGAAGAACGAGTCCCATAACAACTATCAGGACTTCCAAGCCTTCCTCGACCAAGGCGGCCGCATCGGTCTCCAACACGACCCGCTGCTCTACGGCGCCTACAACCTGAATCCTTTTCTGGTGCGTGTCGAAATGGCGCCCATGCTCGTTATCGAGCAAGGCCAAGTCGCCGTCATCAAGAGTTACGTGGGCCTTGCGCCGCGCGACACCTCCGGCGCCGAATTCAAGTTCGGCACGCTGGTGCGCCCCGGCCACCGCGGCATCTGGCAAGAGCCGCTACGCACGGGCAAGTACCCGATCAACCCGTATTGCTACAAGGCCGAGATCGTGCCCACGGCGATCCTCACCTTGAATTGGGCCGAGCGCGTCTCGGCGGCGCATCACCTGGATTCGAAGCTGGAGTCCATCGTCGCCAAAAGCGGCGAGGGCTTCGTCTTCCGCATCGATTTGCAAGTGCAGATCCACGTGTCGGACGCGAACGCCCCGCGCGTGATCTCGACGGTCGGCACCATCGCGAACCTCGTTGAGGAAGTGCTGCAAGCCGCCGTCGGCAACCACTTCCGCGACACGCTGCAATCGATGCCGGCCATTCGCTTCATCGAAACGCGGCAAGACGTGCAGAAGGAAGCCTTCTCGCGTATCAGCACGCAGTTGAGCGTCTACTTCGTCGAGACCAAGGGCGTCTACATCCAAGACGTCATCTTCCCCCAGGACCTCGTCAAGGTGCTCACCGAGCGCGAGATCGCCAAGCAAGAGATCGCCACCTTCGAACAGCAACGCCAAGCCCAAGTGCAGCGAATCCAGATGGAGCAGTCCCGCGGTACCGCGGATATGCAGGCCGAGCTCGCCAAATCGACCGTGGGCGTCAACATCAAGACGAACCAAGCGGCGGCGCGCCGCGCCGAGGCCGATGGCGAAAGCTACTACATCGGCCAGACTGGCCAAGCCAAAGGCGCGGAAGTACGCGCCGTGGGCTTGGCGAAAGCCGAGGCGTATGAAGCGCAGGTGAAGAGCTTCGGCGCGAACGCCACGGCTTTTGTCAACGCCGTCGACGCGCTCTCGAAGAGCGGCACCCGCTTCGTGCCCGAGATCCTCGTGAACGGCTCGGGCGGCGGCGCACTGGACGGCCTCGCGGCGACCTTGATGAAGTTCTTGGCCGAGCGCAAGAACTAAGTTGGGCCCATAGCCCGGACGTAATAGGCGCGGAGTTTGTTGCGAAGCGCGCCTATTCCGTCTCATCCTGTTTCCAAGCAGGACTAAGCAAATGCTCTTAACGCTCTTGGTGCAGACCCTACTCCTTCCGCAAGCTCCCATGCCGGCGCAGTACCTCGAAGTCCAACGCAACTGGCGCGTCGACGAAAACGGCGCGCCGCTACTCTCCACGGAAAAGCGCAAAACCTTCGCGGTCGAACTCAGCGACGGCCAACGCCGCAAACGGAACCTCGAAAGCGGCGCGATCGTCGAAGAACCGCTAGCAAAATCCACCGGCTTCCAGCACCTAGCTCAATCCCATACCCTGCAAATCGAAATCGAAGGCGGCTGCCTCCGCCTAATCGCCACGCCGCGCGCTAACGGAACCCGCCGCCACGAATTCCATTGGCGGGACGGAACCCTATCGAGCCACCGAGCCGAACTCATCGCGCCGGAAAGAGCCCTCGGCGCCGGCACGAGCATCCGGACCCTCTACGAAAACGGTTCCGTCGCCGAAGTCGATATCGATTTCCAAACGGTCGTCGCAGGCACGCGCTACCGCGGCCGGCAACGAACGACTTTCCACATTGCGGGATTCGAACCTACCCGCCAAGAACGCGAGCCATCAAGCCAGCAGACCCGCGCGGCGGACCGCTTAAGTCCCGAAAATTCGCACTTCTAGGCCCTTAAGTCCCCAAAAGTCGCTATTCTGAGAGCGCGCCGGTGCTTAATGCCCGATTTTTCTCAGCTGCCCGAAGTCTTCGTCTCCAACGGATCGCTCGCGAAAGCGATCTCCAAGGAAGTGAAATTGGGCCGTCTCCGCCGGCTCGCCTCGCGGGTTTATTCCCGCAACCTCTCCGAAGATCCCGGCAAGCTCGTGCTCCGGCATCTATGGCCGCTGGTCGATGCCCTGATGCCAGGCGCTCTGATCGCGGACCGCACCGCTCTAGAGAACCAACCCGCCTCGGATGGCTCCGTATTTCTTATCTCCAATCACAAGCGTGACATCCAACTGCCCGGCATAACACTGCGAGCGCGAAAAGGGCCGTGCCCACTCGACAACGACCGCTACTTCGTGGGAACTTTGCGTCTGGCATCGCCTGCGCGGGCCTTCTTGGAGAACCTGCGGAGTTCGCGTGCGCGAAACGGCGTTGCCCGAACTCTGAGCAAAACTGAGATTGAAGAACGCCTCGACGAGATGCTGAGAGCCGGCGGCGAGGAGGCCATTCAGAAGCTCCGCGACAATGCCAGAGTCGCGGCTGCCGCGTTAGCGATGCCGGAGGAATTCGCCGCCCTCGATCGCTTGATCGGTGGCCTACTTGGATCGCGCCAAGCGAAAATGTCTTCCCCACTAGCGGTCGCAAGAGCCGCCGGTGTGCCCTATGATCCCGCGAGGCTGGAGCTCTTCCAGAACCTATTCACCGCCTTGGAGTCGAGGGCCGCGGCAACGCGGCCGGCGCCCGAGTCCAATGGACCGGCGCTTCCCTTCTTCGAGGCGTACTTTTCCAACTTCATTGAAGGTACGGAATTCGCCGTGGATGAGGCGGCGGAGATCGTCTTCGCCGGGCGTTTACCCACGGCAAGGCCGGAAGACGCCCATGACGTTTTAGGCACATGGAAGGTAGTCTCCGATTCCCACGAGATGTCCCGCCGCCCGCGAAACGGCGAGGAGTTCATCGAGTTGTTGCGGGCGCGCCATGCCCGGGTCATGGAAGGCCGGCCGGGCATGGGGCCGGGAACGTTCAAGACCGAAGCCAATCGCGCCGGCGGAACGATGTTCGTGGCGCCCGATCTCGTCCAAGGCACCTTGCGAAAAGGCTTCGACATTTATCGCGGTATTGCGGCGCCCCTGCATCGGGCCATCTTCATGATGTTTGTCGTGGCGGAGGTCCACCCCTTCACTGACGGCAATGGGCGCGTCGCGCGCATCATGATGAACGCCGAACTCGTCGCGGCCCGCGAGTGCCGGATTGTCGTGCCAACGGTTTTCAGGAACAACTATTTAGCGGCGCTGAAGGCCCTCTCGCAAAATGGCTTCACGGAACCGCTATTCAGGGCGCTAGACTTCGCGCAACGCTTCACGGCCTCGGTGGATTTCGCGAGTCTGGAAAGCGCGCGCCGCGGCCTCGAAGCGTCGAATGCTTTCAAGGATCCGAACGAAGCGGAAGCGTCGGGAATCCGGTTGCGTCTCGCGGATATGTAAAAGTCGCCCGCGCTCCGTCCGCCGCGATAGAATCACGCCCATGACCCTCCGCGTATTGGCGTTGCTCGCCGTCGCCTGCCTCACTCCCACATTCGCCCAAACCTGGCACCTCAAACCCAACGACCGCGTCGTCTTCTACGGCGACTCCATCACCGACCAGCGCCTCTACACCACCTTCGTCGAAACCTACGCGGTCACCCGCTTCCCCAAAGCCAACTACACTTTCACCCACTCCGGCTGGGGCGGCGACCGCGTCTCCGGCGGTGGCGGCGGGCCCATCGACGTCCGCCTCTGGCGCGACGTCCTGCCCTACGACCCCACCGTCGTCACCATCATGCTCGGCATGAACGATGGCCGTTACCGCGCCTTCGAGCAGCCTATCTTCGACGATTACGAAAAAGGCTACCGCCACATGATCGCGACGCTCAAGCGCCGTCTGCCCGCCGCGCGCATCACCGCGATCCAACCCTCGCCCTATGACGACGTCACGCGGCCGCCCACCTTCGCCGGCGGCTACAACCAAGTGCTCCTTCGCTATGGCGCATTTCTCAAGGACCTCGCCGCCGCCGAGAAACTCCACTGGGCCGACATGAACTCCAGCGTAGTAGCCGCGCTCGAAAAAGCGAAATCGATCAACGAAACCGAGGCGCTCAAGCTGATCCCTGATCGCGTGCATCCCGGCCCCTCCGGTCACCTCTTGATGGCCAAGGCGTTGCTCGAAAGCTGGAGCGCCCCCGCCTTGGTAAGCGACGTCGAACTCGACGCCGTCTTCAAGACCGCGCCCGTGCAACGCAACACCAAAGTGAGCGACGTGCAAGCCGCCGCGAAGGGCCTAGCGTGGACGCAACTGGACGAAGCCCTGCCGATGCCGGTGGACACCCAAGACCCGCTCGTCGCCCTGGCATTGAAATCGTCGAACATCACCGATGCCCTAAACCAGCAACGCCTCAAGATCGGCAAGCTAGGCTCGGGCAACTACACGCTCAAGATCGACGGCGCCAGCGTCGGCAGCTTCAGCGGCGCGCAGTTCGCCGCGGGCATCAATCTCGCCGAATACGCAACCCCCATGATGGAGCAAGCCATGGGCGTCCACGCGCTCACGCTCCAACACACGGGCATCCACCAAACGCGCTGGCGCCAAGTGCAAGTGCCGCTCGAGAAATCGAATACGCCGGAATTGCTCGATGCCCTGAAAGCGCTCGACCAACTGGACGCTTCGCTGGTCGCGCAACAGAAAGCGCTCGCCCAGCCCAAGGCCCGGCGCTTCGAAGTGATTCCCGACTAACTAGAGTTGCAACCGCGTAATCGCGATGCGCCCCGCGAAGCACTGCTCCACGTCGCAACCGGGCTTCACCGGCCGTTTCGCGTAAGTCCCAGAGTAGCGATGCCCCGCGCCGTTCGGCGTGTAATGCACGTCCTGCGGACTCGGGTCGCTTGGGCACATACACACCGCCGCCTCGGCCACGGGCGTGTGCGGCAGATTGACGTTCCAATAAACGCCAGGCGCTGCCGCCTCGGCAAGCAAGCAGTCTAAAGCCGCAACAGCCAACACCTCCGCATGCCCCCAGTCCAACGGCAACTCGCGCTTCACATATTGCGATAACGCCACCGAACGAATACCCCAAATCGCCGCCTCCCGCGCCGCGGCGACGGTCCCCGACGAATAGATATCCACGCCCAAATTACCGCCCTTATTAATGCCGGAAAGCACCAGATCCGGTTGCAGCCCCAGTACCCGCAGCGCGATGCGAACGCAATCCGCGGGCGTGCCGTTCACATGAAAGCGGCGGTCGTCGTATTGCGTCGCGACGAGATCGTGCGTGCCCGCCGAAACGCGATGCCCCATATAGCTTTGCTCCGTCTCGGGCGCGACCACAAAGACCTCGCCATATCGCGCCGCCACTCGGCACAACGCCTCCAGACCCGGGGCGAAATAGCCATCGTCGTTGGAAACAAGAATTCGCAAGCGGAAAGAAAGCAGGAGGGAATCCGTTGAATGGTCGGGCTGGCGAGATTTGAACTCGCGACCTCTTGCACCCCAAGCAAGCGCGCTAGCCAGGCTGCGCTACAGCCCGATCCGTACAACTTCTTAAGTATAAAACAGAGTTGAGCCAAACTCCCGCGACACCGCGCGTAATCTTTCGGTACTGAATGGGTTCCCGTACTGCTAGCCTCGCGCTGCTTATAATCCTGAACGCCTACGCCGGCGAAAAAGCCAGCCTAGGCCGCCAACTCTTTTTCGATAAACGCCTCAGCGTAAACGACAGCCTAAGCTGCGCTTCCTGCCACCGGCCAGACCGCGCCTTTACCGACGGCGCGCGCACCGCCCGCGGTCTCGACGGGCAGTCTGGGTTGCTCAATTCGCCCACTGTCCTCAACCGCGCCAAAGGCAAGCGCTTCTTCTGGGACGGTCGCGCGAACTCGCTCGAAGAACAGGCCAAAGGCCCTCTTCTCAATCCGCTTGAGATGGGCAACACCGAAGCCGGCCTCGAAGAAAAACTCAACTCGATACCCTCTTACGTCTCCCGCTTCAACAAACTCTACAAGAGCCCCACGATTCGCCTCGAACACGTCGCCGACGCCCTCGCCGCCTACCAACGCACACTGCAATCGCGCGCGAGCCTTTACGACGACTGGAAACGCGGCCGCCGCGAGCACTGGACCGCGAACCACGAATTCGGACGCCAACTCTTCTTCGGTACCGCTGGTTGCTCCGCCTGCCACAACGGCCCAAGCTTCACAAACGACGAGCTAGTCCCCGACGAGAACGGAAAACTCTGGAAAGTACCCAGCCTACGTGAAGTCTCCCGCACGGCGCCCTACTTCCACGACGGCCGTCATCCAACACTTGAAGAAGTGCTTCTACACCACGGAGAAGCCAAGACTTTCGACGCCGGGGCCAGACGTGCGCTCTTGCTCTTCATCGACTCCCTAAGCGGCGACTATTCCCGCTAGATTCTTCCCCCTAGACATCTGTACTTAACTATGGTTAACTATCACTAGCTAACCATGAGCACGCCCGCCTCCGCCGAATCCTCGAAAAGCCTGGCGGAAGTCCACTCCAGCGTCCCCATCGCCAATCTCCCCTTCTGGCGCCGCGTCCTCGCCTTCTCCGGCCCCGCCTACCTCGTCAGCGTCGGCTACATGGACCCCGGCAATTGGGCCACCGACCTTGAGGGCGGCGCGCGCTTCGGTTACCAACTCCTCTGGGTGCTCGTCATGTCGAACGCGATGGCGGTGCTCCTGCAAACGCTCTCCGCCCGCCTCGGCATCATCCGCGGCGTCGACCTCGCCCAAGCCTGCCGTGAAGCCTATCCGCGCGGCGTCAACTTCGCCCTGTGGATCCTCTGCGAACTCGCCATCGCCGCCTGCGACCTCGCAGAAGTCCTCGGCGCGGCCATCGGCCTCCAACTCCTCTTCGGCGTGCCGCTGCTCTGGGGCGTCCTCCTAACCACGCTCGATACGCTCCTGCTCCTCTGGCTCACCCGCTACGGCATCCGCATCATCGAGGCCATCGTCCTGGTGCTTATCACCACCATCGGCGCGTGCTTTGCCATGGAGATCTTCCTCGCCAAGCCCAACGTCGCCGAAATGGCCACCGGGCTGATCCCGCGCCTCAACAACGAAAGCCTATACGTCGCCATCGGCATCCTCGGCGCCACCGTGATGCCCCACAATCTCTACCTCCACTCCGCGCTAGTCCAAACACGCCGCATCGGCCGCAGCGTCGAGGAAAAACGCCAGGCCTGCCGCTACAACCTCTTCGACAGCGCCCTCGCCCTGAACCTCGCCCTCTTCGTCAACGCCGCGATCCTCGTCGTCGCCGCGAGCGTCTTCTACAAAGGCGGCCAAGAGGTCCGCGAGATCCAACAAGCGCACCAACTACTCGCGCCGCTCCTGGGCACCTCGGCCGCCAGCGTGCTCTTCGCGGTCGCCCTACTCGCCAGCGGCCAATCCTCCACGCTCACCGGCACCATGGCCGGCCAGATCGTCATGGAAGGCTTCGTCAACATCCGCATACAAGCTTGGCTGCGCCGCTTGATCACGCGCCTCGTCGCGATCATCCCGGCGGTCATCACCATCGTCGTCGCGGGCGAAGCGGCCACCTACCAACTGCTCATCCTGAGCCAAGTGATCCTAAGCCTCCAGCTACCCTTCGCGATCATCCCACTCATTCAATTCACCTCGGACGGCCGCAAGATGGGCGTCTTCGCCAACGCCGTCTGGGTGCGGCTGCTTGCCTGGATCACCGCGGCAATCATTGTGGCCCTCAACATGCGCCTCGCCGCGCAGACGCTCGAACCGCTTGGCTGGTGGGGCCTTCTGCTGGTCGCGCCCGTAGTGGGCTTGCTGCTCTACGTCTGCGTCTCGCCCTGGCTAGGCGCGTCTGGCCCCGCGAAACCCGACGTGCGTAGCATGCCGGAAGCCGTGCTCCCGCCCCTCACCGCGCCACAGTACAAGAAGATCCTCGTACCCCTCGACCACTCCGAAAACGACCGTCCAACGCTATCCCACGCCGCCGCCCTCGCGCGCCAACACAACGCGCAGTTGCTCCTGCTCCACGTCGAGGAAGGCGTTACCAGCCAAGTCTACGGCGAAGAATCCGAGACCGGCGAAGTCGAAGCCGGCACCGTCTACCTGAGCCGCCTCATGCAAGAACTCGCCGCCCAAGGCGTCAAGGCCGACGTCCGCATCCTGCACGCCAAGAGCCCACGCGAAGCCATCGTGAAAACAGCCGAGGCCGAAGGCATCGACCTGCTGATCATGGGCGCGCACGGCCACTCCGGCTTGAAGGACTTAATCTTCGGCTCGACGATCAACTCCGTCCGTCACGGCGTCAAGGCCCCGGTCCTGATCGTCCGCTGACGCAACGGGCGCAACGCGCCCCAAAGCCGCCCGCAACGCCTCCATCTCGACGGGCTTCGCAACATAGTCGTCCATCCCCGCGGCCAGACAATGCTCTTGATCGCCCGCCATCGCATGCGCCGTCAACGCGATGATCGGCAAATGCGCGCCCGTGTAGCGCTCGCGCTCCCGAATCGCCCGCGCCGCGCCCAACCCGTCCAGTTCCGGCATCTGTACATCCATCAACACCGCGTCGAAACGTTGCCGCGAACTGCTCGCCAGCGCCTCCAGACCATTGCCGACCGCCGTGACCTTATGCCCCAAGCGTTGCAACATTTGCGTCGCGATGCGCCGGTTCACGGCGTTGTCCTCGGCCAGCAGAACGTTCATCGGCTTCGTCTCATGGTGCGCGCCGGCCGGGGGAGCCCCCGCCACCTCGGCCACCGGCAGCGCAACATCGAAATGAAACGTACTTCCCCGCCCCACTTCACTTTCCACTTGGATGCCGCCGCGCATCCGCTGCGCCAAACGCGCACAGATCGTCAGTCCCAAACCCGTGCCGCCTTGCCGCCGCCTCGCCGAGCCGTCGATCTGCGTAAACGGCTCGAAGATCCGTTCCAATTGCGCCGCCGCGATCCCAATGCCGGAGTCCGAAACCGAGAAGCGCAGCTTCACCTGATCCCGATCGCGATCCAGCACCCGCACGCCGATCTTCACGCCGCCGCTCTCGGTGAACTTCACCGCATTGCCCGCGAGATTCATCAAGATCTGCCGGATCCGCCCCGCGTCGCCGCGCAAATAGGCTGGCACGTCCGCATCCACCTCACACGCCAGTGAGATTCCTTTCTCGGACGCCCGCCAACGCAACAACGACGCAACGCTCTCCACGCACTCCCGCAGCGCCAAAGGCTTCTCCTCCAGAGCCAGCTTTCCGGCCTCCACCGCCGAAAGATCCAGAATGTCGTTGATCACCGTCAACAAAGCTCCCGCCGCATCGTGAATCGTGCGCGAGTTATCACGCTGCCGCGCCGGGTCCTCTTCGAAAAGCGAAAGTTGGCTCAAGCCCAGGATCGCGTTCATCGGCGTCCGGATCTCATGGCTCATGTTGGCCAGGAACTCACCCTTGAGCCGCGAGGCATCCTGCGCCTTTTCCAGCAGCGTTTCAATTTCGTGTTTCTGGCGTTCGATGTAGGCGTTCTTCCGCTCCAACTCCAGTGAGCGCTGATGGCTCCGTTCCAGGGCCAAACGCAAGCTGCGCGCCACCATGCCGGCCGCGAAAGCCGTGATCGCGAAGATCAGCGTCAAATCCGTAAGCGTTCCCCACGAAGCGCCCACTTTGGACCGGATGACGATGCGATTCATGTCCATCCAAGTCAACAATCCGATGCCACTCACAATCGCGCCGCTGTAAATCAGGTAATGCCGCGGACTGAGCATGCAAGCGCCCACGATCAAGAACGCCGGAAACGTGGAAATCGAGAGATCGTGCACGCCCATGTCGGCGAAGAGCATCATCGTCGCCACGAACGCCGCCAAGCCCCACAGCGCCATGGCGATCGCCGCCGACGCGTGCCGGCGCGAGTGCAGCCATACCGAAAAGAGCATGAAGGCCGAACAGCCGAAACTCGTAATCGAGCCATGCCAAGAGCCGCGGCCGACATCGGAGAACCCCATCACCGCGCACGCCACCGCGACGCTCCAGAAGATCGTCTGTAGCGGGAATTGAACTTGGCCTTCGTCGTCCCAACTGAGGCCGCCCCGGATCCAGCGCGGCTTTACGGACGCGGAACTGGGGTCTGGCGGCTGCATCCGCGACGCCATCGGTACAGCGGACGGCCCTTCGCGTGGGCTCTCCACAATGGACATTTCGGCAATTCCATCAAATTCTTGAGGGCCTTGTCTACGGGCGCGACGCGGCTAACCGCGCAATTCCGCGACAATCTCCGCCGCTGCCTTCCGCGCCTCTTCAATCGCCCCCACCGGAAAGCTAATCGCTCCCACGCGCGGGTGCCCGCCGCCCCCATAGCGTTCGCAGATCGAGGCGAGATTATGCTCGATGTCTTTCACCCAAGGGCTCGACCCCACGCTCACCTTCGTGCGGAAAGTGGACTCGCTCACGCTCACCACGTAAGTTGATTCCGGGAAGAGATAGTAAGGCACGAACTTGTTGTAACCCTCCAGATCGTGACCCACCAAATCGAAGAAGATCGTCCCGCGCTCGGTAGCCGCCTGCCGCCGGATGACCTCGATCGAACGCAAATGACGTTCATAGAGCGGCTGAAATTGCGCCTGGATCTCCGGCTGCGCGGCGATCTCTTCGAGCGAAATGCGCTGCATGTCCTGAATGATGCGCTGCACCGTGGACGAACCCTTCGAGGCCTCAATCACCAGCACCAGCTTCGTCGCCGCCGCCTTCAATTCGACGGCCTCTTGCGGATTTGCGTACTTCGCGCCATCAATGATATCGGCCCAGCGGACTAGCTCCGCAAGATCCGGCGCTTCGTAGGCGAATTGCTCCTTAGCGATATCGCGAATGAACTTCGTACAGCTTTGGTAAGCCGGGTCGAAGAAATGCAGCGGGTTCTTCGCTTCGTGATACTGCACGCCGTCCTCGGGCTTCAGGAACGCGCTCTGGTGATGGTCGAACCACCAGGTCAGCTTCGGGTTCGGCGAGTATTTGAAATCGACGATCGCGTTCACGTCCCCGTCGAACATCGTGTCGTCGAAGATCTGATCCGCCGTGTGCGCCATGCCCGTATAGACGTACTCCGCCTTCGGGTGCCGGGTGTCGCGCAGGAAGCGGCTAAAGAACGCGGCGCTAGCCGCCCCATCGAAGCAGTGGTCGTGATACAAAACGCGGACGCGCATCCTTGCCGTTAGCCCTCCATCCCGCGAGCATGCCGGGAAAACTTATCAGTATGGCAAACAAGGGCTTAGCCGCGCAAGCGAAATTTCAGAGCACCAGCACCCGCAGCCGCCGGAACTCAATATCCGACTTGTGATTCTGCAACGCGATCGCCGTCTGCCGCGCCGCATCCGCCTCGCTCAACGCATAGCGCAGCAGGAGCGTCCCGTTGATCCAATGCTCGACGTAACCCTTCGCGCGCACCAGCTTCCCCGTCGCCACTTTGCCGGGCGTGAAGGCCGCCGGCTCGACTGGCCCCGCCACGTTGTAGAGCGCCCCGCACTTATGATCCGGCCTGTCCGCCGCCGGGCTCGCATCGTCGATCAGCTGAAATTCCCTGCCCCGCGCCCGAATGTGCCCGCGAAACGCATCGGACGTATCGATCAGATACTTCACCCCGCTATTGCCCCCCGGAGCCAGCGTAAATTCAAACGAAAACTCAAAATCCCCAAAACTGCGCCGCGTACGGATATCCTGAAACACCTCCAGCCCTCCCACCGCCGCCAGCGCCCCCTCCGGAGTGCGCCAGGACGTATCCGGAAACGCCGAACCATCCGCCGCGCACCATTCCGCGCGGGAACACAAATCAAGCTCCGTGTTCTGAAACGCGGCGAGAAGAAGCGTGCGGCGCGTCATTTCGTGGGCACCGGCGCGGGCAGCGATTTCTGAACCAGCACCCGCACCTGCGGCACCAGCGCGTTGTAGCTATCCAGCAGCGCCGAAGCGATCACCTTGCCCTCATTCGTCGTCCCCCAGCCGCCCAACGCCGCCCCGCCAATCGAACCGATCAGCAGTCCACCCGCGCCCAAGTCCGTCGCCTTCGCCGCCCCCGTCGCCGACGCGAGTTGCTCCGAAGTCTCGTTATCGGTCAGAAACAACACCGTCTGCGCCTCCTTGAAGTGCACATGGCCCAAGACCCCAGCGAAATCGCGCAACCCCGGAATCTGGCTCACCAACCCGCCAAAACTATCGCCTGCGTTTTTCTCCGAAAACACCACGGTCGTGAGCAACGAATACTGCGCCTCCAGCACTTGCCGCTTCCGCACCGTTTGCCCCTCCCGCAGCATACCGGATTGGTCCAACTCCTGCTCGCGCTTGGCCGCCTCAATCCCCGCGCTCCGGTCCACCACGCGGAAGCAATTCGATTGCTGCATCATCAAACGCAACAGCGGCAACGGCGTCGGCAGTTGGTAGCGGCTCATGTAGGAATACCCATTCGGGTCCTCCACCAGCGCAATGGTCGCTACCGGCGCCGCGCAGCGTGTCAGGTCCTTATTGGCATTCTGCGCCCCCGCCGAACCCCCGCTCCCGCTGACCTCCGATCCCCCCTGCCCCCTCTCCGTCTGGCGGCAAGAGGCGAGGCAAAGAAGCAGCAAAGTGACACCAAGACGCATTCTCTATCGATAGCACTTCGCGCCCCCAAGCGAAAATCGGGGTATCCGCTTAAATTTTCTATACAATACGAGATGGCGGGCATCAAGAAAACAGCCGAGGGCGCACGGGGTTCGGGTCGCCAACGGCGAAGGATTCGAGGTCTTTAAACATTCATGGCAAGCGCTGCGCAGCCGGCGGGTAAGCTACACCAATCGCTGGCGCTCTATCAGACGACAATCGGGAAAAAATACGTCGTGGCCGTCACGGGCGCGATCCTTTTCGCGTTCACCATCGGCCATATGCTGGGCAACCTGCAGATTTATCTGCCGGACGCCCAAGAGGCCCTGAAAAAATACGCCGCCCTACTACATTCTTCGGCTGAACTGCTCTGGGCCGTCCGCATCGCGTTGCTCGCCTGCTTCGTCGCTCACATCGTCACCATCGCGCAGCTATATATGTTGAACAAACAAGCGCGCCCGCAAGCCTACGTAAAGAAAACGCCGACGATCTCCACCTTTGCCTCGCGCACGATGTACCTTTCGGGGCCGATCCTCTTCTTCTTCGTCGTCTACCACCTGACGCACCTGACCACCGGCGCGACGCACCCGAACTTCGTCCCCATGGACCCCTATAACAACCTGGTCTACGGCTTCCGCAACCCGCTCGCCGCCGGCAGTTACATCATCGCCATGTCGATGCTCGGCTTCCATCTCGTCCACGGTGTCTGGAGCATGTTCCAAAGCGTCGGCTTCAACCACCCGCGCTACCGCGACACCATCCGCGCCTTCGCCACCGTCGCCGCCGCCGCCATCGCCATCGGCAACATATCGATACCCGTCGCGGTGCTGACGCGGATCGTCGGATCGGAACTTCCGTAAGCCGAAAAGGGGAAAACACGACAATGACACTCAACGCACGCATTCCTAGCGGCCCCATCGACAAGGCATGGGAGAAGTCCAAGTTCGACTTCAAACTCGTCAACCCGGCCAACAAACGCAAATACTCCGCTCTCGTCGTCGGCACTGGCCTCGCCGGCGCCTCCTGCGCCGCCACGCTCGGCGAACTCGGCTACAACGTCAAAGCCTTTTGCTTCCAAGACTCGCCGCGCCGCGCCCACTCCATCGCCGCCCAAGGCGGCATCAACGCCGCGAAGAACTATCGCAACGACGGCGACTCCATCTATCGCCTCTTCTACGACACCCTCAAGGGCGGCGACTTCCGCGCCCGCGAACATAACGTCTACCGCCTCGCCGAAGTCTCCGTCAACATCATCGACCAGTGCGTCGCCCAGGGCGTCCCCTTCGCGCGCGAATACGGCGGCACGCTCGCCAATCGCAGCTTCGGCGGCGCGCAAGTCTCGCGCACCTTCTACGCTCGCGGCCAAACGGGCCAACAGCTCTTGATCGGCGCCTACCAGGCGCTCGAGCGCATGGTCTCCACCGGCCAGGTGAAGATGTACTCGCGCACCGAAATGGTCGAACTGATCGTCATCGGCGGCCGCGCCCGCGGCATCGTCACGCGCGACCTGATGACGGGCAAGTTCGAAGTGCATATGGCCGATGTCGTCGTCCTCGCCACCGGCGGCTACGGCAACGTCTTCTACCTCTCGACCAACGCCAAGGGTTCGAACGTTACCGCCGGCTGGCGCGCCCACAAGCGCGGCGCGCTCTTCGGCAACCCCTGCTTCACGCAGATCCACCCCACATGTATTCCCGTGAGCGGCGAGTACCAGTCGAAGCTGACGCTCATGAGCGAGAGCTTGCGCAACGACGGCCGCATCTGGGTCCCCAAGAAGGCCGGCGACAAGCGCAGCCCCGCGCAAATTCCCGACGACGAGCGCGACTACTACCTGGAGCGCATGTACCCGAGCTTCGGCAATCTCTCGCCGCGCGACATCGCCTCGCGCGCCGCCAAGCGCGTCTGCGACGAAGGCCGCGGCGTCGGCGAAACCGCCCTCGGCGTCTACCTCGATTTCCGCGACGCCATCCAACGCCTCGGCGAGCAGACCATCGCCGAGCGCTACGGCAACCTCTTCGAAATCTACGAGCGCATCACCGGCGAGAACCCCTACAAAGTCCCCATGCGCATCTACCCCGCGGTCCACTACACGATGGGCGGCGTCTGGGTGGACTACCACTTGATGTCGACGATCCCCGGCCTCTTTGTGCTGGGCGAAGCCAACTTCTCCGACCACGGCGCGAACCGCCTCGGCGCCTCCGCGTTGATGCAAGGTCTCGCCGACGGCTACTTCATCGCGCCTTACACCATCACCAATTACCTCGGCGAGACGAAGCTCGACAAAGTCACCGCCGACGCCCCCGAAGCGAAGGCCGCCCTTGCCGACGCCCAGAATCTCAGCAAGCGCCTCTTGGGCATCAAGGGCAAAAAGACCGTCACTCAATTCCACCGCGAGCTCGGCAAGACCATGTGGGAGTTCTGCGGCATGGCCCGTAACGCCAAGGGCCTCGAAGGCGCCATCACCAAGATCCAAGGCCTGCGCGAAGAGTTCTGGCAGAACGTCAACGTGCCCGGCTCGGGCGAGGACCTCAATCAGCAACTCGAAAACGCGGGCCGCGTCGCCGACTTCATCGAGCTCGGCGAACTGATGTGCCGCGACGCGCTGATGCGCGAGGAAAGCTGCGGCGGCCACTTCCGCGAGGAGCACCAAACCGAGGACGGCGAGGCCAAGCGCGACGACGAGAACTTCTCGTTCGTGGCCGCCTGGGAATACAAGGGCGCGAACGCGACGCCCGAATTGCACAAAGAGCCGCTGAGCTTCGAATACGTCAAGCCGGCGCAGCGCAGCTACAAGTAAGCAGGAGCCAGACCCACCGTGAAACTAACTTTGAATATCTGGCGGCAAAGCGGGCCGCAAGCCTCCGGCAAAATGGAACGCTACGACATGCCGGATGTCAATCCGGACATGAGCTTCCTCGAAATGCTCGACGTGCTGAACGAGAAACTGATCGAGAAGGGCGACTCGCCCGTCACCTTCGAACACGATTGCCGCGAAGGCATCTGCGGTTCCTGCGGCTTCATGATCAACGGCAAGGCCCACGGCGGCTATCCGAAGACGACCGTCTGCCAACTCCACATGCGCCACTTCACGGACGGCGAGGAACTCTACCTCGAACCTTGGCGCGCGACGGCTTTCCCCATCGTCAAGGACTTGATGGTGGACCGTTCGGCCTTCGACCGCATTATCCAAGCCGGCGGCTTCATCAGCGTGCCAACGGGCTCCGCCGTTGACGGCAACGCGATCCCGATCCCCAAAAGCGACGCCGACCGCGCCATGGACGCGGCGGCCTGCATCGGCTGCGGCGCTTGTGTCGCCAGTTGCCCGAACGCTTCGGCGAGTCTATTCACCTCGGCCAAGATCGCGCACCTGAACCTGCTGCCGCAAGGGCAACCCGAGAAACTCGACCGTGCTCTCAAAATGGTGGTGCAGATGAATGGCGAGATGTTCGGCTCCTGCACGAACATGCAGGAGTGCGAAGCGACGTGCCCCAAGGGTATCTCGATCGAGAACATCGCGATCATGAACCGCCACTTCGTCGAAGCCACCTTCTCGCAACGCCCGGCCAGCTCCGAGATGGGTGCGGGCTAAGCGGCGCGGGCTAACTATTCCGCCCGTACCTGAATCCGGCCGATCCCGCCGCGAGCCGTCAGCCGTACTTTGACGCCAGGCTTGCCAAAGGCTTCGTTTTCCCAAATGTCGCCGCGCTTCTCTAGGCCGCTGATCTCAATCGACCCAATGCCCCCGCGCGCTTCCACGCGCAGGCCTGCCTCCCGCGGCAGGGCCACTTCGCAGTCCCCTACCCCGCCGTTGATCTCGATTTCGTAATCGCGCTTGGGCGCGCCCCGGAAGTCCGCCACCACTTGGCCCGCGCCGATATGGAATTTCACGCTCCGCAGATCCATCGAGCCCAAGCGCAGGTGCGACTCACCTGCGCCCATCTTGATGTCGACATCCGTGGGCACGTCGTCGGGCAAACGCAGTTCCCAAACGTTGCGGTTGTCCCCGCCGAGGTTAAGCGATTTCTCCTCATGATCTAGCAGTAGCCGCGCGCGGAAGCTCGAATCGTCGAACTGAAAGCGCGGCTCCATGCCGCCCTTGTTGAATTGCAGCTTGGCCTTGATCTCGCGTTTGAGGCCACCCTCCACGCGCAATTCGCCAGCCGCCATGCGGACTTCGGCTCGCAAGAGTTCCGCCTTGGCCAAGTTGGCCGACTTCTCTTCAACAGCTAAGGGACCGGCGGATTTTTCAATCTCGCCGCAGGACATGAGTAGAAGCGCGGGCGCGAAGGCCGCGGCATACAGCTTAGTCGAGTGGTACAAGGGTAACCTTCTCTAGGGTTACGCCTTCCAGCCCCTGTTGGTTCGCACTTTTTACTTGGAGAGTGTGTTCGCCTTTGCCGAGGCTTAACGTACCAAGAGATTGGGTATGGAAAACCCACTCGCCGCCGGTGTTCACTGTCTTGCCCGCGACGCTCTGCTGTCCAACGCTAACCACGTAGTCGCGATCCGTCCCCCCACGCGTCGAGCCGTAAGAGACTTGAACGCGGTAACGGCCGGCCTTGGGCGTTTCGAGCCTCCACGTTGGGATGTCGTCATGGCGGCTCCAACGGGTCAGGAAGACATGGCCAAGGGCGTTCTCTTTCTTAGCGCGCTGTTCAAAGCGGGTCTCGATCTCGCTTGATTCGACGCCGAGCGTAAGCACTCCCTTGTCGTTTGGGCGCACCAGGAAAGCTTCAACCACCGGAGCGCTATCGAGCTTCAAGACAACCACGCTCGCGCGCTCATCCGGCGCGGTCTTCGGAACGTTGACCAGGATGTCCGAACCGTCACGCCGCCAGGAGAGCGGCGTCTTCTTCGGGTCCGCCAGGAGGTACGCGGAGTGGATCAAATTCTTCAAGCCCGGAACACGCAATTGGCCGTCTTGCGGCCACGCGAAAGCATGCAGGTAAAGCGTGTTGTCCTTCTGAGTGGCCCGGCCAAAGAAAGGCATGCGCGCGAAAGGGCTCGCCTTGGTTCCGTAGATGGACTCGCCGTTCACCTTCATCCATTCGCCCATCGATTCGAGACGCGTAACGAACTCGGGCTGAATCGTGCCGTCGGGTTTGGGGCCGATATTGAGCAGCAGATTGCCGCCTTTGGAGACGACTTCAACGAGCATGCGAATCAGGTCGCGGTCGGTCTTGAAATCGGTCTCGTACTTGTTGTAGCCCCAGGAATCCATGTTGATGGTGACGCAGGACTCCCAGAGGGCGTCCTTACCGCTCGGGTCCTTCACGCCGGTCGCGGGAACGAATTGTTCGGGCGTGCCGAAGTCGCCGCGGCTTCCCGGCTTGCGTTCGTAGAGGCGGTCGTTGATGAGAGTGTTCGGCTGCAACATCCGGATGAAGTCGTAGACTTCGTCGTCACGCTTCAACTCGGCGAGGGTGTGCTCCCACTCCCCGTCGAACCAGATGACGGCGACGTCGCCGTAGCCTGTCAGGAGTTCGCGAAGTTGCTCTTTCATGAAGTCGACGTATTGCGAATTGTTGCCGCCGAGTTTGGCGTCTTTGGCATCTTTGACCTCCCACGCACGCTGCGGGCGATACGCGGGGTGATGCCAGTCCATGATCGAGTGATAAAAGCCGAAGCGCAGGTTGCGGCGCTTGGCGGCCTCGGCAAGGTCCTTCAATGGGTCGCCCTTGTAGGGCGTCATCTCAATGTCGTAGTCGCTCGACTTCGAACGCCAGATGGCGAAGCCGTCGTGGTGCTTGGAGGTGATGACGACATACTTCGCCCCGGCGCGATCGAACAAACTCATCCACTCGTTAGCGTTGAACTTCTCGGGGTTAAATTGGCGGGCGAACACGTCGTATTCGGCCTGCGGAATCTGGAAACGGTGACGCGCCCATTCGTGGCGCCCGATCACGGAGTAAGCGCCCCAATGGATAAAGATGCCGAACTTGGAATCCTTAAACCATTGCAGCCGGGCTTCGGGGTCGAGCGGCGGCTGGCTCGGCTGGGCGAAAAGCGAGCTGGAAGCCAATAAAATCGCAGGTAAAATGCGGGAGCGCATGATGTCTAGTCGTATTCTATAGGTTTCATGATCAAAGTCGATCCGGCGATTACCCCAGGTGCTCTAGTACCTTTAATTGACAAAATGTGGGCGGCCAGCGCCGCCAAGATCCGTTCCATCGAGTCCGCTTGGCGGCCCGAATTGGGTTCGCCGGTCTTCACCATCGAAGGCAAGTACACCTCACGCGGCTGGACAGAGTGGACCCAAGGCTTCCAATTCGGTGCGGCGCTGCTGCAATACGACGCGACGGGCGAGGCCGAGTTCCTGGAGATGGGCCGCAAGCGCACCGTCGAATTGATGGCGCCGCACGTCACCCACATCGGCGTCCACGACCACGGCTTCAACAACGTATCCACCTACGGCAACCTGCTGCGCCTGATGAACGAGAGCCGCATCCCGCACAACGAGTGGGAGAAGAACTTCTACGAGTTCGCGCTCAAGGCCTCGGGCGCGGTGCAGGCCGCGCGCTGGTCGACGATTCGCGGGGGTGGCGGCTACATCTACTCTTTCAACGGGCCGCATTCGTTATTCGTCGACACCATCCGCAGCCTGCGTGCCCTCGCGGTGGGGCATCGCTTGGGGCATGTGCTGACCGGCGAGAACGACATGCGCATCTCCTTGCTCGAGCGCTTGATCGAACACGCTGCCGCGACCGCGAAGTACAGCATCTACTACGGCGAAGGCCGCGACTCCTACGACACTCCAGCCACGCGCGGCCGTACCGTGCATGAGGCCGTTTTCAACCGCAACGACGGCAACTTCCGCTGCCCAAGTTCGCAGCAAGGCTACGCGCCATTCACGACTTGGACGCGCGGCCTCGCCTGGGCCATGTGCGGCTTCGCCGAAGAGCTCGAGTTCCTCGAAACGCTACCCGGTCAAGGCCTGGCCGAAGCGAAAGAGATGATGAAGCGCGCCGCCATCGCCACTTGCGACTTCTACTTGCAACACACGCCGGTCTGCGGCGTGCCCTACTGGGATACCGGCGCGCCGGGTCTAGCGCATATGGGCGATTACCTCGCGCGGCCCGCGGATCCCTTCAACGCGCACGAGCCTGTGGACTCCTCTGCCGCCGCCATCGCCGCGCAAGGCTTAATCCGTCTTGGCGCGTACCTAAAGCAAGACCAATACACCAAAGCCGGTTTGCAAGTGCTCAAAACCATTCTCGACGAGCCTTACTTGTCCACGGACTCAAAGCACCAAGGGCTGCTACTGCATTCCGTCTACCATCGCCCGAACGGTTGGGACCACATTCCGCCCGGCCGGAAAGTACCCTGCGGCGAGAGCTGCATGTGGGGCGATTACCATTTACGCGAGGCCGCGCTTCTGGTACAACGGATGGCGCAAGGGAAACCTTACCTCACCTTCTGGAGCTAGTGACATGCTGCGTCGTCTTTCGTTGTTGTTACCGTTCGTCTTGTTCGCGGAGACCAAGGATCTCGGTCTCGGGACTTGGGTCTTCGTGCCCGAGAAGTCGACCTACGAGTCGGGCCCCGCGCCGAAGGAGTCCAAGCGGCAATGGATCGCCAAGGGCGACGCGGTTCAGTTCCTCCACGACGGCGTAAACGCCGAAGGCAAGCCCTTTCATACCGAGTTCACAGTGAAGTACGACGGCAAGCCCGCGCCCTTCGTGGGCGGCACGCTGTATGACGCCGTGTCCCTGCAATTGAACTCGCCGCAGCTCGTCGAACAGACCTTCACGCTACAAGGCAAGATAACCGTCCGCGCCACGCGGACGATTTCGAAAGACGGCAAAACGATGACCATCGACTCCAGAGGCGAACGCAAGGACGGGACGAAGTTCAAGAACCTGCTTGTCTACCGCCGCGCCGGCTAGGCCGTAAACAAGCTAGGCGGATCCATCTTCTCCTCCGCGTAAGCCTCCAAAAACCCACACTTCGTGCAACGCCAATAATCGATACGGCGGCAATCCATGCCCGAGGTCTTAGTGCCCTGCCACCAGGAAGCCTCCGGCGGCCCCGCGATCCAGCGGCTCGGCTTGACGGAGGAATGCCCAACATCGATGCCAAAACCGATCTCTTGGGCCGAGTTGCATTTCGGACAGCGCCGGGAGGCATTCAAACTCATGCCGCCAGTTTAGCTTGGAGCGCCGTTTGCCGCGAAAGTGCAAAACGAAGTGCGTTGTCAGCGATGGGTTGGCGGAGGTCTTTCTTTTGGGTGAGCAGGTGGTGCGGGAAGGCGACGGGGAACTGGACGCTGGGGCCGGCGAGCCCGGCAAGGGTCTCATTAGCGGCGACGCTGGCGAGGCGGTTTTGGATGAAGATGCGAAGTTCCTTGAGGGCGTCCTTCGCGGTGCGCTCGAGGGAGCGGGTGTGCCGGGCGATGCGGGCGAGGCGTTTTTCGGCGGCTTCGTCGCCGGGGTTGGCCAGGGCGGCTTCACTGGCGGCGATCAAGATGGGTTGGGCGCGGAGGAGTTGGAATTGGGCGAAGGCGTACTGCGTGAGGTAGAGCTCTTCGTTGCAGGTTTCGGGTTGGATCTCGGCGAATTGCTGGGCGAGGAAGGCACGGTAGGCTTCGCGGATGGATTCGGGGAAACGGTCGATGTTTTGGGCGGTGAGGCCGTGGGTGACGGAGTTCTTGCTGGAATTGAATTTTCCTTCGGCGGTGATGGGTCCGGTGGAGCGGTTGGGGTTGGACATGGTTGCAGTTTCGCTTTCGTAGGAGGAGATTCGAACGGCGCGCCGGTGGGGCGTTGGTGGCCCGAGCGATGCGCCGCTTGCGGGCATAGAGATAGCACGACGGGCTAGCGCGGCAGGGCTTCACGGCGAGGCCTCGCGGAACGGTTGGTATTAAGAATCAGCAGGTTAGGGTTCGAAAAATATTCTTTCGCTATCCGTGACCGTTGGGATGATCGCGAGGAGAACTTGGATCGTTTGCGATAGCCTAGCGCTGTAGCCATGCTTAGCAGACGTCAAATTCTTCCCACCTTAGCCGCGCCCGCCTTCGCCACCTCAACAATGGCGGCGCAAGAATCGAAGCCGAACATTCTGCTCATCCTGGCGGACGACATGGGATTCTCGGATCTGGCCTGCTACGGCGGCGAGATCCGCACGCCGAATCTAGACCGGTTGGCGAAGAACGGGCTGCGTTTCACGCATTTCTACAACACGGCCCGGTGCTGCCCAACGCGGGCGTCATTGATGACCGGACTCTACGCTCATCAGGCGCATGTTGGGCACATGGTGGACAATCCCAAACCGTTCCCGGCTTACTACAACGACCTAAACCGCGCCACACCGACGATCGCCGAGGCTCTGAAGCCAGCCGGGTACAAAACCTACATGTCCGGCAAATGGCACGTCACGCCCGTTACGGATTCCCGGCACAATTGGCCGCGCCAGCGGGGATTCGACAAATACTACGGCATCATCCACGGGGCGGGAAGTTTCTTCGACCCCGTCACGTTGAAGCGCGATAACGACGCCGTCGAGCCCGAAGGCCCGGATTACTATTTCACGGATGCCGTGGCGAACAACGCCATTCAGTATTTGAGCGATCACAAGTCGAACGACCCGTTCTTCCTCTATTGCGCGTTCACTTCGCCGCACTGGCCGATGCACGCTCTGGAAGCCGACATCGACCGGTACCGGGGCCGCTACAAGGGCGGCTGGGACCGGCTCCGGTTGGAGCGGCATGAACGCATGCATGCCTTGGGGATCGTGGAGAGGAAATGGCCACTCACGCCCCGGGACCCAGCCGTCCCCGCTTGGGAAGACGCGCCGGACAAAGCTTGGCAGGAGCGGCGCATGGAGGTCTATGCCGCGATGATCGACCGGATGGACCAGAACGTTGGCCGCCTGATCCGCGCGCTCGAGGAGCAGAATAAGCTCGACAACACGTTGATTCTATTTCTCTCCGACAACGGCGGCTGCGCGGAGGAACTCAGCCCGACGGCGCCCCGCCCCCTGCACATCCCCGAGAAGACTCGCGACGGGCGTCCGCTCCTAAGAGGAAACCGAAGGGACTTGTTGCCCGGAGGACCCGAAACCTACCAGAGTTATGGCATTGGATGGGCGAACGCTTCCAACACTCCATTTCGCCTTTACAAACATTGGGTCCACGAAGGGGGCATTTCGACGCCGCTTATCGCGCACTGGCCCGCGCGGCTCCAGCACGCGGGCGAAGTCAGGTCCAACCCAGGCCATCTGATCGACGTGATGGCCACCTGCACGGACGTGGCGCGGGCCCCGAAGCCCAAGACCATGGAGGGCCGCAGCCTCGCCCCCGTCCTGGGGGGGCAGCGCCGCCGCGAGCATGCGCATCTCTTCTGGGAGCATGAAGGCAACAGGGCGGTACGGGATGAGCGTTGGAAGCTGGTGAGCAAGTTCCCAGACCGTTGGGAGCTTTATGACTTGAAGGCGGACCGGACCGAGCTTCGAAACGAAGTCCAGAATCAACCCAAGATCGCGGCCAAGCTGGAGGCGGCCTATCAAGCGTGGGCGGCGCGCGCGGGCGTGGTTCCTTGGGAGCAGGTCCAGAAGGCGCCGAGAACGCCGGCCCCGATTTAGTGGAAGCCGGGGTATGGCAGCGTGCGCTAGCGGTTGAGCGGGCCGGGCTGGCCGCGTAAAGAGGTTCACGAAAGAACCGCTAGAATGCGGGGATAGTGTCAAAACTCAAAATTGGCTACATCGTTGGGAGTCTGCGCCAAGACTCGATCAACCGGCGTCTCTCCCAAGCGCTGATTCCACTCGCCCCCACGGAGGTTAGCTTCACCGAGATCGGTATTGGCGATCTACCGCTGTATAACCAAGATCAGGACTCGAAGCCGGCCGTCGAGGTTACGCGGCTCAAGGAGGGAATCGCCAGCGCCGACGGCCTTATCTTCTTTACGCCCGAGTACAACCGTTCGATACCCGGAGTTCTGAAAAACGCGATTGACCATGCGTCCCGCCCGTACGGCCAGAGCGCCTGGGCGGGGAAGGCGGCGGGCGTGCTGGGCGCTTCCGTCGGCCCTCATGGCACCGCGATGGCCCAACAGCATCTGCGCAATATCCTCGCGTACCTCGATTGCCCGACGCTCGGCCAACCGGAAGTCTACTTGAAACTAGGGCCGGAATCCTTCGACTCGAGCGGCCAATTGCAGGATACGAGGACGCGGAGCTTGTTGCAGGCGTGGATTGACAAGTATCTCGCATGGGTGGAGACCCACCGGAAGTAGCAAGGTAATCTAGACAACATGCGCCGTCTCGTTCCATCCATCCTTTGCGCCCTATCTTGTTGGGCGCAAGACCCCAAAGCATTCCTGGGCCGCTGGGATTTCACGGTTACACCGGCTTCAGGGAACCCCTATCCACAGTGGATGGAATTGCAGGAAATGGACGGTCAAATCACGGGCCGGGTGCAGCCTCGCGGCGGTGGCTGGCGCAAGATTGAGAACGCGAAGTTCGAGGGTTCGAAACTTGTCCTGCAGCTCGGCGCTCCGAACGCCAAGTCTCCGGCGTTCGTTTGGGAGCTTAGTTCGACCGCCAAAGACAAGCTCAGCGGCGTCGAGAAACGCGGCGAGGCCGCTGGGCCTACCCTGTCCGGAGTGCGCGCCCCCAAGCTCGACCGGCCCATGCCGAAGGCGTGGGGCCCGCCCGAGCCTCTCTTCAACGGCAAGGACCTCACGGGCTGGGAGCCCATCGGCAACGTGGCCAACAATAAATGGAAGGCCGTCGACGGCGAGCTGGTTAACGACAATCCCGAGATCCCCGGCCAGCGGAATTCCGGCGCCGCCAACATTAAGACCACGGGCAAGTACCAAGACTTCAAACTTCATATCGAGGTGCTATGCCCGGAGCACGGCAACTCCGGCATCTACCTCCGTGGGCGATATGAAGTTCAAGTGGGCACGGAGGGAGGCAAAGTTCCCGAAAAGGAGATGGGCGCGGTCTACAGCCACTACGCTCCTCCAGCCGACGCGCCGCTCAACCTGGGCAAATGGACGAGCTTCGATATTACACTGGTGGGCCGCCACGTCAGCGTCGTGCGCGACGGGAAGATTTATCACGACAACGTCGAAATCCCCGGACCCACGGGCGGGGCGCTAGATAGCCACGAGGCGGAGCCGGGTCCCTTTTTCCTGCAGGGCGATCATCACGGAATCATTAAATATCGCAACATCACCGTATCCCTTCCGAAGAAATAGACGCCTAACCTGAGAACGACCATGTGCGACCAAATTCACTTTGACGAAGACGAGCGCGCCTACGCCGCGCAGGGCCTCCTTACACGGACTCAGTTCGGCAAGGCACTTTCGGCTGGAGCAATGATGCTGCTGCCGCAGGCGGCGAACGCAGTCGCGGTAAGCGAATCCGAGGTAAGCATCGCCACACCCGACGGCAAGTGCGACGCGTATTTCGTTCATCCGTCCAGCGGCGCCGCTCCCGCGGTTCTGATTTGGCCCGACATCTTTGGATTGCGACCGGCATTCCGGCAGATGGGGAAGCGCCTGGCCGAGTCCGGGTACTCCGTCTTAGTGGTGAATCCTTTCTACCGGACGAAGGCCGCGCCCACGGCGGACAATGGGAGCGCCACACCGATACAGCAGGTGATGCCTCTGGCGCAGAGCCTCAGCGCCGCTACACATGCCACCGATGCAAAGGCATTCATCGCCTGGCTCGATCAGCAGAAGCCCGTGGCGAAGAACAAAAAGGTTGGCACGCAGGGTTATTGTATGGGAGGCCCGATCGCGTTCCGCACGGCGGCGTCGGCGCCGGATCGCGTCGGCGCGGTGGCCAGTTTTCACGGTGGCGGTCTGGTGCGGGGCGAAGCGCCGGACAGTCCGCATCTTCAAGCCGCAAAGACGAAGGCTAGTTTTCTGGTGGCGATTGCGGCCAACGACGACGAGCGCGCGCCGAAGGACAAGGAGATTCTGAGGGAAACTTTCGCGGCCGCAAAGCTCGACGCCGAAATTGAAGTTTATGAGAAGTCGGCGCACGGCTGGTGCCCACCGGACTCCCGTGTTTACAACGAGCCCTTGGCTGAGAAGGCTTGGGCGCGTCTTCTGGCGCTTTATCAGAAGGCTCTGAGTTAGATTCGGAGACTACTTGGCTGGGTGGCCCGGGGGGACGCGCCGAAGAGGTCCGGCCGGCGGGTTGCGTTGCCACCGTTCGGAAGCGAGAAGACCGGCCAAGTAGTTTCTTAAAGCAGTGAGGGTGAAGCCGTTGGCTTGCATTTCCGCTTCATAGCTGACCAAGTGACTGGCTTCGAGGTTTGTTAAGAGACCGAAGGATTTGTAGAGGGCGTTGACGACGAGGCGGCCCCAGAGGTGCTTGGTGGGTTTGAAGTCGGAGATCAACCAGATGGCGTTGGGCGTGGTGGATGCCGCTAGTTCACCGATGACTTGGGGGAGGGCTTCGGGGGTGAAGCAGTCGAGGAAGAAGTTGGTGACGATGGCGTCGAAGTGGTTGCTTGGAAGATTGGCGTTGGGGAGAGTGGCCCGGTGGAATTGGGCTTGGGGGCAGCGTTGGCGGGCGGTTTGGAGCATGGATGGGCTCGGGTCTAAATAGTGAAGTTCCAGTGTTGGGTAGCGGCGGTGGAGTTCGGCGAGGAAGCGGCCGTCGCCTTCGCCTACCAGCAGGACTCGCCGGCGGTTTTGGAGGTCGTCGATGTAGGTGGTGCGGGCGAGCCATAGATACGGGCCGAAGGTCAGGTACTCGAGCCAACGGTAGGGCTTGGCGAGGACGTCGAAGTTAGAAGAGGAAGGGCGTAAGGAGGCAGGCATCGACGGCTAGGCGAAGTTGGTTGGGGCGGAGGCGTTTGTCGTAGCGGAGGAGGAGGATGAAGAGGATCGCGGAGGCTAGTTCGGCTCTGGCGATTCTTGGAGAGGTCGAGACGAGGAGTGTGGCTACGGCGGCGATTGCGATCGCGGCGAAGAAGAGGGGCTGGCGATAGTTGGGTTGGGGGCGTTCCCAGGTCTCGATCGCGACGCAATTCCACCAGCAGAGGAGAAGGAAGATCGCGGCTAGGGCGCCGGAGAGGTTCCAATCGACGGCGATCTCTTCGCGGCGGCCCCAGATGGGGATCCATACGCCGAGGGTAAAGATGGAGGCGGTGGCGAGTTCCTTGACGCCGAGTGGGAGCATGGGGAGGCTGAGGAAGTATAGGAGGACGACCGCGGCGAGGGCGAAGCCGGCGTGGAGGACGCTGACGCGGAGAAGCGTGAAGGCTAGGTAGAGGTTGAGAGGGATGGCGACGGCGAGAGCGGCCCAGATGGCCTTGCCGTGCTTTCTCGCGAAGGCGTGACGGGGCGTATCGGCTTTGGTTCGTGCGTCGAGGACGCGATCGAGCATGTAGACAATCCAGATGCTGAGCGCGGTAACGAGCATGGCCGCGGGACGGATGGCGACGATCTCGCGGCCGATCAGTTGTTGCCAAGCAAAGGCGACGAGCGGGGCGTCGAGGCTTAGCAGGTTTAGCCAAATAAGAATCACTGCCCTCCGGCGCTGGAGGGTGGGGGCTTCAAGCTCTTGTCGGGATAGGCGGGCGGCGCGGGTTTCGTGATGGGCTTGGCTTTGAGCAGTTCGTCGAGGTGCTTGATGGCGGCTTCGAGTTGGGCATCCTTACCGTTGAAGGTGGCGTGGGGCAGGTTGTCCACGACAATGTCGGGTTCGAAGCCGTGGCCTTCGATGAGCCACTCGTTTTGGTTCTTGCCGTTGGGTCCGTAGACTCCTAGTTCGGCGGCGGTGGCGATGCCGCTATCGGCTAGGACGTTCGAGGAAGAGAGCCAGACTTCCCCGCCCCAGGTGCGGGTGCCGATGGCTTTGCCGAGGCCGAGGCGGCGGAAGCCGTCGGCGAAGGCTTCGCCGTCCGAGGCGGTGCGTTCGTCGACGAGCACGACCATGGGGCCGCGGAAGGCGTATTGCATGTTCCACGAGGGGCGGCCAACGCGAGGCTGCCAGTACATCCAGGCCTTGCGCATGAGCTTGCCGAGGAGCCAGCTATCGATGTTGCCGCCGTTGTTGTGGCGGACATCGATGATCAAGGCTTCGCGGTCGAAGACGGGATAGTAGTTCTCGGCGAACTGCGCGATGTCGTTGGGACCCATGGCGCGGAGGTGGAGGTAGCCGATGCGGTTGTTGGAGAGCTTGTCGGTTTCGAGGCGGCGCGTGTACTCCCATTCGTGGTAGCGGAGGTTTGCGTCGGCTTGGGCGCTGAGAGGCTTGACGATTACTTCGCGCGCCGGCGAGCCGGGGGTCTCGACTTGGAGGAGGACTTGTTTGTTGTCGAGGTTCTTCAAGAGCTCGTGGGGGTGCGTGGCGGTTTCGAGGGACTGGCCGTTGATGGTGAGGATGCGGTCGCCCTCCTTGGCGTTGACGTTCGGACGGGCTAGGGCGCTGGAGAGATCGGGGCGGTCGGGGTCGTGGCGATAGATGTGAGCGATCTTCCATTTGCCGTCGGTCTCGCGGGTGAGTTCCGCTCCTAGACGAGCTAGACGAATTTGGTCGGGCGCTTGGCGGGTGTCGCCGCCGTAAACGGCGTTGTGCATGACGTTGAGTTCGCTGATCATCTGGCTGATGAGGTCGCTTAGTTCGTCGCGGTCGCGGACGCGGCCGAGGAACTCGCCGTACTTGTCGCGCATCAACTTCCAGTCGACGCCGTGCATGTTCTTGTCGTAGAAGTAATCGCGGTGGAGGCGCCAGGCGTCGAAGAAGGCTTCGCGGAATTCTTCTTGGGGGACGACGGTGAAGTTCCAATCGGCGAGGTTGACCTTGGCGTCGGTCATGGGCTTGCCGGTGAGGCTCTTGAGGCCGGCGTCGGCGACGAAGAAGTCTTCGCCTTTGCGGATTAGGATCTTCTTGCCGTTAGCGCTGACTTCGAAGGAGCTGACGGATTCGGCGACGGTGTCGGGCTTCTCGCCCTTGTTGGCGATGTCGAGGCAGCGGAGTTGGCGGCCTTGGACTTCGCCGCCGGGGGCGGCGAGGTAGCAGAGGCGCTTCACAGCGACGCGGAGGTTATCGTAGTTGCCCGCGGGGACGGGGACTTCGGAGATGCGTTGTTGGAGGCCGTCGAAGTCGATTTCAACTTTGATGGCGGCGTCTTTCTCCTTCTTGGGTTCGTCTTTCTTGTCGGCTGGCTTCGGTTCAAGCTCGTCCTTCGGTTCAAAGGGAGAGCGTTGGTTTTTCTGCAGGGCTAATTGGTAGAGCTTGTCGACGCGATCGAAGTGGGGGTCGGGGGCGCGAGGGCCCCAGGGGGAGAAGACGGTGGAGCGGAGAGCGCGGTCGGAGATGAAATAAAGCCACTTGCCGTCTTCGGACCAAGCGGGGTCGCCGGAGTTGTAGCGTTCCGTGGTGACGGCGTTGAGTTGCGCGGTCTCGGCGTTGTAGACGTGGATCTGTTCGTAGTCGTTGGCGGCGGAGGTGGAGAAGGCGGCGAAGCGAGAATCCGGGCTCCAGGCGACGCCGCGGAAGGCGGGGCCGCTGTTGCTGCGTGGGAGATCGCTGTTGGTGATGAGCTTGTTGTCCTTGGTGGCTAGGTCGAGGAGCCAGAGGTTGTTGTCCTTGTCGGAGTGGATGGCTTTCTTGCCGTCGGGCGAGATGGCGGCGCTCCAGCGGAGAACTTTGCCGTCGGTGGTGAGGCGCTCGGCCTTCCCTATTCCATTCGCGGGCACGCGCCACCATTCGAGTTCGCCGGATTCGCTGGAGAGGACGAGGAGGTCCTTGGAGTTGGGGATGACGTAGGCTTGGCGGTAGCGGGCCTTGGGGCCGGTGGCGGCGACGAAGCGGCCTTGTTGGGTGGGGGCGACGAAGACGCGGCCGCGGGAGACGAGGGTGAGGTGTTCGCCGTCATTGGAGAGCGCGGAGGATGTTAGGAAATCCATGGGCTTCTTGATCCACTTTTCGCGGAGCTGGTCGAAGTCGCTGCCGAGGAGGATGTCAATGCGTTGGTCTTTGTTCGCGGCGATGTCGTAGACGTGGATGTCGGAGCCGAGTTGGTAAGCGATCTTGCCGTCGCGGAGGCTACAGTTGCGGACGTCGAAGCCGGTGTGGCGGGTGTGTTGTTTGAGGTTCTTGCCGTTCTCGTCCATGGACCAGAGGTTGAGGGCTCCATCGCGATCCGATGCAAAGTACACGCGTCCTTTCCAGGCTAGCGGGCGTTCGCTGGTGCCGGGGTAATCGGCGGTGAGGGGGATGGCCTCAGCGTTTCCTTGAGTTCCTTGGGTGAATTTCCAGAGGGTCTGTGCGAGGCCGCCTTTGTAGCGTTTGGCGACGGAGAAGTTCTGCGGGCGGCGGGCGAAGAAGAGGGTCTTGCCGTCGGCGGTGTATGTGCCTTCGAGAGCTTGGGCGAGAGGGACGCGGGTGATGGAGTTGTCCGGCGCGATGGTGGAGAGTTGGGGCGAAGGGAGGCCGGAGAACATGTTGGTGCGGACAAGGATCTTACCGTCGGGGGTCCAGGCGACGGCGGTGGCGCCGCCGAAGGAGCGGCGTTTGGGAAGGCCGCCTTCGAGGGGCATGGTGTAGACGTCTTGCTGGCCTTCGTAGCTGGCGGTAAAGGCGATGGTCGCGCCGTCGGGGGAGACTTTGGGGGCGAGTTCTTCGTCGGCGTGGGTGGTGAGGCGGCGGGCGGGGCCGCCGCTGAGGGGGACGGTCCAGATGTCGCCTTCGGCTACGAAGAGGAGGCCTTGGGGGCTAAGCTCGGGGGTGCGGTAGTAGCCTTTTAGGCCTTGGGCCTGGAGGGTGAAGCTGGCGAGGAGCAGGATGGGCAAGAGGGCTCGCATGGGGACATGGTAGAACAGGCGGGCGTTTCGGCCAATGGTTGAAGCGGGTCTGGCGGGGCGTGGTAGTAGTTAACGCATGTCGAAAATATTGCGGCAGGCTTATTTCCATGCGCGGGATTATTTGGAGAGTCTGGAGACGCGGCGGGTGGCTCCTAGCGATAACGACCTCGGATACCTTAGTCAATTCGAGTACGATTTCAACGACTGCGGGGACAGCGCGGAACGGGTGTTGGAAATGTTGGTGGAGTCCGGGGAGCGCGGGACCGTGGCTTCGGCTGGGCCGCGCTATTTCGGATTTGTGACGGGTGGAGTGAGGCCGATGGCGCTGGCGGCGAACTGGTTGAGTTCGGCGTGGGATCAGAACTCGGCGTTGTATGCGATGTCGCCGCTGGCGGCGGCGCTGGAGTATAGAGCGCTGGACTGGTGCCTCGACGCGCTTCGTTTGCCGCGCGACTCGGCGGGCACGTTGACAACGGGCGCAACGATGGCGAACTTCACATGTCTCGCGGCGGCGCGTCACGCGGTGTTGCAGCAAGTGGGATGGAGCGTGGAACGGGATGGACTGTTTGGCGCGCCGCCGGTCACCGTGATCGTCAGCAACGAGGCGCATGCGACGTTGTACAAATCGCTGAGCATGCTGGGGCTGGGCGGGGCGCGGGTGGTGAAAGTTCCGGTAGATGGACAGGGGCGGATGCAGGCGGAGCGCTTGCCCGAGATCGAGGCGCCCGCGATCGTTTGCTTGCAGGCGGGCAACGTGAATAGCGGGGCCTTCGATCCCGCGCGAGAGATTATCGCGAAGGCGTCCAAGGCTTGGGTACACGTCGACGGCGCGTTTGGGTTGTGGGATCGCGTACGGGAGAATTCAACGCAGAGCGACGGGTATGATCTCGCGGATTCCTGGGCGACGGATGCGCACAAATGGTTGAATGTCGGCTATGACTGTGGGATCGCATTGGTCCGGGAAGAGGAGGCCTTGCGGCGGGCGATGGCCATCTCCGCCGACTACTTGCCGGAGGCGGAGCAGCGTGATGGGATGCATTACAGTCCGGAAAGCTCGCGGAGAGCGCGGGGGATTGAGTTGTGGGCACTACTGGCGGAGTTGGGGCGAAACGGGCTAGTAGAAATGGTGGAGCGTTGTTGCACGCTGGCCAAGCTATTCGAGACGTACTTGCGGGATTCGGGATACGAGATCTTGAACGAGGTCACGCTGAATCAGGTACTCGTCTCGTTTGGCAGCGATGAGAAGACGCGTGAAGTTATCGCGAAGGTGCAAGCGGAAGGTGTGTGCTGGATGGGCGGGACCGTTTGGCACGGTAGAGCCGCGATGCGGATCAGCGTTTCGAATTGGTCGACGACAGAAAGGGACGTCGCCAAAAGCGTGGCGTCGATCTGGAAGGCCGTTGGCTAGTAGCCGGTGACTTCCTTCGCGAAGTTGAAGAAGGACTTTTTGCGTCCGGTGTTGATGCCCCAGTTGACGGGCGGGCATTGGTAGCCGTCGGAGTAGTCGCTTTTGCCGGGGTCGAAGTAGCCCCAGCTTACGTAGTGCTTGAGGGCGGCCCACATGTTGTTCTCGGGCTGGTCGAAGTCGAAGTGGTCGTCTTCGTTGAAGAGGACCGGCTGGCCTTTGTAGCCCGTGACTTTACGGACTTGCTGGCACATCTCTTCGATGCGCTTGGGGTCCTTGACGCCGTTGCCGTGCATGAGGAGGAAGTCGGAGCTTTTGACGACGTTTTCGAGGGGGACGAAGCCGCCGCCGTAGGAGGTGCCGGTGAGGAGGCGGCGACCGCCGACGTTGATGTCCTTGGCCATCTCGATCAGTTCATGCACGCGGGGCGGCATGAGGATGGGCTGATCGTAGGACTTGACGTTGCACTCATTGTTGATCTCGAAGAGGATGTTTTGGTAGCCCTGCTTGAGAAGCCACTGCGCGGTTTCGCGGACGCCTCGTTTGACGGCCTCTTCGTCGCGGAGGCGTTGGTCTTGGCCGAAGTAGTAGACGCCGACGATGGGCGCCATTTGGAGTTGGTCGGCGCGGTCGAGGATGAGCTTCAAGCGCGCCATGAAGGCGGGGCGGAGGGAACCATCGGGATTGAGCGCGCCGGTTTCCCACGGCTGGCCTTTGGAGTAGCCTTCGGGGCTGCCGCCTTGGAGGTTGATGGTGAAGCTCAGGACGCCGTGGCGCTTCCATTCGGGCATGGCGGCGAGGAATTCGCGGGTATTGCGAGCGGGGTCCCATTTCTTGGTGTCGGGGTAAGCCCAGCGGGTGGCGGTTTCGGGATTCAGGTCGTCGAAGATGCCTTGGACCATGCGGGTGTTGAGGAGGAGGCCTTCGATCTTGGCATCGATATTGCCTCTGCGGAACTTGCGGCCGGGGTAGGTGGGCTTGCCATTGATGTGGAAGGCGTCGCCGGAGATGGTGAGCGTGGTCTTGCCTTTTTGGGCGAGAAGAAGAGCGGGGGCAAGGAGAAGAGCGCGGCGTTTCATGGCGTTTTGCGTGGGCTACCGGAGTTCATCTTATATAATTCGGACTCTCTATGAATCGGAAGCAGATTGTGGTGTTGCCCGGCGATGGTATTGGGCCGGATGTGACGCAGGCGGCGGTGGAGGTATTGCGGGCTTTGGATGCGCCGCTGGATTTTACTGAGCACGCTTGTGGCGCGGGGGCTTACTTGGCTACGGGGAATCCGTTGCCGCCGGAGACGTTGGAGGCTTGCAAGAAAGCGGATGCGATTTTGCTGGGAGCAATGGGGCTGCCGGGCGTGCGTTGGCCGGATGGGCGGGAGATGGCGCCGCAGATCGATATTCGCGAGATTTTGGATTTGTATGCGGGGGTGCGGCCGATCAAGGCTTATGACGCGCGGTTGAGTCCGTTGAAGAAGCCGGAGATCGATTACGTGATTGTGCGGGAATCGACGGAGGGATTGTTTTCTTCGCGCTTGCGGCCGCGGGATCCGAAGGCGGATGAGGTGCGCGATGAGATGTTGGTGACGCGCAAGGGAGCGGAGCGGGTTTGCCGGCATGGGTTTGAACTGGCGCGGACGCGGCGGCAGAAATGCACGCTGGTGGACAAGGCGAATGTGTTGCCTTCGATGGCGTTCTTCCGGGAGATTTTTTATGAGGTATCCAAGGGCTATCCGGATGTGAAGGCGGATGTGGTTTACGTGGACGCTTGCGCTTTGTACTTGGTGACAGTGCCGGGGCGCTACGACGTACTGGTGACGGAGAACATGTTCGGGGACATCTTGAGCGATTTGGCGGCGGCGACGATCGGGGGGATGGGCCTCGCGCCATCGGCGGATATCGGGGACCGGCATGCGGTGTTTCAACCTTCGCATGGAAGCGCGCCGGATATCGCGGGCAAGGGTATCGCGAATCCGATGGCAACGATTTTGTCGGCGGGGATGATGCTCGAATGGCTCGGCGATCCGTTGGGGGCGGAAAGGATTGAGAATGCGGTCGCGAAGGTGTTGCGTAGCGGTTGCGAGTTGACGCCGGACTTGGGCGGCAAGGCGAGGACGGAGGAGTTGACGGCGGCGGTGGTGGCGGCGTTGTAAGGTTATGCGGCACGGGTTTCGCGTTTTCGATACGCATACGCATTTGGGAGTGGCGGCGCATTCCGGGCGTGAGATGCACGTGGATGGAATGCTTCAGCACATGGACGTTTGCGGGGTGGAGCGGAGCGTGTTGATTCCTTGGCCTTGCGTGGCATCCGAGGCTGCAGCGCACGATGAGATCGGCGCGGCGGTGCGGAATTATCCTGCGCGCTTCGTGGGGGCGTTGTGTTTGCACCCGTTTCAGGAGCGAGGGAAGTTTTTGGATGAGATGCGGCGTGGGGTGGAAGAGTTGGGATTGCGGGCGCTGAAGTTGCAGCCGCAGTTTCAGCCGTTGAACCCGATGAACAAGCGGCATGACTGGTATTGGGAGGCGGCGTTGCGCTACAAGCTACCGGTGATCGTGCATACAGGGAATGGCGCGCCGTTGGCGTTGCCGGCGTTGTACATTGCGGCGGCGCAGAGGTTTCCGGAGTTGCGTTTGGTGCTGGGCCATAGCGGTGGATCGGTTTACTACATGGAGGCGATTCTGGCGGCGCAGTTGTGCGCGAATGTGTATTTGGATTTGTCGACGCTGCCGGGGCATAACGCGGCGGACGTGATCCGGCAGGTGGGGAGTGGGCGGGTGATGGTGGGGTCGGATTTACCGGAGAGTGTCGTGGCGGAGGTGGAGAAGGTGTTTCATTGCGGGCTGGATGAGGGGCAGTTGCGGGATGTTTTGTTTGGGACGGCGGAGCGGGTGTTTCTATAGTTCGATCAACTTGCCTTCGCTGGCGCTGCGATAGGCGGCTTCCACGGCGGCGTAGCTTTGGATGTAGTCGTCGAGGTTTGTTTCAAAGGGCTGGTTGTCGCGCAGGCATTGGATGAAGTGTTCTTGCGTGGCTTTGACGCTGTCGCCTTTGTAGCCGGTCTCGATGGTGTTCTTGTAGACGAGTTCAGTGTTGAGATAAACGTCGCCGGAGGCGTGGGCGCGGAGGCGGCCGGATTCGCCTTCGATGTCGTCGATGCCCATGCCGGGTCCGGGGGGCTCGGGGAGAAGGAAGCGATGGCCGTCGACGATGCCTTCGACGTTTTCGTGGACGAGGGTGAGGACGGCGCGGTCTTCGCCGGCAATGATGGGGTTGCGTTTGCGGGTGACGGCGAACACACGCTGGATGGGGCCGAAGTAAAAGCGGGCGACGTCGACAGGGTGGATGAGGCTCTCGAACATAAGGAGCTTGGGCATGTTCTTGAAGTAGGGTTGGTTGGGGTAAGGCGTGGGGCCCGCGCCGTCGTTGGCGGTCATGGTGAGGCGGTAGGCGACGGGGGCGCCGATGTCGCCGGCTTGGAGACGGCGATGGACTTCGCGGCGCCAAGGTTGCCAGCGCCAATTTTCGTGGGCCATGACGCGGTGGTTCTTGGCTAGGGCGACCATTTGTTGGGCTTCTTCTAACGTAGGGGCGAGGGGTTTCTGGATGATGGTGGGGATGTTGTGGGCGAGGGCGAGGCGGAGGAGAGGCAGGTGCGTGTCGGGGCGCGTGGCGATGTCGAGGAAATCGAGCTGCTCGCGGGCGAGGAGGTCTTCGGCGGAAGTGTAGGCGCGGGGGGCGGAGATTTGAGCGCGGGAGAGGTCGGCGTCGGCGGCGGCGACGATGCGGACGCCGTCCATGCGGCGCCAGGCTTCGAGTTGGATCTGGCCGAAGAAACCGCAGCCGATGATGGCGCCTTGGAGCATTTATTCAGCATGCCAAACTGTGGGCATGGGATACCGGTTCTTTGTTTGGATATTCCTAGCGATGGGATGTTGGGGGCAAGAGCGGTTTAGCGATTGGTATGTGGAATCGCTCCGTGGGGTGATGGAATGGGAGGCGGGGGACGTGGCGCGCATGGAGTCGGCGTTGCGCAAGGATCCGAAGGACCTGCGGGCGCGGTTGCAACTGATGGCATTTACGCTGCGCGGCGATCAAGGACAAGTTCCCGGCAGCTTAGAAAGGCGAGTCCGGCATGTTTTGTGGCTAGTCGAGAATGCCCCCGAGTCCGAGATACTCCGTTCTCCTTATGCGCGCTTTTATCCGCGGGAATTGAACGACAGGCAGCTTGAACAATTTAAGAGCTTTTGGCGCAAGGCCAAAGGAGATGCGGCAACGCTTGCCACAAATGCCTCCGCCTTCTTCGCGCAAATCGATGCCGATGAGCATTGGAAGTATCTGGTGGAGACGGTTCGGCTTTCGTCTGGCAATGCTATGGCGATTCGGGAGCTTGCCGGTCTTTGCGCCGTTGCCATCGGCGAGGGGGCGGATAAGCGGGCAAGAGCACTGAAGGTGCTGAGCGAGAGCGTTAATCCTTGGCTGCTGAGCAATACGGCTCATCAGATGTACTTGCGTGGAGTGGATGGATATGACGGATATTTTTTGCGGGCGAAGATGTTGGAGCCGTCGATACGGCAGGAGGATGTATTCCCAACTCTTGTCGTGGCTCCCAAGAAGCAAGAGCCGCCTAGGCCAACGATTGAGTTTGAGAAAACGAGGCGCTTGCCGGTGGATCGATTCTCCGAGTTGCCCGCGGGCTTGCGCGCACTGCTTCAGGTCCGCGGCTGCACGGTTCCGCAGACCTACGCCGTAAAGAAGCCGCACAATGTGATTCGAGGCGAGTTCGTGGCGAAGGACGAAGTCGGATGGGCCATCCTTTGCTCTGCGAAGGGCGCTAGCTCGATTTTGGTTTTTCGGAACGATCAAGATTTAGTTCCGATGGAGCTCGGCAAGCAAAAAGACGACTTGCACGACTACCCCCGCATTATTCAAGCGGTGGACAGGAAGTACATGGTGCGGAGCCATCGTACGTTTGGTGGACCGAAGTTGCCCCCGATAGAACATCAAGGAATTGAGGAAGGGATTCTCGAGAAGGCAGCGCATGTTTGGTATTTCCATGCGGGGAAGTGGATCAGCTTTACGAGCGGGGATTAGGGCGCGGGGAAGAGTTGGTTGAACCAGAAGGCGTTTTGCGTGGAGCCGTACTTGCGTAGATGTTCGAGGCGTTGGGCGGCTTCTTCGAGAGTGGGTTGGTGGCCAATCGGGATCCACCAGAGGACGGCGTGGGCTCGGGTGGAGGGTTCGAACCATTCGCGGCGGCGGCGGAAAAAGTCGACGTGGGTGGATTTGTAGGCGTAGGCTTTGAGGGCGGCGGGGTCCGTCCAGACGCTCATGTTCACAAGCATTAGCGGGTCTTGGGACCAGGGGTGGGTGATTTGTGTGGCGTTGCCTTCGGGGGTTTGGAGGCGCCAGATGAAGCCGGGTGAGGATTCGGCGAGGGCGTTGATTTCATCGAGAGCGTTTTTGAAGTCGGCGATGCGGGGGTCGTCGATGGGGTGGAGAAGACGGCCGATGTTGAGTTGGGCGAGGTGGTGGGGCAGAATTAACAGAATAGCTGCTCAACGAGGAGGAGAAAAACGATGGCGAGCGAAATAAGCTTTACGAAGTTGCGAGAGAATCTGGCGGCTGTGTTGGATCGGGTTGTGGATGAGCAGGAGACCGTTATCGTGCGCCGGAAGGGCGGACGGGACGTGGCGTTGCTGGCGGCGTCGGAACTGGCGGGACTGGTGGAAACGACCTACTTGTTGCGATCGCCCGCGAATGCGAAGCGATTGCTGGCGGCTTTAGGGCGGAGCAATTCCGAGAGGGGGAGGTTGGCTTGAAACGATAACGTCAGCCGAGGCTCAAGAGCTGTTTTGTTTCGGCGCGGGCGGGCGTTTGGGAGGAGGCGGCTTGGGCGGCGGTGGCAAGGGTTTCGGGATGGGTGGCCATTCGCGTCCCTCTGCCAAGGGGTGCGCGGCCCCCACCGACCTAGGCATGCGCCAGATCGCCGCGGTGGTGAGCCTCGACGTGCTCTTGCCACTTGGCCATGGCTTTTTCGTCGTATCCAAAGACGATGCCCGCCTTGGAGATCGCGGCGGATCTCTCCTCAAGGCTCTTCAAAATTTGCGAAGCGTCATCGCGGTAGACGTCTTCCCACAGATTCGTATACTCCAGCGCTTGGCGATTCCACTGGAAGTGCAGATCGGCAGCATCGACCGCGAATTTCTGATTCTGCATGGCGATCGAGTATGCGCTGATGGCGGTCGCGCCGAGGGCGAGAACGAGGCGCACCCAGTGAAAGTCCGGCGGCAAACTTGCAAGCAGAGAAACGACGGATCCCGACGATAGAAGCAATGTGCCGAGTGTCGCAGCCCGTTGGCGGCGGCCAAGCTTCGACGACAACTCGGCGAAGTAGTTCGCTCGAATCTCGGCGGACAGCATGCCTTCCCAAGTGCGCTTGATTTCGTTGTCGCTCAACATTGCAACAGCCTCAAACTCTAGTTTAGCGTTCCGACAGCCCAATCGTAGAAGTCGCCGCTGCGTTTGGTTACTCGGGTGGCGTCGCGTTGCAGGAGGAGGCGTTGTTGGATTAGTTGATCCGTCACCTTTTGGGCTTCGGCTTCGTAGGATTGGCGGGTGGGGAATTTCTGTTTGATTTCGGTTGCGGGTTTGAGGATGGTGGAGCCGGTCATGTCGTTGAGGTAGAGCTTGGGGACGTTGGGGCCCGAGCGGTAGTTCCAGCCGGTGTACATGGCGAGCGGCACGGCGACTTCGGGCATCTTGATGCCGCCGAGTTCGTTACCGTCCTTGTCGAGTTGGGGGACGTAGAGCGGAAAGATGGCGCCTTGTTTTGGGGGTTCGCTCGAGTAGTCCATCCGCCAGGCGCGTTGGGGGAGCGGGGGTTTGTTGGCTAGCTGGAGGTCTTCGTAGGCGACCAGTTGTTTGCGGGCTAGGAGTGGATAGGTGCTCGGTGGCGGGGCAGTGTTGTCCTCGATCCACGCGTCCATGGCGGTTAGCAAGGCGCGATAGAGCGGACGGTAGTCGTTCGAGTTGGCGGGATTGACGAGGCCTTCGGTGGGTGGGGGGACGCGGCCCGGGCCGTGCTGGCTGCCCGCGACGTAGTAAATGCGCGTGTTGGGGTGGAGGTCGGCGTCTTGCTTGCCGTCGGGCGTGATGTGGATGAGGGCGGCGTTACGGCCCCAGTATTCGTAGCTGCCGTTGGTGTAGAAGATCTTGGGGACATTCGTGGCGTGTGCGAGGAGGCCATCGGTGATGTTGGTCGCCGGGTCGGTGTAGAGGAGATCCGTGTACGGGTAGATGTCACTTGGGTAGAAGTAGTTGAAAGTGGGGTGGCCGTCGCGGCTGGGCTGGGCGCCGCGGACGTTGAAACTGCCGCGGCCGGCGCCGGCGACGTTGGCCCAGACGCCGTCGAAGACGGGGCGGCCGAGTTCGTCGGAGTTGAAACCGTCGTAGAGGAATTGGCGAAGGAAGCGGCCGCTTTGGCTGGTGCCGAAGGCGATGGTGCGTTTGATGAAGCGGCGCTGGTCGGCGAGGAGGGTTTCGCCGCGGTTGCCGTAGCGGAGGAAAGAGATGAAATCGCGGACGGCGGCGAGGCCCGTGCCGGCGACGACGGGGTACTTGGTGGCGTAGAGGGCTTCGTAGATTTGGAAGGGGGCGAAGCCAGAGGCCATCTCAATGGCGGTTTTGCTTTCGTTGAGTTTCCAGCCCGCGTCGATGGATTGGCGTTTGCCGTCGCGGGTGTCGCGCACGGTGAGCGTGACGGGGCCGGAGGCGGGGTAGGCGAGCATGTTGCGGTCGCCGAGGTTCATCGTCTTGGTGCTGGTGGTGGGGACGAACTCAGAACGTATTTGAGCTTCAATGTTTTGGGTGAGCGGCGGGTAGAGGCGGATGAGCGAGGGGTCTTGGGGGACGTCGAACTGCCAGCCGATCCAGACGAGCGTGTAGCCTTGCTCCAGGAGGAAGGCGTCGCCGGCGGAGCCTGGGTGGTCTACGCCCGCGCCGGTATGGGCCAGGGCTGCGGTCGCGAATTGGAAGGTGCCGGAGAGGGCTTTGCCGCCGCGATTGGAGACTTCGAAGATGAGGCCGCCGTTGCCCTTGGCGGGGTCGCGCGGTTTCAAGACGAAGATGTCGGCGGAGAAGGTGACGAGGCCGGAATCGTTGGTGACGGCCTTGTCGAGGTCACGGATCTTGGCGTTGGCCGGGGACTTGGGATCGAGGGCGAAGTTGGCGCGGGCGAAGACGCGTTCGTAGGGCCCGGCGGCGCCGAATTCCTTCGCGCCGAGATAGTCGTTGCGATCAATCACGTGGACCTTGGTGACGGCGGCGGGCAGGAGCGTGGCGCAGACAAATAAGAAGAGATGCCGGGGCATGGGAATGAGGATATCAGCGCGGCGGGCGTGGTGTGACAACATGAAGCGAGGAGCAACAGGGCGTTGGCATGGCGGCAAAGCGGAACGAGTTAGAGGCGCGGCTGACGGTGGAGCTGGGCGCGCGGGTGCGGTCCGGTAGTTTTACTTATCTGGCGGCGATGGTGCTGGCGGGATTGTTGACGCAGATCGCGACTTGGCATCCGTATTGGTACTGGATTGGGATGGGCGTGATGGCGGCGGGAGGCGCTTGGCGCGCGCACGCGGCGAAGCAGGCTTTGCTGGCGACGGCGGGGAACTGGTACGGCTACCGGCGAAACTTGCGCACGGCGTCGATGGGACTGCTGCTGGCGTGGGAAGTGTTGCTGGTGGCGGAGCTGTACGCGGCGCCGCTGGACCCGCTGTCGTTGGTTTGCGCGTTCGCGGTGGCGGGGTGGACGAGCATTGGGGCGAACGTGTTTGCGCCGGATATCAAGCTGAGCGCGATCTGGCTGAACCTACATATCTTGCCGACGGTGATGTGGAGTTGGCTGGTGAGGGATACGTACACTTACACGCTCTTCGCGGTGATGCTGGTGTTCTGGGCCTTTGTGCATATCTTGAACCAGCGCAGCAACGAACACTTGCGCAAGATGATCGAGGCGCAGATCGAACTCGAAGAGCAGGCGCTGGAGTTGCGCGAGGCGCGCGACGCGGCGGAGGAGGCGGCGCGGACGCGCGCGGATTTCGTCGCGAACATGAGCCATGAGATTCGGACGCCGCTGAACGGCGTGATTGGCGTGACGCATTTGCTGGAGGACACGAAGCTCGACGATGAGCAGAGAGAACTGCTCGCGGCGATGAAGACGAGCGGGCAGTTGTTGATGGGCGTGGTGAACGACATCCTGGACTTCTCGAAATTGCGCGCGGGCAAGATGGTACTGGAGCCGGAGCGCATCGAAGTGGAGCGCATGGTGCAGGATATCTGCCGTCCCTTTGCGCACGAGGCGGCGAAGAAGGGTTTGGATTTCGCGGTGCTGGTGGAGCCGGAGAGGCTGGCGGCGCTAGGGGATCCGCTGCGGGTGCAACAGATCTTTTCGAACTTGTTGAGCAACGCGCTGAAGTTCACCGAGCGGGGGCGGGTTCGCGTGCGGGCGCGGGCGAAGGACGAGGATTGGGTGCGCTTTGAAGTGGAAGACTCGGGGATTGGCATCGCGCCGGAGGCGCAAGGGAGGATCTTCGCAGAGTTCGAGCAGGCGGATTCGGGCACGACACGACGCTTTGGGGGAACGGGGCTGGGCCTTACGATCTGCGCGCGCCTGGCGCGGTTGATGGGCGGGCAGATTGGCGTGGAGAGTGAAGTGGGGCGCGGGTCGACGTTTTGGTTTGAGTTGCGGCGCGTAGCTTGAGGGCTACTTGAGGAAGCCGGAAGTGACGGCGACTTCAGCGGAGAGGGCGTCGTTTTCGGAATCGTCGATGGCGAGCAAGGCGCGGAGTTGGGGGCTCAAGCTCGATTGCGTTTCGGGGCGGAGCAAGCGTTTCTGGTATTGCTGTTGCGGTTTGTCGGCGCGGCAATAGAAGCCGTGCATGGCGCGGCGCGGTTTGGCGGTTTTGTTCGCGGTGCCACCGTGCCAGGTGTGGGCGTTGCAGACTACGGCGGAGCCGGCGGGACCGGTGAGAAGGATTTGTTGCGGGTGCGGCGCGAAGGGATCGGCGAGGACTTCCTGCGGGCGCTGGCGCCAGAGGTGGGAGCCGGGGACGATGCGCGTGGCGCCGTTGTCCGGCGTGAAGTCGTCGAGCATGAAGATGGTGTTGGCGACCCAGAAGCCTTCGTCGTCGGAAATGGCGTTCATGTCGACGTGCAGGGGCTGGTCGGCTTCGGAGTGCGGGTTGGTGGAGCGGACGTTGAGGCTGGAGAGTTTGTAGCGGCTGCCCAGGATGTGTTGCGTGGCGGCGAGGACCTCGGGAATTTGGATGGCCCATTGGAAGATGTCGCCCTTGTCGACGCAATTGGCGAGGCGGCGGGCGCCGGCTTCATGCTTGAACTCGGAGCCGGCGGCTTCGCCTTCTTGTTCGAAAAGTTCTTCGATGCGCTGGCGGAGGGCTTCGAGTTGCGTGGGCGGGATGAGGTTCGGGAGGAACAGGAAGCCGTCGCGATCGAGATTGGAAATTTGTTCGGCGCTGAGCATGATGGGCGTGCTGAGATGTAGTTTATGGCAGTTGGGACTTGGAGGCATGTGCTGGTGCGGGCCACGAACTGGCTCGGCGACGCCATCATGTGTTTGCCCGCGCTGCATGCGTTGCGAGGGGCGCTACCGGAGGCGCGGATTACGATACTGGGGCTGCCTTGGGTGAAGGAGCTTTACGAGGGGGAGAATTTCGCGGACGACTTTATCGACTATCCGAAGGGATGGAAGAAGGGCGCGTGGAAGGCGAAGAAGGCGGTGTTGGGAGAATTGCGCGCGCGGAACTTCGATGCGGCGTTGCTATTGCAGAATGCGTTTGAGGCGGCGGCAATGGTGCGGTTAGCGGGGATCGCGGAGCGCGTGGGATACGACCGGGATGGGCGCGGGTGGTTGTTGAGCGATGCGGTTGAGACGCCGGAATTGGCGGGGCGGCATGAGCGGTTTTACTACTTGGAGTTGTTGCGCCGGGCGGGAGTGATTGGCGGGTATGATGCCGAGTCGCCGATTGCGTTGGGGCGTGCGGCGCTCGCGCGCGAGGCGGGACGGAAGAGGTTGGAAGGGGCGTTTATTGGCGTGAGCCCGGGGGCGGCGTTTGGATCGGCGAAGCGTTGGTATGCGGACCGGTTCGCGGCGGCGGCGGTGGCGATTGCGAAAGAGCGTGGGACGGGCGTGGCGGTTTTTGGGAGCCCGGAGGAGAAGGCGTTGGCTACCGAGGTGGCCGCAGCGATCGCCGCGCACGGAGTGCGCGTCGAGAATTTCGCGGGGCGAACACGGTTACGGGAATTTATTGAGCTCGCGGCGGCGATGGAGTTGATGCTGACGAACGATAGCGGCGCGATGCATGTGGCGTACGCGGTGGGGACGCCGAGCGTGACGGTGTTTGGGAGTACGGATCATGTGGGGACGGGGCCGGTGGGCGCGATGGCGCGGATCGTGCGCGAGCCGGTGGATTGCGCGCCGTGTAAACTACGCGAATGCCCGATCGATCATCGATGCATGACGCGGATCGAGACGGGGCGCGTGGTGGATGTGGCTTTGGATTTACTCGCGAAGAGGTGATGTGATGGACGCTTGGCCGGTGCTATTGACTTTGGGCGCGGTGCAGATGGCGGCGGTGGCCAGCCCGGGGCCGAATTTCTTTCTGGTGAGTCAGACGGCGGCGCGGGAGGGGAGGCGCGCGGGATTGGGGGTGGCGGCGGGTGTTTGCGCGGGGGCAATTTTGTGGTGCGCGGCGGCTTTGTTGGGCATGGAGATTGTCTTGCGGCGCGCGGCTTGGGCGTTGCAGGTGCTGCAACTCGCCGGCGGCTTGTATTTGATTTGGATTGGGTTTCGGATGTTGCGGTCGCAAGGCGGCACTGGCGCGGAGGCGCCGGTGTTGCGCTATCCGTTCTGGCAGGGATTCACGACCAGCTTGGCGAACCCGAAGGTGATTTTGTTTTTTGGCAGCGTGTTGAGCGCGGTGTTCGATCCGGCGTTGCCGGCGTGGGCGAAGTGGGCGGCCTTTGGGATTGTGGCTTTCAACGAGACTTGGTGGTATCTGGCGGTGGTGTTGTTGTTTTCGACGGGCGCAATGCAGCGGGCCTATGCGCGGACCGGTAAGTGGCTGGATCGCGTGTTTGGCGGGCTGCTGTTGTGTTTTGGGTTGCGGCTTTGTTGGGGAGCGCGGAATAGTTAACGCTTGTAGCCGATTTTGCGCAAGAGCGAGTGGCGCCACTCGACGCCTTTTTCGTCTTCAACGCCGAGGGGGCTGCCGCCGTCGATAACGCCGAGAACGCCGCGGCCTTGGGCGGATTCGGCGACGATGACTTCGACGGGGTTGGCGGTGGCGCAGAAGATGTTCGCAACTTCGGGGACTTCCTTGATGCGCGGGAGGAGGTTGATGGGGAAGCCTTTGCGCATGAAGATGAAAAAGGTGTGGCCCGCGGCGACGGCTTGGGCGTTGGCGACGGCGGCTTGTTTCATCTCTTCGTGGTTACCTTCGACCCGGATGAGGCGTTCGCCGCTGGCTTCGCAGAAGGCGATGCCGAATTCCATGTTGGGGTTCGCGTTGACGATGGCTTCGTAGAGGTCTTCGACAGTCTTGATGAAGTGGCTTTGGCCGAAGATGAGGTTGGCGCCTTCGGGGATCGTCAAGAGCACGGAATGAAGCTGCATTTCTCTTTTATATATGCTGAGGGAAGGATGCGTCGATGTTGGCCGCTGCTTTTCTGTTGGTGCTTGGGGGCGCAGACTTTTCGCGTGCATGAGTTGCCGTTCGTTACGGCGAATGGCGAGGGGGCGCGGAAATACATGCCGGGGACGATGGCGGGCGGGATCGCCGTGTTGGACTTTGACGGGGATGGGCATCGGGATTTGTTGTTGGTGAACGGAGCGGCGTTGCCTTCGTTGCAGAAGACGGGACCGGAGTTTCATCACCGTCTCTTGCGGAACAAGGGCGGTTTTGCGTTTGAGGATGCTACGGCGGGGAGTGGGATTTTGCAGGAGGGTTATGGAATGGGCGCGGTGGCGGGAGATGTGGATCGCGATGGGCGCGAGGATTTCGTGTTGATGGGCGTGGGCTTTCTGGATGTGTACAAGAACTTGGGCGGGGGGAAGTTTGCGCTGGTGCGGTTGCGAAACGGGGGCGAGTGGGCTTATACGGGGGCGCTCAAGGATTTGGACGGCGATGGGGACTTGGATTTGTTCGTGGTGAATTATGTCGGTTGGTCGGCGGCGAAGGATCCGCCTTGCAAGGTGGAGGGAAAGGCGGATTACTGCCATCCGCGGTATTATCCGGCGCGGCCGAATCAGTTGTGGGAGAACGATGGGAAGGGGAACTTCCGCGATGTGAGCGTGGCCAGTGGGATTGCCGCGCATAAGGGAAAGGGGATGGGCGTGGCGGTGGCGGATTTTAACGGGGATGGGCGTTTGGACTTGTTTGTGACGAATGACCGTGAGTTGAATTTCTTGTTTTGGAATGAGGGCCAGACAAACGGACAGTTGCGGTTTCGCGAAGATGCGTTTGGGTGGGGCGTCGCGGTGCCGGCGGATGGGAAGAGCCCTTCGGCGATGGGCGCGGCGGCGGCGGATTACGACGGCGACGGGCGCGTGGATTTGATCTATACGGCCTTGAAAGAGGAGACGTTTCCGGTGTATCGCAACACAGGCAAGGAGTTCGTGGACGCGGGGCGAGCGACGGGACTCGCGGCGTTGACGCGCAAGATGGCAGGGTGGGGCGTGTTGTGGGAGGACTTCGATCGAGACGGCAAGCGGGATTTGTTTTTCGCGCGGAGTGATGCGTTGTCGCCAACGGGTGGGCGTGGCGAGGCCGCTAAGGAGAAGTTGAGCGTGCTACGGCTGCGTGGCGATGGGAGATACGAAATGGGGCCGGAGATTGACGCTCCGGCGGCGATGTACCGTTGGGCGGTGGCGGCGGATTTCAATGGCGATGGGTGCCTGGATGTGGCGGTGACGGCGTTGAACGCCAAAACGTTGGTGCTGGAAAACGTTTGCGGGGGACGGCCGTGATTTGGTTGCTGGTGTTGTGGCTTTGGCAAGGGGATGCGGCGAAGGAGGCGATGTTGCGCGGGCGTTATACCGAGGCGGTGCGGCTCTATCAGCAGATGGTGAAAGCGAATCCGCAGGAGCCATTGTTGCGATTTAACTTGGGGCTGGCGCAATATTCCGCGAAGCAGTATGCGGGGGCAGTGGCTTCGTTTCAGAATTTCTTGAAGTCGCAGCCCTCGCATCCGCAGGCGAATTTGCTGGCGGCATCGTCATTGGTGAAATTGGAGAAGGCTTGCGATGCAATGCCGTTCGTGAAGCGCGCGGAGGCTTTGGCGGCGAGCGCGGAGTATTTGAGCGTGGCGGGGCCGGCGCAGCTGGAGTGCTTGGATTACACGGCGGCGGAGAAAAGCTTTGCGGCGTGGGCTCGACTGGAGCCTCTGAATACTCGGGCTTGGTATGGATTGGGGAAGGCGCGCGTGGAGTTGCAGGATGAGGCGGGAGCACAAGAGGCGTTTGCGCGCTTGAGTTCCCTGCCCTACTCGGGGGAGTTGCGGCAGTTGGAGATTGAGATCGCGCGAGGGCTAGTGAAGCAGAAGCGCGTGGCGGAGGCTCGGGAGGCTTATGGGCGGCTGTTGGCGCAAGATGGCGCCGACGCGGAGGCGTTGTTTGAACTGGGGGGATTGCAGGAGACGGCGGAGGCGGCGTTGCCGCATTACGAGAAAGCGGTGGCGGCGCGGCCGGATTTCTGGATCGCACAGGCGGCGTTGGGGCGGGCGTTGTTGAACTTAGGGCGGGGCGCGGAAGCCGTGGGGCCACTGGAAAAGGCGGCGGCGAAGCTGAACGAGAAGTCCGTGTGGGCGGCGCTGGCGAACGCTTACAGGGCGGCGGGGCGAGGCGCGGACGCGCGACGAGCATTGTTGAAGGCGCGGTGATCGTATCCTGAAAGTTCATGAGTAATTGGCCGGGTTTCGGTTTTCTGCGGAATATCGTGGAGAGGCGGGGCCTTTTGTATCAGATGGTGCGGCGGGATTTTGAGCGGCGCTTCGTGGGTTCGATCGGCGGGTGGATGTGGGGATTGCTGCAACCGTTGATTCTGCTTTTGAGCTGGACCTTCGTCTTTCATATCTGCTTGAGAATGGATGTGCCGCCGGGACAGGGCACGCGCAACTACACGATCTTTTTGTTCTGCGGGTATTTGCCTTGGATGCTGTTTCAGGAAACGATCACGCGGAGTTCGACGAGCTTGGTGGAGAACGCGAACTTGATTACGAAGACCGTGTTTCCTAGCGAGTTGATTCCGGTGAGCGTGTTTTTGAGTTCGCTGGTGAATCATGCGTTGACTTTTGGGATCGCGCTGGTGGCGGTGATTTTTTGGGACGGGGGGATTAGCGAGTTCGCTTGGTTCTTGCCGTTCTACTTGCTGCTGCTGGGGCTTTTCGCGATTGGGCTTTCGTGGATGGTGGCGGCGTTTCAGGTGTATCTGCGCGATACGACGCAAGTGGTGGGCGTGGCGCTGACGTTTTGGTTTTGGCTGACGCCGATCTTTATCGACGTGGAGCAAATCCCGGCCCGATTCCGCTTGTTCATTGAGATGAATCCTCTTTCGTTTTTGGTGAAAGCGTACCGGGACCGTATGTTGACGCATACGATGCCGGATTGGAGCGAGGCGGGAATCCTGGCCGCGTGGGCGGGAGTGACCTTCGTCGCGGGCGGGTTGATTTTTAAGCAGTTAAAGAAGGGCTTCGCGGACGTTTTATGAAGATCGCGTTTTTCGGGGCGCACGGGTTTGAGCGCAAGTACTTCGACGACTACAACGCGAAGAAGGGCCATGCGATCACTTACATCGAGGCGCATTTGAGCGAGGCGACGGCGGGGCTGGCGGCGGAGCACGACGCGGTTTGCGTGTTCGTGAACGATACGGTGAACGCGGCGGTGATCGAGACGTTGGCGGAGTTGGGCGTGAAGTTGATCGCGGCGCGGAGCGCGGGCTTCAATCACATCGACCTGGAAGCCGCGAAGAAGCATGGGCTGATGGTGGTACGGGTGCCGGCGTATTCGCCGTATGCGGTGGCCGAGCATACCGTGGCGTTGATTTTGACACTGAACCGGCGGACGCACCGCGCGTTCAATCGCGTGCGCGAGGGGAATTTCGCGCTCGAAGGATTGCTGGGCTTCGATCTCTATGGCAAGACGGTGGGCGTGATTGGGACCGGCAAGATTGGAGCGGTGTTCGCGAAGATTATGTTGGGCTTCGAGTGCGAGGTGCTGGCTTATGATGTAGCGCCGAATACGTACTTGAAGGAAAAGGGCGTGACGTATCTGCCGCTGAAGGATGTCTTGCGGAAGAGCGATATCGTGAGCCTGCATTGCCCTCTCAATGCGGCGACGCATCATATGATCAACGCCGAGGCGCTGGCGGCGATGAAGCGCGGCGCGATGCTGGTGAATACTTCGCGCGGCGGGCTGGTGGATACGAAGGCCGTGATCGAAGCGCTGAAGAGTGGGCAGCTGGGGTATTTGGGGCTTGACGTTTATGAGGAAGAGGCGGATCTGTTCTTCGAGGACTTGTCGGGGCAAGTGATTCAAGACGACGTTTTCGCGCGGTTGCTGACTTTTCCGAACGTGCTGATCACGGGGCATCAGGCGTTCTTCACGGAAGAAGCGTTGCGCGGAATTTCGATGACGACGCTCGATAACGCGAGCGACTTCGAGAAGACCGGCGAATGTAAGAATCAGGTGCGCGGGCGCTAAAGCGTTTTCAGGAATGCGACTAGGGCGGCGCGATCTTCGGGCGAGAGCTTGAGGCCGAATTCGTGGCCGGGGACGGGGCCTTTGGGGAGATTGTTCTTGGGTGCGAAGTCCGGTTGCAAGCGCGCGGGATCGAGCCATTCTTCGAGAGTGTCTACGCTGCCGGTGTGGCCGAAGGCGTTGCGATACCAGACGCCGAGGAGCGAAGGGACTTTGTAGAAGCCCGTGCCGCGGCGAGTGGTGAGGGCGAGAGTGGGGTCGGTGTTGACGGAGACGTTGAGGATGTCGACGTCCTTCTTAAGTTCCTCGGGAACCGTGAAGCCCTTGGCGGGCGTGAGTTTGTTGTTGGTGTAAAGCGGCGCGGGGTGGCAACCGGAGCAACCTTGTTGCGCGAAGAGTTTTTGACCGCGGCGCGAGAGGTCGGTGGGTTTATTGGGATTGGGTGGGGGTTCGAGCGAATAGAGGTAAAGAGCGAGAGCGTAGAGTTGCTCGTCGCTGTAGCGCGTGCCTTTCTCGGAACTGAAGGCGGTTTCGTCTGGGCTGGGTTGGAAGTCGCCGTAGTGCGCAAGCGTGTCGAGGCCTTGGTTGGTGATGGCGTAGCGGGCGAGGTCACCGATGTTGCGATGGCGGACGAAGCCGGTGGCATCGAAGTACTTGCGTTTTTCGAGGCCGATTAGAGACGGGATGTGGGGCGGGGTGAAGGGGCTGGTGCCTTGGCGGGGGAGCACGCCAGGATGTGCAGCGGCGGCGATGCTCGCGGAAACTTCCTGGGTGTAGCGAGAGACGAAGGCTTCCTTCGATTCGATCCAAGGCGCACCGAAGAGAATCCAGGCGCGGTTCGCGGCGGCGAGCTGCTTTTCGTTCGTGCGCTTCCGGACCCGTTCCACACTTTCCGGTGGCGTTGGGAAATCGAAGACGCCTTGGGCGCCGCGGAGGTAGGACCCATCGGGCATGACGCGTGTGTGGCAACCGGCGCAGGCGTTGATGCCGACTTCGAGCACGCCTTTCTGGCGGATGATGTAACGGGCGCCGGGGACGAAGAAGGGCAGCGTGCCGTCGGGGTTGGGCGGAAGCGGCGTGGGGAAGAAGACGTCTTTCTCCGGCGCGGGGAAGTGTAAGGGCTCGGATTCAAAGACAAGTTTGCCGGCGGCGATCCAGTCTTGCTTGGTGCGGAGTTTCGCGGGGTCGAAGACGATTTCGGGTTCGAGCTGTTTGAGAGATTCGCGATAGCCCGCCGGCTCGCGGCCGGGGGCGTAGACGGGATAGGTCTTGTAGATCGGGCGAACTTTGAGCGCGTAGTAATCCTTCGCGCTCATGTAGCGCGGAGAATACTTTGGATTGGCTAGGGGGACTTCGAAGCTTTCAACTTCGTGGTCATCCCAGAAGTTTGGGATTTTCGGTTGGAAGGGTTGGGCGGATAGAGAGGTGGCAACGAGTGTTGCGGCGGCCAGCAAGCGCTTCATGCGAGTTTGTTGAGTCTAACAGAGCTAGCGCGTGGCGCGGAACTTGCGGAGGAGTTCGTAGAGGACGATGGCGCCGGAACTGGCGACGTTGAGCGAGTGTTTCTGGCCGAGCATGGGGATGCGCACGTAGGTGTCGCATTGGGAGAGGAGTTCGGGTTGGACGCCATCGACTTCGTGGCCGAAGAGCAACAACACCGGCCAGCGCGGTTGCCAATCGAAGAGATCGACGGCGGTGACGGCGGTTTCGATGGCGGCGATTTCATAGCCGTGGGCTCTGAGGTCTTGGATGGTGCTCAGGGGATCGCGGCAATCGACCCAGGGGACGGTGTCTTCGGCGCCGAGAGCGGTTTTGGTGATGGCGTTCTTCGGCGGGCGCGCGGTGATGCCGCTGAGGTAGAGGCGTTCCAAACCCGCGCCGTCGGCGGTGCGGAAGAAGGCGCCGGTGTTGTACATGCTGCGGACGTTATCGAGCAGCACGGAGACAGGCAGGGGTTTGGCGCGGTCGTAGGCGGCGGCGAGTTGCGTGGCGCGAAAGGGTACGCGCTCCATTGGTCAGCGGAGGGCCTGTTTCAGTTTGTCCGCGAAGGGAGAAGCGGCGGCGCTGGGACGGTTCGCGGCAGGCTGGGAAGGGACGGGAGTGGGTTCCGGCGTGGGCTCGGGTTCGTCGCCGAGGAAGCGGTCCTTCTTCAGCACGGTGCGTTCGAGAGATGGCAGATACGAAGTCCAAACGCCAGCGACGCTGCGGTCCCGTTTGATGGCTTGGCGCATGAGCTCGATCTTCGAATCCATGTTGTCGAGATGATGGAGCAGCATCGCTTCGAGGAACATGGGCGTTTTCGGGCTGCCGAATTCGAGTTCGCCGTGGTGGCTGATGACCATGTGTTCGACCAAGGTGCGCAGGCGCGGCGGGAATTCCGGGAAGGCGCGCAGCTTTTCGTCCACCATGCGGAGGGCGATGATCATGTGGCCGAGGAGTTGGCCTTCGGTGGAGTAGCCGAAGCTGCGCTCGTAGGTGAGTTCGTAGATCTTGCCCATGTCGTGGAGGACGACGCCGGTGAGCAAGAGGTCGAGGTCGACGTCGGCGTAATGGGACGCAGAGAGGCGCGCTAGCTGGCAGAGGCTGAGGACATGTTCCAGGAGGCCGCCGATCCAGGCATGGTGGATGGATTTCGCGGCGGGAGCGACCCGGTAGCGGCGGGCGATCTCGGGATCGTCGAGCAGGGCGTTGAGCAAGCCCTTGAGATGCGGTTGCGAGAAGCTATTGACGACGGCGCGGAGTTCCGTCCACATCTCGTCGAGGTCACGGGCGGAGGCTGGGAAGAAATCGGCGAGGTCGACTTCGTTATCGGGCACGGCTTGCAGCTTGTGGATAGTGAGCTGCGGCTTGTTCTGAAAGATCTGAAGGCGGCCGCGGACTTTGACGAAATCGTCTTTCTCGAAGGCGTCGAGGACCTCTTCGACGTTGTCCCACATTTTGGCATCGAGGTCGCCGCTGCGGTCGGACAGGGTGAGGGAGAGGTAGGGCTCGCCGGTTTTCTTCTGGCGGACGTCCTTGGATTGGACGAGATAAATGCCGGTGGAATCCGAGTTGACTTGCAACTCCGATACGTAAGGAGATTTCATGGACGCGTAATACCGAAGGGGCGTGAGCCCCACCAACCTAATTCTATTGCTTGCTTTCTACTGTTTGCCGACAGTCGCGGACTTCGAGGTGGCGCTCGTCTTCGTGCCGGGGATGGGGACGACCCAGAGCGCGCGCTTCATGCGACGGCGGCTGGCGACTTCTTCCTTGGAGACGGTCTCGGGCTTGAGTTGCGCGGGGTCCGTCCAAGCGGTGTTCTTGCCCGGCGCGGCGCCGGAATCGATGAAGCCGTCCTTGATTTCGAGGAACGCCTCGGTGCGGAGCTTGGTGAGGTATTCACGCATCGTGGGTTGGAAGCGGGGCGTGTAGAGCTTCTCCATGATTTCGTTTTCCACTTGTTCGAGCTCGGCTTGGCCGGCTTGGTGGATGTCTTCGACGCGGAGGATGAGGAAGCCATTGGGCAGCTTGATTGGGTCGGTGACACCGCCACGCTTGAGATCAAAAACGAGCGCTTCGATGTTGGGAGCGAGTTGGCCCTTCTTGAGCCAGCCGAGGTCGCCTTCCTCGCGGGCGCTCGGAGAGTCGGAATACTCGCGGACGAGATTGCCGAACTTCTCGTTCTTGCGGGCGCGCGCGACGGCGTCTTTGGCTTTTTTCTCGATGGCGGGGATCTCCTCGGGCTTCTTGTTTTCGGTGCTCAAGAGGATCTCGCGCAAATAGACTTCCTGGTCGCGGACGAACTCGGTCTTGTGTTCTTCGTAGTACTTGGCGAGCTCGTCTTTCTTGATGTTGATCTTGGAACCGACTTCCTGGCGGACGACGCGCTGGGTGATCATGTTGTTGCGCATCTCCGACTTCCAGTCCTCAAAGGTCTGGCCAGTCTGTTCCTGGATCATCTTGCCGAGGTCTTCTTGATTGGCGACCTTGGTGCGCACCATCAGATCGGCGATGTACTTCGAGATTTCGCCATCGACGTTTATGCTCAAGTCCTTGCCTTTTTGCACGAGCAAGAGGTTGTCGATCTTGTCGCGGAGCATGTTTTTCTCTTGCTCCTCAAGCGCCTTCTTGGCTTGGTCGGCGGGAATTTGGCGAGCCTTGATTTCTTCGAGGAGGGCCCGGCGTGCGCGCGTGAATTCGGCGGTGGTGATGATGTCGCCGTTCACCTTGGCGACGATCTGTTCCACAACTTTCACTTCCGCGGCGGAAATGGCACAGGCGGACAAGGCCGCGCTAGCGGCGAAAAGACGCAAAAATCTCATGTCGGTCTACCTTTTATTGTAATCAGGCATTCGCCTTAGGTGGGAAGGCTGCAATCTAATCGCCAGGCTCGAAGCGGAGTTGGGAGACGCCGATGTATTTTTCGAGGAAGGCGCCTTCGCAGTAGGCGAGATAGTAGTCCCACATGCGCTCGAAGCGTTGGTCGAAGCCGAGGCGGCGGACGGCGGCGATTCGTTGGTGGAAGGCGGCGCGCCACTGGCTGAGGGTGCGGGCGTAGTCGAGGCCGAATTCGAGGCGGTCAACGAGCCGATAAGGGCCCGTGCGCGCGAGGCTCTTTTCGATTTCGAGCACGCTGGAGAGCTCGCCACCCGGGAAAATGTACTTCTGGATCCAATCGGCGCCTTGGATGTATTGCGGGAAGCGGCGCTCGTTCATCGTGATCGTTTGGATAAGGAAGGGCGCGCCGGGTTCCAGCAGAGAGCCGAGCTTCGAGAAGAAAGAGTCGTAGTGGTGGAAGCCGACGGCTTCGAACATCTCGATGGAGACGGCTTTGTCGAAGCGGCCTTTCAGTTCGCGGTAGTCTTCCAGCAAGAGGCGGACGCGATCGCGCAGGCCGGCGCGGGCGATGCGTTCTTGGGCGAGTTCGTATTGTTGTTGGCTGATGGTGGTGGTGGTGACTTGGCAGCCGTAGTTTTTGGCGGCGTGGATGGCGAGGGTGCCCCAGCCGGAACCGACTTCGAGGAGCGAATCGTTGGGGTTGATTTGCAGTTGTTGGCAGGCGCGATCGAGCTTGTGGTACTGCGCGGTGGTGAGCGAATCTTCCGGGCGCGACCAGAGCGCGGAGGAGTACATCCAGCTTTCGTCAAGCCAGAGCGCGAAGAAGTCGTTCGAGAGGTCGTAGTGGCGGCGGATGTTTTCGCGGCTGCCGTTGAGGGTGTTGTCGCGGCGCAGGTGGCGAAGGCGATTGAGGAAGCGGGGCAGCCAGTTGAGCCAGGCGTGACTGCCGTCAAGCGAGTTGGCGTTGCGCACGGCGAGACGAATGAGCGCGACGAGGTCGGGGCTGGACCAATCGCCATCCATGAAGGATTCGCCCATGCCGATTTCGCCGCCGAGGATAGCGGCGCGATAGAAGGCGGCGTTGTGGACTTCAATTTCGGCTTGGAGAGCATCGGGCGCGGATTCGCCATACGTTGTGGCGCGACCGTTTTCGCGAACGGTGAGTTGGCCGCCGCGCAGGCGGTGCAAAAGCTTCGAGAAGAGTTGGCGCTCCAGCATTAACTTGATTTCGATGGATGCGGTACGACGGGAACCCGCTTTAGAAAAAGTTTCAAAGCTTGCCAGTGGATCGCGGAAATTACTTGGAGCGTCATCAGAGGATAGCGGAGCATGGCGCGGTAGAAAGCGGGTGCGGTCCAGGGCTGCCATTGCAAGTGGAGCGTGGCGTCGAAGAAGCGGTTGCCGTTCTCGAAGTTGTCGATGTGTAAGGTCAATTGACGGCGTTCTTGCGCCAGGGCGAAGCGGTATTGGTTGTCCATGCGATTGAAGGGCGAGACGTGCAGGCGCTTGTCCGCATGGTAGTGGCCGCTGCCGTCGCGATTGTTGTCGTCGAGCCAGTAGAGATGGCGCTCGCCGAAGGTACTGTGGACTTCGGCCCCGATGCGTTCGAGGACGCCCGATTCGTTGTGGCAGTAGAAGAGCGAAATAGGGTTGAAGCCGTAGCCGAAATAGCGGAGATGCGTGAGCAAGAGGATGCGGCCCTTGGGCAGAGGCCGCGACGATGCGGCGGCGAGCTTTTCGCGCAGCGTTCCTGGGACGGGCCCGAGGTAGTCGGCGGGCAAGAGGCTGGCTGGAGCGAAGGCGCGTGAAGATATCTGCGGCGGGAGATTGTCGATATCGAGCAGCGTCATGAAGAGCGGATAGGTGAACTCGTGCGCTGCGGGAGTGAAGCGGCGGTGGCGCACGTGGCCGATGCAGATGCCCGGTTCTAGAGAATCTGGCATGGCGCTCCCATAGACTGCGCGACGCGGAGCGCGCTCTTGTAGCCGTCCTCGTGGAAGCCGTAGCCCCAGTACGCGCCGCAGAAGTGGACGTTGGTTTGGCCGCTGATTTCCGCCCAGCGCGATTGAGCGCGGATGGCGGCGAGGGTGTAGAGAGGGTGTTGGTAGTGCAAGCGGCGCAAGATGCGGGAGGGGTCGATCAGATCCGTGGAATTGAGGGTAACAAGATAGCGCTCGCGCGTGGGCAGGCGCTGGAGGCGGTTCATGTCGTAGGTGAGCGTGGCGGGCGCGCCCTTGTCGGCTTGGACGCGGTAGTTCCAACTCGCGCGGGCGGCATGGCGGCGGGGCAGGAGCGATTCGTCGGTATGGAGAACGGCTTCGTTCGAAGATGTTTGAAACGCGGAGAGGATTTCGCGTTCTTGGGGCGTGGCGTCCGATAAGGCGGCGAGGGCTTGGGGCGCGTGCGTGGCGAGAATGGCTTGGTCGAAGCGCAGTTCCTCTTGTCCTTCGATCTTGAGGAGCACGCCGCCCGTAGGACAGCGCCGGAGTGAACGAAGCGGGGCTTGTGTGTGGACGCGGGCGGCGTATGGGCGCGTGAGCCTATCGATGTAGACACTCGATCCGCCGCGCAGGACCTTCCATTGCGGATGGCCGGTGACGGCGAGCAGGCCGTGATTCTGAAAGAAGCGAATTAGCGTGGCGGCGGGGAATTCGAGGACCTTGCGCGGCGAGGTAGACCAGATGGCGGCAACGGTGGGGTAGAGATAGTATTCGCGGAATGCTTGCCCGAAGCCGCGTTGCTCAATGAACGGGCCGAGCATCATGCTTTCGGCTTCGCTTGTGGCGGCGAGAGCCGAGGCTTCGCGATTGAAGCGCAGAATGTCGCGGAGCAAACGCCAGTGAGACCAGCGCAGCGCACACGAAGGCATGGCGAAGAAACCGTTCAGGCCCCTACTGGAGTATTCGAATGAGGCGTTCGCGTTAGTGACGCCCCAGCTCATCTCGCTGTCGAGGCGCTCGATGCCGAGCTCGGCGAAGAGGCGGATGAGGTTGGGATAGGTACGGTCGTTGTGAACGATGAAGCCGGTATCGATGGGCAGCAAGCCCTGGCTAGTGGGTATCGAGTGCGTATGGGTGTGGCCGCCCAGGCGCGCTTCCTTCTCAAAGAGGTGCACCTCATGTTCGCGGCCGAGCAGGTAGCCCGCGGCTAGGCCGGAAATTCCACTTCCAATGACGGCTATGCGCATCCTAGCTGTATGAGGCCATTTCTCATTGCACTCTTCGCCGCGATCTTCGTTTGGATGGTGGTGATGACGACGCTTACGAGTTTGGAGATGCCCATCTGGAAGGCCTTCGATACTTTTGGCGACAATCCTTGGGCCGTGGCCACCCTTTGGGATGCTTATTTCGGTTTCGTGACTTTTTATGTTTGGGTGGCATGGAAAGAAAAGCGAATGAACCGCAAGGCGCTCTGGTTCGTACTGATTATGGGCTTGGGGAACATTACAATGAGTCTTTACGTGTTGCGAGAACTATTTAGATTGCCCGAAGGGACGAGCCCGGAGGCGATTTTGACGGCGCGGAATGAATGAATAAGGTTAAGGCGGCGATCAAGAAGCTGCTGTTGACGGGATTAAGTCCGGACAAGTTGGCGGCGTCGGTGGTGGCGGCGTTGCTGTGCGGCACCTTTCCGGTATTGGGTTCGACGACGATTCTGATTTGGTCGTCGGCGTTTCTCTTCAAACTAAACTTGCCCGTGATGCAGACGATGAACTACTTCGTGTATCCATTTCAGTTGGCGTTGTACATTCCGTTGATGTTGAAAGGCGCGGCGTGGCTGGATCCCTCGCAGGGGAAGCTGACGCTCGCCGGCGTGTGGGGGATGATCCGGCAGGACGTGGCCGGCGCGGTACGGCAGCTTTTCTGGGCCAATGTTGGCGCGATCCTAGTTTGGGCGTGCTTCGCGTTTCCAATGGCCGCGATCCTGTATCCGATTCTGCGCAAGGTGATGCGCAATCTGCATGGTAAGTACCGAAGGGAGCCGCAGGCGGCATGATTGGTCCGTTTCCCCTGGATTCGTTTTTCTACTTGAACAGCCAAGCGATCTTGTATTGCGCGGGGCTGATGCTGCTGGTTTGGCTGCTGCATCTGCCGCTGAAGAACGCCGCGCTGGTGGACGTGGCGTGGCCCTTGGGGATCATGATCACTTCCCTGCTCTATAGCTGGCAGGGCAACAGCGTGCTGTCGCGCCGGATGTTGCTGGGCAGCATGGTGTCGATTTGGGCGTTGCGGCTGTCGCTTTATCTTTTGTTTGCCAGAGTGACCGGAAAGCCCGAGGAAGGCCGCTATCAGACCCTGCGCGCGGAGTACGGTAAGGCGGCCCCGTGGCGCTTCTTGCTTTTCTTTCAGATGCAGGCAATCAGTTGCGTGGTGCTGGCGCTGCCGATGTTCTTCGCTAGCGTGTCACCGCTGGAGAACCTGACCAAGCTGGAGGAGTTCGCGGCGCTGCTGTGGATCTTGGCGATGTGCGGTGAGATCATGTCCGATTGGCAACTGGCGCGTTTCAAGGGCGACAAGCGCAACGCGGGCCGGGTCTGCCGCGAAGGCTTCTGGGCTTGGAGCCGGCACCCGAATTACTTCTTCGAATGGCTGATCTGGGTGAGCTACGCGCTCTTCGCGCTGCCTTCGCCTTGGGGCTTTTTAGGACTTTTGTCGCCAGCGCTCATCTATTACTTCGTGAACCACGTGACGGGAATTCCTCCCACCGAGAAACAAGCCCTGGCGAGCCGGGGCGAAGCCTACGCGAAATACCAGCGCGAGGTGAGCGCGTTCTTTCCGCTGCCTCCCAGCGATTCGCCCGATAAATAATGCCCGACTTCTACGAGGCGTGGATCGATCAGGGCTGGCTGCCGGACTGGGCGATTCGCATCGGCATTCGAGAACAGTTGCGGGCGCGCTTGCTCGATTGCGAAGGCCGTCATAAACAGACTTGGGTGGATACGTTGCGCGTGTCGCCCATCGCGGTTTTCGCGGAGGATGCTAATCGCCAGCATTACGAAGTGCCCACGGAGTTCTTTCTGCTTTGCCTGGGGCCGCGGCGCAAGTATTCTTGCGCTTACTATCCGAAAGGCGACGAGAGCTTGGCGGAAGCCGAAGAGAAGATGCTGGAATTGACCTGCCAGCGGGCGCGCATCGCGAACGGCGACCGCATTCTGGAACTAGGGTGCGGCTGGGGTTCTTTATCGCTTTGGATGGCGGAGAAGTATCCAAGAGCGCGGATCGTGGCCGTCTCGAATTCGAAAACGCAGAAGCAGTTCATCGACACCGAGGCGGCGTTGCGGGGTTTGCGGAATTTGGAAGTGCGCACGGCGAACATGGTGGACTTCGCAACCGATGAGGTCTTCGACCGCGTGGTGAGCGTGGAGATGTTCGAACATATGCGGAATTACGAAGAATTGCTGCGGCGCATCGCGAGCTGGCTACGGCCGGGCGGCACGCTCTTCGTGCATATCTTCGCGCACCGGCACTTCGCGTATCCGTTTTTTGGCGATGAAGAGGATAGCTGGATGGAGCGCTATTTCTTCACCGGCGGGCAGATGCCGAGCGAGGATCTGCTTTTGTACTTCCAGCGCGATTTGAAGATCGTTTCGGTGGAGCGCGTGGACGGCATGCATTACGCGAAGACTTGCGAGGACTGGTTGCGGCGCATGGACGCGAATCGCGCGGCGATCGCGCCGGTTTTTCGCGCGTGCTACGGCGCGGGAAACGAGAGAATGTGGATAGAGCGCTGGCGGGTTTTCTACATGGCTTGCGCGGAGTTGTTCGCGTTTCGCGAAGGAAAAGAGTGGGGCGTATGTCATTACTTGTTCGAGAAGCCAGAGCTACGCTAAGCCGGCGAATCGCTTTGGGAGGCCTGCTTGCGCTGAGCGCTTGCAAGCGGAAGACGAAGGGGAATCCGTACGCGGGCCGGTGGGAAGGCAAGTTGACGAATGGTTTGTCCACACTCGGCATGCAATTCGATTTCGCGGAGAAGGCGCCGAACGAATTGGAATTGCGGGCCACGGCGCGGGATTTGTTTTTGTCGTCGCATCCGATTTCCGAGTGGGCGATTGAGGGGTCGGCGTTTCGCTGCAAGCTGCCTCTGGTCGAAGGGGACAGAGTGTACTCGGGATTTTTTAGTGGCCCGACCTTCGACGTGGAGGCCAAGGACGCGGGCGAGAAACTGCACATGCGGCAATTGGGGCGCGTGCCGCAATTGCCGTATAAGGAAGCGGCAGGTGGCTTGATGACGCCGACGAATCGTAGCGTCCGGGCGCGAGTGCGGATGCTAGGCTCCTCGGCGGCGCTGAAACATTTTCATGCCGATATGTTGGCGAAGATGGGCGTGGGAATTGTGGGCGAGGGAACGAGCGGCGCGGGGATCTTTGCGACGGAAGATATGAAGCTGCCGGAGCCGAAGGACGATTTGCCGTTCGTCATTGCGCTCTCCCCGGCGTATGAGCGTATTGGCGAGTTGGCGGCGTTTCCCTGCCCGCTGCTGGTGGTGCTGGGCGAGGCCGACGAGCGCTTCGCGAAGCTCGAACGCGGGACGCGGCAAGTGGCCTTTGATTTGCGGGAGGCGTTGACGAAGAAAGGCAGGAAGCCGGAGAGTTTCCAGATTCGCGTGATTCCGCAAGGGGACCGTTCGCTGCGGGTGCGTGGCTTCGGCAAGGAATACCCTCGACTGAGTCCGCAATATAACGACCACTTCCGCAATTTCCTGGCGCGCTTCGACACGTCAGTGTAAGGGATTACCATAGCGGGAAAGCCATGCGAAAGTTATTGGCGGTACTCGCGATGGGTTGGGCCTTGCTGGAGGCGCAGAAGCGGCCCTTCTGGTCTTTGCAGCCGGTGGTGAAACCCGCGGGCGAGCGGAGCATTGATGGGTTCTTGGAGGAAAAGCTGGCCGCCAAGGGTTTGCGCATGAGTCCGCGCGCCGATCATCGCACGTTGATACGGCGGCTGTACCTCGATCTCGCGGGCTTGCCGCCGAGGCCGGAGGCCTTGGAGAAGACGTACGAGCAGACCGTTGAAGAGTTGCTCGCCAGCCCCGCGTACGGCGAACGTTGGGGACGGCATTGGCTCGATGTTGTGCGATTTGGGGAGACCGACGGCGGCGAGCATAACTACGAGCGGCCGCACGCCTGGCGCTATCGCGACTACGTGATCCGGGCTTTCCATGAAGACAAACCATATCCCGAGTTCATTCGCGAGCAGATCGCGGGCGACTTGTTGCATCCCGAGGATCCCGAGAAGGTGGCGGCGACGGGTTTTCTGGTGGCCGGGCCATGGGATCAAGTGCAGGCCGAGATCAATAAAGACAAGATCATGGCGATGACGCAGCGGGCGGATGAGTTGGACGACATGGTCACTACGACGTTTCATACCTTCCAGGGGCTGACGGTGAATTGCGCGCGCTGCCACGATCACAAATTCGATCCGATTCCGGCGAAGGATTACTACAGGTTGACGGCGGTTTTCTCGGGGGTAGGATTTGGTAACCGGCAGGTGGCGGCTAAGGCGGCGCTGGAGGAGTATCAAAGCAAGCTCACGCCGCTCAAGAAAGAACTCGACGCGGCCAAGGCGGCTTTGACGGCTTTGGAAGAGCCGGTTCGGGCGAAGCTGTTGGAACCGCGGCTGCGGGCGCTGGCGGAACAGCGGAAGCACGAGCCGCAGCGGCTGCCGTTGAACGCTTACTACAATCGCAACGACTTCGCGCCCGTGAAGGCGGCTAGCTTCCGGCTGCGCTTTCCGAAGACGACAAAATTGACTTGGGTGCAGTGGGGCGCGGCGCGATTGGGTGCTTGGGAAGGAACGGAGTTGACGCTGCCCGGGGGCGAATACTCGCGCTTGGAGTACGCGGGGCAGAGGAACGTCTACGAATTGCAGGCTTCGAGCGACGGCGCGGACTGGAAGACCGTTGCGTCGAGCATCGACCACATTGGGCAGAATGAGTTCGACTTGCCGAAGTTGAGTGACGAGGAACTAGATCGTCATCTCGACCGCAAGGCCGCTCTGGCGCGTAAGGCAGCGGCGGAGGCGGCTATCGCGGCATTGCCCGCGCCACCGCAAGTCTACGCGGCGCGACCGAAGGGGAATGTCGAGAAGGCTTTCTTGTTGGATCGCGGCAGCGTGGCGAAGCCGGTCGCCGAAGTGGCGCCGGGCGCGATTAGCGCAGTCGCGCACATTCCGAGTGAACTTGCCCCCGCGGACGCCGATGACAAGACGCGGCGCTTGGCCCTGGCGGATTGGCTTACGAAGCCTCAGAATCCTTTGACGGCTCGCGTGATCGTGAATCGCGTGTGGTTCTACCATTTCGGCAATGGGCTGGTGAACACGCCGAGCGATTTCGGTTTGATGGGGGACAGGCCTTCTCATCCGGCGTTGCTGGATTGGCTCGCCGCGGAATTCGTGGAGAACGGTTGGAGCTTGAAGTGGCTGCATCGCAAGATTCTCGCGACGAAGGCGTATCAGCAGAGTTCGGCCTGGAACGAGGAAGCGGCCAAGGTGGACGGCGCGAACCGTTTGTTGTGGCGCATGGCGCCAAAGCGTTTGGACGCGGAGACCTTGCGCGACAGTATTCTGTTCGCGTCCGGCAAGCTGGTGCAAGAGCCGCGCGGGGGGCCGAGCTTCACGTTGCAGAAGAAGGACGATCGCGGCGCGTTTATTTACAAGGCTCTCGATAACGACGGGCCGGAAGTGTGGCGGCGGGCGGTCTACCGCTTCGTGGTGCGTGGCGGAGAGCGGATCTTCCTCGATAGTTTCGATTGCCCCGATCCCGCCGTCGCGACGCCGCAGCGCGCGATTTCCAATACGCCCGTGCAAGCGCTGACGCTGATGAACAATGAGTTCGTCTGGAAACAGGCGGGGTTCCTGGCGGAGAAGGCGAAGGACGTTGATGGCCTTTACCGGATTCTTTTCCAGCGCGCGCCCTCGGAACGCGAGCGGGCGCTCGCGGCGGAGTTTTTGAAACGGCAATCGCTGCAAGCTTTCGCGAGGGTATTGATCAATGCGAATGAGTTTTCCTATGTCGACTAATCGCTCCCGGCGGCGGATGCTTTTTGAATTGGGCGGCGGCGCGGCGGGCTTGGCCTTCGCGCAGATGGAGGCGCTGGCGCAGCGGAAGACCGGCGCGCATCACGAAGCGAAGGCCAAGCGCGTCATCATGATTTTTCTGCCGGGCGGCATCTCGGCGATCGACACCTTCGACTACAAGCCGGAGCTGGTCAAGTTCCACGGGAAGCAGACGCAAGGCGCGAACACGATTACGCCGTTCTTTGGCAAGCCGGGCACGGTGATGAAGTCGCCATGGGAGTTTAGGCAACGCGGGCAGAGTGGATTGTGGGTTTCCGAGTTACTGCCGCACATGGCGCAACAGGCCGACCACATGACGATGATCCATTCGATGGTGTCGCGCTCGAACGCGCATGGGCCGGCGTTGTTTCAGATGTCGACGGGGTTCATCTTCCAAGGCTTTCCTTCGGTGGGCTCTTGGATCAGCTACGGGCTGGGCTCGACGAACGAGAACCTGCCGAGCTTCGTGGTGCTGCCGGACCGGCGCGGCTTGCCGCCGTGCGGCGTCGCGAATTGGGGCAATGGATTCCTGCCCGCCGCGCACCAGGGGGTGATCTTCGGCGACATGTCGAAACCGGTGGCGGACTTGCGGCCGCCCGCGGTTGTCCAAGAGTCGACACAGGCGGAGAGCTACGATCTGCTCACGGCGCTGAACGAAGAGCATCTGAAGGCGCATCCCGGCGAGGATGCGCTCGCGGCGCGATTGCGTTCGTACGAGCTCGCGGCGCGCATGCAAGTGAGCGCGCCGGAGGTGACCGATATCTCCGGCGAGAGCGAAGCGACAAAGAAGATGTACGGCATCGACGATCCCGCGACGCGCGATTTCGGGTACAACTGCTTGCTCGCGCGGCGGCTGGTGGAAAAGGGTGTGCGTTGCGTGCAGATGTACAACGGCGGACACTTCGGCGAGCCGCGCGTCAACTGGGACGCGCATGAGGATTTGCGCGCGAATCACACCAAGAACGCACGCATCTTGGATAAGCCAGTCGCGGCCTTGATCGCGGACTTGAAGCAGCGCGGCATGCTGGACGATACGTTGCTGGTGTTTACGACGGAGTTCGGACGGCTGCCGATCTCCGAGGGCCTAGGCGAAGGCGGGCGCGATCACAATCCCGAAGGGTACACGAGCTTCCTTGTGGGCGCGGGCGTGAAGCCGGGCATCAGCTACGGCTCGACCGATGAGTTGGGATACAAGGCGGCGGAGAATCCTGTAACGGTCTACGATCTGCACGCGACGGTGCTGCATCTCATGGGCCTGGATCACACACGCTTGACCTACTACTACAACGGCATCAACCGGCGCTTGACGGACGTGCATGGGCATGTGTTGCGGCCGATCTTGAGCGCTTAGAGTAGCTTCAGTTTGAAGCCGTGCGCAGCGGGAGCTTGCGCGCTTTTTCAAGATCCGTGCGTAGTTGGCGCGTGATCTTGTCGGCAACGTCGGCAGAAGCGCCCCGGAACTTCGCGCCGAGGGATTCTTGCGTGGTGGACCAGAGAACGTCGCCGTCCTTGTTCACGATGCGGACGGCGGCGACGGCTTCGTGCTTGCGCTCTTGGATGCGGACGTTTTCGTCGTGGCTCAGGCCGACGTTGCCCGCGGCGCGTTCGGAGTTGCGCGTGGATATGCCGCCGCGACCGGCGGAGAAGCCGCTGCGCACGCCGAGCGATTCGCTCGATTGGAATTGTTCGTTGAAGACGAGGTCTTCGGCGGTGCCGCGCAGGAAAGCGTCGGCGCGTTCGGCGTTTTCGGTGATGGCGAAGAGGCCCGCGGATTGAATCGAGGAGATGATCATGTCGCGGATTTGGTTGGCGGCTTCGCCGCCGGTGAGGGCTTCGATGTGCAGGCGGCGGATGCGGAGGAGTTGGGAGAGTCCTTCGCCGATGGGGTCTGGAGAGTCGTTTGGCGCGGCTGCGACGGGAGCGGGCGGCGGGGCGGGAACAGGCGGAGGCGTCGTGTCGTCCGCGCCCGCGAGACTGGTTAGGCCGAAGCCGAGCAGCAATTGCCTAGCCGCGGTACGCCTTCCGGGCTTCATCGTCCTGGACCTTTACTTTCAAACCGGTGCGCGCTTCCAAACTGGCCAGCGTCGGGCGCACGGAGGATTTCGGAATCTTTAAGACCATGGCCTGGTCAATGCCTTTCTCATCCTGATAGTGAATCGTGAGGTAGTGCGCGCGCTTCTTGCTTAAGAGAAAGAGCGGCGAGACGAGGACGGCTTCGACGTAGCGGCGGTCGACTTTTTGACCGTACTCGAGGGAGTGGATCTTGGAATAGCCGATCGAGACCAATCGCGACTTCGCGCCGAAACGCAGGACGTCGCTCTGGCCCATTTCGAGCTTGCCTTCCTGGCCGGCGCTGAATTCCGGCACGGTGCCGCCGATGTATTCGGCCTGATTGGACGCCGCGTTCGCCGCCAAAAGGGCGAAGATGAGGAGCAGGACGAGTTCGGGCCGCCAGGCGCGATAGACGTTCACGAGGTTGTAGAGGCGGCGGGGCGGGAATCGTCTCAGGATTTCTGGCGGGCGTGCCTGTGTTTCGATAGAGGCATGTGCCGGAGCATCAAACCTCTCTTCAACTTCGATCCGCCGGTGACGGACGCGGAGGTTCGTGCCGCTTGCTTGCAATTCGTCCGGAAGATTAGCGGGTTCACGAAACCGTCGCGGGCGAATGAAGCGGCTTTTGAGAGGGTGGTTGAGGACTTCTCGCGGCTCTCGCGCGGGTACTTGCGGGAACTGCGCACGAACGCGGCGCCGCGGAGTAGACCGGAAACTACGGCACGGAGTTCATCAACTGCCGCATCCCCACGGCCAGACGCAGCACCGCCGGACCCAGCGTAACGACGAGCACGCTCGGGAAGATGAGGAAGAAGACGGGGAAGACTAGCTTGACGCTCGTCTTGCGCGCTTGTTCTTGCGCGGCCTGGCGGCGGCGGGTGCGCAGATAGCGGGCGTGCGTCTTTAGCGCGGGTCCAAGTGAGGTGCCGAAACGGTCGCCATCGAGGAGTAGCGTGCATAACTTGCGAATTTCGATCTCGCCACTGCGGTTGGCGAGATTGTTCAAGACTTCGGCGCGGGACTGTCCGGCCCGCATTTCCAAACAAGTGAACTGGAATTCCTCACTGAGCTCCGGATAGATGCGCTTTAGTTCGCGGGCGGCGTCGAGAAGGGCGCCGTCGAGACCTTGGCCCGCTTCGAGGCTTAGCACCAGGAGGTCGATGGCCGAGGGCAAGGCGGCCCGCAGGCGTTCCCGGCGGCGGTCCGTTTTCCATTGCAGTGCGCGGTCGGGGAGGATGTAGCCTAGGCCGGCGCCGGCGGCGGCGAAGAGCAGGCTGGAGAAAAGCGGCGCGGTGAGAAGCATCGCGATGCCGAGGAATACCAGGGCGACACAGCATGCGGTTAAAGCTTTCGCCCCGAAGAACGCGACCGGGGAGTCGGCGTCGCGGAAGCCGGCGGCGGCAAGTCTCTTGCGGAGTTTTGGATGCGAGACGCCCGCGTCGGGATGAACGCTGCCAATCTTCTCCAACGTCGCGCGGAAGGCGCCTTCCTGCTCGTCATCGGCGCCGATGATCACGGGAATACCGGTTTCGGCGGCCTTCTCGGGCTCGCGCAAGAACCAATATCCGCCGGCCAGAACGGCCGCCAGCACAAAGAGAAAACAAGCGACGAGGAGAAGAATTTCCATGTACCGCTAGGCCTTGATGTCTAAGATCTTTTGGATGACGAAATGCGCCGCGATTAGAGCCAGCAGAGCGCCAGCGAGCATCAGGCGGCCCACAGGCGATTCCGTGAGAACGTCCAGATGTCCTGGCGCGGCATAGTTGAGCACGGCGGCGATGCCGATGGGGATCAGCGTTAGAATCAGGCCAGTCATTCGTCCATGGGCGCTGATCGCGCGAACCTCGCCTTCGAGCGACGTGGCCTCCCGCATGCTTTCGGAAATACGGCCCAGGATTTCGTGGAGCTTGCCTCCGGACTTCACCTGCACATGAACACTGGCGACGAAGAGGCTGACGCAATTCAACGGCACGCGTTCGGCAAAATGCTCCAGGGCCTCATCCCAGGATTGCCCTAGCCGCCATTCTTCGAGGGTCTTGCGAAACTCGTTGGAGACAGGCGCCGAGGCTTCGTTGGCGACCATGTCCATGCCGGCGGCGAAGGCGTGGCCGGCGCGCATCGCGCGGCCTAGCGAATCGAGGGCATCGGGGAAGTGTTGTTCGAACTGCTCGAAGCGTTTCTGGCGCTTGTGGCGAATGTAGAAGAGCGGCGCGGACATGGCGAAGATGCTGCCCGCGGCCACCAGGAGGACGGGCAACCACGAGAGGCGGCTCAGGACCACGGCCATCGACGCGCCCGACATCAACATCAACGCGGTGCAGCGGCCCACCGACCAGTTCAGCCCCGCTTCGGCGACCAAACGTCTGAAGGAGCGGCTGAACGCGAAGCGCTCCAGTAAGTCAGCCCAAAAGCCGATCGATGAAACGGACTCGTTGCGCAATAAGAGCGGCTCATGACCCGGCGTGGAGGGGAACCCGGCGGCGGGTTCCATGCGGCGCGAAACGAGTATGAGTCCGGCGATGATCACCGAGAAAGTGCCGACGAAGATCAGAGCCAACAGGAGTGGCAGCGGCATCGGAGCTAGCGCCTCGCCGCGGGCGTTACTACTACCACCAATTCCGCGTTAGGAGACTGCGGGGCCCGGCCTGGCGCGAATTTCTCACGCCAGACCGCATACTGGTCGCGGGGAACGAGTCCCGAGACCAATGCGGATTCGGTGGGAGAAAGACGAACTTGTTTGTCGGCGCGTCGTAGCGCTTCCGAAGAAATCCTAAGGCCGATCGTGTCCTTGGCGGCATCCTTGGCGCCGCCGATGGCCGTTTGATCATCCAAACGCACGCGAACCGCCGCTTCGGGATTCGCGCCACGCCAGGTGACCTCCCCGCCCCGGGTGACGTCGAGTGTGGAACTCGCCCACAGACTGGCTTTATGCGCGGCCTTCCACTCTTCGAATTTCTGCGTCCAATTCGCACTAGTGTTGGACAATTCCGCGGCGTCGACTTCGATCAAGTGCAAGTCGTACTCGCGAGGAAGCGTCTCAACGGACGCCTTGGCGCGGAAACTGCTCGTAACTACCGGAAGCGGCGAGGGTGGCGGGGCGGGCTTGCTTACCGCATCGTCGTGCCGGTTGCGCAGGGAAATTCGCAAGCGCGTGCCAGCGTCGGCTTGCGCCAGACGTTCGGCGTCGCTGGGCGACACGAGCACCGTCAGGACTCCCCGCGGTCCGCCTGGGCCGTTCGCCATGCCGCCCAGTCCGTAGACAATCACATTCTCGAGAATCGTTTTCGCGACGAAATCCACCGGACCACTGTAGGACGGGCGCGACGAAACGCTCTGCACGTCCACGCGATCACCCGCTTCCAGCAATTCCAACACGCTCGAAGAATCCGAAACGTGCATCGTGACGGCGCGCATGCCACTGGGGATGCCATTGGTTAGGCTTTGCCGCCGGAGCTTACCCAGAACGCGGTCCGTCAGGACGGCGCCGCTCTCCACGCGGTCCAACAGCACCCGCCCTATAAGGTCTTCCGGCTTCAGCGGTCCAGGCTCCGCGCTGGACGCTTCGGCCATTCGAAAGTCGGGCGCCTCGATCTTCTTACCCTTTTCGAGCGCGGCCGAGGCGACCGGACGCAGCGACGGCGCGGCCGCGTGCGCGTCCATCCGGCTGACGATTAGGCCATAAAAGATGCCCGTCGCGGCCACGGCCACGACCAGCGCGATGATTACGAGCGGTACGACGTTCTTCTTCAACGACACTTCCCTAAGGCGTTATCGGGCGAAAGCGGCGGGATCTTTAGCGCTTCCGTTTCGGGCGGGACGGCCAGGCAGATTCTCCACGGGCCGGGATGGCATCCTAGGAATAGTGCTCCCCCGAATCCTGCTCGCCGCCCTCCTTTTCAGTTCCTGTACGCCCAAGGCCCCTCGATTCGGAACGATTTCCGAAGAATTCGTCCTGAACTCCCTGACGTTTTCGCCGAGCACCGCCAGCGCCGTCGGCTATCACCGCCACAATGGCGTCCCGCTCGACGAACTCCTCGAGGAATTCGCCGAACCCACCCTGAACCGCCAGCGCAATTACTATACGCGCTTTCTTCAAGGCCTAGCCCGCGACGTGACGCGCGAGAAGTTATCGCCCGAGGATCAAATCGATTTCGACATCGTGCGCCAGCAGATCGCGCTGGCCCGCCTCGACCTAGACGAAATCCGGTCCTGGGAGCGCAACCCGCTCTATTACACCGAAATCTTCGGTAACGCACTCTTCGTGCCCTACGTGCAGGAATATGCCCCGCGCAACGCCCGATTCTTCCACATTCTGAAGCGTCTGGAAAAGTTTCGTTCGCGCGTCGAGCAGGCCAAGCGCAATCTCAAAAATGTCCCCCCGTTCTGGGCGCAAATGGCGATCGCGGCCAACGACGCGAACCTCGCGCTGATCGGCAAGCTGCGCGCGGAACGCCCGGAAGAGATGTCGAAGAAGTTCGACGCGGCGGCGGACGAGGCTAGCGCCGCGCTCCGCGATTTCGCGGCCCACTTAAGAAGCTTTGCAGCGGCCGCGCCCGGGAGCGCCAACGACTGGCGCCTCGGGCCGGAGCTCTACCGGAAGAAACTGCAACTCCAAACCGGAGCGAACGTCGAACCCAAGCAATTGCTGGCCGACGCCGAAAAGGAAATCGTCCAAATCCAGGAGGAGCTCGCGCGTCTAGCCGGCGGCAAAGCCAAGGTGCGCGCCGCGCTCGACGAGATCGCCAAAGTTCACGCCAAGCCGGAGGAATATTTCGCCAGCGCCCAACAAGGCCTTAATGAAGCCATCGCCTTTGTCCGGCAAAAAGACCTGCTCACGTTGCCAGACACTGGCAATCTGAAAGTCATCGAAACCCCCGCCTTCATGCGCGGCAGCTATCCCGTCGGCGGCTTCAACCCCGCGCCCGCCATGCAACCGCAACTGGGCGCGCAGTATTGGCTAACGCCGATCCCAAAGGACTGGCCGGCCGAACGCATTGAATCGAAGCTGCGCGAGTACAACCGCTACGGTTTACTGTTGCTCACCATACACGAAGCCATGCCCGGCCACTACGTCCAGTTCGAAGTCTCCAATCGCATTGAGCCGCGCGGGCGCAAGCTCCTGCGCGGCGTATACGCCAACCCCGCCTTCGCCGAAGGCTGGGCGATCTATTCCACGGAGATGCTGCTCGACCAAGGCATCTGGAACAACGACCCGAAGCTGCGCATGACCTTCTTGAAGCAGCAACTGCGCGCCGTCTCCAACACCGTGCTCGACATCAAACTGCAAACGCAGAACTGGCCGGAGGCCGACGCGCTGCGCTATTTGCTTGAGGAGACCTACCAGGAACGCGAAGAGGCCGAAGCGAAGATCCAGCGCGCCAAGCTGTCCAGCGTGCAACTCACCAGCTACTTCGCGGGCTATCGTCACTTCCGGCGCTTGCGCCAACAGGCCGGGCCTAACGTCGATCTCAAGGCCTTCCACGACAAGCTGCTCGCCAGCGGCGCCATCCCCTTGCAGTAATGCCTGCGCTAAGCTAGCAAGGTTCTCTCACCAAACAACGGCAAACTATGGACCGCTTCACCGGATTGCTCGGCCTCATCGCCATCGTCGGCGGCTGCTACCTCTTCTCCTCCGCCCGCGACAGGATCAAGCCGCGTCTCCTCTTCTGGGGTCTCGGCCTGCAATTCGGCTTCGCGCTATTGGTGCTGAAGACGCCCTTCGGCCAACTCTTCCAGGCCGCTTCTAGCGCCGTCAACGCGCTGCTGCATTACTCCGAGGAGGGCGCGGCCTTCATGTTCGGCAACGAGCTTGGCAAGTCGAGCGGGCAGTTCGGCGTTATCTTCGCGTTTCAGGTTCTGCCGATCGTGATCTTCATCGCCAGCGTCTTCAGCGTGCTCTATTACTTTGGCGTCATGCAGATCGTCATCCGCGGCATGGCGCAATTGATGCGCCGCACGATGGGCGGTTCGGGAGCGGAATCCACTAACGTCGCCGCCAGCATCTTCATGGGCCAGACGGAGGCGCCGCTTACGATCAAGCCTTTTCTGCCGAAGCTCACCGAAAGCGAACTCTTCACGATCATGACTAGCGGCATGGCGCATGTTTCCGGCGCGGTGATGGCGGCGTATGTGAAGTTCGCCGGAGTGTCGATCGAGCATCTGCTGACGGCCGTCATCATGACCGCGCCCGCCACCATTATGCTGGCCAAGATGCTGGTGCCCGAGACCGGCTTGCCCGAAACCGAAGGCAGCGTCAGACTCGAAGTGGAGAAGCCCGGTATCAACGTCATCGACGCGGCCGCGCGCGGCGCGGGCGACGGTCTGCAACTCGCGCTCAACATCGGCGCGATGCTCATCGCTTTCCTGGGGCTGATCGCGCTGTTGAACGGTATCCTCTCCGGCGTGGGCCTGCCGACGCTGCAACAGATACTTGGTTACGCCTTCGCGCCCGTCGCGTGGCTGCTTGGCGTCGCGTGGAATGATTGCCGAACCATCGGCCAGTTTCTGGGCACGCGCCTGGTGCTCAACGAGTTTGTCGCCTTCATCGAGCTTGGCAAGGTGAAGGCGATGCTCGACCCGCGTTCGTTCACGATCGCTACTTTCGCGCTCTGCGGCTTCGCGAATCTGAGTTCGATCGCGATTCAGGTCGGCGGCATCGGCGCGTTGGCCCCTTCGCGCAAGTCCGACATTGCGCGGCTTGGCTTGAAAGCGGTCGCGGCGGGAACCTTGGCTAATTTTATGTCCGCTTGTATCGCGGGGATGCTCTTATGAAGGAACCACTCGAATACCTTGACGCCCGGCTTCCCGAGAAGCCCGAAATCGCTATCGTCCTCGGCTCCGGTTTGGGCCCCTTTGCCGACGCCGTCGAAAACCCCACAGTTATCCCGTATGAGGACATACCCGGCTGGCCGCGCTCCACCGCCGTGGGCCACGCGGGTAAGCTCGTTTTTGGCACGATCAATGGCCGCCGTGTCGCGGTGATGAGCGGCCGCGCGCATTATTACGAGGGACATCCGATCGACAAGGTTGTCCTCGGCGTGCGCGTTCTCGCCAAGCTCGGGGCGCGCAAGGTAATTTTGACCAACGCCGCGGGTGGCATCAAGCTCAGCTTCGCGCGCGGCGCGTTGGTCCTCATTACGGACCACATCAATCTTCAAGGGGCGAATCCCTTGCTGGGCCCTAACGACGACGCGCTTGGCCCCCGCTTCCCGGACATGACCTTCGCCTATTCGCCGCGCCTGCGCCAACTCGCGTTAGATACCGCGCACAAGCTCAGCATGCATCTCGACCAGGGCGTCTACGCATGCCTAAGCGGGCCAACTTACGAAACGCCCGCGGAGATTCGTTATTTACGCATCATCGGCGCGGACCTCGTAGGCATGTCCACCGTCCCCGAATGCATCGCGCTTAACCACATGGGCGCCGAGGTGCTGGGCATCAGTTGCGTAACCAACATGGCCGCCGGCGTCACGAACGAGAAGATCAATCATGAGGAAGTGCTGGAAACCGGACGCGAAGTCCGCGACCGATTCATCCAACTTCTCGCCGCCATGCTGCCCAAGGTTTAGGTATATGATGGCGCGTTGGCCCTCCGCCCCAAGGTCCAAGTAATTTTCGCCCCGTCCGCGCCCGCCGCGGAACGGGCGCGCGCGCATCTGAGCGCTTCGGAGTCTGGCTTACCCATCCACTCTCTTGCGCGATTCGACTTCTCCGTCGCCTGGCGCCACTGGTTCGCGCTCGCCGTGGTGGTATGGGACGGCGCGGGTGGACACTGGCTGGCCCGCGCCGCGCCGCTCTTCTGGCCGCCCTTTCGCGTTCTGGTGTTGAACGAACACGGCGATTTCTTCCAGGCTTCGGCGTCCAATATTCTGCGGCATTGGCGCCGCCGCATCCACGACAAATTGCATCCCTTGGCCTCCACGGCTCTGGCGGAATGCCGCTCCGTGCTTTGCGCGCCGGGCCGTCTTCTCTTCCACCGCCTCCGTGGCGCGGAGCCGCTGCCCGTCGAGGTTTCGCTCGCCAGCGGCGACGGCGTGGCGGAATGGCGCCAGCAAGGCCGCGTATGGCGGCGCGAGGACTTCGCCCGCTTCATTGAATCCACCGACGCCCGCTGGATTCTCTGGCGCTATGAAAACGCTCCGCCCGCCTCCGACATGAGCGCCTTGCATCTGCTCGACGACGCCACCTTTGTCGTGTCCCGCCAGGATCGCCTCCGTTACTGGCGGCGCACGCTTTTCGCTCGTGTTCCGTTCCGAAAACTCCAGACCGGCGCCGCCAGCCAAGTGCTCGCTCCGCTTTCATCTTCGATGCTCATCGACCGGCGCAAGCTCATCGCTCTAGGCTTGCCTTCCGTCAAGCACGCCTACGTCGCCTGGATGATTCTCTTTTGGAAAGCCGCGGCCGCGGGCTGGCGTTCTTATAGCGTTGGCGCCAATGGCCACGTACCGCAACGCCTCGACTTTCCGCTGCTGGAAGCTCGCTTGATCTGGCGCATTCTCAGTGACCCGCAACTGCGGCGGCTCCGGCCGGCCGAACTCGAACTATCACGGGGCACCATCGCTTTCGTACCGACTCTGCATGCCGCGGCGCCGGCCGCTTCGTCGAAGCCGCGCATCGTGATCTTGAGTCCCTTTCTGCCTTACCCGTTGTCGCATGGCGGCGCGGTTCGCATCTACAACCTCTGCCGCGCCCTCCGCGATCGCGTGGACTTCACCCTCGTAGCGATCCGCGAGTTCAACGAGTACATCGCCTACCCAGAGCTGTACGAGATTTCTCCCCGGCTCCATATCGTCGATCTCGAAGAGCCTCCGTATCCCAGCCGGCATCTTCCGCGACAAGTACGCCAGCACCGCTCCTCGGCCATTGAGGCTTTGCTCGCCAAGATCGAGCGCGACTGGAAGCCCGACCTGCTTCAGATCGAGTACACCCACATGGCGCACTTCCGCGAGGCCGTTCCGCGGCTGCCATCTCTCCTGGTCGAGCACGACGTCACCTTTACCCTCTACCGGCAGTTGGCCGAAGCCGAAGCCAGCGCCGCCGCCCGAGCGGAATACCGCCGCTGGCTTCTCTATGAGACCGAAGCGCTACGCGGCTGCGACGCGATTTGGACCGTTTCCGAAGACGACCGCCAACGCGTCATGGGCTTCAACCGGAATAGCGAGTCCATTCCGAACGGCGTGGACACCGGCTGGTACCGGGCGGCGGCGCTTCCGGCGGAGGCCAACGAAGTTCTCTACGTTGGCTCGCTCCGGCATCGTCCCAACGTCATAGGCCTGGAATGGCTGCTCGACGAAATCATGCCTCGCTTGTGGCAATTGCGTCCGCGACTTCAACTCACGGTCGCCGCCGGCCCCGCGTTTGAAGCTCACCTTCCCCGGCGGCGCTTCGACCCGCGAGTCCGCTTTCAGGGCTTCACGGCGGACCTGCGGCCACTGTACGAACGCGCCAGCGCGGCGCTTGTTCCCTTACCGCTCTCCGCCGGCGCCAACATCAAGCTCCTGGAAGCGATGGCCTGCGGACGCCCGGTGGTGTCGACCACTCCGGGTTGTCAAGGCCTCAAGTTAGAAAGCGGCCGGGAGCTTCTGATTCGCGACGACGCGCATGGCTTCGCCACCGCCATCTTGGAGGTCCTCGCTTCGCCCCAAATCGCCGCCGGGCTCGCCCAGCGCGCCCGCGCCTGCGTGGAACGGCATTGGAGCTGGGAAGCCCAGGCGGACTTGGCCTACGCTAGCTACCGTTCCCTCATCGATGGTGCTGGTCGTCGAGCTTACGCAGATCGAGTTTCGCGGGAAGCACGCCCAACGTCACGATCGCGAACGTGAAGACCTTCGTCTCCGGCTCCAAGTGCCCGCCGTAGGCTGGCCCGCTACCGGCGAGAGTCAAGTGGGCATGCACCTTGCCGTTCAGAATCGCGCCTTGCATACCCAAGATGTCGGCAGGCTTCGCGGCATCCTTGATGAAGTCGTCCTTCGCCGGAATCGTCGCGTTCGCCACCACGTGATAATGGCTCGCCGTGACGCTGCCGAAGCCGCCCAGGATGATCGCGTTCTCGATCTTCTGTTCCTTGGTCTGCTTGCGCAGCTCTTCCAGCAGATCCGTTCCGTTCTTGCAGCGCACGATCACGACACGCTCGAATTGGGTTGGCACCGCGTAAGAACCCGGTACGGCCTGCGCTATCACGGCCGCCACGGCCAAAGTCAGCATCATCATGGCCGTCATCCTATCAAGCGACAATAAGAAAAGTGCGCAGCCTTCCTCTGAATCCAACCACCCGCTACCGGAGCGCGGACGGAACCGAGCGCGTTCTCTTCACGCTCGCCGATGGCAAGAGCGTCGAGAGCGTTTTCCTGCCGGAAGCGCCGCGTGACACGATTTGCATCTCGAGCCAGGTCGGCTGCGCCGTCGATTGCCAGTTCTGCCTCACCGCCAAGATGGGCCTCGAGCGCAACTTGAGCGCCCAGGAGATCGCCGCGCAGGCCGCGTTTTTCGTGCGCGAGAAAGACATCGACGTCAAGACCCGTCCCGTCAACGTCGTCCTGATGGGCCAAGGCGAGCCGCTCTTGAACCTCGACGCCGTCCTCGAAGCCCATCGCATCATGACAGACCAGCGCGGCCTATCGCTCGCGCCGCGCCGCATCAGTCTTTCAACGTCGGGCATCTTGCCCAAGATGATCGAGCTGGGCCAACGCGCCCAACGCCCGCGCCTCGCCGTCAGCCTCAATGCCTCCACGCAAGAGCAGCGCGAGCGCATCATGCCTATCACGCGCAAATACCGCCTGGACGACCTGATCCGCGTCTGTCGCGAGTTCCCCGTCAAACGATCCGAGCGCATCCTCTTTGAGTACGTATTGCTTGACGGAGTCAACGATTCGTTGGATGACGCCCACCGAGTCGTCGAGTTGCTCAAAGGCATTCCCGCTGTCGTCAACCTTCTCCCGTGGAACGCCGCGCCCGGCCTCGACTTCGCGAAGCCGCCGCCCGCCCGCGTCCGCGCTTTCCACGAGATCGTCACAAAGGCGATGCCTTGCTACGAACGCAAAACGCGCGGCGAGGACATCTCCGCCGCCTGCGGCCAGCTTAAACTCGTGAGCCTCGCTCCCCAGCACCAAGGCGGTACGCCACCCGCGCATTCGCCGCAAAGTATCCCGGCGCCTTAGAGGCGAAGAAAGGCCTCACTAGTTCCACCGCTTGCGCGTACGTGCGCCAGTTCCCCGCGCTGTTCGGCCAATCGCTTCCGAACAAAACGCGATCCGGCCCGAACACTTCCAGCGCCAAGGCCATCCGTTCCTCCGCGAGCGCCTCCGTCCCCTTGGGGAACATCGACACCTTCGCGTAGACAGCCCGTTTCGCCAACGCCCGCAACACCGTCACATCCGGCGCCGCCAAGCTGGGCAGGTGATCGATCACGATGCGCAAATCCGGAACGGCATCGCTCAATCGCAACAAGCCCGCGAGCAACTCATTCGTCGGGTTCGCCGAATCCAGCGTGAGCCCGGCGCGCGCTACTTCGAGCATCGCGTCAAGGAAGCGCGGTTTCTGAACGTCTTTCGCCAAATCCTTGCCCCACAAGTTTCCGTATCGGATGCCGAGAAACTTCTTGTGCTTCGCGTAGCGCTCCAGCCGCTTCGCGAATAGAGCGTCCATGGGATCCAGGTTTCCGACCATGCCCACCATGTACCCGTCGTGCTCAATCGTCTTCAGCACCCAGTCGTTATCTTCGATCCATGGGCTCGCTTCCACGTGGATCGCGCCCATGACGCCGAGCGGCTCCGCTACTTCCCGCAGGCGCGCCGAAGTTGCGGGCAACGCCGTCTTCCCCGGCCAAGGTACCCCCTGCGAACGGGTCGGGTCGAAAAGATGAATGTGCGCGTCGAGGATCATAGGGGCTCTATGAATTATGATCGGTCTTACGCATGAAGCTCCCTAAGCTCGGCATGGGCTGCGCGCCCCTCGGCGACCTCTTCGTTTCGATCTCCGAACGCGAAAGTCTCGACACCATCGACGCCGCGTACACCGCTGGCATCCGTCTCTACGACACCGCGCCTTGGTACGGCACCGGCAAGAGTGAGTTGCGCCTCGGCGCGGGGCTTCGCGATAAACCCGAAGCGAAAGTTCTGACGAAGATAGGCCGCGTCCTCCGCCGCGGGCCCGATCTCGAAGCGGCGTCCACCTGGAAAGGCGGCTTACCCTTTGAAGTCCACTTCGACTACACCCGCGGCGGCGTGATGCGCAGCTTCGAAGATAGCCTGCAGCGGCTTGGCGTCCCCAAAGTCGAAGCCCTCGCTATCCACGACCTCGACCTGCTCTACCACCACACGCCCGAAGCCATGCAAGCCCGCTTCGCCGAACTCGAACGCGACGGCTTCGCCGCGCTTGAGGAGTTGAAGCGCAACGGGGATACGCAATACATCGGCGCCGGTATCAATCGCACCGGCTTGATCCCGGAATTCCTGAAGCGCTTTACGATGGACTACTTTATCGTCGCGATGCCTTACACGCTGTTGAACCAAGACGGCCTCGACGAACTCAACGAGTGTCAGCGCCGCGGCGTCGGCGTCATTATCGGCGCGCCTTTCGCGAGCGGGCTGCTCGCCAGCGGCGCGAAGAAACCGGCCACTTACGACTATGCGCCCGCACAGCAAGCGATGCTCGACAAGGCCGCCCAACTCGAAGCCATCTGCGCGGATCACAACGTTCCGCTTCCGGCCGCTGCCTTGCAATTCGTCCTCGCCCACCCAGCGGTCGTTAGCGTCATTCCAGGCTTCCTCAACGCACAACAAGCCATCCAAGCCACGCAGTACGTCGCGCAGCCGGTCCCGGCGGAACTTTGGCGGGCGATCCGCGCGGCGAACCTCATCGCCACCGCCGCGCCGACGCCCTAAAACAGGTACTTCAAACCTACCTGCATCTCGCGCATCGTACGCGCGCTGGTGATCAAACCGAAGGTCGCCGCGTTACGAACGTCCGATCCCGGCACGTTCCAGTTCGGATGGTTTGTCGCATTGAACATCTCCCAGCGGAACTGCAAGGTATGCCCTTCCAACGGAAGACGGAAGTTCTTCATTACGGAGCCATCTAACTGCCCATAACCCGGCCCAATCAGAACGTGCCGGCCAACATTGCCGAAACGGAAGCGCAGCTCGGGATTGGCGATATCGAAAGCAGCGATATTCCAGAACTTTTGCGCGGTTCCCGCCCCAGCGAAGGGGCTGATGCCCGTCGCATCGGGATAGTTGCCCTCGCCGCCGATCGCGTTCGTATCGCCGATGGCGCCAACCCGGACGGGGTTGCCGGTGGAGAACGTCAGAATCCCGCTTACCTGCCACCCACCGAAAGCCGCCTTGGCCAGGCGCGGCGCGCCGGAGAAGAAGGGCACCTCGTACAGGACGCTCGACACGAAGCGGTGCGCGGTGTGGAACTGGCTCAGCCCGCGCTCGCGGCGCAGGTCCCAGTCGTAAACGGCGATCGATTGCTCACCGCTCGACGAACGAATGCCGCTCGAATCGTCAATCGCTTTTGACCACGTATACCCAGCGAGCAAGGTCAACCCGCTCGACAAACGCCTCGTCACCTTCAAACTTGCCGCGTGATAGTTCGCGTTTACGACGTTATCCACCTGCTGAATAATGCCGTAGACCGGAAAGGGCCGCCGCGACTGGACACTCGAAGTATCGGTCAATCCGGTGCGCAGATACGGTTCGTTCGTCGAGCGCAAGCGCTCCAATCGCCGCCCAACGTTGCCCAAGTATCCAATTTCGAGGGCGGTGTGATCGCCCACTTGGCGTTGGATGTTCAGCAACCACTGGCCCACGTAAGGCGTGCGCCGGTTATTGATGTTGCCCAGGACGAAGGGTTGGCCAACGCAATTTCCCGCCCAGCCCGTGCAGGTGAATCCTTGCCTCTCTTCGCGCCACGGGTCGTCGAGAAATGAGTTCGGACGTTGGTCAGAGGAAGTGAAGTCGCCACGCCCCGCCAAGTTGCGCGCGATGTCGAAGCGAGGGTTGCCCTGATCTTGCGTGAAGAAGACCCCCGCGCCCGCGCGCAAGGTCCACTTTGCCGACGGCGCCCACGCCAAACCGATGCGCGGCGCGAAATCGTTTTTGTCCGTGCGAATCGTGGCGCGGCCCATCTTGTCGTCGCCCGTTTGAATTGGAATCACGTCGGCGAAGCGGAACTCGACGCCGTCGTAAAAGTTTCCATCGCCGGGACGCGTCATGACTGGAGTTTTCGAGCCCGGGGCCCAACCAAACATCTGTATGTTCATGATGCGGTCGTTCGGCTCCGTCCAAGACGGCGTCCATTCATACCGCAGTCCCAGATTCAGCGTTAACTTCGGCGTCAGCTTCCAGGTGTCCTCCACATAGCCGTAATAGCTGATGGCGCGCAGGTCCGCCGCCGCCAGTCCCAAGGCGCGTTCCGAGCGCTGATTCAAGCCGAGCATGTAATCGGCGAACAAATTCCCGGCCTGCGCGCGCCCGCCCGGCGCGATCGTCAATAGGCCGTTGTAGTAAAAGCGCCCGCGCGGCACTGTGTTGCCTTGCGCGTTATAGATATCGCGCCGCAACTCGAAGCCCATGCGGAGGTTGTGCTTGCCCTTCACGATGCTCAAGTTGTCGAGGAATTGCATCGTGCGATTCCGGTAGATCCAAGGCCCGTTGCCGGATTCGCCGAAGCTCGTCAGGCCGCTGCCGAGCTGGATGGCCGGCGTGCCCCAGCCGTTACTCGGCGGCGACACCAGTCCGCGGATGCCGAGTTCCTTCGTCACGTCGCGTTCATAGGCGTAGCGAAGGATTAAGTCGCTATCGAAACGGTTATAGCCGAAGCGCGTCTCGTTGACGACATTCGAAGAAAGCACGCGAGTGTTCGCCGCCATCACTTGCCACACGCGCACTTGCACGCCACCTTCTTGCTGCGGAAAGTTTTCAATGCGGCGCTCAAATTCGTCGCCCACGCTAAAGCGCCCGAACCATTGGCTACTTGGCCGCTCGTTGAAGTCGAAGCGCTGCGTGAACTGATCGCTATTCAAGGGCCGGTTTCGCTGCCGCACGTAATTCTGCACGATGTTCTGGCCGGGCACGGTGGCCTCGGGATAGAACTCGAGCAGTTTCCGCGCGATCGGATGCAGGCGCGCCGCGGGAATCTGATTGTTCGGGAAGGGTTGGGCGCTCACGGCGCGTTCGACGCCGTTGGCCGTCGTGAAGGTTCGCGTCGAGGGGTCGAAGATCGTCGCCGCCTGCCCGCTGAAGTCGCCATTGCGCCACGGCGTGGGCGCCACGTTCGCGAAGCCCTGAAACGTCTTGGTGTCTCGCGTGCCTTCGAAATTGGAGAGGAAGAACAGCTTGTCGCGAATCACGCGCCCGTTCCACACGAAGCCATACTGGTTGCGGCGGAAAGGGTTCTTTTCGCCGATTTGCCCCCACTCCTTGGCGTCGAGTTTGTCGTTGCGCAAGAAATGAAAGACCGCGCCATGATAGGCGTTGCCGCCCTGCTTGGTGGTCGCGTTGATCTGCGACGTCGCCCGGCCGAACTCCGCGGAGTAGATACCGGTTTGAATCTTGAACTCTTCGAGCGCTTCAATCGAAGGCCGCACCACGTAGGTGTTGTAGTTAACGTCCGTGTTTTCGACGCCGTCGAGGGTGTAGCGATTGAAGAATTGCCGCTGCCCAGCGATGGAGATCGACTGCCGCCCGCGTTCCCCGCCCTGCCGCGAATCCACGTGGCCGCTCGCGCGCTGCTCGGCGCTCACATTCGGGCTCAGCGCCACCATTTGCAACCAATTCCGCCCGTTCAAAGGCAACTCGATGATGCGTTTGTTTTCGATCACCGTGCCGACACTCGCGTTATCGGCGTTCAACAATAGAGCGTCCCCCACGACCTCCACGGACTCCGTCACCTGTCCCAGTTCCATCGCGAAATCGAGCCGCGCCACCACGTCGATCTGGACGGTGATGTTTTTGCGGGTCGCCGTTTTGAAGCCCGTCATCGCCACACTCGCTTCATATTCGCCCGGCGGCACGAAAGGAATCGAGAACGCCCCCGCCTCGGTGGTCGCGGCCTGTCTCTTTTGCCCCGTCGCCAAGCTGGTTAAAGTCACGCTCGCGCCACTCAACGGGCTCTTCGAAGGATCAACGACCGTTCCGCTCACGCCGCCGTAGGTCTGCGCAAACGCGCCGCCGACGGCCATCAAGGCCACAAAAATACTTCGCATAACTCACTGAGAGTAGCCGCCGCTTGTGGCAATCCCGTTATGGGGGAGTGACAATTCGTTGAATTACTGGGCCACGCCCACGCTAATATCGAAAGTTCCACCATGAACAAACTCCAGGGCAAAGTCGCCCTCGTCACCGGCGGCGCTTCCGGCATCGGCCTCGCCATCACCAAGCTCTTTCTCGCCGAAGGCGCCCTCGTCGAAATTCTCGATTGGAACCAAGAGGAGATGTCCAAGGCCGCCTCCGAGACCGGCGCTAGCGCCACGCGTTGCGACGTCGCCGATCACAAGATGGTCGACGAAGCCGTGAACGCGATCCATGCCAAGCACGGCCGCATCGACATCCTCGTCAACAACGCCGGCATCGCCCACGTCGGCAACGCCCTCACCACCAGCCCCGAGGACTTCGAACGCATCCAGCGCGTCAACGTCTTCGGCCCCGCCAACTGCCTTCGGAGCACGCTCCGCCACATGGTCGCCGCGAGTCAAGGCGCGATCGTCAACCTCGCCTCCTGCCTTTCCGTCATGGCCATCCCCGACCGCTTCGCCTACGGCACGAGCAAAGGCGCGGTTCTCGCCATGACGTACTCCGTCGCCAAGGACTTCCTGGCCCACAACATCCGCTGCAACGCCATCCTCCCCGGCCGCGTGCACACGCCCTTCGTCGACGGCTTCATCGCCAAGAACTATCCGGGCCGCGAGGAGGAGATGTTCGATAAACTATCCAAAGCGCAGCCCATTGGCCGCATGGCAACCACCGACGAAATCGCCTACGCCGCGCTTTTCCTCGCCTCCAGCGAAGCCTCGTTCATCACCGGCATCGGGCTTCCCGTCGACGGCGGTACTCTGCACATTCGATAACCTAGGATCTCTTAGCAACTCATCATGAAACTCATTCGCTTTGGCCAGCCTGGCCAGGAAAAGCCCGGCCTGCAACTCGCCGATGGCCGCTGGATCGACGCTTCGGCCTTCGGACAAGATTACACGGAAGATTTCTTCGCCAACGGCGGCCTCGACAAGCTTTCATCGTGGGCCTCCGCGAACGCGGCCTCGGCGCCCACCGTCGATCCCTCGACACGCCTCGGCCCCTGCATCGCACGCCCCTCGAAGATCGTTTGCATCGGTCTCAACTACGTCGACCACGCCAAGGAATCCGGCATGGAGATTCCCAAGGAACCGATTCTCTTTTTCAAGAGTACGAGTTCGCTGGTTGGCCCCAACGACGATGTCGTCATCCCCAAAGGCAGCGAGAAGACCGACTGGGAAGTCGAGTTGGCTATCGTCATCGGCGCCAAGGCGACCTACGTCAGCGAAGCCGACGCACTCGATTACGTCGCCGGCTATTGCCTCCACAACGATTACTCCGAGCGCGCCTTCCAACTCGAGCGCGGCGGGCAATGGGTCAAGGGAAAGAGCTGCGACACCTTCGCGCCCCTTGGACCTTTCCTTGCCACCAAAGACGAGATCGCCGATCCGCATAACTTGAAGCTCTGGCTCAAGATCAATGGCGTCACGCGCCAGAACAGCTCCACCAATCAGTTGATCTTCAACGTGCCGCAGGTCGTGAGCTACATTAGCCAGTTCATGAGCCTGCTCCCCGGCGACGTCATCTCCACTGGCACGCCTCCCGGCGTCGGCCTGGGCTTCAAGCCGCCTATCTTCCTGCAACCTGGCGACGTCGTAGAGCTCGGCATCGAAGGCCTGGGTACGTCGAGCCAAAAAGCCAAAGCCTACGGCGCCTAAAGTTCCTGCACCGCCTGCTCGATTCGGCGAAAGCATTCCTCCAGCGCGTTCTCGCCCGCGAGATATGGGTCCTCAATTTCTCTTGACCTCGTGGGCAACAAATCCCCCAAGTACCTCGTCTTCTCCCGCGCCTCGGGATGATTCCGGAACAGAATCTCCTCGTTCAAACTGTCCATGATGTAAATCTCGCTCGCCGCGGCCACGTGCTCCGCCGTCACCCGTTGCGAGCGATGCGCATCCAGCGAATAGCCCAATCGCTTCGCCATCGCCCGCGCGTCGGGTTCGGCCCGGTTCCCATTCCACGCCATCACCCCGGCCGACAGACATGCCCGCTGGGGCGCGATCTTGCGGAATACCGCCTCCGCGAAGGCGCTCCGCATGATGTTTCCATAGCAAATGAATAAAACGGACAAGCTCCCAGTCTAAACGGATACAGTAATGAACAGCATGACCACTCGCCGCGATTTCCTTGCCACTAGCGCCGCAATGGCCGCGCAACAATCACCGCGCAAGCCCAACATCATCCTGGTTCTCGCCGACGACATGGGCTTCTCCGACGCCGGCTGCTATGGCGGCGAGATCCCCACGCCCACCCTCGACGGGTTGGCCGCCGCCGGCCTCCGCTTCACGCAAATGTACTCGACGGCCCGCTGTTGGCCCTCGCGCAGTTGCCTCATGACCGGCTACTACCCCCAACAGGTCGGGCGAGACAAAACCAACGGATACTTTCCGCGCTGGGCCCGCCTCCTCCCGCAGTACTTGAAACCCGCTGGCTACCGTACTTATCACTCCGGCAAGTGGCACGTTACCGGTAAGTGGCCCATCAAGGACGCTCAATTCGACCGCTCTTATTACCTCGGCAGTCAACTCGGCTTTTTCGCCGCCCGCGAACACTACCTCGACGATCAACCGCTACCGAATCTCGCCAGCGACTCCGGCTACTACACCACCACCGAAGTCGCCAACCGCGCCATCAATTTCCTGGCCGCCCACCCCAAGGACGGCCCCTACTTCCTCTACCTCTGCTTCACCTCCCCACACTTTCCGCTACATGCCCTCCCCGAAGACATCGCCGCCCAACGCGGCCGCTACGACGAAGGTTGGGACGTGATTCGCACTCGCCGCCACCAGCGCCTCCGCCAGCAACGCCTCGTCAACCACTCGCTTCCCGCGCTCGACCCCACTTACTACCCCCACTGGAATCTCAACGAAGCCGAGCTTTTGAAGCAACTCGGCCCCGGCGAAGTAGGCCGCGCGGTCCCGTGGAAGTCCCTGAACGAAACGCAACGCCGCTTCCAAGCCCGCAAGATGGAAATCCACGCCGCCATGATCGCCCGCATGGACATCGAGCTCGCGCGCGTTCTCGCCCAAGCGAAACAAGCGGGCGATTGGGACAACACCCTCGTCATCTTCATCAGCGACAACGGCGCCAGCGCCGAGATCATGGTGCGCGGCGATGGTCATGACCAGCAAGCGCCCATGGGCTCCGCCGCGACGCACCTTTGTTTAGGCCCGGGCTGGTCCAGCGCCGCCAACACGCCATTCCGTTTGCATAAGTATTGGAATCACGAAGGCGGCATCTCGAGCCCGGCTATCTTCCATTGGCCCACCGCCATTAAGAACCGTGGCGCCATTCGCCACAATGCCTGCCATTTCACGGACATGCTGCCCACCTTCCTGGACCTCGCCCAAGTCTCCCCCGCGATGCAACACAACAACCTCACGCCGCCGCCCTTCCCCGGCAAGAGCCTGCGCCCGATCTTCGAAAAAGACGGCGCCGCTCCTCACGATTACATCTACTTCCGCCACGAAGACAACCGCGGCCTCCGCCAAGGCAATTGGAAAATCGTCGCCGCGGGCGCCAACGCCCCTTGGGAACTCTACGACCTCTCCGAAGATCGCGGCGAGTCGCGGAACCTTGCGGCCAAACTCCCCGACCGCCTCAACCAGCTAAAGTCCCTTTGGGAAAAAAAAGACCAACAGTGGCAGGCCGATAACGCCATTGGCAAATAACAAACGCTCAACGCGCCGCGGCGCCGGCCTTCAATCCCATCCGTTCGCACAGTGTCTGAAAACGCGGCTCCCCCCGCAGCGCCGCGAACGCCGGCTCCACGCCGATCCAAAGCGCGGTGGGCGCATTCCTGCGCACCGCCTCTTCCAGGGCCGCTAGAGCCGCTTCCTTCTCACCGAGCGCCGCCAACACGGCCGCCCGCCGGCTGGGATCGCGCAGTTCCGCAAGCGACGCCCGCGCTTCTTCGCTTTTGCCGTTCGTCGCGAGGGCCAGAGCCCGCATCCCGCGGCTCCAATCGCTGTCGCGAAACTCGAATTCGCGCAAGGCCTCCTCGGTCCGCCCCAGTTCCAACAGCGCCATGCCGCGCAGCAAATGCGCCGCCGGGCTCTTGGGAACCAACGCCAAGGGACGCTGGGCCGCCTCCAACGCCGCCTCCGCCCGCCCCGAACGCAGGTAGACGTACACCAGCGCGTTCCAAAGCAGATTGTGTTCCGGATTCATCGCAATCGCACTCTTTAATTCCTCTTCCGCCTCGCGATGCCGCCCCAGAGGCGAGAGTACTAAACGGGCCAAGTCGTAGCGCACATCCACCTCGGTGGGGTCCAATTGAATCGCCCGCCGCAGACTCCGCTCCGCCGCCACGAAGTCGTGATCGTGGAACACTTGCGCCGCCCCGAGCGCTTGCAATACGAGCACGGAGTCTGGCGACAACTCCCACGCCCGCGCGGCGGACTCCCTCGCTTCGCGCAAACTCTCGGGCCCCGCGTCATACCAATCCGCCGCCATCACCCGCGCCCGGGACAAGCCCGCCCAGGCCAGCGCATCGCGCTCGTCGCGCGCCAAAGCCGCGCGAAACATTTCCATGGCTTGCGCCGCCTCGGCCTGATCGATCGCTTGCATACCGCGCAAATAAAAATGCCATGCGTCCTGGCTCTGGGTACCGCGCTCGCGAAAAGCCCGCAGTGTACCGGGCAAGTTATAGAAAATCTTCGCGGCGATTTCGTCCGCCGCTTCGCCCGGCGCCGCCTCCAAGCTCTCGCTCCACGCGACATAGCCATCGGAACGCTGGCGAAGCTGGAGCGCGACTCGAAGGTGATCGCCCGCGACGCTAACGTCCGCCTGCAAGATGGCGTTTGCCGCGCGCGTATCCACCAATTCCAGACGGGTGTTCCGCGCGAGGCGCTCGCGCATCGCCGATTGCAGGGACGCCACCGCGTCCCGTCCGCCACTCTCCAACGCGCGCATCTCCAGGGCGATCCGCGCCGGACCTCCGCTACCGGCCACCGTTGCGCGCCGCCACTCGACCACGACGCCGGGTCCCCAGATTGCAGCCGCGGCCAGCGAAAACGCCACCGCGCCCAGCGTCCAGTGCCGTCCCCGCGCCCAACGGAATTCGCCTGCGCCCTTGGCCAATCGTTCGTCCGCCCCGGGCTCTCCCACGGCGCGCTCGGTCAGCAGCGGCGAATACGAACCCTTGGCGAACGCAATGCGAATGCGCTCATCCGAGCCCGCCCCGCCGTAGTAAGCCTCCAAGCGCTTGCGCAACTTCGCCATCTCCACCCGCACGAGTGAATCCACCTTCGGATCGTAATCGTCTCTTCCGTACACGGCCTGCGCAAGCGTGTACTCCTTCAAGGCTTCCGCCCGGCCGGCGAGGGTTTCCTCCACCGCGAAACGAAGCATCTGCGAAAGCCGGGGAGCCCGAGCGAAGTCGGCGCTCGCCGCTATCCGCTCCACCGCCTCGCGCAGCGAAGGTTCGTCTATCTTCTTTGTTTCCATGGTGCGCGCCTCCTGTTAACGCCGCCGCTAACGCCAAGCTTACGCCCATTCGCTCCCTTGCGTAGGAACCCTGGACGGACAATTCGCTAGGAGGGCATGATGCAACACCTACGTTCATTCGTACTGCTATTGAGTCTGATCGCCGGAGTCACGTCCACCGCCCAGGCCAGCCTGATCGTTTCCGCTAGCGCTACTGGTTTCACCGGATCCCCCTTCGCCAACCAATCCGGCGAGTTCGACTCGTCTCTGGCGCACGCGGTGGTCATCATCCGCGCCGACCAAGCTTCCACCATTTACGAAAGCGCCGGCCCCACCGGACTCCCTCTCTGCCTACCGGGATCTGGAGGCGCCAACAATAGTGAGATTCAAGCGCGCGGCTGCGCCGAAGCCAACGGCAACAATGGCCAGTTGAAGACTTACAATCGAGCCCGCAACGGCGCCTCCAGCGAGGCGGCCGCCATGATCTTGGACCCGGTCTTCTTCCTCGTACCCCCCGTATTCACCATCGATCTCGATTTCGACGCGAGCGAACTGGGAGGTGTCTACGCGGCGGCCTTTCTCATCGAGGTCGCCACGGGTGTCTCCGACTTTCCCTGGCTGCAACTTTACCGTTACGAGATCCGCTCGGATGGCTTTCTCGACGGTGTGAGTCCCGATGCCAAGTCCGCGCTGGAGAGAACGGACAGCGTTATCCCTCAAATTACGTACTCCAGCGTCATCGACCAGAACTTTTCGGACACTTTCGCTCCGAACGTATTCGCCCTTGGCGATCTCAACTCCGCCAAGACGATTCGTGTCTCCCTCCGCACCGCCGCATTCTGCAACGAAGACGCCAACGCTTGCGACACTCTAATCAACGCGCTAAACACCGCTTACATCGGCATCTCGACGCCCTACGCCTCCCAGAGCGGTTACCAATATTTAGGCGCGAACGCAGCCGAAGTGCCCGAACCCAACGTCCGGGAACTCATTGCCGCAGGCCTAGTTGCGTTGCTCGTCCGCGGCACGACCCGGAAGGCAACACTCGCCCCTCGTCAATAGGAAGCGCCTCGGCGGGCAGCGCCTCGTCAACCACTCGCTCCCCGAGTTTGACCCGCCGTACTACCCACAGTGGAACCCCCACGAAGCCGAGTTGTTGAAGCAACTCGGTACCGGTGGGGTGGCCCGTGCCGTCCCGTGGAAGTCCCTCAACAAAACGTAAAGCCGCTTTCAGGCCCGCGAGATGGAGATCCACGCCGCCACCAGCGCCGTACCGTGATTCTCCCGCCACAGCTTCTCCGCTGGATGGTGCGCGCGGATCCCTCAGCCCACTGGGGCAGCCCGAGCGGCATCGTTCAGAATAGGAATTTCAACTCGAGGCCGGATGAGTGCAGCCATCCGGCACAATGGACCAAGCCTCTTGCAATCCCTGAAGCTCATACCAGAAGTGTTCCCCATCTTCGCCGCCCTCTTCCTTACATTGAGCGTGGCCAGCTTAGGCGGCTACTTCATCCACCACCGCGCCCCGAGTTCCACCACCGCGAATTTGAACGCGCGCATCCGCGCTTGGTGGGTGATGATCGCTATTTCCGCCGCGACGCTAGCCCTCGGCCCTAACGCAGTCACCACGTTGTTTGGACTCTTGAGCTTCCTCTGCCTGCGTGAGTTCATCACGCAGACGCCAGTTCGCCAAGGCGATCACTCCGCCCTCTTCGTCTGCTTCTTCCTCGCCTTGCCGATTCAGTACGTCCTGGTCGCCGCCAACTGGTATGGCCTTTTCGCGATCTTCATTCCGGTCTACGCCTTTCTGGCGCTGCCGGTTTTCGCCGTCCTGTTTCGCGACACCCAACGCTTCCTGGACCGTTCCGCCGCCCTGCATTGGGGCATGATGATCTGCGTGTACTGCCTGTCCCACATCCCGGCGCTCTTGAACCTGCGCATCCCAGGCTTTGAAGGCCGTACACCACTCCTTGTGATTTATCTCGTGCTTGTCGTGCAATCCAGCGATGTTTTCCAATACATCTGGGGCCGCCCCTTTGGACATCGCAAAGTAGCGCCCACTCTCAGCCCGAACAAGACGGTCGAAGGCTTGGCCGGTGGCCTGGCAAGCTCCACCATCCTCGGCGCCAGCCTCCACTGGATCACGCCCTTTTCGCCGCTCCAAGCCGCCGCGATTTCCCTGCTCATCACCACGCTCGGCTTTTGCGGCGGTCTGGTTCTCTCCGCCATCAAACGCGACCGGGGCATCAAGGACTGGGGCGGCTGGATCTCCGGCCACGGCGGCATCTTGGACCGTCTGGACAGCCTCTGCTGGGCCGCTCCCGTGTTCTTTCATCTCACTCGCTATTACTTCGCGAGCTATTAGGGCAGCCTCGGGTGATCGAGACAATCGCCGGGGATTTCGGCCCCGGTCGTCGCAGTGAGCGCCGTTGCATCTGGCGAAAGCTGGTAGTTGATCCGCAGCTTCGTGATCGCCGTCAACCCGCGCGCCGCGTCCCGTCCGCCGGAGATGCCAGACTGGTTCCGTGAGCGACAAAGTCCCTTTGTAGGGTCCGCGCCGCCAGCGGCGAAACTCTTAAGCTTGCCGCTTCGTATCTTTGCTCGAACGCATCCGCGCCGGCGGCCTCGCGCAACGGAACTAAGAAACTCAGAGCGATTTCCGCTCAAAACCCACGCTGGAAACGATCAAGCCCAGGCTCCGTCCGTCACCCGGAAAGCTTCCCGGCGGCAAGCCGGGTGAAGAAGTGATTTCCACTAGCAACGTTTCGGCCCTCATCGCTTGCGCCGGTACGTCCAAGCGCAGTTCCACCGGCCCGGCTTTCTCGAAACGGGCGCTGCCTAAATCGAAGCCGTTCAATTTCGCCGACAGCGTGATCGGCCCCGTTTTCATGATCAAAATATCCGGCGCCGCTCCTTTCACCACGAGCGTCGCGCCGATCTTCTGTCCCGCGAAGGGCGCCTTTAACTCGACCACGAAGTTCGGTTCCGTCCAACGCCAAGCGCCCTCCTCCACTTGATGAAAGCCGCTCTTCAACTGCGAGGCGTGCGCCGGGTTCCCAAGATTTACCTCCGGCAACAAATTCGCTTTCGCGTCCTCCACGGTGTATTGCGACAAGTCCCGCCGCGGGCGGCAACCGCACACGCTTATGGCCGCGCAGACCAACCAACGCCTTCCGATCGTCATGCCTCTTCGCTTGGCCCCTTCTCTTCTTCCACCGCTTCTGGAATCGAAGCGACCGGCAGCTTTCCCTGCTCCACGTAAAGCGTCTGTGACGGAAACGCAAAGTCCGTCTCGTGCTTCTCCACAATCGTCATGATCGCCGTAAGCAACTCCTCTTGGATGTCAAGGAAAGATTTCCAGTCGCTCGTCAAGACAAATGCGAAGACGTCGATGTCGAGGGAATAGGCCCCAAACTTGACAAAGTGGGCCCGGCGGCTGTCGGGGTCCAGGCGATGATCCTTCTCCAGCAATTCCCGAATGTCCGCTAGCACGCGACGCATAGTTTCCAAGTCCGTACCGTATTTCACGCCCACGGTGTGCCGGAACAAGATCTTGTCGCGCAAGCCCAGATTCTCGATCTGCATCGACGCAAGCTGGCCGTTCGGTATGTAGAGCAAGCTGCGCTGCAAGGTCCGGAATCGCGTGGCCCGCATGCCAATCTCTTCCACCGTACCCGGCACTCCGGCGAACAAGCACGTATCTCCGACTCGAATCGATTGGTCGCTCAATAAGCTGAAACCGCCAAAGAGATTTTCCAGCGTTTTCTGGGCCGCGAAAGCGATCGCGATACCGCCGATGCCCAAACCAGCCAAGGCCGCCGTGATGTCGTAGCCCAGGCTTTTCAAGCCGGAGAGCGCCGCGATGAGCACGACAATCGTCTGCAGAATCCGCCGCCCCCACTGGAGCCCAGCCTGCGTCGCGTTAAGGTTATTCCGGAGTAGATACTCGCGGCCCTTTTTATCGAGCGTGGCGATCAAGCCAAAAATGATCCATACCGCAAGCGCCAAGAACAGGATGATGATGACGCGCGTGTACCAAACTCTATAGACAAGCGGCAACCCGAGGGTGCGGGACACCACGCTATGGAAAATTAGGCCGAGGAAGATCACGACTGGCAAGCTGGGCTTCTCCCAGGCCACCCAGTGCTTCGGCGCCAAGCGCACCACGATCCAGGCGATTCCCCACGCCAGGGCCATCGCCATGGGCAAAGCCACGACGATCCCCAAGAGCACCCAAAGCGGCATCGAGAAGAGGTGGATGTCGAGGAGCGGCCTCGGCAGCATCGCCTCTACCCGCGGGAAGCCAAATTCCGGAAAGAGCAGCGGAATCTCCGCCACCGTCTCACGGCTGATCAGCCAAACCTTCTGTCCCGCCTCGGTCACGCGGACCAGGATCACGCTGCCCGACTGCTCTAGCCCCGAAATGTTGCCAACGAGTTCCCGCTCCGGTGGTAAGCGGTCGTCGCCGGCGCCTTCCGCTTTCGTGCTCAGCCCATCCAAGTTGCCCACGTAACCGCGATCCAAAATGAAGAGGAGCTTACGGGCCAATTCGCGCTTCTGCGCGTCGCTTGTGCCCGCCTCAAACTCCATGTACATCGCGGCTTGCGCGAAGTTTCCCTGGTGGGATACCCGTAAGAAACTTAAGAAGGCGCTTTTGGGGTTTCCCCGGCCCAATCGATCCGTGGGCGTCTGCGCACACATGCACGCTGCCAAAACTAGCAGCCATAGAAATCGCATTACTTTCAGGTTAAACTAGCCCTCACTATATGGATCGAAAAACCGCCGCTGAGTTTCCCCAGGAGCTATTGAATCTCTTCGACAAGTACGTTCACGGCGACATCGACCGCCGCGCGTTTCTCGACGGCGCGCAACAGTATGCCACCGCCGGCGTGTCCGCGCTCGCTCTTTTCGAAGCCCTGCGCCCGAACTACGCCTGGGCGCAGCAAGTTCCCAAGGACGACAAACGTATCGTCGTCGAGAAATTGACGGTCGAATCTCCCAACGGCAACGGAAGCATCGCGGGACAGTTCGCCAAACCGGCCAAGATCGCGGGCAAGCTGCCAGCCGTTCTGGTGGTGCACGAGAACCGCGGGCTGAACCCTTACATTGAAGACGTGGCACGGCGTTTGGCCACGGCGAACTTCCTAGCATTCTCACCCGACGGCCTGACAAGCGTGGGGGGCTATCCAGGCAACGATGAAGCCGGCGGCAAACTCTTCCAGACCGTCGACCGTCAAAAAATGACCGCGGACTTCGAGGCGGCGGCGAGGTACCTCAAGGCTCATCCACTATGCAATGGCAAGGTGGGCGTCGTAGGCTTTTGTTTCGGGGGAGGCGTTTCGAACGCCTTGGCCGTGCGCATGGGCGGCGATTTGAACGCGGCGGCGCCCTACTACGGCGGCCAGGCCCCAGCCGCCGACGTTCCCAAGATCAAAGCCCCGCTCTTGCTGCATTACGCCGGCCTCGACCAAAGGGTGAACGCAGGCTGGCCCGCCTACGAAGAGGCTCTCAAAGCGAATAATGCCGAGTACACCATGCATATGTACGAGAACACCAATCACGGCTTCCACAACGACACGACGCCACGGTACGATGAAGCAGCGGCGAAGCTCAGTTGGGAACGCACGCTGGCTTTCTTTAACAAGCACCTGCGCTAGGTTGGCTGGGCGGGCCCGAAAAGCACGGCGGCGATAGGCGTGATTGCCGCCCGGCCCGAGCCATGACACGATCCTTTGCGTTGGCGCCTTTGGTTCATTGGGAACGGGCCGTATGCGCGAATCGTTCCCGTCGTCTGGTGGATTACTCCTAACTCAGCCTATTCCACCCAAAGCGTAACGCCCGCCGCCGAACGCTGCTGCCCCACATAGAGCAAGACGCTGTTCGCTCCCCTTGGCAGGCCTACAGGCAACTGCACATTCACTTGGATGACGCCATGCAGCAAGCCGGGAGCGTTTCCCGCGTAGAGCACCGTCGCGGGGTTGCCATTCACCTCGACGCGCGCGGGAAGGGTTAACGACGAAGCCGCCACGGCGGCTTGACCGTCGATTCCCTCCGGGCTCATCGAGCCCCCACCCGTGGCGTAAAGAACGACCACGGAGTTCGGCGCGGCGGGATTCGATTCCAAATTCACCGATCCATTCTGGTTCAAGATCGCTCCGGGGCCGGCGCCGCTACCGTCGATCGTAAACAGGCCAGGCTTCGCGGGGAGCACCTTCATCGTGAAAGGCATCGACACAATGCCTTGCCGCTCGACGCCTTGCCGTTCGACACTGACCTGCGTAAATGTGCGGTCCTTCAAAGAGAAGGGCGCGACGGCGCTGGCCTGAGTGGGAAAGGAGTAGATCATGGGCGCTGCCTGCCCGTCGAAGTACACGCGCGTATCCGCGTCGAGCGGCTGGCCGAAGAGCGTGAGCAATTCTCCTGGCGCGACGCCACCACCGGCGTAACTTGCGGCGCTGGTGATAGCCGCTAGTTGCGGCAGATTTGCCGCGCCGACGTAAAGCACGTACTGGCGAAGCGCCGAACGCGAAGCTTGGTCGATCGCCTCGGCCGTGAATCGAAATGCGCCGTTGGTGAGGGGAGTGCCTTCCAGGCGCCCGACGATAGGGTCGAGGCCCAAGCCAGGAGGAAGCGCGCCATCGCGGACTCGCCAGCGCGAGAAGCCTTGGCCATTCTCGGCAAGGAGCGTGAAATTGTACGGAGCGTTCTGGCGGGCCGGCGGCGGCGCGAACGTCGTGATCTGGAACCCATCGCTCTCCACGAGGAGTTCCACCGCGTACTCAGCGCCGCTTGCGGAACGGAGGCTGAATGTGTAAACGCCGGGCAATGTGGGCCGGCCAGCGAGACGGCCATCGGCGGCAACATTGAGGCCAGGTGGCAAGGGCATGAATGTGTTTGGATTCACAGTCAAACCGGGAGGGGCGCCAGGTAGCAGACTCGCCAGGGGAGCAGAATAATCGCGCGCCGTACTCGCCGGAGGGAGATTCAGCGGTCGCGGAATCGAAAGTTCAAAGCGGGCAACCGCGCTGGCGGCGTCGGCATCGCGGACCTGGATGGTAAATGCGTAATTACCGGATCTTTGCGGCGAACCCTGGAGAGTCCCGGAGGAACGATCCAGGCTAAGCCCGGGTGGTAAGGAACCCGCGGTAACGGCGAATTGGAGAGGTTCGCGCCCACCCTCAACCTGAAGCTTCCCGGTGAAGTTCGCATAGAGGGACGCGACGGACAGACTCGAAGCGCTCATCGATAGCGGCCGCGGCGCGGCGACGTTGAGTGTGAAGGCTTGATCCGCCGCTTGGCTTGCGCCATCGGTCACGCGCACGGTGAATGTGGAGGTTCCTGGCGCCGTCGGGATTCCCTCGATGACGCCCGTTTCCGGCACGAGGCGAAGACCCGTTGGCAAGGTTCCGAGCAGGACCGAATATTGATAAGGTGGCACGCCGCCAATGGCCGTGAGGCCCTGCCTGTAACTCTGGCCCACCGCTGGGGCCGGCAAAGAAGTAGTCGAAATCGATAGCCGCGGGGCCGCTACGGTCAGGGTCAGCGCGGCGGAGGCGGTGAAGTTCTGGGCATCGATGGAAGTGACGGTAAAGGCAAATTGGCCCGCCTCAAGCGGCGTTCCCGAAATCAGTCCCGCTGGGCTGATCGTGAGCCCACGCGGTAACGCGCTACCCTGCAGCAAATCAAAGCGATACGGCGCCGCGCCATCCGCCGTCGCCAACTGATGGGAGTAGACGTCGCCTTGGCGGGCATTGGGCAACCGTGCGTCGGTGATGCGGAAATTCGGGCGAACGATCTGCAAGGTGTAGCGGGCGGATGCAAACCCGTTCGCCGCGTCGGCCACCTGCACCAATAGATCGAAAGTGCCGCCGGTATTGGGCGTGCCCGATAAGCGGCCATTGCTTTCGAACTGCAGATTCGGGGGCAGCACGACACTGCCGTGCAGACTGTAGCGCAGTGGCGGCACGCCGCCAGTGGCGGTGAACTGCGCGAAGTAGGGCCTTGAAATCGTCGCGTTCGGGAGTTGCCCCCCGCTGAGGTTGAGACCGGACTCGCCGATGTTCAGCGTGAATCCGGCATCGGAGCTCGCGCCATTGTTACCGCTCGCCCGAACCGTGAAGGAATAGGCCCCAGGAAGGGTCGGAACGCCTGCGAGCGATCCCCAAGGCGAAAATCCGATGCCTGGGGGCAAGTTGCCTTGCACGATGGAGAACTGATATGGCGGCACGCCGGAAAAGGCTTGCACCTGATAGCCGTAGGCGACGCCTCGTCTGCCCTCTGGTAGGGCTCCGCCGGTCATCTCCGGCGGATTCTGCCCCTGCGTCGCCGAGCCGGTCACGGTGATCGTACGGAAGGATTCCACCTGCGGCGGTTGGACGGGACGCACGGCAAAGCCGTAGGTTCCCGCGGCGGCGGCGGGCTCGCCCGTAATCGTACCGTTGGAATTGAGTTGAAGCCCTGGCGGCAACGTCCCACTCGCAAGTTCCACGGGGAAAGGAATTTGCAGTCCACTGCGCAGCACGCGGGCGTTGTAGGGAAGGCCGATTTGCGCCGACGGCAGCGCGGAGGGCTCCCAAGGAGGATCCACCATGATCAGGTACTCCGAGGTCGCCGAGCGGCCCGCGGCGTCCGTCACCCTGACGAAGAAACGGTTGAAATTGACAGTTGTGGGTACTCCGCTGAAAGTTCCGCCGCTTGAAAGAGTAACGCCGGGCGGAAGGCCGATCAAGCCGTCCACAACTTGAAATGTATAGGGCGGCGTGCCGGCCATGGCTTCGATCCGGGAGGAGAAGGGAATTCCCGCATAGGCCCGGTCATTCGACAATGGCGAGAGCAGCGGCGCCGATTGGAACGCATATGCGTCGTTCGAAAGGACCGAGAATACGAAAATTAGAAGATGCCAGCTTCGAGATATTTGGCGCATAAGTGAATTCCCTGGAAAGGGCATCCTAACATGGAGCCCTGAAAATCTCCTTGTCGGACGAGCCCAACTTGCAATAGGCTGATGGGGTGTCGATTGCACGATTTCTACTCCTCGCCGGTATTGGCCTCGCGGCCTGGGCTCAAGCGCCCATCCCGCTTATCGAATCCCCTGGCGTCTTCACGGATGATCGGGATATTCCAGCCCTGACTCCATACCTGGCCGCGCCGGAGCGGGCCACAGGGGCGGGCGTGATTGTCTGCCCAGGAGGAGGCTACCAAAACCTCGCCATGGACCACGAGGGCGTTCAGATCGCGCGCTGGCTGAACGGGCTAGGAGTGCACGCTTTCGTGCTGAAGTACCGCCTCGGACCGCGTCACAAGCATCCGGCCATGCTGGACGACGTGAGCGCGGCATTTCGCCTCGCGCGGAGTAGGGCGGCCGAATGGAAACTCGACGGCAAGCGCCTGGGCGTCTGGGGTTTTTCGGCGGGAGGTCATCTAGCGGCTATGATCTCGACTCACTTCACTCCCGAGACGCGGCCGGATTTTTCGATTCTTGCCTATCCCGTCATCAACTGCACCGAAGAGTGGCGGCATAAGGGGAGTTGCCGCAATCTCTTGGGTGGCGACAATCCAGATCCCGAACTCGCGAAGTACTTGAGCAATGAGACGCAAGTAACCAAAAATACGCCACCTACGTTTCTCTTTCACACGACCGACGACCAGTCCGTGCCGGTCGAAAACGCCCTCGCCTACTACGCCGCCTTGCGCAAGAATGGGGTCGAGGCCGAGATGCACATCTTTGAACACGGACGGCATGGGGTCGGGCTGGCGGGTGACAACTGGATCTTAAGCACCTGGTCCGATTTACTCGCTAAATGGCTGGTACGCCACGGGATCGCTCGCTAGCATGAATGCCAATCGTTGGCGATATGCAGCTGCTGCCATCTTTTTGCAGGTGCTGCTCGGGATTCTGTACTCCTGGAGCGTGTTCCGGGGGCCGCTAGAGACGCTTCATGGATGGACCAAAGCACAATCCGTTCTGCCTTACCGTTATTCTTTAATTGTTTTTGCCATCGGCATGATAATAGGTGGCTTCTGGCAGGACCGAAAGGGTCCGCGCATCGTCGCCTCCGTCGGCGCCTTGCTGTTGAGCGTGGGGTGCTTGGTGGCAGGAATCTTCGGAGCGAAACTGGAGGGTCTCGTCGTTGGCTATGGCATGATCGCGGGACTGGGAGTGGGCTTCGCGTATGTCACTCCAATCTCGATGTGCGTGAAATGGTTTCCGGATAAACGGGGCATGATCGTTGGGTTGGCGGTAATGGGCTTCGGGCTGGGGCCTCTGGTTTTCGGACCGCTCCTGGAAGGACTGATCGGGAAGGACCCAGCCGCATTCCCGACGACGATTCCGAATACTTTCTATACTTTGGCCGTGATTTTCTTAGTCGGCGCTGTAGGCGCCGCGCAGCTCTTTGCCGTGCCTCCGCAGGGCTGGAAGCCGGAGGGATGGTCACCCAAAAGCGGTTCTGGGGGCGACCTGCAGATCGCTCCCGCCGAGGCCGTTCGTGGCGTTTCGTTTTACCTGCTTTGGCTACTCTATTTCGTCGGCACCGCCGTCGGTTTGACGGTGATTGGCGAGGCCTCGCCCTTGCTGCGCGAAGCCGCAAAGAATGGCGCCTGGGCGAGCGCCGGCGCCGGTCTCGGGCTCATGAGCGTCTTCAACGGCCTCGGGCGCCTGGGCTGGGGGAGCGTCTCGGACCGATTCGGACGGGGCCCAGCTCTCTACGGCATGGCCGGATTGAGCGCACTCGCCTGTTTCGCCATTCTGCGTTCGGCGGATACATTTACGGAGTCCCTGATTGGGCTCTCTCTGGCCGCTTTTTGCTACGGGGGATATTTAGCTTTAATGCCAGCATTGACAGCCGATTTTTACGGCGCAAAGCACATGGGCGCGAACTATGGCTTCGTTTTTACAGCCTGGGGGCTTTGTGGATTCTTAGTTCCCGGATACTTCGCGGGCAGGTTGGACGGGTACCGGGTGGCAGGGCAAATCAGCCAAGGCTACGCCGATATTTTTGGACTGCTGGCGTTGGTGGCCGCCAGCGCCGCGACGCTGAGTTGGGCCACTCTTGCTTCGCGTCGTGGCGCGCGCTAACGGATGTTCACGCGGATGACGTTGGACTCGAGGGAGAAGTTTAGAACTAGCTTGATGTCCACCAAGCCTCGCCCGGCAAGATTGCGGTTGAGGCGTACGTTCACTTGGTCGAGCCCAATGAACTCGCCCTGCGGCCCGGCGTACTGAACAGTCTGACCCTGTCCGCCCACCGTTACGCCGCGCGAAGGCGTTGAGCCCAACCCGCGAATCCCGGTGCCGTACAACAAGAGAAACACTTGATCCGTGGCGGGCCCGAGATCGATGGGCCTGGCAACCACTTGCCCGGCGGCATTCACCTCCACAACGGGCTCGACAGTCTGCGTACCGTCTCCCGAGATCCGCAAGAGATTGGCGGCGGCGAGGCCATCGGCGGTAGCCGCGAAGAGGCCCGGCGCGAATTCGACGATCTCAACGCTCGCGTTGGCGAGTGCGCCGGAGGCGGTCTTGACGCTGATCGTGGCTGGCCCAGTAGCGGTTTCGGCCGGGATCAAAGCGTTCACTTGATTAGGCGAAACGAAAAACAGTTGCGCCTTGCGGTCGGTGCCGAGCACGTCGCGAATCGTGGCACTGACTCCTCCCAACTCTTCGGGAGGAATGGCTTGCGAGTTCACCACCAAGCCGCTCGCGAGGTTTGCGCCGAACAGCGAGAAAATGGAACCCGCCGCCAAGCGTCCGCCAAGGAAGCTCGCCGCCGATACGGCGCTGGCGGCGCCCGCGCGGGGAGAGGCATTGCGGAGCACAAAGAGATTACGTTCCGGTTCAATCTGGCCATCGACGCCGACCAGATCGGGACGGCCATCGCCGTCCAGATCGCTGACGACAACCGAGCGGAGACTAACGATGGTGGAGATCTCCTTTTCCGGCGCGAAATTGCCGCCACCCAGCCCCAGGTAGTAGCCCAGATAGGTTTCGCCACAACAATGCGGTACTACGATATCCAGCACGGAGTCGCCATTTAGATCCGCCAGCGCCGGAAGCGCGGGGCCGAAGAGCGTCGGCAACAGGCGCGGCGCGGCGAAGGCTCCCGAGCCATTGTTGATCAATATCGCTATGCGGTCGCTGAATTGCCCTTCGCGAGTTTGCACAACTAAATCGGGGCGGCTATCCCCGTTCAAGTCGCCGACCGCTATCTCTTCTGGATTGCGTCCCACGGGATACGAAACCGGGGAGCCAAAAGCGCCGCCCACGCCGGTGAGATAAATCGCGACGCCGCCAGGTGAGTTGGTGGAGGCGGCGAAAGGATCAAGGCCATTCAACGCAACGATCAAGTCGGCGCGTCCGTCGCCGTTTAGGTCGCGCAGAGAGGTATTGACCGGTTTGACTCCTGGTGTTAACGTCGCACCGCGGGTAAAAGTTCCGTTGCCGCTATTGGTGAAGACGATGACGTTTCCCGCCGCCGATGGCGACGTGCCCCCATTGTTCGCCACCGCTAGATCCGGCCGGCCATCGCCATTGAAATCGCCGGCGCTGACGTTGACGAAGTCCATTCCCGTCTCGATACGGTTGACTGCGGGGAAGCGGCCCGATCCGTTGTTGAGCGCCGCAAAGAGACCTTGTCGGGAATCGGCGAAAACGAGGTCCGGCCGGTTGTCGCCGTTGATATCAACGGCCTGGACGGAGCCGATTCCGTCTCCTTGGCCCGTCAGCAAGCTGGACGACTCGAGCGAGGCGAAGTTCCCGCCAGCGCGACCAGCGTAGAGATGAAATACGCCCCTGCCAGTCAGATAGGCGATGTCGGCAATGCCGTCGCCATTGAAATCGGCGGTGAGCGCGCTGGCCGAGCCCGAGCCGGGAACGCGCAGCAGGGGCGCGGAGTCGAGGGTGCCGTCGCCGCGGCCGAAATGAACCGTCATCCGGAAGGTTCGTTGAAAGGCCAGGGCATTCGCCTCACCGACCGCCTGCACGACATCCAGACGGCCGTCGGCGTCGAAGTCCGTCAGACGCAGGCCTTCGCCCGTATAGCTGCCGGCGTAGCGGTTTTGGGTGGGAAAGCCAAGCGCGCCGTTGCCTAGTAGCACGGCCACGAAGCCGGCTCCGCTTAGGCCAGTGGCGGCCAGATCGAGATTGCCGTCGCCATTCAAGTCGCCGGCGCTCATCTCGCGCACGCGCAAGCCGAGCGGAACGTTGACGGGAGTTCGCAGAGTGCCATCGCCGTTCCCGGCATAAACGTTCAGAGAGCGTTCACTATCGGAACATACGATGTCGTTGTTACCGTCGCGATTGAAGTCTCCGGCAACCGGCGAAGCGCAGGTCGTTGGCTGCGTCGCTGTATTCGCGATAAAGGAACCGTTGCCTTGGTTGATTAGGATGTGCAAGCGGTAAGTGAGCGGACTATTGAGCTGTGTCGAGACGACGAGATCGGGCCGGTCGTCTTTGTTGAGATCGATCGCCGTCGCGCCAAGAAAACTCCCGCCCAGCGTGTTGATGATGGGCGCGCCGAACGCGCCGTCGGGCGCGCCTTGCAAGTAGGCGACGGTAGAGGCGCCAAAATTCGCCCCGCTCGAGAACACTACGGCGTCGCGGAGTTGATCGTTATTGAAATCGCCGGTGAGAAGCGCCGATGGGTTGGGCCCGATCTCGATATTGACCTGGTTGCGCGGCGAAAGATCGGGGTTCGCGTAGCCAACCACAAGGCCCGTGCGGAAGAAGCGGGTATCGGTTGCGAGAAGCGCGATCTGGCGGCCACCGGCCCCGAGCGCCGCGAAGGTCACGACGCTAGCGGTATCGCCAAAGCGGCTATTCAAGACCGCCGGGATCGAGGCGTTGCCCTGGCTTCGTTGTGGGAAGCCAAAGCAGGAATAAAAAGCGCGCTGGATGTCGGGCGTACGGCCCAATAAGCGGTAGGGCGTTTGCCCGGTGTACCGGTAGGCGGTAAAACCGCCGTTCTCTTGGCGGCCCAGGCCAGTCACTGAGGAGTTGGATCCGGTATCTCCCAAGGTGACGCTAGCCGCGCCCTGGAAAAGGACGGGTGGACAGGCGTCCTGGGCGGTGAGGAACGCGGGGAAAACGATAAGCAGCAAGAACACCGCGAGTTTCATGCGCTCATCGTAACAGTTCCACACGCGTGGCTTGGACATGGACCGCGACGGCCCAGGCGGCGTCGAAGCCGGAAAGGGAGAGCTTGCGCCAAGCGGCTTTGGGCAGCCAGGCAAGGATGAGCGTAGCGGAGTCCGAAGCGGGAAGCCGGGCGAGCTGGCTTGCGGGGATGGTGTAGCTAGCTTTCGTCGCTGGCTGGCGGCAGACAAGCCAGTGCGAGCTCCGGTCCGGCTGCGAAACAGCGATCGCGATCCACATTTCACCATCAGTTGCGTGGGTCCAGTTGAGTTCATGAGAAGCCTTGCGGGATAAGCGGCGCGGTTCATCTCTTTTGGTCCACTCGAAGAGGCGCGGAGGCGGTAGCGAAAAAGGTTGGCCCGCGACGCGAACGAAGACTGGGGCCTCGGAGAAGAAGGCAGGGAGTTGTTGGGCGCTTGCGCCATGCCCGCCGCCTATGGTGGCGTTGTACACTCCCGGTGTGCCGCTTACGGGCAGCACTGTGCGCGAAATCTTTCCGTTGTCGATCCGCGGTGGATCGCTCAAACGAATTCCCTGCCCCGGCAAAGCATCGGCGAGCAGCGGCAACGCGCCCGCGATATAACCGCGCACTTCGCCGGGCAGCGAGTGTCCTACCCGGCAAGCGCCTAAAGCGGGCTCCCGCCATATGGGAATTTCGCTAGGCGTATGGGTGAAAAGGAAAGTCGCCTGATCCACGCGCGAGAGACCCGGAGAGTCGACGTCACGCAGATCCGCGCGCACTAGAAGCAATCTCGCTTCATTGGACTCGGGCCGCGGCGCCGGCACGACGCTGGCGAGGAGAGCGAGCCAAAGCATGAATACGATAGTACAAAGCATGGGGTCGAAGGCGAAATTGGACTTCTTGTTCGCGAGAATCATTAGGGTTTGCGCGCGTTTGCCGCGCGTCCTGAGCCGCTGTGTGCTCTGGCTATTCATCGAGGCCTTCGATCTTTGCGTCCCCCGTTTCCGGCGGCTGGCGCAGCGCAATATGGTGGCGGCGGGCGTGGAGCGGCCGCGTTCGGTTTGGCGCCGCTTGAAGCTCGCCTGGTTACGGAGCCTTCACCGCCTCGTACATATGCGAAGCCGCACGGACATCGCCGGCGGGTGGGCGCTACGCGGTCTCCAGAACGTGGCCGGTCCGGACGATTCCGCGAGGCGCCGTCATCCGATTCTTTTTGCGTTCCTGCATTTAGGGCCATGGGAAGAGGGACTCCAAGTATTGGGAGAGCATTGTGAAGGCGCGCTTGGCCTGGTGCAGCGCCTTCCCCTCCTCGAGTTCGAAAGAGAGGTGCAATGGCGGCGCGATCACTCGGGTCTGCGCTTTCTCGATTGCCAGAGTGGAGGCCGGGCGTTGGTGAGACACCTAAGCGCGGGTGGCTTGGGCTTTGTCGCCGCCGACCTCTACCCGAGCAGTGGAGGTTTCGTCATGGAATGGTTGGGCCAGCCTACTTGGGTAGACGATAAAGCGGCACGCCTCGCCCAACAAACTGGATCGACGCTCCTTCCCATCTGGTGCGAAGAGGGCGTCGCGCACATTGAGCGCCCTATCGACACAAGCGATCCGATTGAGGCCACGCGCGAGTTAATGAGGTTGGCCGAGGCGCGCATCCGGCAACATCCGCACCTTTGGATCTGGATGCACCGCCGTTGGCGGGAGAAGGCGATTTGAAGATTTCAAATCTCGCCTGGCGAATGCTCTGGGGCGAATGCGCACGAACTCAGTTGACGGTAGCCGTAATGGCGGTTTCGGCGGCAATCCTGCTGGCCGTGGAGATCGGCGCCGCTGAGTTCGAGCGCAGTTTTCGCGACGAGCAAGGACAGTGGCTGGGCGCCGATCTCGTGTTGCTTACCCGCGACCCGGTCGAAGAACTTGCGGATACGCCGGTCATTCTTGAAACCGTCACGAGTGTGCAAAGCCGCGCGCTCCATGTGAAGGTGAGCGATAAGGCGCGCCATGGCGCGTGGCTCGGCGAGGACACCGCGCGGGCGCTCGGCGTGCGGCTTGGAGATCAATTTACGTTTGGATCGGCGCGCCTGCGCTACATGGCGACGATCGGGCACGAGCCGGACCGCTTCATCGGACTGCCGAGCGCGTTGCCCCGCATCGTCGTGAGCCACGCGGATTGGGAGGCGGCCGCGCTCGGCGCGAAGTCCGCGCCGCCCCTTTACCGCTATCTCTTCTTCCAGCCCGCACCCGGCAAGAAAGAAGAGTTGCTCCAGAACTTTCCTGGAGCGCTCGTCTTCGGTAAAGAAGACCGTCACGACGACGCGGAGGCGACAGTGGCGCAGGGATTACTTTTCGCGCGAATGGGAGCGGGCTTCGCCTTCTTGTTAGGCTGTTGCGGGGTGTACGCGCTGTGGCGTCTGGGAGAGCACGAGGAGCGGCTGCAGCAAGCGCGCCTGCAACTCTTCGGGGCGCGGCGCGGCTGGTTGATGCGGCTGGCGGCTTGGCGAATGTTCTGGTGCTGCGCGCTGAGCATCCCGGCCGCAATACCGCTCGCCTACTGTGTAGTCGCTTTGGCGCGCGCACGGATCGCGTACTTTCTGCCGTATGACATTTCGTGGCCGCCCTGGCCGGGACGGGCGGCCACGGCTTGCGCCATGGCGGCGCTCGTCTATCTCGGATTGGGTGCGTTCGGGAGCGCCCGCGGCAGGTCCGGACGTCCAGGGCCACTTTTGCGCGGCGAGATGCGGAGTCCGGAGCGGGCGCACGGATGGGTAATGTTAACGACGCTTGCGCTTTGCGTTTCAGGTAGCGGCCTCGGCATCGCCTATTGGGAGTTGCTTCCCGCGCTGGCAAGCTCGGTGCTGCCCGCGACGGATGGGCTGATCGTGTTGGGCGGTGGGCCGCCGGGCGACGAGGAGATCGCCACAGTATGGGGCCATCTTCATGTAGACGGACAGGCGCGGGCGATGGCTTTGGCGGTTTGTAGCGAAGAGAGAAATGGGCTAGCGATAGAAGAGCGTTTCGCCCGCCGGCTTGGCGTGAGCTTGGGCGCAGATCTTGTGGTGGGCGTTGGCCGGGAACGGCGCACGTTGCGCGTAGAAAGCGTCGCGCCACGGCCGGGAATGTTGAAGTTTCTGTCGCAGATCGAAATCCCATGCTCGTTGGCGCGCGCGTCGCGGCCCTTTCGAATCGCGTGGCACTCTGGAAACGCCGAGTCCCTTCGTGCGGGCTTGCCCGCCGCTAGTGTCTCCCTTAGCGCGGCGGAGTGGCGCGACCGCGTGGCGGATCTAGCGGCGCGCGCGATCTTTCTTCCGCAACTCTGCGTCGCTTACGGGAGCGGCGTTTCGCTGCTGCTGGCGGCTATTGCCTGGCGGCGTCTGCTTTGGGAACGGCGAGGGGAACTGGCGCTATGGCGAGTTTGCGGAGCGAGCCGTTGCGAGGTCGAAAAGCGGCTTTTCCGCGCCTTCCGTGGCGGCATCGCCGTCTCGCTGCTTGGCGGCGCGGTGCTGGCGTGGTTTCTGGCAGGCGCCTTATCGCGTTTCGTTTTGGGCACGGCCATGTGGCCCGCATGGTGGTGGATTCCACTGTGCGCCGCCGTCTGGGCTCCAATGGTTTGGGCGGTGTGGACGGGGATCTTGGCGCGAATCTTGCGAGAAAGGCCGCTGGCAATACTGCGGGCTAGATAGACCAGCGCCAGAGATTCGCGCCGACGGTGAAGCCGGCGCCGACGCTTACGAATAGCACGAGGTCTCCCTTACGCAACTTGCCTTGCTCCACGGCGTCGCGCGTGGCGAGCGGTATTGTACCGGCGGTGGTGTTGCCGAAGCGGTCGATGTTGATGATATAGCGATCCTCGCCCAGCCCCAAGCGTTCCGCGGTCGCGCGAATGATCCGCATGTTCGCTTGGTGCGGGATCAAAAGTTTCACTTCCTCGGGTTTGACATTGGCTTTCTCCAGCACGGCCAACGAAGCTTCTTCCATCTTGCGGACCGCGTACTTGAAGACCGTCTGTCCTTCTTGCTTCACGTAGTGTTGCCGTTGCGCAACTGTTTCGGCGCTGGAAGGTAAGCGGCTGCCGCCCGCGGGCATCTGCAGCGCGGGGCCGCCGGATCCGTCGATCTCATTGTGGTGCGCGAGAAAGCCTTCGTTGGGATCATCCGTCGCTTCGAGCAGGAAGGCGCCCGCGCCGTCGCCGAAGAGAACGCAAGTGGCGCGGTCCTGGTAATCGATGATGCGGGACATCGAGTCCGCGCCGATGACAAGCACCTTTTTGTGCATGCCGCCGCGAATGAGGTTCGCGCCGGTAGTAAGGCCGTAAATAAACGCCGAGCAGGCGGCGCTGATATCGAAACCCCAAGCTCCGGCGGCGCCCAACTTTTCTTGCACCAGGCAGGCGGTGGAGGGAAAGAACATATCGGGCGTAACGGTGGCCACCAGAATCGCATCGAGACCGGTGGAAGGGATGCCGCGCGCCGCGAGGCATTCTTTCGCCGCCTCAAAGGCCAAGTCCGAGGTCGCTTGATCCTTAGCCGCGATGTGACGCTGGCGAATGCCGGTGCGGGTGAGGATCCATTCGTCCGTGGTGTCGACTAATTTTTCGAGGTCTTTGTTGGTGAGCAGGCCGGGGGGCACATAACAGCCCAGGGCCGTGATTTTTGCGTTGGGCAAGGTGTCTGTCTCTTGTATGGTAGCCTGATCGACAAAGCGGCGCTGGCGGAAGCGCCCTTGCATATGACGTTACAGAGCGCATTGTTTTTTGAGAGCGTGGAGCAGATTTACGCGCGCGTTTTCCGGGTGCTGCGCCCATCTCTGCCCGAGCCCGCCATCGACTTTCGTTTCCAGAAGTTCACGAGCGCCACCTCGCGTATTCGCTTCAGCGAAGGCGTCCTTCGCGTGCGGGTGAGCGATCTCTTAGAATCGGCTCCATCTCCGGTGCAGGAGTCGCTGGCTTATATTCTGCTCTCAAAGTTATTCCGGCAGCGGGTGCCGGCCAAGATGCTCAACCACTACCGGATGTACTTGCGACGGCCGGAAATGCAGGAGACGATTCATGCGACGCGCCGGGAGCGCGGCGCAAAGCGAGTGGATCACGCCGAAGGTTCGTATTTCGATTTGGAGCGAGTCTTCGCCGAAACGAACGATAAGTTCTTTGGCGGGACGATTCCAAAGCCGCAACTCGGTTGGAGCCGGACGCCGAGCCGCAGCATTCTCGGGCACTACGATTCCGCTCACCACGCCATCGTGTTGTCGAAACTTTTGGACCGCCCCAACGTTCCAGCTTGGGTAGTGGAGTACGTCATGTTCCACGAGATTTTGCATATCAAGCATCCCACCGAGGTATGCGCCGGAGTAACCGGGCGCCGGCTGGTGCATTCCCGAGCGTTTCGCGCCGAGGAGAAGACCTATCCGCGATTCGCCGAGGTAAAGGAGGCTTTGCGGAAGCTGTGAAGCCTAAGGCGATCACCCGACGGAGCTGCGTGGTCGGGCTGCTGGCCGGGAGCGGATCTTTGGCGGCGCCCGCTCACTTCGATTGGCGGGGGCTGGCGCATACGTTGGATAAGTACGTTCACGAGGATGGCCGAGTGCATTTTGGCGCGCTCAAGGCCGACCTTAAGCCATTGCGGGCTACGATTGACGCTCTGGCCGAGTTCGATGCGGAAAAACTGCCTTCTCGCGAGGCGAAGCTCGCGCATTGGATCAACGCATACAACGCTCTTGTCCTTCACAGCACCGCGAGCGACTATCCAGATCAGAAAGGCCGCTTGGCGAACCCGCTAAAGCGGGCCGCCTACTTCTACCGCCGGAAGTATTCACTTGGCGGCGCCGAGCGGACGCTCGCAAGCGTTGAAGATAAGTCGCTGCGTTCTTTCAAGGACCCTCGTGTACACTTCGCGCTGTTCTCCGCTAACCGCAGTTGTGCCACCCTTTCGCGCAAGGTCTACGAGCCGAAGACTCTCAATGAAGAACTGGAAATGGCGACGAGCAACTTCTTAGCTCAGTCTCGCAACGTCAGCCTGGACAAAGTCCGGCGCGTCGCCAAGGTAAGCGAAATCTTCAAATGGTTCCGTAAGGATTTCGGCGGTAATGAGGAAGCGGTGCTTCGTTTTCTCGCCAAGAGGTTACCCGGACAGGCGATCAATGCGACGAGTTGGAAGCTGGAGTACTTTGACTGGGATTGGTCGATCAACGACGTTTCTTAAGCCGTCGCCGCGACCGCCGTCCGGCGCGGTTCGAGCGCCCGTTCTAACTGCTGGACACCATCGAGGAGCGTGGACACTTCGATCGAACCGATGCCAAATTGAAAGGCCAAGAGGCGCAACTCTAGCAACAACATGCGAATACCAAATTGGGCCTTTAACTTGTTGAGACGAAGAACGAGATCGGCGTCGTCCGCGCTTCCCGCCAGTACCATGTAGCGGAGCTTGAATTCCAACCTGCGGAAATCCACCTTTAGGTCGCGAAGATACATCCGGAACGCCTGAATCCGCCTGGCCCGGAACTGCTTCCAATGCGAGGGCTGCACGCGCTCAAGCCGCCGGGCTTGCTCGAGTTCCTCTGGGTCTAGCATAGACCTCATTGGCCGGTAATATGCCTCTAGCGATATCTTGTCGCTGCCGATTTCCCGCCGGAGTTCAGTGGCTCCAGCCGGGTTGTTAGCGTCCCAACCGGACAAGTCCCTACTGCTGCTTCGAATCGAGCAGAAGAGGAATGCGGACAGAAAAGTCACTAAGGCGAAGGCGGCGAGGAAGAGGATAGCAAAAGTACTCATAGAAGTACCAACGAACCCAGAGTACTGTATTTCGCGCAGAATTGCAAAATAATTCTCCGATTATCGGCTAAGGTGTCTAACGGAGTATGCGCGGGCCGGATTTCGCTACCGTTTCGTTCAGGTCTTCCAGTCTAGCCAGATACTCTTCCGCAGATTTGCGATCCAGGACGCCCTTCGGAGTGGCCAAGGGAGCATCGGCCCCATCCCTTTCCATGCGAATGGCCCAGAGGACTAAGAGAATCACGCTCCCGAGCATGCCAAGGTACGAGCCAATTTCGCGAGCCTTCAAGAAGTCCACGTTGAGCAGCACGAGCAGCCGGGAGAATCCCATGGTGAAAAAGATCCCCCCGAGCAAAAAGCAATGCCGGAGTTTGACCGGACTCATCGGTACCGGCATAAGGGCCACAAAGGCCAGGAAAACGATGATGAACAATGCAAAGCACGTCGTGGAGGCCTGTTGGTAACTGAGCCCCGCCCGGAGAAACACGGAGGGAACCTTGCTAGCGGAAACCAAATACAAGTACCAACCCAAGCCAAAGACCGCCAACGCGAGCCAGACGATACGAAGAAGACGTTTTGACGCGGTTTCAATCGCGGGAAAACGATGAAGGGTGAGCCGCAGAACTTCCGAAATCGCCAACGTGTAGAAGACTGGGGCGAGATAGCCCCATGTCACGTAGACTTCGCTATAGCGATTCATGTTCCGTGAAAAATTCCAGTGGTAGAAAAGCACCGCCGAGGCAACCGCGCCGCAGCCAAGGTAGAGGCAGAAGTAACGATACTCGCCAATCAAACCCTTGCGAAACGCCATGAGAATCGCGAACAGAACGGCAATCTGGTTGACGAGCCAGACCGCGGTTTCAAATGCTGATGCTTTGAGCATGTAGACGAGTTGAGGCTTGGTGATACACCTCGTGTTTCAGTCTACCCGGATTCGCAGGGGCCTTACGAAGTCTAGCGGTGGTCCGGGCAGGGATAGCACATCGGAATCGGGTCGTCGAAACGGACCGAGACGGGCGTAGCCAGCGCGGCGACGGCGAGGAGGATGAGGAGAGAGGCTTTCTTGAACATGTTGTTGGGGTCCTTTATTTGGGGTTTGGATCTGAGGGTTAGCGGGCGGAATCGACCGGATCCGGGCAGGGGTAGCACATCGGAATCGGGTCGTCGAAGCGGACCGAGACGGGCGTAGCCAGTGCGGCAACGGCGAGCAGGACGAGAAGAGAAGCTTTTTTGAACATGTCGGTGGGTTCCTTTTTGGGTGCGGTCTAGCGGTTAACGGGTTGAATCCGGGCAGGGGTAGCACATCGGAATTGGGTCATCGAAGCGGACCGAGACGGGCGTAGCCAGTGCGGCAACGGCGAGCAGGACGAGAAGAGAAGCTTTTTTGAACATGTCGGTGGGTTCCTTTTTGGGTGCGGTCTAGCGGTTAACGGGTTGAATCCGGGCAGGGGTAGCACATCGGAATCGGGTCGTCGAAACGGACGGAGACAGGCGTGGCCAGTGCGGCAACGGCCAGGAGGACGAGAAGAGAGGCTTTCTTGAACATTTCGTTGGGTTCCTTTTTTTGGGGATTGGGTCTAGGGGTTAGCGGGCGGAATCGACCGGATCCGGGCAGGGGTAGCACATCGGAATCGGATCATCGAAGCGGACGGAGACCGGCGTGGCCAGTGCGGCAACGGCGAGGACGATGAAGAGAGAAGCTTTTTTGAACATGTCGGTGGGTTCCTTTTTTTGGGGGATTGGGTCTAGGGGTTAGCGGGCGGAATCGACCGGATCTGGGCAGGGGTAGCACATCGGAATCGGGTCGTCGAAGCGGACCGAAAGAGGAGAGGCGAAAACGGCCGCAGCCAGGATGGCGAGGAGTGAGAATTTCTTAAGCACTGAGTTGTGTTTCCTTTTCTGGTAGTTGAGCCACGGGGAATAAACCCTAGTAGCTACAGGACGTATAGTCCTTATGTGCTGAGAGTAGAATAGGAGGAAACGCTTAGGGAACTTTGCTGAAAGCTTTTCTGAAATCGGAACAGAGGTACTACGGGTAATACCTAGGAGTCGCGGAGAGGTATAGTTAGGATAGGCGGGAGCGAACGGTGCCTAGAGACGAAAGAATTGGCCTAGCGGAGGAAGATTTGTGGCGGCGCACGCTGCAACAGATTCCCTCACAACTGGGTAAGCTTGCGTATCTGGCACGGCTCAGAAACACGGAAACAGACCGCTATGAACACTACGGGCTGAGCGCCGTGTTTGGCGCTGAGGCCGCCGAAGCGGCCATGCGGGCGTCACATCTCGAGCTTCTAGAGCAGTGGCTGGCGTATCCCTTGCAGAGACAGCGCAGCGATCTGCAAGATTACTTGGAGACCCTACCTCAACCCTTTCACAAGAGCGTGAGTTCGTGGTTGCGGACCGCGCCTTATGCTCAATTCTTGCCCCCCCAACGAAGCCAGGCGCAACAAGAATTGTTCTTGACGAACGTGCTGCTCTTGCTGCGCAGTTTCAGCCGCGAGCCAGGGGAGACGTCGTCCGGTCCAAAAGCATCGCCACGCCCTTAACCTCGCCGAGGATGTCGATCTCTTGGGGATACAGGAACACCTTTGGAGGCAGGTTGCTACTGTGATGTGGCAAGACAATGAGCCGGTCGCGGTCAAGGGATGCCCAACCAACCATGAACGCGTCGCGGTGTTCAAAAAAGTATATGGGCCGCTCCCACTCGGATTTCCAGCCGCCGTTTTGGATTTTTTGCACGTCTCCTAGCAGCAGGAGCGAGCCCGGCCGCAGCAGCGGGTACATCGACCAATCCTCGGTGCCGACGAACGCAATGCGGCGGCGCTCGACACTGTCGTCCTGGAAGACGTCCAGTGGCAACGGTCCCCATTTATTGATCATCCGGCTGAGATAACAGGTTTTTGACAGATCCACGCCGGGGTCCAAGGATAGCGGCGCACGGACGCTCTTGGCGTTACGAGGATCGAAACCGACGGGATGCGTGTGCGGGTGAGGAAACATGCGGCTATCGGCGGACTGCTCGCTCAAGCGTACGCCGTACCAGGAAAGCAATTCGGCGAAATCCAACCGGTATATTGTGGATAGAGTGTAGGCGCGATAGATGGAAGGCAAGAGGCCTTTGTTCTCGATGTCGCTTAACCGGCTTAGTCCGATGACGAATTCTTCATTTCCGTATCTGTCGGCGATAATCTGGCTGGCTTCTTCCACGTCGCGAAAGCGCAACCCAAGGCGTTCCCGCACGCGCCGCAGACGTTGGCCGGCTTCCTCGGTGGAAAGGAAAAGCTTGGCTGGAGATAGTCCGTCCGGCATGGAAGTCCTATTCAGGATACTGCACAGGAACGGCGGGCGTAAATGGGTGCAGGACGGTGGGTTAGCTAGACGTCCGGGCGGGAGACTTGTTCTGTTTTCAGAACAAAACCGCCGTTCATAATCGATTGCGGCCTTGGAGACGAATGAAACAGCGCATCATCATCGGAATCAGCGGGGCATCTGGGTCAATTTATGGCCTGCGATTGCTGGAGAAGCTCCGGAAGCAGGAAAGCGCGGAAATCCATCTCGTTCTATCGCGTAGCGGGGAAAAAACCTTATACCTGGAGACGGGCTTGCTCGCGGCGGATGTCCGCAAGCTGGCCGACGTCTCCTATGCCCACGAGGACATTGGGGCTAGGATCGCGAGCGGCTCTTTCCCGGTAAGCGCGATGGTGGTAGCGCCCTGCTCGATCCATTCGATGTCGGCAATCGCGACTGGGCTCTCCTCAAACTTGCTGGTACGAGCCGCCGATGTGACGATTAAAGAAAGGCGCAAGCTGATCTTGATGGTTCGCGAGACTCCTTTTCACCTCGGCCATCTGCGTTCAATGACGAGTTTGGCGGAGATGGGCGCCATCGTCGCGCCGCCAATTCCGGCTTTTTATACCAAGCCGGGGTCGGTTCTTGATATCGTGGATCATTCGGTGGATCGCGTACTCGATTTGCTCGGACTGCCGGATGCGGGCGCGCAGCGCTGGGATACACCCGAAAAAGCATGAAAGCAGCAAAAAACTACGTCAGAGCAGGATTCCAGGGCGAGCGAGGGGCCTTTAGCGAGATCGCGGTGCGGCAGTTGCTGGCCAGTGAGAGCGATCCGGTACCCTTCGAGCGTTTTGAGCAGGTCTTTGGGGCGCTCGTGGAAAAGAAGATCGAAGCCGCGGTGATCCCGATGGAGAACACGCTGCATGGCAGCGTGATCGAGAACTTCGATCATCTTCTCCAATTCGACGTGGAAGTAATCGGTGAGACCAGTGTGCGCATCGTGCACAACTTGATCGCGCTGCCGGGGGTAGCCTTCAAGGACATCAACGAGGTGTTTTCGCATCCCGTCGCACTCAATCAATGCCTGCGCTTCTTTCAACAGAACCCGCAACTGGAGAAGAAAACCTTCTACGACACGGCAGGCAGCGTGAAGATGCTAGCCGAAAGTAAGCGCCGCGATGCGGCGGCCATCGCCTCCAACTTGGCGGCGGATATCTATGGCGCGCGAATCCTTAAGCGAGGCATCGAGGACAACAGCGCCAACTACACGCGCTTCTTCTTGCTCCAACGAAGAGGCGGCAGCGTCAAGGGCAAGATGCCTTTATCCAAGAAGGTTTCGATCGCGTTTTCGACGAAGAACGAATCCGGGAGCCTGTTCCGGAATCTCGCCGCCTTGGCGCTACGCGACATTAGCTTGACGAAGATCGAGAGCCGTCCGCTGAAGGGCAAACCGTGGGAATACATGTTCTACGTGGATTTCGCCGGCCAGTTAAAAGACGAGAAGGTGCAAAACGCGATTCGGCACTTGCAAGAGAGCGCCGATTTCGTCAAGGTGCTCGGCGCCTACTGATTCTTTACATAACTTAACAAGTGCCCGGTAACAGGGGGAGCGCCGTTGGCGTTCTCTTTATTAATGGTCATATTCCGAGTTGTAGGGCTGTTGGTGTGGGGACTGGCAGGCACGCTCGGGCGCGCCCAACAGATACAGGTGAAACCTGTCACGGCGCATGAATTGCCGCCCGTCATCGACGGCAACACGGCTGCGTATTGGCGGGATGGCGTTCTTACGATTTTTCATTCCGACGGCAATCCCACCATCAGCCGCGGCACGGGCCAATTCGATCTCTCCCCCGCAATACCCGTCGACTTCAAGAGCGATCAACATCGGCCCGTTTGGTTCGAAGCGGTTTGGCAAGATAACGACGGCACTCTTTTTCTTTGGTACCACCACGAGCCGAAGACGTGCGAGAACGGATTGGTCTCACCGAAGATTGGCGCAGCGGTCTCGCGCGACGGCGGCCTCACGATTGAGGATCTCGGCATTATCCTTGAGGCGGGCGATGCGCCAAACTGCGGCGCGCAGAATGGCTTTTTCTCGTCCGGCCATGGGGACATGTCGGCGGTCTTCGACGAGGCTAGTGGATACTTCTACTTCTTCTTCACCAATTACGGCGGCCCCTTGGCGACGCAGGGCGTGGTGACGGCGCGGATGGCTTTGGGCGATCGTCATGAGCCGGTGGGCAAGGTGCATAAGTTCTACAACGGCACTTGGCTGGAACCTGGGCTCGGCGGACTAACGACGCCGGTCTTCGCGGCAAAGACGAGTTGGGCCGAGAAAGAGGCGGATAGCTATTGGGGGCCGTCGGTGCATTGGAACACGCACTTGCAGCAATGGGTGATGTTGCTCAATCATGCCTGCTGCTATACCGGTTGGCCGCAACGCGCGATACGGATCAGCTTCAACACGGATTTGGCCGCGGCGGGACTGTGGAAACAGGCAGTTACGTTGCTGGATGGGGACCAATTGCCCGACCGGCCCGCGTTCTATCCGCAAATTCTTGGGCTTGAGGAAGGCGGCACGGACACGCGAGGCGGGCGCGTTTCGCGCCTCTATGTTCAGGGCGTGAGCCGCTGGGAATTGATTCTCGATCCGGAGGGCCCACGGACGGAAGAGATTCTGGATGACTCGCTGGGTCCAGCCTCGCACCCAAAGCCGGGCGCGAAACGCTAGCCGTTCGCTTATTCCGCCAGATTACCCAATTGAATTAGAGCTTCCGGCAGTTTTTCAATCCTGTCGATCAAGAGATCGGCGCCAGCGGCGAGCAGGCGCCGGCGAGCTTCCATTGCCCCGTACGCGCTCGTCTCGTTGCTCGACTCCACCACACCCGCCGCCCAGACGCCGCCGTTCCGCGCCTCGTGCATGTCGCTGGGGGTGTCGCCGACCTTAACGACGGCGCGCGGTGGATAAACGTCCAGGGCGCGCATGTTTTCGAAGATCATCCAGGGCGCTGGGCGGCCGGCCTTCGTCTCGTCTGGGGTGACGGTGAAGTCCGGCGCATAACCTTCACGCGCGGCGCGGCGGATGACGGGGGCGAGCATGGCGCGGGTGTAGCCGGTGGTGGAGCCGATCTTGAGACCTTGGGCGCGAAGTGAATCGACGACTTCGGGAACGCCTTGGATGACCGCGCTGGACGCTTCGACGATTTCGAGTTGGAGCGGGATGAACTCCGCGAAGAGTTCGTCGAGGAGGTCTTTATCGCCGTGAACTTGCTTCCAACGTCCGGCGACTTGAGGGAGGCTTAAGATCTCGCGGAGTTGATCGCGTTTGAGCAGTCCCATGGCGTGGCGGGCTTCATTCGCTTCGAGCGGCACGCCGCGGCGGAGGAAGAGTTCCTGGATGGCGAGGACGGGGGCCTGGCATCCATAGTCGACGACGGTACCCGCCCAATCGAAAATGACGGCTTTGAGCCTTGGCATTTAAATTTCCTTCACAACTTTTTCGGCGAGGCCGAAAGAAAGAGTCATCCCGGCGCCACCGAGGCCATTGACGATCTTGACGCCGGGTTCGGCGCTGGCGATCCAGTAGGGGGCGTCGAAACGCTTGGCGTAGACACCGTTCCAGCGTTGGGCGATCTGCGGATTTGGGAAGGTAGCGAAGCGCAGAAGGTAATCGAGGATGAGCGCGTCGATTTCTTCCTTGTTGAAGATGTCAATTTCGAGGCCGTATTCGTGGGAATCGCCGAGGGTGATCGCGCCGTCGGGCATTTGGCTTGCCATGACGTGAATGCCCCAGCGGTCGTATTCCGGCATGCTTTCGGCGAAACGTCGCGCCAGCGCGGGTAGGCTTGGGCATTGGGCGAAGCTCTGGTAGAAGCGCATCGTCAAACCCGCCGCAAGCGCCGGACCGAGACGCCAGCCGTTGGGTTGCGGGGTGGTGCGCAGCATTTGGAGTTTGACGCGGGTGAGTTCGCTTTTCGCGAATAGCTCCGGGTAGAGACTTTCGAAATCGGCGCCGTTGGCGACGATCACGATATCTGCCTTGAGCGTGCGGCAATCGCGGACGGCGTGAGCGAAGTGGAACTGAACGCCGAAGCGCTCTTCGAGGAAGTCCGGCAGCAGGCGGATGACAAGGCGCGGGTCGATGATACGTTCATGCTTGCTATGGAGCGCGCCGCGCAGGCCTTGTTGCTTTGCGGCGGGACTAAGTGTCGCGACTGCGGCGGGATTAATCCACTCGCCGCGCGTGGGTTCGGCGCTGACGAACTCTTGAGCGACGGCTTCTTCGTCGGCTTCATAAGCTAGGTGGAGGGAGCCGCAGGGGTCTGAGCAGAGTTGCGAGGCTTCGAGCACTTCGCGCCAAATTTCGGCGCTGCGCATGGCGAGTTCCGCGCGTTCTCCCTTGGGTTGGCCGATGGGCCAGAGCATGCCGAAATTCCGGATCGAGGCGCCTTGGGCGCGCGGGCTGCGTTCATAGACGCGGACGCGATCGCCGCGCTTGGCGAAATGGTAAGCGTGCGCAAGGCCGATGATGCCGGCTCCGACGATGGCGACTTCCTGCATTCTTCAAGTTTCCTTTACGTTTCTTCTACCGGGAAGCGATAACTGTGACGGACCTCGAGCGCGAGGATCAGCCCACCCGCTAGCGCCGCGAGGCTGAGCGCGGCGAAGAGCACCGGCCAACCGTATTTGACGCTCAACAAGGAGACCAACAACGGCGAGACGATCTGGCCCATCGAGCCGAGACCGTTGACGAGGCCGCCGGCGCTCGCCGTCTTCTCCGCACGCACAGCGTCTTGCACACCCGCGCCCGCCATCAACGTATCGGGTCCGAAAGTGAAAGCGCCTAAAAGCGCGATACCGGCGAGATTCGCCGCGGGGCCAAGGCGGCTGAAGTAAGGATAGAAAACGCAGAGACCGGCGAGCACGAACATCATGGAGGTGGCCACGGCAAAGCGCTTGCCAGCGCCGCCATTCTGACTCGCGTAGCCCGCGGCAAGTACGCCGCCGAAGCCGACAAGTTCGAAGATGGCGGAGGTGTAGCCGGCATCAATCGCGCCATAGCCGAGTTCCTCGGTCATGTAAAGTGGCAACCAGAAAAGAAAAGCGTAGCGGAGGAGTTTGACTTGGAAGTACATCGCGGCGATGGAGCGCAGCCGGCGGTTAGACCAAAGTTCGCGGTCGAAGCCCGGCCAGCAGATTTGCGTTCGCGCGGTGGAGGATTTGTCGCGCGAGAAGGCGGCAAAGACGATTGCGACGAAGACCAGAACCGCGGCGGGAACCAACGCAGCGTAGCGCCAGCCGAATTGGGCGCAGAAGGCGGCGAAGGCCGAACCGGCCAAGCCGCCAAGAACCATGTGAGTGCCCCACCAAGCGAGGATGACGCTACGCTTCGTTTCGGGGAACCATTCGCGGGCCATGCGCAGTATGCCTGGCCAGCCGCTGGCTTGCGCGGCGCCGTTCAGTCCTTGGACCCAGACGAGTCCCGTGGCCGTGCTTGTGATCGCCGAGCAACCAGCGGAAATCAACGCGCCGAGGCTGACGACTTTGCGAGCGCCCCAGCGGTCGGCCACCGGGCCAATGGCGATTTGCCCTAGGGCGTAGGCGAGGCTGTAGCAGAAAAGGATTGTGGCCAGTTGCGGGCTGCTGAAACCTTCCTCCGACTTCAGGAAAGGCATGATGACGCTGAAGTTCTTCCGGCAAAGGTAGAGGCCGAAATAGGCGATCCACGTTAAGGCGAAAGCCCGGATGAACATGGACCTTCAGGGTACGCCGCTTGGGTTTCAATTCCGTGACGCCGCTACGACGGCGCAGCCCAAACCCGTTCCACCAGGGGCTCGTATTGCGGCCAATCCGGCGGAGTGGCTTGGGGGTCTTTGGCGAGCTCGTCCCATTGGCGGAGGCGGATCATTTCGCGGAACAACGGATCGCTCGCGAAGGCGTCGGCTTCATCCGGCGACATCGGGCCACCTTGAAGTGCTAGGGTTTGCTTACTGGCTTCCGACAAGCGGTTGCGATATTCGGGGTTGACGGCGACTTGGTAGCGCTTGGCGTCGACGTGGCCGCGGACGAGCCGGATCAGACGCGGTGAGAAACCGCGCTCGCACAGCCAGCGTTCCGCGACCTCGTCGTGATCGATGACGCCGATTTCGTCATGACGGTCTCCTTCGAGCAGATGGCCGATGTCGTGCAGCAGGGCGGCGACGATGGTCTCCTCATCCGCGCCCGAGCGCGCGGCCCAATCGGCGGCTTGGAGTGCGTGGGCCAGTTGAGTAACGGGTTCGCCGAAATAGGCGTCCTGGCCGCGGGCTTCGAATAGAGCCGTGATCTCTTCCCAAGGCCTCATTGGTAGAGGCCCGCGAGATTCCACTTCGCGATGACATCTTTCGAGAGATCGCGGATCTTGTCCGAGCACGACGAGAAATACTCCTTGGCCTTGGCCTCGTCGAAGCGGACCATGCCTTGCTTAGGCTGATAGAGGATTATCGAACTCGGGAACGGGAACGCGGTCCAAGAGCCGGGGATGGCGCGGGGGCTGGCGAGATTCTCGTTGTAGAGTTCCTTGCGCACTAATTGCGGATGCGTGGCTTGCACCATGGCGGTTTCGTTCCAGCCCGCGTGGCCGCCATCTTCGCCGAAGACCTTGAGCGTCAGGTCACCGCAGTAGCTCCACCAATTCACGATCAACGTGCGGACCCGCATCTCGCGGCCGACTTCCTCGAGAACCTGCGTCAGAGCTTCGGTGTTGCCCCCGTGGCCGTTGACGACGATCAGATTCTTGAAGCCGTTCTTGGCGAGGCCACGCAGCAGGTCGCGCGTGAAAGCTTTGTAGGCTTCGGGCGAGATCGTGATGCCGCCCGCGAAGGCTTCAAGCGAACCGGTGATGCCGTAGTTGAGAACGGGTGCGACCAGAGCGTTGAGCTCCGGCGCGATTCGGCGCGCCACGGCGGTGGGAATCGTGTTGTCCGTGCCGTTGTGCGTGACGCCATGGGCCTCAACCGTTCCCGTGGGAACTAGGACGGTCTGGATGCGCTGTGGAACGAGTTGCTTGAACTCCATCCAGTTCAACTCATCGATCTCTCGCGTGCGCGGGGCTTGCGCCCAAGCGCTCAGGGCAACAACAAAGAGGACGGCGTATTTCAAGAATTAGCTCCCGCGGTGCGTCCCGACCTTGTCGAAGAAGCGGCGGATCATCATACGCGCCGTCGTGTCGATCAGTCTTTGACCCACCGCCGCCATGGTACCGCCGATTTGCACGTCGCCGGCGAAATCAATGAAGGTCTCGCCGGGTTTGGGCTCGCTGAAGCGAATCTGCCCGCCGCCATTCATGAAACCCAGCCGGCCCTTGCCTTCGACTTTCATGGTGTAGCCTTCGCCGGGGATGGGATTTTCGATGGCCACTTTTCCGGAGAAGTCGCCGCTCAAGGCGGCGAGGGCGACCTTCATCTTCATGGCGTAGACGCCTTCAGATTCTTGGACGAGTTCCTGGCAGCCGGGGATGCAATCGGCGAGGACCTTGGGGTCCATCATGAGCGCGTAGATTTCGGCGGGCGTGCCCGCGAGGGTGTGGTTGCCTTCGAAACGCATCTACCGCTTCGCCCGCTCCGTGGCCTTTGCAATTGCGCGCGTGCCCGCCACTCGCGCGAGGTGCGCGCGGTATTCGGCCGAAGCATGGATGTCCGAGCTGGCATCGATACCTTGTGTCAGGACTTCGCACGCCTTCTTCGGGTCCGCGCCGCTCAAAAGCGCTTCTTCGACGTTGCGGGCGCGGTAGCCCTTGCCGCTCAGCCCGGTGACGGCGACGCGGGCGAAATTGACCGCGCCGTTGGCCAGTCCGATGCGCGCGGCGACGCCGACCATCGGGAAGCCCGATGCCGGTTGGGCGTGCTTTCGATAGTGCGTGCCCACGCCGTCGTTTTCGACCGGGACAAGGATCGAGGTTACGAGTTCGCCCGGCTCCAGGAGCGTGGTGAAGGGATCGAGAACGAATTCTTCAAACGTCAATGTGCGTTGACCGCTAGGCCCCGTAACGCGGACTTGCGCTTCGAGAGCGAGCAAGGCGGCGGGGTAATCGGCGGCGGGGTCCGCGTGCGCGACGCTGCCACCGAGCGTTCCGGCGTTGCGGATCTGCACGTCGCCGATGGCGGCGGCGCTCGAGGCAAGCAAGGGACACTTGGAGCGGACAAGCGGCGCGGATTCGAGTTCGTAGTGCGTCACCATCGCACCGATTTCGAGCATGCCATCGGCTTCGCGAATGCTGTGAAGCTCCGCGATGCCACGCAGATCGACGAGCTTTTCGGGCGCGGCCATGCGTAGCTTCATCATGGGCACCAGGCTCATGCCACCCGCGAGGGCTTTCGCGCCGGGATCGGCCAGAAGCGCGAAGGCTTCGGGGAGCGTGGTGGGAGAGAAATATTCGAAGTCGTGCGTGATCATGCGACGGCGCCTTCCTGGTTGGGTTGTGCGGATTGAATCGCTCGCCAAACATTCTCAGATGTGAGCGGCATGTCGAGGTGACGAACGCCTAGGTGCGAGAGCGCATCCACGACGGAATTGACGATGGCCGGTGGCGCGCCGATCGCGCCGGCTTCGCCGACGCCTTTGACGCCGAGGGGATTCACGGGCGAGGGCGTTTCCGTGTGGTGGCTTTCGATCCAAGGGATGTTCGCGGCTTTGGGCATGGCGTAGTCCGTATACTCCCCACTCAAGATGTGGCCTTGCTCGTCGTAGACCATGCGTTCGTAAAGGGCTTGGCCAATTCCTTGGGCGATGCCGCCTTGTACTTGGCCCGCGACGATGAGTGGGTTGATGATCTTGCCGCAATCGTCGACGGCGATGTAGCGCAGGATCTTTACGTCGCCAGTATCGGCGTCTACTTCCGTCACGACGACATGCGCACCGAAGGGGAAAGTGAAGTTGGTTGGCTCCCAGAAGCTGGTCGCGACGAGACCGGGCTCGGTGCCGGCAGGCAGTTTCATGGCGCGGTAGGACGCGCCGGCAATCTGAGCAAGCGGAATCGATTTACCGCTCTGGCGATCGACGACGCCGCCGTTGGCATACTCGACTTCTTCGCTTTCGAGCAGCATCGCGCCGTACTTCAATATCTTCTTCTTCAGTTCTTCGATGGCCAAATACATGGCCGTGCCGCCGACGGCCGTGCCGCGAGAGCCAAAGGTACCGATGCCGTATTGCACGATGGCCGTATCACCGTGCACGATTGTGACGTCGTCGATGGATACGCCCAATTCATCGGCGGCGATTTGCGCGAAGGTTGTTTCTTCGCCTTGGCCGTGCGGACTGACGCCCGTGTGGACGGTGACTTGACCGCCGGGTTCGATGCGAACCGTGGCGGATTCCCAACCGCCTGCGGGCGTGTAGGGCGAGGGGCCGAAGGCGCAGATTTCCCCGTAGGTCGCCATGCCGATACCGAGGAGGCGGCCTTCAGCGCGGGCGCGCTTTTGTTCGGCGCGGAGTTCGTCATAGCCGGCGCGGCCGAGCGCATCTTGCAAGATGCGCGCGTAGTTGCCACTGTCGTATACGAGGCCGGTGCCGGTCGCGTAAGGGAATTCCTGCGGCTCGATGAAGTTCCTGTAGCGGATCTCCGCCGGGTCGAGACCAAGCTCGGCGGCAAGGCAATCGACGATGCGCTCTATGCCGTAGGTGGCTTCGGGGCGGCCCGCGCCGCGATAGGCGTCCGTCGGGAAGCAATTGGTGAAGGCCCCGACGACTTCCGCGCGGAAGACTTTGCACTTGTAGAGGCCGGGCAACATCAAGACGCTGAGTGTGGGTATCAGCGCGGTCAAGAGCTGTTGGTGCGAGCCGATGTCCTGAATGATCTTGAGCTTGATGCCGAGAATCGTGCCGTCGCGTTTCGCGGCGATCTCGTAGAAATCCACGTGGCCGCGGCCTTGCGAACAGGCCATGAAATGTTCGCGGCGGCTTTCGACCCACTTGACGGGCTTACCTAGCTTGCGCGAAAGGTGCCCGACTAAAAGCTCTTCGGCGTAAACATCGGCCTTGCATCCGAAGCCGCCGCCGACTTCAGGGGCGACAACGCGCACCTTGTGTTCGGCAATGCCCAGTACACCACCCGCGATCGAACGCAAGAGATGCGGGATTTGCGTGGAAGAGTAGAGCGTGAGCGAGCCTTCGGCTTGGTGGTAATCGCCGATGGCGCCGCGCGGTTCCATGGGGCTCGCGACCAGGCGCGGCTGTAGCATCTTTTGCTTAACGACGACTTCGGCGTCCGCGAAAGCTCGGTCCACTTCGCCGTTTTCTTGTTTGTAAACGAAAGAAACGTTGTCCGGCCATTCGGGATGGACGGCGGGCGCGCCGGGTTCCAAGGCTTTCTCGGGATCGGAGATGCCTTCGGTAGGCGTGTACTCGACTTGAACGTGATCGGCGGCGTCGCGGGCGAGGTACGGATCGGTGGCGACCACGACGGCTACGGGATGCCCCGCGTAGTAGACCCGGTCCTTGGCCAGTACGGGATGTTTCGGGATGCGCAGGCCGGGGAGGCTGACGCCGGTGGGAACGTCGCCGCAGCCTTCGAGGTCGGCGTTCGTGAAAACACCAACGACGCCGGGGCGCTCCAGCGCTTCGTTGGCATCGATGCTATCCAACCGCGCCGCGGCATAAGGGCTGCGCACTATCGCGGCATAGTGCATGTTTGGCAGTTTGATGTCGTCGAGATACTTGGAGGTGCCCGTGACCATACGGGGGTCTTCCTTGCGCTTTACGCGCTGGCCGACGTAAGTTCTGGTTTCGGTGATCGTGCCGGTCATTTGGCTACAACTCCCGCCGCGTTCTTCACGGCATTGACGATGTGTTGGTATCCCGTGCAACGGCAGAGATTGCCCTCGAGGGCATGGCGGATCTCTTCGTCCGTGGGATTCGGGTTGCGCTCAAGAAGTTGCTTTGAGGCCATAATCATGCCGGGCGTACAGAAGCCGCATTGGAGGCCATGCTCTTCCCAGAAGCCTTGCTGCACCGGATGCAGTTCCGAACCGGACGCGAGGCCCTCGATCGTGAGGACATCGCGGCCATCGCACTGGACCGCGAACATGGCGCAGCTCTTGACGGCGAGACCGTCGACGGCAACCGTGCAAGCGCCGCAGAGCGAAGTCTCACAACCGCAGTGCGGTCCGGTTAGGTGCAGATCCTCGCGAAGGAAATGAATGAGCAACTTGCGTGCTTCCACGTGGGCGGTCCGCTTCTCGCCGTTGACCCGCAAATGAATTTCTCGTTTCAAAAAGTACGCTCCTTTTTGCCGCAGCCGTCGCATCTTATCGCAGGGTTTCGATAGACTCAAGCCCAGAACGAAAAATGCCGCAAACAAAACCGAATTTACTCTTCTTGATCGCCGACGACCATGCCGGATATGTAATGGGTTGCGCGGGGAACAAGCTGGCGCGGACGCCGAATCTGGATCGCTTGGCGGGCGAAGGAACCCGCTTCGCCGCGCATCATTGCAATTCGCCGGTCTGCACGCCGTCGCGGCAATCGTTGTTGACCGGGCTTTATCCACACGCGGCGGGCGTGACCACTTTGCAGACGCCACTCGATGAAAAGAAAACGACGATCGCGGACCTGTTGACGGCGAGCGGCTACCGGACGGCGGTCTTTGGCAAGATGCATTTCAACGCGCCGGGCAAGGATGGGATGCACGGCTTTGGCACGGCCATGACGGAGGATCGCGTGAATCGCGGTTGGCAACAGGCCGTGGGCAAACCCGCGCGGCCTTGGCAACCTTTTCGCACGCCGTCGGAGATCTGGCTGAACGCCGACAAGCTGCCGCAGCCTTTTGGCTTCGATCAGATGCGCAGCACGTGGGCGACGGATCAGGCCAAGGCGTGGTTGACCGAGCACAACAAGCAGGCCGATCAGCCCTTCGCAATGTGGCTGAGCATTCAGGAACCGCATTCGCCTTTTTGGTTTCCGGAAGAAGATAAGGCGTTGTTTGATCCATCGCGATTCACCGTGCCGGAGGTAGGGCCGGAGGATGGATGGCAAGTTCCAAAGATCTTCAAGCACCTGAGCCCCGCGCAGAAGCAAGGAATCATCGCGGCCTATTACACGAGCGCGTATCATCTAGACAAGAATCTGGGCCGGATGCTCGACCATTTGCGGGCGCTCGATCGCGAGAAGGACACGCTCGTGGTTTACATGGCGGACCACGGCTACTCGCTCGGTCATCATGGAAGATTTGAAAAGCACTGCATGTACACGCCGGCGCTTCACGTTCCGCTGATCATGCGCTTTCCGGGCAAACTGGGTCGCGGTAAGGCCGTGAAACGGCGGACGGAGCATGTCGACGTTCCGAATACCCTGCTGCGCTTGCTCGGCGCGCAACGATTGGAGAAGACGCATGGGCGCGATCTCTTCGAGGGCGCGGCGCGGGAGGAAATCTTCAGCGAATATCTAGAGAACGAAGAGGCGGGCCTGCTTTGGGACCGCTGGAAGTTGGTTTACACCACGGGGCGGCGCCACCGGCAAGACGGCTACGAAACCGATAATCCGACGCCCGGCAAGATTGTGCGGCTCTTTGATCAGAAGAACGACCCCGGCGAGTTTCGCGACGTCTCAAAACAGTATCCGGCGCTGGTGCAGACTCTAACGAAGAAGCTTGAGGCGAAGTTTCTTGAGACGCATCCCGAGCCGGGCCTGAGCCTGGACGACTATTTAAGACCCCGAGACGCGCGCGCCTAAGCGTAGAGGAAGGGCGTGAATTCGCGCTCGCCGTGGACATCGGTGAGCCGCTGGTCGCGGCCTTGGTAGAAATACGTTAGCTTGGTGTGATCGACGCCGAGAATTCGGAGAATCGTGGCGTTGACGTCGTGCGCGTCCACGGGGTTTTCAGCGGGGCGCAAGCCGAATTCATCGGTCGAACCATACGTGCGGCCACCCTTGATGCCCGCGCCGGCCATCCACATGGAGAAGGCGTAAGGATGATGATCGCGGCCATTCTTGCCTTCCGCCAAAGGGGTGCGGCCGAACTCGCTGGACCAGACGACGAGCGTCGAATCGAGGAGGCCGCGGGACTTCAAATCGGTGAGCAGCGCGGCGATGGGGAGATCGCTTTTCTTCGCCATCTTGTGGTGGCTGCCCGTGAGGTCGTTGTGCGCGCCGTCCCAATCGTCGCCGAGGTGCGTGCCCGAATAAAGCTGGATGAAGCGGACGCCGCGTTCGACGAGGCGGCGGGCGAGCAGGCATTTACGGCCGAAGTCTTCCGTCGCGGGATCGTCGAGTCCATAGAGCTTCTTGGTGAGGGCCGATTCGCTGGAAATATCGACCGCCTCTGGCGCGGCGGCTTGCATGCGGTAGGCAAGTTCATAAGAAGCCAGGCGCGCTTCCAGAATGTCGTCGCCGGCGCGCGGGGCGAGGTGTTTGCGGTCAAGTTCGGTGATCAAGCCGAGAGTCTCCTTTTGGACTTCACTCGTGATGCCTTGGGGGTTACCGAGGTCGAGGATTGGGTATTCCCCGCCCCGGAAAACCGTGCCTTGATAGACGGCGGGGAGATAACCGCTGCCATAACCTTGGGGGCCGCACTTCATCGCGCCATCGCTCATCACAACAAAGGACGGCAGGTTCTTGTTCTCGCTGCCTAAGCCATACACGGTCCAAGCGCCCAAGGAGGGTTTGCCGGGGAATTGGCTGCCCGTCGAGCGCAAGTACATCGCGGGGGAATGATCGAAGGCGTCGCCGTAGCAGGAGCGCACGACCACCATGTCGTCCACATGCTTCGCCATGTTCGGGAACAAAGTCGATACTTGGATGCCGCTCTTGCCATGGCGCGGAAATTCCCAGGGGCTGCCACGCATGATCGCTTTCGTGAAGTCGATACGGGAGGTTTTGAGACCCTTGACGAAACTCTCCGGGATCGTCTGGCCACTGCGCTTCGTCAACTCAGGCTTGGGGTCCCAGGTGTCCACGTGGCTGACGCCGCCATGCATGAAGAGGAAGATTACGGCTTTTGCTTTTGCCGTGGCGCTCTCGATAGGCGCGCCGAGCAAGCTGTAAGCGGCCGCGGCGCCGAAGCCGCGACCGGATTTCGAAAGCAATTCGCGTCGTGTCATGGATTGATCCTTTTGCCTAGTCCACGTACAGAAATTCGTTGAGGTTTAAAACCGCGCGCGCGACCTCCGTCATTGCCGCTTCGCGGCTGCCGGCGCGCTGGGTTTGTTTGGCGAGGAACGACATTACACGGGCGAGTTCCGCGCCATCGGGATCGCGAAGCAAGACGCGACGGTAGATCGCGTTAATGGCAGCGGAATCATCGCCCGCACTCATCGCAAGGGACCCGAGTTGTTTCGCTTGGCCCATCGCGAACGCCCCATTGAGCAATGTGAGCGATTGCGGGGCGGTCGTCGAAGCCTCGCGGCGCGGGCAGGTGAGCATCGGTTCGGGAGCGTCGAAGACTTCCATCATCGGCATGCGGAATGTGCGCTTTTGGTAGAGATAGATCGAACGGCGCGTGAATTCCGAAGAATCGGAGGAGACAATCCACTGTTTGTCGGGCGAGCCGATCATGCCGAACAGCTCTTCCTTTTCGAGCGGCGGCACCACGGGCTTGCCGTACATCTTCAAACTCAATTGGCCACTGGCGGAGAGCAGCGAATCGCGCAATTCGTCGGCGGTCAGGCGGCGGCGCGAAAAGCGAGCGAGATAAATATTCTCGGGATCTTTGGCCTTCTCCTTTACACCCGGCTGCGAATCGCGACGGTAGGCTTCGCTCAGCATGATCATCCGGTGCATCTTTTTCAGGCTCCAGCCCTGCGCGACGAATTCCGTGGCAAGGTAATCGAGGAGTTCGGGATGCGAGGGCGCCGCGCCACGGCGTCCGTAATCGCTCGGCGTCGCGACCAAGCCGCGTCCAAAGTGATACTGCCAGATGCGATTTACCATGACCCGCGCAGTAAGGGGGTGCTTGGGATCCGTGAGCCATTGCGCCAGCGCATGACGGCGTCCCGTGGTGGGGAACATCGGAATCGGACCCGTGGCTTTCCGCTCGAAACTACGTTCGGGAATGTCGCCGCCACCTAGCGCGGAGAAGAATCCGGGCTGTACTTCGACGGGCGCTCCGGCGCCCTTGGCGGGAACGAAGGTTTTCGGCGAGAAGTCGCCCACGTCGCTTACGCCACAAGCAAAAGGCTTGGGTGCGTAGCCCTGGAACATTGAGACCAATCGCTTCTCGACCGAATGGAGCCGTTCGCGTTGCGAGGAGTCGAGGCATTCGCGAATCTCGTCATCCTTGACGCGGACCTTGCCGCCATGCTCGCTTGCAAGCTCGCGCTGCATCGGAGTCTTTTGGCTCTCGGGCAGGCGGATCGCTTCTTGGATCTCGGGGCTCAGCTTCGCCATCTTGGCTTCGTATAGCTTCTTGCGGCAAGGTTCTTGGACGGCGCGGATCTGCTCTCCGATCTCGCGGAGCAGAATTTCACGGCTGTTTTCCTCAACATCCCAACCGAGACTGCTCAGACGGTTTAGCGCGATCTTCTGTTTGACCGCGGGCGCGAAGACCGCTTGCAGGCGATAGTAGTCTTTTTGCGAAATGGGGTCGAACTTGTGATCGTGACATCGCGCGCAGCCGGCGGTGAGGCCGAGAAATACGGCCGCCGTCGTATCGGTGTAATCCGTTAAGGTCTCGACGCGATTGATGTCGGCTTGATCCGGAAACAAATCGCGATTGGGGCCGACGCAGAAGTATCCAGTGCCCGTCACGGCGGCGGGTTCTTCCGGCCAATACTCGTCGCCCGCAAGCTGCTCTTGGATGAATTTCGAGTAGGGCTTGTCTTCGTTCAAGCTTTGGATCACGTAGTCGCGATAGCGGTAGGCGTCGGCGACGTAGCTATCGAGTTCAAAGCCGGCGGTGTCGGAGTAGCGGACCAGGTCGAGCCAGTGCCTGGCCCATTTCTCTCCGTAACGCGGCGAGGTGAGCAGCTTGTCGATTAGCTTCTCGTATGAGGCCGGATCCTTGTCCGCGGCGAAGGCCGCGACTTCGTCACGGGTTGGCGGAAGACCCGTCAGATCGTAATAGGCGCGGCGGATCAAAGTTTCGCGGGGAGCAATGGAGGAGGGCTGCAAGCCCTTCTCACGGAGCTTGGCATTGATGAAGTAATCGATGGGTCCCGCTTGGGATTGCGCCGGAATGGCGGGACGAATGGGCGGGGAGAAGCTCCACCAGGAGACTTGAGGCGCGGGCTTCGCATCGGCGGACCATGGCGCGCCCGCGTGAAGCCAGCGTTCCAACAGCGCGATCTCTTCCGGCGGGAGAGGCTTGGTGGGCGGCATCGCGGCGATGCCCGGCTTGCGATGGACGGCTTGCAAAAGTAAAGATTTCTCCGTGGCGCTCAGGTCCACGGCAGGGCCTTTGTTGCCGCCTTTGAGAAGCGTCTCCCGGGTGGAAAGATCCAGTCCCGAAAGACGAACGGCGGCTGAATGACAGCCGCCGCAGTTTTTGTTCAAGATTTGTAGAGCGCCAGAAGTGTCGTCGGCCGCGAGCGCCGCCGCGGAAATAGACAGCGCGAACGCTAATCTTTGCAGCACCATAACCGCTTAGGATATCAGTTCCTCCAATCGAGATAGTAACGGTTGCGGCCGTTGTCCTGCATCTCTATGCGGCGGATATCGTTGTCGCGTTCCACCCGCATTTGGATCGTGCCGTCCAGATCGCCACCACGCACACGAGCGGTGATTTGGTTACCATTCACGCGCTCCACTTGGCCGCGCAGATTGAGAGGGCCTTGGTCGCTGGAGAAGTTTACTTCGACCTGACCATTGCGAGTAATGCGAACGTTGGGGTCGTAGAGGCGGCCCGAGGGGCCGTTAGAACTGCGGTAGGAGCCATTGCCACGGCCGCTGAAGTTGATTTCGCGGTTGGAATTTCCCCATCCGTTGCCATTTCCGTTACCCCAGCCGCCGCCACTATTGCCGTTGTTGCCCCAAGGGCTGCCATTGCCCCAACCACCTCCATTATTGCCGCCGCCAAAGCCGCCACCATTACCGAAACCGCCACCGTTGCCACCGTTACCGCCGGTCCAGGGTCCGGTACCGCCGCGCCAGAAAATATCGAAAGTGTAGCCTTCACTGCCGCCCTTCGAATCCTCGATGCGGACGACCGCCGGGCCGTTGCCAGGAGAGCGAAGAAGATCCTGACGCCCACGCCCATCGATCCCCTTGAAGCGGAAATCGTATGCGTTGCGGGGCATCTCCTGGTTGCACTGGAAGCGGCGGAAGCGGGAAGGCGCGCCCTGCAAGGTGCGAATTTGCGCGTTCGGGCCGAAGATCTCAATCTCCGCGATACCGTCTACTTCGACTTCGATGGTGCACTTCCCGTCGCCACCGCCGCCGCGAATCTCGGCGCTACGCCGGTCCGTGACTTCGCTGCGCTGCGCCAAGAGCGCGCCCGCGCTCAGTAATGCGACCAATGTCCCTTTGCTCATGAAGATCCTCCTTACTCTGATCCAGTGGACGGCTTTGTAAAGCCAAATGTTTCCTAGAACTTTACGCTATAACATTTGCCGGAGCTTCGCCTTCACCTCGGGCCATTCGGAATCGACTACAGAATAAAAAACGGTGTCGCGCTGGTAGCCGTCCGGATAGATGAAGTCCTTCCGGAAAACACCTTCGCGCTTGGCGCCAATGCGCTCAATGGCGCATTGGCTGCGGATGTTACGCGAGTCCGTGCGGAGTTGCACCCGCAGACACTGGAGACGCTCGAAGGCATGGCTCAGCATGAGGAACTTCGCGTGCGTGTTGAGCTTCGTGCGGCGGAAGGGCCGGCCAATCCACGTGCCGCCAATTTCCAGGGAACGGTTCGCGGCATCCATTGTCATGAATCGAGTCGCCCCCGCGATAGTCCCACTGGGCATCTCAACCGTGACGAATGGGAAATCGAGACCCTTGGCGCGCGATTCCAATGCGGAGCGAACCCAAGCCTTCATCTTCTCTTCGCTATCCACCAGCCCGGCGCGCATATAGGCCCAGATCTCGGGCTCCTGCGCCATCGCCCAAAGTCCAGGAATATCCTCCACTTCCAGTGGACGCAGCATCACGGCTTCGTCTTGCAAAACGGTATCCCGCGCAACCATGACCTCATTTTAGGACTGGCGGGCCCGGTGAATTTCAGATTCGTTAAAATGTCAGAATATGAAACGCAGCTTCTGGGGCTTAGTCGCCCTTCTGTCTCTCTTCGCTACGCTTTCGTCCCTGGCATTCGCGCAAGGTACGACATCCCGCTTGATTGGAACGGTGTCGGATTCCTCCGGCGCGCCCGTAGTGGGCGTGAATGTCCGCCTGACCAACGAGGGCACCAACCAAAGCTTCACCATCACAACGGGCGATAACGGCGCTTATTTCTTCGAATCGGTCTTCATTGGCACATACACGGTGCAGGTGGAAGCGCCTGGCTTCAAGAAGTTCACCGCCAAGGGAAACATCGTCAACATCGGCCAACCCACCACCGTGAACATTCAACTTGAGGTCGGCGCCGTTACCGAGAGCATTGAAGTCTCCGGCGCCTACGAGCAAGTGCAGACCTCCACGTCGGGCAACATCGGCAACGTCTTTAGCGAAACCGTGATTAAGGACCTGCCGATCGTCGGCAGCCGCGGCCGCAACCCCCTTGACCTGGTGCTTCGCCAACCGGGCGTTGTCAGCGGCGCCAACACCGGCGGTGGCATTCACGTCAATGGCGCGCGCGACCGCGCTTGGAATTACACGATCGACGGCATTGACGCCAACGAGACATCGGCGGGCGGATCGAGCTTCGCGCCGATTCGCACGAACCCCGATTCGCTCGCCGAATTCAAGGTTCTCACCTCGAACGCCACGGCCGAATTCGGCCGCAACTCCGGTGCGCAGGTTTCCATGGTGACGAAGTCAGGCACCAACGAACTGCACGGCCAAGGCTTCTGGTTCTACCGTACGCCGCGCTTTAACGCCTCTGAATGGCAAGCCAATGTGCAGGGCCAAGGCAAGCCGCAGTTCGTGCAGAACATCTACGGCGGCTCCGTGGGCGGACCCATCAAGAAGAACAAGCTCTTCTACTTCGCCAACTTGCAACGGCTGACGGCCCGCGATTCAGCCATCGTCAACCGCACGGTCTACACCGACACCGCGAAGCAAGGCATCTTCCGTTATGTGCGCGGGGGGCGCAATCTGCCCTTCGGCGTTGCGAACGCGTCCATCGATCAGAGCGGCAACCCGGTGGCGGGCCTAAACATCGGGACCTACAACATCCTGACGCAAGACCCCGACCGTTTGGGCGCCGACCCGCGTACCCGGGCGCTCATTCAAGATCTGCCCTCTCCGAACAACTTCTTCGGCGGCGACGGTTTGAATACCGCTTTCTACACATTCACCGCGCTCGGCTTTGAAAGACAGTACGATTCGACGATCAAGCTCGACTACATCATTAATGACAAGAACACCGTTTACGCCCGCGCGATGTTCGGTCAACAAAACACGCTTTGCGACCGCGGCAACGGTGGCGCACCTTTCTTCCCCGGCGGCGTTTGTCCCGTAAACACCTTCCGCGATCCCGTCAATCTCGCTTTCAACTGGCGCACGAATCCCACGTCGCGCATCACTAACGAATTCGTCTTTGGGCGCAACTACTTTGGTTTCGATTTCCAGATTCCAACGGCGGACCTAAATGCGATTAACCTCACCGGCGCGCCCGTCACGATTCAGCAAGAGTTGAGCTTCGGCAACGCCCGCAAACTGAACACCTGGCAGTTCGTCGACAATTTCAGCTACTTCGCCGGCGCGCACAGCTTCAAAGGCGGCATCAACTTCCGCCTCGCCTCGCACAACGACGTTCGCGGATCGGTGGGCGGCTCCAATATCACCACGCAGGCGAATTTCAGCCGTACCGTGAACACCGTCGACGCCACGCGCTTCGGCCTCCCCGCCGACATCAACGGGCAATTCGACCGCGTAAACCTTGAATCCAGCATCAACTACATGCTCGGCCGGGTCGGCACGGTTTCGCGCGGCTTCGTCAACGCAGGCAGCCAATTCGCTGCGCAGCCCTATGACTTCAAGGCCCTCTTCAACGAATACGACTTCTTCTTCCAAGACACTTGGAAGGTCTCCAAACGACTCACCATCGATATGGGCGTGCGATTGGAATGGAAGATGGTTCCGACTTCGGACCCGAGCGGACGCATTCTTCGCCCCGATCAACCGCTGGCCCTCGGCGCCGCGCCCACCAGTAATGCCGCGTGGCGCCAAGGCGATCTTTTCCGCAGCGATAAGAACAACTGGGGCCCGTCGATCGGCTTCGCTTACGATCCTTTCGGCGAAGGCAAAACCGTCATTCGCTCCAATTACCGCATCGCCTATGACCGTCTCAACACCTTCTCGCTCAGCAGCAGCGTTTTCCAAAATCTGCCGGGCCAAGCCCAAGGTTCCACCAACGAGACCTTTGGCCAAGCCGGCGGCCGCCTACGGAATTTGACGCCCTCCCTCGTCACGCCTCGTGGCGTGCCCTCGGATTTCCAGACGCCTCCCGCATATTCGGCCAACAGCATTACCGTGGTCGACCCGAACATGGAGATGCCGCAGACTCACATGTGGAGCTTCGGCGTCCAACATCAGGTCGCGCGCAACACCGTGATCGACGTGAACTACATCGGCCGCCGCGCCCACAACCTCTTCGGCGCCTACAACTGGAATCAAGTAGACATCACGCGCAATGGATTCTTGAACGCCTACAACACCGTCGTCGCCGGCGGCCAAAGTCCACTTATCAACCAACTTTTGGGCCCGGACCCTCGCCGCGGCGCCAACCAAACCGGCAGCGACTTAATGCGCTCGGCCTACGGCGCCGACATCCGCGGCAACTCCGTCGCCTTCATAGCGCAAGACATCTCGCGCCGTCTTGTTGGTGGCGTGCCCTTGGCCCAGGCGTCGGGGCTGGGAGCGAATTTCTTCATTCCAAACACGCAGTTCGCCAGCGGCGTGAACGTCATCGATTCGAACGACTTCTCCACGTACCACGGCCTCCAAATGCAAATCGAACGCCGCATGACGCAAGGCCTCACCGCGCAGTTCAGCTACACGTGGTCGAAGAGCCTCGACACGCGGAGCTTCGATCCCGCCTTCACCGTCGTTGGGGGTGGGGTTAACCAGTTCGCGTCGTCCACTCCCTTCGACATCAATGATCGCCGGGGTAATTATGCGCCCAGCGATTTCGACCGCCGCCATGCCGTCCAGGCCTATTGGCTTTACGAAGTTCCCTTCTCCAAGAACGCCGCAAAGCCGCTGCGCTTGGCCCTCGCCGACTGGCAAGTCACGGGTTCGCTCACGCTGACTTCGGGCCGGCCCTTCACCGTCTACAGCGGTTTCAATCAGTTCTCGAACGTGATTAGCGCCACGGCCGATTGCACAAATTGCAGCAGCTTCGGCAAGGCCGAAGACCGACCAGACGGTATCAAATGGTACTTCAATCCCTCGGAAGTCGCCGCTTTCACCAATCCGGCAGCCGGTTCCAACGGTTCCTCGGGGCGCAACCGCTTCTATGGCGATGGATTCTTCAACATGGACACCGCTATTCTGAAGCGCATTCCGATCACCGAGCGTTATCGCATGGAGATTCGCGCCGACGCCATCAACGTGACCAACACGCCGAGCTTTGGCTTCCCCACGACGAATCTCAGCGCCACCACCTTCGGACGCATCTTCAATACTCTCGCCAGCAGTTCCCGCAAGATCCAGCTGGGCGCGAAGTTCTATTTTTAGAAAGAGCTTCAACAACCGAAACACTGCGAGGGGCGCGTCAAGCGCCTCTCGTTCCGTTTAGACGGGATACTTCCAGGGCGCGCGATAGGGGCGTCGCAGCAAGCGGTTCGCTTCCGGTTGCCCAGGACATTTCTCGCCATCCCAATTCACCGCTTGGCCGAGTTTCCAGCTCACCATTCCCAGTAGGACGGCCGCCGTGGCGCGGTGTCCAATCTCGATGTCGCGGACGGGTTGCCGCTTGGCGCGAATTGATTGCATAAAATCCGCCCAGAGCTCCTTGATGTTCTGGCCGTCCGGATCGTTCAATTGCGGGTCGACGTGAATCACCTGCTGGCTCTTCTTCGCCGGATACCAAGTCCAGCCATCGCGCCAACCCATGTGAAAGATGCCTTCGGTTCCATAGAAGTAGGCCCCGATCAGGTGCTTCTCGGCCTCGTTGCCCGCGTAATGGCGTTGCTCCCAAGTCGCATGGAAGGATTCAAATTCAAAAGTGACCACCTGCGTATCCGGCGCGGTGGTCGAGTCCTCGCGCACGAAGCGTCCAGCCGTGGAGAACACACGCTTCGGATGTTTCTCCTCGGTCCACCAAAGAAGTTGATCCATCCAGTGGACGCCCCAATCGCCCAGCGTGCCGTTCGCGTAGTCTAGGAATTGCCGGAAGCCGCGCGGATGTATCGCCTTGTTGTACGCTCGTTGAGGCGCGGGTCCCAACCAGAGATCCCAATCGAGGCCCGGCGGAGGATCGCTATCGGGCGACTTCTGCCCCGCCCCGCCCGCGGCGTGCGCGAAGAGCCGCACCATGCCGATCTTGCCCACCTTGCCGCTCTTCAAAAATTCCATGCCGCTAATCGGATGCGGACTTACGCGGCGGTGCAAGCCAACCTGAATCAACCGATCCGCTTCACGCGCCGCCTTCACCATCGCCTTGCCTTCGTCGACCGTATGGGAGATTGGCTTCTCGACATAGACATGCGCGCCGGCCTTCACCGCGTCGATCGTGGGGAGAGCATGCCAGTGATCGGGCGTGGCGACGATGCAAATGTCCGGACGCTCCTTTTGGAGCATCTCTCGATAGTCCTTGTACTTGCGCGGCGTGGCGTTTTCCCACTTCGCTAGTTCCGCGGCGGACTTTTCGATTTGGCTTTCATCTGGATCCGCGAAAGCCACGCAGGTACACTCGCCGGAGGCAATCGCTTCGCGCAGAATGTTGCCGCCCCACCATCCCGCGCCGATCAACGCCGTCTTGTACTTCCGGCCAGGGGACTGTCCCAAAAGCGGCGTAGCCGCCGCGACCTGCACAAAGTCTCTACGCTTCATGCCGACTAAACTATCACTTGGCGAAGTAGTAGACCGCGAGAAAAATCCCGATCGCGATCACGACGTTTCGCACCACCGCCGAGGAAACCCGCAGCGCGACTTTCGCGCCCAAGTACCCTCCGATCGCGCAGAAGAATGCCATCGGCAATGCGTACTTCCAAACGACTTTGCCTTCCGCGATGAAGAGCGCCGCGGCGGCAATGTTGATTGCCCCCGCCAGCAGCGTTTTTAGCGAGTTCATCTCGTGAACGTCGCGCAGGCCCATGTAGGCCAGGGCGCAAAGCATCATGATCCCCATCCCGGCGCCGAAGTAGCCGCCATAGATACCGACGCCGAACTGCACGAAGGACATCAAGAGGAGCCGCCGTTGCGACATCGTTCCCGCCTCCCGTGCCGCCTGTTTCGTGTAGCGCGCCACCACGGGTTGTAGAGCGAATAGAAACGCCGCGGCTAAGATCAACCATGGCACAAGCGCAGCGAAGATGCGTTCATCGGTGCTGGTGACGAGCCACGTACCCAAGATGCCGCCCAGAACGCTCGGCCCCAACAACCACAAGAGCAATCTCGGCGGATGGCCCGCGTCCTGACGGTATGCCCAAGCGCTTGCCAAGGTGCCGGGGAAAACGGCGATCGTGCTGGTGGCATTCGCCATCACGGGACTAAGCACCGCCATTAAGGAAGGAAAGGTGAGAAGCGTGCCACCGCCGGCGATGGAGTTAATGATTCCGGCGAAGAATGCGCTCACGCACATTCCAGCCAGCAGCCAAAGTTCGGAAGACAATCTTCAGCTTACTTAATCCGCCCGCAGCGTATTCGCGGGATCGATCGCCGCCGCACGGCGCGCGGGCCAGAGGCCGGAAACCAAGGCGGTGATTAAGAACAAGAGCGACATGGAGATAAAGGTAGCCGGGTCATAAGGACTCGTCGAATAGAGCAGCGTCGAGATACTTCGCGCCAACGCCAACGATCCGAGAGTACCGGCTGCGATACCCACCAGAACCAACGTCAACGCCTGACGCTCAATCATGAACAGGACATCCACCGGACGCGCTCCGACGGCCATGCGAATTCCGATCTCGCGCGTGCGCTGCGCCACGGTGTAAGTCATCACTCCGCTCAAACCAATCACGGCAAGCAAGAAGGCGACGCCCGCGAAAACCGCCATCAGAAAAAGCGTGAAGCGCTCCTTGGCGAGCGAGGTGTTCACGTTCTCCTGCATGGTGAGAATGTTCCAGACCGGTTGCGCATTGTCGACTTGCAAGACGGCGCGGCGCATGGCCTGCGCCATCTCTTCCGGCTCGCCCTTGGTCCGGCCGATTACGCTGATGCTGGGCGCGACGCCCGGGATAATCCCCGGACGTTGAAAATAGCAGCCGTAGACTTGCACGCGCGTCGGTTTATCCAGCGACTGCGTTTTCACGTTGGCGACGACGCCGACGATCTCCCGCCAAGCGGGCGGGTCGCTAAAGCCAATCTCCAGGCGCTTCCCGACCGGGCTCCCGCCCGGAAAATGGACGCGGACGAATTCTTCGTTCACCAAAACAACTTGCGGCGAGTTGGCATGATCGCCGTCTTGAAAAGCCCGCCCTTGGCGCAAGGGAATCCGCATCGTGTCGAAGTAGCTGGGCGACACGGTGAAGTAGTCCGCGAGCGGCGCGGTGGCAACGGTGACTGGCGGCTTGCCGTCGATGCGCATGATGAAGCGCGGATTACCCTGCAGCGGCAGATCCGTGGAGATGCCGGCGTTTTCGAGGCCAGGCAGCGATTTCAACTTGGCCACCACGTCCCGCCCTAACTGGATCTGCTTCTCCACCTGATCCGCGTACTTGACGGGCAGTGGCGTCACGCGCATCGTAATCAGGTGCGATGGCTCGAAACCCAAATCCACTTTCGTCAACGTGTAGAGGCTGCGAATCAACAACCCCGCGCCCGTCATCAGCACCATGGCCGCGGCCACTTGCGCCACCACCAAGCCATTGCGAAACATCGTCTTGCCACTCGATCCTTTCGCTTTTTCCTTGAGCGACGTATGCAGATCGATCTTCGAAAGCCGCAGAGCGGGGACTAGACCGAATAGCACCGCGGTCAGCACCACTGCCGCCAACGCGAATAGCAGCACGCGTGCATCCATCGCAACGTGATCCACGCGCGGCAGATTCTTCGGAGCGTAAACGCGAAACGCTGCGAAAGCCGCGTACGCCAACCCGATGCCCAGCGCACCGCCGAGAGCGGCCAACACGAAGCTTTCCGTCAGCAACTGGCCGATCAAGTTCGCGCGGCTAGCCCCTAGGCTCGCCCGCACGGCTAGCTCCTGTTGCCGCGCCGCGCCCCGGGCCAGCAAGAGGTTCGCTACGTTCGCGCAAGCGATCGCCAGCACAAAACCGACAGCGCCAAGCAACGCGTAGAGCGCGGGCCGCACGGGCCCAGTGAAATCGTCGAGCAAAGGTGTCACCATGCTCTGCTTCGTCCCGTTGAATTCCGGAAAGCGCGCCACCATCCCGGACAGCAACTGCCCGAACTCGGCTTGCGCGCGCTCCAAGGGCACTCCCGGCTTCAGCCTGCCGAACGCGATCAACTGATGAAAGTCGCGCCGGGCGCGGTCGTTTCCTTGCGGCGCCCACGGAGCCCAAATCCGCGCCTTGCCGGGATAGTCAAACTCCGCTTCGGCTATGCCGATTACCGTCCGGGTTTGGCCATTCAATTGAATTTCTTGGCCCACGATATTCGGATCGGCGGCGAACCGCTCACTCCAAAGCCCGTGGCTGATGATTACTCCACGCTGATTTCCGGGCTTGTAGTCGTCGGCCCCAAAGTCCCGGCCCCGTACCACTTTCACTCCAAAGAATGCGAACCAGCCCTCGGTCACTTCGACGCCATAATAGCGCTCCGGATCGGCGTCCTTTGAGGTGAGAGAGAAAGGACTGTTGCGAAAGGCCACTAGATCGGCGCTCTTGGCTTGTTCGCGGTAATCGTAAAAGTTACCGGGCGCCAAAGGGATAGGGTCGCCGCCACGGCTCATCACGCGTTCGCGTACCTGCACCAGCCGCTCAGGTTCGCGGAAGGGCAAAGGTTTCAAAAGGATGCCATCCACCACGCTGAACATCGCCGTGTTCAAACCGATGCCAATTCCCAAGGCGAGAATCGCGGCGATCGCGTAGGATGGGCTCGACCGGAGCGACCGCAAAGCGAACCTCAAGTGATCGAAGAGCATTCCTATAGACTTCCACAGGAGCGGCGAATGCGCTAGGGTATGTTGTGGAGGTGGCCCGATGCGTTGGGACGAAGACCACGTTAGTAGTGACGTAGAGGATCGCCGCGGGCAAGGCGGCGGGGGCGGCATGCGCATGGGTGGCTTCGGCGGCATGCGCGTCGGCCTGGGCGGATTGATTTTGCTCGGCATCGCCAGCTTCATCTTCAAGGTGGACTTGATCAGCCCATTCCTCGGAGGCGGCGGCATGCCAGTCGCCACGCGCAGCGCGCCTCGCGCTTCGACGCCCGAAGAAGACCGGCTCGCGAAGTTCGTCGGCTATGTGCTGGACGACACGCAGAATACCTGGACGAAGATTCTGCCGGAGCAACAAGGTGTCGCCTACCGTCGTGCACGCCTCGTAATTTTTAGCGACTTCACTTCCAGCGGTTGCGGAGACGCCGAGGGCGGCATGGGTCCATTTTACTGTCCGGCCGACGAGAAGGTTTACATTGACCTCGCGTTCTACAACGAACTAAAGCGGCGATTCGGCGCTCCTGGCGATTTCGCGCAGGCTTACGTGATCGCTCACGAAATCGGGCACCACCTGCAGAACGTGCTCGGTATTGAGCGCAAGGTGAGGCTTGCGCAACAACAGAATCCTCGGGCCGAGAAGCAGTTGAGCGTTTTGATGGAGCTGCAAGCGGATTGTTTCGCCGGCGTTTGGGCGAAGTCCACGCAGCAGCGCGGCAGTTTGGAAGCGGGCGACGTGGATGAAGCGATGGGCGCGGCCTCCGCGGTGGGCGACGATAACATTGCGAAGATGTCCGGCCGCCGCATTCCCTCGGAGAGCTTTACCCACGGATCCAGCGCGCAACGCAAGGAATGGTTCATGCGCGGCATGAACGGCGGAACGGTTTCGGGCTGCAATACTTTTGCGACCAACTAGAAACGCTCCCGCGAAGCTGCAAGCGAAGCAGTGCTGGAAGCTCACGCTTGAATACGACGGCTCGAAGTATTCCGGTTGGGCGGAACAGCAGAACGCCCGTTCCGTGATGGGCGCATTGCGCGAAGCTCTGGAGAGGACCTTTCGCCAGCCAGTCGATTTCGCGGGCGCGGGCCGCACGGACTCCGGCGTCCACGCACGAGGGCAAGTGGCGCATGTTCGTCTGCAACGTTCAGTGAACGTGCCGCCTGCCAACTTGCTGCAGGAACTCAATGCTTCGTTGCCCGCCGACATTGCGGCGCTGCGGCTGGAACCCGCTCCGCTGAGTTTCCATGCCAGGCACGACGCGATTGCGCGCGCCTATGTTTATCAGATCGCCCGGCGCAAAACGGCTTTCGACAAGAAGTTCGTTTGGTGGATCAAGGAGCCGCTTGACGTCGCAGCGATGGCGGCGGCGGCCGCGTTGCTAGTTGGCAAGCATGACTTCCGGCACTTCCAGGCTATCGACCCTGGGAAACCGAAAGAATCGAGCTTGGTCAGCGTCGAGAGCGCTTCCTTCGAAGGAGGCGAAGACCTTTTGAAGTTCCACATCGAAGCCTCGCACTTTCTTTGGCGCATGGTGCGCCGGCTGACGGGCGTTCTGGTGCATGTCGGCCTCGGCGACCTCAGCCCGGCGGAGTTTCAACAGTTGCTCAATCCAAGGCTGGCGCCAAGTGTCGACGTCGCGGCGTGGACGGCGCCCGGCTCCGGACTTTTTTTGCAGAGCGTCCGCTACCGCTAGGCCGCTCGCAGGTAGCGCCGCGCCAACGCGCCGGCGCCAATGACCCCAAACGCCAGCGACGATCGCAGCGGCTCATTCCAGAACCCAAAGCTTGTCACCCACAGTCCCACGGCAATGTAAAAGACCGGAATCAGCGGATAGGCGAAATCCACAATCGGCAGACGAATCCACCCCGGCCGCCGGCGAAAGCGAAACAGCGAAGCCACGGTAAGCACGGTGAAGAGGTTCAGCGAGAAGCCGATGAAGAAAACCAGCGCGGGCAAAGGCGTCAACGTAATGAGCATCGCGACGACGCCTTGAATGACTATGCTGTTTACCGGCGTGCCGGTGCGCTCGCTGACCTTCGCCCCCAGCGCGAAGAACGCCTTGTCCTTCGCCATTGCGTAGTAGACGCGCGGGCCAACCGTGACCATCGCGTTTACGGTAGATAACAGAGCCAGGGCCATAGCCGCCGCGAAGGCCCCGCCGATGCCGGGGCCGAACAAGCCCGCCGCCACGGCCGCGCCCAGCTTGGTCTCCGTCTTCATCGCTTCCAGTGGCATGGCGTAGAGAAACACCAGATTCAGCGCCACGTAGAGCAACGCCACTAGGCCCGTGCCCATGGCTAAAGCTCGCGGCAAATTGCGTGATGGCTCGGAGATCTCGCCCGCGATATACGAAGCCGAGTTCCAACCGCTGTAACTGGTGTAGACAAAACAAAGACTAACCGCGAACTGCGCCCACAAAGCTCGATCCGACGTGCGAACCGCCTCCTGCGCAAAGTGCGCCCAGTTCCCCGCCCCGAACAGGAAGCCCCCAACAACGAGAAGCAACAGCGTCAGGACCTTGAAACCGGTCGCGACATTCTGAAATCGCGCGACGCCTTTCAAATCCATCAAATTCACGACGGTCATCGCGAGGATCAACGCGCAGGAGAGCTCGTTCTCCCACGCAATCAAGGATTCGGAGAAGTAGCCCACGTAGCGCGCGAAAGCCAAAGCCGCCGCCGCGATGGCGCAGGAGAATCCAACGAAGAAGCTCGTCCAACCGCTCATGAACGCCCAGACGGGTCCGAACGCCTCGCGCAGATAAACGTACTCGCCGCCGGAGTCCGGATAATTCACGCCCAACTCCGCGTAACAAAACGCGCCCGCTAGCGCCACCAGCGCCCCCGCCACCCAGACAGCCAAAACAAGCGGCACGCTACCCAGGTCCCCCGCGAAGAAAGGCGTCGAGACGAATATCCCGGTGCCAATCATGTTCGAGATCACCAGCGCCGCCGCGCTTCCCAACCCCAATTGCCGCCGCAATATCCCATCAGGCATAAAGGCGATTCTAGCCTCAATCTGCCAGAATGAAGCTATGCGTTTGATTGGCCTCATGGCCATTGTTGTATTCAGCGTTTTACTGGCTTCCGCGCAGGCGCCTAAGAGACCTACGAAGCGAGCGTTAAAGGCAGCCGCGCCCGTCTTCGACAAGGCGAAGTTCGAAGCTTACGTGCGGCATCTCAACCTTTGGACCCCGGACATAACCGTTACGGTCAAAGATCCTCAGCCCTCCGGCGAACTCAGTGGATTTCAAAGTGTCGATGTCCGCGCTAGCCTCGGAGAACGCTACTCGGAGCAAAAGTATCTCGTTAACGCGGACCAAACACGCATTATCCGCGGCGACGTTCTGGACCTCACGGCGAACCCCTTCGCCAAGGACATCGCGCTTATCAATAACTCGCTCTCCCCGGCTCTCGGCACCGCGGGGGCGCCCGTAGTCGTAGCGTTGTTCACGGACTTCCAGTGCCCCTATTGCAAGCAAGAAGCGCAAGTTCTGCGGCAACAACTGATTCAGGCCTATCCGAAAGAGGTGCGCCTTTACTTCCACGACTTCCCGTTGGAGCAAATTCACCCTTGGGCGCGTTCGGCGGCCATCGCGGGGCGCTGCGCCCATTTACAGGGCGAGGACAACTTTTGGAAGTTTCACGATTGGGCTTTCGCGCAACAACAGAACTTGAACGTCGACAACTTCCGGCAGCAGTTGATGGTCTGGGCGCCCAGCGCGGGCCTCGACATTTTGCAACTGACGCGTTGTTTCGATAACAAGGAAACCGAAGAGACCGTCAACAAAGACATCGAAAGCGCCAAGGCCCTCGGTATCAACTCCACACCTACTATGTACGTCAACGGCCGCAAGCTCGCCGGTAGCGTCGAATTCGAGAGCCTGAAGCGCGTGATCGACTTTGAACTGAAGTACCAAGAAACCGCCAAGAACGCGGGCGATACTTCCTGCTGCAGCGTCAGCTTGAACACCCCAGGAACCAAAAACTAAATGCGCCGTTCATTCCTCGCACTCGCGCTGGCGCTCACTCTCAGCGCGGCCCGCCTACCGGAGACGATCGATGGCCGCCGGATGGTGGAGGACGTCAAGCAGCTTTCGAGCCCAAAGTACGGCGGGCGATTCACCGGCACCAAGGAACTGGACGAAGCCGCGAAATACATCGCGAAGTCTTTCGAGAAGTCGGGGCTCAAGAAGCCTTTCGTCGAGCCAGGCGAAAAGCTCAGCTACTTCCAGCGCTTTAATGTCAGCACGGAATCGAAGCTAGGCGCAAAGAACACGCTCAGCGTGGGAGACATCGCGTACACGGTAGCCAAGGAGTTCCTACCAAGAGTATTCTCGGGCAGCGGCGACGCCCAAGGCAATCTCGTCTTTGCCGGCTACGGCATAACGGCCAACGAATACCACTACGACGATTACGCGAAGCTCGACGCGAAAGGCAAAGTAGTCGTGATTCTGCGCTATGAGCCACAAGACCAGGACGAAAAGAGCCCGTGGCAGGGCAAAGCGCGGACTCGCCATTCCGGTCTTGAAACCAAGATTATCAACGCCAAGATGCACGGCGCGGCAGCCGTTATTCTCATCAACAACGCCATCAGCTTTCCGGAGGATCGCGAAAAGCTTGACCAGTTCGGGGGCCAAGCCGGCGCGAACGATCTTGGCATCCCCGCGGTCCAAGTGCGCGCGGACCTTGCGGGAAAGTGGTTCGAGGAAAGCGGTCACGATCTCAGTGGCATCGTCAAGGCCATCGACCGCACGCTCGAGCCACAAAGTTTTTCCTTCCCCGCGCGCTACGAGGCGAAGCTGCACGTCGAAGTCGATCGGGTGATCCGGCCCACGAGCAACGTCGCCGCCTTCCTTCCGGGCCAGACCGGAGAGTACATCGTCGTCGGCGCTCACTACGATCATCTCGGCCAGGGCAGACAGTTCTCGATGGCGCCGGCCGAGGTGCCGAAGCTGCATCCAGGAGCGGACGACAACGCGAGCGGGGTCGCGGCCGTCATGGAACTGGCCCGCTATTTCTCAAAGCTCCCGCGCATGAAGCGCGGCATACTTTTCGTGGCGTTCACGGGGGAGGAAATCGGCTTGCTTGGCTCGTCGCATCTGGCGGGCAACATGCCCATGCCCGCCGCCAATTGCGCCGCGATGATCAACATGGACATGGTGGGCCGCATGCAGAACGACAAGTTCTTCATCGCCGGCGCGGCCACGGGACACAACTTGCGGGCGCTCGTGGAAGATGTTTTAAAGTCCGCTCCGAGCCTGAAGCCGGACTTGAGCGACAACCTGTCCATCGGCGGTTCGGACCACACCAGTTTCAACGCCATCCAAGTCCCGTCGATGTTTTTCTTTAGCGGCCTCCACTCGGACTATCACAAGCCATCGGACACTTGGGACAAGATCGATCCCACCTCCTTCACGAAGCTGATCCAAGTCGTCGCCGCTAGCGCGGAGTCGCTCGCCAACGCCGAAGAGCGGCCGAAGTTCCAAAAGGTCGAGGCGCCGCTAATGTCCAGCGGGAACGCCGGCGGCAGTGGTTACGGCGCTTATTTTGGCAGCGTGCCGGACTTTGCCACCGTTCCCGATGGCGTTAAGTTCGCCGACGTGCGCTCCGCTTCGCCAGCGGATAAAGCTGGGCTGAAGGGCGGCGACATTCTCATTGAATTTGACGGCAAACCCGTTACTAATCTTCAGGAGTATACGTACCTGCTACGCTCCAAGTCGCCAGGCGACGCCGTGGCCGTGAAGGTGCGCCGCGGGAGCGAAACCATCAGCGCGACCGTTACTTTAGGAAAACGCTAGCTACGCCAGTACCGGAGGGCTGGTACTGCGCAATCGAAAGTCCAGCCCAACGCTGGCGAAAAAACCGCTAACCTCTTAAACATACTCCCCCATTACGCCGATAAGGTAGAGAAACGAGTACCGTCCCAGTTCATGCCCCTTGTCACCAGTTCCGCCCAAGCCAGCGCCAAGACCTGGAAGCTGCCGCCCTTGATCCTTCATCCCTTCGCTGAGGCGGCTGGGCCCGACAAGTTGGTGGAGAGTTCCCGCGCTAGTCTCATGTTGCAAGGCTTGCTTCCCAGCGGCACGATGACGCGGGAGGAACTGGACATAAAGCTTCTCGACGGCCGTTTCTGCGAGATCCGGATGCTCTTTTACGTCGGGCGCGATTTGATCCGTTGGATCGAACAGTGCTTGGACGTCGTGGAACGGGACGAAGAGCTAAAAAAGGCGGGCTTCTGCTACCAAAGCTTCGCGGCGATTCTGGTGGAAGAACCGCCCCGCAATATTCGCGAAAAACTGAAGCAATGGGGCGTGGCGGATTACAAGTCGATTTTCACTCGCGCGCTCGGCCTCAACGCCGTCTTCGCCGATGTCCCCACCCGAAATCAGTTGTCGGATGAATTCATCCGGCACTACTACCGCTACGCCGACCAACTTTTCGTCTGCCGCCAACTGCTCTGGAGCTTTGGCGAGATCGGCCCCACCCATTTCGATTTCGACCTCTTCGCTTCCGGCGAGTATTCCCGCATGCTTGAAAAACAGTGGGCCGCTGAATTAAGCGACGGCTTCGACGCCTAAAAGCTCTTCAACACCACACCGGCTAGGATAGCCGCACCCAAAATCGCCACGGCCACGCCAGTCATGAGCCAGATCTTCTTCTGCGGATCGTCAGGCATGGGCCGCAACTCCTTCCACTTCGACCAAACACGAATAGAACGTCGCGCCACCGCCGATATCCGTTAGCCTTTGGCTGGTCAGGACGTTAATCCCCACCCCTCCGGGAGACTTGCTTGGCCAACGCACGCTCGGCGCGACGATCATCCCCGGCTGCGTTAAGGCGCCGTCGATGCGCAACGAAGCCCGAACCGCGCCGCGACCGTTAAAAATACGGACCTCCTGCGCCTCGTTCAGCCCGCGCTTAGCGGCGTCCGTGGGATGCAAATACACGACGGCCGTCTCGGCATCTACATCCGCCTTCACGCCAAACGTCGAATTCATCGCGTTGTGGCTCTTCCAGGAGATCATCTCGAGCGGATACTCCCCTACCTTGCCGAACCGCGATTCGACGGGCGGCTCATAGCGTAAGGCGCCGCCTCCGGTGATGAATTTGCCGTGGCTGGTGGGAAACTCGCCGGCGCGGAAGGGCGTGAACTCGCCCACGGCCGACCCGAGGTTCAGGCGGACATGGCCCTCGCGTTCCAGGCGCTCTAGCGTTATACCTTGCAGGTAAGGATGCTTCGAGTCCAGCAACTGCCGGATCATGTCTTCTTCGCTATCGTCGAAGCAACGATCCTCGAAGCCCATCGCCTTGGCCATCAGCCGGAACGCTTCGACGTTGCTCTTGCACTCACCGGGCGCGGCTAGCGCGGGCCGGGCCATCTGCAAGTAGTAGTGACCGTAGGCTAGATAGAGATCGGTATGTTCGAGGAAAGTCGTCGCCGGCAAAACGATGTCGGCCCGCAGCGCGGTGTCCGTCATGAACTGTTCCAGGACGACGGTGAAGAGATCCTCGCGCTCCAGCCCGGCGTGCACCTTGGCTTGGTCTGGCGCGATCGCCGCCGGGTTCGAGTTGTAGTTAATGAGCGCCATCACCGGCGGCGACTGAGGCTCCGTCAGCAAGTTACCAAGCTCGCTCATGTTGCAAAGGCGCGTCTGCTTGGGCTCCAGGTCTTGCCGCTCAAGGGCTACCCGGTTCAAGCCGGCGAAGCCGCCGGAAGTCGAAAGCTGAAAGCCGCCGCCCTCATGGCGGAATTGCCCGGTCAAGGCCGCCAGACTCGCAATAGCCTGCAACGCCCGCCCGCCGCGATCCGATCGCTGCACACCGTAGTTGGCGCGGATCATCGCCGGCTTAACCGTGGCGATTGCGCGCGCTAGTTCCTCGATCTTCGCCGCCGGGATTCCGGTAAGTGCTGCGGCCTTTTCGGGCGTCATCTCCATCACCACGCCGCGATATTCATCAAGGTCGGCGATGTTCGCCGAGTAGTCCCGGTCTTCCAACCCCTCGCGAAAGATGACGTTCGCCATGGCTAGCGCGAGCGCCAAGTCCGCGCCCGGGTGAATGGGCCAGTGATCGTCGGCCAGGGCGGCGGTCTTCGTGCGAATCGGGTCGATTACGACGAATCGCGCGCCCTTACGCCGCGCTTCGACGATGAAGGGCCACAGGTGAACGTTCGTCGTCAGGACGTTCGCGCCCCAGGCGACGATTAGTTTCGACTTCGCGAATTGTTCGGGTTCGGCGCCGAGGCGGGCGTTCATGCTCGCCATCAGCGCTGCGCCGCCGGCGGACGAACATATGGTGCGGTCGAGGCGCGACGCCCCCATGCGATGGAAGAAGCGGCGGTCCATGCCCGAGGTGTTCAACAACCCCATCGTGCCGGCGTACGAATAAGGCAGCACGGCCTCGCTGCCATGCCTTGCGATCACATCGTGCAAGCGCGCGGCGATTGTCTTGAGCGCCTCATCCCAGGAGATCCTGGTAAACGCCCCGCTGCCCTTACGGCCGCTCCGCTTCAGCGGATACAGCAAACGTTCCGGCGAATACTCGCGATCCAGATATTTCGCCACTTTCGCGCACAGGAACCCTTGCGTGATGGGGTGATCTTCGCGGCCCTTCAATCGCCGCGCGCGTCCGCCGTCTGGCTCTATTTGCAACGTCAAGCCACAGGTATCGGGACAATCCAGTGCACAGACAGAATGCTTCACCACCATACAACCCAGCGTAGCAATCCAGCTACGCTTGAAGCCTACATCTTCTTGCCGTTCGCCTCTTCCGCCAACTCCCGAATGAGCTTCACTTCCGCCTCGCGATAGGGCTTGCCATCGGTATCGAAAACCTCATGGAACCAGATCTCCGGCTCGCGTCCATTCGTATACGGTTGTTTCCACGAATCCCATGGCAAGTGTGTCTGCGTCTTGCCTTTCACCAAACCCCAGTTGTAGGCGGCGACACGATAGCGGGCCGCGACCGGCAGGCTGCCCTCGAATGTCGATTTCGCGCCCCGCGCCATGTACTCCGTGCACCAAATCGGCCGGCCGTAACGTTCCAGCGCTTTGAGACGCCGCTCGAAGTTGGCGGGATCCGTGTAGTCGTGGAAGCTCACCACATCGCTCAATCGCAATTGAATGCGTTGGGTCTCCGATAGCTTGTCATCGCTAGACCAGTCGCCCTGCCAAACGCCCGACGTCAGCGGCTGCGTGGGCTTCGCGGCTCGCGCCCACGCGAAGACCTTCGGCAGCAGCGCGTTTACCAACTCGATCTTTTTCGCAGGCTCCTGAGCGCGATAGGAATTGCCGTTCAAGTTATCCGGCTCGTTCCACACATCCCAGCCCACGATCCGCGCGTCCTTGGCAAAAGCGGCAACCACACCCTTCACGTAAGCCTCTAGGCGCGCATACTGCGCGCGATCTTCAAGCGCTTTTGCGCCCGGCCCCTGCACCCAACCGGAATTGTGCACGCCCGGCTTGGGCGCGCGTTGCTTGCCCAATCTTGGATTCGGGTCCCAGACGGAGTCGAAGAGCACGAACATCGGCCGGATTTTGTGCTTCGCGCAGATTTGCAGGAAAGTATCGATACGCTTGCGGAAGCCCGGTGCATCCTGCCGCCAGAGCAGATCGTGCAGGAACACGCGCATCGTGTTCATGCCGATCCTAGCGGCCCATCCGAGTTCCAGATCGATGCGCTTGGCGTCGAAGCTATCCGCCTGCCACATCTCAAGTTGGTTGATCGCGTATGCGGGCGAGTAATTCGCCCCGATCAGCCAAGGCTGCTTACGCTCCCACGCCTTCGCCTGTTCCGTCGTCCAAACACCGTCTTGCGCCGCTGCGGCCAGCGCCGCCAAGGCAATCAAAATACTCAATCGCATTACGACAAGAGTCTATCGCGCTCACCGCTTCGCGCTAGCGCCGCAACACGGCCGCCTTGCTATCGATCTGCACTTTCAGCGGCGCCGCGCCCGGCGTTAGCGTCAGCGTCTCGGGCTCCTTGCCGCTGCGCACCCAACGCACAACGCGTTTGCCGCGCGGCAACAGAATCTCAACGGGGACGTCCACCTCAAAGTTCTCGCCCACCGCACTCTGTTTCAGCGTTAGCGTCACCTGCGCCTTTGGCCCGACGCCTTTCGTCACGCTCGTCAACTCCAGCACCGGTACGCCGGTGCCATAAATCCAAGCGTCGAAGAACGCGCGCAACTCCGGGTCGGGATCGCCCTTAAGCAAGCGCGAGGCGGCCGCCACTCGTAAGTCCTCGCTTGTCATGGGCCTCGTCGAATGTTGCTTTACCAAATCCGCGAGCAACGCCCGGAAAGCCGCATCGCCCAGCCGCCCGCGCAGCATGTGCATGATCCAACTACCTTTCTCGTAAGTAATCGCTTGCCACGCGGCGGGCTGGCTGGAGCGAATCCGCACGCCAAACACGATCGGCCCCGCCGATTCCAGCGTCTTTCCATCGGGCCCGGTGCGCAACAACCGCTTCTTGTATTCATCCAGCACGGTCTCCACGGCCTTGGGTCCCTTCTTCTTTTCCAGATACAGCAGCGCCGAATAGTTCGCCAGCGCCTCACTCAACCATTCATCGCGGTAAGACTCAAAAGTGACGAGATTTCCCCACCACTGGTGGGCGACCTCATGCGCCTCCAGCAAGTCCCGGAAGTGCCGCGCCTGCCACTCCGCGCGCAGATCCGCGTTCAGATGGCGGTCTTCGAGAAAAGCGAGCGTCGACAAATACAGGAAGCCAGGAAATCCTTGCCCAAAGGCCCCGGGAATTGGCGCCGCCACCAGCTTCGTTAAAGGGGGCGGGCCGAACAACGTTTGAAAGAATGCCGCCGCGTCGGCGATCTCTCCCGCCATCGCGGGCAATCGAGCGAGAGGATTCGCGGGGATCGGGGGCTGCGCGATCACCGCCGTTGGAATATCCAGCCGCCTCCGCTGCTGCCCGGCCACCGCCGGGGGCGGCACGAAGACCGGCGCCGCGCTGCGTTCCAATGCCGCCTCCACCTGCCGGTTGGCGAACAACTCGACGCTAAAGCCGTCCTTCGCCGAAACCTCGCGGACGAAATCCCCCATGTTGAATCCGAAGAAACGTACTGGCTGGGTAACTTCACAGCTCGTGACTTTTTCCTCGCCCTCTAAGCTCTCTTCGCGCTTTCCGGGGCAGACCAGCGTCAGCGCCTTGGGATGCCGGAAGCGCGCCGCGAAGGGCGCGGGCTGCCATCCCGTCTGCGGAAACCAAGCCGTCCGTGTCGCCAGATACAGAACCCCGTTGCCCGCCTTGAAGAAAATCCGGCCTTCCTCGGAAAAGCGCAGCGTGCCGCTTTCGCCCGACTCCAAGGGCTTCGGCAGACGAAGCAGCGAAGCCTCCGTCTCCCCCGCCCGCAACAGATTCGCGCGCAGAGCATCGCGCTGGAAATGTTCCACGGAGGCGCCATTGAATTGAACGCTCTTCAGCCGCAAGCGCGGCGACAGGTCGATGGAGACGACCTCCACCGCCGCGCGCCGCGCCTCGATTTCCATCGAAACTTCCGCTTGGAACTTTAACTCGCTGTCGATCCGGGCATCCACCCGGTAGCGTTTCACCCGCACTGGCGCTTCCGGAAGCGCGCGCGCGGCCGCTCTTCGCGGCGCGTAGTGCGTCCAGAAGTCGTAGCGGCTACGGCCGTTCTCGTTCGCCAATTGCCCAACCAGCACTTCCTCTCTCACCGAAGCATCCAAGAGTAAATCGAAGTTCCCCAGTTTGTTCCCTGAAATTGCCGCGAAGAAGAAACCACGCTCCGCCCCCGCGCCATTTACCAGGTCTTCCACCAAGCGCGTCTCCATACTCATTCCCAGGTTCCGCGCCGTTCCATTCCATGCTTCCGCCAGTAAGGCCCCGCGCTCGGGCAAGCGTCGGACCGTTTCGTTGTTACGCAACTGCTCATACCAGGCGTCGCCCGTTCCATCGCTAAACAGAAAGGCCGCCAGACGGAAGTGCTCGTCGAGAGTCGGCGCGCCGATAAAGGAGTTCAGGCTGATGCGCTCCAACTGATTGGGGGGTATCAGAAGCACTTCGGCGTCGCCAATCTCTTCCTTGGCCACGAAGATCGCGCCGATACGCTTGCCTTCGATGGGCTTGCGAAAGATGAGATAGCCGTCGGAGAGAAAGATTCTCGCTTCGTGCCGGCGAAAGCTAAAGTCCCGTACTTCGAAGCAGGCCTCGGCGTCCAACAGGTTCTCGCGCAACTGCACCGACATGGAAGCCAAGCGTCCTGGTCCAAGCCCTTCTTGCGCGGGGGCCAGCCACGCTGCCGCTGCGAATACCAACCACTTCACTCCTCTAGAATACGAAGCGTTCCGGCGCCCTTCTCGCAGAACATTTCCATTCGCACCGGCTCGCGCGAACTAACCACGCCTCCCGGGCCTAGACGCGCTAGGGCATACGTCAAATAAAAACTCCCTTGCAGCGCTTCGCCTAGCTTCCGTAGCTGCTGCGGCAGATCGATTTCCGAGGCCGATTGTAGCGTCAATCCGTCGCATTGCCGCGCCGCCCTACGCCACTCCCGCAGTTCGCCGTCCTCTACTCCGTGCCCAAGCGAACAGTACAAGTTCGCCCCCAAACGAACCGCTTCTTCCTGCCACGCGCCAGCCAGAGGCGCCATTGGACTCAAGGATTTGTCGCGCACCACTAACACGGCTTTGTGCTTGGCATCCTCCGGAAAACTCCGCATCGCCAACTCCAGCGCGGACTCTAAACTCCCCACGCTCAATTTCGTTGCCCGGAGCGCCCCCGAGCGGAGCGATTCCGCGCTGGTCGAGAACTCCACCGGTATTGCCGCCGCCAGGCCCACGCTCCCAGCGCCTTCGGCGTTCCGAGCCTCTTCGCCACGCCACACCGGATCGTACTTCAAGATGGCCCAGTGATCCCGGCCGCGCTTGGCTTGCAGCACGGCCTCCGCGGCCTCAATCAGCTTCACGGCGTACGGATCGTCCACGCCCTTTCGAGCGGGCAGTACCAAGACGACATGAGACGCCTGCGCCGATCCCCGCTTTTCCAGCCTGACCGCATCCACCCGCAACTCTCCATCCTGAACGATCAATTCCGTCGCCCGCAAATCCTCGGGCCGCAAGGCCTCCCCGTCCTTCAGCCTCGCGGTAAACGTACAATGCACGCGCCCCTTCTCGCCGCGCTCACTTGCCAGCAACGTCAGTTCCACCGGCGGCAACGCGGACAGCCGCTTCTTCCGCTCGTCTATCGCCCGTGCCGCATGCAAAAGGTTAGAACGCGTTCTGCCCGTCGAGACCGGCAGCATCGTCTCGATACATCCCAAGAAGCGCGGGTCCGCCGTCTTGCCCATCACCCAGGCCGCCGCCATCTGCCGGTTGGGATCTCCTTGCCGCAGCATTGCCGGAATGCGCTGCAAGGCCATTGTGTTGCCGGCGCGATGCAACCCCAAGAGCCCGTTTCCCGCCACCCGATGATGTGAGTCGCGTAAGGCATTCACGAATATTTCGATGGCCCCATCGTCGCTCTCCCCCCAAAGCGCTTCCACGGCGTTGGCGCGCACGCGGTGGTCCATGTCCCCAAGTGCGTCCACGTTTGCCTGCGCCTTCCGGCCCGGTCCCGCGGCAAGCAAAACAGCCTTCGAGCGAAGTTGCTTGTCCGGATGCTGGCACAAAGGCGTTAACACCGGCAGCAACACGTTCACGTCCACGACGCTTTGCAAAAGCTCCAACAAGCGAATCAGTTCGAGGGCGCTAAACGAGCCGCTTTGTTTCTCCGCTTCGCTCCGCAGAATGCCCAGTAGCGCCACCGGATAGCTTGGGTCGGCTTTCGCCGCGAGCGATAGTACGCGCAAGGCCTCATCGGCCTCAAGCGGACGCTCCTTGAGCAAGAGATCCTGCAAACTGCGCCCATCGCCCCGCAAAGTACTTAACAGCAACTTCGCGAAGGGCGTCTCATCGGTCGCCTTGAGGAACGCCGCCGCCTCATTCAGGAACTGCGGATAGTCGTCCGTCTTCCACAACTGCAAGGCCTTCCGGACCTTTAGCGGCGACTCGCCGAATTCGACCTCTAATTCTCCGAGACAGGGACGAGTGCTCACCACACTGTCCATATCGGACCGCCCCGACCGTCTTTAGCTAAAAAATCCGAACCACTTTCGCTTCCGCTTCTCCGGAACCCCAACCCACGACGCGCTCGTCAAAACCGCCATCGGGTTCTCATGGAACAACACCGCGGCCGCACGCTCTCCCCATTGCGCCTCTACGTGATCCCGGGCACGATCCAGAATGGGAGGCCGGTGCTTAGGATCGTGCGCGTCGCTGGCGATTACGTGCACCAGCCCCGAATCCATCAAGGTCTCCGCGAAACCACGCGCTTTCGATCCGAAGTCCCCCAGCAAACTCTGGCCCGTCACCTGCACGCCGCAACCCATGCCCACCCAGTCACGCAACTCGCCGATTCGCTGTTGCAGAAGCAAATTGCGCTCCGGGTGCGTGATGACCGGTTTCATTCCAGCGCCTAGCAAGCTCCCGAAAATCTCGCTGGTGGTCTTGAAGATAATCAGATCGCTAAACTCAACCAGCAGGTACTGTCCCTGCGCAATTGTGTACTTGCGAGGATGGCGCAGGGCGTCCTCAATGTTTTCGAAGGAAAGATGAAAATCGCAGCCGAGGTGCAACCGCACGCCCGAAGGCCCCGCCGCCTCAATCTCCGCCCGCAAAGCTTCGTTCCGCCGCGGATCGAAGGAGTATTCTAGGTTCGCGTGGGGAGTAGCTACGATGTCCGTGGTCCCATGACTGGCCGCTAGCTGCAACATCTCCCGGCTGACTTCGATCGTGGGCGCTCCATCGTCGATTCCCGGCAGCACATGGCTGTGAATATCGATCAAATAAACATCTCTTCGTCTTGCGTCACGTTCGCCACGCTTTGCTTCTTCGTGCCGCCGAACAAAAAGCCGAATCCGCTCCTGACGCCCGCCGCCAAGGCGTTCAATTCCTTGAGCGGCTTCACCAGCCCGTTGTGCGTGCTGCTGATCAAGCCTTGGACGCGGTCCACCGTATCGCCCACCACCAACTCGACCTTTTCCAATTGAGACATGGCGCGCAGACTCGCCTCGCTCACCACGCCGTCGATTTTCTCCAACTGGGACTGCGTGGCATCGAGAATCTTGGAGGTCTTCACGGAGATCTCCGTGATCTGCTTCCGGCTCTCCTCAAGCGTCGCCTTCGCGGATTCAAGCGTGACCTCGGCTTTGCCCAGCAATGGCCCCGCCTGCTGATGGATCTCCTTCACCTTTCGATACAAACCGAACAAGGCGAGAAACTGTCCCACCATCGACAGGGCGCAAAGGCCCACGAATACCGTCAGGACGGTCAACAATGTGGAATCCGCCATTCTGTCTCCTCCCACGTTTATCGGCTAGAACGGACGAAAGCTTAGACGCCCTCTTCCTCGCTCGGGCCATATCCGCCGCCCACCCGGGCCTCCCGGTACGCTTGGCGACCCGCTTCCATGGCGGAGGCGAACTGTTCGCGCTGGCGCGTCACAGCCTCCCGGCCCCGCTCGACGAAGTCGCTCGCCGAATCACGGACGGTTTCGCCCTTTCGCCGCAGATAATCGCGGCTCTCGTCGGCTTTCTCGCGCAACAGTGCGCGCGTTTCCTCGCCCGACTTCGGCGCGAAAAGCAGCCCGGCGGCCAAACCCACGCCCAAGCCCAAAAAGAAATACGGTAGTTTGCTGCTGTTGTCTTCCACTGCCATGTCCTCCTAAGGGATCTATCTGCCTTCAGTTTACATGGCGTTGGACGTTAACGGCTAAAAACGCAGCTTCAGCACCATTTCGAGATTGCGCGCGTCGTACGTTCCCGTACCCCGGGCGCCAAAACCCGCCGCCTGCCCGTAGCCCGGAAGCTGGCCGCGCGAAGGATTATTCAGGATCTCCGTGCCGCCCAAGCCCGTCGTCCAACCCGGGCTGAATTGCGTGTGATTGAACAAATTCTGCGCGTGAGCCTGCAACTCCAAGCGCAGCCGTTCCCGAATCGGGAAGACCCGCTGCACGCTCATCGTCCAGTTGTTCAACGCGTCGTTGCGTAGTTCGTTGTAGGTAAATGCAGCGTTCCCCCACCAATACAAATCGCGTTGGATGCTGCCGTTCGCCACCGGAATCACCCGGCCGACGAATGCATCGGGGTTGTACTTCAAAAATGAGAACGCCGGGGGCGTAATCGTGCGGCCGCTCGGCAAGGTCACCGCCGTACGCCCGTCGTACCAGCCTTGCATCGATTCCGGAAGCACCAAATCTTGGCCATTGACGCGATCCGGCCGGCCATTGAGCGAGTTCGTGTTCGCGCCGCCAATGATCAACGGCGTTCCCTTTTGATACATCCACACCGCGCTCAACTGCCAGCCGCCGGCGATGAAGTTGGCCACGGAATTCTTCAGATCGAAGCTCTTCCCTTTCCCGAAGGGCAACTCAAAGAGCGTTGTAATCACCACCCGATGCGGAATGTCGTTGGAACTCAATCGCCGGTTCTGCCGTTGATCGCGCAGATTCCCGGCTTGGCTACCAAAGCCTTCCGCGGCGAAGTTATTCTGCGCCTCCGCGTTCGCAACTTCCAGAGCCCGGCTCCATGTGTAATGCCCATTCAACATCAACCCGCGCGCCATGTTACGCGTCACTTGAACTTGCAGCGCGTTGTAGTCCGAGAAGCCGCCAATCTGGCTCGTCTGCATCCCGCCGAAATGCGGGTAGGGCCAGAGCGTCTGATTCCGGGGCATCGAAGCGTTTCCGAGGTTTCCCAGGAAAGGAATGCGGCTCGCGCCCGCGGGCTGGAAGGGATTCGTGATTTGGTCCGAGCCCAAATGCCCGGTTCCGTTGCGGCTGATGTAGTTCGTCCGCCAGTCCGCCAAAGTGCTGTCCGGCAGGAACTGGTCGGAGTTGATCGACAATCGCGAAAGCGCCAGCCGTCGTCCAAACGCGCCAGACCATCCGCCCGCCACCAGCCAGTTGCCAGCCTTCCGTTCCAGGAAGAGATTCGCTTGCTGGACGAAGGAAGTAGGATAATCCACGCGATCAAAGCGTGGGCTGGGATTTCCATAGAGCACCGGCGCGCTCGCGTCGCTGCCCGTGGGTTGTACCAGACGCGTGATCTGCGCGAAGTTCCCCACCACCAAACCCGCCGGATTGTTGCCAAACGGTTGCGCGTCCGTGTTGGGCGCGAAGCTCTGCATACCGTAGTTGAACGGTCCATTGAAGAAGCCCGTGTTCGAGGGCAGGTAGGTGATACCGTAGCCGCCGCGCAGCACCATGTTTTCTCCGAAACGGTAAGCCGCGCCGAAGCGGGGTCCGAAATTGCCGTAGTCCGTCTCCCACATGTGACGGTCCTCACCGGTTACGCCGGGGAAGTAAAAGCCGCCCGCGGTGCCGAAGGGATTCTTCGCGGTCTTGTCGAAACTGGAGATCCGGTTGTAGCGGTCGGAGACTCCTGGCTGCAAGTCCCAGCGCAAGCCAAAGTTCAAAGTCAATCGATTGGTGGGCCGCCAGTCGTTCTGCGTATAGATCGCGTAGTATTCCTGCAAAAACGCAGGCTTGGCGTTAAAGCCGCGGCCTATCTCTAGCTGCCCCGCACCCAAAAGAAAACTAGCGTATGAGTGCCCGGCCTGATTGTTATTCACCGTGCCGACGATGCCGCCTGTCGCGTTCACGTTCGCCCCGGCGGTGAACGAAGAATTCAGCCGGTAGCTAATGGCCTCCTGCGCGTCCGTGTAGTTCGAATAGAGCAACCGGCCTTCGCCGCCGAACTTGAAGGTCCACTTGCCAGAGATCTTCGTCGCGCTGCCGGCGAGCACATGATTGGTCTGCCGCTCGTCCTTGTGCATATAAGCGTTGTTGTTCAACACGGACCAGTACGAGTTGCCATCGACGAAGAAGTTCGGCAGCCGCCGTACCGCCATCGCGGCCTCGATGTCGGCGGGAATTCCCGCGCCGCGATAGTCGAAGTCTGGCGTATCGGTCGCCAGCGACCCCGTTCGGATGCGGTTTAGGCCATAACGTACGTCAATCACGAAAGTCGGCGACACCACGAAGGTATCGCCGACGCTGATGTAGGGGTTGCGGTCCGTGATCAACGGCGCGAAGCCCTCGCCCGTGGCGCTATTGAAAAGATTATTGCCGCCCCAGGTGAGCGAATTCGTGATGTCGCCATACGTGAATCCACCGGTGAAGTAGAGGCTCTGCCGTTCGCTGACGCGATAGTCGAAGCGGGAGTTCATGTTGTTGCGGCCATAGGTCCTCAAGCCGCCGTTCAAGAAGTTGTTCGTGTTGAAGCCCGCTTGATCCGGCGTCCGGTTCGGGTCGGGATAGTTCTTCAGCAAATTGGCCGACGCGGTATTCAAGCGCGACGCCGGAATGATGGAGTTTGGAATCGGCGAGCGAGTCCAAACGTTGTTGCCCGTGTTCACAACCGCGTAAGGATCGAAGAGCTGCAACGGCGTCGCGACGCCGCCCACGTTGGCGAAACTCTGCGAGAAATTCCCCGCCTTCTCCTGCACCGTCGGAACGGTGCGCAAGAACACTAAGCCCTCGTTGAAGCTCAGCCCTTCCCAGGAAGTAAAGAAGAACGCCTTGTCCTTCTTCACGGGCCCGCCAAAAGTCGCGCCATACGTGTGTACCTTCGCGCTTGGTCTCGTGATCCCCCGGGCATTGTTGCCGAAACTGTTCGCGTTGAATCCATCGTTCCGGTGCCGCCAGAACGCCGATCCGCGAAACTCGTTCGTCCCCGACTTCGTCGTCATCGAAATCACACCCTGCCCGCGTCCATACTCGGCCGAATAGTTGTTGACCGTCGTCCGCACTTCCTGTAAACCGTCCGTATTCGGCAACACAGCCGCTTCGTTCCAAGCCGACCCCACCACCGACACGCCATCCACCTGGAAATCGTTCTGGAAAGCCCCGCCGCCATTCACCGCCACCGCCGAAAATTGCCGCCGTCCATTGATACCCACGCCGAAAGAGTTTTGCCCCGACGTTTGCGACATCGACGCCCGCGGCGTAGCCCCCATCTGCAAAGTCACGTAGTACAGGGGATTGTGGTTCACGTTCGGGACGCTCTGGATCACTTTCTCGCCCGTCACCCCCTGCACGGTTGCGTTCTCCGTCTGGATATTCACCGCGTCCGCCACCACCTCGATACGCCCTTCCACGGATTGCACCTTCAATTGCACGTCCACCCGCAACTGCTGCCCCGTACTCAAGGCGAAGCCCTTTTGCAGATATTGGCTGAAGCCCTGCTTGGCGGCGCTCACCTGGTAATCGCCCGGAGGCAGATACGGCACCACGAACTCCCCAGCCTCATTCGTGCTCACGACATAACTTTGGTTGGTTTGCGACTCGCGAACCTCAACGCGAGCGTCGGGAATGGGCGCGCCGCTCGGGTCGCTAATATTGCCCGCGATGCGGGCCGACCGAATCTGAGCGAATCCTAATGTAGCAAAGGCCAGAAGAAATAAGAACAAAAGGCGTAAGCGAGACATAAGCGCCCTCAGTCTAGTGGGTCCATCCGCCTTTTGCCATGCTCAATACGGTTCTTAACCTGTTAAGATCGGGAACAACATGGCGGGGTCAACGTTATCCAAGGGCTTGAATCCTCAAGAGAAGGATGTTGTACGCCGTGAAATGGAACGCGTGCTGGAAAGCCCCTCCTTCCGCCAATCCAAGCGCTGCACCAGCCTCCTCCGGCATCTCGTCGTAAGCGCTCTCAACGAGAACTTCGACGGTCTCCGCGAACGAAATCTTGGCGTCGAGCTTTTCAACCGCGCCCCGGACTATGGCACTACCGAGGACGCCGTCGTTCGTGTCGCCGCCGCCGAAACCCGCAAACGCCTCGCGCAATATTACGATCAGTTCGGCCAAGTCGAAGGCATTCGTATTGAATTGCCTCCCGGCGGCTATGTCCCGGAATTCCGTTGGGAAGCTCCGGCGCCGCTACAGCCCAAGGCTCTCTCAGTTCCCTCCCGCCGCTGGCTCCTCGCTCTTCCCGCGACCCTACCGCTAGCCGCCGCGGCATTCTGGGCGACAACCTACTTCGATTCGCCCGCCGAACGCTTTTGGCGTCCCATCCTGCGCGAGAGCGCTCCCGTTACTCTTTGCCTCGGCCTCGTCGACGGAATTTCCGGACCCGTCCCCGCCCCGCAATTCAACCAGAAAGCGCTCGAAGCTTGCCAGGATACCGAAGGCTGCCGGAAGTTCTTCTCATCCGTTCACGTCGTCGCCCGCGGCAGCGCTCCCACCGGAGATGTCATCGGCGTCACCCACATGGCGGGCTATCTTGGCAAGCTTGGCAAAGCCTTCCGCGTTAGAGGCCACAGCGAACTTACTTACGCCGACATGAAAGAAGCCGACACGGTCCTCATCGGCTACTTTTCGAACCATTGGACGGTTCAAGCGCAAAAGGCCAACCGCTTCAGCCTCCGCCATGGTCCTCCCTCGCGACATGTCTTCGATCAGCTCGATCCCGGCAACCTCTCCTGGACCATCAACGGCGGCTGGCCGCTTATGAACAATGACGTCGACTACGCCATCGTCTCGCGCGTCACCGATCCCCAAACCAAGCGCACGCAGATCACCGCCGCCGGATTTACCCCTTTCGGCACCGAAGCCGCCGCCAGCCTGCTGGGCAACGAAAAGGCTTTCAGCGAAATTCTCGAAAAGCTGCCCGCCGGCTGGCAAAGCAAAAACCTACAGCTCGTGCTGCGCACCCGCGTCACCCGGATGATGCCCGGCCCACCCGAGCTGGTGGGCTCGCACGTCTGGTAAGTGGTTAGACGCTCATCGTTGCGGGGTCCCAGCGCAGCGCCACGCCTTGCGCCAAGCTGCGATTGCACAGCAACGCCGGTCCCGCCGCACGCAAGCCGAAGGTCCCGTTCTCGACGCTCGGCTTGCCGTTCCGAATCGAATCGATGAAGGCCGCGTGATGCAATCGATGCGCCTCGGCAATCGCGCGATACTCCATCCGCACCTGCGATGCCAAATCACCGCCCGCGCCGGACTTCTCCAAACGCAGACTTGAGTACGTTGCAGTCATCGTCCCCTCGCTGCCGCTGAAGCGCACGCCAAACTGCTCCTCGGGGATTCCCGACTTCAGATTCACCTTCAACGCTAAATTCCAAGAACCGTAGTCCAGCGTCGCCACCACCACGTCCGCCCCGTCCCGGCCATCTTTCCAATAGCGCACGCCGCCCATGGCAAAAACCTTCGCAGGCCCTTCCGACGAGGTCACGGTATGCACGCCACTCAACAAGTGCACGAACAAATCCCCCGCGACTCCCGTCCCATAATCGCCATAGTTCCGCCAGCGGAAAAAACGGATCGGTTCCCACGGCCGCTTCGGCGCCGCGCCCAAGAAGCGCTCCCAATCGAGCTCGTATCTCTCCACGCGCTCGGGGATCGGATATTGCCAGGCGCCCAACGCGGTATTGCGGTCGAGCCACGCTTCGACCAGCGTCAACTGCCCGATCTCGCCCTTTTCGAATAGCTCCCGTGCTTTCTGAAACACCTGCGAGCTCACATACTGGCTGCCCACCTGCAAAATCTTGCCGGCCTTCTTTTCGGCGGCGATCACGCCCAAGCCTTCCTCCGGTTCGCGCACCATCGGCTTCTGGCAGTAGACATGCTTCCCCGCCTGGAGCGCTTCGATCGTAATCTTCGCGTGCCAATGATCCGGAGTCGCGAGCAGGATCGCGTCCACGTCGCCTCGCGCCAGCACTTCCCGGTAATCGCGCGTCAGCGCCACGGACGGCCCGTAATCCGAAGCGATCTTATCTAGACGCCGCTGATACACGTCGCAAGCGGCCACCAGCTTCACGCCCGGCTGCGCCAGCGAATTGCGAACGTCTCCCTGCCCCATCCCACCCGCGCCGATCACCGCGATCTGAATGTTCGAATTCTGCACGAGCCTACGCCTTGATCCTGTCTGCCCTTATCGCTGCCGCCTGCGCGTCCCAGAAGAACGGCTTCTTCTCAAACACGCTCTGGTTCGATAGCAACGCCGGCCCCGCCGCGCGAATTCCGAACAGGGCATCCTCCACGGGCTCCTTGCGCGTCCGCACGCTCTCCAGGAAGTTCGCGTGATGATCCAAGTGATCGCTATAGCGCGGCGGTGGATTGTAACGCTCCTCGCCCGTCGCGCGAATGCCGTCGGCCGTCGGCCTCTGCGGCGGATACTTCTCGCGATACTCCTTCAAATACGCTTCCTGTTGCGCTTTCGGGAATGTATCGATCGTAAAGCCCGGTTCTGCCTCGCGCGGCTGCTTCGAAACGGTTACGCCATTTCCGATCGTCAAGATCCCCTCGCTCCCCACAAAGCGGAAGCCGCTCGTCTCCCCCGCCCCGTTCACGAAGTTCACCCGCAAAGCGAGGTTGAATGCCGGATGAGCGTCCGTCTTTGGATAGTCGTAAAGCCCCAGCATCACGTCTGGCACGTCGCGCCCGTCTTTCCAGAAACGCAAGCCGCCCGTTGCGAACACGCGTTCCGGCCCAATCGCTCCCGTTACGAAATGCATGCCGCTGAACAAGTGCACGAACAAGTCGCCCGCCACGCCGGTCCCGTAATCCTGATAGTTCCGCCAGCGGAAAAGCCGCATCGCCTCGAATGGCCGCTTCGGCGCCGCGCCCAAGAACTGATCCCAGCTCACCGTCGCGGGCGACGCGTCGGTGGGAATCGAGTATTGCCAAGCGCCCATCGCCGAATTGCGATCCCACCAAGCTTCCACCAGATTCAACTCACCGATCGCGCCCGCCTTCATTAACTCCTGGGCCTTTTTGTAAACGATGCTGGAGACGCGCTGGCTGCCCACCTGCAAAATCCGCTTCGTACGTTTGGCCGCTTCCGCCACGCGCAACCCATCCGTCACCTTCTGCACCATGGGCTTCTCGACATACACGTCCTTGCCCGCTTCCATCGCCTCAATCGCGATCTGCGCATGCCAGTGATCGGGCGTCGCCACGATCACCGCGTCGATGTCCTTCTTGGCCAAAATCTCCTTGTACTGCCGCGTCGTGAAGATATTGCGGCCCCAACGCTCGCGCGCACGTTCCAGCCGGCCCTCGTAAACGTCGGCCACCGCCACAATTTCGCTGCCCCCAGCGGATAGCGAACTCAGGGCATCCCCGGTACCCATGCCGCCCGCGCCGATCAGCGCGAAGCGAATTTTGTCGTTCGCGGCCCAAGTCTTCACCGGCGCCAGCGCGGCCGCCGATGTGCTCAATAGGAAATTGCGTCTCGAGTGCATCGGAACCATTCTATAGAGCCGCGCAATTGATACGATGTCATTCGACCTTTATGAACCGCCGCGAAGTCCTCCTCGGCTTGGCCGCCTCGGCTGCCACCACTTCCATTGCCCCCGCTCAATCGACGCCGAAACCCCGCCCCGGCCGCCTCAAGCAAGGCGTCTGCGGCGGCGTCCTCGGCCGCGGCTACGACCTTGAACAGCGCTGCAAGATCGCCGCCGAACTCGGCGCCACCGGCCATGACCTTGTCGGCCCCGCGCAGTATCCGGTCCTGAAGAAATACGGTCTCGTCCCCACCATGGTTCCCGGCATCGGAACCCTGATGCACAACTCGACCGACCTCTCCCGGCACGACGAACTCGAAAAGCAAGCCATCGAGATGATCAAATTCGCCGGCGATGTCAAAGCGCCCAACGTCATTCTCTTGAGCGGCAATAAGTGGGGCCAATCCGTCGAACGCTGCCTCGACAACAACGAAAAATTCATCCGACGCATCATCAAGCGCGCCGAGGACGCAGGCACAACCCTCGCCATGGAACTGCTCAACTCCAAGGTCAACCATCCCGACTACGCCTGCGACCACACCGCCTACGGCGTCGAACTCTGCAAACGCATCGGCAGCCCGCGCTTCAAATTGCTGTATGACATCTACCACATGCAAATCATGGAAGGCGACATCATCCGCACCATCGAGCAGAACTTCCAGTACATCTCTCACTTCCACACCGCCGGCAATCCCGGCCGCCACGAGATGGACCTGGACACGCAGGAGATGAACTACAAGCCGATCATGAAAAAGATCGCCGATCTCGGCTTCACCGGCTGGGTCAGCCACGAATACTCTCCCCGCCCCGGCAACCCAGACCCGGTCAAAACCCTCGACGCCATGCTCAAGATGTGCGAAGTCTAGATACGTTAAGCTGGCGGCATGACGCCGTTCTTATTCCTCTTCTTACTGGATCTGCACGGTCGAATCCTCGACAGTGGCGACAACCAGCCCATTGGCAAGGCGGAGATTACCGCCCCCGGCCGGCCTACCGTCGTAACCGGCCCCGATGGGCGCTTTACGATCACGGGACTTGCGCCCGGCCCTAACTCAATAAACATTTATGCGCGCGGGTACGCCCTGAGCAAAATGCGCGCGGGCAAGGACACTTACACCCGCCGCATTTTCTGGATAGACGAATCAAACCACGAGAAAGAGTTCACGGCAACCCTCACCAAAGGCGCCCGCGTTGAAGGGCGCGTGGTGGATGAATATCGCGACCCCGTCGTGCACGGCGAAGTGATGCTGCTGGAAAGAGTGAAGGACGCTTGGGAATTCGCCTACGTCGTTGCCCTGCCCGCGGATGGACGTTTCGAATTTTTCGGTATCCCGCCGGGCCGCTACGCGCTTGGCTGCAAGGGCCACCTGCAAGACTTGGGCGATTTGATGCCCGGCGACGACCGCCACACCCTTGAGATGCGCATTGCGAACGCGGAAGGCCTTCGCACCGAATTTTCCACTCACGGCTTCGGTAACGCGGTCTGGTCGGCCACCGTGGAAAGTCTGCGCTCGCCCGGCCTCCCCATTGAATTGCTCCCCAATGTCATCGCCAAGCCGCGTCAAGAAGAACTATACGGAGATCTTCCCCCTGGCGATTACATCCTCCGGGTTTTTCAAAAGACCAGCCTGGGCTTGCACGCCCTAGTTGAGCAGCCGGTCATGATTCGGGGTCCCGGCGAGCGAATCTACCTCACACCCTCCGCGTTTTCACCCCTAACGCTTCGCGCCCATGGAATCGGCCCGTCAACGCGCTTGCGCGTCCAATCCCTCAATCCTTCGAACATTACGGACCTCGACATTCCGGTCGAAGACGGCGAGACCTTCACCATCCCGAGCCTATCGCCGGGCCGTTACAAGGTGACCTCAAACGCCCCTTTGGCGCCTCACGAGTTCACGATGCCCGCGGGCAAGTACCATGTGGATTTCCGCGCGCAAGCTCCCCTCATCTCCGCCAGCGTCGAGCTGCAACCGGGCGCCGGGCCGATTCTTTACCGGGCTGGCGAGGCCAGCGCGCCCAACAAGGAACCCATCGAAGAACCGCTTCGAGGCGGTTTCGCGGCGCACTTCCGCCTAAGCCCCGGCACGTGGAATCTGCGCTTGATTCCCTGAGCCTCACGCGATCAAAACGGTCGGGTTCCCCACCACTACGACTCCGCCGTGTGCGGTGTTTGAACTAATCCTAGTCGTCGGCCTTCCCCCGGTGAGCACGGTGGGCGATCCCACGCTGACCACGTCGGGCGGGCCGACACACACACATAGATCTCCCACCACCGACACCGGCAAGCCGCCGGAAAGCACGGGCGGCACTCCTGGCCCGGTGATCGGCCCACCCACGTGCGGTACGGGAGGAGTTCCCGGCGTCACCATCGGACACATATGCATATCGGAAATACGGCTGATCGGCGTGGGCATTATTGATATTGACTCCAGAGTTGAATGCGATTGGCGACCTCAAACGCTTGCCGCAAGTATTCATTCGCCGTCGCATGCGGCGCGGCCGGCTCCGGTGAATACGAACTGGCTACCGCGGCAGCGTAAACGAAGCGGCACGAGAAGTATGGAATCGGCTTGATCTTGTCCCCAGTCACGGGGTCTTCCAGTTCGCCGGTGGCTCCGATTGCTTCCAAGACGTGATTCGGCGCGCCGCTTACTTCTCTCCGGTCGGCGAAGTTTTGCGCAATCTGCCGGTTCTCTTCATTGGGTTGCGCGATCCATTTTTCGGCTAGGCCCAGTGCATGCGAGACCGCTGGGTTCTCATCCTTGGCGTGGGCCTTGCGCGCGCAGTACCAAGCCCACCAAACGCCTTCCCGCGCCGGTATGGCATGGGCCATGTAGTTCAACGCGCTCATCCATTGCCCGTTCTGCACCAACAGTTCGGCATAATGCTGGGCATTCAGGGCCTGCGGCAAGTAATCCGTGGCTGGCGGCTTTAGGGCCGCAAGCTTCGCCAGTTCTTGAGCGTTCTTCGGTTTCGATGTCGCCATTTTCGGTTCCCCTAGTTCAGCTTGATAATCGGCGCCATCACGCTCGTCATCGCCGGTCCGTTCTCGATCTTCGCCGCCGCACCGGTTATCACGATGTTGCCGGCCAAGCCCATTTCGATCTTCGACGCTCCCACGCTAATTTCGATGCTACTCGGCGTGAGTTTGATCATGCTCATACCCCCGCAGGTCATCAAGATCTCCTGTGCCGCTTTCTCCTCGATCTTCCCAGCCGTGCACTCCAACTTGTGGTTGCCGGCCTTCATCGTGTTCGTCGTGTTGCCCTGATTCAGCGTAATCTCGCGATTACCCATTTTGATTAGGGTCTTGCGATTACCCTTCTCGAGCGTGACCTCCTGGTCGGAATCGCGCACGATCGTCGTGTGCTTGTTCTCGATGTACTCGTTGAAATCTTTTTGCGCGTGCAAATAGATCTCCTCGGACCCCTTCTTGTCCTCAAAGCGGAATTCGTTGAAGTCGTCCGACCCGCCGCCCTTCGAAGACCGCGACTTAATACCCGACTGCGTCATGTTCCCCGGTAGCGCGTAGGGCGGCATTTGCAAGTCGTTATAAACGCGGCCGGTGATCAGTGGCCTATCTGGGTCGCCCTCGAGGAAGCTCACGATAACTTCCTGCCCGATGCGCGGAATCGATACCTGGCCCCATTGCGCGCCCGCCCAAGCGCTCGACACGCGAATCCAATACGAAGTATCCTCGGGCTTCTCCGGCGTCACGCGATCCCAGTGGAACTTCACCTTCACGCGTCCATATTTGTCGCAATAAATCTCGTTGCCACTGGGGCCCGTCACCACCGCCGTCTGTACGCCGTGAATCATCGGCTTCGGATGCCGCTTCGGCGGCCGGTAGGGCACCGCCATGGGAATCGCGCTGAAGTGGAAGCTCGCCGTCGTGCCGTCGTTGCCCTCATCGGGCCCCTGCAAATTCTGCCGCGCCGAAAAGCTTTGCCCCAGCACGATGTATGTCGTGTTGCACTTCGCGTCGAAGTGATCGGTCAGCTTGAAGCGGAAGCCGGGCATCAAAGTCGTCGTCACGGTATGCGCGTGAATCACACGCAACCTGGCCTCCTGCTCCTCCAGTTGCATCTTCGCGTAGCGCTCGCCGTCCGCCTTGGTCTTGTACATGCCCGGGTAATCATAGATTTCCGCTAGAAGCTTTCCCTTCGTGGAAGCCTGCAAGCTCACGGAACTCTTCTCAAAATCGAAATCCTGCAGCGTGATCTTGCCCGTGTGAATACAGGTCGAGCTCTCCATATCGTCCACGACGCCCGTCGTCGCCCCCGCCGTCGTTCCCTTCCCGTAAGGCAAGGTGTCCAGATGCGGCGACATCTGCGTGGCTGAGTTCACGTTACTCAAGATCAGTTGGTGCTTGCTCTGCGTGTGCTCGAACCAGTAGAAGATGCCTTCTTCTTCAAGCAGGCGCGAAACGAAGTTGAAAGTCGTCTCCCGGTACTGCACCGTGAACTCCCGCTTTGGAAAGACGCCTTGCGTTTTGAAAGTGAAATCGCGATAGCCATGATCGGTGAAGACCTTTTCCACGATCTCCTTGGCCGTCATGTTCTGGTAGTGCTTGCAATCCGTCTCCAGATTGAGGAACCACAGCCACGGCACCATGATCACTTCCCAGTAGTAGACCTTGTCCTGTTCCGGCGACTCGCCCAGCAGCTTCGCCTTTTGCATGATCCCGTGCATGTACCGCGGCGGATAGTTCTCGCGCCGGATCGTTAGCACCAATGGTTTGCGCAGCAAGTCTTCGTCGTTGATCGACTTCTCCTCCGTCGCCATCACCACGCGGAACTGGAACGTGTGCGAGACGTACTCGTTGCCTTCCACGCTCATTAGGACGAAGACGTCCTTCCCGAGGTGCGGCACCAGGGCTTCGTAAGGTCGGTTCTCTTGGTATAAAGGCATGGCGTTCGGAATAACCAGTCTAATGAAGATCAGGCTGCTATATCGATAAGCGTCAAGCCTCACGAATTCGGGTCGTCTTCGGGAACTCTTCTCCCTGGCATGCGTAATCGAATCTAGAGAACCGTGATGCTCAAGCTCCTTCTTTGGTTGATCCTCTTCGTGCTTTGCTGGCCGCTGGCGTTGATCGCGCTGCTACTCTATCCGATCTTCTGGCTGCTTTTGCTCCCCTTTCGCCTGCTCCACGGCATCGTTAGCCTGCCTCTCGCCATTGCCCGGCGGATTGCCGCTTGAGCAAGGCCGACGCCTTCCGCGCCAGCATGCAAATCGACTATCTGAAGTGGCACGATGGCGTTGGCTACGATATCGCACTGATCGCGAAATGCAGTCCCAGCGAACGCCGGCAAATCAAAACCATGATGCATGAGCGCGGCGCGAAGGACTGGCGCGAAGGACTGGCGCGATGTCGAAGCCTTCGCCGCGCTCGGCAATCAAGCCGCTCTGCGGGCCGCGGCCACTTGCGGCCAGCACGAAATTGAAATTTCCGTGGCCGAACACGCCCCGCGTTTCCTCAGCGAAACGGAGCGGGACGCCATCATTACCCGAGCCCTGGCCCACGCCGAAATCGGCTCTGGCCTGCCCGAAGCTCTCCGCGCGGCGCGACAGTACCCCACACCCGCAGCGCTCGAAGCGCTGCGCCAAGGGCTGGCAGGGCGCAAGCCTGGAATCGCGAGGCTCTTTCAGGACACACTGGATCATATATGCGGGCGCTCTTCCTCCTCCTCTTCCTAACGCCGGCCTTCGCGCAACTGCCTTCCTGGTCCAAGGGCTATCTCGACCTCCACCAAATCCACACCGGCCGCGGCAACGCTCTCTACGCGGTTTTCCCCGACGGCACGACTATGCTTTTCGACGCGGGCGACGCGCCCGACGCGAAGCCCCTCGAAATCGGCCCGCGCATCGGCACGGCGGGGGCTTATGTCAAACGTCTCGGCGGCAGAATCGACTACCTGATCGCGAGCCATTACCATGGCGACCACATCGACGGCTTCGGTGACGTGCTCAAGGAAAACACCGTCGCCACCTGGATGGACCGTGGCGACAACCCGCCGCCCCCACGGGCCACCAGGTACTTCGCGCTCAAGCAAGAATTCCAGGGCCGTCGAGAAACCTTCACCCCCGGCCGCCTCAATCAAATCAAAACGAACTACCCGAATTTCTCCATCCGCAACATCGCCGCAAACGGCGAAATCTGGACTGGCGACGGCGAGAACGTCCGCGGCGCCTTCCCCGCCCACTGGCAATCCTTGCCCAAGGACGTCCAGCCCGGCGAGAATCATTTCAGCAGCGCGCTACTTATACGCTACGGCGCCTTCGACTACTTCACGGGCTCAGACCTGATCGGCGTCGCCCTGGACGGCCTTCCGCAATGGCATGACCTCGAAACGCCCGTCGCCAAAGTCGTCGGTCCCGTGGACGCTCTCGTTCTGAACCACCACGGCTGGCTCGACACTACCAACGACTTTTTCCTCAAGACCCTCAACCCACGCATCGCAATCCTGCCGGCGTGGCATGCCTCACATCCAGACCACTCCGTCCTACGCCGCCTGCGCTCGCCGCGCGGCCCCCAACCCGATCTCTTCGCTACATCGTTGCTCGAAGCCCCCAAGGCAATCTTCGGCTACTTGCGCGACGCCTTCAAAGCGACCGATGGACATGTATTAATTCGAGTGGCCCCCGGCGGGGCCAATTATCAAGTCTTTCTCTTGGACGCGAGCACGGCCAGCGCCCCCGTGAAAGCGAGCTTCGGCCCCTACCAATCGCGTTAGAAAATCACGCGAACGGAAATCTGCGCGCGCCGCGCGTTCGTTCCATCCGGAAAGCCGCCCGACGCCGTTCCCACGCCCACACCCGCCACCGGGCGAATCACGCCCGCCGTCGCCGTGAAGGCCTGCGTGTTTACAACGGTGTTGCTCACGTGGTTGAAGGTATTGAACACTTCAAAGTTGAAGTGCGCTTGGATGCGCTCCCGGATCGGGAAGATCTTCGTGAGACGGCTATCAAAGCGGTGAACCGAGTCGATGGGAATGCTCTGGCGCGAAAGGAAAGGGACTTGACTGCTGCCGCCGAATCCATTGAGTGAAGTATTGAAAGCTTGGCCCGGATATTGCAATCCAGAAACGAAGATCGTCGGCGTCGTGTACTGGGCGGAAGCGATCGTACCCAAGACCGAGATCTGCCAGCCGTTCACGACGTAGCGCGCGAAAGCTTTGTTGTTCTTCACGGCCGGAAGCGAGGCGATCGCCGTCATCACCACGCGGTGACGCTGGTCGAGAACGGAGGTTCCCTTCTCCCGGCTGAAGTCGCCATTGGCGATAGTCGATGGGCCGTCGGTAAAGAAGGTATTGTTCTGAGCCGCCCCTTGATTCAAATCGCGCGCGTGGGACCAAGTGTACGCCAGCGTCCCATCCAGCCACCGGGCGGCCTGCCGCCGGAACTGCACGGCCAAGCCGTCGTACCAAAGCCGTCCCCCGTTTTCGATATAAACGACGCGCTGATAGCGCGGGTCGACGCGATTCGCCGTCAAATAAGTCTCCGTAGCGTAAGTTCCCGTCTGCGCGCCGGCCGCGTCTAGGATTCGATACGTGAAGGAGCCCGTCGCCGGGCCGATGTTCAGATCCCGCCTTTGCATCATTTGCACGCCCCGGTTAAAGAGATAGGAAAACGTGACGCCCATCTTGTTCGTGATTTGCCGTTCCAAGCTTAAGTCGCCCTGCTGCGTGTATGGCGTACGCAACTCTGGGTCGGGAAACGTAACGGTTACCGTGCCCGCGGGCGGATTCCGGTCGAGGTTCGCAAGGCGCGCCGGGAATGTGGGTCCCAACGCGAGATCGGCCGGAGTAGTTCCTTGCAGCGTCAGCGAACGTTGTACACGCCCGTTCAACTGATGCAAGCGCGCAATGGTCGCCGCGGGAAACCGCGCGTAGAAGATCCCATAGCCCGCCCGCAACACCGTCTTGTCGTTCAAGCTATAAGCGATGCCGATCCGCGGGCTGAAATTCGTGCCCGGCTGATTGATCTGGCCGGTCAAAGGGTAATCGGGATTGGTGACGGTGGGCTGTTTGAATTGCGCGTACTCGTAACGCAGCCCGTAGTTCAGGGTCACTTTGCTCGTGAGTCTCCACTGGTCTTGCGCATAAAAATTAAAGTCCCGCGTGTAGACGTCGGTCTTGAACGGCCCGAAGGCTTGGCTGTAGGTCTGCCATCGCCGTCCGCCGTCGAGATTCGTTAAGTCGAGAGCGAAATTGGTGATTGTCGCGTAATTATAGGAACCGACTCCGTTGAAGAGCGCGTCCTCGATATCGCGCGTGTGAGCGATATCGAAGCCGAATTTGTACTGATGCTTACCGGAAGTTAGGCTCAGGTTATCCGCGAACTGCCAGCGGTCCTCGGTGGGCTGCACCCGCGGCAGATAGTTCGGAACGCCGAGATTCGCTTGGCCCGCTACGCTAACGGCCGAGCGTACTCCAGGAGGCGCGAGGTCGTAGTTGGCGTCGTCGAAGAGCCGGTCCTTAAACCAGCCGAAGCGGAACTCGTTCACCAATCGCGAGGTCAATATTCCCGTGTGCGCCAAACGCGCCCAACGGGTACGGACGGTCGAAATTCCGTTATTGCCGATCGCCCCGGCGTTTGTCAGCGCGGCCGCGCTCTGGATCCCGTTAGGCGATTCCCAATTCATCAGGTTGAAGCTCATGCTGATCGATTGCTTCTCGCTAACCTGCCAATCGATCTTCGCGAAAGCCGCATTCTGGTCGGCGGTACGCGGCACGGTACCGAAGAAGCGGCGGAAGTAATCCACCGCGTTTGAGCACTGCTGCGACGTCGCGGGAGCCCCGCAAGTACCGATAAACTGCCCGCCGGCGTTGAAGAATTGCGGATTCAAAATCGAGCTCACCAACGGAAAATCCCGACGCATCGCCTCGAAGTTGCCAAAGTAGAAAAGCTTGTCTTTCTTGATCGGGCCGCCAACACTGCCGCCGAACTGCTGCCGCTTCTCGGGCGGGTTGATCGCCGCGTAGCGGTCGCGAGCGTTGAAGTCTTGGTTCCGGAAGAACCAGAAGCCCGTGCCGTGCACCGCGTTGGTGCCGCTCTTGGTCACGGTGTTGATCACGCCGCCGACGGCGCGCCCAAACTCGGCGCTATAGCCGGAAGTCATCACCTGAAATTCCTGAACCGAATCCTGGCTGATATTTGAGCTAATGCGCGTCCGCCCCGCGTTCTCGTTGTAAAACTGCTGCGTCGTATCGTTGCCATCCTGCAAGAACGCGCTGCCCGCGGGCACCCCGCGAAAGGTTACCGTCCCGAAGGTGCCGTCATTCGTCACACCCGGAGACAACAGCACAAAACTATCCACTCGCCGCCCGTTAATCGGCAGATTCATGATCTGTTGCGAATTGACCACCTGCGAGACGCCCGTCTTCGTCGGCTCGACAATGGGGGTACTGTCCTCCACGGTCAATACCTGCGCCTGTTGCGCCACCGTCAATTGCAGATTGAGCACCACGTTTTGGCCGACCTGCAAAGTTAAGCCCTTGGCCGTCTGCAGTGCGAAGCCATCCTTCTGCACTTCCACCTGGTAGCCGGGGCCTGGCTGGAGCGATGAGGCCAAGAAGTAACCCGATTCGTTCGTCTCCAATCGCCGCGCCACGCCCGTCTCCGTATTCGTTACGGTGACTTTGGCGTTTGGCACCGGGGCTTTCGAGGCGTCCGTGATCGTGCCGCTCACGGCGGATAAACCGGCCAAGGATTGAGCGGCCGCGCCGCCGGACAATAGACACACAAAGAGCCCGAAACAGGCAAGACTACGGAGTTGCATAGGAATCCTGATGTCACAGTGTAGCAACGGGCTGTTAAAGTTCGAAGACAACCATGATCCTGCCCGTTTTCCTCCTCGCCGCCGAGTTCCAAGCCGGCGCCGCCAAGGTCAGCGTCGCGCCCGAAAAGCTCCCCGTCATCGTTAACTGCTTCTTCAACGAACGGACCGTCGCTAAACTCAACTCGCCGCTAGAAGCCAAAGCCCTAGTGCTCGGCGCGGGCAAAACGCGCATTGCCATCGCTCTCGTCGATTCCTGCATGATGCCTCGCGAGCTCCTCGACGAGGCGAAATACGAAGCCTCCCAACGGACGCAAATCCCCGAAGACCGCATCCTCATCTCCGCCACCCACACCCACTTCGCGCCCGCCGCCATGAGCTGCCTCGGCAGCCGCGCGCAACCCGGCTATCCGGAATTCCTCGCCGCGAGAATCGCCGATGCCATCGCCCAAGCCGCGGCCAAGATGCAACCCGCCCAACTCGGCGCCGCCGCGATCGACGATTTCGAACACACTTTCAACCGCCGCTTTCTCTACAAGCTGGAACACAAGCTCACCAGCCCTTTCGGCGAAAAAAACGTCATCGCCAATATGCACCCCGGCTACGAAAATCCGAATGCCGTCACGCCCTCCGGTCCCGTCGATCCCGCGCTCACCCTGCTCAGCGTCCGCGCCAAGACTGGCCAGCCGCTGGCGCTCCTCGCGAACTATTCCATGCACTACTTCGCCAGTGACCCCCTTTCGGCCGACTACTTCGGCCTCTTCGCCGAAAAGATGCGAAAGCGCCTCAACGCGACCGATGATCTCGTTGTCATGATGACGCAAGGCACCAGTGGCGACCTCATGTGGATGGACTACTCCAAGCCCAAACGCGACATCTCCCTAGAACAATACACCGAAGGCGTTGCCGCGAGCGCCATGCGCGCCTACGAGAGGGTCGTCTACAAAACGAGCGGCCCGCTCGCCATGGACGAATCCAAAATGACCTTCCAACGCCGCCTGCCCAATGCCGGCCGCCTCGCGTGGGCGGAAAAACTCCTCGCTGGCCTCAACGGAGCGATGCCCAAGACCCAACCCGAAATCTACGCGCGCGAGCAACTCTATCTCCGCGACGAACCACGCCGCGAACTTAAGCTCCAAGCTCTACGCATAGGCGACCTCGCCATCACCGCCATGCCGAACGAAGTCTTCGCGCTTACCGGCCTGAAGCTCAAAGCCCGCAGCCCCCTGCCGCTCACCATGAACATCACTCTCGCCAACGGCGCCGACGGCTACATCCCGCCGCGCGAACAGCACGATCTCGGCGGCTATACCACCTGGGCCGCACGGACGGCCGGTCTCGACACCGGCGCCGAACGCACCATCGTTCACACATTACTAGAACAACTCGAACTCATCACCGGCAAAGCCCGCCGCAAGCCAGTCGCCACCTCCACCCACAAGCACTGGACACTCGACGATATGGAAGACTCCACCGCGCCCATCGAAGGCCCACGCGCCTATTACCTCGAAGGCAAAATTGGCAAGGCCGCCTACTTCGCCGGCGCCAAACTCAAGTGGCCGTCCGGCGGCAAATCCTCCACCTTCGAATATTGGTACTGGCCCGCCGCCACCAAACAATGGGCGCGCGTCAAGCACCACTGTCCCGCCCGCGCCGTCTGCCCCGAGATCATCCTCGAAGGCAAGGTCGACGACCTAAGCCTCCTCCACTAAGCGAAAGCTCACGGCTTTTTCCCAGGCTGGCTGCGCAACCCAAACTCATTGAGGAAGACCACATCCACGCGCCGGTTCTTCTGCCGGCCGTCGGCGGTCTCGTTCGAAGCCACCGCCACGGTATCCGCGTAGCCCGCTACCGAAAGCCGCGCCACGGGAATCGCGAAACGCGCCGAAAACAAATCCAGCATCGCGATCGCCCGGGCCGCCGAAAGCTCCCAATTCGACCGGAAGCGCTCGTTGTGAATTGGCGTCGAGTCCGTGTGCCCCTCCAGCAAGATCTTGTTCGGAATCTTCAACGCCGAATCCGCGATCTTGCTCAGAATCGGCATCGCGCCATCCTGAATCCTGTCCCCCGCCGGAGGAAAAAACGCCGCCTCTTTTAAGCTCACCACCAAGCCGCGCGGCTCCATGTTGATCGACACCTTCCCCTCGCCGATTTCTTTCGACAGCGTATCGCTCAACTGCGCAAGCGATGACGCCAAATCCGCCATCGCCGCCGTAGCCGCATCGGGCGCATCCCCATCGGGAGTCGCCTGCGGCGCCGCTTCGCTCTTTTTGTCCGTCGAAGGCGGCCGCTTCCGCCCCATCATATCCATCAGCGCCTTGGGCATCGCGCCCTTCTCAAACGCTTCCTTGACACTCGCCGACACTTCGCGCGCCTTCTGCTGGTCGGCATGAGAACTCGCGAACATCACCACGAAGAAAGCGAAAAGCAGCGTAATGAAATCCGCGTAGGACACCAGCCACCGCTCGTGGTTCTCATGCTCCTTGGCTTTCGCGCGGCGGGCCATAACGCTCTCGATCGCCCGCTCGCTAGGCTGCCATGGCTTTCGGGCCTGCATTGCCGCGCCTGTACTTTCCACCACCCGAGGCATGCTGCGAGTAAGCGTCCAACTTGCCGCGGATCAGTTTCGGGTTCAATCCCTCCACAATCGCCGCCACGCCCTCCACCATCATTTCCTTGCGTTCCGTCTCGGCCGCGATGCGCGCCTTGATCTTCGCCGCCGCCGGCAAACAAAACAAGTTCGCCAGGGCCACGCCGTAAACCGTCGCCACAAACGCCACCGCGATCCCATGCCCTACCTCTTCGATATTCTCCAGGTGCTTCATCACCTGAATCAAACCCAATACCGCGCCGATAATCCCAACGGTTGGGGCATACCCGCCCGCCGCCTCGAACACCTTCGCCTCGGCTTCGGCATGATGCTCTTCCACCGCGATCTCCAACTCCATCGTCGCCCGCAATTCACTCAAGTCGCATCCGTCAATCGCCATGGTCAACGCCTTCGACAAGAACGGATCGCTAACCGTCATCGCGTCGTCTTCCAGGCTCACCAGACCCGTCTTGCGCGCCTTCGTCGCCAGCGCAATCAGTTCTTCCAGTAGCGCTTCGTTGCTGAGCGCCGGAGCAAAGAACACACTCTTCAACCGCCCTAGCGCGCCCCGCAACACATGCATCGGCGTGTTCACCATCACCGCCCCCAAAGTCCCGCCCAACACGATCACCGCCGCGGTGTATTGCGCGATATCGGCCATCACGCCGCCTTCGAGCAGCAAACCCCCAACAATGCCACCCCCGGCGAGGAGAAGCCCGCCCCATGTGGCCAGATCCAGCCGCGAACTATTGGACGGCATAGGCGAACTCCCGGCCGGGCGGCAATCCCGCTTCCTGCACCCGCCGCCGGAACTCCAACACTCGCGCCACCACTTCCTCGCGAGACTCCAGCACACGTACATACTCGCCCGTCGTCAACTTCAAAACGGTATCGGGCTTGGACTCAACCAAAACAATGAGGTCGGCATTCACAACCACGGGCTCGTGGCTGAGGCGCGTGAGCGAAATCATAATTCGGATGTCAAACTTATCGACATCCCCTCGCCCTTCTTGAACCTTCCGCCACTACGAATTCAACAGCGCCAAGATCTCCTGCAGCTCCGCCCGCCACCGCGCCCGCTGTCCCGCATGCACCCGCTCAGCCACGTCACTGGACACCACGAACAACCCCGTTTGCACCTTGGGCATCGCCGCGGGCGCCTTGGCCGCCTGCGCCTTGCCTGTCTTCATCGCTAATCCCTTCGGCTTCGCCTCCAGATGCTTCCGCGCACCCTCGATCGTATAGCGCTTCTCATAAAGAAGATGCTTGATCTCAAGGATCAACTCCACGTCCTTGCGCCGGTACATGCGATGGTTGGAGCCCATCTTCTTCGGCGCAATCGCCGGAAACTCCGACTCCCAATAGCGCAGCACGTGCGCCTTCAACCCCGTCAACTGCGACACTTCCCCAATCCGGAAATACAGCTTCGCGGGCAACTGCTCCGGCGTTGTGATCCCGCCAACCTCTTCGGTGGCGTCGAACACAAAACCCAACTCCGGACGTGCTTCCGAATTCTCGCTCAAGACTTGATCCTATGCCCTAAATCGCCTCAGGTCAATAGCTTCGCCTGATTTTCTCAATTGGCTTCTCAACCAAATTGAAACCAAAGCTTCACGGCCTGCGTTATTATGACTGGGGCGGACCCAAACGGTTTCGCCTCATTCTCACCAGAAGGAGGGGGCGTAACGGCTTCGACGGGATGGAATGGGCCTTTTGAGGCGTGCCGAGCTCCAGGCTCTCGCAAAACGACTGGAAAACTACAACTGCCAATACGCAGTTTGCATACGCTGCTTAATTTTTAAGTAGCCGCTCGCGGTGGTAAGTCCGCGGACCACCGAGTGAGCGTTATCTAGCGGAATTGGCCGAGAGCCTCCGTCTGGGGCAGCAGGCTGAAATCAATCAGGCTGGGCGCCTGTCTTTCTTGCCGCTTCCGCGCGGCAGGCGCCGAGACAACCGCGAAGCGGCTACGCACGTAGTCTTGGAAGGGACAGCCATTTCGGACGTGGGTTCGACTCCCACCGCCTCCACCACCATTTTTCTTCTTTGCACACCGGGCAGGGTCACCATCCCTGCCCCAAACGAGTCGCACTACACCACCCGCCTGCCCGCTGGTCCCATTTGTGTTCGCCAGCCCCTTTGCATTTCTTTCGCCCCTTTGCAATACTAAGAACTCCCGAAAACCAGTCATCGAGGCGCTCATGTGGAACCACCTCCCCCTAATCTTCAAGAACACTTGGCGCAATAAGCGCCGCACCTTCCTCACCTTAGCCTCCATCGCCGCTTCCCTCTGCCTCCTAGGCTTCCTTCTCGCTATCGCCAACATGTTCTATTTCTCGCCCTCCAGCGCCGATCAAGCCTACCGCCTAATCGTTCGCAACCGCGTCTCCCTGGCCAACCCCATGCCCGCCGCCTACCAAACCAAAATCAAACAAGTCCCCGGCGTCGACGAAGTCATGATCTTCCAATGGTTCGGCGGCACCTATAAGGACGCCCGCGACCCCAGCAACTTCTTCCCCCGCTTCGGTCTCGAATTGAACAAGCTCCCCAAAATCTACCCTGAATACAAGATCGACCCCGCTCAATTCCAAGCCCTCCTCGCCGAACGCACCGCCTGCGTTGTCGGCCGCAAGCTCGCCAAGAACAAAGGCTTCGAACTCGGCTCCAAGATCACCCTCGTCGGCGATATCTTCCCCGTAAATCTCGAACTCACCGTCCGCGCCATCTACGACAGCGAACGCGACAACGAAGCGCTGTATTTCCATTACCCCTACTTAAGCGAAAGCCTCAACGCCGGAACCCGCGACACCATCGGCACCTACGTCATCCGCATGAACAACCCCGGCGACGCCTCGCGCATCTCCCAAGACGTCGACGCCATGTTTCGCAACTCGCCCATCCAAACCAAAACCGAAACCGAGCGCGCCTTCGAACTCAGCTTCCTCGCCTTTCTCGGCAACGTGAAAGTCTTCCTCATGGCTATCTGCTCCGCCATCACCTTTACAATTTTGCTAGTCTCCGGCAACACCATGGCCATGGCCGTCCGCGAGCGCGTCAAGGAAGTCGGCATCCTCAAAACCATCGGCTTCACCAATGGCAAAATCTTCTCGCTACTCTTGGGCGAAAGCGTCATGATCTCCCTGATCGGCGGCGCGCTCGGTCTCGGCCTCACGGTCCTCCTCTGCAATTGGCTCCGCACCACGCCGTCCACCTTCGCCGACATGACCCGCCTCACCACACCGCCATGGATATTGGCCGCCACGCTCTCGATCGCCGTCTTGATCGGCCTCGTCAGCGCCACCATTCCAGCCTGGAGCGCCGCCCGCCGCTCCATTGTCGACGCCATGAGGGTGACCGACTAATGAAGCTCCCGCTCTCGTACAATTGGCGCAACCTCGTCGCCCGCAAGACCACCACGCTCATGACGGCCCTCGGCATCGCGCTCACCGTCGCCGTCCTCCTCGCCACCTCCGCGCTCGTCGAAGGCCTCCGCACCTCGCTCTCCGCCAGCGGCAACCCGCTCCAGATGATCGTCATGCGCAAAGGCGCCACCGCCGAACTCAATTCCAACCGCAGCCCCGAAGACCTCCAGGTCATCAAGACCAAACGCGGCATCGCGACGAACTCCAAAGGCGAACCCCTCGCCTCCCTCGAACTCATCACGGTCGTCGTCCTCGAAGGTCCCGAAGCTCCCGGCGGCATCAACATCAGCGTGCGCGGCATCACGCCCGCGGGCTGGGACATGCGCGAGAACATCCAGATCTCCGCCGGCCGCCGCTTCACTCCCGGCCGCCGCGAACTCGTCGTCGGCAAAGGCGTCGCCGACCGCTACCCGATGGCCCAACTCGGCAAGAGGATCGAATTCGGCCGGGGTGCATGGGAGGTTGTCGGCGTCATGGACGCAGGCCGCGGCGCTTCCAACAGCGAGATCTTCTGCGACCTCAACCAACTCTCCTCCGACCAAAACCGCGAAACAGCGCTCAGCTCCATCCTCGTCCGCGCCACCGACGAAGTCGCCTTTAGCGCCCTACAAAATGACATCACCAGCGACCGCCGCCTGAACGCCGATGCGCCCGACGAAAAGAGCTACTACGCCCAGCAAATGCAGTCCGCCTCGGCCATCCAATTCCTCGGCATCTTCGTCGCCATCATCATGGCCGTCGGCTCCTGCTTCGCCGCGATGAACACGATGTTCGCCGCCGTCGCCCGCCGCTCCGCCGAGATCGGCACGCTGCGCGTTCTCGGCTTCTCAAAGTCCAGCATCCTCGTCAGCTTCTTCCTCGAATCGCTGCTCATCAGCCTGCTCGGCGGCCTCCTCGGTTGCCTCCTCGTCTTGCCGCTCAACAACCTCCAAACCGGCATCGGCAGCTTCGTCACCTTCTCGGAAATCAGTTTTAACTTCGCCGTCACGCCCGCGCTCATGGCCTTGGGCGTCGCCTTCGCGCTCATCCTCGGCGCCTTCGGCGGCCTCTTCCCCGCCGGCTCCGCCGCGCGCAAGGAAATCCTCACGGCGCTGAAGACTAATTAATTACGGAGCACTACGAACCATCCATGCCGAGTGAACTCGACAGCCTGCGTATCGACAAATCGCTAAAGACCTCCGCCGAAGGCTCCCCCTGGGCCACCCGCTGGATCTTGGGCGGCATCCTGCTCTTCGTGCTCCTGGGCGCGGGCGCGATGTATTACAAGAGCGCCAACGCCGCCCTCGAAGTCGCAACCACGCGCGTCGCGGCGCCCAGCGCTAGCGCCACTTCCGGCGCCGCGCGCGACGTCATCCTCAACGCCACCGGCTACATCGTCGCCCACCACAAGATTCAGCTCGCCTCCAAAGTCGTAGGCAAGGTCGCCTGGATCGGCGTCGAAAAAGGCGACAAGGTCCGCAAGGGCCAAGAAATCGTCCGCCTCGAAGACGACGAGTACCGCGCGCAACTCGAGCAAGGCCGCGGCCAACTCGCCTCGCTCGAAGCCCGCCGCCTTGAACTCTCCAACGGCTCGCGCCCCGAGGAAATCGCCGTCGCCAAAGCGAACCTTGAACAAACCAAAGCCAATCTCGAAAACTCGCGCGTCAACCTCGAACGCACCAAACAACTCGCCCGCGAAGGCGTCGTCGCCAAGCAAGTCCTCGACGACGCCCAAGCCCGCTACGACGCCGACCAAGCCCGCGTCGCATCCTTCGAGCGCACCTTCGAACTCGTCCGCATCGGCCCCCGCGCCGAATTGGTCCAACAAATCGACGGCCAGATCCGCGAAGCCAAGGGCCGCGTCGCCTTCTACGAAACCCAACTCAACAACACCATCATCCGCGCCCCCATCGACGGCACCATCCTCGAGCGCGTCGTCGAACGCGGCGAATTCGTCACCACCGGTTTCGTCGGCGACCGCGGCGCCAAAGGCTACGTCGTCTCCCTCGCCGATCTCAACGACCTCCAAGTCGAACTCGACATTAACCAAAACGACTTCGCCCGCCTCGCCCCCAAACAAAAAGGCATCATCACCACCGACGCCTACAAGGACCGCGAATACCAAGGTGAAATCGAAGAAATCTCCCCGGAAGCGAACCGCCAAAAAGCGACGGTCCAAGTAAAAGTCAAGGTCCTGAACCCCGACGAGTACCTCCGCCCCGAAATGAATTCCAGCGTAGCCTTCTACAACGAAGGCAAGCCGAGCGCATCAGGAGCGCCAACCGCCGCCCCCGCCGTATACATCCCCCCAGCCGCCCTCCAAAACGGCGCCGTCTTCGCCGTGGTCAACGAAAAAGCGATCCGCCGCGTAGTAAAGACCGGCCCCACCTCATCCCAAGGCGTGCGCATCGAAGAAGGCCTCATCGGAGGCGAAGAGTTAATCCTAAACCCGCCGGCGGAGTTGAAAGACGGCATGAAAGTGAAGGTCCGCAAATGAGCGAAGCTGTTATTGAAACCCGCGATCTAACCAAGGAATACGTGAGAGGCGATCAGAAAGTCGTGGCTCTGAACAACGCCTCCATCACAATTAACAAAGGCGACTTCGTAGCCCTAATGGGGCCCTCAGGCTCTGGCAAATCCACGCTGCTCCACTTGATAGCCGCCATGGATCGCCCCACCAATGGCCAAATCCGCGTCCTCAACGAAGACCTCCGCAGCCTCAGCGACGCCTCCATCGCCCGCTGGCGCAACGCCCATGTTGGCTTCGTCTTCCAAAGCTTTAATCTAATCCCGGTCTTGACGGCCTTGGAGAACGTGGAACTCCCGCTAAAGCTAACGAAGCTCTCAAAAGCCAAGCGTGTCGAACACGCCAAACGAGCCCTGGAGCTTGTCGGCCTCGGGGAACGCTTAGGCCACACCCCCCGCCAGCTCTCTGGCGGCCAAGAGCAACGCGTAGCCATCGCTCGCGCCATCGTAACCGACCCAGATCTAATATTGGCCGACGAACCCACCGGCAACCTGGACGCCAACTCCGCCAAGGAAGCCTTAACACTACTCGGCCGGCTCAATCAGGAGTTCAACAAGACGATTGTTATGGTCACCCACGACCCCCACGCCGCCAAGGCCGCGCGCACGGTGCGTTACCTCGAGAAGGGCGCCCTGCTCCCGGAGGGCCAGAAGCCCGAGGACTGGTAGCCACCTCCGGGCCGCGCCCCGTCCAGGCCAGCCGGCTGCGCGAATCGCTAGCTGGTCCGCGGCCGGTATCCGGGTCTCGCCCTCACGCGCAGTTTTTTCGCGGCGTCGCTGGTGATCTCCACGCTGATTTTGCGGAAGCCCTCATTCGGGTTCACCTGCGGATAGTAGGTGATGGTGTAGCTGTTACCGAGGTCTTCTCGAATGCTCTCGAATGCTTCCACCTGCTTCTGCCAGGTCTTTGCGAAATAGGCTTTGCCGCCGGTGCGGCCGGCGATGCGGCGGAACACGTTGGAGGAGATCGGATCCTTGTTCACTTCCGCGGTGGAGATGACGTAGATCGGGATGCCCTCGTCTTCAGCGACGCTACGGACGTCGTCGGGCGCTACCATCGAGCCGTTGTCCGGGCCGTTGGAAAACACGATGATGACTTTGCGGCCGGGGACCTTGGCGGCGTCGCGCAAGGTGAGGAGCAGGCCGTTGTAGAGCGCGGAATCGTCGCCCGCGACGGCCTTGCGCAAGCCGCCGATCGCGAAGGTACGGTCGCGCGTCAACTCGGCCGCGCGCGTGAGATTGCGCGAGAACGTGTAGATCGCCACCGAGTCGGCCTTGTCGAGACCGCGTACAAAGTCCGCGATAGCGTCCGAGGCGTAGACAAAGCTCCGGTACATGTAGTTCGAGGTGTCGAACAACACGAAAACGTTTGTGCCCACGAAAGCGTCGGTTGGCCCCTTCTGGTCGCCTTCCTTCGCGGCGTTGTCGGCGATGGCGAGGGGCTTCGTCGAACCGTCATCCTGAATCATCACCGGGGGCTTGTTGCCCTCGGCAAAGGTTGAGAGCTTCTGCACAATGCCGTCTTCCAGAACCCGGAAGTCCTTATGCGAAAGCCCGTTCACGTACTTGCCTTTCGAGTCTGTAACGGTGAAGCTCAAAACCACCATGTCGACTTTTACTTTGAACACCGTGTCCTGCGCATACAGGACCACTCCGACCGTCGCGGCGGCTAGTGTGAACAAAGCGGTAAATTTGCGGAACGGCGTCATTATTCGATGCTCCCTTGGGGATTGCTCTTGGCGGATTGCCGCATCTCTTGGCCAACGAGGCGCAAACTGCGCAGGAGGGCGGGCCAGTCTTCGAGGTGTGTCGCGAAAATCTTCTCCACCGTCAGCTTGGTCCAATCCGGAACCTTCAGATTCAACTCGCTGGGGCGCATGCCAAGTTCGTCGGCGAGCGCGGCGTAGTAGAGATTCGAGCTTTCCCAGCTTTCCGCGAGGATTCGGCTGGAGTAGCCCATCAAGGTGGGGAAGGTGCGCAGATGCAGCAACTGCGGCTGATACGAATTCGCGAGCGTGGGCTTGGGAGTGCCGAAGGCTTCGGAGATGGCCGCGGCCGTCAGGTCAGCCCGCCGCATCATCGCGATGCGCCGGATCTCGGCGACCATCGGCGAATTGTAATCGCCTTCGCCGGATTGCAACAACGTTACCGCGACATTGAAAGCCTCGGACGGCGTTACTAAGTCCAGCGCTTCGCCAACGCGGCCCGCTTCCAGATACGCGTTCACCGCTTCGGCGCGAGCCGGGGGTGCGTATTCGAGCAGGGCCTTGATGGCCTTCTCGCGGAGGCCGCTATCGACGGCGGACTGCGCGAGCAAGGTCTCGCCCGCGCGATAGTGCAAGGCCGCATAATGCATTTGTAGCGGCGTGACGCGCCAGTAGCGGGGCACTTTCGCGGAGACGATCATTTGCGGCACGAGGTCGCCCCAAATCAGCGCTTGCTCGCGTGTGGGGATGAGGAAGTTCTGCTCCGCCTCGGCAAGCGCGTAGGGTAGGCTCACGAGCGAACCCACCAAGCGGCCACCCGCCGAGGAGGGCCAGCCAGTGCCGAAGACTTCAGTGGTCTTCCAGGTTTGATTCGTGCCCTGGACGCCGAGGAAATCGTGGCTGCGCACGAAGTGGGGATTGGTGAAAAGGACTTGCGCGCCCGGCGGGGCGTAATGGATGTAGACGAAGCCGACTAGCGTGTCGCGCAGGAAGCCGGTCAAGTTGCCTCGTGCTTCCTTGAGCTTCACGGCGTCGGTACCCGCCTTATCGACGATGGCGCGGAAATTCGTCTTGCGCTCGGCGTCGATGTGTTTGTCCACCCAATAGCCGAAAGCCATGGCGTTGCGTTCGGCGCCGGTGAGCGGCGGCCGCGGGGGTTGTTGATCGCTGATACGCGAGCTTAGGCGATTGACGAGAGCGACATTCGTTTTGCCACCCTTGGACGGCGCTTCGAGATTGTCGTCGATGTCGAAGATCGCCTTCAGACTGACGAGGCGCTGCGCGTCGAAGACCTTCTGCATGTCGGCTACCAGCAACTGATGCGTGGTGTCCTCGCTGGCCTTATTAGTGCCCGCGAGCAATTCCAACATCGATTTCTGGGGGTCGGCGGATTCGGCCACGCCGCAGCTCTTCATGAGATGCTCGGTGACCTTGCGGCCGGCGTCGAGCAAATCGCGTGAGTTTTTCGCCGCGGGGATCTGCGTCAATACGGGCGATATTGCGTCATCGAGCGACACGGTGAGCAGGCGATTCCGTTGGAAGATCTGCGTCAGCGCCAGCAACGATTGAAAGATCCCAACGGAGTCGCTGCGCAGTTGCACGTCGCCGATGCCGTTCAACGATGCCGCCGCCGTCAAGAACTGCGCGATGTTCGCTTCGCTTAACTCGGGCAACTCGGCCAGCAAGGTGTATTGCGCGCCGAAGAGTTTCCAGTCTTTGATCATGCGATCGACGGTGGCCGTGGAAAGGGCCTGCTTACGGCCACGATTCACGTCGCTTAGGCTGAGGAAGATTTTCAGCGGCTCGTTGTCGACGGCCTTGCGCGATAAGGCAAAGAGGGCCTCGAGCACGTCGTCGGGTTCTTTCCAACCTTGCGCGCTCTTGGTGAGCTTCCCGTCGTATTTGCCATGGGGGTGGTTGATGAAAAGGCTGCGCCAGGATTCGACGTTGCCGGGGATGTGCGGCTTGCCGTCGGGTTCGAGACGCAGGCGCGAAGTCAAGAGCATCAGGTCCGTCGAGGCGCGAAACACGGGGCGAGCTGGGCCGGGCGACGTTACGCGGCCGCGCAAGCCGGTATAGAAACGCTTCATGCGATTAGGTTCGGTGAGATACATCAGCGTTGGCCCGTGGATGCGGCTCAACGCCTCAAAGTACGCGGCCACCCAGCCGTCGTCCCGCGCGATTAACTTTTCGAGAAATGCAGGACCGTTATCGGGGCTCGCGCCCACCAGATCGTTCCAAACAGCGATCGACCTGGGATCGCCCGGCACGGCGACCTTGCCATTGCGAATCTGCAGCATGCCGCCGAAGAAATCGAGCACGTGCGAGAAGGCGCGTAGGCGTTGCACGGGCATGGCCTTTTTTAGGTCTTCGGCAGTGGCGGGATCGAGCTTCGATAGGCCGAGGTAGAGGCGGCAGAGTTGGGGGTCGCCCATAAAGAACTCGACGAAGGTTTGATCGGGCTTCTCTTTGTCTTTCGTGGCCTGCCAGTAATCGGGGCCGTAGAGAACGCTGACTTTCGTCGGCTTGTAGTCGTATTCGAAGACGCGGTTCGTGCGCAGCGCGGCTTCCAAATCCGCGAGAGGAAAGCCGGAGTCGATGGTCAGAAACGCACGCGACGCGTTCACGGTTTCAAGGACGAGGTCGCCGCCGCAGGCGCCACGCATGCGGTAGCCGAGAACCTTCAATAGCTCGCCCGTTTCGGCGGAGTCGCATTGCTCGATGAGGATCTTCTGATTCTTGACGGCGAGCTTCTCTAGTTCTTTCGCCTGCGAAAGATAGCGGTAGATCAGCTTCAGGTATTCGGTTTGATCGAGGCCCTCGTTGTTGCCCGCCGCCTGATAACCGTTGGTGACGATGTTGCGGGCTAGGGCGCCGAGAACCTCTCCGGGTTCAAGATCGGGGGAAAGAGCGGCCATTCGAGAGAAGCTGCGCAGTGGCCCGGGAATATCGCTGGAGCCGATGCTAACGGGTGGCCGGGTGTTCGCGGCGAAGCTCCATCCCGTGCCGCCGGCTTGGCGATAGCGATTGAGGGCGCCCTCGGCGGCCACCTTATTGTTCTCGAGCAAGTGCAGCACGGTGAGCCGCCGCAGCGCTTGCAGTTTCGTCGCGGGATCCGGGGACTCCGCGAGTTTTTCGTAAGTGGCTTGCGCTTGTGGGCTGCGCCGCCGCTCCAAAAACTCGGCGTAGGAGATGCCTCCGTCAGCCTTATATTCTTGTTCCGCCGCCCGGATGTTGCCGGAAAGCTCTAGTTCCCTTGCTTTTCTGAGGTCCGCGCTGAGCGGAAGCGCCAATCCCAGAGAGACAATTAAAAAAGTCGAATGAGTACGCAAAGCCCTCTCCTTCGAGTTGAGTGTCGATAAGCGTATCACTGTTTCAACGAGTTTTCGAGAGGCACGGATGTTTCAAATTTCCCAATACGATCACGAGTGGCCTAGTACGCTTGTCGCGCTGCTCCCGGAAATCCCCCTTGGGGACCGGGAGGCGCTGCCGCTTTGGTTTGCGTTTTACCCGTTGCTCCTGACCGGCCTCGCGCCCGACGCCCAAGCCGAGGGCTTTTTTCAACTGAAGGGACATTGGCGGCTGGCCGGCCAGGAAGACACTTCACACTACTTTCTCTATGCCCACGAGTTCTGGGCGGCGGCAAAAAAAGCGCCCCTCGTCCTCGAAACGACCCTCGCCGCAACGCTCCGCGCCACCGCCGCGCAAATCGGAGCGCCACCGGAACACCGCTTGGCTTTGGCTTGCTTGCTCCTAATGACGTTTCGCCAATGCGGCCCAGGCTTTCTGGCCCGCCCCGTTTCTCCCGCCACGAAGCCCCACCGGGCCAGCCTCTCCGCTAAGCCCGGCCTGCTTTCGCGTTTGTTCGCTAAGCCGCCCGCGCACCGGGTCCACTTCCATGGCAAGGATTTTCCCATCCTGGAAGGCCAGGAAATCACGACCGCCGCGGAGCAAGACAAGCGTCCGTACCATGAGGCGGACCCTCGTTGCTATGCCGGGATGGGCCCGATTCCCGTGGATTGCCGCTCCGGCTCGTGCGGCACTTGCTGGGTGGGAGTATTGAGCGGACGCGAGCGCTTGGACCCCATCGGCGAGTTCGAACGCAAGCGAATGGAGTACTTTGGATATTTCGACTCAGGCTTCGCGGAGGCGGATTCGACTCATCCCCGCCTTCGTCTAGCCTGCCAAGCCAAGGCGTCCGGCAATGTTGAGATCGTCATTCCTCCTTGGAATGGCGTGTTTGGCTTGTCCCGGCGCACGAAAGAGGTTCGTCCTAAATGACTCGTCGCGGATTTCTCGCGGCTACGGCTGCATCGTCTGTCTCGGCTTTTGCGCAGGCCAAGAGGCCCAACATCATTCTGCTCTACGCCGACGACATCGGCTTCGGAGATTTGAGTTGCTATGGCGCCAAGCGTGTGCGGACTCCGAATCTGGACCGCATCGCCGCGAACGGCATCCGCTTCACCGACGCCCATTCTTCGGCCGCGACCTGTACACCCTCGCGCTACAGCCTCTTTACGGGCGAGTACGCGTGGCGCAAGAAGGGCACCGGAATTCTGCCGGGCGACGCGAAGATGGTGATCGACCCGGCGCAAGCGACGCTGCCTAAGACGCTAAGGAACGCCGGTTACCGTACGGGGGCCGTCGGAAAATGGCACCTAGGATTGGGCGACGGCAACATCGATTGGAACGGGCAGATTGCGCCGGGGCCAAAGGAAATCGGCTTCGACTATTCGTTCTTGATTCCCGCCACCGGAGACCGCACGCCTTGCGTTTATGTCGAGAACGGCCGCGTGGTGAATCTGGATCCGCGCGACCCGATCCAAGTGCGCTACGACGCGCCGTTCCCCGACGAGCCCACCGGAAAGGCGAACCCGAGCCTGCTACGAATGAAGCCGAGCCATGGCCACGACATGACGATCGTCAACGGCATCAGCCGCATTGGCTATATGCGCGGCGGAGCGGCGGCGCGGTGGAAGGACGAAGAGATGGCGGACACGATTACCGGCAAGGCGCTTTCGTTCCTGGAGAGCACCAGCGCCGATCCGTTTTTTCTTTACTTCGGGACGCAAGATATCCACGTGCCGCGCGCCCCGCATCCGCGCTTCGCGAAGGCCACGGCGATGGGGCCGCGCGGTAATGCGATCGCGGAGCTGGATTGGTCGGTGGGCGAGATCGTGAAGGTCCTCGAACGCCGCGGGCTGATGGACGACACGCTCGTTCTGTTCTCCAGCGATAACGGCCCCGTGGTGGACGACGGCTATCAGGATGACGCCGTGAAGCTTCTGGGCGATCACAAACCCGCGGGGCCTTGGCGCGGCGGCAAATACTCGAATTTCGAGGCCGGGACGCGCGTGCCGCTGCTGGCTTCTTGGCGCGGGCGGATTCAGCCCGGCGTGAGCGACGCCTTGATTGGCCAGATCGACATGCACCGCAGCCTTGCGGCGCTCGCGGGACTGCAGCCTTCGCAGGAAGCGGCGCCGGATAGTGAGAACTTGAGCGGGACGTTGCTGGGGCAATCGAGGTTTGGACGCATGTCGCTCGTGGAGCAAGCGAACTCGCGTGCGCTGCGGCAGGGCAATTGGAAGTACATCCGGCCAAGCGGCGGCCCGCGCCGTAATGAGCTGACCAACACCGAGTTGGGAACCGCGCCGGAACCGCAACTTTACGACCTGGCTTCGGATCCCGGCGAGACGAAGAATCTCGCGGCTATGCACGCGTATCGCGTGGAGGCGATGGAGAGGGCGTTGCAGGCCGTCGAAGCCCGAGGAGGGGTCAATCGTTGAAACCGCGCTGGCGCGAACTCGCACCGGGCCCCGGTGTCTATTCCACCGGGCCCTGGAACGCGATCACGGATGTTCCGGGAGTGCTGGTTGGCCACGCAACGTTGATCGAAGGCGAGCGGATTCGAACGGGCGTGACGGCCATTCTGCCGCACAATGGGAACCTTTTCCAGCAGAAGGTCGCGGGCGCCGTCTTCGTCGCCAACGCTTTCGGCAAGCTGGCGGGCTCCACGCAGGTGCGGGAACTGGGGACGATTGAAACGCCAATCCTGCTCACCAATACGTTGGCCGTGGGTACCGGTCTGGATGCGCTGGTCCGCTACACGACGGCTTTGCCGGGCAATGAGAACGTTCGCAGTGTGAACGGCTTGGTGGGCGAAACCAACGACGGTGGCCTGAACGATATCCGTTCGCTGCCCCTGAAAACGGAACATTTCCTCGCGGCGATTCGCGATGCGAAATCCGGCGCGGTGGCCGAAGGGAGTGTGGGCGCGGGAACTGGGACCGTCTCCTTCGGCTGGAAGGGTGGCATCGGAACGTCGTCGCGCAAACTGCCCAACGGCTTTACGCTCGGCGTGCTAGTGCAGTCGAATTACGGCGGCTATCTGACGATGGGCGGAGCGCCGGTCTACAAGGAACTAACTCCGCCGCGCGAGAACAACGGCGATGGCTCGTGCATGATCGTGGTGGGCACGGACGCTCCGCTCACGAATCGCGACCTCGAACGCGTGGCGGCGCGCGCGGCGTTCGGCTTGGCCCGAACCGGGTCAAGCTTCACACACGGCAGCGGGGACTTCGCGATCGCGTTTGGCACGCGCATTGGTCCGGCCCTGCCTTCCGATCAGATTTCGCCTCTTTTCCAGGCAGCGCTAGAGGCTACCGAAGAAGCCGTCTACAACTCACTCTTGCAAGCGAGCGTCACGCCACCGGCGGCGGTGCGCGAATTGCCGCTGGAGCCCCTCAAGCGGCTTTTGGCCAAGCACGCGCTGGGACGCTGAAGGCCCAAGCTTCCCATCTGCCATCATGAAAGACTCAGCATGCTCTTCCGCACGAAGAACTGGGTTCGCGAACTAAGTGACGAAAGCGCCGTCGCGGCGACGTTGCGCCAGTTCGTGCGCGACCGCGCGGAGATCAACGAGTTGCACCTCGAGATCTGCCGCATCCCGGCGCCCACGTTTTTCGAAGAGCGCCGCGCGCTGTTTTGCGTCGACCGGCTGAAGTCCTACGGATTCGACGCCAAGCTCGATCGCGCGGGTAATGTCGTCGCGTGTCTGCCGCACGAATCCCGCCTGCCCCTGGTAGCCGTCACCGCACATCTGGACACCGTGCTCGCGCCGCGTCAAGCCGACGATATCCGCCTCTCGAACGATGGCCGCTTGCTAGGCCCAGGCGTGGCCGATAACGGCGCGGGGCTAGCGGCTTTGCTGACGCTCGCTCGCGCGCATGCGGTGAATCCGCTTCCCGGTGCGACACATGGTCTGCTCTTCGTCGCCAACGTCGGCGAGGAAGGCGAAGGCAATCTCAGCGGCATGCGTTACCTCTGCCGCCAAAGCCCGTTGGCTTCGCAGATCGCTTTCTTTTTGGTCCTGGACGGACCTGGCGCCGAACACATCACAAGCCAAGCGCTCGCGAGCCGCCGCAGCGAGATTCTCTTCCAAGGCCCGGGCGGCCACTCTTGGGCGGATTCCAATCATCCGAACGCCGTTCATGCTCTCTCGCGTACAATCGCGGATTTCCTCGAATGCCATGGGCGGCGCGCCTCGATGCTGGAATCGCGCTACGGGCGCTCCACGGTGAATTTCAGCTTGATCGACGGCGGCACGAGCATCAACTCGATTCCATCCAGCGCCCGCGCGAAGCTTGATCTCCGCAGCGAAAGCAGCGAGGTGCTGGCCGAACTTGGGGAACTCCTCACGGACTGCGTCGAGCGTTCATTAGTTCTCGAAAATGAAAAATGCAACCAGCGCCGTGGCATCCCACGCCTAACCGCGAAGATTCGCGAGATCGGCGCGCGCCCCGGCGGCGAGTTGTCACCGAATTCGAAACTGATCAACACGCTCCACGCAGTCGACGAATTCCTCGGCATCCAATCGCGCCGGGACTGCGCCTCCACGGACGCCAATATTCCTCTCTCGCTGCGCCTCGAAGCGCTTTCGATTGGCGCGGGAGGGTCCGGTGGCGGCGCGCATACGGACCAGGAGTGGTACCATCCCGAAGGCCGCGACCTCGGCTTGCGCCGCATTTACCTGACGCTTTGCCAATTGCTGCGCGCGTAGAGCTTCATGCCTTCCCTCGCTCTCGCCCTCGCGGCGGCCATCTGGGGCGTTAGCTTCGTCGTCGTAAAGGACGCCTACGCGGACATTTCTCCCGTCCTGCTGCTGACGCTGCGCTTCGGCCTCGCCTCGCTAATTCTCCCGTTGGCCGTCGCCCGGCGATTCTTCTCGGTGAAACCGCCGGCCGCGCTCATTCGCAGCGGTTTGCTCACGGGCGTTTTCGTGGGCCTAGGCATGATCCTCCAAATGCTCGGTCTGCGCGAGACTTCGGCGGCGAATGCCGGCTTTTTAACCAGCCTGTACATCGTTTTGGTACCTTTTGTCACTTTCTTCGTCTATCAAGCCAGACTGGAATGGCGCGAAGTTGTAGCGATTTTCTTGGCGGCGGCGGGGATTGGGCTTCTGTCGCTTGGCCCGGGAAATACGGCGGGAAACGCGGCGGCCACGCCTTGGACTTTCAACCGGGGGGATCTGCTCACCATCTCCAGTTCGGTTCTCTTTGCGTTTCAGGTTGTTTTCGTACAGCGCAGCGCCAGCATCGCCGCCGCGAACGCCGATGTCTGGACGGCCTGGCTTCAAGTGGCCAGCACGGCGGCTATCTGCGGCGTGGCTCTTGCGCTGGGCGCGGACGGTACGGCGTTCCTGAAACCGACGGCCCGGCTGGCTTGGGCTGTCGCATTCACGACCCTGGGCGCGACAGTGCTGGCCTTTTTGTTGCAGGCTTGGGGACAAAAACATACGACGGCGATGCGGGCGGCCTTGCTCTTCGCGACCGAGCCGGTATTCGCCGGCCTGGCGAGCACGGTTTTCCTGGGCGAGGTATGGACGCAAAGGCGCCTCTCCGGCGCGTTCTTGATTCTGGCCGCCATCCTGGCGGTGGAATTGAAACCGCGGCCCCAATCGGAGCATATTAGTAGTTAGCGGAACTTTCGAAAGGAATAAGAAAAGAAAATGAACATCTTCGGCAGAATGCGCGATCAACGCTTTCTCGGCTTTAGCATGCTGCTGGTCACATTGTCCGTTGGTATTTTGATCGGCACATTGCTGACCACGGGCGTCAAGGCGGGCAAGGAACAAGTGGCGCCGGACGCGACGCCTCTGGTGATCCCCAGCCCGGTACAAGTACAGAACGAATTCGCCAAACTCGCCAAGCGCGTCGAGGGCTCCGTCGTCCATATCAATACGGTCGACGAGGGCAAGTCCGCGCCTACGGCGAAGAAGACAAACCCCCGGAGCCAACAGCGCGATGAAGAGGGCGAAGAGGAGCAGGACAGCATGGACCTCTTCCAACGCTTCTTCGGCAATGGCATGCCGCGCGGCTTCGGCGGCCCCATGCCTCCGCAGCGCCGCATGGGCACGGGCAGCGGCTTCATTGTCGACAAGAACGGTTACATCATCACGAACAACCACGTCGTGGAAGGCGCCGACAAGATCACGGTCAAGATTCATGGAGACCCGACGGAGTACAAGGCCAAGGTGATCGGCGTCGATAAGGAGACCGACCTAGCCGTCATCAAGATCAATTCCTCGAAGCCTTTCGCGCCGTTGAAGGTTGGCAATAGCGACGCCGTAAACGTCGGGGATTGGGCTATCGCCATCGGCTCGCCATTCGGCCTCGAAACCACGGTTACGGCGGGCATCATCAGCGCCAAGGGGCGCGACTCCGGCGGCAGCGCCTTCCAGAAGTTCATCCAAACGGACGCGGCGATCAACCCCGGCAACTCCGGCGGCCCGTTGCTGAATTCGCTCGGTGAGGTGATCGGCGTCAACACCATGATCGCTACCCGCACGGGCGGCTACGAAGGCATTGGCTTCGCTCTCCCGATGAACAATGCGGTCAAGGTCTACAACGCGTTGATCAGCACCGGCAAGGTGACGCGCGGCTCGATCGGCATCGAGTTTGCTCGCAACATCGATCCCACGATGCTGAAGGCCTTCAAGCTGGAATACGGCATCCCCGTCACCCGTATCATCAAGGGCGGCGGCGCGGAGAAGGCGGGTCTCAAGGAGGAGGACATCATTCTTTCGATCAACGGCACGCCCATGAAATCCGGCGAAGACTTGATCGGCAAGGTGAGCGAACTCTCCGTTGGCTCCACTGCGAAGGTCGAGGTCGACCGCCAAGGAAAGCGCATGACTTTCGACGTCACCATCGGCGACCGCGTCGCGGTACTCGCCGAGAGCGATAGCATGTTCGGTCCGCCGCGCAAGGGCCAAGACGAGGTTCTTCCCAGCGCGCCCTCCAGCGCCCGCTTCGGCATCGGCATCGTCAATCTCGGCGACGGCGAAGCTGAAGAGATGGGCCTCAAGGACACCAAGGGCGGCGTGCGTGTCACGCGCGTCGAACCCGATAGTTTTGCGGCCGAGATCGGTATCGCCGAGCGCGACATCATCGTCTCGATCAACCGCCAGCCGGTCGCGAGCGTGGACGACGTCAAGCGCTTGCAAGGCACGATGAAGCCTGGCGACGCCGTAGCCTTCCGCGTAATGCGCGCTATCCCCGGTTCGCGCGGCGGCGGCCGCGGCGCTCTGCAATGGCAGGGCATCTGGCTTAGCGGCAGCTTACCGCAGAACTAGTTAATCTATTCCCTGCGCGGAGCGGAATTCCTCGAATTCGCTCCGCGTTCGTTCCGCAACCCGCATGGCGAAAGCGACCAAGTCCTTTCGCCATGCTTTTTTTGCGCCAAATTCGCTGAGCGCGTCGGCCGTCGCGGAGCCGTAGCGGCCGCTGCAGCGCAGAACGCTCCAAGCGATCAATTGGCCTAGCGTCTTTGCGAACGCGACAAAGTCTTCGTCGCTCGCCATCGCGACATCGACGCGGTTCTCTTGCGGGAGCAACTCGCGCAAAACCCAGGATTCGCCCTGCCATTGGACGGGTCGCAAGAAAGCCGTCGGCACTGCCTGCATCATCCGTTGCACGGTGGTGACCCGCTCGGCTTCATGCTCCCACTTCGGCTGCGGCCAGCGATGCCGGCGCAGGGGCGCGGGGGGCAGGGCCATCTTGAGATCGAGCAGCAGTTCCGGGCCCTTTTTTTCGCGCACCAGGAGCACAAAACGCGGAACGCCCAAACTCCCGTTCCCCGCGATGCGGCGCGCGGCGTCGAGCAGTTTAAAGTCTTCGAGTTCGCGTTCGGCGAACTTCTCGATCTTCTTCTCTTCACCGTCGAGTAGCGGCAGCGCCTTGCGCCCATTGACGAGCAAGCGCTTCTTGCGGCCTTCAAGATAGGTGCGGCTGGCGAGGAAACGCGTGCGTCCTCGGAAGCCGATGCCGCTTAGCAATTCGCCGATGATGCCCGTGGCGGTACGTTGCTCCAGCCAACGGGCCTTGCCAGCCTCGAGTTCGCGCGCGTAGCTCTTGACGATATTCTCAGCCAATTCCACGGCTTCGTCTTCCTCGAATGCGCGCTCACGGGCTTCGAGCAGAATGCTGGCCACCAGCCGGGCCAAGTCTACGGTGACAGGGCCGCGGCAGGCTTCGTCGAAGTCGTTCTCGCCGAAGTATTCGAGGCGATTGTCGGCGAGGTAGCTGCCAAAGTTTTCGAGATGCAAGTCCCCGCAGAGCCAGGCATGCGGCGCCTCCGGCAAGCCATCGAGATCTTCGTAGAAAAGATGCGCCGTGCCGCGATAGAAGGCCAGCGCGTCGCCGCGCATCTTCGCGTATTTCAGGCGCAGACGTTCCGGGTCGCGGCCGCGATTGAAGTCGATGATCTTTTCGGTGACAGTCATGCGACGCTCCTACGCAAACGGTTCCAGATGGTCACCACGCAAAGAGCCGCGATCGCTGCGAGCATCGGCTCGGCCCAGGTCCAAAGGATAGCGGCGGCGCCAAACCAGAACGCGCGGTCGCTCTTGCCCATTGGCCCATCGTAGCGCCGCTGGCGGCCTTGGCTGAGCGAATAGAGGCCCGCGATTTCGGTAGCCCACGCTCCGGCCATGCTGGCGGCCCAGATCTTGAAGCTTGCAAGCTTGACGAAGGGCCAGTAGACGGCGATGTCGGCGGCGAGGTCCGCCGCTTCATTCAACACCGCGCCGAACGCCGTCGCTTGACCGTGCTCCTTCGCCAACATACCGTCCATCGCGTTCAGCGCCATACGCACGAAATAGACGGGAGGCAGCAGCCAGAACCAGCGCAGGTCTTCTTGCGACCACACCCAGTAACCGGCGGCAACACAAAGCAACAAAGTCGCTATGGTCACCTGATTGGCGGTGACTCCGATCCGCGCGAGCCAAACCACCAGCGGACGCAACAGATTCTGAAATCGCCCCTTTAATAAATAGATGCTGGCCATCCGGCAAGGATGACATAGACTATTTCCATGATTCATCTAATCGTTTTGATGGGCGTTTTAGCCGCCGATTCGCGCAACATTCGCGAAGGCCTGTCCATCCCGACGAAGACTTACGCGGACCAGCCCTACATCGTCAAGACCAATGATGGCGCCTGGCTCGTCTGCATTACGACGGGCGCGGGCCGCGAAGGCGCTGCGGGCCAACACGTCGTGACGATGCGCAGCGCCGATCAAGGAAAGACGTGGTCGGCGCCCGTCGAAGTCGAGCCCGCCGACGGCCCCGAGGCATCGTACGCGGTAATGCTGAAGGCCAATTCCGGCCGCGTTTACATCTTCTACAACCACAACACCGACAATCTGCGCGCGGTGAAAGGCGACAACCCGCCTTACAAGGACGGACTGGTGAAGCGCGTCGATAGCCTGGGGCATTTCGTCTTCAAGTATTCCGACGATCACGGCAAGTCCTGGTCCGCGCGGCGCTACGAGATCCCCCAGCGCGATTTCGAAATCGACCGCAAGAACGTCTACGGCGGCAAGACGAAATTCTTCTGGAACGTGGGCAAGGCTTTCGCGCATCGTGGCGCGGCCTACGTACCGCTGCACAAGGTCGGCGGCTTCGGCGAAGGATTCTTTACGTCGAGCGAGGGCGTGCTGCTCCGTAGCGAGAATCTATTGACCGAGAGCGACCCCACTAAGATTCGCTGGGTCACTTGGCCCGAAGGCGAGATCGGCCTGCGCACGCCGCCCGGCGGAGGCACCGTCGCCGAGGAACAGAGCTTCGCGGAGTTAAGCGACGGCTCGCTCTTCGTCGTCTACCGCACGATCGACGGGCATTCGGTCTACAGCTACAGCCGTAACGGCGGGCGCAGTTGGGAAACGCCGCGGTACATGCGCTTCGCCGACGGGCGACTGATGAAGCATCCCCGCGCGGCGAACTTCGTCTGGCGCTGCGAGAACGGCAAGTTCCTCTACTGGTTCCATAACCACGGCGGGCGTTTCATTCGCGAGCATCCGCAGCAGCGTACGATCGCCTACAACGACCGAAACCCGGTCTGGCTCTCGGGCGGCGTCGAAGCCGATGGACCGAACGGCAAGATCATTCGTTGGAGCCAGCCAGAGATCGCCCTCTACGACGACGACCCGATGATCCGCATGAGTTACCCAGATCTCGTCGAGGAGAATGGCCGCTATTGGCTGACCGAAACGCAGAAGAACGTCGCGCGGACCCACGAACTCGACCCATCGCTGCTAGCGGGCCTGTGGGGCGAAGCGCCGAAAGCCCCGATCACCGGAGGCGAGCTTCCGGTCTTCGCGCGTCGCTCCACTCGCGAGGACTACGCTACCGAAGACCTGCGCGCCGGAGCCACGATACAACTCCGCTTCCATCTCGCCGCCTGGAAACCCGATGAGACGCTCTTGAGCAACCGGGACGATGAAGGCAAGGGCTTCGCGATTCGCACGCTCTCCGATGGACGTCTGGAGTTCACGATGTCCGACGGGCGGACGGAAAACCGTAGCGTCTCTGAACGAGTCTTCCGCGCCGGCCAATCGCACGACCTAAGCGTCATCGTCGACGGCGGGCCAAAGCTGATCCTCTGGGTCGCCGACGGCAAGTTGCTGGACGGAGGCGAGGAGAAGCAATTCGGCTGGTCGCGCTACAACCCGAATTTTCAGTCTATGCGCGGGGCGAAGTTACAAGTCCACGAAGCGGTACGGCGTCCAACGGTAATTCCGCGCGCGCTACGCGTATTTGAAGCCAGCCTTGGCCCGCGATGAACCCCGCCCGCCGCGCCACATCTTGTCGCGCCAAAGCTTATCGCCCCAAGGCTTGTCGCGAGCCGGCGCTTCCCTTGGGCAAGACGGGCGATCAAACTCCCTCGATGCCCCAGCGGCGTCCAGAGTAATCGATGGTCAACACCCGCCGCGCCAAGGCGTTCGCCCCCAACACCCCATCCACGCGCACGCCGAATTTCCCCTGCATCGCCGCGAAAAAGCCCCCGCTTGCCATCGTTAAGTTCCCCCAGCTTCCTCCGCCCGCTGCCACGCGCCGCACCTTGGTGAAGAAGCCTGCTTCCACTCCTCCCACGCCCGCCACCTGCGCATCTATCCCCCGCCCCAGCTTCAACTCCCGAACCAAATCCCGCGCGATCGCGCAGTAACTCGCCCCCGTGTCCAGCGCAAATCGAAACGGACCCTGCCCATTCAATTCCACTTCCACCAACGGCAGCGCCTTCCCCGCCGGACACGCAAACGAATGCCACGCGGCAGCCGTCCCGCCCCGCGTCAACGTCAACGACCTTCGCTCATAGTCCAGCCGCAACGCCAGCCCGCGAAAATACTCACCGCCCAACGCGCCATCGATCCGCACGCCCGTACTTTCGCTCAACCGGTCCAAGCCCGGACTCACCGCCGCCGCTAACCCCGCTTGCACCATTCCCGCGAATTCAAAGCGCGCGACTTCCGCGCCAAACATCGCAACGCCGCCGCCTATTCCGGAAGCCCCACGCAATTGCCGCCCCTCGTCTATCGCCACCGCCGCCGCCCGAGCCCCCGCGCGCGACAACACCAGCGGCGCCGCCACATTGCCCGTATCCAAAACCAAGCGCCGTAGCACCTCGCCATTCACCTGCGCCTCTACCAGCAACAGCGGCACGTCCTCGCTCGCCAAGTGGCATTGCACCTCGGCCACCCACTGCGCCCGCGCCGCTAGCGGCAGCCCCAAACTCAAAAACTCGCGCCGCTTCACTCGCCGCATACACTCATCTTTCGGCCGAAAAGCCGCCCAAAAATAGAGAAGGCCAACGCAGCGGTTGGCCTCCCTGAATTCGAATAATGGAGCGAAGTCTACGAGTCCGCCTTCACCGTTTTCCGGCATCGCTGGAACAGCTCCAGCAGCGCCTCGGCGTATTGCTCGGGCGAATTCGATCCCTTCGCGCCAAAGCCCGCCTGCGGCCCGCCGCTCTTTCCGTATCCCGTTTGCACGGCGATGAACTTCATCATCTCCAAAGCCACTTCGTCCTTGGAATTCTCTTTCGCGCTATCTTGGTTCTGATTCTGCGGTTCCGGCATGATTCCCTCTGAGTTTAACGCAACACCCGAATCGACCCCGCCCCAAGTATCCCCACCATGCCCGCCACCGCCACAGCGTATATCCGCCCGATGCGTGGCGGCGCGCAGACGCACCTCGTAGCGGCCTCGGACGGCGAACACTACGTAGTCAAGCTCCGCGACAACCCCCAGGGCCACCGCATCCTCATCAACGAGTACCTTGCGTGGCGCGTGCTCGAATATCTCCGCATCCCCACCCAAGCCGCGAATCTCATCGAAGTCACGGGCGCCTTCCTCGACGCCGCCGCGGCCCAAGGCGCGCGCTTCGGTTCGACCTTGGGCCGCAACTTCACCCCCGCCACCGCGGGCTGGCACTACGGCTCCCGCTACCCCGGCCCGCCGAACCTCACCCTCGTCCACGACTTCATCGCCGAAGAATCCCTAGGCCTCTGCAAGAACCGCCAGCACTTCCTCGCCGTCCTCCTCTTCGATAAATGGACCGCGAACACCGACATGCGCCAGAGCATCTTCTTTCGCGCGAAATTAGCCGATCTAGCGCCGGACCCAGACATTCTCGATCCCACACAACGCGGCCTCATCGCCTCCTTCATCGACCAAGGCTTCTGCTTCAACGGCCCCTACTGGGACTTCCCCGACCGCTACGCCGCCGGCCTCTATCCGCTCAAGCGCGTTTATGCTCAAGTCCGCGGCTGGAGCAGCTTCGAACCCTGGCTCGAACGCATCCGCGCTTTCCCCGATTCCGTCCTCGACGCGGCCATCCGTGAGATGCCGCACTCCTGGTTCGACGACACCGACGTCGACGCCCTGCACAAGCTCTGCGAAGTCCTCCTCCGCCGCCGCGCCCGCGTCGACCGGCTAATCGAGGACATCAAGGAAAAGATGCCCGAGGTCTTTCCCTACTGGGCGTGAAGCGCGTATACTCGGGACCGCATGTCCTACACGATCAATGAAGCCGACGCGGAGCGGCAGAAACTCCTGGCCGAATGCCTGAATCCCCTCACCATCCCCGTACTCGAACGGCTGCCCAAGAATGAAATCCGCCGCATCCTCGACCTCGGCTGCGGACAAGGCAACACGACGCGGATGCTCGCCGCATGCTTTCCCGAAGCGAACGTTACCGGCCTCGACTGTGATTCTCAGCTAGTCGGTTACGCGCGCCGCCACGAAGCCAATGGCCACAACGTCGATTTCGTCCAAGGCGACGCCATGGATCTCAAATTCGCCGAAGCGAGCTTTGATCTGGTCTTCACCCGCTACGTACTGGTGCACATGCCAGACCCGTTGGGTGTAGTGAAGCAATTCCCGCGCATCCTCCGCCCTGGCGGATACGCGGTCTCGTTTGAGCCCGAATGCTCGATCCAGTTCGCCTATCCTCACGATCCAAGCTTCGACGCTGTGTCCAAACTCTTCTGCGCCCTCTTCCCGCAACCGGACATCGGCAGGCGTCTGCTGCCGCTCTACCGCGAGGCGGGGATGTTGCCGGAGCAAGGCAAAGCGGTCATTGGCGTGGATGACAACAGCGGCGTTTACGCCCGTATTTACAAGCTGACCATTGACGCCATGGCGGTCCCGGCCGTCGAGCGTGGCGTCTTCACCGCCGCCGAATACGCCGCCCTGCAAAGGCGAGCCGCCGAAATGCTCGGCGAGGAACGCGTCATCTTCAAGCTTCCCGACATGTGGGTCATCGCCCGGCGCTCCGCGTAAAATAACGGCATGCAAGCACACGGTAGGCATGCGGGCGGAGCATAACGGCGTCGTCCGCTTTGGGCCTTTCGAGTTCGCCAAATCCAGCGGCGAACTGCGCAAGCACGGCATCCGCATTCGCATTGCGGGACAACCCGCGCGCTTGCTTGCCTTGCTGCTCGAAAACGCCGGCGAGATCGTGACCCGCGAACAGATTCGCGAGCGGCTCTGGCCCGACGACGTTCACGTCGACTTCGATAGCGGCCTCAACGCCGCTATGAAGAAACTCCGCGCCGCCTTGGCGGATTCCGCCGACTCGCCCATCTATGTCGAAACCATCGCGCGGAACGGCTACCGCTTTCTGGCCCCGGTCACTGAACTCGCCGCCGCCCCTCCGTTAGCGAATCTCCCCTCGCCAAACGCGCCGGGTTCATTGCCGCGCCGCTGGTTCCTCGCCGCGCCCGTCATCCCCCTCGCGGCCGGCGCCGCGTATTGGTGGCGCTCCAGGCCGCAGCCCGAGACTTTCCGCTTCCGCCAACTCACCTTCCGCCGCGGGCCCATCGCCAAAGCGCGTTACACCGCCAAAGGCGGCGCCATCGTTTACCAAGCCGATTGGGACCGTGGCCCGCGCCAACTCTACCGCACCAGCGCGCTCAGCCCTGAATCCGCCGCCCTTCCCTTGGAGGATTTCGGCCTGCTGGCGATCTCCGATTCCGAGGAGCTGGCGCTGTCGAAGATCCAAGGCACCCTGCCCGTGCGCGGCGGCGAAGTCTATCGCGCGCCTCTCAACGGCGGCACGCCCGTCCTCGCGGAACACAACGTGATGAGCGCGGACTTTGCTCCCGGCGGCAAACACCTCGCGCTCTCCCGCCTTGTCGATGGCCGCTCCCAACTTGAATGTCCGCCGGGCCGCATATTGCATCGCACCAACGGCTGGCTCTCCAGCGTTCGCGTTTCGCCGGACGCGACGCGCATCGCCTTTTTCGAACACGCCGTCCGGCACGACGATGCCGGGCGATTGCTCATCGTGAACGCCGCCGCGCCCAGCCCCACGCCGCTATACCGCTCTGAGAATTTCTCGTCCACCGCCGGCCTCGCCTGGGACCAAGACGGCGCCAGCCTCTGCTTCAGCGCCAGCCGCTCGGCCGCGTTGCGCTCGGTTTGGCGCTGGCGCGCCGGCCGCATTGAGCCCGTGCTCAGCGGCACCGGTTCGTTGAGTCTCCACGACATCGCTCCCGGCGGCCGCCTCCTGCTCAGCCGCGACGCACGCCGCTTGGAAATGTATTGGCGCGCGCCTGCCGCAATCAAGGAAATCACCTGGCACGATTGGTCGCGGCCTGTCTCGCTCTCGCGCGACGCCGGGCTCTTGCTCTTCGACGAATCGGGCGACGCCGTCGGCGGAAAATCGACCTCGTACCTGTACACCAGACGCGACGGCAGCGTCCGCCGTCTGGGCGAACTGCGCGCCGTCGCCCTAAGCCCCGATGGCAAATCCGCGCTCCTGATGGACCAACATCGCCGCACGCGCCTCTTCCGCATGCATCTTGCCGAAGGCAAGCTCGAAGCTCTGCCGGACTTCCAGGTAGAAGTGCAGTGGGCGTTATATCTCCCCGATGGCAAATCCTTGCTCGCCGGCGGATCGCGCCCCGGCGAATCGCTCCGCATTCATCGCATCACGCTCGATCCTTCAAGTCGAGTCGATTCCCTCACCGGCCCCACGGTTACGCGCAACGTCGTCCTTTCGCCCGAAGGCGACCGCGCCGCCTATCTCGGTTCGGATAATCAATTGACCATCCTCGACCTGCGCAACGGGGCCCGCCGCACGGTAAGCGCCGCCAGCCCACTAGCGCCCGTCCACTGGCGCGCGAGCGGCGGCGACCTAATCGTTCACCACGCCCAACAATACACGGAGATCCCGGCGCGCCTATCGCTCCTCGATCCCGAATCCGGCAGACTGCGCCCCTACGGCGAGATCTCCTTCAACGACCCCACTGGCATCAATCTCGTCACGCGTATCCTCTTCTCCGGCGACGAAAATCACTGCGTCTATAGTTGCCGCCGCGTTCTCAGCGAACTTTTCCAGGCGGAACCCGTTGCCGCGGGCGCCTGAACGCCGGTCAGCGAAGGACACAAATCACGCGCTTTCATAAGGATGCACGGTCAGAAGAGAATCCCTTGCTCAGTTGGGGACAAAGCGGCTAGCGTTGGGCATCATGCCTCGCTTAGATACCGCCGTTCTTTGTTTACTCGCCGCGTTCGAGACTTCCGCCCAAGCGCCCACCGCGCCCAGCGCCGATCGCATCGGCTTCCCCACCGGCTACGAACGCAGCTTCACGAAGCTCCTCACCTTTGACCGCGCGGACAATGGACAGATCCGCGTCATCTGGGGCAACGACCTCGCCGCCAAGACCCCTTGGTGGGAAGAATATCCCTACGGTTCGGTATTGCTCTTCGAAAGCTGGACCTCGCAACGCGACGCAAGCGGCAACCTCGTCTTCGACGAAAACGGCCGGCTCAAGCCCGTCGCGCTGGCGACGATCTTCGTCCAAAAGAAGGACCGGGGCTTTGGCGCCGAATACGGCCCGCTGCGCAACGGCGAATGGGAGTACGTCGCCTACCGTCCCGACGCCTCGTACCAAACCCGCCCGGACCAGAGCGCCAGTTGCGCCTCTTGCCACATGGCCGCCGGCGGCGGCAACGATTTCGTCTTCCGCCGCCGGGAATTTTTCACCAAGGCCAGCGGTGCCGCGCCCCAGGCCTTGATTTCGCGCTATCTGTTCTTACCTGGCGAGATCACCGTGAAAAAGGGCTCGCTGGTGACCTGGTACAACGAGGACGAAGTCGACCACCAGATCAATATCCCCGTCACCGGGCAACACAGCGAACCCATGGCGCCCAAGGCCAGCTTCGCCGCGCGTATGAATGAGACGGGCGACTTCGAAGTTCGCTGCACCATACATGCGGGGATGCGCATGCGTATCAAGGTCGTCGAATAAAGCGGCAAGCCTCCGCCCGGCACCGCGCCATACTGTTCCGCCATACTGTTCCTATGAACTTCGCGCGCTTTTCGGGCGCGGTCGTCCTCGTCGTCGCGGCGCTCGTCCCCATCCTGAACCCCTTCGGCATGGCGCCCATCTTCTTCTCCATGACCAAGGGGCTGCCCGATGGCCGCGTACGCGCACTCGCCTTGCGGGTCGGTATGAACGCACTGCTCTTACTCACCGCCGCGATGTTCATCGGCACCCACGTCCTGAGCTTCTTCGGCATCTCTCTCACCGCCATCCGCCTCGGCGGCGGCCTGCTCCTCATGATCAGCGGCTACAAAATGCTCACCGGTGACGACAGTTCCGCCGCCAACCCCGAACGCCAAGTCGCCTCCAACCCGGAAGTCCTCAAGAGCCTCGCCTTCTACCCGCTCACCTTCCCGCTCAGCGTCGGCCCCGGCTCTCTCTCGGTCGCGATCACGCTGGGCGCGAGCCTCAATCCAAACTCGGGCGCTTTCATCCAAGACGTCGCCGCCAACCTCACCGGCATCGCCATCACCTCGCTCATCCTTTATCTCTGCTACCGCTCCGCTCATGGCCTCTCGGGTCTACTCGGCGAAACTGGCACCGTCGTCCTCCTGCGCCTCTCCGCCTTCATCCTCCTCTGCATCGGCGTCCAAATCCTGATGAACGGCCTCGTCGACTTCTACCGCGCCATGCCCGCGCAAGTTCCGATACCATAATCTTTTCCCGCATGGCTAAACTTCGCGACCAACTCAAAGGCGTCTTCGGCTTCCCCATCACGCCCTTCAAACAAGACCTCTCCCTCGATCTGGCGGCTCTCGAAAAGAACGTCGACGAGATGACGACGCACCCCTACTGCGCGATCGTCGCCGCCGGCGGCACGGGCGAGATCTATTCGATGACGCCCGAGGAATCCGCCGAAGTCGTGCGCGTCGCCGTCGCCGCCACCAAGAAGCGCATGCCCGTCGTAGCGGGCGTCGGCTACAACTCCGTCATCGGCGCCGACATGGCCCGCCGCATGGAGAAAGCCGGCGCGGACGCCCTCCTCGTCATGCCGCCCTATTACATCAACGCCCCCGAGGCCGGCTGGATCGATTACTACAAGACCATCGCGAACGCGACCGGCCTGCCGCTCGCGCTCTACTCCCGCGACTGGGCCGCCTTCACGCCCGATCAAGTCGCGCGCCTCGCCGACGCCGTGCCCTCCCTCGACATCTGGAAAGACGGCCAAGGCAACATCCGCATGTACCAGCGCATCATGTCCAAACTAGGCGACCGCCTCGCCTGGGTCGGCGGCCTCGGCGACGATTGCGCCGGCGGTTACTGGTCCATCGGCGTCCAAGCCTATACGAGCAGCATCTCGAACGTCAGCGCGAAGGTCTCCCTCGCCATCGCCGACGCGGGCCAGAAGCAAGACTTCACCCGCATGAACGAGATACTCATGAAGTACGTGCACCCCATGTACTACCTGCGCGACAAGGTTCGCGGCTATGAAGTCACGGTGATGAAGGAAATGATGGAAGCGCTCGGCATTCCGGCTGGCCCTGCGCGCCCGCCGCTTTGCCCCGTCAAGCCCGAGCACAAGGCGGAACTGGCCGCCATTGTCGAGACCTATAAGAACATCACGCTTTAACGTATAGGCCCGTCGCCTTCACTCAACGCCGCGAGGATCTTCTCGCGGCGTTCTTGCGCCATCCCGAGCGCCGTGTCCGTCGCCACCCAGCGGAAACTCCAACCGATAAACGCCGTCGCCGCCATCACCGCGAAGAACGCCACATCGCTCTCAAACGCATAACGCGCCAGATACGCGATGAAGATCGGCACCGCCAAGCACGGATAAACCACCAAGAGCCAAAGCTGCACCTTCCCGCCCGAGGTCTGCCGCCAAGCGTTCTGCGGATTCGCCGGCCGCGGCGCGTAGACGCTTCCCAGATTGCCGATGCCGGTAAAGAACAAAGCCATCACGAAGGTCACCGCGAAGGCCTCGGCGATCTTCATCCCCGAAACCGGCAGCCGCAGCAGTAGACACACCGCCGTAATGATGATGAGTTCGAGGAAGATGAAGAAACTAGCGGCGATGTTCTTCGAAAGGAACGCCGTGCGCAAGTTCACCGGCGCGGCCCAATAAATCTGCGCCGCCGCGCGGTCGAAGCCCAGGTTGTTGAACAGCGCCACCTCGCCCAACATCATCACCGAGTACACGCTGATCCACGTCAGATAATTCGCCGAGAACGGCCCCGTCGCCACCGCGTTGCCCGACATCAAGTTCTTGCCGAAAGCCAGCGGCAACCACACCACCAAACCAAACGTGAAGCCCATGAAGAAGACCAGCCGGAAGCGCGGTGCGCGCGCCAGTTGGCGCAGGTCCTTCTCCAGCAACGCCGCCAACGGATCGCGCAGCAGCATGGACGGCAAGCGGAACAAGCCGTCAAGCCAGGGCGACGACGCCGTCGTTTCTGATTGCTTCGCCCGCTCGCCTTCGGTGTCGAAGCGCAAGCTCTTGTCGAATTGCCAACGTCCAAACAGCACCGCCGCCACGGTCCACAGCAGCAGCGCGGCGATGTTGCGCAAAGGTTCATGCCCCAAGAGCAATCCCGCCGTCGCGCCCCAAGGCAGCCACCCTTGGTTCAAACTCAGCAAGCGCTCCTTCACCATCGGCGGCAATCCCATCACCGCCACCATCTGCGGCATCACCATCAAAAGCACGAACACCAGCACGAAGGCCTCGCGCGCGCCCTTGCGCTCCATCACGCGCCCAATCAAGTCGCGCACGCCCGCCGACAGATACAGGTTGAAAACCAAATAGACCAACAGCGCCAGCGGCCCCCATTTTGGAAACGTCGGATTCAACCACGCACCCACCGCAACACCGAGCAGAATCGCGATCACCTCGATCCCCGTCGAAATCCGCAATAGCACTTCGATCTGAAAGAGCTGGCTATTGCGAATCGGGTACACCAGCAAGCGCCGCAAATCGATGGAAAGGCCGGTCGAAGCGAGAAACACCGGCACCACCTGCCAATACAAGAACCCAATCAACAACCCAAACGCCAGAAACGATTCGAGCATCGGAAAGCGGTCTTGCCTGGCGATCGCGATCAACGCCGCGATGCCCGCCGCGCCCGCCACCACCATTAGGTACCAGACGGCCATCACGATCGTCCCCACCCAGAAGCCGCCCATCTGCGGCCGCCGGTAGAAATTGAGGAGACTCTTCCACTGCGCCCAAAGTATCGCTTGGGCGCGGCCGTCTATAACCACGTTAGGTCTCCGGCGTTGCGGTTATGCTCGCCCACCGTCCGCACGAAGAGCTCCTCAAGCGTCGCGCACTCCCCGTCCTCTGCGGGCCCTGAGGCCTGCCGCAATTCATCGAGCGTCCCCTCGGCCACCAGCCGCCCCTCGTGGATGATCGCGATACGGTCGCAGAGGCGCTCGACGACTTCCAGCACGTGCGACGTCAAGAAGATCGTCGCGCCGTTCCTGACGAGATCGAGCAGCAGATCCTTCATCAAGCGCGCGCCCACCGCGTCGACGCCCTCAAACGGCTCATCCATCAGAAAAAGCTGCGGCCGGTGTATCAACGCCGCCCCCATCGCGACGCGCTTCCGCATCCCCTTCGAATACTCGCCGATCAACTTCTTCCCCGCGCTCTCGAGTTCGAAGAAGCGCATCAACTCGACGGCCCGGCTCGCCGCCAGCGGCCTCTCCAGCCCGTACAAGCGCCCCACGAACTCCAGATATTCCGCGCCGTTCAAATGATCGAAGAGCAAAGTCTCGTCCGGCACCAATCCGATCTTCTGCTTCGCCGCCAGCGTCGCGCTCGGATGTTCCGGCCCGATGTTCTCCCCCAACATCGTGATCTCGCCCGCCGTCGGCTGCGCCACGCCCATCAGCATCTTGATCGTCGTCGTCTTCCCCGCCCCGTTGGGCCCTAGGAAGCCATAGAAGCAGCCAGTGGGCACGCGCAAGTCCAAACTCTCCACGGCGACCTTCGAACCGTACACCTTCCGCAGGTTCCGCGTGGCGATAGCCCAAGTCGTTTGGGAGGGAGATGACAACTCTTCAGACACTTTCCGTATTATCCCTTCAAGCTATGCCCGCGTGGGCCGATATGGCGGATGTGGAGCCTATGGCGCAATCAGAATTACCACGCAGTACCGCACAACAGGAACTCGTAGCCCGGCTAGGGCTTGATCGGTCCGGTCTCGACCGCAAGCCGAACCCAGCCCCGATCCCGCTCGAAGAGCTCTCCGACGAGAACCGGCAACTTCTCTACAAACAAAAGCTCCAGCGCGTCTTAGGCTCCCTGCCGCCCTTCTCGCCGATCCTGAACCGCCTCATCGCCAGTCTCGCCAGCGAAGACGTCCGCTTCAGCGATCTCTCCAGCCTGATAGAGAAGGACACCGTCCTCTCCGGCCACGTACTGCGCCTAGTGAACTCGGCGGCCATGGCCCGCCGCAGCCGCATCAACTCCATCGCGCACGCCGTTAGCGTCCTCGGTATCGTGCGCCTCCGCAATTTCCTATTAAGCCTCTCGATCGCGCGCCTCTGGCAAAACACCAAAACCGTCCCCCCGTGGAACATGGCGAGCTTCAACCTCCACGGCGCCGCCGTCGCGCAACTCTCCGATCTCATCGCGCAAAACAGCCAGTGCCAATATCCCGAAGGGGCCTTCCTCGCGGGGCTCTTGCACGATTACGGCAAGCTGCTGATCGCCGCCGCCTTGCCCATCGAGTTCTCCACCATCATGAAGCGCGCAAGCCAAGACGGCATGCCGCTCCTCGAGGCCGAGCGCTCCGTCATCGGCTTCACCCACCCCGAGCTTTCGAGCCTCACGCTTAAGACCTGGAATCTTCCCGAAGAAATCGTCCGCGCCGTCGAATACCACCACGACCCTGCCGCCGAGGAAGCGGCGATGCTCGAACCCAAACCCGGCATGTTGCTCAGCCGCGTAGTGAATTGCGCTAACGACGCCGCCCACGAACTCGGCATCCACGTCTTCGCCAGCGATCGCGAGCCCGCCGAGAATCCCGATAAAGCGAAAGCGAACGCGCAAGAAGCCTTGGCAACGCTCGGCCTCAAGGAACAGGCCCCTGTGATCGTCGAAAGCTTCGAGAACGAGTTCGAAGCGATTCGCAGCTTCTTCTAGTCCTTCTTACGCTCGCTCACGCGCCGCGCCGTCTGCCTGCCTTCAACCTGCGCGCTCGCCCTGCATTGCGCCTGCACTGCGTCCCTACTCGCCGCCCGCCGTGTTACACCCCACTCAATGCGACACCAGCATAAAGCAACCGTACTACTCCCTGAAAGCGCGTTCTCCTATTGCACGCCGCGCCAACGCCAGCCGTCTGGACGCAATACGCAAGACCCTTAGCCAAACGATGCCAAGCCGGGCCGCGCGGGCCAGCTCGCCGTCTCATCTAATTCTTCTTGCTCGCGCCCTTGCTCAGCCGGCGGTAGTACTCCGCCACCTGATCCGCGTATCCGTTCGGCACACGGTCCGGCGTCGCGCTACGCGCGTCGTTCTTGGCTTCCTTGCCTTCCAAGTCCCGCCGCAGTTTCAATTCCAACTGTTCGAGTACAGGCAGCAACTTGCTGCGCATCTCCTCCACCAGCGCCGGGTTCCCCCGGAAGCGGCTTGGGTCGAGCGCCGCCATATCGCGCAGTAACTTCTGATACTCCGCCTGATCCTCGGCCTGCCCGCTGAACTTCCCGCGCATCTGTTCGAGATCGCGCATGCTCTGCTGGTATCCCCGTTCCACCGTCCGCATCGTATCCGCCGAAGGCATCATCCCGCGCGGGCCTTGGTAGTTCCGCTCGCCGGTGTTCATCTGTCCGCCTTCGCGGAAGGGGCTCGAATCGCCGTAACCGCCGCGGAATTCATTCGCCGCGCCATCCCGCCCCTGGCCACCACGTTGGCCTTGTGACTTGCCGTCGCCCATCTGGCCTTGCTGGTTGCCCTGTTGCTGGCCCTGGCCGCGTTGCTGGCCGCCATTCTGCGCGTTCTGCGCGCTGCCTTGACCCTGTTGCTGCCCGGGCTGCTGGCCGCGGCCGCCTTGATTACCCTGCGGCCCCTGTTGGCCTTGTTGACCCTGTTGGCCTTGCTGCTGGCCGCTCTGGCCCTGTTGGCCCTGTTGTTGTCCCTGTTGCTGGCCCTGCTGACCTTGTCCGGGCTGCTGGCCTTGTTGTCCCTGTTGCCCTTGCTGCCGCGACATCTCCGCGATCTGCTGCCGTAACTGCTCAATCTGCGCCAGCGCCTTCTCCGTCGGGTCGCTCTTCGGCCCCGCGCCCGCCGCCATCTTCTCGGCTTCCTTCACCTTTTCGCTCAACGCATCGAGGCCACGCGAAATCTCCTTCTCGCGCCCCGTCATGTATTGCCCGTAGCCGCCGCGAATGTACTCGCCGACCATCTTCATCTTCATGTTCAGGTCGTCCTTCTGCGCGTCGCCCAAACCCTCTTGCAACTTCGACGAAGCGCTGCGCTGGTTAGACCGCAACTGCCGCGCCGCATCCTGAATATCCTTCTCCAAGCGCTGATACTTCTCGTGCATCTGCGACTTCTCATCCGCCAACTGATTGTTCACGCGCGGATCCGTCGAAGGCCGCGGCTGCCCGCCATTCTGGGCCCGTTCCCCTTGATTCCCAAACGCCTGCCGCATCTTGTTCTCAAAAGCCCGCTGCTGCTGCGCCAATTCCTCCGCCCGTTGCGCCAGATCGCTCAACTGCTGCTGCTTGCCTTGCTGCTCCATCTGCTGCATCAGCTTCTTCGCCTCTTGCAAACGGTCCGCGGCGCGCTGCGTCTCGCCTTGATTACTCTGCCCGCCTTGCTGATTGTTCGAAGCGCGGCGCATATCGTTCGTCGCTTCCTTCAAATTCTCAAGCGCCTTGTCGATGCGCTGGTCGCGTTGCAAGCGGTTGGCCTGCCGTTGTTGCTGCTGCCCGCCGCTCGATCCCGTCGCCCCCGATTGCCCGCCCTGCTGCCCTTGCTGGGATTGCGATTGCTGGCCCTGCTGCTGTTGTTGCTGCTGCTGATTCCGCTGCATGCGCTGCAACTCTTCCTGCAAGCGCTCCGCCTCGCGCCGCAACATCTCTTGCTGCCAACGCTGCTCCGGCGTCTGCTGATTCCGCTGCGCGTTGCTCGCCAGTTCTTGCTGCCGCCGCGCCAGCTCTTCCAGCTTGCGCATCGCCTCGTCCACTTCCTTCTGCTTCTGCTCGGCCGTCATCTGCTGGCCGGTCTCGTACTGATTCTTTTCCGTATCGAGTTCGAGATCGAGCAAGCTTTCGAGATCGCGCTGCGCCCCGCCGCCGCCGCCGCCCCCACCTTGCTGCATCGCGACTTCCACTTCCTTGCGCAACGCCTCCGCGCGCTGCAAGTGTTGCAATGCCTTCTGCTCATTCGGCAACGCGTCGGCGAATTTCAACGCCTGCAAATCCTGCGCCGCCGGCATCATCATCGCTGCCGCGGCTTCCATTTCTTTCGCAATTTTTTCAATGGTCTCGTTCTGCCCCGCCAGTTGCCGCGCCCGGATGCGCTGCACGAAAGTCTGCGCCTGCGTCCGCAACTTCTCCTGCGTATCGCCTAGGAACTTACCGATCTCGCGTACCTCGCCCGTGGACTTCTTCGCGCGTTGCTCCATGAACGTCGCACTGATAATTTCCTTCTGCCGTTGCACGATGTTGCCATCCTGCTCGCCCTGCATCCCCGGCATCCCACCGCCCGATTGCTGGCTCTGCGAGAACTCCCGCTCATAGGGCTGCGCCTCCAGGAAATACGGGCTCGTCGTCGCCTCGCTTTTCGCGTCCTTCGCCTTCGCGTAGAACATCACGTTGTCGCCCGGCTGCAACTTGAAGTCTTCCAGCGCCAACTGATGCGTCCCCGTGGCCATCTTCGCGCCGCGCGAGACCGGCAGGCTCACCGTCTGCTCCGGCCCACCGTTCACCGAATAATGCAGCGTCAACGCCGTCAACCCAAAATCGTCCGTCGCCCGCAGCGCGAAGGCCACTTCCTCGATCGGGCTCACCTTCAAATCCCGCTGCGGCTTCTCAAAGCTCAGCTCCGGGGGGCCTTCTTTCAACGGCTCAATGAAGTAATCGTCCGTCAGCCGCACCGCCTTGCCGTCCTCCATCATTGCGAAGTGGAAGCTGCCTTCCTTCGCGATATCGACGGTCACCAAATGCATCTGCGGATTCTGGCTCTTCACGGGCACGCGCGTGCCATTCTCCATCACCAGCACCGCTTCGCGCACCGGCTTATCCGTCGCGAACTCCAAGTACGCCTTCGTCCCCGTCACTGCGCGCAAGTCCCCGCCGGGATCTTCCGTCTGATTCGCCATGCCCGCCCAAGCGGGGAACTGATAAGTCACCTTGTACTTCCTCACCGCCGGCAAATCCACCGCCGTCAACGTATATTGCTGGCTCTTCAAACTCCCGGCCACCACGTAGTAGTCGACGCTATCCGCCAGGCCCGTAAACAGGAACTCGTACGTCGCCGATTTTCCCGAAGCTGGCAACATCGGCACTTCTTCCCAAGCCGCCGCCTTATGAAAACGCGCAAAGATCTTCACGCTAGGCGGCGCGAAGCCCAACACCTCCGCCGTCACATTCTGATTCGCCTTCCGCCGCACCTTCGTCGAACCCGGCTCCACCTTCAGGGACCGGTTAAACGCCGTCGCGCCCTTCGGCACGCCACCCCACAACAACGCACTGCCCTGGCCGATCCAACCCGGCGTCGCCAAGATCAACCACGCCAGCACCGCCGCCGAAACCGCCGCCGCGCCGCCAAATCCCGCCAGTTTGCCAGTCGAAACCAACTGCGCCGGCTCCACCGCCCGCGCCTGCTCCCAAGCCTGCTCGGCCACCAGCGCCACCATCGGATTGCTCGCGTCCTTGTTTTCAAGACACGTCAACAAACGTTGATCGAGGCCCGGCACCGCTTGCTCCACCTGCTGCGCCGCGCGCCGCCGGTTCAACACCAGAAGCGGCATCACGATAAAGAATGCGAGCACGCCCGTCAAGCTCAAGAACAACAGCGCCCGCGACCAGCTCCAATTCTCCTCGGCGATATCCCAGCGGTAGTTAATCGTGACGAGCAACAGCGTCATGAGCAGCGCCACGGCGGCGGCGATCGCGAGCCCACTCAATACCGTCCGCGCCATCAGGCGCTGCCGCACCCTGTCCAGGTAGCGATTCAAATATTCGAAGGCCATGACTAACGTGCTCCTCGTCTACTGTCTAAAATCCGCCGTTATCCAAATTCTACGCCTCTGCCCTAGGTGCGAGCCTGCAAGTACCGCGCCGAGAACAACTGCTCCGCGGCCAGCGTCACCGCCGCCAGCAGCGCAATCCACCACCAAAAACTCTGCGCCTCGGCATCGGGGCCATTGGGCTGCAACGCATTCGCATCGCCAGCCTGCGCCGCGGCGCCCTTGCCGCTAGACTCCCAAAGCGCCAAATTCTCGCGAGCGACAGGCTCAAGGTCGCTCTCCCTACGATCGACATTGACCGCAATCAAATCCTCACGGCCCCCGCCACTGCGCATCTCATAAAAACCCGCCTCGCCCAGCCGCAGACTCGAAGCCGTGGCCGACTCCTTCAACGTCAACGCCCTCTCCCCCCGCGGCCCAATCACTTCCACTGCGCCTGCCTTCGAAGCATCCGCGCGCAGATCCAAATACGAATCAACGCCATACGAACTCGTCTTATCCTCCACGCGCCCCAAATACGCCGCCGTCTGCTCGATAAACGGCACAAAGCCCGGCTTCACCGGAAAGTCGTTCGCGACGTTATCCAAACTACTCGCCAACACCACGGCCTTCCCCTCGCCCATCTTTTTCTCGAGCAACAACGGCGACCCATCCTCGAGCTTCGCCGCCACAATTAACCCAGGCACCGTCGCCGCCTCGATCTTCGCCACCTCAAAAAAGCGCACGCCATCCAATCGCCCCGAACGCCGCAACGACGGATACGTCGGGTCCGCCTGCGCCGCCATGAAGAACCTCTCCGCCCCACGCTGCGCAATCCGCGAGCCATCCAACTTCAAACCCGCCACGGGCAACTCCCGCAGCGCCGCCGTCTTCGGCCCCGCCGCGATGAACACCGCGCCCCCAGCTTCCACATACTTCTTCAACTTATCTTCCAGCCCGCTCGCCGCCCCGCCAATGTCGTTCAGCACCACAAAGGCATAGTTCGTCAAATTCACGTTCCCCGCCGCCGCCGGACCCATCTCTTCGAGTTGAAACAACGCCTGCGCACCCGCTTCGAGCGCCGCGCGGAAGTACAACGCCGCCCGCGTGCCCTGTTGCTCGGTCAAATACAAAACCTTCCTCGGGTCCGCGCGCTCCGTAGCGAAATAAAACTTGTTGTCCGCGGCCAACGCGTCCGTCTCGTTGATCTCCACCTCGCCACGCAGCCAACCATAAGGGCCTTCGAAGCCCGTAAACTCCACCGTCGCCCGCCCATTCTCCGGCACGTCCACGGCCTTCGTCCCCGCGGCCTTGCCATTGATCTTCAACGTCACATTCAACTTCGCCGCGGGCGCGTTAAACGCCGTCACCACCGCGCTCACCTTAGCCTTGCTCAAGTCCCCCGAAGTCCGCGGCGCATTCGCCGTCTCGACCGTGTAGTTAGGCAACTTCCTCCCCACCTCGACCACCTTCAACTGCGTGCCCGGCTCCAGCGCCAAATCCGCAAACGAAGGCGGCAACGCCGTCCGCTGCGCATCGGTAATAAACGTCACCCGCAAGGCCCGGCCCGTCGAGCGCGCCGTATCGCGCAAGCTCCGCGCCAAGTCCGCGAAGTTCGATTTCTCGTCTCCAGGCCCGACGCTATTGATCGCGCCCTGCAACTCGCCCTTGTCCTTGGTAATCGGCGAAAGCAACGCTACGCGGCTCCCCAAGGCCCACACCTGCGCATCGCCCGTCGCGGGCAGCGCCGAACGCGCCTGACCCTTCGCGTCCTCCAAGCGGTTCCCTTCCCGCATCGAGAAGGAATTGTCGATCACCACAATGCTCAACGCATTCGACCCGCTCAAGATCGCCGGCGGCCGCCGCAAGAACGGCTGCGCGAACGCGAGCGCCAGCAGCAGCAGCAGCGCAATCCGCAACAACATCAAAAACTTGTACTTCAGCTTCTTCTGATACGTCGTCGATTCCGTGCGCCGCTCAAAAAACATCGTCGAGGCAAACGGAAACGGGTCCTGCTTATGCTGCTGCAACAAATGCAGCCACAACGGCAACGCCGCGCCAATCGCGCCCGCCAGCAACCACCACGGAGAAAGTAGGCCCATCACATCCTCCCCTGCCGCGCCGCCAAATACTCGCGCAACGCGCCATCGAGCGGCTTATCGGTTTCGAGCAACATATAGTCGAGGCCCGAACCCTTCGCCTTCTCGCGCAAAGTTTCGATGTGCGCCTGCATCTTCGGCCCATATTCATTGCGCACGTACTCGGGCGTGATCTCAATCCCCTCGCCCGTCTCCATATCGATTACCGTCGCCGGCGCGTTCAACTTCGGCTCCAACTCTTGCCGGTCCAGCACATGGAACAACACCACTTCGTTGCCCTTGTAACGCAACGGCACGATCGTATCGATAATCGTCTGCGGATCGGCGTAGAAATCCGAAACCACGATCACCACGCCCCGCCGCCGCACAAACTCCAGGAACTGCTCAAAGGGCTTCGCGAAGTTCGTATGCTGCCCCACCTCGGCCTTCTCCACGGCGTGCAACAACTTCTGCAGCTGCCCGACCCGAGAGCTCGGCGGCACGAACTGCTGCACCGCGTCGTCGAACAAAATCAGGCCCGCCGCGTCCCGCTGCTGCACCGCCAGATACAAAATGCTCGACACCAAGAACCGCGCGTACTCCAGCTTCGTCGGCTTCCCGCCGAAGCTCATCGACTTCGACAAATCCAGCATCACCGTCACGCGCGTATTCGTCTCGCCCCGGTAGCGCTTCAAATACGCCCGCTCCGTTCGCGCGTAAACGTTCCAATCGACGTGCCGCAAATCGTCCCCCGGCGTATACATCCGGTACTCGGCGAACTCCTGGCTAAACCCGAAATCCGGCGAGCGGTGCAGGCCGTTAATGAATCCGTGCACAACCGTCTTTGCGACCAGATCGAGCCCTGAAATCGCGGACAGAATGTTCGGATCGAGGTAATTCAGTTGCACGATAACGGACTACTCCTTCGGCACCGGCACATGCTCCAACAGCCGCGCCAACAGCATATCGGTCGTTTGCTTATCGCTCTCCGCCTGGAAGTTGATCAAAATGCGATGCCGCAGAATCGGCGTCACCAGCTTCTGAATATCTTCATAGGTAACGTGATAGCGCCCCTTCATCAGCGCCCGCGCCTTCGCCGCCAGCACCAGATTCTGAATGCCGCGCACGCTCGCCCCAAAGTTCACGTACTTCTTCACGAAGTCCGGCGCCGACGCGTCGGTGTTACGGCTCGCCCGCACCACGCTCACCGCGTAACGCGCCACGCTCTCGGCGATCGGCACCATGCGCACCAGGCTTTGGAAATCCAAAATCTCCTCGCCCGTCGTAATCGCCTTCACGTCCGCCGACGCCGTCGTCGTCGTCAAACCGATCACGCGCAATTCTTCCTCGGCGCCTAAGTAGTCAAGCACCGTGTTGAACAAGAAGCGGTCAAGCTGCGCTTCCGGCAGCGGATAGGTTCCCTCAAGCTCGATCGGGTTTTGCGTCGCTAAAACGAAGAACGGGCTCGGCAGCTTGTAGTGATTCCCGCGCACCGTCACCGTACGCTCCTGCATCGCTTCCAGCAACGCCGATTGGGTCTTCGGCGGCGTGCGGTTGATTTCGTCCGCCAGCACCACGTTGCCGAAAATCGGCCCCTGCACGAAGGTCCAAGTGCGCCGTCCTGTCGTCGGATCTTCCTCAATAATGTCCGTGCCCGTGATATCGGAAGGCATCAAGTCCGGGGTGAATTGAATGCGCGTAAACTTCAGACCCAGCGCCTGCGCCAGCGTCTTCACCAGCAGCGTCTTCGCCGTGCCCGGCAAACCCGTGATTAAACAGTGCCCGCCCACGAAGAGCGAAATCTGCACCTGCTCAAGCACTTCTTCTTGGCCCACAATCACCTTCCGCACTTCGTCGACCAGGGCTTTTTGAACGGTTTGGAAGCGTTCGACGCGCGCTTTAATCTCGCTCGTATCGGTCACCGCATCCATGCTGGCAAAACTCATTCGTTTGGGTCCTCTTTAATTCAGTCTTTTCTTCGGAACGGGGCTATCCGCCTGCGGGCTCGAATCCAATTCAAGCAACAACTTCTGCGCGGGCTTGAATCCCGGCGCGAGTTCCAACGCCTGCAACAACGCTTCCTGCGCGTCCCCACGCCGCGACAAGGCGGCATAACTTCTGGCCAAATTGTAGTACGCACCCGCCGGATCGACGGGCTTCGACGCAAGCTGCGCGAGGAACGCCGGCATCGCTCTGTCCGCCTTGCCCAAGTCCAAGTAATACTCGCCCAACTTCTTGTGCAGCTCTTCATCGCCCACCGGCGCAATGTAGATCAAGCGCTGCAATGCCTCGACGGCCATCGCCTTATCGCCCTGTGCTTCCTCGATCTTGGCCAATTCCTTCAAAGCCCACACCGCGCGCCCGCCGCGCTTCGCGTACTCGCGCAACGCGTCGCGCGCCTTCAATTCGTCTCCCTTTTCCTTATAAGCCTTCCCCAACGCCTCGTAACTCGCCACATGCTCCGGGAAAGCCTCGCGTCCCTTATTGGCCTCAACGATCGCCGCGTCCCATTGCTTCGAATCGATCAAGCCCTTGCCCCGCCCCATCGCCGCCTTGAAGTCGCCGAGCTTTTCGGCACTCTTCAGCCACTTGGCTTTCAAGTACGCATCGAGCTTCTCGTCGAACTCCTTCGGCGTCAGCTTCAGGTGCTTCTGCAAGATTTCCTCAAGCGGCTCTTGCTTCGCAAAGCTCTCCACCATCCCATTAATCGCCGCCTGCCCGTAATCCCGCACCAGCCAATCGATCGCCTGCCCGGCCTGGAAATAACTCAAACCCACCTGCATCGGATTCTTCGGCCGCACGAAGCCGCTATCGAAATCCGCCACCGGCAGGAACTGCTTCTTCACCAGCGCCTCCAGCATCGGCGGCTCGATGTTATCGCCCCACTCAGGCGAAGCCATCGTTTCCTCGTGCACACTGATGCCTTCGGTGAACCAGCGCGGCACCAGATACTTGCTCTTCACCAATATGTAGCTGTGGCTGATCTCGTGCCACAAGGTCGAAGCCCAGTGATAATCCCCCGGCCGCCGGGCGCTTGGCGAATCCATCGCCACCACCGGCCCAAAGCTCACGCCCGTCGCGCCCAAGCCCGGCATGCCCAAAGTGCGCACCGCGAAATCCTCGTGGTTCGGATACACCTCGACTTCGATCTTCGCGTCCAGCTTCATCTTGTACTTGTCTTCGTAAGTCTTCCGCGCGCGCCGCACTTCCTCTTCGAAATACGGCTTCAACACTTCCGCTTCCTTTTTGTGCAAACGAACTTCCCCGCCCTCGAACGTATGCGACACGAAGTTCACATAACTATCCATCAAGCGCAGCGAATTCACCACTTCATCGGTCCGCCAATTGCCGTTGTAAGCGATTTCCAGTTGCTCATGCGCCTCGATCGCCTTGCCGATGCGCATCAGGTTCACACCCAGTTGCTCCCGCGCCACCATCAAGCCCGGATCGATCTCAATCGCCTTCCGGAAAAATCCAATCCCTTCCTCGTAACGCCGGTTCTGCACGAAGTGATGCCCCGCCCAATACCAGCCCTCGCCATACTTCGGGTCGATCGCGGCGATCTTGTCGAACTGATCCGTCGGCTTATTCTTCAGCAACTCAATGGTTCCCAACGTCGCCATCGCGTGCAAAGCCTTTGGGTTAATAGCGAGCGCTTTCTTCGCTTCCTCAACGGCCTTCGCCTCTTCGGAATTCTCCAGTTGCAAACGCGCCTGCAACTCATGCGCTTCATAGAGCGATGGGTCCGCCTGCGCGGCCTTCTCAGCCAACTCAATCGCCTTGCTATCGAAGCCGCGGCTCAGAATCTTCGCGAGGGTCAACATCCCCTCCGGGTCCGCCGGGTCGATCGCCAAAGCCTCGGTCAACAACTTCACGGCCTCGTTGCGGTTGAAGCCCTCGAAGAACATCCACCCATACCGAATCCGCACACTCGGATCGTCGGGATACTTCTTCAACGCCTCTTCAAATGCCGCTTTGGCCTCATCCAACTCGCGCAACGCCCAATGCCCCTCGGCCCGCTGCGCCGGGTCCTTCGATTGCGCGAGCTTCAAGAAGCACTCGGTCGCCCCGGCATCCCGCGCCGCCCGCAACGCGAGACAAGCCTTGATCGGCGCCCGGTCCGGACCCACGCCGCGCTTCCGCATGATGACCTGAGGCGTCTGCGCCAGTAGCGCCGCCAGAGTGATCGCTCCAACGAGCGTCACTTTCATCACTTATCCAACTCCTGCTGCACCCGCGCCAACTGCAACAACAAATTCCGCAACTCGATTCGATACTGATCGCTCGCCATCGCCGCTTTGCGCAACTTCAACCCATCGATCTGCTGCTCGATCGCCTCGCGCTGCGCGAGCAACTGCTGCTTCTCCGGCGTCTTCGCCGCGTTCTGCAAAGTCCCAAAAGCGAGTATCGTCGTCCGCAACGCCGTCTGCGCCTGCCCCTTCGCCGCGTCTGGCACGCGCATCCCCTCCCCCGCCCCCGTATCCGCCAACATCGCGTGCTCCGTCGCCAAGCGCTTGGTCGATTCGAAATACTTCGCCACCTTCGCTTCGGCGTAGCGATATGCCTCCAGCGCCGTCACCGCCTCGTTCTTATCGGCATCAGCCTGCGGATCGCGCAGCGCTTCAATCCAGTAGCGCGAGAACACCGTCGCCAGCCGCTCCGTCCCGCTCTTGGTCGCCACGATCACCGTCCGCCCATCCTTCTGCAACTCGTGCAAGCTCCCCCCGCTACAGCTCGTTGTGTTCACCACCACTTGCTTCTTCGCCGCCACCGGCGCCATCCACTGCGCAATCTCCCGCGCCGTCACGTCCGGCCCCGGTAGATTGAACTTGTACATTTCCCCATCGTGCGTACCGTGCCCAATCAACGTCACCACCACCGTATCCTCAGGCTTCGCCGACCGCGCCACTTCGCCAAACAACTCCCGCACCTTCGCCTTCGTCGCCGCCGCGCCGCTCGCGCTCAGCACCTTCGCGCCCGGCGAAGACCCCGTCAACTTATTCAATTCCTCGACGTTGGCCTTGAAGCGGCTCTCGTAATCTTCTTGCCCGCCCAAGCCGCCCAGATTCACATAGTAAGTAGTCGCCGAGGCCCATCCCGCGCAGGCCAACAACAACATCGAATACTTCATACAGCCCCCCAACGGCGGCGCAAAATCCATTCGCCGCCCTTGCTCAATGCAAACAACAAGAAGAGAACGGGCATGTTCCAAAGCTCGCGCGTCTCACGCGAAGTAATCCCCGCCTCGGAATACGAGATGTCGTCGCTCAGGTTCTTCACCGTCTCCGGCGTGTAGTAATTCCCATTCGTCTGACGGCTCAAGCCTTCCAGCAACACGCGATTCTGCTCGGCATGAAAATTCTCCGCCACGCCATCCTCGCGCAAGAAGGTAAACACGTCGCGACCCAATTCCTCTTTGCCGTTCTTCGCCAACACCTCGACGACATAACTACCCTTCGCCGCCGCGTTCCACTTAGCCGTAAAAATCCCCGGCTGCTTTGAATCCGGCGCGAGCGGCAACATCGCCGCCGACCCTCCAGGCCCCAGCACCCGCGCCTCCACCGTCGCCGAAGGCAACGGGTGATAAGCCTTATCACGCACGTCCGCGCGCAAATCAACGCGCCCATCGTCCAGCAACACCGGCTGCGAAGGCGACGCGCTAATCTGCGCCGGCGTCTCGGTCACCAGCCACCGCAACAGTTGCTGCCAGAACACTTCATGGCTCTGGTCCTTGACGTCCTGCAACATCTGCCAGCGCCAAGTTCCCGCCGAAGCAAAGAGCGCCGTGCGCCCGCGTCCATATCGCTGCGTCACCAAAAGCGGATGCCGCCCGCGGCTCGTCGGCAAGGCATCGATCAACACCGTCGCTCCCGGCTTTGCGGGCCCGCTCTCCTGATAATTCGCCAGATACGGCAACTTCTTCCAACGGTCGAAATTCTTCGCCGGGTCCTCTTCCAGGCGCGCGATCAAGCTGTCGCGTCCCGCGCTCGTCAACTCCACCGTCGCCGGCTCGCGATGAAAAGTATTCTTCCGGTCGCTCAAACTCACCGGCAAGATCTCACTGAGCAGCGTAGTCTGATATCCCCCATCGCTCAAGCCACCGCGCCCGCCCAGGAACATCACGCCGCCCCCGCGCCGGTCCGCGAAATCCTTAATCATCTGCTGCTGCTTCGGCGTGAACCAACTCGATTCCACGCCCCCGACGATCAAACCGCTAAACGCAAAAAGCTCCTCTTCCTTCTCTGGAAAACCCTCTTCGAGTTCTTTCCCGTTCTCCACGCCCTGCCGGTAAATCTTGTTCTGCGTCGTGCGCAACATCGTCGTTAACTGCAGATTGCGGTCCCCATCAAGCGCCCGCCGGATGAACTTGAAGTCCCACTTCGGCTCGCCCTCCACGTACAGAATCCGCGGCTTGGAACTCTCCACGTTCACCAGCCGCGTCACCTGATTGTTGTCGGGATTCTGCTCGCCCTCGATCTTCGCGACACGCGCCTTCACGTTCCGCGCGCCCGCCAGGCCCGCCGCGAACATCAAGGTCTCCGTCTGCGGCGCGCCATCCGCGGCCAAGGTCACATCGCGCGAGGCGACAATCTTCCCATCCGCCTCAATCGTCAGCTTCGCCTTCTGCCCTTCCAGCCCGCTGTTCTTGACGGTCACCGCCGCGCTAATCCGGCTATCGCTCAGCGCGCGTTGCGGCACGTCCACATCGACGATCTCAATATCCTTCCCCAACTTCTCCGCGCCATAACCCACCGTATGAATCGGAATGCGCCGCCGGCGGATCTCGCTCAGCGTATCGGCGTCCAAGCCCCCCGCGTTATCGCTGCCATCCGTAAACAACACCACCGCGCCAATCGGCAAGCTCGCCGACTCGTCCATCATCTGCCGCATCGCCTCGCCCAAGCGCGTCACCGCCTGCCCGCCGTTCACGCTCTCCAAATTCTGTATGCGCTCGAGACTAGCCCCCGCGCGATAGAGCCGCACTTGAAAGCGGCCACGCAACTTATCGAGCAGTCCGCCATTCAGCTGCGCCTTCACCGCCGCGATCCGCGCCTCGCCACTCGCATCCTTCAACTGCATGCTCCGCGAATCGTCTACCACCACCGCGACGATATTTTGCTGCGCCTTCAAAGCAGTCACCCGCAGCGCCGGCCGCCACAACATCACCAGCAGCACCCACAGCGAAAGCGCCTGCAACGCCGCCAGCACGATCCAACGCGTCCCGCGCAAATTCTGGCTATGACGTTTCCACAGAAACCAACCCAAACCCGCCGCCACTAGCGAACAGACGAAAAGCAGCAGCCACCCAGACCACCCCGAGGCCCACAAGAATTCCCCTCGTTGAAATAGCCGCGCCGGATAGTGAAACAGGAACTCAAACATGCTCTGAGATCCTCAGTGCGTCATGCTGTAGATGATGTAGTTCAGTCCGATCCGGTAAGCCATCGACGTGTACTTCTCCGGATACTCGGGCCAGTCGGCATGCTCCCACGCATCGCCGAGGTCCATGTTGTGGCACACCGCCACCATAATCCTTCCTTTGTCGTCGTAAACTCCGCCCCATTTGTCCTTCACACCGTCCTGCTCATAAGTGCGCGTAAAACCCGTCGACATCATTACGATGCCGGGAATCTGCGTCCGGGAGTCCAAATCGAAAAGAATATGGAAGATCGGGTCCTTGTCGGGAATGTCCACCACGGGCCGGTCCGGAAACACCTTCGACAGCGAACGCATGAAGATCTCCCACTCGATCGAGCCGTGGAAATCGTCCACCATCAGGAAGCCGCCGCGCAGCAAATACTCGCGCAGCTTCGCCGCCTGCGCGTCGTTCAAATCCCAGTGCCCGACCTCGACGCCATAGATCCAAGGGAAATCGAAAATCTTGTCGTCGTCTAAAGTGACGACGTCCTCGACGCTGCGCACGTGCACGCGCGACAAGCGCCGGATGCCCTGCACGAAATGCCGCTCCGCCTTGGGATAATCCGTCGACCAGCTTCCCCGCACGCCCCAGTACCCCGCCCCGCCGCGGAAGCTTGGATAGCGCAACCGCCCGAATACGTATTCCGTCTTCTCGCCCGCGTCCGTTGGATACGGCATTGGCTCATCGTCGTCGTAAAACCCGCGGAAGCGTCCGCGTTGGAACGCCAAGGCAAACCCCGCCACCACCACCAGCAACACCGCGATTCGAAGGCCTTTGCGTTGACGCATTTTTCGGAACTGCTCTTCTTTAATTCTGCCTACTCTAACACGGACGAAACAAATCGCTTCCCGTTACGCGCGCGCGGATATTCCACGGAAAAAAACAAATGTCAACCGTCCCGCCGCCACGCTGCCCCGTTCCGTACCATAATCAGGTTTTGGAGTCATTTGCGCGCATGGGGAACCCCACTCTTTCCGTCACCGATAACCGAACTGGCAAGGCCTACGAGCTGCCGATCAAGAACGGCACGATCCGTGCCATGGATCTCCGGCAGATCAAATCGGATGAAAAAGATTTCGGGGTCATGTCATATGACCCCGCTTTTTTGAATACCGTCTCCTGCGAAAGCCGCATCACCTACATTGATGGCGACGCGGGCATCCTCCGTTACCGCGGTTATCCCATCGAGCAGCTCGCCGAAAAGAAAACCTTCCTCGACGTCGCCTACCTACTTCTCTACGGCGAACTCCCCACCCCCGCCCAAGTCGAGGAATTCGAAGCGCGCATTGAGCGCCACACGTTCATTCACGAGAACACCAAGAAGTTCATGGAAGGCTTCCGTTACGACGCCCATCCCATGAGCATGCTGGTGAGTTCCATCGCCGCGCTCAGCACCTTTTACCCCGACGCGCGCAACGTCGAAGACCCCGCCATCCGCGAGTTGATGACCATCCGCTTGATCGCGAAAGTTCCGACGCTTGCCGCCTACGCCTTCCGCCATTCCAACGGCCTCCCCTTCGTCTACCCCGACAACGACCTCACCTACACTTCCAACTTCATGAACATGCTGTGGAAGATGGCCGAACCCAAGTACCAACCCAACCCCGTCCTCGCCCGCGCCCTCGATATTCTCTTTATCCTCCACGCCGATCACGAACAAAACTGCTCGACTTCGACCATGCGCGTCGTCGGATCGTCGCAAGCCGACCCCTTCCTCTCTACGGCTTCGGCTGCGGCCGCCCTCAGTGGACCGCTCCACGGCGGCGCAAACGAAGAAGTCCTCCGCATGATCGATGAAATCGGTACGCCCGACAATATCCCCAGCTTCATGGAAAGCGTCAAGAAGGGCGAGCGCAAGCTGATGGGCTTCGGCCATCGCGTCTATAAGAACTACGACCCGCGCGCCAAAGTCATCCGTGAAACCGCCGAGAGCGTCTTCGCCGTCACCGGCCGCAATCCGAAGGTCGACATCGCCCGCGAGATCGAAAAGATCGCGCTCAACGACGAGTACTTTATCAAGCGCCGCCTCTACCCCAACGTCGACTTCTACTCCGGCATCATCTACGAAGCCATGGGCTTCCGCCCCGAGATGTTCACGGTGCTCTTTGCCATTCCGCGCACCACAGGCTGGCTCGCCCATTGGGAAGAACAGTGCAAGGACGGCGACACCAAGATCTCCCGCCCCCGCCAAGTCTACCTGGGCCAAAACGAACGCAACGTGCCCTAACGGGCAAGGGTGACGGAGGGCCGATGTCGCCGCCACGCACCGCACCCCACCTCAGCCACCGCCAGCACGCCGCGGGCCGCTAGCCCAAAGCCCAGGCCCTCGAATCCGCCCCCAACCCTAAAGTCCCTACGAAAAAAAGACGAAATCCGCGTAGGAGGCGCCTACGCAACTCGTTCGCACCATCCTGCTCCCGGTCATTGTTGCCGCACTGCTGTCCAGCTGCGGCAAATCGCCAGCGGAACTCGTGGCGCAGGGGCGGGAACTTTTCAATCAAGGCAAAACCGAAGAGGCGAAGCTTCTCTTCGAGAAGGCTCTACAATCGGAGCCGGAGAACACCGCCGCCCACGCCGCTCTCGCTACCCTGCTCACCAAACAAGGCCGCAGCCTGGAAGCCCTCGAGCACTTGCGTAGCGCCGCGAAAGACGGCCAGCCGGAATCCCAGATCGCCCTTGCGCGAGCCCGCCTGCAAGCCTATCTAGAAAATCCCTCCGCCACCGCCCTCGAAGTCCAAGCCAAGGACAGCGCTCGCCAACTAGCCTCCATCCCCGCCGCCCAAGCCGAAGCCGCGCGCATCGAAGGCTTCCTCGCCGTCCTCGAAAATCGCACCGAAGACGCGATCCGCCACTTCCAAGCGTCGCTGGCGAAAAACGCGAAGCAGGAAGACGTCCGCCTCGCCCTTCTCCAGCAGTTCCTCGCTAACGCTCAAGAAGCCGAAGCCCTAGCTTTGCTCCCCGGCGCGGAGTCCAAAGAGACCCTCGTCGACACCGTCTATCTGCACACTCTCGCGAAGTCGGGCTGCAAAGCCGCCGAAGCTTTCCTGCTCGGCCAATCGTCCTCGGATCAAAGCATCGCCACGATACTCAAAAACGCCGCTCACCAGCGCCGCTGCGCCGGCCCCGCCGCCGAGGAAACGATCCTCGGCCCTCTTCGCAACAAACCGAATCTCAACCGAGCCGAAGCGCTCCGTCTCGGCGACTACGACGCCCAACAATCCAATTGGCCGAAAGCGCTCGCCATGTACGACAAGGCCGCCGCACTACCGGAATCCCCAGCCGGGGAAGCCAACGGCGCGCCATCCGGCAGCGTCGAACTCCGCCGCAGTTCCGCCTTGATCGGCACCGGCAACTTCGACGAAGCCTCCAAAATCCTCAACGCCTATATCGCCCAACATCCCAACGACGCGAACGCCAAGGGCCAACGCGGCCTCCTCCGCCTCAACGCCGCCCTTCGCAATTCCGATCCCGCCGGTGGCCTCCAAGACCTCCGCGAAGCCCTTGCCCAACCCGACGCCCAGACGCTCCCCACTCTCCGGCTGCAATTAGCCATGAACCTCGTGCGCTACGGCTACCTCCCGGAAGCCCGCCGCGAACTGCAAGACCTCTCCCGTTTCATGCCCGGCGCGCTTGCCGTGGCTCTGCTGGGCGCTGAGATCAATCTACGCGAAGGCCGCCCTGAATCCGCCGAAAAAACCGCGCGCGAAATTCTCATCCAGTCGCCCGAGCTCCGCGAAGCCCGCCTCATCCGCGCCCTCGCCCTCAACGCCATGGGCCAGGCGAAAGACGGCATCGCGGATCTACGCAAACTCGCCGCGGACTATCCCAACGACGAATCCATTGCCGTCCAGCTCCTCGCTGCCCTGGCCGCCGATCCCTCGCCGCCCGCCCAGAACGAAGCGGCCACCCTCGTGAAGACCCTCGAAGCGAAATCGAATCTCACCCCCCAAACGAAGTTCTTGGTCGCGGAAGTTCTCTACCAATCGGGACAAAAAGAGCGTGCCGCCACCCTCTGGCAATCCCTCGCTTCCCAGAATTCGGACATCCGAGCCCAACTCCGCCTGGCCGAAATCGCCCTCACCCAGGCCAAAAGCTCCGAAGCCTGTCCGAAGCTAGACTCCCTCGCCGCCGCGGAGCCAACCTGGCCGAACTCCACCCGCGCCCAATGGTGGGCCCTCCGAGCCATCTGCGCCGAAACGCGGAACGACACCCCTGCCGCCCTCCAAGCCCACCGCAAGGCCCTCGAACTTAGTCCCAAAGACCCCGTTTTCGCCAACAACCTCGCCTCCACCCTAGCCGACCAAGGCCAAAATCTCGACGAAGCCCAGCGTCTTGCCGAATCCGCCGTCGCCGCCCACGCCACCAACATTCAGTACCGCGACACGTTAGGTTGGGTGTACTACCGCAAGGGGGACCAGAACCGTGCGCGTCAGATTTATCAAGAACTTAGCGCCAATCCGAACCTCCCCGCCAACGTTCTAGCCCACTGCGCCAAAGTCCTCGGCAAGCGCTAATTTCGCGTTAGTACTGTGACGCGCTAGGACCTACGTCTCACTTCGAATCTAAGGAAAACCCCTAGGATGACCTTAAGGTTAATCCAAGGAAATGAAACGCAACTCCATCATCCTCAGCGCCGTGTTGCTTGCAGGCACCGTGCTGACCAGCCCTGTCCTGGCTGGAACGTGGATCGAAGTATCCAACGGTCCCGGCCGGATCACCACCTATAACGGCGGTGGCCGCTTCGACGCCAAGCTCTACAGCAGTTCCTCCAGCCAAACGCCGCTCTCCTCCCTCTACGTCACCTGTGTGGACTTCTTGAATGTCTTCTCCTACGGCAATCGTTGGGAAGTCAACTTCACGAACATCGACGGCTCCCAGTCGCTATCAAACACTCGCTTTGGCGGCGCCCTCACCAACAACGGCAATGCCAACAACTTCGATAACTACCAGGGCACCTACAACGCCATGGACCGTTACCGCATGGCCGCCTGGCTCACCTCGAAGCTCCCCGATTATCTCGCCTCCAGCAACGACCGCAAAGCCATCCAAGGCGCCATCTGGTACCTCCTCGATCCAACCGGCACGCCGAATGCCCCCAAAGACGGCGGCGCCACCTGGACCGCGCTGCACGGCAACTGGCTAAACCAAGCCATCACCACCGGCCTCTCCCAAAGCACCGAATTCTACAGCCAATTCCGCGTCGTCTCCCAAGTCAACTTGACGCAACTCGGCAACGGCTACAGCACCCGCTACCAGGAATTCATCACCACGGTCACCCCTGAGCCGGCCACCTGGGCCGCCCTCGCGCTGGCCATGGCTGCCGTCGTGATCATGGCTCGCCGCCGCCAGGCCGCGCAAGCCGCTCAAGCTTAAGGTCCCGCGCAAGCGGAACGGCCTTTTTTCATCCACTCCACTCCTTTGCAAAACCCAGGGCCACCGCCCTGGGTCTTTTTTTCGTTTCCCGGCCCCGGAATGTACTAGCATTCCCCTATGCCGACCCTCTCCCGCCGCCAAGCGCTGGCCACATTCGCCGCCCCATCGATTCTCCGCGCCCAATCCAAGTCCGCCCCCACCCGCCCCAACATCCTCTACATCATGTCCGACGATCACGCCGCCCACGCCATCTCCGCCTACGGCTCCAAAATCAACCAAACCCCCAACATCGACCGCCTCGCCCGCGAAGGCGCCCGCCTCACCAATTGCTTCGCCACCAACTCCATCTGCACCCCCTCCCGCGCCGCCATCCTCACCGGCCAATACAGCCACAAGAACGGCGTCTATACCCTCAATGACCGCCTCGACCCCACCCGCGACCACGTCGCCAAACGCCTCCAAGCCGCCGGTTACCAAACCGCCATGATCGGCAAGTGGCACCTCGCCAGCGACCCCACCGGCTTTGACCACTGGCGCATCCTCCCCGGCCAAGGCCTCTACCACAACCCCGATTTCATCGACGCCCAAGGCCGCCGCAAGTACGAAGGCTATTGCACCGACCTCATCACGGACTTCACCCTCGACTACCTCAAGTCCCGCGACCAATCCAAACCCTTCTTCCTCATGTGCCACCACAAGGCCCCCCACCGCGCCTGGGAACCGCCCGCGAAATACCAAGATTGGCTCAAGGACGCGACCATCCCCGAACCCGATAACCTCTACGACAAATGGTCCGGCAAAGCCGAAACCGTCATGAACATGAAAATGCGCGTCGGGCCCGACACCAATAAGACCGATCTCAAAGTCGACCGCCCCGACGGCCTGGAAGGCGATGCCCTCCGCAAGTGGGCCTACCAGCTCTACATCAAGGACTACCTCCGCTGCGTCCGTTCCGTCGACGACAACGTCGGCCGTGTCCTCGACTACCTCGACGCCAATAACCTCCGCGACAACACCCTCGTCGTCTACACCTCAGACCAAGGCTTCTTCCTCGGCGACCACGGCTGGTTCGACAAACGCATGATGTACGAGGAATCCATCCGCATGCCCTTCCTCGCCCGCTACCCCGCCTCCATCAAACCCGGCACTGTCGCCAGCGAACTCGTCGCCAACATCGATTTCGCCCCCACCTTCCTCGACCTCGCCGGCCAACCCATCCCCGCCGAAATGCAAGGCGTCTCCGCCCGCCAAGTCCTCGCCGGTCAGAGACCCAAAAACTGGCGCCAAAGCTTCTACTACCGCTACTGGATGCACAACGACGGCTCCCACCACGTCCCCGCCCACTACGGCGTCCGCACCCAACGGCACAAATACATCGAGTTCTACAACAAAGCCCTCAACATGAAAGGCGCCCAAGCGCCCGACTCCGCCACCGAGTACGAACTCTACGACCTCCAAAGCGATCCTCGCGAAATGAAGAACCTCGCGCACTCGCCCCAACACGCGAAACTCCGCGCCACCATGCAAGCCGAGCTACGCAAGCTGCAGAAGACTTACGAAGATCAGCCCGTCGCTTGAGACGCCAAACGCCGCCGCTCCACCAACATCCGCAACGGCAAATACAACGCCACCGCCGCGATCAAATGCTTCCAGGAGTGTCCGGAGATCCCGCTCAGTTCTAGCAACCCTTGATCCCAGTACTCGGCCAACTTCGCGAGCAGATACAACCCCAACATCTGCCAAAGCCGCGCCGTCCCCGTATAAGGCAAGCGCTTCAAAAGCAGTTGCACCGGAATCGCCAACATCGGAAAGAACTGCGCCATCACATAAGGCCGCAAGTCCCCCGTCTGTTGCCAGAAAAACACCGTCCCCGCGCCAGCCACCGCTAAAGGCACGGCCCAACTTGGCCGCAACATCGCCGCCAGCAAAGGCATAAACGCGAGCGTCATCGGCAAGCGGTCCCAAACGAGCGAAGCGTCGCTCGGCTGCAAGTGATACCAAGCGCTCCCCGCCGCAATCAGCGGCCCTGACAGCGCCACCAGCAGCCAAGCCAATCGATCGTCAAAGCCATCCCAACCGGCGCGCAGCCAATGCACGAAGCCCGCGAAGCCCGCAATAGCGAAAGCCAAGTTCGACCAAACAATCATGCTCCAAGGCCCCCCGCCGCCATGAAACGCGTGATACCCGGGATCCTGCGCAATCGGCGGCGCGATCGCCAAACCCGCCGCCGAAAGCACCGCCAATGCGGGGACGATGGCCCTAAGCATTGCCGGAAGAAGCCCCAGAAGAACCACTATCCCGCACGTTCTTCTGCACCGCCACCGCGCCAAACAAGCTCATCAAAAACGCCATCGCATAGAAGCCCTTCTCGCTCGGCAGCAACGTGGCGTTCCAAAGCCCGATCAACATCAGCAACATCACCACGCCCAACGACAACCAGCAAGTCCCGACGTAAAGGCCCGTAACCGCCACGCCTTCCATCCCATCCCGCACCGCCTTCTGCAACGAAATCGCGGCGAACAGTCCATAGCAAAGCAAGGTCAAATAGAAACCCTTCTCGTTCAGCTGCATCGCGGCGTTCCAAAGCCCCACCAAGTACGCCAGGCAACCCAGCAGCAAAGCCAGCCAAGAGATACCCACGAAAGCTGAGCTAGGCCGGTAAGAATTCACTGTCGTATTCATGCCGCCACCATTTCCGTCGCCAATTCCAGCGACTTCCGCAAATCCGTCTTACCCGTACCCAACGTCGGAATCGCCTCCACCTTCACAAACTGATTCGGCTTCGGAATCCACAAGGCCGGCAAGCCCGCGTTATTCAAGTGCTCAATCATCGCCGCGGGCGCCAGCGTACTCGTATGCAACACTACGAGCTTTTCCCCGCGCGACTCGTCCGGCACGCCCAACACCAACCCCTGCGCGTCGCCCAAAATCTCCTGCAAGCATTCCTCGATCCGCAAATGCGGCACCATCTCACCGCCGATCTTCGAGAAGCGCGAGAGCCGCCCCGTGATGTACAGGAAGCCATCCGCGTCCAGCCGCGCCATGTCGCCCGTAATGTAGAAGCCGTCATGCAGCACTTTCGCCGTGCGCTCCGGCTGATTCAAATAACCCTTCATCCTGTTGGCGCCCGTCACCAGCAGCATGCCTTCCTGGCCTTCCGCCACCGGCTCGTAGGTCACCGGATCCACCAGCCTTACGCTCACGCCGGGCAGCGGCTTGCCCACACTCTCCAGCTTCGCCGCCGTAGGCGAATTCACCGCCACCACCGGCGACATCTCCGTACACCCATACCCCTCGTTCATGATCAACCCAAACTTCTCGTGGAATTGCTGCGCCACCGCCGGCCGCAACTTCTCCGCCCCCACCAACACGTAACGAACCTTCGAGAACTGCTCCTTAGTACACTTCCGCGCATAGGTCGCCGCGAAAGTAGGCGTGCTCAACAAGAACGTCGCGCCATACTTCTCGCTCAACTCGCCAATCGTCTTCGCGTCGCTCGGGTTCGTATGCAAGATCACCGGGAAGCGCTGCAACAGCGGGAACCAAAGGTTGTAGGTGAATCCAAACGAATGAAAGAACGGCAGAATGCCGAGCATCACATCCGCGGAACTAACCGGATACACCTGCGCCACCGAGTCCATGTTCGCGAGCAAATTCCGGTGCGTCAGTTCCACGCCCTTCGGTTCGCCCGTGCTGCCAGACGAAAAAATAATCGCCGCCACATCCCCCGCGCTACCCTTGGCCACGCTCAAAAACCGCGCCGCCAAAAACGCCTTCAACTTGTCGAACTTCGAAAACTTCGGCAGCAACTCCTCGATATAAACCGCCCCCGGCATCGCTTCAATCTTCTGCCGCGTCAAAAACAACTTCGACGTGAATATCGTCTTGATCCCACACTGCGCAATCGCGCTCTGCATCGACGCCGGCCCCGACGTGAAATTCAAATTCACCGCCGTGCGCCCACCGAGCGACACCGCGATGTTCGCCAGCGCCGCGCCCACCGAATTCGGCAACAACAGCCCAATGCGATCCTCGCCCGGCGCTTGCCGGTCCAACCAGCCCCGCAACAATTGCGCGCCAATCAAAGCCTCGCCAAAGGTCGCTTGCTTGCCAAAAGAATCGGCCAGCCCCAGCGAGTTCCACCGCGCGCGGGCAGCCGCGACGAAACGCGAACCAAGAGTATCCGCCGGATTACCGGCCAAGTCCTGAACCGTCGATTGCAACGTTTCCGGTGTAGCGCTAGACATTTGAGCTTCTCCAATATGAATCTGAATCGTAGGACGGAACCAACGGCCGAAATTTTTGGCCGGGCTCATGCTTAACGGGTGCCCCCACATCCCGCTGATCGCAATCGGAATCACCGGCGCCTGCACGCCCGCCTTCCCCTCCGCGATCCGTTCGTAGCCGCGCTTGAAATCGTGGATCTCGCCGTCGCGCGTAATCGCGCCCTCCGGGAAAATCCCCACAATCTCGCCGGCCTCAATCTCCTTGCGGCAAGTCAACAGCGCCTGCACCGCGTCGCGCGGGCGCTCCAGATCGATCGGCACCGCGCTCATCAAGCGGAAGAGCCGCGGCGCCTTATCGTAAATCGCCTTCCACATCACCCAACGCACCACGCGCCCGGTCGTCGCCGATATCAACAACGCATCCGCATACGAAACGTGATTGGCCACCAAAACCGCCGGCCCCTTCACCGGAATCGCGCCGCGCTGCTCAATGCGAAACAAGAGGTGCACAGCGGTCTTGAACGTGAAGCGCACCGTTGACGCCAACAAATGGCTCCAGAAGATATACACGGCGACGGCCACGCAAAACAAACCGCTAGCGAAGAAAATCTGCCCCGCGCTCCAATGCAACAAGTCATGCGCGCCATAAAGCGCCCCTGACGCCAGGATCACGCCCAGCATGTTGATGAAGTTATTCGTCGCGAGCAAGCGCCCCTTCTCCGCCGGCGCCGCCTCGTCCTGCAAGAACGTGTTCAACGGCACGATAAACAACCCGCCAAAGAAACCAATCAAAGTCAACCAAACGAAAGCCGCGTTCTGCGTAGTCGCCGTACCCAGGCCACACGCTGAGATTCCCATCGCCAATCCCGCCGGCGCCACAAACCCCATCTCAATGCTGTCGCCCGAAAGCCGCCCCGCCACGATCGAACCCGCGCCAATACCAATCGCCAGCGCCGCCACCAGCACGCCGATCTGGCTCTCATGCCCATGCAGCGTCTCATTCACAAACACCACCAGCGCCAACTGCACCAACCCGCCAATCATCCAAAACACGCTAATCCCCGCGACAGTCAAAGCCATCGGCTTATCGTGCGCCAGAATCTTCATCCCCTTCACAATCTCGGCAAACGGATTCCAGTGAAACTTCTCCTGGCTCGGCGAAGGCGGCACGCGCCGTATCCCCAAGCTGCACAAGGACCCAATCACCGCCAGCGCAATCAAAAACGCGCTCATCTTCCACTGCTCGTGCTTCCACATCTCGAAGAGATAAGTCCCCAAGCCCCCGCCCAACACGATCGCGACAAACGTCGTCAATTCGAGCAGCGCATTCGCCCGCGACAAATCCCGCTCCGGCAAAAACTCCGGCAAGATCCCATACTTCGCCGGGCTGAAGAAATTCGCCTGCGCCGCGAGCAAAAACAAAATCACCAGCAACGCCGGCATGCTCGCCGCCTGTAGCGCGAACAACGCCAACACCATCGTCACGATCTCAAACGACTTCGTAACGATCAAAACCTTCGACTTCGAAAAGCGGTCCGCGATCTGCCCCGCCCAACCCGCGAACAACAAGAACGGCAGCACAAACACCACGCCCGTCAGCGCCAAATAGCGCGACCCCGCCGCCGCGTCGCCCGCCGTGTAAGCGACCGCCGCGACCGACACGATCATCTTGAAAACGTTGTCGTTAAACGCGCCGAGAAATTGCGTCCACAGGAACGACTGAAAGCCGCGATCCTTGAGCAGCGTCCCGTAACTGGAGTGATTTGAAGTAGCAAGCATGTCGGCTAAGAGTGCATTCTATACGCCAAAGCGTAAATCCCTGAATCTACACGTCCATCGGCATTCTCCGGCCAAACCTTGTGCACAATTTTTGTACAAGCTATGATCGTTTCATGTCGGACCGTGCATTCTTCCAGGCCGTATCCGCCCTCGCCTACGCCAACCCTTTCCTCCCCGAACGCATCGACCTCGAACGCGCCGCCCTCGGCCCCGACTTCGCCGACGACGAACCCGTCTGGGCCGCCTCCGTCGCCGACCCCGAACGCGTCCGCCCCAACCTCTGGCGCATCCAGGAAAAACTCGGCCCCGCCCTCGGGCGCCAACGCGCCCGCCTCCCGCGCGCCGAAGCCGAATGGCCCCTCTACGAAGACTGCGCCCTCTTCTGGCTCTACCAGCGCTATTACGAACGAATGGCTCACGCCCCAAACTCCTTCCCCTTCTACGCGGATTTCGAGCGCGATTGGATCGCCTCTTTTCACATCCCCCACAAAAATTTCCCCGCCGCCCTCACCTGCGAACACTTCTTCGCCTGCTGCCACCAACTCGCCCGCGCCTTCCACGGCATCTTCGACCACGTCCTCGGCAGTTCCATGCCCGCCGCCCGCCTTCGCGCCGCCATCTGGGAATCCGTCTTCACCTGCGACCTCCGCCGCTACCGCCAAAATCTCTACCGCAAAATGGGCGACTTCCCCACCCTCATCACCGGCCCCTCCGGCACCGGCAAGGAACTCGTCGCCCGCGCAATCGCAGGCGCCCGCTACCTCGAATTCCACCCCGCCACCCGCAAATTCGAAGAGTCAAAATCCGGCGCCTTCTTCGCCGTCAACCTAGCCGCCCTCTCCGCTGGCCTCATCGAAAGCGAACTCTTCGGCCACAAGAAAGGCTCATTCACCGGCGCCATCGCCGACCGCACCGGTTGGCTCGAAGCCTGCCCCCGCACCGGCAGCGTTTTCCTAGACGAATTAGGAGAGATGGACTCGACGATCCAAGTCAAACTCCTCCGCGTCCTCGAAACCCGCGAATTTTCGGCCGTCGGCGACACCTCCCTCCGCCGCTTCCAGGGCAAACTCATCGCCGCCACCAACCGCGACCTCGCCGCCAGCATCGCCGCCAACCGCTTCCGCGAAGACCTCTACTATCGCCTCTGCGCCGACCAGATCCGTACCCCAACGCTTGCCGAACAAATCGCCGCCCAGCCAGCCGTCCTCCCCGAACTCGTCCGCTACATGGCCAAACGCGCCGGCGCCGAAGAGGCCCACGCAATGCTCAACACCTGGATCGAACAAAACCTCCCCAAGAACTACCCCTGGCCCGGCAACTACCGCGAACTCGAACAATGCGTCCGCAACGTCCTCATCCGCCGCAGCTACCAACCCCTCGCGCCAGCGACGCCAACCCTCCAAAGCCGCATCGAAAACGGCAATCTAACCGCCGACGAACTCCTCCGTCACTACGCTCAACGCGTTCACGCCACCACCGGCTCCTACGTCGAAACCGCCAAGCGCTTGGCCGTAGACCGCCGCACCGTCAAGACTTGGCTCGAAACCTAGCGAAATGCAACCCATCTCGTCCTTGCAACATCCCTTACAGTAGAACTATGCGCGTCCCCGTCCTCTGCTTGACCCTCGCCGCCGCATCCAGTGTTTTTGCCGCCGCCCTCCCCGACCCCAGCGCCGCCGAAGTCCAAAACATCATCCAAAAATTCGCCCAGAAGGAAAGTGAATTCGCCAAGGCCCGCCAAGCCTACATCTACAAGCAGACCACGCGCATGCATGAGTACAACGCCACGCGCTCGAAGATCATCGGCAAGTTCGAAATGAACGCCGATTGGGGCTTCGCCGAAGGCAAGCGCGTCGAAAAAGTTACCTGGGCGCCCCCAATGAGCTTCCAGAATCTCATCCTCGAACCCGAAGACATGCAGGACATGCGTGACACCATGCCCTTCGTCCTCACCGCCGAAGACCTCGACTCTTACCAAGTCGATTACCTCGGCCACGAACTCGTCGATGAAGTCGCCTGCTACGTCTTCTCCATCAAGCCCCGCAAACTCGAACCCGGCAAGCGCTACTTCTCCGGCATCGCGTGGGTCGACGACCACGACCTCCAAATCGTCAAAACCTACGGCCGCCCCCTCGGCAAAAAGCGCAACGCCGGCTCGCAGTACCCCAAGTTCGAAACCTACCGCGAACAAATCGACGGCAAGTTCTGGTTCCCCACCTACACCAGTTCCAGCGACACTCTGATGTTTGAAAGCGGCCCCGTGCCCATCAAGCTGACGATCAAATACGCCGACTACAAGCGCTTCGGCGCCGAATCCGACATCAAGTTCGGCGACGTCGTCGAGGAAACCCCGGCCAAGCCGCCCACGCCGCCGCCGTCAAAACCAAACAACTAAGTACATATTCGACACGAAACCGAAACTTCCCCGGCCCAGTACTCCCCTTTTTCTGTTATGGTTGAGGGGTGAATACGCGTCCGGTAGTCACCGCCCTCGTAGTCTGCCTAGCTCTAGCCGTATCGGGTTTCGCCAAGACTGCCCCCAAGAAGGTCGTCCGCAAGGCTCCCACCAAGGTTGCAGCCCGCTCAGCCGCCGCCAAGAAATACGCGGCAAAGACCAAATCCAGACGCTCATCCCCCTTCCAAAACACCCGCTACGCCACCCGCCGTTACGCCGCCCCCGCCGCGCCCCACTCTGACCGCATCACCTTAGTCCAACAAGCCTTGATCGAACGCGGCCACCTCTCAGGCGAACCCACCGGCCGCTGGGACGCCGCCAGCATCGAAGCCCTCAAAAAGTTCGAAGCCACCCAAAACGCCAAACCCGACGGCAAGCTCGATTCCAAGATGCTGATCCTTTTAGGCCTTGGCCCCCGCTACGACGCCAACCTAGCCCTCCCCGGCGCCCGCCCCAGCGAAATAGCCGCCGACGAAGAATCCCGCGCCAACAACTAAGCGTCGGCGCAACGTCCATACCCAGCCCGGACCACACCGGCACCCGCCGTCACCGCCGCCAAGAACAAATCCACGTTAGCGTGCCTAATCCCCTTAACGCCGTCTCCAGCGGGGCTCTTGCCTGCAAACACCCTTGACTTAGCTAGAAGCCTTAGCTAAGCTCGCAGTCATGGAAGTCAACATCCACCAAGCCAAAACCCAGCTCTCGCGCTTGATCGAACGCGCCGTACGAGGCGAGGATGTTGTGATCGCTAAGTCCGGCCATCCCCTAGTTCGCCTGGTTCGCATCGACCAGGGAAAACCCGTCCTCGGCGCGGCCACGGGCAGCTTCACTCTGCCCAAAGGATGGGACGCGCCGCTGAACGATAAAGAAGTCGACGAACTCTTCGGGCGATGACGCTACTTCTCGACACGCATACTTTTCTTTTCGCCATCGGAGACGTGCAGAAGCTTTCTCCTAAAGCCAAACGACTTCTCCAAGACCCGCAAATCCCTCGCGCGCTCAGCGTAGTATCTCTTTGGGAGATCGCGGTCAAAGTTCAAATCGGTAAATTGCAGTTGCCCGCCGATCCCGGCTTTTACCAGAAGCAGATCGGCCTACTGCACGCCAGCCTCATATCCGTTGAGCCGAGGCACGTCTTCGAGTTGATGAAACTACCGCTGCTCCATCGCGATCCCTTCGATCGCTTGCTCGTGGCCCAAGCGAAATCCGACGCCCTAACGCTCCTGACCCGCGACGACGCCATCGGCCAATACGACGTCGCGCAACTCTGGTAGCCCGCCAGAGTATGAAAAGCGCGATGCAACGCGATGAGCGCCGCAATCATGAGCCGGAAAGATCGTTTGCCCAAGCATGTGGGCGCCTCCCTCTACTTTCCCCGGCCTAAGCCCACATGCCAGTAAATTAGCCCCTCCGTCTCATTACCGCCTCCGCTAAAATCCACTAAACTAACAAAGAACGCCACACCGTTCTGCTTACTCGTCGTCCCATGTCCCTATCCATCAACACCCAATGCCTTATTTCCAATTTTTCCTCTTACTTTGCTACGCCGCTGCCGCCTACCCACTAAGCTTCGAAGAAAACCGGGGCCAAACTAATTCCACCGTCCGCTTTTTCGCGCCCACATCCTCCGCCAACCTCCTCATCTCCGAGAGACACCTGCGCTTCGCCTCCCCCGCCGGAGACCTCTCGCTCTCCTTCCCCGGTGCCGCGCCGCTCCGCTGGAGCCCCAGCGAAGCCCTGCCCGGCGCTACAAGTTACGCCCTGCCCGGCCGCCACATCGATAACGTCCATCGTTACTCGCGTCTTACCGCCTCCAACGTCTACCCCGGTATCGACCTCACCCTCTACTTTCGCGGTAAGACCCTCGAATACGACTTCATCGTTCATCCGGGCGCCGATCCCCGGCTCATCCACCTAAACTTCTCCGAACCAGTTCACGCACACCACGACGGAGCCTTCCAACTCGCGCGCAACTTTCTCAAGTTCCGCCAATCGCCCCCGCTCGTCTACCAAGGCAACACTGGCATTCCCAGCCGCTGGACCGAAACCGCGCCCCACACTTACCGCTTCGAACCCGGCGCCTACGATCCCAAAGCAACCCTCATCCTCGACCCCATCCTCGAATTCGCTTCCTACCTCGGCGGCGAAGCCGACGAAGAAATCGTCGCCATGGGAGACGGCTGGGTCGCCGGTCACACGTCTTCGCATTACTTCCCCGCTCCGGAAGCCCCCAAGCGATCCACGCGCGACATCTTCATTCGTATCGTGCCGCAAGGCCTGCCGCAAAACACGAACAATTGGCTCCACCGTACATTCGTCTTTGGCGGCGCCGGCGACGACACTCTCGGCTTCGCCCAAGTTAGTATCAACGCCAACTTCGTGAGCGCCGTCTTCGGCGGTACAACCTCCAGCCCCGACCTCCCCATGACTCTCCCGGAAGGCAACAAGTACCACGGCGGCGCCTCGGACGCCTTCCACGCCACCTTGCAGACCAGCCAAGGCAACCCCAATAATCCCAACCCTTTCGCTTTCTTCGGCGCGTACTTCGGCGGCAGCGGCGAGGATCGCGGCGTCGCCGCTTTCAATACCGGCGCCGGCATCGTCATCGGAGGCACCACCGATTCTCCCGACCTCCCTGTCGCCAACGCTCCGCAGCCGAAGCTCGCCGGCGGCAAGGACGCCTTCCTCGCCTATCTCTTAAATGGCCGTCCGCAAGACGCTCACTTCGTCACCTATCTTGGCGGCGAAGGAGACGACAATGCCCTCGTCCTCCGGCCCGGCTTTGGCGTCTACTTCCTGGCTGGCGAAACTCAATCCGCGAGCTTTCCTCTCCTCCCCGGCGAACGCAACGGAGCGAGCGACGCCTTCCTCTTCCAGTTCGCCGTGCCACCCGCCGCTGGCGGCGTCATTCCTATTCCGGAATTCCGCCGGGGCCTGCGCATCGGAGGCTCTGGGAGTGATCGCATCACCACGCTAGCCCGTTCGAACTCGTATCTCGCTCTCGCGGGCGAAACCACCTCGCCCGACCTGCCCCTATTACAAGCCGCCCAGCAGAATCCCGGTGGCGGCGTCGACGCCTTTTATAGCCTTCTCGCGCTCAATACGCTGGAGCCCCAAACAACCTCATACTTCGGCGGCTCTGGCGATGAATCCCTCCGCGCCCTCGCCATCGACTTCAATCACGACTTCCTTCTCGCCGGCTCCACCACCTCTCCGGATCTCCCTACTCGTGAACCCCTGCAGTCCTCCCTCGCCGGCCCTTCCGACGCCTTTTTCGCCTATTTAGGTTCCGGAACTTATCAAATCGAGGCGGCCTCTTACTTCGGCGGTTCCGCCGCCGATTACTTCGCCGCCGCCAATCTTCCCGCCGCCGCTGGCCTACCTATCGCCCTAGCGGGCGGCACTACGTCCTCGGATCTCCCCACGCGGAACCCGCTCCAAGCGGAGCGCATCGAAAGCTCCGATGCCTTCTGGGCCACGATTTCCATACCCGTCTTCGTCGCACCTGAGCAGATCTGGACCGGCCCTGGCGTCACGGTCCCCGTTCGCATAAAGCCCTTCCAACCCATCGTCGGCGCGGCCCTTACCGCGAAGATCGAAGACCCATCTCTCGCCCAAATTCGCGCTGGCGATCGAAGAGTCAGTGAGCTCACGGTCCCCGGCGGCCCCGGCGATCTCCCTCTGGTAATCGAGGGGCTCGCGGAATCCGGTGAGACGGCGCTCTTGCTCGACATTCCCGGCTACCCATCCCGGCGCGTCCGCGTTCGCCTCGGGCGCAGTGTCGTCACCGTGAACAATCTCCCCACGGAAATTCCCCTCGCCGCTGGCCCTGTTACCTTGCGCGCCGTTGTCCAAATTTTGGACCTCGCCACCGGCACTCTCGCGGGCGCCGCGACTCCTCTCGCTTTCGACGAACGTTCCATCAATTGGACTACGTCGGACCCCAAAATCTTCTCCATCGCCGCTCAGTTTGTTGGAACCTATCGCCTGGAGCCGCGCGCCCTCGGCCAAGCCACCTTGAGCGTGGACTCCCCCTATGCGTTTTGGCCCGAGGGCGGCCAAACAATCTCCATTGTTCCAACGCGCCTGGCGGCCTTCTCCGAGCGCAACCTCATTTCCCCGCTTGGCGATGCCTTCGTCAGTCTCGTGATTCCCGGCTTTCCCATTACCCCCGACGGCTACCGTTTCAGTGGCGCGATTCAGTTCACCAGCGAGGATCCATCGAAGCTGTTAATCAGCCGTGGCGATAACGTCTTCGTCCCCAGCTTTCTGCGTAACTTTGGCGACACGCCCGTCCGCACCCTATCTATCCAAGTCCGCGCTCTCGACTCTTCCGGCTCGGCCCGCGTGCGAGTCTCGTCCCCATCGCTTGGCGGCGACGCCTTCCTCAATTTCGATTTGAGGCGATTGACGATTGCCCCTAAATTCGCCGATTCCTCATTCACGCCCACGACCAGCGCCGTCTTCCCGGTCAACGTCTCCGTCCCCATCACCGCCTCGGTCAATTTCGAAGGCGCCCCCGCCGCCACGGCGAATTCCGCCGAAATTCGGCCCGCCGTTCCCCTCGTAGTGGCTTCTTCCAATCCCGCCGTGGTCGCCGCGCCCACCGCGCCCTGGAACATCTCGACGCCTTCCATCTTAGGCTTGAATCTCAACGCCGCCGCGCCCGGAGAAACCATGCTCGCCTTCTCCTCGGCGTCGCCACACCTCATGGTTCTCAACGGTCTCCGGGTCGAAAGCCGCGTTGTCGCCCCCGCTCCGTTTCGTCCGCAAAGCATTGTCGTCGGCAACAAACTCGTCTACGCGTTCTCTCCGCAAACGGCCGGCATCTCGGGCCCCTCGGGCCGCATCGAAATTTCCATCGCCGATCCCACGGTCGCTCTCTTCTCGACACAACCGAACTCGCCGCCCGTGTCCTCGCAAAGCGTCGATTACTCGTTCGGCTTCGGCCTATGGGTCCATGGCGTCGCCTCTTCGGGTTCGACCACCCTTCGTATCCGCGTGCCCGGTCGCGAAGATAGCGTCTTCTCCATCCGGGCCGTGCCGTCTGGATTCGCCTTCGTGGACGAAACACTGTCTTTCGAAACAACCGCCGTCCCCCCATTCGTCAGCGCAGTCACTTACGCCCTAGATCCCGATACGCTTGCCCCTATCGCTCGTCAACCATTGGGTCCGGGCCAAGCCGTAGCGCTCACCTTCCTGTCTGTCTCACCCGGCGTGACCCTCCAGCGCCCCACCTGCGCCTACACCACCAATGCAATTTCCGAAACGCCGTGCTCCACCCAAGTCTCCTGGAGCGGCCCCGGCGCTTATGAACTAAGCCTCTCTGGCGTCGAAGGCTTCGCCACTCCACGCGCGCGCGTCAAGCTCCGCCTCTTCGTTGGCCGCGCCCGACTCTCCAATCTGCCCACTGAAGCCGTCGGCGATTGCTTGGTCCAATGGCAGATGCGCCAGGCCTTGTTCAATTCACCCCAAGTCGCGTTCACGATCACTTCTCTAGACCCGGAGCGCCTGCAATTCTCGCTCAGCCCCGATTCGCCTCCCCAAGCGAGCCTCGAACGCCGCACTGGCGAATCGATCTTCGTTCATGGGCTCGCCACGGAGGGCTTTGCCCGCTATCGCATTGAAGGCCCCGCGATTGAAACCGAAGAGCGAACCGTGGCCTTGGTAGCCCCACGCATGCGGATCGGCGACGCGTTTTCCCCGCTCCCGAATCCACTCGTCGTGTTGCCGGGCTCGGACAGCCGGATCATCGTCAGTCTCGTCTCGGCCACGGGTTCCCCCACTGCGGGCGTTCGCCCCGGCGCGCCGGAAATCGCGTTCACCTTCGTCAATTCCAACCCCGCCGTCCTCTCCGTCCCCGCTCCAGCGCCTTTCCGCGTGGGCCAATCGCAGCTTGGCTTTGACGTGAAGGCTGTCGCGCTCGGAGAAGCCCTGCTGTCCCTCCGGTCGAACGGCGTCGATTCACCCGCCAAAAGAATCGTCGTCCGGCAACCCAGCTTCCAGCCCGCCAGCTATCTAGCCGCCAAGGATGCCCGCATCCGCGTCTCTATCTCCGTTGAGAATTTCGGCGGCGCCATTCCGACCCAAGCCCTCACGCTAACCGCGCGCTCCCTGGATCCCTCGCGGCTTTTACTCGCACCTACGCCCGCCGCGCCAGCCTCTTCCGAAATCAACATTCCTTGGCTTCCCAATGCCACCGCCATTGACCTCCATGTCGACGCGCTAGCTTCCGAAGGCGAATCGTCGCTTGAAGTCTCTCTGCCTGGCTACGCTCCCTTGCAAATCCCCATCTACTTCACCACCGCCGCGCTCGGCTTCGATTCTCAAGTCCCCGCGAATCTCACTGTCGGGTCCACCTTCACTCTCAACGTATCCGCGCTCACCGTCCTCCGCCCGGAACTCCGCGCCGCGACTTACTATTCCGGCGTCGGCTTCCGCCCCGGTCTGGATCCCGCGCAACTCCGCATTCCTTTTAGCGTCGACGATCCATCGGTCCTTGAAGTCCTGACGCCCGATGCCGCCTTCGGCAACTCCAGCGTCGTGCAGTTGCGCTTCCGCGTCCTAAAGCCCGGTACGGCGCAAATCCGCTTGCAAACTCCGCCGGGCTTTTCCGCTCTGCCCGAAAGCGAAACTCTTCGCCGCGTCGAAATCAGAGGTACTTTGATCGCGGTATCTTGCCCTCCGATTTTGGGTTTCGACTCTCAGCAGCAATGCGATATCAACAACGCACCGGCTGGAATGTCCATTCGCACCTCGGACCCCAACAAGCTGCTCTTCTTCGTTCCGCCTCTGGAGACTCCCATCTCTAACGGACCGATTCCCGTTCCGCCGGGCCAAACGGGAACCGCATTCTACATTCTCGGCCTCGCCAAATCCGGCCGCAGCTTTCTTACGCTATCCGCGCCTGGCTTCGCGGATACAACGCTCGCCGTTGAGCACCGCGATAGCGCCTTCATACTTCGCGAATCTCTCTCCCCACCCTCGGAGATCGCCGCCCGCACGGGCCAGTCCTTCATCGCGACCCTCGAATTCCGCGCCATCGGCCCCGACGGGAAAGCGCTCGACATGACGCCCCAAGCCGTGCGTGTCGGAGCCATCCCGGTCACCATCGCATTCTCACTAGACCCGCCCGCCTTCCTGAACCTTGAAACCCCTTCCATCACCCTCCGCCCAGGCCAAGCCCGCGCCGCCGTATACATGCGCGGCGCGCTTCCCGGCAGGGGAACTCTGCGCCTCAGCACGCCCGCGGGCTTCGCGCCACCTATCCCGTCCTCGCTGGCGCTCCGCATCGAGCCATGATTTCACCGTCCGGGGATCACGCACCGCAACCCCAAATGCCGCTCAAACGCATCGAAGCCCCTGTCGTTGTGCAGCAATTCCAGCCCGCTCTCGATACATCGCGTCGCAATCAGCGTATCGATGGTCTTCCGCACCGTAATCCCAAGAGCCCTCAAGCGCTGAGAGTTCCGCGCGGCCTCAACCGCTATGGACGCGCCGCCAATTTCGACCGTCCGCAGGGCGCCAAGGAGATCGTGAACTTCCCGAAATTCCCGGACAGTATTCGTCCTCTGCAAAACCTCCGTCAGAATCAAATCCCCAATCGCAATGCGCGTCGTCCCCAGCAACTCGGCCAGCGTTCGCGTACCCGGGTTCTCGACCCCTCGTAGATAGTCGACCCAGATACTGCTGTCCACTAAAATCACTGGTCGACCCTCATCGCTTCCAAGTCCCCCTGCCACTTCACTTTCCCTCGCAAGCTCCGAATCGTCGCTTGTTGCTCCATGCGCACCAATTCCCGCAGTCCGCGCTCCACCACTTCGCGCTTCGTTCGCGCCCCTGTCAGCCGCAAGGCCTCCGCCATCAGGCAGTCGTCGATCTCAATATTCGTTCGCACGATGTCTGCCGCTGCCTTTCTGTCTACACACGAGCGTCCGCGTCGCCCGCCGCATCGCTCACGAAGTGCGAAAAAATCTTTATTTCGATCTTCATCAGTACTTTGCGGGTATTTCTTCACCCTAGCTCGATCCGTTTTCGCGCATCTCTCCTTTACAATCCCAGGCATGAAAAACGCTTACAACTTCACCCCGCCACCAAACTTCAAACCCAACCCACCTAAACCCACTACTTCCACCTCCACCGGTCCCAAGACCGACGAAGGCAAGGCCAAAAGCGCCCAGAACTCCTACAAACACGGCCTCACCGCCTCCGTCAATGCCCGCATCG